>Ga0224558_1000050_pt1 | contig 130165 bp, 104 predicted proteins | sample 714S32024metaG_FD_180682 | JGI IMG/M metagenome (GOLD analysis project Ga0224558, IMG submission 180682) | Peat soil microbial communities from Stordalen Mire, Sweden - 717 S3 20-24 | ecosystem: Environmental > Terrestrial > Soil > Wetlands > Peat | place: Sweden: Norrbotten County, Stordalen... | reverse complement strand
CCCGCTGCTCCAACGAAACATAACTGAACATCCCATCCTGAACTCGCTCATCTCCACGCATGCCTATTAGACGAAACGATAGACCCTCATGACGCGGAAATCTGATCGTTTTTCAACAAGTTCCTAGAGGACTTACGATTCCTTCTTGTGTCGTAAAAACATCCGTAACCTATGATTCTTATAGCATTTGCACACTGTCACGGCAGAGGTCGCGGGTTCGAGCCCCGTCGTCCCCGCCACACACTCCAAAGAACTGAGGAGTGCATGGCAATCAAAGTGACAGTCCATACAATCCAGAATTTCAAAGTTTCATCCCCCAATAGCGAATCCCCAGGAATTTAAGTAAAGATGCCACCTGTTGCGCTCCCGCCGCGATGTCGCATTGGGGAGAACTGAAGACACCCCTCACACCCTGAGGAGGGGATCCGGGTCATGCTGACCCTTCACGACCTTGAGGAACATTGATGGCCCCATTCTTGTACAATTGGCGCAATCCTGGAGACTGCCTGTACCCGGCGTGAATGAAGTTTGCGCCCTGGGCGTGGCTGGACCGGATTGAGGAGAACAGAGCAAATGGCAGAGGCAATCAAGACTGGTGCGACGGGAGAAAAGATTCTCCTTCGGGCGGGAAGTTGCTCGGTGACCATCCTCCCCCATCTTGGCGGCAAGATCGCTTCCATTCTAGTGAACGGCCACGAGCTGCTTCAAGCGCCGCTGGCCGCATACGCGTCGCGCACCCAAACCATGGCCTTCGATGCGGGCGACGCCAGTGGCTGGGACGAGTGCTTGCCTTCGGTGGCCGGCTGCACAGTGGAGACTGCCGATGGCCCGGTCGCTGTTCCCGACCATGGCGACCTATGGAGGGTGGCGTGGACAGAAGAGGGAAGTGGCCATAGGGAGCATGGGACAGATGTTGCGCGGGGTGGGTCGGTAACCCTTCGCGGTGAGTGTTTCTCGTTGCCGCTAATGCTGGAGCGGACCCTGTTGCTGACCGAGAAGGGCAAGGGCTGGCGATTGAGCCTCGACTACACGGTAACCAACACCGGCGGTTCCACGGTTCCATGGGCCTGGTCGGCACATCCCTCGTTCGCGGCTGAAGCGGGAGACAAGATTGTGCTGCCGGAGTCCATTCACGAATTGCGCCTGGAAGGTTCCGGCGACGGGCGGCTGGGGCAGGCCGGCAAACAGATTGCCTGGCCCATCGCCAAACTAGCCACAATAGGAAAGACTGACCTCAGCGTGGTTGAACCGCCCAAGACGGGCAACGGAGACAAGCTGTTCGCAGGGCCGTTGTCCGCCAAGGAAAATTGGTGCGCGCTGGAGCGACCCAAGGCGGGCATTCGCATCAAGGTTGGCTTCGACACCGCAGCGACTCCCTACCTCGGACTCTGGATCTGCTCCGGCGGCTGGCCAGAGAGAAAAGGACCGAAACAGAACTGCGTCGCAATGGAGCCTGCCACCGCTCCCGTGGACTCGCTGGCGATAACCGGGCCATGGTCTCGCGAACTATCTCCCGGCCAATCCGACTTCTGGTCGATGACAGTCGATCTTCAAACCCTATAGAAAGAGACTTGCCATGCATGATCCTGCCGTATTCCGTGCCAAGCACTTTGCCCGCTACAAGGCCGAGCCGACTGTTTTTGCTGCGCCGGGCCGCGTCAACTTGATCGGCGAGCACACAGATTATGCCGAAGGCTTTGTGATGCCCGCAGCCATCAACTTCGCCACCCTGGCCGGCATTTCTCCGCGCAAGGATGGCAAAATCGCCGTCTACTCGGAGAACTATGGCGAGGAGCGGGTCTTTGAGGCTGCATCGTTGCCGGCCAAGGGCAGCAAGCACTGGAGCGACTACCCAATGGGCGTAGTCTCCATCCTTGCAGGGGAGGGCCATAAGATTCCCGGTTTCAGCCTGAGCATTTGGAGCGACGTTCCGCTGGGCTCAGGGCTGTCGAGCTCGGCTGCTATCGAAGTGGCCACGGCGCTCGCTGTTCTCTCGCTCATCGGCGCCAGTTATCCGCCGCCGGTGCTGGCCCGGCTCTGCCAGCGCGCGGAGAACGAGTTTGTGGGCGCCAATTGCGGCATCATGGATCAGTTCATCTCCGCCAACGGCAAAGAGAACCACGCCATGCTGCTGGATTGCCGCGATTTGAGTATTCAATTGGCGCCGATTCCTGCCAATGTGGCGCTGGTCATTGCCAACACCATGGTCAAACATTCGGTTGCGGGCGGCGACTATCCCACCCGCCGCGCCGAATCCGAAGCCGCCTGCGCGGTCATCAACAGCCACCGCGGACACGTGCCTTTTCTGCGCGATGCGACGCTGGAGGATCTGGACAAATGGGGCGATGAGATGGCCCCTAAATCCCTGATGCGCGCGCGGCACGTGATCAGCGAAAACTTGCGCACGGTAGCCGCCTCCAAGGCACTGCTCAAGGGCGATATGAAGGAACTTGGCCGGCTGATGGCGGAGGCGCACCGCAGCTACAGTAAGGACTTCGAGGGCAGTTGCGCGGAGGCTGACACCATGGTGGAGCTGGCGAATGAGTTGCCGGGACTGATCGGCGCGCGGCTCACGGGCGGAGGCTTTGGCGGCTGCACCATTAATTTGGTTGAACAGAGCCAGGCTGCGGCCTTTGCCGATGAACTGGGACGCCGCTATGCGGCCAAAACCGGCATTCAGCCTCATATTCACATCTGCCACGCCTCGGGGGGCGCACACAGGGTTTCGTAGTGTGCAACGGCAAGCCGGGAAAATAGCGAAGACCAAACTTTTTTGAAGGAAGCGGAGGAAACCACTCATGGCAACACAATCCAAACCAGCGGCTGCTTCTGGCGCGCCCAATTATCTGGTGCCGTTCATTATCGTCACGGCGCTGTTCGGCATCTTCGGATTCCTCACCAGTCTGAACAACCAGCTTGTAAACAAGATGAAGGAGATATTCAATCTGCCTCACGGGCCGGCGATGCTGGCCACGGCAGCCTGGTTCTTTGCCTATCTGGTCTTCTCGGTTCCCAGTGGCAAGCTGATTGAGAAGGTGGGCTACAAGCGCACCATGGTGATCTCGCTCTTCATCATGGTAATGGGCGCTCTGTTGTTCGTTCCGGCGACAAATGCAAGTTTTGTCAATCATATGATGGCATTGACATTTCATCATGTAATTCTCATGACGTTTTCGCTGAGTTTTCTCATGACTTTAATAGCCATCTTCGTTCTGGCTTCAGGGGTTACCGCCCTGCAGACCTCGGCCAACCCTTATGTAGCGATTCTTGGCCCCGAGTCAAGCGCATCGGCGCGGCTGAACCTGGCGCAAGCTTTCAATTCCGGGGCATCGGCAGTGGCCGGATGGTTTACCGCGCGCTTCATCCTCGCCGACACAACTAGGGTCTCCGATCCAGCCAGCCAGGCTCATATGTTGCAAATGCCGTACATCTATATCGCCGCTGGGTTGATGCTGCTGGGCTTTGTCGTGATGTTCCTGCACTTGCCGGCGGTCACGCGGAGCGAGTCGTACCGCCCGGGCACCGATAGCGCCGCGAACAAGGGGCGCAGCATCTGGAGCTTTTCGCATACTGTTCTGGGCATGGTGGGCATCTTCTTTTATGTTGGCGTTGAAATCTCCCTAGCAGCGATTATCATCCAATACTGCCAGGCGCAGGGCATCAGCAGCGTCGAGATTGCCGGATTTTTGGTAACACTCTACTACCTGTTCATCATGGCGGGCCGCTTTCTGGGCAGCTTCCTGATGAAGTGGATCAAGGAACAAAAGATGCTGGTGGTTCTGGGTATCTTCGGCGTGGCGTTACTTCTGGTTTCCATGTTCACCGAGGGACAGGTCGCCATCTGGAGCCTGGTTCTTTGTGGCTTGGCCAACTCCATCATGTATCCGACCATCTTTACCTTGGGCATTGCTGAACTGGGACCGTTGACCAGCAAGGGTTCAGGTGTGATCACTATTGGCAACGTAGGCGGAGCGGTGATCCCTTTCCTGTTCGGCGCGCTGGCCGACGTGATCGGCAAGCATTATGCCATCGCCCACAACCTGCAATACGTCTCTGGAGGACTGGCCGACAAGATGGGGATTCAGTATGCGTTTATCATCCCGATCGTCGGCTACATTTTCATTGCCTACTACGGTCTGTCGGGCTACAAGCTTGCGCGCGCGGACAAAGCGTAGGCGAGTATTTGCCGCTGTTCCCACGGCCCTCCGGTTTTCGCGAGAGGGCCTTGGTGTTTCTGCTTATTTTTTGCTGGCAAGTTGTCAATTGGTGATTCCCATGCCTGCGGCATAGAATTATTCAGAAGTCATTTCAAGAGGCTTTCTATGCGTATCGTTGCTTTGCTCTCTTCAGCTGTTCTAGCTCTGACATCTCTCACCGCCGCTTCCCAGACATCAGCACCAGCGAATGCTCCGACGAGGGCGCCACAGGCCTCACTGCAAATGGTGGCTCAGACGCCGCCCATGGGCTGGAACAGTTGGAACTTCTTTGACGAGAAGGTAACGGACAAAGACATTCGCGACGCCGCCGACCAGCTTGTTGCCACCGGCATGAAAGACGCCGGCTACGTCTACGTCAACATTGACGACACGTGGGAGGGCCAGCGCGATGCGGACGGTGTGCTGCACTCCAACGCAAAGTTTCCTGACATGAAGGCCCTGGCCGAGTACGTCCACTCCAAGGGCCTCAAGATCGGCATTTACTCTTCGCCCGGCCCGCAAACCTGCGCCAGGTTCGAGGGCTCGCTGGACCACGAAGCTCAGGACGCGCAACTTTACGCCGAGTGGGGCATCGACTACCTCAAGTATGATCTGTGCAGCTTCATTCCCGCCGTGATGGAGAAGCAGGCTCCCGACGACAAGGCCGCACAGATGCGGCTAATGGTGGCCGCCTACGCCAAGATGGACAAGGCTCTCAAGGCGACTGGACGGCCGATCGTCTTCTCGCTTTGCCAATATGGATGGGACGCGGTGTGGGAGTGGGCTCCATCGGTGGGCGGCAACCTGTGGCGGACGACAGGTGACATCACTCCTGAGTGGGATCGCGTCTACGCCATCGCCAGCCAGCAGGCCGGTCTGGAGAGATACGCCGGCCCCGGCCACTGGAACGATCCCGACATGCTCGAGGTAGGCAACGGCAAGCTCACGCTCGAGGAGAACCGTTCCCACTTCTCTCTCTGGGCGATGCTCGCCGCGCCCCTTCTGGCCGGCAACGACCTGCCCAACATGAAGCCTGAGGTCAAGGCTATCCTCACCAATCGCGACGTTATCGCCATCGATCAGGACAAGCTGGGCAAGCAGGGAAGCCGCATTTACAGCGAAGGCGAAGTGGATGTATGGAAGCGGCCTTTGGCCGGCGGCGCGCTGGCCATCGCCGTCATCAACGCGGGCGACAGCCGCTACTCCACTCACCCCTTCCACCTGAACCTGAATCAACTCGGCCTTCACGGCCCGCAGACCGGCAAGGACTTGTGGACCGGCAAACCCATCACGCTCAGCGACGGCCAGCCCCTTGAACTGGCCAGGCACGATGTTTTGCTGGTTCGCATCGATGCACCCAAGTAGTTTTCATCAAGGCGCAATATGATATTTTTAAAGTATTGATTGCGGTGAAGGAGTTCACCCTTAACTGCTGTCCATCCCCTTAGGCCGGACAGATGATGACTCCTGACAGGGAACCCTGTTGCGGAGACGTGTCCCGGTCGGTTCCCTGAACGAAAATTTAGGAGTTTGCGTTCATGACGAATACATGGGCTCTGGCCGCATTATGGGTGGGACTGGCGCTGGCTGCGACGCTGCTGGCGATCTGGCTCAAGATCTCGACGGCGCTTTCCGAAATTGTGGTGGGCACGATTGCCCAGCTGGTTGCCGTTGCGTATTTTGCGCAGGGCGGGCTGCTGGGCAGCACACCGTGGATTACCTTTCTAGCCGGAACAGGAGCCATTGTGCTCACGTTTTTGGCCGGCGCGGAACTCGATCCCGTTGTTTTCAAGACCAAATGGCGCGAAACGCTGATTATTGGCCTGGCGGGATTCTTCGGCCCTTTCCTGGGCTGCACAGCGATCGCGCATTACGTGCTGCACTGGGCCATCATGCCCAGTTGGCTCTGCGGCGTGGCGCTCTCCACGACCTCGGTTGCAGTGGTCTATGCGGTGATGCTGGAGCTTGGCTTCAATGTTACCGAGTACGGCAAGTCGATTCTCGCCGCATGTTTCATCAACGACATCGGCACTGTGGTTGCGCTGGGAATGATTTTCTCGCCGTTCACTATCAGGACGCTGATCTTCGTGGCGGTTGCAAGCGCGGTGATTGTGGCGCTGCCCTTTTTTACGCCGCGGTTCTTCAAGAAATACGGCGGGCGTGTCTCCGAGATCGAGGCCAAGTATCTTCTCTTTCTCCTCTTTGCCTTGGGCGGACTGGCTGTGTGGGCGGGGAGCGAGGCGGTGCTTCCGGCGTACATGATTGGCATCGTGCTGGCGGGAACGGTGGGCAAGGACCATGCGCTGATTCGCCGCCTGCGGACGCTTACGTTGGGCCTGCTGACGCCATTCTACTTCATCCGCGCCGGATCGTTCGTCCTTGTGCCGGTCCTGATTGCGGCTCCAGCCGTCATGCTGATCCTGTTCCTGGCCAAGTCGCTGACCAAGGCGATTGCCGTGTATCCCGCGGTCCTTGCACATCGCTACGAAGGCAACTCAGGAGCGTATTACACACTGATGATGTCAACCGGCTTGACCTTTGGCACCATCTCCGCGCTCTTCGGGCTCAATCACCACATCATCGACCAGAAGCAGTACTCCTGGATCGTGGGTACGGTCATTGCCAGCGCGGTGATTCCCACCATGATTGCGAATCGGTTCTTTTTGCCCCGGCATTTACTTCCCCACGCACTCACAAGCAAGAAATCAGAGCAGTTAGTCCAGCGGCAGGCAGCCGCAGATGAGGTATAGGTAATCACTATGGGAAGCCCTGTTTTTATTGGATTTCAAAGGATATTGGTGGCGTTCGACGCGTCTCCGCACGCGGAGCACGCTTTGAATGTTGCTTTGTCGATGGCTGCGGATATGAAAGCCAAGCTATTTGTTATGGCTGTAATCCGGCCGCCGGAACTCGCAGAGAGCGCGGAGTTCAACGCCGTTCTGGATGAAGGGCGCGAGCGCTACGAGAGCAGTTTTGTTCCCATTCGCGAACGAGCCAAGCAAAAAGGGATCGATCTGGAAACGGATGTCGTGGTGGGCCATCCGGCGGAGCAGATTCTTCACCGGGCTGACACCATTCAGGCAAGCCTCATTGTGATGGGCAAGCGCAGCCACACGATCCTGCATCGCTGGATGCTGGGCTCGAACTCGGAGCGCGTGCTGAAGTATGCACATTGTCCAGTGATGATCGTGCATTGATTTCACAAGTTACCGCGGGTGTCGGAGTCCACCTTAAACCGCTCAACTGGACAGATGACTCCTCGAAGGAAACATACTTGGAGGAGTCATGCCCGAATTACAGCCAGAGATCGGAACGACGCGGCAACCGGGAAACCTGAACGAGGCCCAGCAGCGGCGCCTGATCATCACATGCAAATACATCGACAGCTTGTTCTGTGACATGGAGCATGCTCTCCATACCGCGGCTTCGGAGTCTCCGTTTCCCCGTTATGTTGTGGACGTTACTGCCGAGCAGGCGAAGGAGATTGAAGGTCATATTCGCCGTTTCCGGTCTCAACTGCTGCGCGCGCTTGATTGGCAACACCTGAAGCCAGAGCCGCCGGAGATTTCAGTAACACGATCCATCGCGACAGACCTTGCTTTTATCGAGATTGCAATCGATGAGCTCAAGCCTCGCCATCTGCGCGGCTGTGGACCCGTGCCGGAGGATGCGGTCGATGGACTCAATGGAGAGATCCATGAGCTTCTTTCTCTTGTAAAAAACATGGAGAGCTATCTTCGCCATGATTTAGGTGTGAATACTGAGGCGAAGGCGGAGTCATGACAGACTCCCACGGCGCACCACTGACTTTATCATTCTCCCAACGCGAGCCGACCCGCGAGTATCTGAGTTGCGTCGAGCGCGAGGAGGAGTTGAGTCATCTGCGGAACCAGGCGAAGATGCGTAAGCCGATGCTTGTATTCGGGCCGGCGGGTGTAGGCAAATCGCGATTGTTGCGCACTTTCGTCGTAAGCCAACCGCTTTCGCTCTACGTGGCGCAGATGCGCGCGCCGCGCGAATTTCTTCTCGGCTTACTCCATGCATTGCATGCAGCGGACCCGGAAATCGAAGCCCCGGGAAATGGCGGTACACTGACCTCCTCTTCATTAAAAGGTATTGTGCACAGGGCTCTTGAAACACAGTCTTTTTTGATGGTGCTTGACCATATCGATGCTCCGTCTCGCGTTGTGACCGGTATGATCAAGGACTTGCATTACTACGGCCGCACACCGGTTATCTTTGCGTCACGGTCGCCACATATGGAAGATATCGGCGCGCTGCGGCCGCTATGCGCGAACAAAACGGAGCGGATGGAAGTGAAGAACTTGCTTCCTCAGATTGCGTTGGAATTTGCCCGGCGTGAGGCCGAGAGAATCCAGCTATGGGCTTCCAACCTGGAGGCGATTTTACCCGCGCTTGTCGAGTGGAGCGATGGGAATCCGGGCGCAATTCTCCAAATGCTGAAGATGGCGCACCTGCCGCAGTACAGAGCGTGTGACCAGATTAAGGCGCACGTGCTTTATCTCGACTATCGCATGGGCCGGCGCTAGTGAGCAGGACGCCATTTGCCATGGCAGAGTGGTGCATGCAGAGTGGTGCATCCTGTGACGTTGAGTAAAAGTGTACTTTATAGCTGGCCTTTGTGAAGAGAGCTGCTGTCATTTTCGATTTATCTTCGCCGTTTTCCGCCGCTCATCATATATGGATACGTTTTGCGGGCAAGGCCATTGCCCTTGACACCCCCGCAACGGGTCTAATTTATTTTGTCATTTATAGATAATTTCGGTTGCATTTGTATTACGGTGAATGATATTGTTTCGAAAATGTCAAATCCCCAGGAGGTGATGCAGGATGGATAATATGCTTGAAACCAATGATGTGCCCAGAAAAGAATGGGCGGCACCTGAGCTGATGAAGATCGGTATTGAGGAAATCACCGCGCAGGGCGCGACGACCCCTAGCAGTGACTCCTTTAGCGAAGCTAGCTAGCGCTGGCTCTCAAAGTTTTATTCCGGATTTTGCAGCGTCCATCATTTTCAGGGAAACGATCCGGTTGAAGACTTTTGTTTAGCGCTTCGCGTTGTTGAAAAAAGTTTGCTTCCCACGACAACGCGAGCAAGTTGAGTTTATTCATTTCTCATGGACGTAGTTTCATCTTTTTGCCGGGTTTCGGAGCACTTGTTACTTCCCTTTCGTAGCCGCGTCTTCGTTCAGAAGCGCGCTGCGAATTTTGCTGGCCTTGCGCAAGTTTATTTTCAAGCTCTTATGTAGCTATCGGATGCAGTTGTGGCGCGGCTGAGAATCTCACCCACAGCTTCCTTCGGCATATGGGCAAGCGATCGTGGTTTGGCCGCTTGCAGGACGTCAATGGTCTTTCAGGCCCGCGTTGCCTTATGCGGGCGGAAGACATAACCGTGCTGTCCGGGAGGATGCCGGCGCCAGCCAGGGAACTCCGTGCATGCGCCGGAGACCTGACGGCCAGCGATGTTGCCCGGCGGAGGGTGCATATATGCTTCGCAGAATTCTTTCCTTCGTCTCTGGTGTGGTGGAAACCGGTGTTTCACGGCTTTCTCGTTGTGCCACCCTGGCTTTTGCGGGATCGCTGCTCGGTTTGGCTTTGCCGGCAGCCATCGGGATCGCTTTCTGCACCACAGCTAATGCAGCTTCCGGGCCGATCATCACCGTCCCGCCAGCCAGCCAGAGCGTGACGTTAGGCAGTACTGCTACGTTCAACGTGGCGGCGACCGGCACACCAACCCTCACCTATCAATGGCAGTTCAGTGGCAATGGCACGAACTGGTTGAATTGGATTTCAACACCGGGGACTTCCGCCAGCATGACCACTCCCGCAGTGCCGGCAGTGGCCAACGGCTGGGAGTTTCGGGTGGTAGTTACCGACGGCAACAGCCAGTCGACGACCAGCAATCCCGTCATTCTGACGGTGAATTCGCCGCCGGTGATTACACTCCCGCCGGTCAGCCAGAGCGTGACGTTAGGCAACAACGCTACTTTCAGTGTGGCGGCGACCGGCACACCGACCCTCACCTATCAATGGCAGTTCAGTTCCAATGGCACGACCTGGTTGAATTGGATTTCAACGCCGGGGACTTCCGCCAGCATGACTACTCCCGCTGTGCCGGCAGTAGCCAGCGGCTGGAAGTTCCGGGTGGTAGTTACCGCCGGCAACGGCCTGTCGACGATCAGCAGTCCCGCGACCCTGACGGTGAATTTGCCGCCCGTGATCACCGCTCCGCCTGTCAACCAGACCGTGACCGCGAACGGTGTCAATACAGCAACCTTCAGCGTGGCGGCGACCGGCACACCAACCCTCACCTATCAATGGCAGTTCAGTTCCAATGGCACGAACTGGTCGAATTGGATTTCAACGCCGGGGACTTCCGCCAGCATGACCACTCCCGCTGTGACTGCAATAAATAACGGCTGGGAGTTCCGGGTGGTAATTATCGACGGCAACGGCCTGTCGACGACCAGCAACCCCGTCACTCTGACGGTGAATGCACCGCCTGTGATCACGGTGCCACCAGTCAGCCAGAGCGTGAGCGTCGGTAGCACGGCATCATTCAGCGTGACGGCGACCGGCGCACCAACCCTTACCTATCAATGGCAGTTCAGTTCCAATGGCACGTTCTGGTTGAATTGGACTTCAACACCGGGGACTTCCGCCAGTATGACCACTCCCGCTGTGCCGGCAATAGCCAACGGATGGAAGTTCCGGGTGGTAATTACCGACGGCAACGGCCTGTCGACGACCAGCAGCCCCGTCACTCTGACAGTGAATACTGGTCTTCCAGTTACGGCTTTGCCATCGAGCTTGAGCTTCGGCAACGTGGTGGTCGGCTCCACCAGCGCGAACGAGACCGTGACCCTCACGAACAACCAGAGTAGTTCTCTCACCATTGCATCTGTGGCGGTGACCCCGGGAAGCCCCTATAGCATCGGTGCGTCATCGACGTGCTTGAACCCCACGGTAGCCGCAGGCGCCAGTTGCACCGTCATTCTGACCTTTAATCCCACCGCTACGGGCTTGGCACCGGCCGCATCTCTGACCATTACCGATGACGCCCCCAATACTACGCAAGTGGTGACGCTTGCCGGGATGGGGGTTAACGCGGCAGAGTTGTTGCCGGTCTCGGCAGACTTTGGCAACGTTCTCGTGAACAACTTGAGCGCAGGCAAGGACTTCACCGTCTACAACAACCAATCGACGACACTGTACATCGTTGGGGCCGTGACTTCCCCGGGCGTCTATAAAGTATCGCAGGGCACCTGTAGTTCCAGTCTGGCTCCTAACGCCAGTTGCACAGTAACAGCTTTTCTCGATCCGAACACACCGGGGCCAGCCCCAGCCGGCACGCTGACGGTTGGCGTTAACTACGGTAGCTCCCCGAACACTCTGCTCAATGCGTCCCTGTCCGGCACCGGGTTGGGGTCAGGGACGGTGTCGCTGAGCCCGACGAGCCTGGCTTTTGGCAGTGTAGAAATTACCAATACAGTAGTAAAAAATGTGACGCTGACCAACAATCAGAACGTTCCGTTGAATATCGCTTCAGTTACAGGCTTTCCGGCAGGCTACTCGTTGAATTACGCCACGACCACCTGTGTGGCTGGAAACCCTGTTGCTGCCGGTGGCAGTTGCGTAATCGCGGTTAGTGTGACGCCAACCGCAGCGGGACCGCTGGGTGGAACAATCACCGTCAACGACGACGCGAGTACGACTCCACAGACATTTCCCGTCAGCGCCACTGGAACTGCAAAGCTGGTGCCTTCGCCCCTTTCGTTGAACTTCTCGTCTCAGGTGATTGGATCGACCAGCGCGCCCCAGACTGTCACCCTGACGAATCCGCAGAGTGTCGGTGAGGCGATCACCGGGGCCTCTATCACTGGTCCAAACGCAAGCGACTTTGCAGTCACGACGAGCTGCCCGCTTTCGCCCTCGACGCTGCCTGCGGGCGCCAATTGCCCGCTGACGGTGACCTTTTCGCCGAGCGGACCGGGAGTGAGAACGGCGGCGCTGAATGTGGGCGACCCGCTGATGATTCCTCTGAGCGGATCAGGAGCAGCGCCGGTGACGGTGTTGCCGGGGCTGCTTACATACACGGCGCCCGTGGGCACCACCAGCGGCTATCAGACGGTGACCATCACCAACGCCAGCACCACCAATGCGATCCATATTACGAACCTCGCTTTAAGCGGCGACTTTACTCAGACATCGTCGACCTGCCCGATGAATCCCGCCAGCCTAGCAGCGGGCTCATCCTGCACTCTCACCATCAGCTTTAATCCCAGCTTTGGCGGGGTTCGCGACGGCCAGCTCCAGGTCTATGAGAACGATGTGACGACCAGCCCGCAGGTCATCAACATCACCGGCACTGGAACCTTCCCGTTGACCCTGTCAGGTTCGACGCTGTCGTACAGCGCGCAGACGGTGGGTACCTCCAGCGCACCCAAGACCTTCACGCTGACCAATCACGAGGTCCAGGCGGAGAATTTCACGCTCAGCACCACAGGCGACTTCTCTGCCATCAGCAACTGCGCCTCAGGTGTGATCGCCGCCAAGTCTTCCTGCCTGGTTTATGTCGTCTTTACTCCCAGCTCGGTGCTTCCTTCTACTACGCGCAACGGCTCGTTGATCGTGGCGAATACGGCGCCCGGAGGACCGGTTCCGACAGCGTCGCTCACCGGTTCGGCCATCGCCACCAATCCGCCTGCCGCCGTCTCCGTGATTTCGCCCGGAGCGGGTTCTGCCGGCGCGACCATCTTCAACGCAATCATCACCGGCAACGGATGGACGCACTTCAATGCGTCTTCGGTCATTACCTTTGTCGATACGGATGACCCCATAAACAACCCCGCGGATATTACGGCCACGGTTCCCGATACGACGACAACCACGCTGAACACAATCCATGCCCAACTGGTGATTGCACCGAATCCAGGCGTGGTCTATGGCGCGCGCGATGTCAGTGTTGTCACTACGCTCCCGGGCGGCGGAACGGAGACGGCGTTGCTTGAGATGGCTTTTATTATTGCCGATCCGAACAACGCGCACGTCATTACCAGCGTCAGCCCGAATTTCGGTACCCAGGGGCAGACATTGAATGTGAACCTGACGGCCACGGGAACTAACTTTGTGGACGGCATCACATACGCCAACTTCGGCGATGGGATCACCGTCAACTCGCTGACCATCACCGATCCGGCCGATCCGAACCCGAACCAGGCGCAAGCCAATATCACCATCAGTAACACGACGCCTGTCGGCTATCGCACCATTACGCTGGTGACGGGTGGAGAGTTTGCCGTCTCCAGCTCGACGGCGTTCCAGATTGGCCCGAATAATGCGACATTGACGGGGTTAACACTGGCTACCTTACAAGACGGCGTCTACACCTGCACCTCCAACCCGGTTGTGGTGCCGCAAGGCTTCAGCGGTCCGCTTTGCCTGACGGCAACCGGCACACATTTCTTGCAGAATGCAACACTGGTCTCGCTCACGGGCGGCATTCTCTCGCCCGAGGTGACGGTGACCAGCGAGACGACGGCCATCGTGAATGTTGCAGTTCCGGGCAATGCGGCGATTGGCTTGCAGAACGCTACGGTATCGACCGGCGGCGAGATTGCAACGCTGAACAACGCCCTCACGGTGACCGGAGCGACACCCGCCCTTCTGGGAGTGGCGCCTAGCTCCGGCACTCAGGGTCAGACGCTGAACGTCGTCATTACCGGCAACGCCTTTACAACCTTCCCGGTTGGCGTCTATACACATCCCGCCAGTGATCCAGTCGTTGCGGACTTTACCGGAGAGATCACTGTGAATTCGGTCACTGTGACTTCGGCAAGCAGCGCGACCGTCAACATTACCGTCAGCCCGAACGCTAATGTAGGCGGCATCACGGCAAGCCTCAGCGTCAGCAATGGCTCCGGTGGCGCGACCATCTTCCAGTTTGGCTTTGCGGTTACGGCTTCGAACGCCTCCATCACCAGCGTGACGCCTGCCTGCGTGCCGCAGGGCGGCCAGGTAACGCTCTCCGTGACCGGCGTGAACACCCTCTGGGTGCAAGGCAACACAACAGCAGCCTTCTATCCGGTTCCGTTTGAAAACATCAGCGTCGATGAGGTTACCATCACCGACGCGACGGATGCATTGCTTAACGTCGCTGTCTCCACTGACACCCCGGCCGGGACGTACGGCTTCTATATGGCCACCGGCGGCCAGGTGGTCAGCTCCTCAATTAAGGTGTGCGCGGCGACGCCGACCTTGACGATGAGCCCGGCCAACGGCCTGCTTCCCTCCGGCTCCGCGGTCAACAGCTTCAGCGTCAACTTCACCGGCCAGTTCACGCACTTCGCACCAACGACATCGTCGGTTATCAGTGGCGAGGGCGTTACACTGCAGAACTTCCTCGTTACTGGCCTGAATAGCGCCACCGCGACCGTGCAGATCATCGCGGGCACCAATGGCACACCCACCGCCACCGGCCCGCGTCTGGTCACACTCACGACCGGCGGAGAGATCGTCACCACATACTTCAACGTTACGCAGACCCCTGTCGGAATTATCAGCGTTTCGCCCTATCACGCGCCGCCCAGCACCACGTCGAGCGTAGAGATTGTCGGCTTGAACACGCACTTTACAAACAGCGGGGCGAACCCGACTCAGGTACTCTTTGGGCCGCAGATCACTGTGGTTCCCGGCAGCATCGTCGTGAATAGCCCCACGGACCTGACCGTCAGCGTCACCACCAGCTTTGTCGACAACGGCAACACGATTCCGACTCCGTACGGATGGCAAAACATCTACGTCAACACCGGCTCGGAGCAGGTGATGGCCGGATTCCTGATCGATTCGCCGGCTCAACCTTCGCTGGTGAGCGTGTGTGTGACCGGCTCGAATCCATGCGTGTCGAGCGCTCAACAGGGAGCGACCGTCGACGTGACGATTACCGGCTCCTTGACGCACTGGGTCCAGGGCACGACCGAAGTGATTCTCGGCGCCGGTGTCACCGTATCGAACCTGCAGATCCTTGGACCGACCACAGCTACGGCAACTATCGCTGTCAGCCCCACGGCTCCGGTGGGCGGCAACAGCGTCATTATGTTTACCGGCTCTGAGATCGTCAGCGGCTCCGGCTTCAGCGTTACTCCGGGAGCGGCGTTGATCTACAGCGTCGGGCCCGATGCCACTTGCGACGCCAACAACCCTCTCTTTCATAGTTACTGCGGCGTATCGAATGGAGCCGGGACACCCTATGTGGTTTCGCAACTGCAAACGTATATTCTGAATGTCGTTGGCGTCGGCACGCACTGGTTGCAGGGCGAAACCACGTTCAGCTTTGGTCCGGGCGTGGCAATCGACAACCTTCTAGTCAGCAGCCCGACGACGGCCCAGGTTCAGATCACCGTACTTTCCACGTCCCCGGTCGGCTTTGCGGCGTTGACCACGACCACCGACGGCGAAGTCGTCACCTTGCAACAGGCTATCGACATCGAAGAGGGGTTCCCGGCGCTGCTGGCCATCTCTCCCGGCGGACAAGTACAGGGCGACACGCTGAGCTTGCAGGTTTTGGGACGCTTCACCGGCTGGCAGCAGGGAGTAACTTCGGCTGCCTTCAGTCCCGCCGGAGACATCACGGTGAACTCTGTCAACGTGATCGACTCCGACAATTTGATCCTGAACATCACCATCAGTCCCCTGGCCTATGTGGACCTCTGTAATCCTTACGGACATGTGCTCACTGTTACCACAGGCACCACACAGGTTGTGGGCAACGCTCCGCCTTCCGGCGTGTCGCCGTCCTACTTCTGCGTCTTACAGGGAGCGGAAGAGATCACTAATGTTTCACCGAGCACGTTCGCGCAGGGAACGAGCGGCACGGTGAACATTACTGGTTCGGCCACCTACTTCGAGCCGGGCGTTACCCTGGTCAACTTTGGCGACTCCAGTATCAACAGCGGAACGGTTACGGTGAACTCACACACCAGCCTGTCGGTTCCGATTGCAGTTTCTACCACTTCAACCGTCGGTTACCACACGGTCACCGTGACCACGCTGGGCGAAGTGGCCACCCAGATGTACGGCTTCACGGTCTCTCCCAACGTCGCCACGCTCAATGAGGCCATACCCAACCAGGCCGAGCAGGGTGCGCCGATCATCACCAGCCCAACCTGCTCGACCCTCCCGAGCTGCACGATCCGGCTGCTTGGCCAGTACTCGCACTTCAGCAGCCAGAGTACGGCTACCTTCGGCGCGGGCATCACCGTGCAGTCGGTCTCCTACATGAGCCCCACTGAGGTGGATGCGAACATCACCATCGATCCGCTCTCTTACACGGGTGGGCGTGTTGTGACGGTGACGACGCCGGGAGTTTCATGCAGCTACCAACCCACGGTTGCCACCACCAACGTTACTTACAGCGGATGCACTCCTGGAGTTCTTACAGGCACCGGCAGTGAGATTGTCACCAACAACATCTTCACCATCATTCCCGGCCCGGCGATCATCAGCACAGTTGCGCCCGCCACCGGCAACGAAGGCCAGGAGGTGGTCTTCGACATCACCGGCTTGTATACGCACTGGGCGCAGAACTTTACCCAGTTCTATATCGCCGGCGGAGGCTACGATATTACCGTTCATTCCGTGGTCATCAACAGCGCCACCAGCGCCACGGTTGATATGAGCATTTCACCGACCGCTAATCCCGGAACGCGCTCCGTCTATATGGTTACGGATGGCGAAGCTCTGACGGACAGCGGCGCATTTGTGGTCACCGGCGGTGTGCCGGTCATCACCTATCTCAGCCCCAACGGCACGCAAAACAATCCCACCACCGGAACCACCGGCCTCCTGGTCGACATTTACGGCCTCTACACCAACTGGGCCACGGGCAGCACCTCGATCTACTTTGGCCCCGGCATCGCGGTTTCCTCGTTCCAGGTAGATAACGCGACCCACATCGAAGCCGTCATCAACATCGATGCCACAGCTCAGCTCGGTTACCGCACCGTTCAGGCTACGACCACCGGCTTGCCGGCTGGCACGCAAGTTCTCACCAGCAACTTCCTGGTGAGCGCTCCCGCTCCACCGCCCACACCATATATCTGGTACCTGTCGCCAGGTTCGGGAATTCCCGGCCAGACCTTCACCATGACGTTCTACGGCCTGTACACGCATTGGGATCCGGGCACGGGTCCGGCTTGCGGGCAGACGGGCACGACTCTGACAGGCTTCGACGCCAGCATCACGGTGAATTGCTTCCAGGTGACCAGCCCGACAACGGCTACAGCCAACATTACCATCAGCCCCACGGCTACGGCCTCAACGAGCGATTTGACGCTGACAACTAATCTTGTTGGCGGCGGCACGGAGGTGGATAACGCCCAGTTCAGCGTGATTGTCGCCAACAATACGCCGACTCTGAGTGTCGTCGATCCAGGATCGGGGATGCAGGGCGCGCAAAACCTGGTGGTCAACATCCTCGGCAAGTACACAACCTTTGACAGCACCACGACCTTCAGCTTCGGTTCCGGCATCACGGCCAACGGTCCGCCAACGATTCTCGGACCCACCATCGCGACCCAGAGCATCAGCATCGATCAACTGGCCACGCTGGGCGGCCGCGGCGTGGTTGCGACCACGCCAGATGTAACCGGCCCCTCCCAGGTGGTTGGCGGCGGATACTTCTACGTCTCACCCAGTCTGGCGCTGATTCTCGCTGTCACGCCCAACATCGCCAAGCAGGGCGACTTGCTCCAGGTGGATGTTACCGGCCAGAACACGCATTGGGACGCTTCCACGATCTTCACCTTCGGCGCCGGCATCCAGGTGACCAAGACCCAGGTGAACAGCTTCACTGACGCCACCGTTTGGATAACTATTCCGCCGTTGGCTTCCGAGGGCCCGACCTGGGTAACCGCTACAACGCTGGGAGAAATTGCCACCCTCAACAACGGCTTTGTTGTGCAGGCCGGAACGCCGCTGCTGATCTCCTCCTCGCCGAATTCGAGGCCGCAGCAAGGCAGCGCCGTCTTCACGATTCTGAGTCAGGCAACGACGTGGAATGCCGCGAATCCGCCCACGGTTTCCTACGGCGATGGAGTTGTAGTCACCAATGTCAACGTAACCAGCCCTACATCGTTGACTGTGGATGGATATATACAGCCCACCACTGCAGTCGGCTGGCGCAACGTCACGGTCACCGACGGCACACAGGCACTGGGTCTGAATAATGTTCTTTACGTCAGCCCCGGCCCTGCGGTGATCAACAACATTGTGCCCTCGTCCGCCGGCCAGGGCCAGGAACAAGTGGTGACCATCAACGGCACCAACACCAACTGGCAACAGGGCGTCACGATGCTCACCTTCCCGAATGTCGTGATCAACGGAACTCCAACGGTGACCTCGCTAACTTCTATCACCGCCGACATCACGGTCAACACCTCCGCGCCCGCGGGCGAGGAGTCGGTGACGGCGACCACCGGCGGCGAAGTTGCCACCGGAGTCAATGTCTTTACGGTTATCCAGACCCAGCCGGAGTTGCTTGCAGTTGTCTCCTCCAGCGAGGTTCAGGGCTGGACCGGAACCGTCACACTGACCGGAAAATTCACGCACTTCGCCACCACCAGCTGCTCGCCCAACTGCAGCACGGTCAACTTCGGCACGGGCATCACCGTCAACTCGGTGACGGCATCGAGCGCGACCTCGATCCAGGCCAACATTACTGTACAGCCGACTACGACGCTGGGTTATCGCAATGTCACCGTCACCACGGGATCGGAAGCTGTTTCCATCACCAACGGCTTCGACGTCACGATTGGTCCGGCGGCGATTCAGGGCCCGTTGAACCCGGCGTCCGGCGCGCAGAACCAACCGTACAACGTGCAAGTTCTCGGCAGTCAGACCCACTTCCTGCAGGGCACCACTACGGCCAACTTTGGTCCGTATATTCAAGTCACTGGCGTCACCGTGACCGACTTGCTGCATGCGACAGTCGCCATCACCATTCCTAGTAATACGCCGCTGAACTTCTACGATGTTTCTCTGACCACGAACGGGGAAGTCGCGACGATTCTGGGTGGATTTACCGTCACATCCGGCGCTCCGGTCCTTTCCGTTGTGAATCCGCCGACCGGCCATCAGGGCGATGCGCCATTCGACGTTGCAATCACCGGATTGTTCACGCATTTCAACACCGCTCCTGGTTGCTCACCGTGCAGTCAGGCCAGCTTCGGCGCGGGCATCACGGTCGGTTCGACGACGGCGAGCGATTCAACCCACGCCGTTGCCCACAATGTCATCATCGCCCAGGGCGCGACGATCGGCTCGCGCAATGTGACGGTGACGACGGGAGCCGAGACGGCCTCCATCACTGGCGGCTTCAGCGTGTTGGCTGGCGTTCCTGCGCTGCTGACCGATCTTCCGGTCTCCGGCCAGGCAGGCACCACGGTGAACGTCGTGATTAACGGCCAATTCACCACCTTCCAACAGGGCTTCACCTCGGTGAGCTTTGGCGGCGGGCTGCCGGCTCCGAACTTTGTAACCGTCAACAGCATCACGCAGGTGACCGCCAACCTCACGATTCCATCCAATGCGACCGTGGGAACCACCAGCATTACTGTGACGACCAACGGCGTGCCTATTACGCTGCCCAATAGCTTCACAGTCACCGCCGGAACGCCGGTCATTACACAGATCAACCCCAACATCGGCAATCCTGGCCAAACGGGCCTGACCGTAACCATCACCGGCCAGTACACCAACTGGACCACGGCCTCGACGGTCACCATCGGCACTCCTGCCGATGGAATCACCGTAGTCGGCGCGGCTGGTCCCGGACTGCCTGGACCGGTTGTCACGGCCACGGCCACCAGCATCACTGTGAATGTCAATATCGCATCGGGCGCACCAGTTGGCCCGGCCGATGTAACCGTGAGTGCAACACCATCAGTTCCTGGCGGCTTCACCGTGCAGGCGGTCGTCATTCCGCCGCCTTCGATACTCTCGATCAGCCCCGGCATGAATGCTGGCGGAGCCCCGATCAACAGCAGCATCATTGTGGTCTTCAGCCAGCCGATGAACATCGCCACTTTCACCAACAGCAACATAACTTTGCGGCTGACCAGCAATCAGGGCCAGGGCTGGATTACCATACCAATCGGCATCAACGTGGACGCCACGGGCCGGGTGTTGACCATCACTCCCAATTCGCTTCTGGCGGTCAACTCGCAGTACTATCTCTATCTGTCCAGCGCCATCACGGACGCCACGGCCGCGCACAATTCAATCAACAGTTACGGACAATATTTCAACACCGTCTTCAGCGCCACCACCACCGCGCCCACGGTGAACTTCTTCAACCCGCCTGCTTTGAGCACGGTGGGCACCAATGTGCCGATTGAGCTTGAGTTTAGCGTTCCGATGAATCAGGGAACCGACACCGGCATGACCGTTACTGGTCCTGGCGGCGCAGTTGCTGGAAGCATCCTGTGGAACAGCAATCCCTATGGGAATAACCCGCCGGGATGGGGACAGGGCACGGTTCTGTACTTCATGCCCACTACGCCTCTGACAGCCAGCACCACCTATACAGTGAGTTGGGGCGCGCCTCTGGCCGATACGGCGGGCAACGCTGTGACGCCGGGATCGTTCACCTTCACCACCGGCAGCGGCTCGGATACGACCACCAACAACGCGTACAGTGACGTAGTGAACGGCCTGACCAACGTCGGCACCAATGTTGCGCCGATTATGTTCTACACCAAGCCGGTCAACTCGCTTTACATCAACTCCGGCACTTTGTTGCTTTACAACGCCGACAGCGGGAAGTACATCAACGGCACGGTGACGGTTGCTCCCAATGGTTTGAGCGCCACCTTCACTCCTACCGTTCCGCTGTTGCCCGACACGTACTACCGGCTCTATCAGGCTGGGGGATATTACGACGTGGATGGAAGCGTCATGTACAACAATGGCGCGTACCTGAACGGCTTGAACACCTACTTCACCACCGGAAACGGTTCTGATCTGATTGCTCCGGACGTGGCTTCAATCTCCCCGGCCAACAGCGCCACTGCTGTGCCGCTGAACGCTGAGATCATCGTTCACTTCACCTCGCCGATCGATCCCGACGTGGTGAGCAACATCATCACGGTCACGCCTTCGGGCGGCTCGGCAATCAGCGGCACGGTAACGCTGGCCAGCGACCTGGTCACGCTGTTCTTCGTGCCAACGAACGTGCTCGCACCCGGCACGATGTACACGGTGCAGCTCTCGGGCTATCAGGACGTGATCGGGAATGTGGGCACAACCCGCAGCTACACGTTTACCACCATGACCTCCATCACGCCGATCAACGTGTCGACGGGCTTCAATGCATCGGGTCAACTGATAACGACTAACAACACCGCCGACGCAAACTGGGTGGTGATACCAAAGACAAGTACTCCCTCAGAGGGCACCTTCGGATGTCCTTCGGTCGGTCCAGGATGCACGACCGGGACCGCGCAGCCGCTTCTTACCGTAGGCCCGGGCGATACTGGCTGGTGGACGGGTGGATGGCCGGCTAACGGACCGAATTCGGATTGGGTTACCATCAATCCGAACAACGTAAACGGCAACACGTACGGCCTCTACTACACGACCTTCAATATTTCCGGCCCCAGTGTGCCTAGCAACCTTTGCCTGGTGGGCGCGATGGCCATTGACGATAATGGATTGCTGGCGATCAATGGGACTGCCATCACGGGCAATATCAGCTCCCTTACCAGCCTGACTCCACTGAATATACCCATTTCGAGCAATCTGGTTGTTGGCCAAAACACGCTGTCGCTTGGCTGGGGCTCGACGGACAACGTATACGAGGCCTTCCGCCTGCAGGCGACGATCCAGACCTGCGGCGCTGCCCTCACCGGCGGCCTGAGGCTGACCAGCGCCACGCCTGCTTATAACGCCAGTGGCGTGGCTACCAACAGCCCCATTCAACTCGTCTTCAACAACCCGCTCGATCCGGCGACGGTCAACTCCACCACGCTGCCAGTGATGATTGGCTGGAACAGCAATGCGGAGATCGCCGGTACCTACACCTTCAGCTCCACCAACGTGAACAATGACACGGTGACCTTCACGCCGGACACGCCGTTCCCGGTGAATACGCAAATCTGGGTTGGTGCCTACAACGGACCGTACGACCTGGCCGGAGACAGCGCCGCCAATGGCGTCAACAACTACACGCAGCTCACCTACTTCCAAACGGCCACCACGATTGCGTCTGGACAGCCGGCTCCCTCTGCTTTCCAGGTGATGGCTTTCACGCCTGCCAACGGAGCGACCAATGTCGGTCTGCGCGCGCCGGTGACCGCCACCTTCAACCGCTCGGTGAACCTTAACTCGGAAAATTCCAACGACTTCGCCCTCTTTAATGGCGATTCGCAGAGTCCGTGGTGCACCAGCTACAGCCACTCCCAGGACGGAACATCTATCTCGTTCAATTGCGGCGTACTGCCCTCCAGCGCAACACTGACTGCGGTTCTCGGCAGCGGCCTTAAGGATTGGAACGGCGATGGCCTGACGCCTTACACCAGCCAGTTCACAACCACTTACTACGACTACAACACGCATGCTTCGTTGATCACGGAGCGGCCCGGCAACGGCGCCAGCGGCGTGAACGCCAACCTGCCCCTCGTTCTCTACTTCAACCTGCCGCTCAACACGTCCGGCGCGAATAGCGGCATCCAGGTGGCGCAGAACAACGTGGCCGTACCGGGCACCGTGCAAGTGCTGGATAGCGGTTACACGCTGGTCTTCACGCCTAGTGTTCCCTGGACGCCAGGAGCGCTCATTCAGTGGTGGACTACCGGCAGCATGACCGATACGTACTACAACGCAACCGTCAACACCACATCCGGCTACTTCTATGTCGCCGGCAGCACCAGCACTCTGACGCCTACCGTGCAAGTTGCCTCTCCACCGACGTATACCAATCCAGTTCCGCGCAACACGATCTTCGACATTCAGTTCAATACTCCGCTGAATCCAGCGACGATCAACAGCACGAATGTCTACATCTTCGACAACTCCAACGGCAACGTGCATATTCCGGTAACCCTGACGCAGCCGCAGCCGAATGAAATCCTGATGGTTCCGACGAGCACTCTGCCCGCCAACCACTACCTCTACGTGTACATCGGCACCGGCCTGCAAAGCACCACCAGCGTGCCTGCCACCCAAACGCAGTGGTACGAGTACACCGGCACGACCTCCGACAGTACGCTGCCGGTGGTCACCAGCGCGGTGCCCTACAACGGCGCCACGGGCGTGGGCGTCAATGTGACGCCGGGCGTGATCTTCAACAAGAGCATCGATCCGGTGAGCGTCAACAGCAATACATTCCAGGTGGCCAACGGAGGCACGCCTCTGGCGGGCAGCTACTGGTTCAACTCCACCAACACCAGGGTCGAGTTTGTGCCCAACGCGCCGCTGCCGGCCAACACCATTTTGTCGATGACATTAAATGGCGTCCTTGACACGGTAAACAATCCCGTCACCTTCTCTTCCAGCTTCACGACTGGCGCGACACCAGATACCTCCGCGCCGAGCGTTGTCTGGACCAGCATCAGCAGCAGCGAGGGCATTCCGACCAACGCGGCGATCACTATCCAGTTCAGCACATCGATGGATGCGACCACCTTCAGTACGGGCACCAACGGCGACATCTACATCTATGACTCGCTGCTTGGCGTGCGCGTTCCCGCAACGCTCACCTGGAACTCGACCCAGACGGTTGCCTACCTGCTGCCCAGTTCTCCTCTGGCCGCCGGCCGCGAGTATTACTTCTACGTCAATAGCGGAACGGACCTTGCGGGCAACACGGTGAACGGCATTGAAATAACCTTCTATGCCACATTCGCCAGCGCCTCGACCGCGCCCACAGTCATCAACTTCAATCCGTTGAGTGGAGCAACCGGCCTGGGCACCAATGCGATCATTGAAGCGCAGTTCAGCGCGCCCATCGATCCCAACTTCCTCAACGGTGTCACCCTTTCAGGCGGCGGCCTTGTAACAACTACGCCAGTGATGAGCGCGGGCAACACCGTCCTGCAGCTTGTGCCGAGTGCTCCGCTTTCGCCGAACACCATCTACACGATGACTATCTCCGGCGTAAAGGATCCGGCCGGCAACACGGTCGCCACCGTGACCAACAGCTTCACCACCGGCCCCACCTACGACATCACACCGCCGGTGGTGGTCAGCACCGACCCGTCGAGCTACGCCACGGTTGGAACCAACGTGACTCCCAAGCTCGTCTTCAGCAAGCCGCTCAACCCGATCGCAGTCACCAACTACTACTTCCAGTTGGTTCTCAACGACACCGGACAGTCTATTCCGATCGCTGTTTCGCTGTCGGCAAACGGGATGGTGGTTACGTTCACGCCGCAGATTCCGCTGCTGCCCAACACGGAGTACAGGTTCTCCAATGTGAATGGCGGCGGATCTGTTGACGAGGACGGTAACTACGCCAATCTGTCCTGGTATTACTTCTATACCGGCAGCGGCGCGGTCACCACAGGGCCGACGGTCACCGTCAGTCCGCTGAACGCCGCCTCGGGCATTCCGCTGAACGCGCAGGTCATCGCCATGGTCAGCGTGCCATTGGATCCCACCAGTGTGACTCAAAACTCGATCCAGTTGCTCAGCGGTGCTACTCCAGTAGCGGGAACTGTGAACGAACCGAACGCCCAGGAGCTCACCTTCACGCCAACCAACCCGTTGGCGACGGGCACCACCTACACAGTGCAGATCAGCGGTTTCACGGACGCTAACGGCAACGCGGTTGTGTTTTCTAACACCACCTTCACCACCGGCGGCACTTCATCCGGCGGCGGGCTCAGCTTCACCGGCGCCAACATCAACTGGGGCGCGACGGTCACCAATACCTCGCAGCCGATCATCCTCACCTTCAGCCAGATCCTCGATCCGGCGACGGTGAACAGCAGCACGCTGGAGGTCATGGTTGGCTGGAACAGCAACCGCGGCATCGCCGGAACGTATTCGGTGAACGGCAACCAGGTTACCTTCACTCCAGCCGTTCCGTATCCGAGTGGGGCGCAGATCTATGTGGGCGAGTGCGGTGGACCAACCGACATTCTGGGCGATGTCTTCCAGAACGGCAGCTGCTGGTCGCAGCAACTGGTGTACTTCAACGTGCCTTCCTATACGGCGGGTGCGTCGGGGGCTCCAACGTCGTTGTCGGTGCTTTCGGTCAGTCCGGCGAATGGCGCCACCAATGTGCGTCACGATCAGCCGGTCTCGGTCACCTTCAGCAACCCGATCAACAACAGCACCGCGGGCGGCTATAACATGCAACTCTATGCCGGCCAGGATATGCTGACCAATGGCAGCGTCACGATGTCGTCGGATGGCCGCACGTTGACCTTCAACACTGGCGCGCTGAATGACAACGGCACCACTTACACCATCGCAATTCCCGCCGGCGGAGTCACCGACGATTGGGGCAATTCGCTGACGGCACCCTTCACCAGCACCTTCACCACGTCGGTCAATCCCGCCACCGGCAGTGGCAGCGTGCAATCCACGAATCCCGGCAATACCTCCGGGATTCCAACCAATAACCTGCTGACTCTGTACATGAATCGCCAGGTCAATGCTTCCACGGCAACCGGCAGCATTACTGTTACCGTGAATGGCGTGGTCTATCCCGGAACCACACAGGTGACGGGCGGCGGCTACGAGATCCAGTACACGCCCGCCACTGCGTTCCCGAATAGTGCGACTGTGCAGTGGTTCTTCTCAGGAGCGATGGATGTCTACGGCGATACCTTCAACAGCACCAGCGGCTACTTCTACACCGTGGCTGCTCCAGGTAATCCTGCCACCACCGCGCCGGCGGTTGTTGCGATCAGCCCGCGCTGCTGCGGATCGTCCAACATTCCGACCAACGCCGAGATCGATATCCAGTACAGCTTGCCCATCGACCCAACCACGCTTACAACCAGCAACGTGACCTTCTACAACAACAATCCGCCGTCTGCCGGTGGCTACACGATCGCGCAGCCCTCGCCGACCATTGTTCGCGTCACACCGACTGCGCCGTTCAACCTCTCCACCACTTACTACATCTGCGCCAACAGCAACGTGAAGGGAACGAACGGGATTGCCACTCCGGGCGGCTGCTGGACGACCTACTTCACTACCGGCACCGCAACGGACATGACCCCTGGCACGGTCAAGATCGGGCCACCTGATGGATCGGCGAATGTAGGCACCAACGCCTACATCCGCTTGCAGTTCTCCAAGCCGGTGGATATAACCACCATCAACTCGACCAACGTGGCCATCACCACCGGCAGCAATCCGATCCCCGGCTCCTGGTCCTACAACTACAGCGGCAACGACGTGATCGGCGTCAACTTCTCGCCGGTGAATCCGCTGCCGCCTTCGACGCCGATTTCGGTCAGCGTCAGCGGCCTGCTGGATTACGCAGGCAACACCTTTACGTCGGCAACTGCGACCTTCACCACCGCGACGACACCTGACTACAGCACCCCAACCGTGGCGCTCGACTTCAGCTACTGGCAGTCCGGGGTCGCCACCAACGCATCCTTCACCTGCCACTACTCTGAGGCGATGGATCCGAGCAGCGTCAATTCGAGCAACACGTACATCTATAGCTACGTGGCCGGTGGCAACAATTGGGCAATCGACCCCTGGACCTACACCTGGTCTAGCGACCTGACGTCTGTCACCATGACGCCCACCACGCCGCTCCTCGCAGACGCGCAGTACTACTACACCTGCTACAACGCCATCGACCTGACCGGCAACGGTCAGAGCAACGGCTCGGCCGGCTTCTACACTGGCAACGGACCGCTCAGCCAGGGACCGACGCTGCTCTACGCCAACCCGCCCAACGGCATGACCAACGTGCCGGTGGATACCAACCAGGGTCCGTGGTATGGCAGCAGCCTCGGCCTGCTCTTCAACGAGCCGGTCGCAGGAGACTCTCTGGGCAACATAACCCTCACTCCGGCCGGCGGCAGCCCGATACCCATCGGCGTCTATCCCGAGTTTGGAAACACGATCGCATGGGTGCAACTGCCATACCCCCTGCAGACGAACACGACGTACACCTACAACGTCACTGGCGTTACCGATATGAGCGGCAATGTTATGACGCCGGTGACCAGCACCTTCACCACCGGAGCAGGCTTTGACTTCTCGTCGCCTTACGTGGTCTCCACCAGCCCTGCAAACGGCGTCACCACCACGGGCGTACCAACGACGACGTCGATCACCTTCAACGAGGCGATGGATCCGATACTCATCAACACCTCTAACGTCTACCTGCAAACCCACAACACACACAGCATCGTTCCGGTCACGCTCAGCTTCTCGGCAGATTTCAAGACGGTGACCCTCACGCCGACCACGCCGCTGGCCGAATCGACTATCTACGATCTGGTCATCTACGGCAATAACTTCTGGCCCTACGACATTGCCGGCAACAGCCTCAGCGTGACCAGCTATGTCACCTACAACAACGGCTATGTGTACAGCGAGTTCACCACCGGCACAACCGCCGCGGTCAACGGCGTCTGCGGAACGGCGAACGGCGGCATGTTCTCCGCTCCGCCGACCACGAACCTCTGCTCGACAGGCACGGCTACGGGGATGACCAACGTTGCGGGGGCAATGAGTTGGAGTTGCAGCGGACAGTATGGAGGCACCGCCGCCTCGTGCGCAGCAACCGTCACTCCGGTCGGCGCCTGCTACACGCAGCCGAGTGGCCTGGTTTCCTGGTGGAAGGGCGATGATGACGCCACTGACCACATGGGCAACAACAACGGAACGCTGGTGAACGGCGCGGGCTTTGCCGTCGGCCAAGTCAACGACGCATTCAGCTTCAACGGCAGCAACCAGTATGTGCTGATCGGCCAGCCTGTACCGGCCGACCTACAACTCCAGAACAACTTCGCCTACTCGGCCTGGATTTATATCACCAACTATCCGTCCATGCTTGGAGGCACGTGGGGAACCATTGTCGGCAGTGAGTATGGCAGCAATCACTCAGGCATTGGGCTTTACATCGGCGGGTCTGTCACGGGCAGCGAAGTAAATGTGCCTCCGGGCGCCATCGATCTGGACATTGGAAACGGCAGCTCATGGTACTCCGTCTATACAACAACCCAGATTCCACTCAATCAGTGGGTCTTGGTAACCGCGACTGCGACGGCGAACAATCCGCCGCAGATTTACTACAACGGCGTACTCCAACCCATAATGACGCCCTCGGGTGAGACGGTATGGAACGGCACGGTTGGGTACACCGGGTCCGGGTTCGGCATCGGGCAAACAGTCAACGAAAACTACTCGTTCACCGGCCTGATCGATGAAGTTCAGGTCTACAACACCTACTTGACCGCCGCGCAGGTACAAGGCATCTACAACGCGGGCAGCGCTGGAGTGTGCCCATAGGACATTCGCCCAGGAGATTGAAGTGTACCGCCTTGACCCGAAACCGGAGAAAAAGCGGTCTTGGGCACGGCAATCATCTGCGCTCCCCGCGCAAGCACGCGAGTGTGTCGAAATCGAGATTCCGTCGTATCTTATTGATTTAATTGGTGGCGGGAGGCAGGATCGAACTGCCGACCTACGGGTTATGAATCCGTTGCTCTAACCATCTGAGCTACCCCGCCGGATGAGGCAAACGAGGCGTGGGCCGAGGAGGCCCTGCCGGGGAATGGACGAATCTGGAATCCGAGCACAACTCCCTTCAACGATGATACGGGTGGCTGGATGTGAGGTCAACCCAAGTGTTACACAGGCGGCTCAAATTATCTGCAAGGCAGGCGCCATGGATGAACTCTGCCGCCTCGTTGCTGTAAACTCGGCTGCATGAGCACCTTCCGTATTGCCGGAGTGATTCCGGCCCGGCTCAGTTCCACGCGGCTCAACCGCAAGGTTTTGCGCCTGATCGCCGGTCGGCCCATGGTCGAGTGGGTGTGGCGCGCAGCGCGGGCGAGCGGGCTGATGGACCCCGTGGTGGTGGCCACCGATTCGGAGGAAGTGGCCCGCGTTTGCCGCGAGCGCGGAATTCCCGTGGCGATGACCGAGGCCTCCTGCCCGAGCGGGTCTGATCGGGTGAGGGAAGTGGCTCGCCAAATTGACGCCGACATTTATGTAAACATTCAGGGCGATGAGCCGACACTGACGGCGGAGTTTTTCCCGCCGCTGCTGGCCCTGTTTGAGCGGCCGGAGGTCGAAGTGGCTACGCTGGCCGTCCCCTGCCCGCCGGAGGAGATCGACAATCCCAACGCCGTCAAGGTGGTCACAGCTCTGGATGGCCGAGCGCTCTACTTTTCGCGGGCGACGATTCCGTTTGACCGCGACGGCGCAGGCTTCACCGCCTATCGCAAGCACCTGGGAATTTATGCCTATCGCAAGGCCGCGCTGGAGCGGTTTGCCGCACTACCGCCCTCGCCGCTGGAACGGACCGAGCGGCTGGAGCAGTTGCGAATGCTCGAAAACGAGATTGCGCTTTATGTGGCCGAGGCTCCAGGCGACACTATCGGCGTGGATACCGAGACTGATTTGTTGCGGGCCGAGGCGGTGCTGCGAGGACGAGCCGCCGGTCAGGACCCAGCAGAAACTGCTTGACAATGGTCTGAGAGCCGCTGAGAATTATCCACGATTTTGTTGCGCAAATCTTTCCTGCTTGAATTTGGGCCTCCGTGTGTCCGGAGTTGCTTCTGTCAGAGAGCCGCTGCCGGAAGCCGGATTTCTTAATCACTCAAAAACAAGAAAGGCGGATTTCATGAATCGACCACTCTTTTTTCGCATGGGGATTTTTCTTGTCTGTCTTTGCCTGCTTTCCGTTCAAACGCAAGCGCAGAGTGGCGGCCCGATAATCTCGAAAGGTGAAAGTACAGCTATCATTGGTGGCATTGCGGGATGCGGCGCGGCGATTGGCGTAGAGGTTTATTTTGCCCTCACTCGCCCACCGTCAATCAAGGGCTGCGCGGTATCCGGTCCCAACGGCCTTGAACTCAAAAATGAAGGCGATGGTAAGACCTTCCATCTACTTGGAATCACAAACGATGTGAAGCCTGGTGATCGTGTCCGCGTGCAAGGGAAAAAGAAGGCGATTGGTAAAAGCAGCTCCGGTAATCCTCTTTTCTGGTGGAAAAACTGGCAAAAGACTACGGAGCGTGCAAGGTTGCTCTGGCAAAGCCATAACTTTTTTATCCAGCCAAGAAACAGCGCGACTGCGGGAGGTGGCACTAACGCGGCAGGGCTGAGGCCGCGTTGCGGTAAATTGCGGCGGAATGTCGTCAATTTCATAGTCCCAGCATAATTTTGAATAATGCGCAAGAATCGGGTAGCGCGCCAACCCTCCAATCGGCGACCATGGTTTCCATGAACGGCAAACCCGATCTCGACAAGATTCGCACCTATATTGAAGCCAACCACGACCGGCAAATTTCACTGGCCGAGCTGGGACGGCTTGTTCACTTAAGCCCCTTTACCGTGCAGAGGCTCTTCAAGCAGGCGCTTGGCGTAAGTCCGCTGCAATATCAGCGGGCACTGCGCGCAGGCTCGCTGCGCGCGGCGCTGAAGCAAGGAGAGACCGTGACCAACGCCATCTACAACGCCGGATTCGGTTCGTCGAGCCGCGGCTACGACGGCGCGCAACTGGGCATGACGCCCGCACGCTTTGCCGCAGGCGGACGAGGCGAGCATATAGGCTGGTGCTGCGCACGCACTCCTTTTGGATGGGTGATCGTGGGAGCGACAACGCGCGGCATGTGCTGGCTGTCGCTGGCCGGCAGCAAATCCGAAGCCGAATCCAGCCTGCGCGAGGAGTTTCCTGCCGCTGCGCTCAGGCGCGATCAGTCGCTGGCCAGCATGGTGGAAGCGGCGCTGCAAACTGTCTGTGGCCAAGAAAACTTACAGAAAAAGTTGGCAGCACCACAGGTGGCCGCACTGCAGGTGCCGCTTGACCTGCGCGGGACGGCGTTTCAATTGAAGGTGTGGCAGGCGCTGCGCCGGATTCCGCGCGGCCAGACGCGCAGCTACAGCCAGTTGGCGCGCGAGTTGGGCGATCCCAAGGCGACGCGCGCCGTGGCCCGCGCGTGCGCGACGAATCGCGTGGCGATTGTTGTGCCCTGTCACCGCGTGGTGGGCGCGAGCGGCTCGCTAACCGGCTATCGCTGGGGCGTGGAGCGAAAGCAGAAGCTTCTCGAAGCCGAGGGCGCGAAACGGTAAAGGCAGCTTCGTAATTATCTGCAAGGCGTTTTCAACAGCCAAATCATGAATCTCACATCCTGATACGTAGAAAAAATGGAAGGCGAATTCCAACGGCTACTACAGTACGTTATGAATCGCTTTATCTTGTTGAGAAAACAAGTAGTTTTCCGTACGGTACCGGAAAAGATCTGAGGCGAAGAAACGACGACAGCGGAATTAATCTGCAAAATTGAGGGGGCAAAAAAAATATTGTAGGGGGGAGGGGGGTACATCAAACGGTGGCGGATTTGTGCCGGGAGGATTGATCACGAAGCGTGTAGTGCGCGACCTGTGCGGCGTAAAGAAGTTTGGAGCCAGATTTCTCCTCGATGGCGCCGATGAGCAACCCGTAAGCAACGCAGGCGATGAAATCGCGGATGTTTTCATGGCCGGAGAGCGGCGGCATGGCGCGGCGATAGGCGAGGCTGGCTTTGCGGTGAGCATGGCTATAGTGTTCTCCTTTGGCTATTTCCGCCTTGTAAACGCGTTGCCAGATGCTAAAGCAGTTAGCGATGACGGGGTTTTCAGAGATGGGACTGGGCTTGTCCGCCTCGAGCGGGGCGGCGGCGGTTTGAATGGCTTCTGTCATACGGGGTTTCTCCAGATTTCATTGTGCGCGTCGGGAGGTTAATTATCTGCAAACCACCTGCGGTGGGGCAGCCAGTGCTTGCGCGGCATTAAGTTATTGATTTCTCACCATTTCACAAAAACGAGAAAGATGGATCACTCGTCCTATTTCAGCGACTCACCCTGTGCCTCACGCTCTTTCTCTGTGACGTAGTCCACATCCAAGCAAATGATATAGATTACCCCTCCGACTACATGTCCATGCTCAGGGTCATAGTTATGATGCCGAAAAACTGCCATCCAACGGTCTGAGTGCTTACGGCGATCTAAAGTCACCTCTGCAGCAAGTCTCGCCTCTAGATATCCCAATTGCTCTCCACTCTTAGCCACGCAAACCGCTATAGCATTCGAATCAAATTCGTTTTCTGGTTCCGGTCTTAGCGTAAGTCCATCGAATATACCGCAACGTGCGAGAATACGCCCACGCGAAGAGCCATCTACATTACGATGACTTGTGCCTGCAATAGACGTATAAAATGATTTTTCTACAATATCATCCGGTATAGACTCTGCGAGTATAGCCTCGAATTCAGCATCTGCCGCCGTACTGCTGGAATTCGCTTCAGAATGCCTTCCAAGAGCATGGAGGCGCGCTTCTTCCAATAAAGCTGGATGTTCCATGGTCAACAGTATAATCTTCCGTCTTCAGCAATAGTTAAAAACCTTCCCTAAAATAACGTTGCCTATAATCTTGATGTTCGTTGTGAATAGTATCGCATTGCCATTGATAATGATGGGGGGTAATTATCTGCAACCACCTGCTGCGCAACAGTCGGCGCTTGCACAAAATGAGGTTCTATCCCACCCTAGCCACAAAACAAAAACGCGGCGAGAGTGGGACACCGGCTGATACACCCTATCGATGGTAATGACGTTCGCATGATTGGGGAGCGCCCGGTATATGCTCAAAGTGCGTCACTCCTTTAGATGACTTTTTCACATGAAGAATGACCATCTCACAGCAGCTTGGACAAAACGCTCGTCTCTCATTTCTGACAGCAGCATCTTCCGCCGTGATCTCTTTTTTGTCACTTGGATGGAGCAGTGCGGTTTTCATGGCCACCTATCGTAGGAGATTGCCTATAGGTCTGTCAAAGGCATTATCCCGAGGAATGCAGCATCAACTCAATGCGAATGATATTCTCATAGAGACAGGAGCATTGACACATGGCAACTGCAACACTGGAAACCGCCGCAACGGATTACAAGGTCGCCGACCTGAAGCTGGCCGAGTGGGGCCGCAAGGAGATCACCATCGCCGAGCAGGAGATGCCGGGGCTGATGTCGATTCGCAACAAGCACGCGGCGGCCAAGCCGCTGGCCGGAGTGCGCGTGACCGGCTCGCTGCACATGACGATTCAGACGGCGGTGTTGATTGAGACGCTGGTCAGCCTGGGCGCCGTGGTGCGCTGGGCGAGCTGCAATATCTTCTCGACGCAGGACCATGCGGCGGCGGCAATTGCGGCGACGGGCGTTCCGGTTTTTGCATGGAAGGGCGAGTCGCTGGAGGAGTATTGGGATTGCACGCTGGCGGCGTTGAGCCACAAGGGCGGAATGGGGCCGCAACTGGTGGTGGATGACGGCGGCGATGTGACGCTGCTGATTCACAAGGGCTATGAGCTGGAAGAGGGCGACAAGTGGGTCCATTCGCCATCCGGCAACCACGAAGAGCAGGTCATCAAGGATCTGCTGAAGAAGGTGTATGCCGCTGACCCGCAGCACTGGCACAAGGTTGCAGCGGAGTGGCGCGGCGTATCGGAGGAGACCACGACGGGCGTACACCGGCTCTACAAGATGATGGAGCAGGGTAAGCTGCTGGTTCCGGCGATCAACGTGAACGATTCCGTGACCAAGAGTAAGTTCGACAATCTTTACGGTTGTAGAGAGTCGCTGGCCGACGGCATCAAGAGAGCGACCGACGTGATGGTGGCGGGCAAGGTGGCGGTGATCTGCGGCTACGGTGATGTGGGCAAAGGCTCGAGCCACTCACTGCGCGGCATGGGTGCGCGGGTGATCGTCACGGAGATCGACCCCATCAATGCGCTACAGGCGGCGATGGAGGGCTTCGAGGTGGCGACGGTCGAAGACACGCTGGGGCGCGGCGACATTTACGTCACCTGCACCGGCAACGTGGACATTATTACGCTGGAGCACATGAAGCGGATGAAGGACCAGGCCATTGTCTGCAACATCGGCCACTTTGACAACGAGATTCAGATGGATCCACTGAACGCCGCGCCGGGCGTGAAGAAGCTCAACATCAAGCCGCAAGTGGATATGTATACCTTCCCCGACGGGCACAGCATCTTTGTGCTGGCCGAAGGGCGGCTGGTGAATCTGGGCTGCGCGACGGGGCATCCGAGCTTTGTGATGAGCAACAGCTTTGCCAATCAGACGCTGGCGCAACTTGACCTGTGGGCCAACAAGGACACGTACAAGGTCGGCGTCTATGTGTTGCCGAAGAAGCTGGACGAAGAGGTGGCGCGGCTGCATCTGGAGAAAATTGGTGTGAAGCTGACGACGCTGACCACGAAGCAGGCGGATTATCTGGGCGTGCCGGTGGAAGGGCCTTACAAGGCGGAGAACTACAGATATTGAGGGACTAGGGACTAGGGACTTAGGGACTAAGGAAGTTTTTCCAGGTTTCGAGGGCGAGGCCTGGGAAGTCCGGTACCCGGCCTCAGTTTAGAGGGATCCATACTATGAAGATAATCATCCTTTCTTTCGTGCTCTTCGCTTTGTCCGCTTCGGCCCAGGACAAGCCCGCAGAGGCGCAGAAACTGCCGGAGCAGTTGTCGTTAGAGAAGTGGTTCGTCGGGAACTGGATTTGCGAGGGGACGCAGCACGCCTCGCCGGCGGGGCCTGGGGAAAAGTTCACCGATCGGTTCAGCTTTAGCATGACGCTGCGGGGCTCCTGGCTCATCTATCACATCGATCAGTTGAAGGGGCCAGTGAAGGGCAAACAAACGCTGATCGGATCGAGTACCTGGGACGCCAACGCCAAGGTGCACGTCCGCCGAGACATGAATATAGGCGGCTCACGTGTGGACGTGACCTCGCCCGGATGGGACGGCGACAAGCTCATCTATACGGGTTATATGATCATTGGCGAGGAGAAGCTGCCTGTCAAGCACACCTTCACGAAGAAAGGCGATGCGGCCTACGATGCCTATCTCGAAATGACCGGCGACGACGGCAAGCCGGCGATGTGGGAAGAGGAGAGCTGCACGAAGGTTAATGGCGGAAGACGATGACGCCCAATCTCTAAACTATGTAACCATGCTCAAGAAGGAAATCCCAAATCATAGCGGTTGGTCGCGCACTACTGTTTCATGCGCGGCCATCAGCCACTTGCCGTTCACTTTCCTCAGCACAATTAGAATGCGCCCATCGACTGTCACACCGGCGTTGGTCGCCTGGTAGGTGCCCGCACAGTAGGCGAGGTCGCCGGAGTAGTAGAGCGTCAGCGGCTTGATGAAATCGAGATGCCCTCCCGCCTTGATGCCGCGTTCCCAATAAGCCTGGATCGCCTGTCTCCCGTGCGCCAGAATGTGTGCCGAGAGATAGTAGCCGTCGTCGGTGTATAAGTCCGCGACCTTCGCCGCGTCACCGGCATTATAGAACCTGATCCAGTCTTCTGGAATCTGCCGAATGGCCGCCTCGTCGGCGCTCATCGGCTGCTCGCGCACCTCGGGCTTTGGCACGGCCGTTTGCTGCGCGGCAATGGGCAGGGCCATACACAATGCGGCATACAATACGAATGCTCTTTTCATGGCTGAACGATAGCACAGAAATCCAGAGGTGTCACAACAGGATTCAATTCACGAGAGAACAACCAATCAACGTCAAGTTCTCTTGCGCATGATCAGCCGCTGCCAGAGCCTCCAGAGCGAGCTATGCAGCAGTTGGGTCTGCTGAGCTTTGAGTGCGGCGTAGGAACGCTCGACGTAGGCGTCAAACTCAGGAGGCCAGCCGATGGTGGAGCGGCGCTCGGAGTAGTCGCCCTCGGCCCACTTGGAAAGCACCGCCTTATAGCCCACAACATGGGTGACAAAATCCAGCAGGCAACGCGGCATCTGCTCCTCGACGATGAGGTATGCCTTCTCGATGATGATCTTTTCGCGGACATCGTTGAGGGGCATGAAGATGGTGGTCATCCACAGCATCCACTCCTTCATCTCGCTGTCGAGGATAGGAAAGCTCTGCTTCTTGCCTTGCTTTTTGAGCAGCGAGCGGTAGGCGATGTTGCCCGCCTGGGAGGCGACGTAAAGCGGACCGTAGAACTCGTTGAGGCGGCGATTCACCAGCTCCAGCTTGTCCTTGCGGCGAGCCAGCACTTTGGCGCTCCAGGCCATGGCCAGATAGCTCGCAATCGCTAGAACAATGGCCTGCGCGGTCGTGTTTTGAAGAAAATTCTCAAGAGTAAACATAAAAGTGTCCGTGAATTGTACTGGCAACGAGTATAGCGCGGCCGCGAAGGTGAATCAGAGCAGACTTAAAGAAAAATGCGGCTTACTTCCCGTTGTGGCGCCGTCCGAAGACGAAGGCAAGCTGAAGCGACAAGATTAAAAAGCCCGCGCCGAGTACCAGCACGTGCCAGGTGTTGTGCAGGTTGAAGCTGCCAACACGGCAGACAAGCACATATGAGGCAGCGAGGTTGAAGAAGCCCCAGAGGACATTGACTGTCGGGGAGGACAGGCCTTTTCCCGGCGGCGATGCAAAGGGACTATGAAAGGGACGGCCCGAGATCCCGTTGGTGAGATGGGGCAGGCTATTGGCGAGGAATGCTCCCCCGAAAAAATACGCAACGTAGTGGTACCAGAGCATGAGTTCTCCCTTCCGAAATTCGAGTCGATGATAGCAAACCTAACTAGCACCGAGATAGATAAAGCGGACGAGAAAGAGAGCGGCCAGCAGGTAGAGCAGCCAATCCTGCTTGCGGAGTTTGCCGGCGGCCAGATGCAGCGCGGCCCAGGCAATGATTCCGAAGCCGAGGCCGTTGGCGATAGAGAATGTGAACGGAATGAGCACCAGCGTGAGAAATGCGGGGACGGCAATCAGCGGCTCGCGCCAGCGAATCTCGCTGATGGTGGAGAGCATCATGGAGCCGACCAGGATGAGCGCCGGAGCCGTGGCGGCCGGGGGGACGATGCCGACGAAGGGAGCCGCGCCGATGGCGGCGAGAAAGAGCAGGCCCGTGACGATGGCTGTGACGCCGGAGCGGCCTCCGGCAGCCACGCCGGCGGTGGACTCGACGTAGCTGGTTACGGTCGAGGTTCCGGTCAGTGAGCCGAAGACGGTGGCGGTGGCGTCGGTAAATAAAATTCGATTCAGACGGGGAATCGTGTGGTCTTCCGAGATAAGGCCGGCGCGCTTGGTGACGGCGACGAGCGTGCCGAGATTATCGAATAGGTCTACGAAGAAGAAGACAAAGACGATTTCCAGCAGGCCTTTGTTGAGGGCGCCGCGAATGTCGAGTTGGAAGGCGGTGGCGGCCAGCGAGGAAAAGCCTCCGGTGACGGGCGTCCAGTGCGCAAGGCCCAGCACCCAGGCGAGGGCGGTGATGGAGAGAACGCCGATGAGAATCGCGCCGCGGACCTTTCTGACTTCGAGAGCCACCATCAGGAGCAGGCCGAGAAGTGCCAACGCCGCGGTGAGGTTGCGGATGTTGCCCAGGTTGAGCAGGGTGTTAGCGTCGGCAACTACCAGGCCGGCTTTCTGAAAGCCGATGAGAGCGATGAAGAGGCCGATGCCACTGGCTACGGCGGCGTAGAGCTCGTGGGGAATGGCGCGCAGAATCATCTGGCGGATGCCCGCGGCGGTGAGCGCGAGAAAGAGGACGCCGGAGAGAAAAACCGCACCCAGAGCGGTTTGCCAGGGCACATGGAGCCGGATGCAGACGGCGTAGGCGAAGTAGGCGTTGAGGCCCATGCCGGGGGCGAGGGCGATAGGATAACGCGCGACGATGCCCATCATGATGGAAGCAAAACCAGCGGACAGGCAGGTGGCGGCAGTGACGGCGGCCAGAGGCATTCCGGCAGCGGCCAGGATGGCTGGGTTGACCAGCACGATATAGGCCATGGTCAGAAAGGTAGTGACGCCGGCCAGAATCTCGATGCGCCAGTTGGTGCCGAGGCGGGTGAATTCGAAGTAGGTTTCGAGTCGCTTGAGCATGGGTTGGTAGTAGTAGGAGAGCATACATCCGCCTTCGGTCACAACTCGGGGCCTTGATGCGCCTCCCTGCCGATGGACAAAAAAGCTCAGACGTAACGGCTGGCTAGCCTTTTCAATATGTTTTGGACCGAAGAGCGATTCAACTTCAACCACGACCAACAAGATTCCCCACCCAATACGAACCTAGCTCAATTCGAACTGAACAAGGAGAGATTCCAATGCCTACAATTACGATGAAAGACGGAACGCAAATCTATTTCAAGGATTGGGGAGCGGGTCAGCCCGTGGTCTTCAGTCACGGCTGGCCGCTGGATGCGGACGCCTGGGAAGACCAGATGGTATTTCTGGCGTCGCACGGATACCGCACGATTGCGCATGACCGGCGCGGCAATGGGCGGTCAGGCCAGCCTTGGAACGGCAACGATATGGACACTTACGCCGATGACCTGGCGGCGCTGACCGAGGCGCTGGAGCTGAAGGACGCGGTTCACGTGGGGCACTCGACCGGCGGGGGTGAGGTGGCGCGCTATATTGGCCGGCACGGGACCAGCCGCGTAGCCAAGGCGGTGCTCATCGGTTCTGTAACGCCATTGATGGTAAGTACAGCCGGCAATCCCGGCGGATTGCCGATAAAAACATTCGACGATATCCGCAGCGGCGTTCTGACCGACCGATCGCAGTTCTTCAAGGACTTGACGGCGCCGTTCTATGGGGCCAACCGGCCGGGATCGACAGTTTCGCAAGGATTGAAGGACTCGTTTTGGCTGCAAGGGATGACGGCAGGATTCAAGGGGGTCCTGGACTGCATCAAGGCGTTCTCAGAGACCGACTTTACGGAAGACCTGAAGAAGATTAACGTGCCGACGCTGATCCTGCACGGCGACGACGACCAGATCGTGCCCATCAACGACTCGGCATTGCTGACGGCCGCGCTGGTGAAGGGATCGACGCTGAAAGTTTATCCGGGCGCGCCGCACGGGATGTGTTCGACTCTCAAGAACCAGGTGAACGCGGATCTGCTGGCGTTTATCAAGGGGTAGATGGTGAGAGATGTATGGAGGCGGATTGGTGGACTCCCAGGTCTCAATAGCGAGACCTGGGCGCCCGGCAGCAAGTTCAATGCTCTAGGGGAGCAGTTGGGGCTCGATCTTGCCGTAGATCTCGTCGGAGGCGTTTTTGATCTGGGTGACGATGTCGTGGAGTTCGGAGGCGTCGGCCAGGCGTAGCGGGGCGTCGATGCGGACGGAGAGGTCGTCATCGGCGTCGAGGCCGACCTTCACGCGATCGAACTCATGATTGAACTTGAGGAGGGTGTGGAGGAAGTCGGTGGTGACGGGCATGCGGCGCTTCTCCACCACGGTGACAAAGATGACCATCTGGTTGTTGTCGGTGTCCAGGGCCAGGATCACTTTGACGTCCTTCAGGTGTGAGCCGGTGAAGTGAATGACCCAGACGGTGGGTGAGCGGGTGGTAATGAAGTTGTAGTTGTTGGCCTGCATGAGGCTGACCATCTTTGCGGTGCCTTGCTCGGCTGTCTGGGCCGCCATGGGCAGGACAAGCGAGAACACAAGTGCGGTGAAGAGACAAAGGCGGGCAAAGCTGAGGGTTCGGCGAGAACGCATAACGGTATCCTCCGGTGGGACAACAAGATTGTGTAAGAGTACCGCGCCGCGAAGGATTACGCAACCGGCCACCTGCGGTGGGGCCAACTGCCTTCGGCTGGCGGTGCGAAGAGTTCGGATTCCCACCCTTCGCAAAGTTCGCGAAGGATGGGGCACCCGGCGGACCAACCGCCAAGGATTATTTTCCTGCGGGTAAGGCCCTGGGAATTTCTTGTAGCGCGAGCCGAAGTGAATCGAGCAGATTGTTGGGGATTTTCGCAGCGGCTCTTGTCCACGCAAAAAGTGTTTCCGAAGCTTCGGGAATCAACTCCGACCATTCTTCTGCTGCCTTCGAGTTTTTATAGGGCTGGTCTTCAACCAACGGAAGCGTGTGTACTCCATTTGAGATCAGAAACAGAATCCAGGTTTCTATGCTCCATTTTGGAATAAGTCTTGCTATCTTGTCCGTCGTCGAATTGAATTTTGGCTGATCTTCAGCTATTAACGCGGCATCCAGTTCGCGCAGGTGCTCTTGCACGGACTTATTGTCTGCATCCAAGAGGACGAACATGCCTGACGAGGCCCGTGCATTTCTTGCTCTGCAGATTCTCGCTTGCCGCGCGAAGTTCTTGCGTACCCAAAGTTCCGCGCTTCCTTGGCCAGACGGCGACATTTCTATTGTCATCTGGCGCGAATTAAACCCAGCTTTAGCCAGAAATCTGTAAATGAATTGCCTCTGACATTGATCTTCCGCCAGAACGTAGATAAAAGACGGGTTACTCATTCTCCCATCCCCGCGCAATCAACTCCGACGGCTGTAGAAGGCCCTCCGGATCAGTCTTGAACTTCTCTGTCCGTACATGGCCGTTCTCCTCCCGGTAGAAGCGCAAGCCATATTCCTGTGACCACTGATTCAATATCTCTGGATGATGGGAAATAAGAATCAGTTGCCCCTTGCTGTTCTCGACAGCTTCCTCGGCGGCCAATAGCCACGGCTGAATTTCGCGCAAGGAGATAAAATTATCCGGTTCATCAAGGATGACAGTCTGGCCCTTGGCTATAACGAAATAAAGCACCATATAGAGGCCAATCAGCTTTCGCTGTCCGTCAGAAAGTTCCGCGATGGAATATGTTGCTCCTTCTTTCTGCGGCGCATCAAAATGTGCCCGTAATCTTCTCACACCATCATCTACCGAGGAAAACCGCAGTGACTGGAAGCCACTCAATGTGTCTTTCAGTGCGCTGAGAAATCGGGCATTGTTCTCCGGTTCCACCTGCAGAAGATGCCGATACCAGGGAGCAAGGTTGGAAAGATCGTATTCGGGTAATTCATCTTCTCCATCCGCCGTTTCGGCCATTTCGTCTGGATAAGGATCGATTTGAAAACAGTGCAGTGTTTTAACCCATGCAACGAAACGGCCAACATACGAGTTGCTGAATTGCGCAAGGAGCAACGCGGATTGTTTTGACTCCCATGGAAGTACCGTCGCCTGTGAGCCTTCGTTAGGGAAAAAACTGATCTTTCCATTGACAAATTCAAAGACTGGTAAACCGGATACTGTCAGTCTTTCCATACTGATCGAAGGAAGTTTGGATTCAGGCGCATACCGAATCTCCAATTTATATACAAAGATCTTCTCATCCAGCAGAGCTTCGATTTCAACAATCTGTAGAGGGCGATCTTGCCAGCGGGTTCGCGTCGATTGAGTGAAACGGCTTTCTCCGCCCTCAATAAACCATTTCACAAACAAAATCGCGTCCAGCAGCGACGATTTACCGCTCCCATTGGGGCCGAGCAGCAGTTGTTTCCGCTCCGGCTTGTACTCGAAGTTGAGGAAACAGCGGAAGTTGTCGATATAGATGCGTTTCAACATGGCAGAATTATACGTCGATTCCCCGGTTTCCGTCGCTCACCCCAGCAGTTTGGCGGCGTCTTTGGCGAAGTAGGTGACGATGAAATCCGCGCCGGCGCGGCGAATGCTGACTAACGATTCGAGGATGGCGCGGTTGGGGTCGAGCCAGCCCTTTTGGAAGGCGGCCTGGAGCATGGAGTACTCGCCGGAGACCTGGTAAGCGCCGATGGGGACGCCGGTCAGCTCGCGGGCTGCGCGGATGACGTCGAGGTAGGGCATGGTGGGCTTCATGAGGATCATGTCCGCGCCCTCTTCGAGGTCGAGCGAGATTTCGCGCAGAGCCTCGCGGAGGTTGGCGCCATCCATTTGATAGGTTTTGCGGTCGCCGAATTGGGGCGCGGAGTCGGCGGCCTCGCGGAAGGGACCGTAGAAGGCGGAGGCGAATTTGGAGGCGTAGCTGAGGATGGGCGTGTCCTTCCAGCCTTCTTGGTCGAGTGCACTGCGGATGGCACTGACGCGACCGTCCATCATGTCGCTGGGTGCGACAACATCGGCTCCGGCTTTGGCCTGGCTTACAGCGGTGCGGGCGAGCAGGTCCAGAGACGGGTCGTTGTCTACGGTCCAGCCGTCTGCGGTTTCGATGACCTTGCCGCAGTGGCCGTGGCTGGTGTACTCGCAGAGGCAGACGTCGGCGATGAGGACCAGTTTTTTGGCGGCAGGCGAGGCTTTGAGGGCGCGCAAACCCTGCTGGACGATGCCCTTGTCGTCGTATGCGCCGGAGCCTTGCTCGTCCTTGGATTCGGGCAGCCCGAAGAGCAGCAGGCCGCCGAGGCCGAGGCCGGCCGCCTCCTCAGCCTCGCGGACGGCTTCGTCGATGGAGAGGTTGAAGACTCCCGGCATGGAACTGACCGGGCGGCGCACGCCCTGGCCGGGGCAGAGAAAGAGGGGGTAGATCAGGTCGCCGGGGGTGACGGCAGTCTCGCGGACCAGGGCCCGCAGGGAATCCGTGCGACGGAGGCGGCGCATGCGTGATACGGGAAAGCTCATGGTGTCGATTGTAGAACAAAGGCGGGGAGGCGCCTGAATTGTGCACAGAGCGCCCGCCGGAGTATGCTGGATGCCATTCTCACATGAGGCGCTATAAGTCACATTCTCTCAGAACGGGGAGGTACTTCAGCTATGGGACGCGGATATAGATCTCCCATCATTGCAGTTTTGCTTGCGTGCGCTCAATTTGCGTCGCCTGCCTGTCATGCGCAACAGCAGCCGAAGTTGAGCGGCAATGCGCGGGCCCAGGTTTCTAATATTCTGCGCGACGCTCACGACGAGGTCAAGAAGCACTACTACGATCCGAAGTTTCAGGGGCTGGACTGGGATGCCCGCTATCGGGAATACTCGGCCCAGCTCGCAAATATACAAACCATGGGTGATGGATTCAGGATAGTCGCGGCCTTTCTGGAAGGACTCAAGGACTCGCATACCTTCTTCGAACCCCCGCAACGCGTCAGCCGCACGGATTATGGATACCGGTTGGCGATGGTGGGAAATTCATGCTTCATCATCCAGGTTCGCCCCAATAGCGATGCCGAATCCAAGCTGCACATCGGCGACCAGGTGGTGGGCCTGAACGGCTACAGGGTGGATCGTGAGGATTTCCACGACATTTTGTATTTCCTGAATATTCTGGCACCGCAGGTTTCAGTGAAGCTCGATCTGTTGTCGCCGGCGGGCGAGCTGCGCCAGGTTGTCGTGAACGCCACGGTCACGGCCCCCAAGCGAGTTCTGGACATTTCGGGGGGGAGCAATGGCAACGACTACTATGACGAGGTGCGGCGGCGTGAAGGGGAAGATCGCGCAACGCGCACGCGGGTGGTCGAAATCGGGGACGCCACGATCTGGAAGATTCAGCAATTTGATCTGAGTTCCGATGAGATCGACAAGGGCTTCGCCATCGCTCGCAAGCACAAGACGCTGATTTTCGATCTACGCGGGAATCCCGGCGGTTACGTCGGAGCGCTGGAGTACATGGTGGGAATATTATTCGACCACGACATCAAGATCAGTGACCGCGTGGGCAGGAAGGATTACAAACCGATTGTCGCAAAGCGCGGCGGAAAGCCATTCGACGGCAAGTTGATTGTGCTGGTTGACGCCCGTTCTGCCTCCGCTTCAGAGTTGCTGGCCCGCGTCGTTCAGCTTGAGCACCGCGGCACGGTGATTGGAGACAGGACGTCAGGAGCGGTCATGGAGGCGAGTTTTATCGTCGATAGCCAGGGAACGGAAACCCGTATCTTCTATGGATTCAGCGTGACGGATGCCAACCTGATTATGAGCGACGGAAAGAGCCTGGAAAAAACCGGAGTCGTGCCGGACGAATTACTATTGCCGACGGGGTCCGACTTGGCCGCGGGCCGCGACCCCGTGCTGGCGCATGCTGCGGAACTGGCCGGAGTCAAACTGGACCCCGTTGCCGCGGGTAAGATGTTCCCGTTCCAGTGGGCGCCGCTGTAGACGATGAACCCTGTCCTTACAGTTGCTCGTAAAGCGTCGAGTTGCGGTAGCCGAGCAGCACGACCAGGGTCCAGATGCCCATGGCGGTTCCGAAGGGGAACTTAAGCAGGCTCAGGCAGGCCGCGACGATGGCCACAATCCGCCCCCACTGCGCGCGTTCCAGCAGGCCCCAACCGGCCACGGCGGCCAGGGTGACGCGCACCAGGAGAAAGACCCAGGCAAAGCGCAGGATCGTGGGCCCGATCCACATGGGCGGCAGAGGACCGTGCCCCCAGGGCCCGTTCATAAAGGGGCCGAAGTGGCCGGAAAGAAAGGCGTTGGCAAAGGCCAGTCCGATGATTCCCGTCAACAAGGCGACAGCGGCGTAGACAAGCCAAACGACGCCGAGCGCCTTCACCTTGCCGGCGTAGCTCTCCAGTTGGAATGCGAAGCCGGGTACAGGGGGAACCGGCGCCATCGCGGGCCTGCCACACTTTGGGCACGCCGCCTGTTCGGGCGCTAATGCCAGTCCACATCCGCTGCAATACATGATTGCCTCCTCGAAGAACCGTTCGGAGCTTACTACGCAGCCGGGGCGCGCCGGGTTCCGTAGTTTTAGACGCCAGCCTCTAGCTCTTCCGCGAACAGGCGATAAACGATTGAAGGCAGGCGACGCCACCGACCCATCAGCCTGGCAGCTAAAAGCTAGAAGCTAGTGGTAGTAGCTGTGTCCTGCTTGCGTCAATTCAGGGCAGATTGCGCCAATTTGAGCCTTAAGTTTGTTTCCTGGGTGGAAAAGTTCTCACGTTTCAAGCCGGGGCAACGATAAACAGGATGGGAGAAGGTATTCATGGCGACGCACGCCAGAGCGGCAACTGTGGCTGGCTCGGCTGAGGAGCAAGCTGGCGAACTACGCTATGTGGCGCGCCAGCCGATTCTGGACCTGCACGGCACCGCGCAGGGCTACGAGTTGCTGTTCTGGAATGGGCGCGAGCCGACCACTCGCGGCAAAAGCGAGCTGGCGACCCGCACCATGCTGGACAACACAGTGGTCTTCGGGTTGCAAGAGTTGGCGCGCGGATTGCCGGCCTTTGTGAATTGCACAGCGGAATCGCTGACCGAGGAGTGGGTACAGGTATTGCCGCCTCACATGACGGTCCTTGAACTGCCATCGGGCACGGAACCCACGCCGAGCCTGCTGGCCGCTTGCCGCAAACTGAAGGCATCGGGCTTCCGGCTGGCACTGACCGACTTCACCTGGATTCCGGAGTCGAGATCCCTGACTGATTTGGCCGACTATATCAAGGTGAATATCCACAAAGTCAGCGCGCTGGGGCGCGCAAATCTACTTCGCTGGCTGGCGGGCTCTACGGCGTGCCTGGTGGCGCAGAATGTGGAAACGCAGGAGCAATACGGGCAGGCATGCAAAGAGGGCTTCGACCTGTTTCAGGGGTACTACTTCTGCCGTCCGGAGCCGCTGGAGAGCCATAAGATTCCTGGTAACCGCCTGGTGCATCTGGAGATTCTGGAGGATCTGCAAAGCGATCCCGTCGACCTGCAACGCCTGAGCCAGTTGGTGATGTGCGATGCCAGCCTGACCTATCGGTTGCTGCGGCTGGTGAACTCGCCGGTCTGCGCCATGCGCCAGGAGGTGACCTCGATTCAGTCGGCGCTGATGCTGGTGGGCGATGCAACCTTCCGCCGGATCGCCATGCTGGCCATCGCCTCGGACTTCAGCACCGATCAGCCGGCGGAGATACTTCGCATGGCCTTCGAGCGGGCGCGCTTCTGCGAGTTGGCGGCACCCCTGTGCGGTCTGTCTCCCAGCGAGCAGTATCTTATCGGCATGGTCAGCCTCTTCCCGGCAATGCTGCGCATACTGATGGAAGACCTGGTCCGGTTGCTACCCCTGCGCGAGGCGGCGCGCGATGCATTGCTGGGCAGGGATAACTCCGAGGGCATTCTGCTGCATTGGATTGTCTGCCACGAGCACGGCAACTGGGCGGAGTGCGATGCGATTGTTCGCTCCAGCGGCATGAGTCATGAGCAGGCGATGCGCTGCCATGCGCTGGCAGTGGAATGGACCGAGGCGGCGCTCAGCTTCAATGTGTGAGCGGCTGCGCCCCGGCCCAATGAACGAAGCTCCAGACGAGAACAGTTAACTCAGAAGGTGGATGATGTGATCTCGCAGTTCGTGAAATACCACTGAGAATTGGGACTGTCAATCGTAACCGCTATGTATCCCGCGCTGTTGGATACGACGCCATAAGCAAACTCATTATCGCCCTGGACTCCGGAAAAGGTTTCAGAGTTGACTGCGAGCGTGCTGAGATAAGGATCGCCGGTGTAGACGGTGAACTGGGGGTTTGTCCTGTCTGCATTCACCTTGATGGCGAAAAGGTAAGCGGTATTGGGTTGCGCGCTGATGATGAAGGTGATGTTGCTCTTATCTCCAACATTGAATAGAATTTCGCTATTCGGGATATCGACGTAGCCCGGATTCTCCATCACCAGATATGCGTTGCCCTGGGAGACCTGGCCGGCAGTAAGCATGACTGTGCTTGGCCGCGCAGAGGACATCTGGGTCTTCTTCGTTCCCGCCGGGGCGGTCCTGATGACGGCGGCGAGAAACTGACTCTTGTCATTCGGGGTGAGCGGCCTGCCGGCATGCAGCAGCAGCGGTTTGGATGCTGGAGCCACGATGTGAAGATTCGATTTTGCACGCGTGAATTGAGGGGTTGTCTTCTGGGCGAAGGCGGGGCTGAAGAGCGCAACTGCCACGAGCAGGGCGAAAAGCTGTTTCATGACATTATCTCCTTTGGTTTGAAACCGGCATGGAGCATAGCGCGTTTGCGGCACGCCGGTCACGATGAAAAAACCGAAGCTGATACGCCTGGCAAGATTCGATCAGAAGGCGGCCGACGTGATCTCGCAGCTCTCAAACGACCAGCCCAAGTCGGGACTGGAGATCGTAATCGGCAGGTTTCCCGCGCTATTGGCTACGAAGGAGTAGGCAAACTCGTTTTCACCCTGGGGCGCGTTAAAGGTCTGGGGAGCATTCAGGCCGCCGACTGACTTCGCACCCGAGTAGGTTGAGATGGTGATTCCACCCGGGGTGTTCGGGGGAAGCTGAAACGCACCTTGGATGCTCATTTTTATGAGCAGAGTGTAGGCGGTATTTGGCTTCACTGTAACATTAATGACCATGGAGCTTGGATTAGCGAGGGTTGACCCTCCGGGCCCAAAGGCTAAGACGCCGTCGTATTGATCGATGCGTGCCCCGAACGCATCGATATACGCGCCGTTCACGTACAACTGGTCTGGAGTTAACAGGTTTAGTTCCGCGGATAGAACGGAACTAGAGACCCTCGCGGCTCCCATGGGAGGTCTCGTCGAGGCTCCCGTTGTCACGGTAGCCATAAGCTGCCGCTTCTGATCCGGGGTGATGGGCTTGCCGGTATGCAGGAGGACAGGTTTAGAGGCTGGAGCCACGGTGGCCAGTTTCGGCTTGGGGTGCGTGCCTTGAAAGGTGATTTTTTGGGCGAAGGCAGGGCTGAAGAGCGCAACTGCCACGAGCAGGGCGGGAAGAATTTTCATGAGAGTTCCTCCTGATAATCGAAACCGGCATGGAGTATAGCGCGTCCGCAATTTGGAAGTCACGATGAAAGTTTGCCGAGACAGACAGGGAGAAGGGGAGACGGAGAGGGCGGGAGCGGTTGTTATTTTGGACTGGCGCGGTCCAGAATCAATATGATATCTTGCTTTATTAGCAGAAGGATTTTAGGCCCTGGCGTACGGCGGCAGGGAAGCGGGAGCGTAGGCACTCTCGCGGCGATTTTGGCAAGTTGCTTCTTTTCAGTAGCATATAAGTTCGTGCGGAGCGGACTCTGTTGAGAATTATTGCTGCATCCGCTCCTGTAACGAGGCAGTTTTCGGTTAGCCTGTTCACACTCCGGGATTGTTCGCCTCCCAGGCGGGATTTCGGGAACGACTTTTTCACACAATATATGTGACCGCCGGTATGGCGCGCACATCCAAGAAAAGAAAAGAAAACCAGGCAGGGAAAGAACGCATGGCGCAAATCTTTGACCGCAGCTCCAATGCCCTGGCTCGAGCCAGCCTGGTATTGACGGGGCTGATCGTGATCGCCCTGGGGGTGACGCTGAATGAGTTGCAGCGCTCGCCCTGGGTGACACGGCAGGGCCAGCGGCCGGACCAGCCGGTGCCCTTCAGCCACAAGCACCATGTGCAGGGGCTGGGGGTGCAGTGCCAGTATTGCCACGTATCTGTGGAGAAATCGAGCTACGCGGGAATTCCGCCGACCAAGACGTGCATGAACTGCCACGCGCAGATCTGGACCAACGCGCAACTGCTGGAGCCGGTGCGGCAGAGCTGGGCAACAGGGCAATCTTTGCCCTGGATCAAGGTGCACGACCTGTCGGATTACGTCTACTTCAGCCATGAGATTCACGTGCACAAGGGCGTGGGATGCGCCAGTTGCCACGGGCGCGTGGACCAGATGCCGTTGATGTACGCCGAGAACACCTTGCAAATGGAGTGGTGTTTGGATTGCCATCGCAACCCTGCGAAGAAGCTGCGGCCGACCAGCGAGATTTACAACATGGCGTGGGAAGCGCCGGCGCCGGACCGGCCGGTGTGGTGTGCGGTGGGAGATGAGAAGACGGGCGTGCCGACGGCGGAGAGCGTGAAGTGCGGGAAGAGAGACCCCCTAGCCGGGGTTGTGCTGAATGCAACGTTGACGAGGCCTAGTTTTATAAATGGCGAGCGGGTAATTCCTTCACAGCCATATTACGAGAAGTTCACCAGCCAGGATGAGTTGGGGAAATTTCTCGTGGTGCATTACAAGATTCGCACGCCGAATGAACTGTCCAGTTGCGAGGTCTGCCACCGATGAGCGAGACGAAGAATGGCCTGGTGACGACGATCAAGCCGGCGGCGATGTCGCTGGAGGTGGTGCGCGAGAAGCTGAAAAGCGTGCGCGGCAAAAAATATTGGCGGTCGGTGGATGAACTCGCCGATACGCCGGAGTTTCAGGCGGCTGTTGAGAAGGAGTTTCCCGGTTCGCCTCATGCGTGGGGCGATGAGGTTTCGCGGCGCGGATTTCTGAAGTTCATGGGCGCTTCGGCGGCGCTGGCCGGGTTGGCCGGTTGCACCAAGCAGCCCGATGAGCCGATTTATCCATATATAAAGCAGCCGGAAGATTTGATTCTGGGCAAGCCGAATTATTTTGCGACGGCGCATCCGTTTGTGACCGGAGCGGTGCCGTTGCTGGTGAAAAGCGATCAGTACCGCCCGATCAAGATCGACGGCAACCCCGAGCATCCTTATAACCAGGGCTCGTCGGACCCCTTCACGCAGGCGACTCTGCTTGACTTATACGATCCAGACCGTTCGCAGCATGTGACCTATCACGGAGAAAATCGCGAGTGGGCGGAGTTTGCTGAGGAGTTACGGCTGAAGGTGGCCAGCACCAAAGATGGGACGGGAATTTATTTTCTCAGCGAGACGATTACCTCGCCGACGCTGGCGCGGCAATGGAAGGCTGTGCAGGCGAAATATCCGAAGGCGAAGCTGGTGCAGTACGACCCGGCGATTGCCGGGACTTCGGCGGTGAACAGCCCGCATCTTCAGTATTCGCTCACGGATGCGGATGTAATTGTATCGCTCGATGCGGACTTTCTTTCCGGGGCTTCTTATCCTGGATTCCACAAGCTGGTTCGCGAGTATGCGGAGCGGCGCAAAAATCCAGAGAATCTGAATCGCCTATATGCAATCGAGAGTACGCCGACAACGACAGGCCTGAAGGCCGAGCATCGGCTCGGGCTGCGCGCGAGCGAGATTCCTGCCTTCACTGCGGAACTGGCCAAGGCTTTCGGCGTGTTGACCGCCGATCCTCCGGCGTACAACTGGACCGAAGAGCAAAAGAAGTTTCTGGCCGCTCTCCTGAAGGACTTGAAGGCCCACGCAGGCAAAAGCGTGGTCATTCCCGGGATATATCAAGACCCCTCGGTTTATGATCTTGCGTTTTCGCTCAATGGAGCACTTAAAAATCTAGGCAAAACGGCACATTGGGGATCGGACTCCGACAATGTTCATTCAGTCGATCCCATCGGAGATCTGAAAGCACTGGTTGCAGACCTGAATGCGGGCAAGGTGGATTGGCTGGTAATTCTCAATGCAAATCCGATTTACAACGCGCCTGCTGATCTGGGATTTGCGGCTGCCTTTGAGAAGGCGAAGATGACTGTGCATCTCGGCTCGCATTTGGATGAGACCGGTCAGAATGCGCAGTGGCACATTCCCTCAGCGCACTTTCTGGAGTCGTGGTCGGACGCGAGGGCTTATGACGGAACGGTTTCGATTGTTCAGCCTATGATTGATCCGCTCTACGGCGGCAAGACGGCTCATCACTTTGTACAAGCGATGCTGGATGAGCCGGGCTTGAGTCCGTATGATGCTGTCCGCGAAACGTGGAAGCCTGTGATCAAAGGCGACTTTGAGACGGGATGGCGAAAAGCGCTGCACGCGGGATGGATCGAAGGCACCGCCTATGATGCCTATGATCATCTAGACTCTAGCGGGATGGAGGGTATTCAGAAGTATCTCGCCGCACATCCAGGGCTTGTGTGGCCGCACAAGACTCCTGTTCCCGCTCCGAAGGAATCGCTGGAAATCATTTTTCGGCCGGACCCGAATGTGTATGACGGGCGATGGGCCAATGTGGGCTGGCTGCAGGAGCTGCCCAAGCCTGTGACGAATCTGAGTTGGGACAATGCGGCGTTGGTCTCCGGCGCGACGCTGACTAAGTACGGACTGGAAGAAGACGACATTGTCGAGTTATCCGTGAATGGGCGCAAGGTGAATGCGCCGGTGATTGTTGCGCCGGGGCATCCGGATAACTCGGTCACTGTCCACTTAGGCTATGGGCGCTCGTTTGCCGGGCGCGTGGGCTCGGGCGCGGGATTTAATGCTTACTTGATTCGCACATCGGATGCGCCGTTTTACGTTGTAGGTTCGATGAAGAAGGTCGAGGGTAAGTGGGGCGTGGCTGTAACTAAGAGCCACTTCCAGGATCACCGGCCGAAATTGTTTGGTGGGCAGGGCAACGGCAATAACTCGCTGGAGGCGGATGAGGCGATCAGCGAGCGCGGCATCATTCGCTATGCGACGCTGGAGGAGTACAAGGCCGATCCGGGCTTCGCCAACGAGGGTGAGACGCACCCGACGACTGACAAGAGCATCACACTCTTCCCCAACTGGGAGTACAAGGACAATGCTTGGGGAATGTCGATCGACATGAACAGTTGCACGGGATGCAACGCGTGCATTGTGGGCTGTTATGCGGAGAACAACATTCCTGTGGTAGGCAAGCAGCAGGTAAGGATCGGGCGCAATATGCAGTGGCTGCGCATCGATACGTACTTTGAGGGCGACCTGGCCGCGCCGCGCGCGCACTTTCAGCCAATGGCATGCCAGCATTGCGAGAATGCGCCCTGCGAGCAGGTTTGCCCGGTGGGCGCAACGGTGCATACGCCGGAAGGCCTGAACATGATGGTCTACAACCGCTGCGTAGGCACGCGCTATTGCTCCAACAACTGCCCTTATAAGGTGCGGCGCTTCAACTTCCTGCTCTACTCGGACTTTGAGACCGAGAGCTTGAAGCTGATGCGCAACCCGGATGTAACGGTGCGCTCGCGCGGCGTAATGGAGAAGTGCACCTACTGCGTGCAGAGGATTTCGGCGGCGAAGATTGAGGCGGACAAAGAAAATCGCACTATTCGCGATGGGGAGATTGTGACCGCATGCCAGCAGGCTTGCCCGGCTCAGGCGATTACGTTTGGCAACATTAATGACAAGCAGAGCAAGGTGGCGAAGTTACAGGCTGATGAGCGGAGTTACCAGGTGCTCGCTGATTTGAATACACGCCCGCGGACCAAGTATATGGCCGCAGTGTTGAATCCGAATCCGGAACTTGAAGCAACGCCTGTGGAGCACTTGCCGGCGAAGCAGTGAAAAAGCGAATAAGTGAAAAAGTGAAGAAGTGAAGTAATGAATTAGTGAGTTAGCGGAGCACGATGGCAAGCAGTGAAGTGAAGCACGACCCACAACACGATAAGCGGATCGATCCGGCAACGGGCGAGTATCGCGTGATTGCGCCGGGGCAGACATTCCTGTCTGTCACGGAGAAGATTACGCGCATTGTGCTCACGCCGACGACGCCGCTCGGGTGGCTTGCGATCTTCGGTGTGGGTGGTGCGCTGACTGTGGTACTGCTGACTGCGTTGACCTGGCTGTTTCTTGTCGGCGTGGGCATCTGGGGCATCACGCAGCCGGTGGCCTGGGGCTTTGCGATTATCAATTTTGTTTGGTGGATCGGCATCGGCCACGCGGGGACGCTGATCTCGGCGATTCTGCTGCTGTTCAAGCAGAGCTGGCGCAACTCCATTAACAGATTCGCGGAGGCTATGACGATCTTCGCCGTGGTCTGCGCGGGAATGTTTCCGCTGATTCACGTGGGCCGCCCGTGGCTGGCTTACTGGATGTTTCCGGTGCCGCTGACCATGGCGGTGTGGCCACAGTTCCGCTCGCCGCTGATGTGGGACGTTTTTGCGGTTTCGACCTATGCGACGATTTCGGTGGTCTTCTGGTACATCGGCATGGTTCCCGACTTTGGCACCATGCGCGACCGCGCTGAATCGAAGTTTGCCAAGTATGCCTATGGTCTCTGCTCGCTGGGCTGGCGCGGGTCGGTGCGCCACTGGGCGCGCTACGAGACGGCCTCGCTGCTGCTGGCAGGACTGGCCACGCCGCTGGTGCTCTCGGTGCATACGGTCATCAGCTTTGATTTTGCGGTGGCCGTGCTGCCGGGATGGCACACGACGATCTTTCCGCCGTACTTTGTGGCCGGCGCGATTTATTCCGGTTTTGCCATGGTGCTGACACTGGCGATTCCGCTGCGCAAGTTCTATCACCTGGAAGGACTGGTGATGGAGCGGCACATCGACAACATGGGCAAGGTGATGCTGGCGACGGGCTTCATTGTGGCCTACGGATACGGCATGGAAGTTTTCATGGCGTGGTATTCGGCCTCGCACTGGGAAGCCTTCATGATGTGGAACCGTATGTTCGGACCGATGGGCTGGGCGTACGGGGTTCTGGTGACCTGTAACTTGGCGATTCCGCTGACGACCTTGTGGTCGCGAAAGCTGCGGACGTCAATGGCGTATATGTTTTTCATTTCGATTGTGGTGAACACGGGCATGTGGTTTGAGCGTTTCGTGATTATCGTGACCAGTCTGTACCGCGACTTTTTGCCCTCGTCGTGGGGAACGTATCGCGCGACTAAGTGGGACTACATGACGTATTTTGGCACGTTGGGATTGTTCACGGCGCTGTTCCTGCTGTTTGTGCGCTTCCTGCCCATGATTCCGATGTCGGAAATTCGCACGATGCTGCCCGGGGCCAAGATAACACCCAAGAAGACGGCGGAGGCTGGTGACTGATGGCCGCACGCGAAGGAATCTACGGCCTGCTGGCCGAATTCGATACGCCGGGCGATTTGATTCGCGCTGCGCAACAGGCGCGCAAGGACGGCTGGCGGCGCATGGATTGCTACACGCCGTACCCGGTGGAAGAGGCGGCCGAGGCTATCGGCTTCCATCGCAACAAAGTGCCGCTGGTGACGCTGATTGGCGGGTTGATGGGGCTGACAGCGATGTTCCTTCTGGAGGTGTGGATTTCAGTGCTGGCCTATCCGCTGAATATCGGCGGACGTCCGACGTATTCCTGGCCGGCCTTCATTGTGCCCGCCTACGAGTGGACGATTTTATTTGCGGGATTGTCGGCGGCCTTTGGGATGCTGGCGCTGAACGGATTACCGGCGCTCTATCATCCGCTGTTCAACGCGCCTAACTTTCGCGACGGAGCGACAACGGACAAATTCTTTTTGTGCCTGGAGGCGCTGGACCCGAAGTTCGAGTTAGCGGAAGCGAAGAAGTATTTGCAGAGCTTTGAGCCGGTTTCGGTGGTGGAGGTGGAGTACTGATGATCAGAGATCAGAGATCAAAGATCAGAGATCAGGAAGCCGCCTCGGGGTATCGTGTGCGTTGCATCGCCGCGGTTGCCGGTCTGACAGCGGTGATGTTAGTTGCCGGATGCCGGCAGGATATGCACAACCAGCCGAAGATTCGCTCGCAGCGCGGCTCGGAGATGTTTGCCGATCATCGCGGCGCGCGCCCGCAGGCGATGAACACCGTGGCGCGGGGGCAGTTACACGAGGACAGCTACTTCTATACCGGTGTCGTTCAGGGGGCGAACGGCTACCGCGAAGAGAAGGACGAGATGCCGTTTCCGGTGACGCTGGACGTGTTGAAGCGCGGGCAGGAGCGGTTCAACATCTATTGCACACCGTGCCACTCGCGGGTGGGCAATGGGCTGGGCGAGATTGTGCAGCGCGGCTACAAGCCTGCGGCCAATTATCACGACCAGGTGCGGCTGTCGCAGCCCATCTCGCATTACTTTTACGTGATGACGAATGGCTACGGCGCCATGCCGGACTACTCCGCGCAATTGACACCGGAGGATCGCTGGGCGGTGGCAGCTTACATTCGCGCCTTGCAGTTAAGCCAGGCGGCCAAGCCGGAGGATGTGCCTGCGGGCGTGCAGGTGCGCAGCCTGAAGGAGATTGCCGCGGCGAAGAATTTGCCGGAGGGCTTTGCCGAGCCATGGACGCTGCCCTCGACGGCGATTCTGGCGAACCCGAACGATATGAAGCAGGGCAACCCGGCTTTGGCTCCGGCCAATCCGGCTCCCCCGGAGATCAAGATTCCCATAAGCAAACCGGCCGCGCACTAAGAACCAGGGACTAAGGGACTAAGGGATTAAGGACAGACGGAATGGCTCACGAGACGCACGACGCCAACACGCACGCTAAGCAATTGCCACGAGATCTCGGCGCGCCGGAGTTTGTCAACGGCTGGCAGAGGCGCGCGGTGACTGTTGGGTTGGTTTTCTCGGTCGTTGCCATTGGACTGGGCTTTGCGGATGGACGCGGCTTCGATGTGGACCATGTGCTGAGAGCCTGGCTGCTGGGAATGATTCTTACCTTTGGATTTGCGGTTGGGGGCCTCGCTCTGCTGATGGTGCAGTATGTGACGGGCGGTAAGTGGGGCTTGCTGTTGCGGCGACCTCTGGAAGCGATGAGCCGCACGCTGCCTCTGGTCTTTGCTTACTGGGTGGTGATTGCGCTCTCGCTCAGGAAACTTTATCTGTGGGCAGCGGTTGGCGATGTGAGCGCGGCGCTCAAGTCGGGATGGATCAACGAGGTTCAGGCGCACGCGATCGAATTCAAGAGGCCGATGCTGAATGCAGGCGCTTTTGTGTGGGTCAGTCTGCTGTGCTTTGCGATCTGGGGATTTTATACATGGCGGCTCAACTCACTGGGCCTGAAGCGCGATACAGAGACGCTGGCGGAGACGCCGGTGTGGATCAAGAGGCTGGAAAACATCAGCGGACCTGGCATCGTGGTATACGCGATTACCATGTCCGCCGCCGTCATCTATTGGGTGATGTCGCTCGATCCGACCTGGTACTCGTCGGTATACGGGCTGCTGTTTCTGGTGGGGCAAGGGTATCTGGTGCTGGCGTTTTCGATTATCGTCGTGATTTCACTGTCGAAGGGCGAGCCATTCAAGACGATTCTGCGCCAGACGGAGCAGCACGACCTGGGCAAATTCACATTTGCCTTTGTGATGCTGAACATCTATCTGGCCTTCTCGCAGTTTCTCATCATATGGTCGGGAAATTTGCCGGATGAGATTAACTGGTACATGGACCGCGTGACGGGCGGCTGGGGCGTGATCATAACGCTTGATTTCATTTTTCATTGGCTGATTCCGTTCACGCTGCTGCTGTCGCGCGATCTGAAGCGCAACAAAAAACGATTAGTCCGGGTGTGCCAGTGGATGGTTTTTGCCCGCGCCTTCGATCTCTTCTGGCTGATCGAACCGAACTTCAAAGATGCGGCGAGAAATCTGCATTTTAGTTGGGGAATTCTGGAATATGCGGCCGTGCCGGTGGCGATGACGTCCTTCTGGGTGGCCTATTTCTGCATGCAGATGAAGACACGTCCGCTGGTGCAGACAAACGACCCGCATCTTGAGGAGATATTGGAGGCGGAGCATGCACACGCATAACTCTGACAAGCCGGAAGATCGCAAAGTCGAAGTGATTAATGCGTCGAAAGGCTACGAGGCTAGCGATGTGCGCGTCTCCGGCGTTTTAGTCTTTCTGGTTGCGCTGAGCATCTTTGCGGTGGTGACGGGGGTGCTGGCCTACGGGGTCGGCAAGGTGCTCGATGCGCGCATGCATAAGGAAGACGGGCCGCCGAGCAGATGGGCGCGGACGGTGGATGTGCGACCGCTGGGTAATATGCCGAGCAATCCCGAGTTACAGAGCAAGTTAGGTGAGATGACACAGAGTTTCCCCACGCCACGCCTGCAGACCGACGACGGCAGCCAGGACGTAGCCGACTTACATGCGCGCGAGGATCTGCTGCTGGATAACTACAGTTGGGCAGACGAGGCGCATAGTAAGGTGCGGATTCCGATTGAACGGGCGATGGAGCTGATTGCGCAGCGAGGATTGCCGGTGGCGAAGCCGGTGGAGCAGGCACCGTTGATGACTGGGGACAAGAAGCCGGTGATCGCCGTGCCGCTGACGAATGGATTTGCGCGTACTGGTTATGAGTTGGATCAAGTCGCAGCGGTTGCGGTGCACAAGTAAAGAGTGCTGAACGGGCGGGTGAATGATATTTGTGGTTTCCCATCCTTTTCGCAAAGAACACGAAAAGGATGGGGCACAGAGCATTTTCGGGAACGTAGGATAGGGTTGATTGAGATTTGTGGTTTCCCAGGTCTCAAAATCGAGACCTGAGGCACCCAGCATTTGATGCCGGAACAGAGAAAGAGGAAGTTATGCAAGGCGCATGCACAATCCGGAGAGGCTGGCGAAATGCGGCGATTATCGCGCTGTGTTCGGCTATCTTCGCACCATTGCTGCTGGCGCAGGTCTCCAGCTATGGCGACAAGCAGATGGGACCGGCCAACGACAAGCCGCCGGATATTCTGAGCAAGGTCGGGATTGCTCAACGGCTGAATGAGCAACTGCCGCTGGCGCTCACTTTCACCGACGATGAAGGCAAGCAGGTACAACTGGGCAGTTACTTCGGCAAGCGGCCTGCGATTCTGGCGCTGGTTTACTACCAGTGCCCCATGCTCTGCTCGGAGGAGTTGAACGGGCTAACGAGCACGTTGCAGATGGTGAGCTTTGTACCGGGCAAGGACTTCAGCGTGATTGTAATCAGCATCGATCCCACCGAGACTACGGATCTGGCGGCGGCCAAAAAACGCGGTTACCTGAAGCGCTACGGGCATCCGGAGACGGCTGCCGGCTGGCACTTTATGACCGGCACGCAGGATAACATCGACGCGATCACGAAGGCAGTGGGATTTGGTTACGTGAAGATACCGGGGCCGGATGGGAAGCTGACGCAGTTTGCCCACGCCAGCTCGATTCAGATTGTAACTCCCGAAGGCAAGCTGGCGCAGTATTACATGGGTGTGGAGTACTCGCCTAAGGACTTAAGGTTGGGATTGGTAGAGGCCTCGGAAAATCGCATCGGCTCGCCGGTGGATAACATTCTGACTTACTGCTACCACTACGATCCGCAGACCAACAAGCACTCGCTGATTGTGGCCCGGGTTGTACAGCTAGGCGGACTTATCACGGTGCTGCTGCTGGGCGGATTCATGCTGGTGATGTTTCGCAGGGATGTACGGAAAGATAACTCGCTGGGGACAGGCAAAAGGTGAACGGATAACAGAATGAACCACATTAGTCCAGTAATCTGGCAGTTTCTCGTCAAGTGGATGACGAACTTCGCGCTGCTTCCGCCGGAGGCCTCGAAGATTGCGCCGCAGATGGATGCGCTGCTCTTCTTTCTGATTCTGGTGAGCCTGATCGGGCTGACGATTGTGGTGCTGCTGGTAGTTAGCTTCTCGATTCTTTATCGCAAGAAGCGCCATCCTGTGGCAGTGCAGGTGGAAGGCTCGACTCTGTTGGAAGCCATCTGGACCATTATTCCGTTGGGGCTGTTTCTGGTGATGTTCGTGTGGGGCGCGCTTATCTATTTCCGCGTTTATACACCGCCGGTCAACGCCATGAATATTTATGTGGTGGGCAAGCAGTGGATGTGGAAGGTCGAGCATCCGGGCGGGCAGCACGAGATCAACGCGCTGCATGTGCCCACGGGACGCGCGGTGCAGTTGACGCTGATTTCGCAGGATGTCTTTCACAGCTTCTCGATTCCAGCCTTCCGCGTGAAGCGCGAGGCGATTCCCGGCCGCTATACGACCGTCTGGTTTGAAGCCACCACGCCGGGAACCTATCACTTGTTCTGCACGCAGTACTGCGGGACGAATCACTCGCAGATGATTGGCGACGTGGTGGTGATGACGCCGGAGGAGTACCGTAAGTGGCTGACCCGATCTGACAGCGGAGCATCGCTGGCGCAGGACGGCGAACGGCTCTTTGCCAGCCTGAGCTGCGCCGCCTGCCACAACGCGCGGCCCGATGCGCGCGGGCCGTCGCTGGCCAACGTCTACGGCGCGAAGCTGTCGCTTTCTTCCGGCGGCACAGTGATTGCAGACGAGGCCTATCTGCGGGAAGCAATACTGAATCCCTCGCAGCATATAACTCAGGGTTATGCGCCTATCATGCCCACTTATCAGGGGCAGATCAGCGAGGAGGGAGTTATCGCGCTGATTGAATTCATCAAGAACCTTAACTCCGATTACCGCGTGGAGCAGACGATCAACACTACAGATATGTTGCCGGGAAGCGAAGGCGCGGCGAAGGGCGGAAAAACTCCCGCTGCGAAAGGGCCAGCCCAGAACGGAAAGGTGAAGCCATGAGCGAGCACACCATTGTCAGCCTTCCCGACCAGGCGACGGCCAGGATTCCCAAGGATAACTACATCACGCGGGAGAACGGCCTGCTGAGTTGGCTGTTGACAAGCGACCATAAGCGGATTGCAATTCTTTATCTGATTTCGATCACCTTCTTCTTCTTCATCGGAGGGGCGCTGGCGGGACTTATCCGGCTGGAGTTACTAACTCCGCAGGCCGATCTGATGGCCACCGACACCTATAACAAAGTGTTCACCATGCACGGCGTAATCATGATCTTTTTCTTCCTGGTGCCGTCGGTGCCGGCCACGCTGGGCAACTTTTTTATTCCAATGATGATCGGAGCCAAGGACTTGGCGCTGCCCAAAATCAACCTGCTGAGCTGGTATCTGTACATGACGGGTGGTTTGCTGGCCCTCTACACCATGACGGTCGGAGGAGTTGACACAGGCTGGACATTCACCACGCCGCTGTCTACGCATTATGTGAACACCAACGTGCTGACCACCGGCCTGGCGGTTTTCGTGGCCGGCTTTAGTTCCATTCTCACCGGGTTGAACTTTATCGTCACCATCCACAAGATGCGCGCGCCGGGATTGACCTGGTTCCGGCTGCCGTTGTTTATATGGGCAAACTATGCGGCCAGCATTCTGATGGTGCTTGGCACGCCGGTTCTGGCCATCGCCATTGTGCTGGTGGCGCTGGAGCGCACACTGGGCATCGGCGTCTTTGACCCCACCAAGGGAGGCGATCCGCTACTGTTTCAACATTTGTTCTGGTTTTATTCTCACCCGGCTGTCTACATTATGATTTTGCCGGGAATGGGAGTGATTTCGGAGGTTATCTCCAACTTCAGCCGCAAGCGGGTGTTCGGCTACACGGCGGTGGCGTTTTCATCGGTAGCCATTGCAGTCTTCGGCTTCTTTGTCTGGGCGCACCACATGTTCATCATGGGCATCTCGAACTATGCAGTGCTGGTGTTTTCGCTGCTGAGCATGCTGGTCGCCGTGCCCTCGGCCATCAAGATCTTCAACTGGTCGCTTACGCTTTACAAGGGGTCTATCACCTTTGAGACGCCAATGCTCTATGCCTTCGGCTTCATCGGCCTGTTCACCATCGGCGGCATGACAGGGGTATTTCTCGGTACCTCGGGGACCGACATACACCTGACCGAGACCTACTTCATTGTGGCGCATTTTCACTTTGTGATGGTGGGCGGAATGTTGATGGCGTTTCTGGCCGGCATCCACTTCTGGTGGCCCAAGATGACGGGGCGGATGTATCCGGAGAAGATCTCGCAATTGGCGGCCGTGGTTACATTCATCGGATTCAACCTTACCTTCTTTCCGCAGTTCATTCTGGGCATGCTGGGGATGCCGCGGCGCTACGCAGCGTATCCACCGGAGTTTCAAATTCTGAATGTCTTCTCTACGGCGGGCGCAACGATATTGGGCGTTGGGTACCTGCTGCCGGTGCTCTACCTGATCTGGTCGCTGCGCTACGGAGCGATTGCAGGCGACAATCCGTGGCAGGCGACGGGGCTGGAGTGGCAGTCGCAATCACCGCCGCTGACGGAAAACTTTGCCGAGATACCGGTGATGGACCACGAAGCCTACGACTACGAATGGCTGGAAAAACAGCAGAAGGAAAAGGGGGTGGCCAGTGCCGAATAGCTCAGTTCACACTGCTGAATCGGCGCACGAGGAGCACCCGGCTTATCTGCGCCATCACTTCAACTCCACCGAGCAGCAGGCCGACGCCGCGGGCTTTGCCATGTGGCTTTTTCTGCTGACCGAAGTGATGTTCTTCAGCGGGCTGTTTACCGCTTACCTGATCTACCGCAACTGGTATTACCCGGCCTTTGTCTCCGGCTCGCACCAGTTGAACGTGGTGTGGGGCACGACGAATACGGTGGTGCTGATCTTCTCCAGCTTCACCATGGCCATGGGCGTGTGGTGCGCCGAGACGAGGCGCAGGCGCGGGCTGGTGCTCAGCCTGACGCTGACTTTTATTCTGGGGCTGGGATTTCTGGGCATCAAGACCATCGAGTATAGGGAGAAGATCGAGAAGCATCACGTTCCCGGTTTTCACTACAGCATGCAATCGTTTCTTGATCCGCAATCAGACCCGGAAGTCTATGCGGAGTATCACGACAAGCCGCTCGTGCCGGATATGGCGCGGCACACCGAGCTTTACTTTTCGCTTTACTTCCTTATGACCGGGATGCACGCGCTGCACATGATCATCGGCATCGGGATTCTGGGATTCATGATTTTACGCGCCCGGGCCGGGGCTTACACCGCGGGCCACGTAACATTCGTGGAGAACATTGGGCTTTATTGGCACTTTGTGGACATCATCTGGATTTATCTTTTCGCACTGCTCTATCTGATCAGTCGGCACCAATAGGGCTACGGACTAAGGGACTAGGGACTATCGGGGAGATTTCGAGGAATTATTGCATGAGCGAACACAACGAACACGCGCAGCATATTGTCGGCCCCGGGGTCTACCTGGTGATTCTCTTTGCGCTGCTGATCGGCACCGCGCTTACGGTATGGGCGTCGTTCCTCGAACTGGGCTTCTGGAACCCGATCATCGCGCTGGCCATTGCAACCACCAAGGCGGTGCTGGTAGTGCTGTTTTTCATGCACGTGAAGTACAGCTCGAAGCTGACTAAGCTGACGGTTATTTCCGGCATCTTCATGTTCCTGGTTCTGATCTCGATGACTTTAACGGATTACATCAGCCGGGCGTGGGGAAGTTGGTAGCCACCTGCGGTGGGGCAGCCGGCGCTTGCGCGCCAGAAGTGTTAGTGGTTACCCAGCGCCCGGCCAGATTGGGAACAAACTTACACCTCCGCCATCGTTTGCGTAGATGAGTCCAAGCTCTTTTCAAAGGACAGAAGGTCGCTGGGCTGACAATCCAGCACTTCGCACAGCCGCTCCAACGTGCTAAAGCGAATAGCCCTGGCACGGCCTGTCTTAAGGACGGATAGGTTTTGCGGAGTGATCCCCACCAGTTCGGCCAGCGTGTTCAGCCGCATCTTCCGCCGGGCGAGCATCACGTCTATGTTGACGATAATCGGCATGGTTGTTCTCCTCCTCCCGCTCAGATAGTGAGTTCGTTCTCTTCGCGCAAGTCCACGGCCATATCCATAAACCATGCGATTACGACGATGATGACTCCGATGGCGAAGGAGTCGAAGTGGGTTTCGAAGGACTTCATCGGATGCGCCGTGAGGGCGAGCGACAAGAGCCAGAGGAAGCTCATAACGCCCCATAGCAGACAGGCAATGCCGAAGCTGCGTAGCTGCCCGACCGACTCTCGAGTAAAAATCTCTCCCCGCGAATAGTTCCCGAAGAGTCGACGCAGATGATACACGCATTTGAACAGAGTCCCGAATGTCACAGCAGTGACCGCGCCCAAAATCAGACGGAGTCCGAGCGTCAATTCGGCAGTCTGGAATATCATGTTGTCGTAGTTGATGCTTCCGACTCCAAAGGCCACACAGACAACACTGCCAATGCCCACGAGCGTAATCAGAGCCAACAGTCCATAGCAGATCACACGGAAGATGCTGCTGACTTTCTTGATCTTTTGAAGTTTTGCCTGAATTTTGGTTTGCATAAAATCTCCTTTGAACAGCATTGATTCTCATAATACAGGAATAGTCATGTTTGTCAATAGAAATATATCGATATACGATAATTCTTTATTGAAGAACAATTTGCGCAGGCTGATTTGGCTGGGACAATGGCGGCCGCTGGGCTACGCACAATCGAACGAGGGGATGCCGGATGGGCGGCTCTTTTTGCGGACTGGGGAAGAGAATGCGGCTCAGGGAATTGATGTGGCATCTCGTTTGATTTTGTGACATAAAGAGAATATGTACATTGATGCGCATGCTCATCTGGAAAAATACGATTCGCATTTGCCTCAGGCAATCGAGGAGATAAAGCGGCATGAAATCTTCACCATCGGCGTCTCGATGGACCCGGAAGGGTATGCGAAGAGCAGAGCGATCGACGAGCAGACGGAGTGGTGCATCAGCACGTTTGGCGTGCATCCCTGGAATGCTCCGGCCTTTCACGCGCAACTGGATACTCTCCAGCCACTGATCGATGCCTCCCCCATGGTGGGGGAGATTGGGCTCGATTATCACTTTGTCGCTGAGCCTGAGAATCATGCTTTCCAGCGGGACGTGTTTCGGCACTTTGTCAAGCAGGGCGTTTCTCAGAAGAAAATATTGAATATCCACACGAAAGGAGCAGAGGCGGACGTCGACCGCATCCTGGGAGAGTTGGAAGTTAGCCGGGCAATTATCCACTGGTATTCGGGCCCAATGCAGCAACTTCATGCTTTGGCCGAAAAGGGAATGTACTTTACGGTTGGCGTGGAGGTTCTCTTCAGCGCCGCTATCCAGGAGATCGCCAGGTCAATCCCATCGACTTTACTGTTGACGGAGACCGACAATCCCGGTGGGAATCATTGGTTGACCGGGGAGCTCGGAATGCCGTCGATCATTGCCCAAGTCGTGCATAAGCTTGCCGAAATTCGGGGATGGTCAGCCGAAGAAACTAAGGCCATTGTGCTCAAAAACTTCCTTCGGCTCGCGGGCGATGACGAATGGGCCAAGCGTATCAGGACAAGAAGCCATTCCTAGCAGCAATTTCTCCCGATCTCCCGGAGGGCCAGCAAACTGGAAGCGTGCGTGCCGGGTAGAGAAGCCGCGGTTCTGAGGCGGCGGGGCAAAGAAAAACCGCCCCACGCCAACGTAGTCCAGCCAACTGTTCCATGAGTGTTCTATAATCCAATCAAATTCAATCCCATAAGCTGCGTGTTTCGCACGTTGTAACTAAAGGATTTCGATCAAGTCCTCCATAGAGGTTGCCGATAACGAGAGGGGACGACGGAATCGCAGGCAGGAAGCGTGTGAGCATATTGGTTATCGAGCGGCCTTACGGTGAAGCTGCCCTTGGCGGCAGGACTGGAAGTTGTGCCCGGCTTCGCACGGCGAAGGGGCGCGGCATTCTCCGGACCTGTAAAGGCTTGATGGACGGCAAGTGGCTGATATTGCTTGTTTTATCGGCGATGGCGGCTGCGCCTGGCATCACACAAGAGACAAGCATAAATGAACAAGCAACTGCCGCTACGGATGCGGCCCGGGCGGCGCGACGGGCCAATCTGCCTCCACGGGTGGTTCAGGCGGAGCAGTTCCTGGCACAGAGGGGCTGGAATCGAGACCGGGCACGAGGCTCGACAAGTGGCGGTGGCGCGGCGGCTTGGGCGAGGGCAGGAAATATTCGCCGGAGCGCGCCGCAGTCGGCCGCTGCGGAGCCCAAGACATCTGAGACAGGGATGGCACAGGCGATGGGGCAGGGGCAGGGAACCGCGACCTGGTTGCCGCTGGGCCCAACAGCCGTTCAGTCGCCGAACTTTGGCCTGGTGACCGGGCGCATCTCCGCGCTGGCGCTGGACCCATCGGACACGACCGGCAACACGCTCTACGTGGGAACCACGGGCGGTGGTGTCTGGCGGTCGCAGAATGTGGACACCTCCAGCCCAGCCAACATCAGCTTCATTCCCCTGACCGACAACGCGGCGGGAATGGGCGGAGCGGCGGGGACTTCCATCAGCATTGGAGCGTTGAGCGTGCAGCCAGGCGGCACTGGAGTGATATTGGCCGGGACCGGTGACCCGAACGATGCTCTGGATTCTTATTACGGAGCCGGAATCCTGCGTTCCACCGACGGCGGAACCAACTGGAGCCTGAACTACACCACCTCGGACCAGCTCTACAGCTTTGCCGGGGAGGGAATTGCCGGCTTTGCGTGGAGCACGGTGAACCAGCAACGCGTGGTGATGGCGGTCTCGCAGGCCTATGAAGGCACACTGGTGAATGCGGATTGGCCGGGGCAGAGCTACGAGGGGCTGTACTACTCCTCCGACGGTGGGGCTACGTGGTCGCTGGCGCGTATTACAGATGGCTCCTCGGGGGACGTGCAGGGGCAGAACGAACCGTTTGCGCCGCCTGACGGGAATGCGGCGACCTCAGTGGTATGGAATCCGGTGCGGCAACTGTTTGTGGCGGCGGTGCGCTTCCACGGCTACTACCAGTCGGCGGATGGGATTACCTGGACGCGGATGACGAATCAGCCAGGCGCGCGGCTGCTGACGAGCGCGGGGCTGTGCCCCACCAATTCCGGCGGCACGACAGGATCGCAAGCCTGCCCAATTTTTCGTGGTGTGCTGGCGGTGAACCCGCAGACCGGCGACACCTTTGCCTGGACGGTGGACGAGTACAACCAGGACCAGGGAATCTGGCAGGATCAGTGCGCGGCAAGCGCAGGCAACTGCACCAACCTGACCATCAGCTTTGCCCAGCAATGGCAGACAGCGGCGCTGGAAACCAGCACCTTGATGGGTTCGGCCACGATTGTGAATGGCGACTACAACCTGGCGCTGGCGGCGGTTCCCTCCGGACAGACCACCATCGTGCTGGCCGGTGCCAACGACCTGTGGAAGACAAATTGCCCCTACTCGCAAGGCTGCAGGTGGCGGAATACAACCAATTCGACGGTCGGATTCTGCGCGCAGGTGGGCGAATACCAACATGCGCTTGCCTGGAACGCGAATAATCCGCTGGAAATCTTTGTGGGCAACGACAGCGGGTTGTGGCGCTCGACGGACGCCATCGGCGAGACGGGAACGGTGTGCTCGACGAGCGATGCTACTCACTTTGAGAATTTGAATGGGAGCCTGGGTTCGCTGGCCGAAGTGGTCAGCATGTCGCAGGTGGGCGCGACACCGTACACGATGATGGCCGGGCTGGGAGCCAACGGAACCGCCGGCGTGAAGAGCACCAGCGGGGCGACGGCGGATTGGCCGGAGATTCTGGGCGGCGAAGGCGGACCGGTGGCCATCGATCCCACCAACAACGCCAACTGGTACGTGAACAATCAGGCGGGAGTCGCCATCTATCTGTGCTCGCAGACGACTCCCTGCACCACGGCGGCGTTTGGGGCGAGCCCGGTGATCACAGACGCGGATGTGGGCGGGGACGGGCTGACGATGACCTCGCCGGCGCCTTTTCTGGTGGACCCGCGGGATCACACACAGTTGTTAATCGGGACCTGCCGGGTGTGGCGCGGCCCGGCCAGCGGAGTGGGCTGGAGTTCCAGCGACGCCATCAGCCCGATTTTTGACAACCATGCGTCGAGCGGCCCGTGCAGAGGCGACGCGTTGATCCGCTCGATGACGGCGATGGCGCTGCCAGTTTCGGCGGCGCTGCCCTCGGGCGGCGAAGTGGTTTATGTGGGCATGTACGGCGAGGCAAACGGAGGCGGGACGCTGCCCGGCCATGTGTTGAGCGCGATCTATAACTCCGCCACCGGCGCATGGACCGTCTGGACGGACCTTACGGCGCTGAATGCGGTGACCAACGACACCCGCACGATGAACTACTTCGGGTTTGACATCACAAGCCTCTTCATCGACCCGCACGACAGCAGTGGACAGACGGTGTATGTGACGGTGGCGGGAAGTCAGACCCTGACCAAAAATGTGCAGGTGGTGTATCGCTCCACGGACGGCGGGGCGCACTGGACATCGATGATGGCCAACCTGCCCTCGGCTCCAGCCAACGGCCTGGTGGTGGACCCGCAGGATGCCAACACGGTGTACGTCGCCTCTGATGCCGGAGTTTATTCGACGCGGCAGATTTCGAGCTGCGCCAGCTTTCCATTTGAATGCTGGTCGGCCTTCGGAAGCGGGTTGCCGGAGGCGCCGGTGGTCGCGCTCAGCGCCGCGCCGGCAACAGCCAGCGTGCAGGATCTTGTGGCGGCCACCTACGGCCGCGGCATCTGGATCAACCCCTTGTGGGGAGCCTCCGGGGGAGGAACAGGACCGGCAACCGACACGCTCTCACTCACCGCCCTGAGCTTCCCCAGCACCATCTCTGGGCAGCTTTCTAGCGCGCAAACCGTGACGCTGACCAACAGCGGCGGCGTGCCGCTGACTTCCATCGCCATCTCGGTGAGCGGAGCCTTCCAGCAGACCAACGACTGCACCACCAGCCTGGCGGCAAACTCCAGTTGCGCCATCAGTGTGGAATTTAATCCGGCAACGACGGGCTATCAGACGGGCACGCTCAGCATTTCCGACATCACGCGCGCGCAGCCGCAGACGGTGGCCTTGAGCGGAACGGGGATGGCGCCGCCGGCGCTGGGAGTGAGCCCGGCGAGCCTGACTTATTCGGGGACAGTGGGCCAGGCCAGCGTGTCGCAGACGGTGACGGTGAGCAACACCGGCGGAGCGCCGCTGGAGAATGTAGGCTTTCAGATCAACGGGCTCTCCGCAAGCAGCTTCTCTTATGGCACGACCACCTGCGGAGCCACACTTGCCAACGGAAATAATTGCACGGTGCAGGTAACATTTACTCCTACGGCGGCGGGTGGCGCCACGGCTTCTCTGGCGGTCAGCTCGTCCACATCGGGCGTCGCGGCGGCCAGCGTCTCGCTCAGCGGAACCGGGCAGACTCCGGCGGGGCTCAGCGTGAACGCGTCGCAGATTGCTTTTCCCATCGTGACGCCCGGCCAGTCCAGCTCGTCCCAGACGGTGACGCTGACCAACAACGGCGGCTCGGCGGCTACTTCGCTCACGCTGACAGCCACCTCTCCCTTCAGCCTGGTGCTGAATACATGCGGCGCGAGTCTGGCCGCCGGGACTAGCTGCTCGACCGGGGTGATTTTTTCGCCATCGCTCACGGGGCCGTATACCGGCACGCTGACCATCGCGTCCCTCTCGCTGGCGGCTTCGACCGTGATTCCGCTCAGCGGGACAGGCGGAACGCCGGGTTTGGTTCAAGCGCAGCCCAGCCTGATCGCCTTTCCGCAGACAGGTGTGAATCTAGATAGCAGTCCCGTCACGGTGACCCTGACCAACCCGGACAGCGCGAACAGCCTGGGCAGTTTTACGCTCGCGGTCACGGCGGGTTTCCGGCTGGTGAGCACGACCTGCGCTACGACGCTGGCTGCCGGTGCCAGTTGTATAGCGATGATTGAATTTGCGCCCTCCAGCCCCGGAGCGCAGAGCGGCAGCCTGACGGTGAGCAGCAGCGCATTGACGACCGGTGCGTTTGTGCCTTTGTCGGGGATTGGTTTTGATTTCGCAATTACGCCCTCCGGCTCGTCCTCGCAGACCATCGCCAACGGACAAACCGCTGATTACAAGCTGCTGATTACGCCTCTGCTGGGCGCCCAGGGCGTCTTCACCTTCCAGTGCGGCACGCTGCCTCCGAACGCAGCATGCACATTCAACCCCGCAAGCGAAGGCATTCCCGCCAACACATCGGGGAACGTAGTGGTGGAGATTGCCACCGGGATCACCACGGCCTCGATTCACTCCTCGCCTCCGCTCTCGTGGCCCGCTCTTCCGATGGCCTGCGGGCTGTTGCTCGCGCCGTTTGCCCTGAGGCGTGGACGCAAGGCGTTGCTGCTGGTGGCGCTGCTGGCGATTCTGGTGGGAGGCATCTCCAGTTGCACCTCCTCGGGCATCATCCCGGGCGGAACTGTTCCCAGCTCTGGCTCCGGCTCCGGCACTACCTCGCCGGGAACCTTTCCGGTGGTGGTCACCGCAACCTCGAATGGCGTACAGCACCAGGTCACTCTCACGCTGATTGTGGACTGAGGCAAGGCTGAAGCCCTGTCCTGCCATTTTCGCCTCGATAAACGCTATACTCACTATCATCGGGCCTTCACTGGAGACGCGTTGCGAAGGCCGCGCATGGGGATTGCAATGACCGCAAGAGTGACCGTGGAAGACGTGGAGCGGGTAGCCGAGCTGGCCCACCTGGAGCTCAAGTCGGAGGAGGCTCCGGCGATGCTGCGCGATCTGAACGCCATACTTGACTATGTTGCCCAGTTGAACGAGCTGGACACGAAAGGCGTCGCGCCTCTGGCCCAAGTAAGTGAGTTGCTGGATGGGGCGGGTGCCGCCGCGCTGCGTGCCGACCAACCCATGCCCTCGCTGGATCGTGCTGCCGTGATGCGCCAAGCGCCGGAGACGGATGGGGTCTTCTTCAAGGTTCCCAAGGTGATTGAGCGGTAGGGAGTGCGCTGAATCCCAGGTCTCAGAAGCGAGACTTGGGGCACCCGAGATTTGTGGTGCAACCAGCAAATGAAACAGGCTGCGAAAGCCACATAAGAGGCCAAAGAAAGGAAAGCTCAATTGTCCAGCGAGGCCAAATCTAATGAAACCTTTGTGGAAAAGCCGAAAACTCTGGCCGAGTTGCGCGCCGGAATTGTTGCCGGCACGACCAAGGCGACTGATCTCGCAGCCAACTATTACGAGCGGATTGAGAAGAAAAATCCGCGGCTGAACGCCTACTTGTACCTGACCAAAGAACGCGCTCTTACGCAGGCCGCCAAGGTGGATGCTGCAGCCGCCAAGGGTGACCCTCTCGGAGTATTAGCCGGTATTCCGGTGGGCATCAAGGATGTTCTGGTGATGAAAGGCGCTCCGGCCACGGCGGGGTCGAAGATTTTAGAGGGCTATCGGCCGCCCTACGACGCTACTGCGGTGGACCGGTTGGAAGCGGCAGGCGCGGTGCTGCTGGGCAAGCTGAACTGCGACGAGTTTGCCATGGGCAGCTCGAACGAGAACTCAGCATACGGACCGGTGCGCAATCCGGTGGACACAGAGCGGGTTCCGGGCGGGTCGAGCGGCGGCTCGGCTGCAGCCGTGGCGGCCAACCTTGCCGTGGCCACTCTGGGCTCGGACACCGGCGGCTCCATTCGCCAGCCGGCCAGTTTTTGCGGAGTGGTGGGCGTGTTGCCGACGTATGGCCGCGTCTCGCGCTACGGGCTGATCGCCTATGCCTCGTCGCTGGACCGCGTGGGTCCGTTTGCCTCGAACGTGCGCGACGCCGCCACGCTGCTGTCTGTGATTGCCGGCCACGATCCGCACGATGCCACCAGCTCGCCGGCTCCGGTGCCGGATTACGCTGCCGAAAGCAACAAGCCGGTCGAGGGATTGCGCATCGGCGTTCCAGCCGAATACTTTGCCGAAGGGCTTGACCGGGATGTACGCGCGGCCATCGAAAAAGGCATTGCCGCGCTGAAAGCCGCCGGCTGCGTTGTGAAGCCGGTCTCGCTGCCGCACACCCGCTACGCCATCCCCGTCTACTACTTGATAGCCACGGCCGAGGCTAGCGCCAACCTCGCCCGCTTTGACGGCGTGCGCTACGGACCCCGCTCAAAGGACTCGGCGACTCTGGCCGACATGTACCGGCACTCGCGCGAAGAGGGCTTCGGCGCGGAGGTCAAGCGTCGCATCCTGCTGGGAACGTATGCTCTCAGCGCGGGCTACTACGACGCCTACTATTTGAAGGCGCAGCAGGTGCGTCGTCTGCTGGCCGAGGAGTACCTGCGCGCCTTTGCCGAAGTGGACGCGATTGTCACTCCCACCGCGCCAACAGCGGCCTTCAAGCTGGGCGAGAAGACCGGCGACCCACTGGCCATGTACCTGGCCGACATCTACACGGTGACAGCGAGTCTGGCAGGCATCTGCGGTGTGACGGTGCCCTGCGGCGCGACGAAGGCCGGCTTGCCGGTAGGAATGCAGGTGCTGGCCGCGCATTTGAACGAGAGCAAGGCCTTTCGCGTGGCGCGAGCGGTGGAGGCGGCGAGGATATAGTAGCTTGTTGAGAGAGGAGCAGGGATGGTTCAATCCTGCCCTCAGGGGTTAGACCCCATTGGTTTTGGACTATTTGGTTACGGGCAAGAGGCCGTACCTTCCATTTCCCGACAGATTTGCGCCAACATCTCAGGAGCAAACGGCATGAGAGTCGGCGTACGAATTTCAGTGTTGGCGATGATGGCAGGTCTTGCCGCATTGCCGGCGATTTCGGCTGCACCGCGCAAGGGGCACGTGGTGGTGCTGGGCGCGACGCGGAAGGTGCCTTATTCCAAGATCGGCGACCCGGCCGGAGCGGCCCAGGGCGAAAACGAACTCAAGGTGCGCTCCCTGCTGTTGGACGGCGTTCTGAAGGAGTGGACTACCGGCGACGCCCACGACGTGACCGACCGCAGCTTTGTGGTCAGGCGCGTGATCAAACTCAACGACACCTTACCCAGCGACAAACCTGGACCCAGCGATAAGCCAAGCGATAAACCAACTGCCGGCATAAAGCCTGCGCCCGCCCGGGTGGCTAACCCCTGGGTGTGGCAGCGAGGTCCCTGGCTGCTGGTGGACCGGCAGACAGGCCACATTGTTGCTTTGAAGCTTCCGGACTACGACCCCGGCGTGAGCCAGGTTGTCTGGTTCCGCGATTACGGCGCTTATTGCGGCGTTACGGCAAGCGGCAAGAGCCTTTACGCCATGGTGGCCCAGGTGGCGGCGCGCAAGCCGCTGCTGGCCAGGAAATTGTCAGCCTTCGATTCGGAAAGCCACCCGGAGCCAGCCTGCAGCCTCGCGGAATGGCAGCGCGAGCCGCTACGCGTTACCTTCCATCCCACGGGCAAGGAGCCGGTGAGCTTCGACATCGTCCCCGGCTCAGCGGTGCTGGTGGAGGAGGCGGGCGACGAGGCGGAGACGCCGGCTCCTGAAGCCAAACCGAAATAGCGCGCGGGGAGATAAAGAACGCTGACCTTCGGAAACACTACTGTTTACGCTCAGCCTTGTGGAAATTCCACAGAACCCAGAGCATAAAGGCCACGGATATTCCCGCCAGGATCAGCCCGAACGAATTCGAATCATATATTTGCATCGCATAGTCTCCGGTTACGGCTCTCCTGCGGCTAAGGCGAGTCTGGCGGGCGCTCGGGAGCAGAAAGCCATCCATTACCAGCAGAAATCGACGGTGGTAAGGATGGAATACGGGATTCATAAAGGCTTTATAAATGTCAGGGAAGGGACGAAGCGCAGTGGTCAGTGAACAGTGGTCAGTTGGAGAGCCAATAGTGCACCGGGGCCGAGAGCCCGATGGCGGGTGACTGTAAACTGACTGCTGAAAACGGAAAACGGACTACAGGACACGGTTCACTGGGTTTTACCGCTGGCGACCTGCTTTGTGGAAATTCCAGAGAATCCAGAGCATAAAGGCCACGGATAGAGCCATAGTAATGATAAAGAGCATGTCGATATAAATGTTTCTCAACAGAGGTGTCCTTTCCCGCTCTCCGTCCTGAGGAGCGAACGATTGAAAGGCGCGTGCAAGGCGCGCTCCAGCCGAATAACATCTGAACACCAGTTGAATCCAGCGGGCGTAAAAATGGAGTAGACGACTCGTAAAAGCTATATAAACGGCGAGGAACTCTCATTTCGAGCTATTGGCGGCTCACAGCGCCGGGCAGGACTGTGTGCGCCAGCCTTGACAGCCCCCCGTCAGCGCGTATCTTATCTATTGAGGCACTCATTTGGAATCCGGGCAGGGTTATGCGCGATAATTGGCGCGGCTCTTGGACGCGGCTTCCAGAGGATGGCTGTGTCGAACAGGAAGCAGACGGCAGTTGGGTCGCAGAAAGGTATCCGGTCGCAGGAGAGCAGTTCCGTCCACAGCGAACGGCAACCGGACCGGCGATCTCGATCTTTGGCCGCGTGTTTGGGCTGAATCAAGTTGCGGCCCGGACCAGTCTGGTAGATTCCCGGAGACAAAATCTTTCACAGGCGCCCGGCAGATGGCCGGGTGTGCCTGTGCCCTGAAGGGGACGATATTTACACCCCCAGGGCGGTCAGGAATGGGATAGAAGATGAGCATGGCAACGAGTCTTGCTTTTTGGATCTTTCAGCAGCCGGCGGGAAACGGCTATGCGATGCTTCCCATCCTGCTGATTATTCCGGTCCTGTACCTGGTGATGATTCGTCCGCAGCAGAAGCGGCAAAAGCAGTGGCAGGGCATGTTGGCCGCGATTAAGGCCGGCGACCGGGTGACCACGGCGGGCGGCATTCGCGGCATCATCCTCTCCATCAAGGACGACGTCATCGTAATTCGCGTGGCGCCGGACGGCATCAAGCTGGAAGTGTCCAAGAACGCCATTGCCGCGGTGACCACGCAGGACTCGGTTTCAGGATCGTAAAGGCAGTGAACAGTAAACAGTGGACAATGTTCACTGTATCGAACTAGAGAAACGGGACGATGAAGAAGAATCTCAATAACAAAATTCTCCTGATTTTTGCAGTCCTGGTGATCTGCATCTACGGCATCTTCGGGGTGCCGTCGGGGGTTACCGGCAAGGCTTTGATGGATGCCATGACCAAGCGCATTCATCTTGGCCTGGATCTGCGCGGCGGCGCTCACCTGATCTTGCAGGTCAAGGTCGAGGAAGCGGTCAACGCCGAAACGGACAATACCGTAGCGCTCATCAAGCAGGAGCTGAAGACGGCCAACCTGAGCTATTCGCAGGTCTACAAGCCCGATCCGGCCAAGGCCACGCTTATCCGCGTGGAGGGCGCGTCGCCGGACAAGTCCAATGACGTGCGCCTGCTGCTGGAGTCCAAGTACACCAATGAGTACGACGTGGCTGGCGGCGATACCCCCGGGAGCTTCACGCTGACCATGAAGCCGATGATTGTGACGGCGCTGGAGAAGAAGACCGTCCAGCAGGCCATCGAGGCCATCCGCGACCGGGTGGACGCGTTGGGCATCAGCGAGCCGCAGATTCAGGAGTACGGCCTGGGCGACAATCAGGTTCTGGTGGACCTGCCTGGCGTGGAAAACGAAAGCCAGATTGAGTCCATTATCCAGGGTACCAATCGCCTGGAGATCCACGCGGTAGTCGGCGGGCCTTACAAGGACGAGCAGGAAGCCACGGCCAGCGTGGGCGGCAGCATTCCGGCAGACCAGGAACTGAAGAAGTTTTCCGGGATGGTGGAGGGCGGCAACAGCGAGGAGAGCGTGTACGTGCTGGAGCGCGCCTCGGTGGTGGCCGGCAACGACTTCCGCACCGCCGATCCGAGCATCAATCAAAACACCGGCCAGAGAATGGTCGAATTCACGCTGACCAATGAGGCCGGAGACAAGTTCTACGACTACACCAGCAAGAACATAGGCCGCAACATGGCGGTGGTGATGAACGACCATGTCCGCGAGGTGGCTGTCATCAAGGGCGCCATTCGCGACCGGGGCGAGATCGAAGGCACTTTCACGCCGGACGAAGTGGCGGCGCTATCGAAACTGCTGCGCACGGGCGCCTTGCCGGCCTCGTTGCAGCAACTGGAGAAGCGTTTTGTGGGTGCGTCGCTGGGCGCGGACTCGATTCGCCAGGGAATTACGGCGGCCATCGTAGGCATTCTGGTGGTCATGGCCTTCATGCTGATCTATTACCGCGGCTCGGGCATCAACGCCGATCTGGCGCTGATTTTTAACCTGGTGATCCTCTTGGGGTTCATGGGGACTTCCGGGGCTACGTTGACGCTGCCGGGCATCGCCGGAGTGATTCTTACCATCGGCATGGGCGTGGACTCCAATGTGCTGATCTTCGAGCGCATCCGTGAAGAGGTGCGCGCCGGCAAGGCGCCCTCGGCGGCTGTGGACCAGGGCTTTGCTCATGCCTGGGTCACCATCGTCGATACTCACGTGACCACCATCGTCTCGGCGGCCATCCTGTTCATGTTTGGCTCCGGGCCGGTAAAGGGATTCGCGACCACCCTGACCATCGGTTTGGCGGCCAATCTGTTCACGGCGGTCTTCGTCTCGCGGGTCATCTTCGATGCCCATTTGAACAAAATGAAGCCAGGGGAACTGGTGTCGATTTAGGGATTAAGGGACTAGGGAATAGGGACTAACGGAATTACGTTGAGCGCCGGAGCCGGCATAGGCTCCAGCCTCCCAGGAAGCGGAGAGAATCAAGTGGAATTTTTTCGCAGCGTAAATGTGGATTGGCTGAGGCTGAAGTGGTACTTCCTCGCCTTTTCTATGATCTTCAGCGTAGCCGGCCTCATCTCGATGGGCATACACATGCGCACCATCGGCAGCCCGGTGCCGCTGGGCGTGGATTTCAAGGGCGGCACGCAGGTGCAGGTGCAGTTTGACAAGGCTCCGGATACCGACCGGATTCGCCAGGCCATGGCGGCGGCCGGCATCAGGGATGCCAGCATCCAGACCATCAAGGCTGTCGATGAGGCCAACGGGAACGAGGTGCTCATCAGCCTGCCGGAGCAGCAGGACGAGAGCTCGCTGGACGCGGGCCGCCAGCAGATCGTCGATGCGCTGCATGCGCACTATGACAACCCCTTTACCGTGCGCAATGTGCAGGTGGTGGGTCCCACGGTGGGCAAACAACTGGAAAAGCAGGCCTTACTGGCCACGCTCTACTCCATGGCGGGCATGCTGGTCTATCTCTGGTTCCGCTTCCAGCTGATCTACGGCGTGGCGGCGGTGGTGGCCTGCTTCCACGACACGCTGATTACGGTGGGGGCCTTCGCGCTGACCAACCAGGAGATCAGTTTGACCGTGATTGCGGCCATCCTGACACTGGTGGGCTATTCGATGAATGACACCATCGTGGTCTTTGACCGCATCCGGGAGAATCTGCGCCTGAGCCGGCGGGAGGCACTGCCCGACGTGGTCAATCGCAGCATCAACCAGACCCTGAGCCGGACGGTTCTGACCTCGGGGCTGACCTTCCTGACCGTCCTGTCTTTGTACGTATTTGGCGGGCAGGTTTTGAGGGGCTTTTCATTTGCTCTGGTGGTGGGTATTCTTATCGGGACGTACTCCTCGATTGCCGTGGCCGCGCCGATGCTGGTAGCTTGGCAGGAGTGGCGCGCCCGACAAGGCAAGACGGCGGTGCTTCCGGCCGCAAAACGCCCCAGGATATAATAGGTGGGGCGTTTATTTGCCGCTTTTTCAGCGTTTTTTCAGGGAATGCACAGTTCCGTTCAGGATGGGCCGCGCTTTTGTGATAAGGTTTTGATGCTGGGAACATTTTAGCTGTCCCCGGTGTCTAAGTAGAGGTAAGCAAACACTCGATTCGAGGCTGGCCATGTTTGAAGATTCCACGTTTGAATCCGGAGGCAAGATCAAGAGCAGGCTCGGAAAATACATGATTCCGCTGTTTATCGTGGAAGGTGTAATCCTGATTCTGTTGATCCTGATTCCGCTGATCTATCCCGAGGCGCTGCCCAGAGCCGCCATGCAGATGGCCCTGGTAGCCCCGCCTCCGCCGCCCCCCCCGCCGCCCCCGCCACCTGAAGTGCATCAGGCTCCGGTGAAGTCGGAGATGATGAACAATCAGCTCACCGCGCCCACCCGGATTCCGCACGAAATCAGAATGGTTTCCGAGAAGGAACCCTCCCTGGCCTCCTTTGGCGTGGCCGGATCTGACTTCGGCAGCGGTGGCAACATCATGGGCAACCTCTTCAGCGACACCGGTCCCAAGGTAAAGGCCGCGGCGGTGAAGAAGCTCAACATATCCAGCGGCGTCATGCAGGGTATGTTGCTGCAGAAGACGACGCCGGTCTACCCGCCCATCGCCAAGGCCGCGCGTGTTTCCGGTACGGTGGTGCTGCAGGCCACCATCTCCAAGACAGGCACAATCCAAAATCTTCACGTCCTCAGCGGCCCTGCCATGTTGCAGCAAGCCGCTCTCGACGCCGTCAAGTCCTGGCGCTACAGGCCCTATCTGCTCAACAACGAGCCGGTGGAAGTGGAGACCACGGTGAACGTGATCTTTACCCTGGGCGGATGAGGAATGTAATTAGCGCTTTCCGCCGGTCTGGGGGAAGAGCATCGCTTATGACCTGAATGCGAATCCGCAAGGAGTCACATTCCTAGCAACCACAAGGCAGTAGAAGTCCCAAAGAAAACTCCTTAGGAGGAACGATTCAGTGATTCTCGCTCAACTAACACATTTCGCTTCGCACACAGCCGCCAATCTGGCATTCATCTTCCAGGAAGACCAGGGTGGAACAGTCAGCTTTACCGCCCAGGGACTCTGGGAACACATGGGAATGCTGGCGCGCATCATCGCCTGCATTCTCTTCATCGAGTCGATTTGGTCATTGGCCGTCATGATCGACCGTTACCTGTACTTTTCAGCTGCCCGCAAGCAGTCGCGCGAGTTCGCGCCCAAGGTTGCCGGCGCGCTGAAGGACAGCAAGCTCGAAGAAGCGATCAAGATCGCCGATCGCAGCAAGAAGTCCCACCTGGCCGAGGTTGTAACGGCCGGCCTGCAGGAGTTTCGTTCCTCCGCTGGCGCACCCACTGAGCAGGCCATCGCCAGCTCGGGCCGCGCGTTGGAGAGGGCTGAAGCCATCGTCCACGCCAAGCTGAAGAGGGGCCTTGCTGTACTGGCCACCATCGGCGCCACCGCGCCGTTCGTCGGCCTGCTCGGCACCGTCATCGGCATTCTGAACGCCTTCCAACAGATCGCGCATGCCAAGTCATCCGGCATCGCGACAGTTGCCGGCGGCATCTCAGAAGCCCTGGTTACCACAGCCGCCGGCCTGTTCGTGGCCATCCCGGCCGTGATGGCCTTCAACTATTTCACCGGACGTGTCGAAGCTTTCGACGTGGAGATGGATAACTCCTCCAGCGAACTGATCGACTACTTCATCAAGCAGAGCCACAGGCGCTAAGCGAAGCGTTCGTCGGTGAAAGCGGGAATCTGCGGAGGGCGGGAGAGCTAACACTCTCTCCTGCCCACCGGTTTTAACCGCGCGCCCCGAGAACGGTTCGCAAGGCGATGCCGGAAGCCATCCGGAATAAAAATTTTCAGGCAACGGAGCCCTATAATGGCACAAGCAATTCGTAACGAAGGTCAGAAGGTCAACTCGAATATCAATGTCACCCCGATGGTGGACGTGATGCTGGTGTTGTTGATCATCTTTATGGTCATTACCCCCATGCTCCAGAACAAGGTGGTCATCGATATGGTGGAGGTGGTCAATCCTGTCGCTATGCCGGACGCCGACAAGGAAGACGCCATCGTTGTGGCCATTACACGGAGCGGGGATGTATTTCTGGGGCAAAACAAGACATCTATCGACGTGCTTGGCGGACAGGTTCGCGAGAAGTTGGTCGACAATCCCGGAAACAAAACGATCTTTATTCGCGCCGATGCCCGTGCAGAGTACCGGGCAGTAGAAGATGCCATCGATGCTGTACGCACCGCCGGCGTAGAAGACGTGGGCTTGCTGACGCAGAAGCGCGAAGGCAATCCTGCGGGCGGCGCTTAACGAACGGTTGTCTTGCGCTGTCTTTTTAACGATTTTGAGCTTTACGAGGAGTTTTAAGCCATGTCAATGACAACTGGGGGCGGGGGGGGCTACTCGTCCGACATCAATGTTACCCCGATGATCGACATTCTTCTGGTGCTGCTGATCATTTTTATGGTCATCGTGCCGGTTACGCCCAAAGGTTTGGACGCGATGGTGCCTCAGCCGCCCAAGAACCAACAGCAAGAGAATAAAAGCGACCGCACTATCGTAGTGCAGATTCAGTACCGCGCGAACGCGTCTCCGCTGTACAAGATCAACGATACCGACGTGTCCAAGGCAGAGTTGTTGCCGCGGCTGACCGATATCTACGCCAATCGCGCCGAGCGCATCATGTTTGTCAAGGGCGACGATAAGCTTGACTTCCGCTATGTGGCCGAGGTCATTGATATCGGGCGCTCCGCGAGTGTGGATCACATCGGGTTGATGACCCCCAAGATACTCGAGGGCCAGTAGCAGGCAGATCTGCAGCCGCTTCTCTGAAAAGGGAGGCGGCAGGCTACCAGGGTCCGCCTCAGGGCTGGCCGGGTAGCTGCTGAGGCTGCCAGAGCGCATTGAATTCGGGCTGGCCAACCTGGCCGCCGGGGATATTTGGGGATCCCGGCAATGATTCGGGTTGCCGGCACTGTTCGGAGGCGGTTCCTCCGGCGGGAAAGTGGAGTACAATTTTTTCATCCTGGTTTCGGTACCTCCCGCCCGCAACCAGCTGTAGCAGAGATTCCAGACGCGCGACCGACAGGGACTCGTCTGAAGGAGAAGGATAAGAACATGAATGGACCCGCACGTATTACGGCGCTCGCGGTTGCCTTGGCCGGCATGGTGATTTCCATGAGCGGGTGCGACAAACTTGCCGCCCGTGACCAGTTGAACAAGGGAGTGGAAGCATACAAGGGCGCTCACTATGAAGAAGCGATCAACCACTTCCAGAGGGCAACGATGCTTGATCCGAGCCTTCCTATGGCGAAAAGCTATCTGGCCACCGCGCTGGGCCAGAATGTGGTGCCCGGATTGGTTACGCCAGACAACCTGAAGACCGCGCAGCAGGCCATCGACATCTTTCAGGATGTTCTGACCAAGGATCCGCACGATGTGAACAGTATGAAGCAGGTTGCTGGCATCGAGTTCAGCGTCAAGCGCCTGGACGATGCCAAGGGGTGGCAGAAGAGGGTTTTGCAGGAGGATCCCAAGGATCCTGAAGCGGCCTACACGGTCGGCGTGATCGACTGGATGCAGGCGCACCAGAACACTCTGTCGGCGCTGGCTCCGGCGGGCCTGAACGACGACGGCGAGGGGAACGCCAAAGCGCCCAAGAAGATCATGGATCAGCTCAGGGATCAGAATACCCCTCTGATTCAGGAAGCTCTGCAATATCTCAACCAGGCGTTGCAGAACCGGCCCAACTATGACGATGCGATGTCCTATATGAATCTGGTTTACCGGGCCAAGGCGAACCTGGACTACGGCGACGCGGGTGCGGTCAAGGCTGATTTGGATACGGCGAAGGATTGGTCCTCCAAGTCTATGGGGACTCGTAAGGCCAACGAAGCCAGGAAGAGCCAGGGCCCCGGCGGCATCACCATGGGCGACAACGGCGAAATGAAGTAGATTTCAGCTTGCAAGCGCACGATGATACGGCCTCCGCTACCTGCGGAGGCCGTATCATTTTATGCGAATATGAAATCAATCAGTGAGGTTGCCATGTTCAAGTCGAATCAAATCCGGTGCATTTTTCATTTCTCCGTTTACCCGGCTGTTGCGGTGTATATTTTCTTGCAGGTTATCGCCGCAGGGCAGGCGGTCGGTCAGGTATTTACCGGAGACGTTCCGGTTCCCGCCGCGATGCAGGTGGTGCAAACGCCCGCCGGCCTCGAGGCCAGCAACAACCGCGAAGTGCTTGAAGTAACGGTCTGCGGCGACTCGCTGGTCCACGTAGTGGCCCGTCCGCTGGCGGCGCCTGTCTCGACAGCAGCACGGCCCTGGATGCTGGACCCTGCCGTCTCCTGCCCTGGTGCAGCCTTCCAATTCAGCCAGGTTGCAGACAAGGCCACGCTCACCACCGCGCGCCTCACGATTACCTTGTCGATAGAGAAAGGCGCTTTGAGTTTTGGCGCCCTCCAGGGCGAGAGTTTCCTGCGCGAGAACGGCAATCTGCCGCGGACCTACGATTCCGCGCCTGGCCAGCCCGGCTCTCTACTCCATATCGAAGACCGCTTCTCGCCTGATGCCACCGAGGCCATCTACGGACTCGGCCAGCACCAGAGCGGGCTGTTCAACTATCGCGGCTCGACCGTCGAGCTGGGACAAAATAACACCGATGTCGCCATTCCGCTGCTGGTCTCGAGCAAAGGCTACGCGATCCTCTGGAACACAGCCTCCTTCAGCTACATGGACAACCGCTTCCCCCTCGAGCTCTCCTTCGAATCTATGGCCGCCGACCAGGTGGACTACTACGTTCTTTACGGCCCGGAGATGGACCGGATCATTCACCAGTACCGCTCCATGACCGGCCACACGCCGTTGCTGCCGCAATGGGCCTATGGCCTCTTCCAATCCAAGGACCGCTATGGTTCGCAAGCCGAGATTCTGGATATCGCTAGCGAGTACCGGGCGCGGCACATACCGCTGGACGCCATCGTGCAGGACTGGTACTGGTGGAAGCAGGGCGGCGAGGGCGATCCGGAGTTCAACGCCAACTATACCGATATCCCCGCCGAACTGAAGACGCTGCATGACGAACACATCCACGCCATGATCTCGGTGTGGGCGTTGATGGACCCCGGCTCGAAGACCTTCCAGGAGATTCAGAAACAGGGTTTCGAAATCCCCGGAACGCACGCCTACGACCCTACCAATCCCGCGGCGCGCGACCTCTACTGGGACCGGCTGCCCGGCAAGCTCTTCGCCCAAGGTTGGGATGCCTTCTGGCTGGACTCGGCGGAGCCGGAGGAATACTGGCCCCATGTGGGAAACGCGGTTCTGCGCTACAAGCAGTTGCACATTGGCAGTGGCCTGGAGTACACCAACATCTTTCCTCTGGAACACTCGAGCGGCGTTCAGGAACATTGGAAGCAGGCTAACCCGGAAAAGCGCGTTTTTCTGCTGACGCGGTCGGCTTTTATGGGCCAGCAGCGCGTCGGGGCCACGGTGTGGTCGGGCGACGTTTACAGCACCTGGTGGGCGTTGCGGCATCAGGTGGCCGCCGGGTTGAACTTTGCCCTCTCCGGCTACCCGTATTGGACGACCGACATTGGCGGTTATCATCAGCCCTTCAATGGCGCCGCCAACCAACCGGCCTACCAGGAGCTCTATGCGCGCTGGTTCGAGTATGGCGCCTTCTGCCCGATCTTTCGCACGCACGGCCACCGCGACCATAACGAGCTGTGGAGCTACGAGCAGGTCTTCCCCACGCTGCTGGCCATCGACCGGCTGCGCTACCGGCTTTTGCCTTACGTTTACTCGCTGGCATGGAAGGTGACCAGCGAGGATTACACCATCCAGCGTCCTCTGGTGATGGACTTCCGCGAGGACCGGGCCACCTGGGAGATCGGCGACGAATTCCTCTTCGGGCCGGAGATTCTGGTAAGCCCCGTGACCAGGGAACACGCAACCCAGCGCGCTGTCTATCTGCCGGCCGGGAGCGATTGGTACAACTTCTGGAGCGGTGTGCGGGCAGCGGGCGGGGTTGAGCTTAGCCAGGCCGCGCCCATCGAAAGGATTCCGCTGAATCTGCGCGCCGGTTCCATCCTGCCGTTGGGGCCGGCAATCGAATACGCCGGGCAGGCCGACGATCCCATCGAGTTGCGCATCTACCCCGGAGCCAATGGAGACTTCAATCTCTATGAGGACGAGGGGGACAGCTATCGCTACGAACAGGGCGCGCACTCCATCATTCCCCTGCACTGGGACGACGCCGCACGGACGCTGACCATCGGCGCCCGCGAGGGAAGCTATCCCGGCATGGCTGCGGGGCACACCTTCAACGTGGTGATTGTGGCGGAAGGGCACGGAGCGGGGCCAGAGCCTGCCCAGGCTCCAGATAAGTCAATTCAATATTCAGGGGCTAAAACAGTGGCGAAGTTCTAAGCAGAGAACAGGGGTCAGAGAACAGAGATCATACACCGGGCTTTAAACTGATCTCTGTTCTCTGATCTCTGTGCTCACTGCGCGCTCTGCTTGATAATCTCGTCGGCAAAGTAGTTGTGAACCTTCGCCTCATTGTGGAGCATCTCGAAGTAGGCATTCCTGAGCAGTTGCGCATGGTTCTCGCGCAGGCCCTGGCGGATGACTTGCTGCACGCGCGGGTCGTTCACTTCGCGCTGGCCGGCAGGCTCCCTGGAGATCAGCTTGTAAATGACGTAACCAACGGCGTGGCGGCCGGGGCCGGCGCTGTCATAGACGGGAAGAATATCCGTGATTTGTCCCGGCTTGATTTTGGCAATGGCGTTGTAGATCTCCGGGTCGGAACGAAGTTGCGATTCCGACACGAAGCCCATGTCCCCGCCATTGGCTGCCGTGTTCGGATTCTCGGAGAAGTTCATAGCCAGGGCGCTGAAGTCCTCGCCGCTGTCCAGTTTGCTGTGCAGGGCCTGAATCTTTTTCTTCGCATCAGCGTCGCCGGAGGCCTTGTTGTTCTGCAGGTTGCCGGTCTGCCTTGCGGGGCCGCTGGTGACCATGATCTGCGCCAGGCCATAACGCGGTTCGATCAGGTTGAACTCCGACTTGTGCGCCGCATAGTAGGCGCTGATCTCCGCGTCGGTAATGTTGATCTTCGACTCGATCTCCTTGTTGAGCAGCTTGGTCTTGGTCAGCGAGCGGCGTAGTTCGCGCTTCAGATCGTCGAGGGTGAGGTTTTGCGCCTGGAGCTTTTTGTCAAACTCCTCTTGCGTGTACGGAGCCTTCATCTCCGTCAGCTTGGCGTTCACATCCTCATCGCTGGCGGCCAGGTTGAGCTTGGCGGCGCGCTGCCAGAGGATCTCGTCCTCAATCATCCCGCGCAGGATATTGAGGCGGACAATGTCGGCCTGCTCGGGAGAAGGCTTCAGGGAATTGTCGCCCAGATTGGCTTTGTAATACTTTTCCACTTCCGAGCGCAGAATATCCTTGCCATTTACAGTCGCCATCACGTCCGGAGAGGGCGAGCGGTGGCACCCGCTCACGGCGGCAATCAGGGATATCCCACAAAGAATGAGGACTGTCAGGCGGAAAGGTGAGCGGTAAAAAGCTGTGGTATGCAACCTGTTATCTCCTGGGGGAGGTATAGCTCCCCGGGATTTAAGGATAAACCCCCCAGCCGGGATAGGGATATGAAATTTCACACCCCGGCTGGGGGGTGCTTTGCCGCTGTTTAGGCGACAGAAGCCAAGATACGAAATCGCCCATACTAGGACGGCGGCGCAGGCAAAGTTACGGTCTGCGCAGGTTGAGCAGGCTGGGTGGGGGCGGCCGGCGGCTCCACTCCGGCGGCGCGCAAGGCGCGGTCAATCACTATCCATAGCTGATCCTGGGGCAGGGCGCCGCCGATGCGCTCGCCCTCAATAAACAGGGCCGGGGCTCCTTCAACCCGGAGTGACTCGGCAATCTTCATCGAGTTGCGTATCGGGGTCTCGTCCTGGCGGGTAATGCAGGCGTCCAGCGCGGCGGAATCAAGCCTGTCCAGCGTGGCCTGCTGACGTGCAATGCGATTTAGGACGTCGAAGCTCTTGGCCATAGTGCGATCTTCGCCTGAAATTTCCTGGCCGTGGGAGTGGATGTAATCCACATAAGTCCAGTACTCCTGGCTGTTTTGCGCGCCCAGGCAATTGGCGTTTACGGCGGCGTGCATGGCCCAGGGGTGGATCTCCTGCAACGGATTGTCCATATAGATAAAGCGCACCATTCCCTTGTAATGATCCAGAGTGGCGGGAAAAAGCGTCTCGTGCATACGGGAGCAGTAGGGGCATTCAAGATCGTCGAAGCTGATCACCGTGACCTTGGCCTCGGGATTGCCCCGGACGGGCCGGCCAGCCACATTGATGGAGAAGATCGGGTCGTTGAACAGGTCGAACTTTTCCAGTCGGGCCAGGGTCTTGCCGTCAGTGGAGATCAGAAAGTCGATCACTTGCGATTTGCCGCCGTGCGAAAGCGTGACGGGCAACTCGTCATAGCCGGGAATCTGTCCTGGTTTACGCGCGCCCAGGGTTACAGAGATATTGGGCGGCACGTTGTATTGGGAGCGCACCATGATTTCAATGTGGCGATTCAGCGCTGAGGCCGGTGAACCTTGCGTGGCAGGCTGGGGCGGAGCAAGTTGGGCTTTGCAGCCCACGGCCATGGCCAGGGCAAGAAGGGCAGCCAGAAAGTGAGTACGGGTCAAAATGAAATCCTCTCAGAAAAGAATACTCCAGCCACCTGCGGTAGCGGGGAGTTGCCTCTTTGACTTTGCGCAGAAAAGGCTGTCCAGGCGGACGGCGCTTCGCGCCATGTGGTAGCTGTGAAAGGTTCGTGGTTTACCACTATGAATCCAGAGAAGCAGCTTCTAATACGCGGGCGGCAGACTGGGGTCGCGAAAGGCGGTGTTGGAACGGCGTATGTCGCCCACCGAGCCGAAGTTGGCCAGGGTAAAACTGTAGAGCCACTGGGTCTCGTTGCGGAGTGTGCCGAGATTGAAGCGCCTGTAACCGAAACTGAGACCGCAGCAGTCCCAGTTATAGACGGCCTGCACCCCACCGTATTGCAGCGCGTTCAAGGCATAGTCGTAACCGCCGTTGGCTGCCAGGTTGAAGCCTTTGCCGCTGGGCTTGCCGATAGTCAGGAAGGGCTGCAACAACTGGCTCTTGATTGTGGAGGCCGCTGCCCCGCTCTCATCGACGGCATTCAGCAAGGCGTGACCTACGCCGATAGTAGTGCCGCCCCGGCTATAACCGGCATAAAGGTTGTTGGCGTCGAATTGCCCGGTCTTGGGATCGTAGTCCAGATCCCATTGAACGCGCAGGTTGTTGATGGCCTCAAAGCGCAGCCGCGAAGTGATGGGCGCCAGGTTGCGCGGAGAGGTCAGGAAGGCAATCCCGGTCATGTCCAGGGTGGCGTCGAAGACGTTGCGGCGGTTGGGAATCAGCGCCCCGCCAAAATTGGGGTCGATGAAGAACTTCTGCGCAATCTGCCAACTGGCCCATTCGCGAGGCTGCGCCTGGCAGTCCTTTGCAGAAGCTTCCTCGCTGGCGGAGGAGCATGGCTTCTGTACGGTGGGGCGCAGGTAGAAGCGCTGGGTGAGCGAGTAACCCACTTCGTTGGTGTTGGTGGCAATGTCCGTGGTGTCGATGAGCAGCACATTCACTTCCCGCGAGCCGATTCCGCCAACATACCGATAGGTAAGCTCCGGTTCGATGACGTGGCGCAGCGTGCGGTTCCAGCGGGTTAAAGCAAAGTCGCGTTCGACAGCCGGTGCGCGTAAATCGACGGAGGCCTCAAAATCTCCGCGGTTGAGCGCATCATGGCTGATGGTGGGAGTTCCGCCGTTGACGCCCGTCAGGTCGGGGACCTGGCTGAGAGTGTAAGCGGTTTCGCGCACCGCGGCCTCGGCGGTCACGTTCCAGCCCCCGGCGGAAAGCGGCAGAAAAATATGCGGATAGAGGTCGAAGCGGCCCACGTTGCGGGCGTGGAATCTGGTCCCGGTGGGGATCGCGGACGGTTCGGAGCGATCCAGGTAGGAAAGCGACGATCCCGCTCCCCAGTAGACTTTCGTGGAGCCCAGTGGCCGGTCTAGCACGTCAAAGCGCAGGTTGGGCAGGTGAAGAATTCGGGCCTGATTGCCGTTGATGACGGTGGTGGTCTCGTCGCTGCCGGTGGTGCCGGCAAAGCTTTGGAAGCGCTCCAGCGAGAGAGAAGGAACGAAGCCCTTGTGCGCGGTGGTGACCGAGACGCTGCTGCGCACATCGGAGCTGACCGCCTCCAGGAAGTTATCGTTGAAGACCAACCGGTAGACGTAGCTCGACAGGTAATCGATGTTGCTGGCCAGGCGCGTCTCTGAACCGAGATCCTTGCGCCCCAGAACATGGATGTCCACGCCGCCCTGATTGACCAGCACCATGGTGGATGAACCGTAGCTGATGGGTTGCTCAGTGCCGCGGTCCAGCAGGGCATTCCAGCGTACAGTCGCGTGGTCGAGTCCGGAGCCTTTGTAGCGGAAGTCGCCGTTGGGCGCCCAGCCGCGCTTGCTGTAGTACTCCATGCCGGCAATCATGTCCATGCTGCGGTTGATTGCCCAGTAGGCTTGCTCGCCAAAGGTGTAGCCCCTGATCGACGAGCCGGTGCTGGCTACCGGGACGAGCAGCCCGCTCTCGCGCCCTGTTTCATCCACCGGATGACGGAGGTAGGGTAGGTAAAAGATTGGCACGCCGAGAAATTTGAACAGGGCATTGGTGGTGGAGGCCTTACCGTACTCGAGCTTGATGGAGTGGGAGATTACCTGCCAGTCCGGCCGGGGCAGATGGCAGTTGGTGATCGTGCCGTCGATGATCCGGTAGCGGCCCTCGCCGTTTTCCAACACGACCCTGCCGGTAAATAAGAACGGATTCGTCGTGGAATAGACAGCCCTGGTGCCCAGGGAACGGACTCCCTGCGAGCCATGCACGTTGTAATAGCGCGCGGTATGCGCATTCAGCCGCATGTTGCCGTTGTCGGCGTAGATCAGCACATCGTTGGGTCCGCCACTCAACTGCAGGTGGCCTTCCGCATCCAGCTCCGTGGTGGATTGGTCGTAAACCACTTTGTCGGCGCGCAGAACGTAGTCGCGGTAGTGGACCACCACATCGCCGGTAAGGGTCCAGATGTTGCCTGCGCGTCTCTGGTTCCGGGCCTCCCACACCACTGGCACACCGCTTTCTTGTGCCGGTTCAGGCTGGGCTACGGGCAGAATCTCCTGGCCAGGGTCGTTCGGCAGGGAAGCTGAAAGTCCGGAGCCGCTTTGCCGGACGGCGCTGTCGGCGGCGGGTGCGACCGCGCTCCCGGTCTCGTGTCCAGACGGGGGTGCCGCATTGGTCAACGCCTGCCCCCGAAGTAACAGGTGACAGAGGGCCAGTATCGTGATAAATACAAAATTGCGAAGGCGCATTCCGGGACCTAGGTCAGCATAGCAAAACAGGCCGCCCTGGCATCACGCAAACCCCGCGCAGCTCTGGCATCAGGCAAAAAACGGGAGAGTTTCGTCCTGCCGGATCTCGTAATCCGGGCTGAGCTGTATCTTCCCGGTGACCTACCTTCCGTCCGCAAGCAACGCCCCGGAGTCCGTATGGGCTTTCAAGGGCCTTAACTGCCAGATTGGCCGCCAGACGCGGGCCGGAAGGCGCCGAAAGGAGATTGGAGCCTTGAGCACACCGATCGGCCAGCCGAAATCCATCTCTTCCTGGAAGCAGGAAGTGAGCCGGCGCGTGGCCGCTCACCAGAGCCGCGCAGCACTGCCCACGCCGCCGCCTGCAACGCCCGCAGCGCGGACTGCAACTTATGCTCAGAGCCGGCCGGAGCCCGTCCGCCGCAACGCCCAAATCGCCGCCCGCGTGGCCGCGCGCTATGCCCAGGCACCCAGCTACAGCCAGTTGCATACCGAGGCCAGCGCAGCCCGGACTGACGTCCCAGATGCCTTGCCAGAGCCCCTGGCTGCCTCCGCAGGGGTGTTTTCGGGGGAGTTTGAGGCCATACAGGCAGGAACGCCCTTGCAGCCCTCCACGCGGGCCTGGGAATCCGACGTCGTGCCGGCCCGGCCTGCCGCGCCCCCCTCGCTCGAGGCCTCGGAAAGCCAAGATTCCCGCCCCAGCCCGAAGCCGGATCAGGCGCCGGATTTTGTTTTACGCCCCCCCGAGCCGGTTCTCTCCTCCCACGCCAAACTTATCGAATTTCCCCGTGAGTTGGTAGCCCCTCGCAAAAGGCGTCCTCGGCGGGCGGAGGGGCCGTTTGCGCCACATGGGCTGGAGAGGCAGTTGAGCATCTTTGAGGTGGACCCCGGCGCTCTCTCTATCGAGCCTGGAATGGCTGGTGTCGCATCAGCCTTGACGAGATTTGAGCTGGAGGCTCAACCCCCGGCGGAGGAACCCTCGCCAGAGCCACAGAACGTGCAGGCCTCGCTGCCGGCCCTGCGGCAAGCGTCCATCGGCCTCCGGCTGACGGCGGCCCTTGTGGATGTTGCGCTGATCGCAGCAGCATTCCTGGGAGCAGTCCTGGCGGCCGTAACCAGCGTCGGACATCCGTTCCCGGCGGGAATCGCGAAATTCAGCGCCATAGCGGGGTTCCTGCTTGCAGGCCTGCTCTACCAGGCGATCTTCCTCATCCTGGACAATGCCACACCGGGCATGAGGTGCGCAGGCCTCTTCCTGTACACCCTTGACGGCCAGGTTCCCACTCGCGCCTATTTGCGCCGCCGGCTGGGCGCGCTGCTCCTCACGGGGCTTTCGGTGGGGCTGGGCGCAGCCTGGGTCCTTTTCGACGAAGACCGCCTCAGCTGGCACGACCGGCTCTCGCAGACTTACCTGCGCAAGGGATGAACAGCGGCTGAGACTGCCGTGGGCGTTGGCATGAGCGGCGAATCCGCTAGACCTGGAAATGAAAGCGGTTTTGGCATATACTAATGTATATGCCACGCTCGCAGGAGGGTGCTATGCAGCGAACAGCCAAGGTTTTCATGAATAACCGAAGCCAGGCAGTCCGGCTTCCCAAAGAGTTTCATTTCACTACGTCTGAGGTCTTCATCCGGAAGCAGGGCGACGAGGTGATTCTCTCCGCACGCCCCAAGGACTGGTCGGCCTATCTTACGTCGGGCGCAGTGGCCTCGGAGGAGTTCATGGAGGGGGTTGAGGATCTGCCGGTTCAGGAGCGTTCGCTCTGATGGCCGTTTACATGCTCGACACCGACATCTCGTCCTACATCATGAAGCGCACTCACGACGTTGTCCTCAAGAGACTTCAGACAGTCGCTGTCAGCGATGTCTGCGTCTCTGCGATTACTAAGGCCGAGTTGTTGTTTGGGGTCGAGGTCTCGCCTCGGCGGCAGAAGGACCAGGTTGCGCTCGATGAGTATCTGCGCTACGTCGCAGTTCTGGACTACCCCGCGTCAGCGGCTCTCGACTATGCGAGAATCCGTGCTGAGCTCAAACAGCGCGGATTGATGATCGGCTCGAACGATCTGCTGATTGCGGCGCACGCCCTCTGCCTCGGTCTCACGCTGGTGTCCAACAACATAAAGGAATTCGGGCGCATACAGGGGCTCAAGATTGAAAACTGGACTGAACCGGTCACTTAGTGGAATCGCGATAACATTCTAAAACTCTGAAACAAAAACGCTGCCGGAATGTAACCCGGCAGCGTATGGAACGAAAAGGCGGCAGCCTCGGAACCCGGCAACGAACTTGATAGCCGGAAACCGCAGATCTGGGTATGGCTGCCGCCAGCTCAATGGCGAAATAACGGGACTTACACTCTCAAGCAGCTCCTGGCAGACACGATTCAGACTTCCTTATTTGATGAAAGTGCGGAAGTAGACAACCACTGCTCTGATTTGCTCATCGGTCAAATCACCCTTGTACCCCTGCATCTTGCCCATGCCCTTCTCGGTAGCCGCGATCATCTCCGCTCTGGACATGTTCCGGACCAATGGATCGGTGACCGGTTTTACCTTCATGATCTTGCCGATTCCCAAGTTGGCAAGACCGGTCGGGCCATGACAGTTCATGCATCTGGTTTTGTAAACCGCTTCCCCGGAGGACTGGGCGAAGCCCACGGCGCAGGCTAACGATGCAACTATGGCTAGCACAACACCCGATCGAACTATGTTGTTCATTGCGATACTCCTTTGGGATAACTGCTTGGTTATAAATGCGCGCCCTTCAACGCGGGCAGCCCCGCCGGCTGGCTCTTGCCGGAAAATTTTGCTCCGGCTTGCTCGTCACTCTCCAGGCGGAACTGGCGGATCATGTCGTCCAGTTCACTGGCCAGAGATGCCAGGTTTTTCAGGGCTTCAACGGCCTCATCGGCGCCCTGCGCATTCTCGACCGATAGCTGTGATATATAGCCGGCGGATTCGGAGATTTCGCCCGAGGCCGATGTCTGTTCCGTGGCAGCGGTAGCGATCAGGTGAATCTGGTGCTCTACCTGCGTGGAGGATTCGATGATGGCCTCCAAACTCCTGCGAGCGTTAGCGGCCTCACCCATGCCGGTTTCCACGGCCTTGCGGCTGTCGTGCATCACCTGAAGGGTTTCGCGCGTCTCATCCTGGATGCTGCGGATGGTTCCGGCGATCTCCTCGGTGGCGCCCTTGGTGCGTTCGGCCAATCGGCGCACCTCGCCGGCGACAACGGCGAATCCGCGTCCATGCTCCCCGGCGCGTGCCGCTTCGATGGCCGCGTTCAGAGCCAGCAGATTGGTCTGCTCGCTGATTTCCTGAATGACGCTGACCACCTTGCCGATCTCCTCGGAGCGGTGGGCCAGCGACGTCATCTTTTCAGAGACGGTGCTGGTGGCCGCGGCTATCTTCTCCATGGTCACGGCCGTGGCCTGCATCACCTCTCCGCCCTTGTTGGCGGTCTGGGCGGACTCGCGGCTGGCGGCCGCGGCATTTTCCGCGTTGTGGCTGATCTCGCCGATGGTCGCCGTCATCTCCTGCGCCGCCGCCGCTATCTGGTTGGTCTTGCTGGACTGGGTATTGGCATTGCCGGCGGCCTGAACCGAGCGGGCGCTCATCTCCGTAGTGGCCGCCGACAATGTCTCCGCGCCCTTGGCCACCGACCGCAGAACGTCGCGCATCGCGGCCACGCTGGTATTAAAGGCCGCTCCCAGGCGGCCAATTTCATCGCTCCCTGTGACGCGGATGCTTGTTGTCATGTCCTTGACGGCCATGGACTCCACGGCAATCTTCAGCCTGTTGAGCCTCGGCGCAATCTCACGCGTGAGTATGACCCCGGTCAGCGCGGAGAGAAGAAGGATCAAAAGGGTGATACCGGTGCTGATCCAGATGGCCCGGTTGCTGTTTTTGGTGGCGTCCTGCGAGGCCTCTGTCGCCATCTTCGTGTGGACCTGAAATCCTATGTCCGCTGCCCCTAGTGCATCCGCAAGCGACGCACTCATGGCTTTGGAGGCAAGAAGGTCCAACGCATCACCCGCTTTGCCCGCATTCAGTAAAGCGATACCGCGATCGCTATCGTCCTGATATATCTTGATGATTCTCGTGAACTTCTGGTACTGATCGCGATCCTCGGAGACGATCAGGGGATCAACCAGATTCAGTGCGTTTTGGTATTGGGCGATAGCCTTCTGGCGCTTTAAGTTGTGGTCCGTCGCACAGGCCGGCGTTTGGCATAGCAACAATTCGAGGTCTTCCCTGCGTTCGCCATTGACACCGTTACGGATCTCTGCGATTTGGACCAAGGCGGGTAAATGTCTCCCACTTACGTTCTCGCTCTTTAAAGCGATACTGCGGAAGGTGATGTACGTGTAAGCGCCCAATAGAATGCACAGTCCGCAAACGATGCCGAAAGCGGCGAAGAACTTGTAGGAGACGGAGAGATTGCGCAGCCATTGCATACGGGTAGCCCCTTCGCGGATTTCATCGGCAAAAACCGAACTAACTTGAGTACTTATGTTTTTTATGGACGAGTGGATGCCGCCTGGCCTGGGGCTGTTCCAGCGTCTTGGCCCTCGGTGGCGCATTGACTGCCACGCGTCTCCGCCGTAGGCTCAAACTATGGAATTCAAAGTTAGCGAACTAGAGAAAGAGCCGATCGAATTTGACCTGGAACTGGCTCCGGGCGCGGTCGATCTGGGCAAGGAGGCCGAGCAGCAGGGAGGCCTGGCTGCTTCCGGCCATGCCGAGGTGCTGCACGAACATCGGGGCCCCAGGGAGATCGTGGCCGACATCCGGCTCAAAGGCCGTTTTGACGGTACATTTCAGGTTCCCTGCGCCCGCTGCGTTGAGCCGGTGGAGATTCCTCTGGGGGCCGATTTTGACCTCATTTACCGCCCCGCAGCCGCCGATGCTGACCCCACGGAACGCTCGATTACTGCGCAGGAGACCGAAATCGGTTATTATCAAGGAGACAGTCTTGTGCTTGAAGATGTGCTGCGTGAGCAGGTGCTTTTGTCCCTGCCGCTCAGAACGCTATGTAAGCCCGACTGCAAGGGACTTTGCCCGCGCTGCGGCGCTGACCGCAACAGCCAGCCCTGCTCCTGTGTCTGGGACGACCCCCGCTGGGAGGCGCTCGGAGATCTCCGCAGCCGGATCGAGTCCAGGTAAGAATGCCCCAGAGTACATCTGGATGAATTGAGGGTGCCGAAGCCCGTGCCGGAAGGCAGCCAGGGTGTTCGATGGCCTGAAACCGGCCGAGAACGCTTCTTGAAACGGGCCGAAACACGAAAGGAATTCTTGTTATGCCTAATCCGAAAAGGCGCCACTCGACGCGCCGTACCGCCCTTCGCCGCTCGCACGACTTTCTGACCGCCGTGGGCGTCTCTGAGTGCCCCGCCTGCCATGCGAAGAAACTGCCCCATCGCGCCTGCCCCAAGTGCGGCGAGTACAAGGGCCGCGCCGTGATTGATGTCAAGGAAGAAGCCAAGTAGTTTTCCGCGCCTATGCTCATCGATATTGCGCTTGACGCTGTAGGCACCGATAAAGCTCCTGAGGCGGAGATTCGCGGGGCCATCCTCGCCTGCAAGGCTCTGCCCGTTCGGGTCCACCTGGTTGGGCCCGAGCCGGAGCTGCGCGATCTCCTCGATGAAATGCTGGAAAACGAAGATCTGCCCATCGTCATTCACCACGCCTCGGAACGAATCGGCATGGAGGAGAAGGCGGCGCATGCGGTCCGCACCAAAAAGGACAGTTCCATCCGCGTGGGGCTCAAGCTGGTGCGTGAAGGCGTGGCGGCGGGCTTTGTCACCGCCGGCAACACCGGCGCGGCCATGGCCACGGCCAAAATGGTGCTGGGCGCGCTGCCCGGGGTGGATCGTCCGGCTCTGGCGAGCCCCATGCCCAGCTCCCGGGGAAATCCATGCGTGCTGCTGGACGTGGGCGCCAACGTGGATTGCAAGGCCACTAATCTCGCCCAGTTTGCCGTGATGGGCGAGATCTATGCCCGCAGCGTGCTCAAGATCGAGTCGCCGCGCGTGGGCTTGCTCTCCATCGGCGAAGAAGAGACCAAGGGCAACGAGCTGACCCACGAAGCCTTTCCGCTGCTCAAGGCGCTGCCCATTCGTTTTGTGGGCAACGTGGAAGGGCGCGACATCTTCTCGGGCCAGGCCGACGTGATTGTCTGCGACGGCTTTGTGGGCAACGTGGCTCTCAAGACCAGCGAGGGTGTCGGCCGCTTTGTGCGCGAGGTGCTGCGCGAGTCGCTCAAACGCACCGTCACCGCCCAGGTGGGAGCGCTGCTCTCGCGCCGCGCCTTCAACGAATTCCGCCATCGCCTGGATTATCGAGAATACGGCGGCGCGCCGCTGCTCGGCGTGCGCGGCATCTGCATCATCGGCCACGGCTCCTCCAACGACCGCGCCATCTACAACGGCATTCGCGTGGCCTATGAGTCTGTCATAGCGGGCACCATCCAGAGCATCGAAGCCGAGTTTGCCAACCTCCCGAAGACAGGCGGCCAGGCGGCCGGCTCCAAGGCAAGTAAGGTCACCCACGATACAACCATCCAGTAGAACCACATGCCTGCCGATTCCAGAGTTCTTCCCGTCTTCGACCCCTCCGTGGTGGCCCAACTGGCCTGCCCAGCCTGCCATGGCGCTCTTCGCCTTGAGAGGGACTTTCTGGTCTGCGCACAATGCAGCCGCGCCTACCCGATTGTGGACGGAATTCCGGTGCTGATTGCCGGCCGCTAGACTCCGCAGGATTGATATTGGTGATTATGGCTGGTTTTGGGTGCCTTTTTCATTCTTCTTGGCAACGATCGTCAGCCATTCCTCTGTTGTTACAAAGCGATTCCCCTCTTCACCCTCAGCCCATATCCACCATCCGCCCGCCATCTCGTGTAAATGTTTCAGGCGTATCACGTCGCACTCCCTCATTCCGAAGCCGAAACTCGTTTTGCCAGTCATCAAGGCTGTCCAGAGTGTGAATTCGAGGTCTTGCAACCATCCAGCGCACCAGCAATCCTCGCTGAGGTCGGACATCATCCGGAGAAGCGCTTCTCTGACAAGCTCTTCATGTGTTGGGTGTTCGTAGCTCATAGAATGATTATCGGCGATTTTCGGGTTTCTCAAGCGACCGTCGCAGTAACCCATCTACCGCCGGTGATAGAACGGCAGCACAATCAACAGGGCGAAGCCGATGGCCGCGGCCAATGCCACGACCAGCAGTCCATAGAGCAGCGTGAGGCTCGGCCCATGGGCAGGCCTGTCAGGCGGCTCGCTGCCGGAGCCGGACAGCGGACGCTTGTCTTCACTCATCTCGCTTACTCATCCCGTAGCGCCTCGACCGGGTCCATCTGCGCGGCGCGGGTGGCCGGCATGGTGCCGAAGAAAACGCCCACCGAGGTGGCCGCGGCCAGCGCGATGGCCACCGACCAGGCGGAGATGGGCAGGTCAAAATCGGTGAAGAAACGGACCGACAACGGCAGGGCCAGTCCCACGATGATGCCCACAATGCCGCCGATCAGCGAGATGATAACCGCTTCGGCCAGGAACTGGTATTTGATTTCACGATAAGTGGCGCCCAGCGCCTTACGAATGCCGATTTCGCGCGTGCGGGCGCGCACATTGGCCAGCATGATGTTCATGATGCCCACGCCGCCCACCATCAACGTGACCGCGGAAACCAGAAACAGCACCGCGGTCAGGATGTCGGCAACCTTGGCGGCCGTAGCCAGAACCTCCTTGAGGGTCTGTACCGAATAAACCGAGCCGGGCCGGTGGCGCGCCTGGACAATGCGCTTGATCTCGCTGGCGGCTTCCGTCACCTCGTCCATGCTGTGCATGGAAAAGTAAATCTGTTTCACGTTTTCCGTTCCGGTAAAGTAGCGGGCCACCGAATAGGGAACCAGGATGGTCTGGTCCTGAATCTCCGACATGCCCATGTCGTCCACGCTTTGCCGGAAGACGCCGATGACCGTGAACGGGATGCCGCTGATCTCAAAGTTCTGCCCCACGGCCGAATCGTTACCGCCAAAGCGGTCATGGGCAAATTTTTCGGTGATCACGGCGCACTTGATGTGGGCTGAGTCGTCGGTATCGTCCAGAAATCGCCCCGCGGGCATGACCAGGTTGCGAATCTGCTGGTACTGTGGGCTTACGCCCAGCACCAGCGTATCCTTCACCACGCCCCTGCCAAAGCTGATGGGGGCGTGCATCTCCATCACCGGCGAGGAGTACTGCACACCGGGCAACTGCGCCAGCACGGCCTTCTCGTCCTCGCGCGTCAGGTAGTCGTTGAAGACCGTCTGCTCGGCGCCCATAGCTCCGCCGCCGTTGTACTCCAGCTCCACTGAGTTGGTCTCCAGCTTCTCCAACTCCTGCAGGATGAACTGCTTGCCCGTCAGCCCGATGGTCACCACCAGAATCACCGAGGCGGTGCCGATCACCATGCCCAGCGCGGTCAGCGCAAAGCGGATCTTGCTGGAGCGGAAGCTGTCCACTGCCAGCTTGAGAATCTCGCTCAGCACCATGGTGCGGCGAGCGCTCAGCAGCGTCTCCTCAAAGGTATGAAGGCGGGCATGTTCGGTCGGATTCATCGGTTCCTTTACAGATTACAGCTTTTCAGCGGTCATCCGTCAGTGGTCAGCCGTCAGCCTGTATCGAGAGCTGTCCGCTTACCACTGTCAGCGGCTAGTACCGTGACCGCCTGAATTCGTAATGGCAGGAACGTAGCGCCGGCCTCCCGGCCGGCTGTCGTGCGGGCGTCCTCGCCCGCACATATCCAGGCACAAATACTAAATCACACGGTCTTAGTTCTGGTAGCTCGCTGTTAGTTGTCAACTGATCGCTGATTGCTGACGGCTGACCGCTATCTCTGACTCAAAAAACAACCCCGGCCAAAGCCGGGGTCGCTGTTGAAAAAAGATAAAGCGGCTTACGCCTTGGCCACAGTGCGGCCCACTTCCTTCAGACGGGCTGCCTTGCCGCGCAGTGCGCGAAGGTAAAACAGCTTGGCGCGCCGCACCTTGTAGCTGCGAATCTTTTCGATCTTGTCGACCACTTTGGAGTTGAACGGGAAGATGCGCTCCACGCCCTGGCCAAAGCTCATCTTGCGCACGGTAAACGTGCCTTGGGGGCCTTTGTTGATGGCGATTACCAGGCCTTCGAAGGCCTGCAAGCGCTCCTTGTCGCCTTCCTTGATCTTCACCTGGACGCGAACCTGGTCGCCGGGCACAAACTCAGGGAGGTCGGTACGCTTGAGCTTGTCTGCCAAGCGCTGCATTACGGGATGAATGGACATTGGATTTTTCCTGCTTTTGGACTCAGAATTTTCAGTTTATCAGAGAATAGCATTTCGTGCCTAATTTGAATGAATTTGGGTTGTAGGTTAGGCGCTTTCCATAGGTGGATTATTAGGTGAGTCATCAGGTGAATTATCTGGAGGTTGTTCAGCCGGAGTTGCAGGTACCGGAGCCTCATCTAAAAGTAGAACTCCTCCTCTTCCCAGTAGAAGCATTTTCTTGGATTGTCTAAGAAATTCCATCCCCACCAAGGGGCCACAATTAGCATTGGACTCTAAAGCGATGAGGCCGCTTGTAATCTCACCTTCATGATCAATGCTGCCATGCGCCAGCAGCTTTGGACTCATTGACCCATCGGCCAGTTCATATTGAGTAGTTCCGAACAAGGTTAGAGCAAGAGGAAATGCTCGGACAAGAGGAAGGGACAAATACCCAGAGAAGCCAGTATCGATCATGGCTTCAAACTCTTGGCCGAATTTATCTGACAGACCCCACACTCGAATTTTGATGTGCGGGTGGCCTGCGTTATCCAAATAACCAGTCTTGGCCGCCATGTCGCCCGTGTTGGTACCCCATTTGGAATGCGCCAGCATACCCAACACGAACTAGATGAAAGATTCCTTGAGGGTCATCTTGCCGAGCCGACTGAAATGCCAGTTCCGGGGTATTGCCGACGAAGGCTGTCTCCTTAACCACATTGATAGCAGCAAACTCACCCATATGTGCCGCTTCAAAGGCAGCTTGGAACTTCTCCTGGTAGATGCGTTCTCCAGCATCGGCAATCGCTTTCGGATTATTCAGTGGCACGTTCATAGCTTTTCATCTCAATTCTACAGGGTACCCAACGTGTGCCATTTATTATGCATTATGTGATCAAAATGGTCAATTCCCGCATTGGGCTAAATTGCCTTATTCAGCCCATAAAGAATCGATTTCAGCCCAAGCAGAACGACAATGTGCATTTAGCTGCAATAATCCCTGCGCGACTGAAATCAAATAACCCCATATGAGGCTTATCGGCAGTCAGGCGGGGAGCAGATGAATGACTCCATACTACCATACCGCCGGTTCTGCGCTATAGTTCCCCTATGGACGAGAAACGCGAATTGCTGCGCCACACCCTAGCCACCGTTGCCTACCGGGCCGCCCGCGCCCTGGAAGGCGCACCCGACCATTTTGCCGGATTTGACGGCGCCGGCCGCATGCCTGTGCAGATTCTGGCTCACATGGGCGACCTGTTTGACTGGGCTCTGAGCACAGCCATCGGCCAGGAGCGCTGGCAAGCCTCCCAGCCACGCACCTGGGCCGAGGAGCAGCGCCGCTTCTTTGAGTCGCTCCAGACCCTGGACGCCTTTCTGGCCTCCGATGCACCCCTGCGCGCCCCAGCCGAACGGCTCTTCCAAGGCCCCATAGCCGATGCGCTCACCCACGTGGGCCAATTGGCCATGCTGCGCCGCCTCTCCGGCAGCCCCGCCCAAGGCGAGAACTTTTTCGTCGCCGAGATCAAGGCCGGCCAGGTGGGCGCAGACCAACCCGCCGCGGTGAGACCGTTCAAGCAGAAGTAGCGGGTATATTCGATGAATGATTGGTGCCCCATCCATCCGCGCACTTTGCGGATGGGTGGGGCACCACGAATCGTATGGCGCAAGCGCCGATTGCCTGGACGGCGAGTCCCCCCACCGCAGGTGGTTATTGAAACGCCAGCGTCCTCCAGACGCCATTGTCTTTCAGCGCCAATTGAGTTGGCCGAGGCGGACCCTGAGGCGGAATCGTAACTTCAATCCACAGTTCCTGACCGGGCTTGAGACGGGTCGGGTCCTTGGCGTGTTCCGCGATATAAAAGTCCACCGGCTCATCCAGGCGCATCGAATCACAGGATGTGTCCGGCAGGGCGGTTACTTCCACACCCCTGGAGCTGAGGTCGGCCTCCGGAATCCGGATGGCTACGAGCTTCTTGTCCTCTACCTTGAGTTTGGCGCGGAAATGAACGGGGTACTCCGCTTTGACGGTGAATCCGGTCGGCTTAGTCGTGCCGTCGGTGTTGCGTGGGAAGACGGCGTGCAGGGCGCTGGGCAACGTGCTCTGGCAGCCATTCACGGTCAGGCGAAGGCTCAGGTAGCGGCCGCGTATCGGCAAATCCGGATCGTAAGCCGCCGCCTGCACCCAGACGCGCGGACAGCTTCGGCGCTGGTAAAGGTACTTGGCTGCGATGGAAGAGACCAGCACCAACTGAATCAGCAGTAAAACGATCGACGTCTTGGAGAATTTCATAGCGCCTCCTCCTCATCGGAAACATCCGCTTTTCCCATGCCGGCCAGCAGTTTTCGACGCCATTTTTCAAGCACCCATCCGCCAGCCAAAAAGAGTACGCCCAGCCCGATCAACCCCAGTGAGCGGCCAAATTTGTCAAAGATATCGCTGTAATAGAACCAGCCCACCACAATCGCAAAGCCCACAATGCCCAGGTTGACAAGAACTTTTGATGCCAGATGCACACCCCACCACACTACGAAGATGGCAGCACCGGCTTCCAGGATTTGGGAGATCAGGACACGGCTAAAATCACCGAAGATGTTACTGAAAGAAAACACAAACGCGGCAACTGCGAACCATACAACTCCCATACCGACTAGCGTATTCGAGAGATGACGGAAGCCCCACCAGATGATGAAGATGCTGAAGGCTGCAATCAGTGCATAGGCGGCAAGACTGGGCTCGTCGTGCACAGAGGAGCCGTGAACGACTCCGTAGTCGTAATTCTGTGTCCAGGTTCGCTGGCACCAGGGAAGCGCAATCGAGAAACAGATCGCGGCAGCTACGGGTATCACGCTCTTGAAGATCTTGAAGACCGCGAAGAACAACGGAATCGCGGCAATGAAAACCCAGCCCCAGGTGCGGAGTCCAAGAGACAGATAGCTCTGGTCGCCCCATGAACGCCACCCCTGCAAGAGTGCGCCGGCCCCGGCGGTTCCTGCAATAGCCGCAACGGCAAAGAGTATTCCATGAACGATCTTGCGCTTGGAACCGATGAAAAATGTGAGATAAAGAACCGCCCAAACAACCAAAAATCGGCCCGCATAGACGTTTTCTCCGATGTGGCCTTCAGCGTAGTAGGAGAACTCCGAGAGCAGCCACGCCGGAAAGAGCAGCAGGGTCAGCGTCTGCTGCGCCTCGTCGTGCAGCAGAATCCATCCTGCCAGGGCGGCCAAAGCCCACATTAGCACCGCCGCCGGCCAGTGCTCCTCGATGTTGAAGATCTGCCCGACCAGGTAAATTGCTGCGCCGGTGGAGAGGGTTCCCACGGCGTGCAGGGCAGTCGAAAGCACGCGGAAGCGTTTGCGCGCCCAGCTTCCGCCCAGGTGGAAGAAGCTGACCATTCCCAGTACCACGGCAAACCGTGTGCCGGGGCCGATCTTGTCCCAGTGGGCGGAGACAAACAGCGCTACACCACAGGCCAGCAGAATGGCCCCGAGGATCAGCACGACAAGAACCTGCCAGCGCAACCCGGAAGGCTTCTTCTGCTCCGATTCCCAGGCGCGGATGTGGCGCGCGGTGGCCCCATCCAGGATGCCGGCCGTTTGCCAGCGGGTTAAATATGTTTCAAAGTCAGCCATAACAGTTGCAAAAAGTAGAACACATCCGGGGCGGCATGGGTGCAGAAATATTTGCCTATATCATCAAGGAGTATGCGTTTCGAGATCGTTACCATCTTCCCGGAGTTTTTCACGAGCATCTTCGAGAACGGAATACTGCGCCGCGCGCTGGCCGAGGGGCTGGTGTCGGTGGGCGTGCACGATCTGCGCGCCTTTACCCACGACCGCCACCGTACCGTGGACGACCGCCCCTTTGGCGGCGGCGAGGGGATGGTGCTGAAGCCCGAGCCATTGGCCGAGGCACTGGCCTCGCTGGGAATTCAGCCCAAGGCGGCGCGGCAAAAAGGCCCTCAAGCGGCGGATAGTATTTCGTCGGAGGGAGGCGGGGGTTTCAACCCCCGCATAAAGCCGCAATCAATAGGGGCTTTAGCCCCGGAGGAAAAACTCGTAATTGAGCCAGTTTTGTATCAGGGCACGACTTTACAGCTTGCGGAAAAACTCGAAATTGAGCCTGTTTTGTGTCAGGGCACGACTTTAGTCGTGCCGCAAATGCAGCAACAAGAACGCGGGGCTTTAGCCACAGAGGGAAGCTATTCAGAGAAATCTCCGTCGCGCCCGCACGTAATTCTGCTCTCAGCGCAAGGCCGTCCCTTTACGCAGGCGATGGCGCGGGAGCTAGCCGCCACCGAGCGCGTGGTTCTGATTTGTGGCCGCTACGAGGGCGTGGACGAGCGCGTGAACGAACTTTACTGCGACATGGAGCTATCCATCGGCGACTATGTGCTGAGCGGGGGTGAGCTGGCCGCCGCCGTGGTGGTGGATGCGACCATGCGCCTCGTGCCCGGCGTGCTGGGCAACGAGGCTTCGGGCGACTTTGAGAGCTTTGGCGTGGCCGACGCCGAGATTGCCGCCGCCGATGATGGCGTTCCGCGCTCGCAACACGGCGCCGGAGGCCTGCTCGACTACCCGCACTACACCCGGCCAGCCGAGTTTGGCGGCCTGCGCGTCCCCGAGACCCTGCTCAATGGCGATCACGCCCAGATTCGCCGCTGGCGGCGCGAACAGCAGTTGCGCAAGACCCTGGCAAACCGCCCGGATCTGCTGGAGGGCGCCGCGTTGAGCAAGGAAGACCGCAAGCTGCTGGAGTCGATCCGGCAGGAAATTGGATAGAAAGCTACGGAGTCTTCCCCGGCTCGTTTAAATCAACCAGCCCTCGGGCATGTCCATTTCGACACGTTTCGCATGGGGGTCGATGCTGCGCAAGTAGCTCCAGACAAAGGGGAGCCTGCGGTTCCAGGATTTGAATCAGAGCCGGAACGAAGTGTGCAACACTGCGCAGTCGCTTCCCATATGCGGCAGCGAGCAATTCCGACCAGTTTTCCGCAACCTGATCGTCGGATACTGCTCGATAGAAGGTTCTGGATCAAGCAAGGAAGCCATTCAGACGAGGATCTTCGCAGGCCGAATGCACTCAAGGCGCAAGGAACTCTCGATGGACCACAACTCATTGCAACCCGTAACCGGACAAAGGAGAATTTCAATATGAAACCGAGCACAAACGATAAGGCAACAGGAAAGCTTCACGAAGTCAAGGGCGCAATCAAGCAGACGGCAGGACAGATTGCCGGGAATCCCTGCCTGGAAGATAAGGGCAGAACTGAAAAGAATGCGGGCAAGGTGCAGAACTTTGTCGGCAAGGTTGAAAAGGCTGTCGGGGAATAACCGAATCAATACCGAACACAGATACGAGAGGGGTTAGATAAAATGTCGCAATCAGTGTTGGAACAAATGGGCGAACAGATTGACAAAACGACGCACAAGGCTTCTCGGGCTGCATCTTATGTTGCGGATGCGTTTGAGGATGGCGTCGAAGCAGCGCGGTGTGCCGCAAAACGTGGTGGTAAAGTCGCCACAGAGTTGCTTGACAACACAAAAAGGCGCGTACAACGGCATCCGATTGAAACAATTGTGGCGACATTCGCGGTAGGCATCGCGGCTGGAGCAACGATCGGCTGGCTGGCGAGACGAAGACAGTACTAGCAGCAGAGCAAGCACGGGAGAGCGGGTCCAGTATGCTGGGCCCGTTTTGCTGAATGTCTCAGGATTTTAGTCGGAATTACGGACAGGATGTCATCCAGTAAACCTGCGACGAGGTTATGCAGAACTGTGTGCAAACCCACCCCTTAAAAGCCATGAACGAATCAGGCCTTCCCCGGAGCGTTCAGCTCCACCAGCCCCACGGGCAGTGCCATTTCTACGCGCTTGGCTGTGAGGTCGATGTTGCGGAGGAAGCTTTTCGCAAAGGGAATAAGAACCTCGCCATCCATGCCTTGAACCACCAGCAGCGCCACCGCGCCAGCCGTCCGGTCCACACCCTCGATTTCGCCCACAGTTACCGGCTCAGCTCCGGCCACGTCGATCAGCGCGCAGCCGATCAGGTCGCCGGTGTAGACCTCGTCCTCGGCGAGAGCGGCCCGCTCAGAGCGCGGAATCGCTACGATCAGCCCCTTCAGGGTCTCGGCTGCCGAGATTGAGTCCACACCGGCAAAGTGCAGCACGATGCCGCCTTTATGCGGCCAGTGAGCGACAAGCTCGACTTCGCGCGTGAGCGCGATGCTACCCGCGCCGGAGGTCTCCGGCAGCAGCCAGAGCCGCTTTCGGTCGGCAAATTTATCAGGGAAATCGGTTAGAATGTCGGCGTAGACCTCGCCTTTTCGCCCCTGCGTGCGGCGAATGTGCGCCAGCCAGACCCAGTCTTCAGGCGTGGTCATCGCTACCTCCCGATGGGGGCCGGATGCATCGGCAACTGACCACTCAGGGCTCGTCTTCTTCCAGGATATCGAGCGTGTAGCGGTGATGCATCTTCATGCTGACGGCGCCCAGGATGGTGCGTACCGAACGGGCGGTGCGCCCCTGTTTGCCGATGACCTTGCCCACGTCCTGCGGCGCCACGCGGAGTTTGAGAACCGTGTTTTCATCACGGCACACACTCTCCACTTCAACGGCTGACGGTTCATCTACAAGAGCCCGGGCAATCTCTCTTACCAGTTCTTCCACTTCAACCATATCGTTTTGGGTCATGCTCTTGCCCCCGGCCAGTGCGTTCGGGAATTGACCGCCGGAAATTGGCGGCCTGAAATGAACCACATGGCTCGGTGGGCGCATAGTATCAGTTTTCGCCCCCCGCCGTCAGCAAATAAAATACGCGCAGGCTTGGGGAAGCCCGCGCGCGTGGTCAGGGGAGGGGAACAAATCGATTAGGCTGCGGCTGTTTCGGCTACGGGAGCCGGGGTTTTGGCTACCAGTTTTTCCACCCTGGGGGACATCTGCGCGCCCACACTGCGCCAGTAGGCGATGCGCTCGTGCTTCAGATCGATCGTGGCCGGCTCGGTGCGGGGGTTGTAGGTGCCGACGACCTCGATGGAACGGCCATTGCGGGCGCGGTCCTTCTCGATGACTACGATGCGATAGTAGGGCTGCTTGGGAGCGCCAATACGCGCTAAACGAATCATTACCACGGCGATAAGGTTCCTTTCAGATTCCAGTGCTCTGTTGCGATTCTTAGGGGTCTTTCCGGCCGGCGGCAGCCTGAACTCAGGCGCGCCTTGCCGAATCAACGGCCAGGCAGGATCGCCCAGCCTTGCAAGACACAACACCTAAGTATCGCCGATAGCGGGTAGTTGAGGCAAATTGCCGTCCTTCGGGCGCGATCAGGCAACAAAGCGACAGCCACGGCTAGTGGGGCAACTCCGGCTCAATCCATGGTCATCGTCCGGGAAGCGCGAATATCCCGGATTCCAGAAGCGCTATTTGCCGGATTTGCCCTTCTTGCCTCCGCCAGCTTTGGCTGCGGCCTGCTGTGGCTGGTCGCCGCTGTGATGCCGTTTGTGGTGGGCCAGGGCCTTGGCAATCTCTTCGGGGCTCAGCTTGCTGCCGCCAAGATGCAGAACATCGTTTTCGACTGCAGGATCGGTTTTGGTTGGTTCCATGGATTTCTCCTTTTTCAAGGGAGGGCGCTCCATCTGCGAGCTGCCGTTCATGGTCACAGACGAGCCCCTTCCAAATCTTGAGGAAGATACCCAGAGGCAGCTCCCGCCTACAGCATAGTCCCATTCGGCAAGGACGAACAGAATCTCTTATGCCAGGTGGCTGGTTAGTTATGGATCTTCTTCAGCAACCACGCCATATTCTGGCCCAGGGTTTTCATGGTTTGCATGCCCTCCTCGTCCCGCTCCACGTCGCCGATCTCGCGGCCGATGCCGATGTTCCAATAGGACGAGCCGGGGATGATCATCTCGCTGATCAGAAAGAAATGGTTCAGGGCGTCAAAGGCGTGAATCGCCCCGGCGCGGCGCACAGCCACCACGGCAGCGCCCACCTTGCGCCGGAAGAGGCCGCCGTTGGCCTTGGATACCAGGCAGGCGCGGTCCATCAGGGCTTTGATGTCGGGAGAGATGTCGGCCACATACGTGGGCGAGCCGAGCAGGATGCCGTCGGCCTCCGTCATCTTGTCGATCAGGGCGTTGCCCATGTCATTTTTCTGTGCGCATCGGCCGTCCTTCTTTTTCGAGCATTCCCGGCAGGCCAGGCAGCCGTGAATTGTGGCCCCGCTTAGCTCAATGAGCTCGGTTTCGATTCCCTCATTTTCCAGCTCTTTCAGCACAGTGCGCAGCAAAATGGCCGTGTTTCCGCCCTTGCGGGCGCTGCCGTTCAACGCAACTACCTTGATCTGTTTCCCGCTCATGTGTCCGTCTCCCCTCTTCCGGCCATCCGCATAGCCGAGATTCCCCAACCTCCATTATGCTTCTTCGGCTGGGCGTCACCCACCCCTTCGGCGTCACAGGCGGGGAAAACGCATCTTCTTCCTTTTCGGTTGGCGAGTAGCCCAAGTGCCCATCCATAAATGCGGGTGCCCCTGGCGGGTGCCCCTGGTCCCTCGCATTTGGGGACCAGGGAAACGATTCCCTGACCGCTGACCGCTGACGACTGAGAACTGAGAACTGAGAACTGAGAACTGAGAACTGAGAACTGAGAACTGTCGTTGCAGATAATTACCCTCCCCTGGCGCACAATCATCTTGGATGGAAAGAATGGTCAGCCGGAATGGGAAGGCAATATGTACTTAAATGCCAACAAGACGCCGCAAATATTATTACCAGAAAGGTACTTCCCCCCACCCCCCCCTATACCCCCCCGGGGTATAAATTTCCCTAAAAACCTTGCAGATTAATTCGCCTTCGGAAAAGAAAACGATACCACTAAAGTGAAGAATCCCCTTGTCTTTGCTGAATAAAACGTACTTCAAGAAAAAATCTTCAATGTGCGCGAAAACGCACGCAAAATACCGTAATGCAAGATAGGGCATGTCGGAAAAGAGCGGATTTTTGCCGAAAAGGGGGGTATTTTCCCTGAAAAATGGCCGAAAATGCCTGAAAAAGACCTGAAAGTTGCTGGATTCTCGCTCTGAAAATGGATCAAATCAGCCTCCTGCAAATCACCTGAAAGTAGGGTGATGCATGAGCTGCTTGTCGTCTCTGCGCGGAATTTTATGATGCGTTTGCCCTGGCGTCACAGGCCGGGCTTTTGCCGGTGCGCACTTTTTCCAAATCATTTGCGGCGGATCGCGCAAGTTTACGCCCCTGCTTCGTTCAAAGGACGTGGACAGCGGCGGCATTTCGCTTCATCGGAACCATTTTGCCTTCGCCGGGGTCCAAAGGAGTAGCATTTCTGTTGATTGGTTCGAGGAGGATTTTATGCGCCGTATTTTTGCCATCTTCTGTCTGATTGCCTTCACCGTTAGTCTTACTGCGCAGGCTCAGGCCGGGGCCGCGGCCAAGCCAAAGTTGGCCGCACCGCAGGTGCCGCCGAAGGCGCAGTTAGCCGCGCCGCAGGTGCTGAAAGACCTGCCGGTTCGCAAGGTGGTGCTCTACAAGAACGGCGTGGGCTACTTTGAACACGCCGGCACGGTCACCGGCAACCAGCGCGTGACCATCGACTTCACCTCGCCGCAGTTGAACGACGTGTTGCAGTCGCTCACCGTGCTCGACGAGGGCGGAGGGCGGATTGCCGGGGTCAACTACAACTCCACCACGCCGCTGGCCGAACAGCTTAAAACGCTCTCTCTGGGCATGACCGACGATCCCACCTCGACCGAGCTCTTCCAAGCACTGCGCGGGCAGCGAGTCGAGGTGACGGGCGGACCCGGCGGCACGATCACGGGGCGGCTGCTTTCCATCGAGTCGCGTACCGAGAAGGTCGGCGGCGATGCCGACACCACGATCGACAAATTCTATCTAACGCTGGTAGCAACATCGGGCGCGGTGCGGGTCATCGAGTTGACGCCGACGCTGAGCGTGCGCCCGCTGGACGGGAATCTTCAGGGCCAGCTTGACCGCTATCTGGAGCTACTCTCCACGACGCACGCAACCGGATTGCGGCATCTGACGTTGGACGCACTCGGCCAGGGACTACGCGAACTCCGGGTGAGTTACATCAGCGAGGTTCCGGTGTGGAAGTCGACCTACCGCATCGTTTTCCCGCGTACGCCGAATGGCAATGCCACGATGCAGGGCTGGGCGGTGGTGGATAACACCGTGGGCGCGGACTGGGACAACGTGCAGTTGTCGCTGGTGGCCGGAGCGCCGCAGAGTTTCATTCAGCCGCTCTCGCAGCCTATCTACACCAAGCGCGTGGAGATTCCCATCACCACCGAGGCGCAATTGACGCCGCAGACGTATGAGGCGGCGGAGGAGAAGCAAGCTGAGCAATTGGCGGGGCGATCGGAGATGATGAGCAACCAACTCTCTGCGCCATCGCGCATTCCGCATAACATGATGATGGCTCAGAGGAAAGTTGCGCCTGGGGCCGGAGGTGGCGGCGGTTATGGCATGGGGGGAGTGAATGAAACGATATCTGTGAGCGCGAATGCTGCAGATCTAACCACAACCAGGCCCGGTATAGTTGGAAGTTTCGGCGTGGATCGCGCTAGCGATGCCTATAAAGAGGGCGACGTCAGCACCAACGCCTTTGACGACTTCTTCGAATATGCGTTGACGCAGCCGGTGACGATTCATAAAAACGAATCGGCGATGGTGCCTATCCTGCAGCAGCAACTTCCCGCGATGCACGTGACGCTGTGGAGCGAGAAGGAGCCCACACCCATGCGCGCGGTGTGGCTGGAAAACAAATCGAAGCTGACGCTGGATGCGGGGAGCTTTTCCATCTTTGAAAGCGGCGAGTTTGCCGGCGAGGGACTACTGGACCCGATTCATCCCGGAGAAAAACGGCTGCTCTCCTATGCTGCCGACCAGGCGGTGAAGGTGCATCGCGCGGCGCTTGCAGCGACCACCAGCACTCTGCGCCACATCGCAATGCACCAGGGCGTGTTGGTGCAGCAGACCAGCCAGGTCACCGACAGCACTTACACCGTGAATAATACCGGCGACGATGCGCGCGAGGTGCTGATCGAGCATGCGCGCCGCCCCAACGCCGAACTGGAATCCGAGCCCAAGCCGGCGGAGACCACGGCCACTGCCTATCGCTTCCGCATGGCGGTCAAGCCGCACGAGACTACTGAATTGCATGTTCGCGAGCGTGCCTTGATCTCGGAAACCGTGCGCATCGATCCCGAGGAGGATCGCAGCGCGTTTCTTATTGCGGTGGGCAAGATTACGCCGTCCGTAGAGGAAAAGCTGCGGCCGCTCATCGATGCCGAGACCGCGCTCAGCAGCCTGAACGCCAAAATTGAGGAGAACGAGGAGAAAGAAAAAACGCTGACCGCCGACGAGGCGCGCGCCCGCGAAAACCTGACCGCGCTGAAGGGCAACGACGCCGCCAAGCGCTTTGTGGAGGAGCTGAACAGCGCTGAGGATCAGTTGCAAGCCGCGCGCAAACAGGCCGCCGACCTGGAGCAGCAGAAAAATGCTGCGACGGAGAAGCTGAACGCGCTGATTGCCGGAGTGAGCTTTGACTGGGAGGCGAAGTAAATCAGGGAACAGGGAATAGGGACTTGACAACTCAGCGAGCAAATATTGCTTCCTTTACCCCAACGAGCACAAATCGCTCGTTGGGGACTACGGCGGTGCTGAGGAATAAGGGGTTAGGACGCCTAAAATGTTCCACGTGGAACATATTCATTCTGTTGAGGTTAACTCGATGTTTACTACATAATTATCAGCAAAGTTCTGAAAATAAATTTGGGTTGGGTAGGGGGTGTAGCAGGGTGCATAGAACAGGGAAGATAGGCTGACATTCAGATAGGCGTCGGTGATCTGTTTAGAGCATTTTCCCTATTTGTGCAGAGTGCGGCGTGGACCGGGAGGTCCACGCGACAGCCGGCCAGAAGGCCGGCGCTACTTGTTCTTTCAACGCCCCCCAACCTCGAGCCAAGCAAGAAATACACTCTATACCAACAGGCAAAATGCTCTAAGGCCTTGCAGGCGATGACGCATCGAGGAACTGAGCACGGACAGGCCAGCGCGTCAGAGCGAAGGTTGCGAACGATGGAAAGTCACTTTCTCCTGTTTCCTATTCCCTGCATTTTCCGGTCATGGCATACAGAATCGCCCGCGCAGTCGCGTCCTCGTCGGCGCGCGAGCTGATCATCAGGTCGTAGAGGTGGGGATTGCACCAGCTCTTTCCCCAGTACTGTTGGAGGTATTTGGCGCGTTCGCCATCCACGGTGCGCAGGCGCTGCTCGGGGTCAGCGCCCTTCTCCAGCCGGCTGCGCAGGCGCAGGATGCGCTCTTTCAACGGAGCGTAGACGAAGACGTGATAAACGTCGGGCTTGTGTTGCAGCACGCACTGCGAACCGCGGCCCACGATCACGCAGTTGCCGTCAGTCCAGGCTTTCTCAATGATTTTCTGCGAGATTTTCACCATCTCCTCGGCATCGAAGACGGAGTCCTCGCGCAGTTCTATGCCGGCAGCCAGGGCGGCCGAGCGCATGGCCTGCTGGTTGATGCGCCGCATCCAGGAAACCACGTGCTCATCGTAGGGCCGCACCACGCACGAATCCACGTGGGCAGCGTAGGCGATGGCGTCGATGATGTCACGATCCAGCAACTTCCAGCCGAGCCACTCGGCAATGGTTTGCGCGATGCGTCCGCCGCCGCTGCCGAACTCCCGGTTCACAGTCAATACGTGGTATTCCACGTCATCCTCCCAAAACACCGCCAATAGTTTACGTTACTCCTCTTCCCATGATTCTTTCCATTTCCGTCCGCTTGCGATGCCTGCATCGTGTTTTCAGACACAACTGGAACAGGGCGCTTCGACTTTCTTCAACATGGAAATTCCCGCGCCTTACGGCCGAAGAATCACGAGCGCCTCACGTTCCACGCTTCCCTCTGGAGCCAGAGTCTCCATCCGGTAGTCGAAGGTGACCAGAGTTCCGTTGCGGTGCATGGCCATGGCCAGCAGATAGGCGTCGGTGATCTGCTTTGGGCCTTGCAGGCGATGCCGCATAGAGGAACTGAGCGCGGACAGCGGAAGATCATTGGCCCAGAACTGGTGATTGTTACTCGTTTCGGTTGTCTTTTGCAGAAGATCAATCGCGGAGCGAATTCCCGGCGCCGGCTTCATATAGGCGGGATTGCAAACGATGCGCACGAATCCCTGCTCAGTGATCGGGCAGGTGGCCCAGCCCCGATTCTCATTGCCGGCGAACCATCGCGCCATGCGCGCATGACACACGTGATTTTCCCACAGGAGAGCGAGCAGAGCGTTCACGTCCAGCAAGGCGATACTCACGGCAGCTCACTCTCCATGGCGTCCTTCACAGCCAGCGCCTTTTCAAGCGTGATCATCTCCGAGTGCGGCCCCGGCGAAAAGATCAGAATGCCGTTCTCCCATTTGGTAGGCACCTCGGCATTGAGGCCGCGCTCAAGAATATCCGAAGCCGCGGCGCCGTTACTGATGGACCTTGCCGCCGCGTACTCCTTCACCTGCTGCAGGACGTCGTCCCGAATGTCGAGAGTGGTTCTCATCGCAATTCCCCCCAGGCAATTGGCCATTCCTGCGCTGCGCAACGACCGACGGAAGGTTCCGCGCAACGCATTAAATTCATTATATGATGCAAACATGACTGAAACGCATCAAAATAACAAAATGATGCACAATTTGATCTTACGCATCATTTGCCATAGGCGATAGAACACATTGAACAACTCCTTTCGGGATGATGGCGCTTGGCTCTTCCGCTGGACCCGGGTAAAAGGAATATATGGTTACCTTGTATTAAACTTTGGTGCCATTGGAGTTAAGGAAAATCTCAGGTAAAGTGGACATGTTATTGAATGGCTTGGGATGGCACTTATGGATGCATCGAAGTCCGCGTTACCACGCTCGTCTGCTGATTCCCATCCGGCCACTCAGCGGCAGGAAGTGCGCTGTGCGGTGCGTTTTCCGCTGGCGTTGCCCGTGATGTTGTCGTCCGACAAGGGAGAGATTGCCGCTGTCACCCGGAATGTATCTGCCAGCGGTGTGGTTTTTGAGCTGGCCAGCCCGGTCAAGGCAGGTCTGGAGATCCGTTTTTCCCTGCGGATGCCCGGAGAAGTTTTGGGTACCCCTCACGATGTTCTGGTTCATTGTCAGGGACGTGTGGTACGCTGCACGAAGAACCAAAGTAACTATCTGGCTGCATCCACAATCGACGAATATCAGTTCGCCGAGCAGTGACAGCCATAGCAATCTGGTAACAGCCATTTTTCTTGACAAGAAACAATATGGATTTTTTGGAAGATTCTGCTGAAGGCGAAATCAACGAAGCTCCGGTTCAGCCGGGGACTATCCGGGTGATTCTTGCGGATTCCCAGGCGATCTACCGCGTGGGCATTCGCAAGGTTTTTGCGTTGGAAGACGATCTTCGCGTAGTGGCCCAGGCCGATTCCCTGGAAAATCTGCGGGCGGCCATCGCGCGTTATCCCACCGACGTGGTGCTGCTGGAAGGCAGCCTGCTGGCCGGCACGGCCAATGTTATTCCCGACCTGCTGCGCGTTGCCCCCGATGTGAAGCTGATTGTGCAGGCGGTAGCCACGGACGAAAATCAGACCGTGGAGCTGTACCGGCGCGGGGTTCGCGGCATCGTCAGCCGCTCCATCTCGCCTGACCTGCTGGTACGGTGTGTACGGCGGATTGCGGCCGGCGAAACCTGGATCGACAACCAGTCGGTCAGTTGGGTCATCGAGGCGTATCGCTCCCAGGCCGCCGCCCTGGTCAACCCGCGCATCCAGCCCAAGCTTTCGCCCAAAGAGATGTCCATCATCACCTGCATCACCCAGGGGAAGCGCAATAAGGAGATCGCCTACCAGTTGGGGACCACCGAGCAGGTGATCAAGAATTATCTGCGCAAGATCTACGATAAGTTGGGAGTCAGCGACCGGCTGGAGCTGGCTCTCTATTGCCTGCACAACAAGATCATTCATACCGACGGGGATGAAGAATTATTGGCGCAGAAGCTGGTGGGCAAGTAGGCGGATTTTTCTCTTCTACGACAACGGCCAGCCCGAGGGCTGGCCGTTTTGCATGACAGCAGGGAAGGCGGACCCATCCCGCGGGAAGGCAGCACCTCTAGACGCGGCGGAGTTTGCGCCGCAACACCCCGGCCAGGCCCAGAAGCCCGGAGCCGAGAAGAAGCATAGTGCCAGGCTCAGGGGTGTCGTAAACAGTCAGAGTTCCATAGACAGTATCCTGCTGGCCACCCATGTCAATTGGAGAATTGGGAACCACTCCATTCAGAAGGTCATTGACCCCATTCGCGTAATTGGCACTGGGAACCAGGTTGAGGTCGTTGTCAATAAAGACAAGAAAGCCAACATTTGGCGTACCGATAATGACAGCGTTCCCCACCAAGGGACTCCACTCGGTTGAAAATGTGATAGGGTCCACTCCATAATCGCAGTCGGTAGGGGTGCAGGGGGGTCCGGGCTCGATATTAACGCTAACCACCCAGTTTGAACTGCTGTTAGCAGCTATGACCGGATTCCACAGAACGAAGTCAGGCCAATCCCCCAGGTCACTGGTGTCCGGTGGTCCTGGAAAGATGGTAAATAAACCGTAGTCGAGGATCACCGGGAAAGGGTTATTGTTCGTTATGGTGTAACCAAAAAATACATTGTAGGGCTGGCTAAGTTCTGGAGCACTCTGAGTCTGATAGATCGGCGTGATGGTTATTCCGTCGGCCCGGGCAGGAGTCGCGAAACCTACCATCAACAGAAGTGTAAGAATGGGGATGAACAGGCCAGCCATTCGGAAGCGGGAGATCTTGGCGGCTGCAGAGGTAAAATTCGGGGATGAGCACATAGCCGGAATCCTCATGGTGCGGAAGGATTCATTTACCCCTGGCACAGACTGGTTCCGCATTGAGAAGCCGCGCCAGTTTCCGACACATAGATCGGACGCCATTTGTGTAAAAAAACTTATACGATAAATTAAGCATTGTCAAGAAAAATATACCTGGAGCGCACGTCCAGAAAAGTGCAAATACTTGTGCGTAATTATGAAATAGATTTTCTATTTTCGCCAAAAAGGCTGCGCGGCCGATCCACCGGACGCTACTCGCTGCCGGGCAGCTTAAAGGGCTTTTGCAGCCATTGCCGGGCTTCGTTGACCGCGCCCTGGGTGTTGTCGTTGGTTTGCACCGCGAGGCGATATTCATTGACTGCGCGGTCGCGCTGGCCGGTGAGGTCGAAGATCTTGCCCAGCGCAATGTGGCTCCAGACCTCGGTCCAGCGCGGCTCGTCGTCGCCGCGCAGCGCATCGCGGTAGGCGTTGACGCTGGCTTGATAGTTGCGCTGCTTGAAGAGCACTTCGCCGATGCGGTAGTTGACCAGTGAACTCTGCGAATTGATCTCCAGAGCCTTCTGGTACTCGGCCAGCGCTCCGGGCAGGTCACCCTGAGCCACCAGTTGCTGGCCTTTGAGAATGCTGACGCGCACCAGCAGGCCGGGGGTGGACTTGAGCACCCAGCCCTGGGGGTCGATGCTGATGTGGCGTGGACGGCCGAAGGTGTCCACGGAAAACGGCGTACTGGCGCCGACTACTTCTATATTTTTAGTTTCGGTTTTGCCGTCGGTTTCCACACTCAGCTCCACCGGCATACGGAAGAGGTCAAGGTCCTGGTCAATCTCGCCGGTAACGCGGAAGCCCTTGTTGTTGCCGAGCCTGTAGACGGCGTACTTGCTGGTGAACTGCGGAGCGCCGGTGCCGTCTACCCATTGCGAAAAGAAGGCGGTCAACTGATGCCGGCTCTCAGCTTCAGCTACCTTTTCCAGGTCAGCCGCGCGCATCGAGCTGTCGGCGTACTGGCTGAGCGCGCCTTTGAGCGTGGCCAGGAAGGCTTTGTCGCCGATCTCCCAGCGCAGCATGTGGAAGATCATGGCGCCCTTTTCCATGGTCATCGACTGAAACTCTGGTGAAAAAGGGCTGAGGCGGCCGGCGCTGGACAGGGGAATGGTATCGTAGGCCAAGGCTCCGGCTGCTACGTCCTGAATGGCCGACTTCAGAGCACTTTTGCCGCTCTGGTTTTCGACAAACAATAGCTCGCTGTAGCGGGCCATGCCGTTGGTGATCCAGGCGTCGTTGAGGGTGCGCGGACTGACCTGGGAGCCCCACCACTGGCGGGCGATGGTGTTGGCCAGCAGGCGAATGCCGCTCTTGTCGCCCACATGGGAGCCGGGAATTGCCGCCAGCTCCGGCGCCCAGACGGAGGTCAGCGTGTCATCCGGCAGTTCCACTACATTGAGGCGGCTGGATTCGGCAGCGCCAAAGCTCGCGGTGAAGAAGTCGTACTCGCTGGCTGCCGTTTGCGCCAGCTCATTGGACGATTGTTGGTGGCTCGCAGTCAGATAGACCTTCACGTTGCCGGAGCCGGCCGAGACCGGGGCCATGTATCGGCCGGCAATCACCGTGCCGGGAAAGCCGGGCTTGTCCCACTTGAAGTCGTACCGATCGCCGGGTTTGCCGTTCGCTAGGGTAACGTGTTTCGCCGCTCCCTGACTGAAATTGGGGCTGAAACTGGGGCTGCCACTGGCAAAGACCCGCATTCCCCTGGGCACGCGAATGTGCATCTCCGCGGTGAAGCGGTCGGTGAGGTAGCCGGTGGTGGGAAACCAGCGCGCCGGGTAGAGCAGGTAGGTGATGGGCTCCTCGATGGCGGCCAGCTTGACGCCCTCGATGGGGCCGTCGTGGTTGCCGGTGATAACGCCCTCGTACTCGAAGGTCCAATGCACGGTTTGCCCGCGAACAAAGGGCGTGGCCGGAGCGATGCGGATGCTGCCGTCAGGAGAGCGCAGGCCGGCGAGCGCCATACCGGCATCGTCGTAGATATTGATTACCTTCAATGCCGGGTGAAGGCCGAAGCTGACCGCCTCGGTCTTGTGGGTCTCGGCGTTTTCCGGTGCGGTAAAGCTGACCACCACTTTGGCCGCCAGACGGTGGGTGGCCGTGTCGATCTCAGCGTTAATGACGTAGCTGGAGACAGTAGGCGCAGGCAGCTCCGTCCGCTGGGCGGAGAGCGGAGCCGCCACGATGAGAGCGCAGGCCAAGCACGACGAGACGACTGCCAACGGCGCCATACTGTACTTCATAAGCACGCAGCCATTATCGCAGCCGTCGCCCCGGCCTTTCACCCCGGCCTTCGGGGCGAAGGAAAAGAGGGAAGCCAAATCGAATTCTCCGAAATCGTCCGGTTCCCTCCATCAACGATCATCGACGAATGGCGGCCGGCTTGCATTTACTGCTTGACGATCTCAATCTCGATGGTGAGCTTGACATCGTCGCCCACTATGGCCGCCGGGAAACCGACTCCAATCCCGTAAGCGGTGCGGCTGAGGGTGGTGGTGGCGGAAAAGCCGGAATGAGTCTTATGGTCCTTCCCGGCCTCGACCGGAGTGCTGGGGCCTTCCGCATCGAGCACCACGGGCAGGGTGACGCCGTGCAGGGTCAGGTTGCCATTCACCGTGAGCTTGCTGCCGTTCTTCACTACGCTGGAGCTGGTGAAGGTTGCCGTGGGGAATTTGGTCACGTCGAAGAATGTATCCGTTTTCAGGTGCGCGTCGCGCTTCGGCTCGCCGGTGTCCACGGTGCTGGTGTCGATGGTGACCGTCACGGTGGACTTGGTGACATCAGCCTCGTTGTAGACCAGGGTGCCTACGACCCCGCCGATGCGGCCATGAACATTGGAGACGCCCATGTGCCTGATGCTGAAATCGACTTCACTGTGGGCCGGATCGGTTGCCCAGGCAGAAGTTTGCGCCAAGGCCAGAGGAGTTGCCAGCGCCAGAATGCCAGACAAAATTGCCAAACGCTTCATCGTAATTTCCTTTCAGTGACGGGCCGTTAAGCCGCTGTGGGGGTGGGGAGAGGGAAGCTTTCTACCGAATGCGCAAAAAACGGGGGACTGATTTCCGCGCTGAATCCCTCGTGTGATTTCGATGCTGATAGATTGTGATTTGTTGCAACAATTCTTGTCTGTTTCCGATAGAACAGCCATGGAAAGGACGCTCGACTCCCGATTCTCTGTTCCCTGGTCCCTGATCCCTGCTATTCTCGCGTAAATGTCCATTCTGAATGATTTCCGGCGACTCACACGCTCCCAGAGGCATACCTTTCTGGCCGCTTTTCTGGGATGGACCATGGATTCGCTCGATTTTTTTCTGCTGGTCTTCTGCGTCAAGGCTATCGCCGCGGATTTCCACACACTACCCTCGGAAGTGCTGGGCGCGGTCTTTTTGACGCAAGCATTCCGGCCTGTGGGCGCGGTGCTGTTCGGCATGCTGGCCGACCGATACGGACGGCGGCCGGTGCTGATGGTGAACATTTTGAGCTTCTCGGTGATCGAGCTGGCCTGCGGCTTTGCGCCTTCTCTTTTTGTGCTGCTGTGTTTGCGCGCGCTGTTTGGGTTGGCGATGGGCGGCGAGTGGGGCGTGGGCGCGGCGCTGGCCTTTGAGACTCTGCCCACGGAGGGCCGCGGCGTCTTCAGCGGAATTTTGCAGGAGGGTTACGCGCTGGGCTCCATTCTGGCCGCGGGCGCCTTCGGACTCTTCTTCAACGGCTTTACCCTGTTGGGGCTGCACGTCCCGGGGATTGGCTGGCGAGGGTTGTTCATTCTGGGCGCAATGCCGGCCCTGCTGGTTTTTTATGTGCAGGCGCGGGTGGCGGAGTCGCCGGTGTGGCTGGAAGGGAAAAAGAAGCGGCTGGCGCGCTCTGCCACGGACGCCCGGATACTCAAGGCAGGAGAACTGGCCCGGCTGCTGGCCTTTCTGCCGACGTTTCTCTTTCTTGTCTTGCTGATGACCGCCTTCATGAGTTTTTCGCACGGCACGCAGGACGTGTATCCCACCTTCCTGGGAACCTATGCCAAACTCACGCCCAAGATCGTCGGCCTGATCGGCGTGTTGTACGGGCTGGGATCGATCGGCGGCGGTATTGCCTTCGGAGCGCTGTCTGAGAAGTGGGGCCGCAAGCGGGCCATCGTGGTTGCGGCGCTGCTGGCGATACCGGTGATTCCGCTTTACGCCTATGGGCACTCGGCTGTGACGCTGGGCATCGGCGCGGTGCTCATGCAGTTTATGGTGCAAGGAGCGTGGGGCGTTGTGCCGGCCTATCTCACCGAGTTGTCGCCGGCTCCGGTGCGGGCCACGGCTCCGGGACTGGCCTATCAGTTAGGCGGCCTCATCACCTCCTGGAACGGCAAAGCGCAGGCGCTGATCGCCGAGCGCACCGGCAACTACCCGCTGGTGCTCGCCGGTACCGTGATTATTGTGGCGCTAACGCTGGCTGGGTTGGCGCTGATGGGCCGCGAAGCGAAGGGGCAGGAGATGACGGCGGCGTGAGGGGTAGCAGTAATGAGCGAGTATCGCAAATTGAGCTTATGATATATTTCCGAGAACGCGCACATGGACGAGACAGCAGAGAAACGTGATCGAATCAAATGGAAGCTGCCGTTTTACTCTGCGGTTGGAGCTTTATTTCTTTTTATCCCTGTCATGATCTATGGTGATGATAGCGATGTGCTGTACTTCCTTATAGCTTTTCTAATCGCCGTCATCTTATTGGTTGTCTACCTGCTTGTCGCCCTGGTTCAAATTTTTCGCAATAAGAAGCTTCCGAGTCTTGCGGTATTTTCAATGTTGTTAGTTTACTGGGTTGTTTCATTGATATTGCTCAAAAACTCTTTTGTATTACATTCGACCGCACAGTGGCTTTTTCATTCAGAAGAATACAAAGCAAAAGTTCTTGCTCAGCCGGCCCCAGCAAACGGAGAACTACGGCATATCGAATGGGATGGTTGGGGGTGGGGCGGGAATGACACAGTTGTGTATCTTGTTTACGATCCGGACGATTCGCTTTCAGCGGCGGCCAAAAGCCATTCCCCAGGAAAATTCAGTGGCATCCCCTGTGAGGTCTATCGTGTTCGCCGTCTGGAGAGCCACTATTACACCGTCCTGTTTTATACCGACACCGGATGGGGATACGACAATTAGGTGCGGACTCAGTTGTTGATTGCTATCTGCAGTACCGCTGAAACAAGCCAACCAATCTGCCGGTTGCCAGGATGTGTCCTTGCATGGCGGCTTCGACCTGCGCCCGTTTCTCTCCCGCCGGCAGATTCAACTTTACGTCCAGTGCATAGAGCGTGAAGACGTAGTGGTGGAACGAACCTGGCGGAGGACAGGGGCCTCCATAGCCGATCTCGCCGAAATCGTTGCGTCCCTGAAGTGCGCCGTCCGAAAGCTGGCCCACGCCCGGCACTCCCTCGGTAAGCATGCGCGTCTCGGGGGGCAGTTCGTAGAAGACCCAATGGGTGAAGGTCCGGCGGGGCGCGTCCGGGTCGGTGACGATCAACGCTAAACTCGCCGTCTTGACCGGAGGCGCGCTCCAGGCCAGTTGCGGAGAGAGTCCCGCTCCGCTGCAGGTATACTTCGCCGGAATCTGGCTTCCTTCCTGGAAACTGGTACTAGATAGACGCATCGTCTGCCCCCTCGCTGCTGAATTATGGCAACCCGGCAGTGCAACAACCAGGAACAGAAGCCCCGTTGCAATGCAACACGCCGCCTGCCGTAATCCTCTGCCGACTCTCTGACGGTTTTCATTTGCCGAAGCGAGCATTTTTGGCTTTCCTGTCTTGCAACTTTCCTAATGTCACGGAATTTTAGAACATTTTCAGGTTTCTTGGAATCTGGAGCGCCCACCTATTCCCTCAGTCCCTATTCCCTGTCCTTTCATTTCGGCCGAATCAGTTCGATGCGGTCGCGGGTGCGGACCCAGGTGTTGCCGGCCATGCGGCCCACTGCGTCCAGGCCCGCGGGATCGACGCGAAAATTATCAACCAGGTCCTCGCGCACATGAACACGGACAATCTCGCCCAGCACGATGACGCCGCTGCCGGGCGCATGGCCGGTGTAGATGATCTGAAGGAGCTTGCACTCCATTTGCGCGGGCGACTCGGCGACGCGGGGTGGGCGGACGGCTTCACTGGGTACCGGCGTCAGCCCGGAAAGCGGAAACTCGTCCACTTCGAAGGCAACCTCGGCTGAGGAGGCGTTGGCCGCGGCGGCGATGGCTTCGCTGACCACATTGATGACGAACTCACGGGTTTCCTCGACGTTGCGCAATGTGTCTTTCCGCATACCGGGCCAATGGCCCGCCTCAGCTAGTCCTTCAGGGCGCAGTGACGGGCAGAAAAGCACCGTGGGCGGCACGGAGCCGACGCCGCAGAAAAAGCTGAAGGGCGCGAGATTCGCCACGCCGTCGCGGCTCACGGTGGAGACCAGCGCAATCGGGCGCGGCACGATGATGCCGGTCATCAGCTTGTAAATCTGCCGGGGCTGGCACTTGGCCGGGTTGAAGCTTAGCATCGGGGTTGTGGAAGAGCGCGCGGCATCCATTTAGATAGCCTAGCCTATTGCTGAGGCGGGCGTGAGAGCTAGAGTGCGCATCTCACTATTCTGTCTGTACGGACAGCCCAACTTCGGCCGGCGGCGGCAAGGTGTGCGTGTTCCACCACTGCTCCAGCACCAGGTTCCAGCGGTCGGAGCGGCCGATCCACAGTTGCGCGGCGCGGTCGTAGCGGGCCTGATTGACTTCCAGCCAGTAGGGCCGGTTATCGCGCAGCCAGGCTTGCCGGTAGAGCCCGCCCAACAGCGAGTAACCGTCGCGAACGTCTTGCAGGAGGCCGTTATTTGCGCCGATGGTGTACAGCTTTGCCTCGACGTCGTCCCTTCGGCTCTTGTCGGCGGCCATGGATCGCGCCTGCGTGTAAAGCGCAACGGATTCTTCGGCCGCTTGAAATTTGAGGCCCACGAAATCGATGCGACGAGCGCCCAGCTCCATCGCGTCGAGCGCCTCGGAGTTTTCGAGAGTGCGATTGTCCTGCTTCGCCGCGGCCCGGGCTTCGGCGATCAGCGTGATGGCGCGCTCGGCGTGCAGACGCAACACGCTCTCGAAGGGCCGCAGCTTGGCTGCCACGCGCTCACCCTCGGGCGAGAAAGGATCGACCCAGAAATAAATGTCTCTGGCATCGTGCAGGTCAGCCTCTTTGAACGCGTCGTGAGCGGCCATCAGTTCGCGCTGCGCCTGGTCGATCTTGCCTGTCGGATCGCCATGAAACGCCTGGCCAAAGGACGCAACGAAGTTGTCCTGAGAGCTTTCTCCTGCCTGCCAACCGGCTGCCGCGCCAAAGAGCACTCCAAACCAGTTCTGATCGAAGATGCCCTCGCCGTCGTCGTTCCACACGGTGTTCAGCAGGCCGGTCGCGCCCAGTGCCTGGCCGTCGCGCACAAAGACTCGGATGTTGGCCAGCGCCGCGTTGTTGTTGGGGTAGAGGCGGCTCCAATTGTTGACGCCGGGCGAGACCCAGGTCTCTAATCCAGCTTTAATAAACGGCTCGATGATCGGCTTGAAGTCCGGCAGGGCTCTGTACTCCCAGGGCACGGCGATCATGTCTTTGGGCAAGGTGCTGACCAGCTCCGGCGATTTGACCGCGATATCGCCCCAGAAGAGCAGCCGCTTGTGGTTGGGCTCGAGCGTCGCGTGAATCTGCTTGAGGAAGTCGATGTAGACCGCGCCCAGCCCCTGCTGATCCACCTGCTCGCGCGTCTTGCCCAGGCCCAGTTCAAAGGTTTCGTCGGCGCCGATGTGCGCGTAGGGAGCAGTAAAAACTTTGGCAAGTTCGCTGAACCAACTGCCGATCAGCGGCAGCGTGGCGGCGTCGCCAGGCGCCAGCACCGAGCCGTGCGGCGTTTCGCCCATGGAAGAGAACTGCTCGAACTTGAGCAGATGGTGCAGGTGGCCGAAGGACTCCTGCTCGGGGATGACGGTGATGTGGTACTGGGCGGCATAGGCCACCAACTCACGGGCCTCGTCGGGGGTCATTGCGCCTCCGGGGAAAGCCACGACTGGAGAGGACTCGTAGGCGAAGGTGTGCTCAAAGTAGGGCGAGAAGATGTTGATCTTGTAGGCCGCCAGGGTGCGAATCTCGCGCTTCAAAAAATCCATGTTGGGCAGCGGGCCGCGCGACCAGTCGTCGGAGAGGCCGCGATGGGCCATCGCCGGCCAATCGCGCAGCATGGGAACCAGGAGAACTGCATCTTGGCCGCTGCCGCGAATCAATTGCTTCACCGTCTGCGCGCCATAAAAGATACCGGCAGAGGTTTCGGCGATCACCGCCAGGCCGCCCTGCCCGTCGGGCACGATGATGTAGCCTTCGTCGTGCATCGCCGGGTCGAATGTCAAGTGGTTGGACGACAGCAGCGCCTGGGCCGGCTCGCTCTGGGCCCGCTCCAGACGAATGAAGGGAGCGTCCTGGCGCACCGTTCTCTTTCCCAGGCGATCCTCGATCAGGTCCTCGACGGCAAACTGATCCTCTGTATTCTTCTCCGCGGTGACCATGAAACCGATACCCCCGATGGAAATCGCCTGAACGGCGGAGCACTCTCGCGGCGCGGGCACCAGGCGCAGATCAGCGCAGGAGGGAGCGGCCGCCGGGGCGGTTTGGGCTAAGGCGCCGGCTACGGTGCACGATAAAAACAAGGTGGAAACGGCAAAAGAATGGCGCATCAGGAGTGCCTCGAGGATTGGGTTTCGTCTACAAGGCTAACGCATCGCCGCTTCGGCTGTGAAACGGGTGTGCGCCGGGATCTGCTCACCTATTCCGCTTGGTGTCGATTTGAGAACAGCTACAGGCCAAGAAATCCGCGCAAGGCTTTGTCCACAGACCGCATCGTTGCTGCGTCTACCTTGCCAATCCGCACACCGAGTTTCACGCGCGGGACGGTTGTTGCCTTGTCCACCATGATCTGAGAAGCTTTGCGCAGCCCTGTTTCCCGGCTGGCCGCTACCGTCACGCGGAATAGTGGCGCGTCGTGCATCTCGCTGGTTAACGGAAGCACAATCACCGAGGGATGCCGGTCGAATGCGTCCGCCTGCGCCACCAGAGCGGGGCGCGGCTTGCCGTAATCGCCGGAGACAGCCACGGTCACCAAGTCACCGCGCTTCATTGGCCGCCTTCTTCGAATCCGCCCAAGGGAGCGCTCACGTCCTGAATCCAGCGCATCACCTCGGCCTCATCCTCCGAGGCGGCGATCAGCTGGGACTGGCGGCGTGCCTCGGCCGTAAAACGGCGCTTCCGCGCCTCTTCCACATAGCCTCGCATCAGGGCGCGCAGGACCTCGGCGGCAGGGCGGTCTTCCGCCTCTACCACGGCCACAAACTCCTGCTTGAGCGCGGCATCGATGCGCAGGTTCAATGTTGATTCTCTGGGACGGGCAATAGCGCTGGGCATGTTACGACTCCTATATACAATATATAGTTACATTCGATAATTACACAAGATATATACGAATTATTGTTAAAAAACTGGTCCAGATGAGAGGAAACAATGGCGACGCATTTCGCCATGCGGTACACAGCGCCGAAGTGTGACCCTTGGCACAGGCGCAGGCAGGCTGGGGGAGGAGAATGAATCTGTGAGGCTTGCCAGCCATCCGCTGCGCGAGCCAGGAGAGAATTTCGATGAGCGATCTTGCCCCTCTGGCTGAATCCGTTACAGTTGACCCGTTGGTCGGCCACCCTGCCGACTACCACGTCTTTCACAAGTTTCTGGAGCGCTGCAAAGAGCTGCCGGCCATCACTACGGCGGTCTGCTGGCCGTTGTCTGACGTGGCGCTCAGAGGCACGGTGGAAGCGGCGGTCGAGGGGCTGATCAAGCCAACGCTGATCGGCGACGAGTCCGCGATAAAGGCTCTGGCCGCAAAGATCGGCCTCGATATCTCCGCCTATCCCATCGTCGATGCCGACAGCGAGCGCAAGGCCGCCGAGTTGTGCGTGGCCATGTGCCGCAGCGGCAATGCCCAGGCCATGATGAAGGGCAGCCTGCACACCGATGAGCTGATGAAGGTGGCCATGAAGGCTGACACCGGGCTGAGGACCTCGCGCCGTATATCTCATGTATTCGTAATGGACACGCCGGCCTATGCGCGCACCCTGCTGATTACCGACGCGGCCATCAACATCGAGCCGGAGCTGGAGGACAAGATCCACATCGTGCAGAACGCCATCGACCTGGCGCATGCACTGGGCATCCCCGAGCCCAAGGTGGCGCTGCTTTCTGCCGTGGAGACAGTGAACACCAAGATCAAGTCCACGCTGGATGCCGCGGCGCTGTGCAAGATGGCCGACCGCGGCCAGATCACCGGCGGCATCCTTGACGGGCCGCTGGCCTTCGACACCGCAGTCAGCGTGAAGGCGGCCAAGATCAAGGGCTTGGTTTCGCCGGTCACCGGGCAAGCCGACATCCTGGTGGTTCCGGACCTGGAAAGCGGCAATATGCTGGCCAAGCAACTGGAATACCTGGGCGGAGCGCAGTTAGCCGGCATCGTGCTCGGCGCGCGCGTGCCGACGATCCTGACCAGCCGGGCGGATTCGGCCGAGACGCGGCTTACCAGTTGCGCCGTAGCGGTGCTGCTGCACTATGCCGAGCATCCGTTGGGCAAGGGCTAGTTAACCCTCTCATTCGCTGACGCAAACCGGCGCCATCTCCCCTCGGGAATGGCGCCGGATTGCATTATGACCGGATCGGGACGCCGCAGAGCCTCTTTCATGCGGTTTTGGAGGAGGAAACCCTGGATAGGTTCCACCGGATAGCCCGGTCTGGCCCCAAAGTCGATTTTCCCGAGTTATATTGCAGGCGTGTTTAAAGATATGCAGCCAGTTTCCGAAGAAAGGGGTATACAAGTAGTGTGTCGAACTGCGTCATGAGGGATTCCGGGCAAGCGGCTACTGCCAACAGAGCCCGGCGTTTGCCTTGCCCCTCAGGAAGCCGTTTCTTGTTGATGAGGCGTTAAATCATCGAGGTCAGGGAAGGCCGATATGCTTAAACACGCTGAAGCCAATCTCTCGGCCCTGATTGAAAGCACGGAGGACCTGATCTGGTCAGTGGACCTCGAAGGCCGCCTGATTGCCTTCAACCGTGCATACCAGCGGAGTATAAAAAACGATTCCGGCGTTCAGGCGGAGATCGGCAAGAGACACGTGGACATGCTTCCGCCGGAGATAGCAGCACGCTGGACTCAGCGCCTTCAACAAGTGCTGTCGGAAGGCCCAATACGGGTCGAGACTCCCTTTTCCGGTGACCGGACGCTGGAACTGTCTTTCAATCCCATCGTCGTCGACGGCAAAACTACGGGCATCTCGATATTCGGGAAGGACATCTCGGCGCGAAGAAAATCAGATGCCGCGCTCAAGGAAGCGGAAGCCAATCTCTCTGCTCTGATTGAAAGCACGCAAGACCTGATCTGGTCCGTGGACCTAGACTATCGCCTGATTACATTCAACAGTGCATTACAGCAGAATATCCTGGAAGATTTTGGTGTCCGGCTTGAGGCGGGGATGCGCCTTCACGAATTTTTTAATCCGGAGAAGGCGGTGCTTTGGCGCCCGTTTTATGAGCGTGTGCTTGCCGAAGGCCCGTTTCGCGTCGAGTATTCCCGGCTAGATGGCGGCATTATGGAGTTGGCTTTCAATCCTATCGTCGTCGACGGCAAAACTACGGGCATCTCGATCTTCGGGAAGGAAATCACCAAGCAAAAAGCGGCCGAGGAATCGCGCCGCTTTCTTGCCGAGGTGGTGGAGAGCAGCGAGGAAGCGATCATCACTAACGCGCCATCCGGCGAGATTCTTACCTGGAACCACGGTGCGGAAGCCATTTACGGCTACACCACTGCCGAGATGATCGGAAAACCCTTCTCCATGATCATCGCGCCGGAAGTAAGGGCGCTTGCGGATCGTCAACTCGGGGAACTCCTGGGCGGAGCGCCCCTGCTTGAAACTCAGGGAGTGGCTTTACGCAAGGATGGGAGCAGGGTTCACATTTCCGTGACCACCTGGCCCATCCGGAACTCCGTGGGCGAAGTGACGGCCATCTGCACCATAGTTCGCGATATTACGGTTCGCCATGAAGCCGAAAAGAATCGGGCTTTACTGGCCTCGGTCGTTGAATCCTCCCGCGATGCGATTCATGCCGTCAATCTGGACGGGACGGTCGTCAGTTGGAACCGGGGCGCCGAGGCGTTGTTCGGATATACGAACGAGGAAATCATCGGAAGAAGCATCGCCACCCTTGCCCCACCCGGCCGCAGCCTGGAAGTGCCTTCCTTCATGGGGACCGTTGCTCAGGGAGAACACGTCGCTCCGTACGATACATGTCTTCGCGGCAAGGATGGACGCGACATAGATGTCTCGCTCTCCATATCCCCCATCCGGAATTCGGCCGGAGAGGTGACGGGAGCTTCTGCCATCGCCCGTGACATCAGCCAGCGCAAGCAAGCCGAGCGAGCGCTGCGGGAAGCTGAAAAGAAGTATCGGGATATCTTTGAGGAAGCGTTGGAAGGGATATGCCAGTCAACCTACGAAGGCGAATTTCTGACCGCAAATCCCGCCATGGCGAGGATGCTGAACTACGATTCGCCGGATGAGCTCATCTCCATGGCCACAGACCTGGCCCGGGATATATGGGTGAATCCGGATGAGCGCACGCAGTACCTGCGGCTGCTTGAAGAGAATGGGTCGGTTCGGGATTTCGAGTGCCAGTTCAAGCGCAAGGACGGCAAGCACATCTGGGTATCGCTCAATGACCGCCAGGTTCGCGGTACCGATGGACGCTTACTGTATCTTGAAGGCTTCATGGAAGACATCAGCGAGCGCAAGCAGGTCGAGGCAGCGCTGCGCGACAGCCTGGATTCGTTGAAGGAATCGCAGGCGATTGGAGGGCTGGGCAGCTACGTTTTGGATATCGGAACCGGCGCGTGGACCAGTTCGGATGTCCTGGATGAAGTCTTCGGGATAGGCAAAGAATACGAACATACAGTGGCCGGGTGGACGGCCCTGATCCATCCCGATGACCGCGCCAGGATGGCAGCTTATTTCGCGGAAGAAGTTGCCGGCAAAGGCCGGAATTTCAACAAGGAATACCGCATCATCCGCCAGAAAGACAAGGCGGAGCGCTGGGTTCATGGAATCGGCAGGCTAGAGTTCGGCGGCAAGGGCCAGCTCGTGAAGATGCGCGGCGTCATCAAAGACATCACCGAGAGCAAGCTTTCGGAGATGCAACTTCGCGACAGCGAGGAGCGCTACCGGGCCACCTTCGAGCAAGCTGCGGTGGGCATTGTTCACGCTTCGTTCGAGGGGCGGATCCTCCGCTACAACGCGCGCTTTGCTGATATTCTCGGTTACCCCGGCGGTGAACTTGCCGGCTTCACCGTCAAGCAGATCACTGCGCCGGATGATCGGGCAGATTCGGCTGAACTGATGCGTCGAGTTGCGGACGGCGCCACCGCTGAAGCGATCGAGAAGCGCTATATCCGCAAGGACGGCACTCTGACCTGGGTAAAGTTGACGCTGTCGATCCAGCGCGACACCCAGGGCCGGCCGCTTCACTACATCGGCTTCGTCGAAGACATCAGCATGCGCAAGGAGGCCGAGACGCAGCTGGCCGCGGCCACTCAGGCCCTGCGCATGAGCGAGGAACGCTATCGCACCGCCTTTCAAACCAGCCTCGACGCCATCAACATCAACCGCATGAGCGATGGGATGTTTATTGATTGCAATCAGGCATTCCTCGGCATGACAGGTTTTGAGCGCGAAGAAATCATTGGGCGAACTTCGCAGGAACTGAACGTCTGGGCGGATGCTCGAGACCGGCGCAACATGGTCGAATTATTGCGTCAGCACTCAAGCTGCCGCGGTTTGGAGGTCCAGTACAGAAGGAAGAACGGGGAAGTTTTCTGGGGAGAGATGTCGGGGTCATTGATGGAAATTGACGGCACGCCGTGCATACTTTCCGTTACCCGGGATATTTCTTCTGCCAAAACAGCGGAGAAAACCATCCGGAGTCTTGCATTTTACGATCCTTTGACCGGCCTGCCCAACCGCCGGATGCTGATGGAGAGGTTGCGCCAGCCTCTGGACGCCGAGGCGCGCGGCGGCCATACGCACGCGCTACTGTTGATTGATCTGGATCACTTTAAAACCCTGAACGAGACGCTCGGCCATCAAACCGGCGATCTTATGCTCAAGGAAGTCGCACGGCGCATCGTTGCCTGCACTCACCAATCCGACACTGTATGCCGGCTGGGAGGCGATGAGTTTGTGGTGGTGCTTGAAGACCTGAGCAAAGTTGCCGAGGAAGCCGCGGCCCATGCCGAGGCCGTGGGAGAAAGAATTTTGGCTGCGATTGACCAACCATGTCTGCTTGAAGACCATGAATGTCTCTCCACGGCCAGCATCGGAATCGCCGTCTTCGGAGATCGGCAAGACAGCACGGATGTAATTTTGCAGCAGGCCGAAATTGCCCTGTATCAGGCCAAGGCGGAGGGCCGCAACACCCTGAGCTTTTTCTCCCCCGCCTTGCAGGCTGCCGTCAACGCCCGCGCCGCAATGGAGGAGGATCTGCGCCAGGCGATCAAAGAACAACAATTCCTGCTTTACTATCAGCCACAGGTGGAGCGAGGCAGCTTGACGGGCGTTGAGGCTCTCATCCGCTGGAAGCACCCCAGGCGAGGCCTTGTGCAGCCCAACGATTTTATTCCACTTGCCGAAGAATCCAGGCTGATTCTGCCGCTGGGAGAATGGGTGTTGGAAGCCGCCTGTGCGCAGATTGCATTGTGGGCAGGCCGGAAGGAGACAGCCCACCTTACGGTCGCAGTCAACATCAGCGCCCTGCAGTTCCGCCAGCCGTCGTTTGTCGAGCAGGTGCTGGCAACCCTCAGGCGCACCGGCGCCAACCCCGGAAACCTCAGGCTGGAACTCACCGAGAGTATGCTGGCGGACAATCTCGAGGATATTATCAACAAGATGACGGAACTCAAGTCGCATGGCTTGAGATTTTCCCTGGACGACTTCGGCACCGGCTATTCGTCCCTGGCCTACCTCAAGCGCCTGCCCCTGGCCCGCTTGAAGATCGACCGTGCATTTGTGCATGACATGCTGGTGGACGCCACCAGCGGGGCCATTGCGCAAACCATTCTTTCGCTGGGCCGCGCCATGGGCATATCGGTAATCGCCGAGGGCGTTGAAACTGAAGAACAGAGAGGCTACCTTGCCGGTCTCGGCTGCTACTCTTTCCAGGGGTTCCTGATCAGCCGCCCGCTGCCGTTGGAGAACTTCGAGGCCTTTCTGCAGGGCTTCGTCAAAAGCGGCGGCCCGAGCTGAGCTGGTTGCTGCCGCACGCCAAGCGACGGCGTGCCCGTGATAAGTTTTCAAGGAGAAGATTCATGACTTCATTGCGCAACTTCAAATCGTTGATGGCGCCGCTTATACTGCTGGCGATCTTTGCAGGCGTTTCCGGATTGAGTGCCCAGAGCGGAACCGCGAACAGAAATGACCTGTACGCGGTTGTCGAAGCCAACAATCAATTTGCAATCGATCTCTACCGGAAGATCAATGCGCAGGACGCGGGGAAGAACATTTTCGTCTCGCCCTTCAGCGTCTCTACTGCCCTGGCGATGACCTTTGAGGGTAGCAGCGGCAACACGCGTAAACAGATGGCCGGAGTGCTGCACCTGTATATGTCCGATGCGGATAGGCAAACGGGATTTTCAGCGCTGCTGACTGAGACCAGCGCGGGGCCCGGCAAGCATTACAAGCTGAATGTAGCAAATGCGCTCTGGGGACAGAAGGGCTATCACTTCGAAGCGCCCTTCGTGAGCGCCACAGACAAATATTACGGCGGCACGTTGAAGTCCGTGGACTTTGCCGGCAACACGGAAGGCGCCCGCGTGGAGATCAATACATGGGTTGAAGATCACACAGCGAAGATGATCCGTGACCTGATTCCACGAGGCGCGCTCGATACAGATACGCCGCTGGTGCTGACCAACGCCATTTATTTCAAGGGAACCTGGGCGTCGCAGTTCAAGCCCCTGTTTACCAAAGATGCGCCTTTCAACGTGAGCAAGACTGTCAAGGTGCAAACGCCCATGATGCATCAGACTGGGCACTTCCGCTTCATCAAAGAGGACGGGGTGGAGGCCATCGAGTTGCCCTATGAGGACGACGACTTGTCCATGATCGCCATACTGCCCGATGGCGATATTGACAAGATGGGAGCTGGCCTTTCGCTCGACCAGATCAAGCAGCTTTGTGTTGATATGTTCTCGCAGGACGTGGATGTAATTTTGCCGCGCTTCAAAATGGAGGCCGGCTATAGTATGGGGCCGATGCTCTCAGGGATGGGCATGCCCGATGCATTCAGCGTGAAGCTGGCGGATTTTTCAGGCATGTCGGGACGGCCCAACCTTTACATCGGCAAAGTCATCCACAAGGCCCGGATCGAGGTGAACGAAGAGGGTAGCGAAGCGGCAGCGGCGACGGGCGTCGTGATGGTGGAAAAGGCCATGATGAGGGACAAGGCAGTTTTCCGCGCCGATCGGCCGTTCCTCTTCATCATTGTCCACAATCCGACCGGCGCCATTCTCTTCATGGGGCGATTGTCGAATCCATCGCTGTAGCGTGAATCAACAGCTCGTCACTATGCAAGGAGGCCTCGCGAGATGCGAGGCCTCTTTTACTGTTGATTCGCTGCATTGTTAGAGCATTTTACAGATGGTGTAGAGTGCGGCGTGGACCAGGAGGTCCACGCAACAGCCGGCCGGGAGGCCAGCGCTACAGGTTCGCGACCCATTGGCACTGTATAAGCAATCGGAAATCAACTCTACACTAACTGGCAAACTGTTCTAGTTCAGAGTAAGGTCCGCACTCAGTGGGGTGTTTTCGCTGGAGTTGCCGACGCGGATGACAAATTTTCCGGGATCGATGGTCCACTTGTGGGCCGTCGAATCCCAGTAGCTGAAGGCGCGTGCGTCTAAATTCAGAATCACGTGCTTTGTCTCTCCAGGCGCCAGCCGTACCTTCTCAAAGCCTTTCAGTTCGCGCTCCGGGCGGCTGACCCTTGCAGAGGGATCGGAGACGTAGAGCTGGGCTACTTCAGCCCCGGCGACGTTGCCGGTGTTGGTTACGTCGAAGCTGACCGCGACAGTCGAGCCGGAGACAGCCGTCGCCGGCGCTTGTAGATTGGTAAAGCTGAAGGTGGTATAGCTCAGTCCGAAGCCGAAGGGAAAGAGCGGGTGCTTGCCTGAGGTGGTCCAATATCGGTAGCCAACCAGCAGTCGATCTTCATACTTCACTTGGCCGATGACATAATCTACCGGCGGCTTGCCCTCTTCGATCA
>Ga0224558_1000048_pt1 | contig 133504 bp, 99 predicted proteins | sample 714S32024metaG_FD_180682 | JGI IMG/M metagenome (GOLD analysis project Ga0224558, IMG submission 180682) | Peat soil microbial communities from Stordalen Mire, Sweden - 717 S3 20-24 | ecosystem: Environmental > Terrestrial > Soil > Wetlands > Peat | place: Sweden: Norrbotten County, Stordalen... | reverse complement strand
GGAGCGCACGATCACCAGCGCCAACCCGTTGAATGCATTCCGCTCCGGCGCCTGAAACGACTCAAAGCTCGTTGCGTCCCCGTTGTCCGTCCCCACGATTTCTCCAGGGCCTTCCAACTTGAATTTCAGATGGTTCTTCGCCCGTGGCGCCATCCGGCCCGCCGCGTCCGCAATGGTTACAGTAACATAGCAAAGGTCGCTGCCATCGGCCTTAATCTTCTCCCGGTCGGCCTGCATGAGCACCTTCGACGGCTCCCCGGCTGTCTCTACCGTCTGGCTTGCCCACTTCTTGCCGCCTTTGTACGCGACCGCCATGAGCTTGCCCGGCTCATAAACCACATCGTCCCAATGCAGCCGGTATTCCAACGCCCCTTTCTTCTGGCGCCCAAGCGATTTCCCGTTCAGGAACAACTCCGCCTCGTCCCCGGACGTATAGACATGCACGGGCGTCACCTGCCCCACCCGCTCCGGCCAAGTCCAGTGCGGCAGTATGTGCGCCATCGCCAACTCCGGCCGCCAGCGCGCCTGGTAAAGATAAAAACGGTCTTTCTTGAATCCCGCCAGATCGATGATCCCAAAATACGAACTCCGCGAGGGCGTCCGTATCCGTCCCGACTCCGCCAACTGCTGCTGCATTTTCGCCCGCTCTGCCGGATCGGTGAAGTTGAGCAGGTTGCTCAGGTCGCTGCCATAAGGCGTCGGCTCGCCCAGGTAATCGAACCCCGTCCACACAAATTCCCCAAACACGGTCGGATTCTGGTCCTGCCCTTTGAATTCCGTATCCGGCGTCGTCGCCCACGGCGGCGCGTAAAGATCGTAGGAACTCATCTGAAAATCCGCTTTTCCTCCGCCCTTGCTAAGGGTCACAGGGAAAAAGTACTCCCCGCGCGAGCTGACGCACGAGGCCGTTTCGCTCCCGAACAACGGCTGGCTCGGATTGGCCTTCCGGAACCTTCCATACACCGTCGGTTTGTAATTGTAGCCGAAGACATCGACGTTCTTTTGGAGTCCCCTGTAGGCCGCCTCCGTATCGCTGCAGGCTTCCGTGGTGGGACGGGTTGGGTCTTCCTGGTGCGCTATGGCCGTCATCTCACCGGCGATCTTCCACCCCGCCTCTGAATTCTGCTCCACGATTTCGTTGCCAATGCTCCACAAAACGACGCACGGATGATTTCGATCCCGGCGCAACTCCGCGCGCCAATCCTTTTCGTGCCACGCGTTGAATACCAAATGATAATCGTTGGGCGACTTGCTTCTCGCCCAGCAATCGAATGACTCGTCCATCACCACCACCCCCAGCCGGTCGCACACATCCAGCAACTCGGGCGCAGGCGGATTGTGGCTCGTCCGAATCGCGTTGCAGCCCATCTCCTTCAATATCTCAACCTGCCGCTCCAACGCCCTTGTATTGATCGCCGCTCCCAGCGCCCCCAGGTCGTGATGGTCGCATACGCCGTTCAACTGCACCCGCTTCCCGTTCAGCGTAAATCCGTTCTCCACCGTGAACTCAATCGTCCGAATCCCGAACGGCGTCTCGTACCTGTCAACGACCTTCCCACCCTCTTCAACCGACGTCACCACAACGTAACGGTCTGGCTTCTCGATGCTCCAAAGGCGCGGATGTCCAAACGTGAGCGTCTGTTCCGTTGTTCCCGTTTGATGCGCCCCAATCTTCACATTGCCCGTTGCCATCGCCCCAATCGAACGCCCTTTCGCGCCGTTGGCCCCCAACTCGTAAATCTCATCCTTGACCGCCACAGTGCTCTCCGCGTCCGAATCGTTTTCCACACTCACCCGCGCCTTCACCGTCGCTTCCGCGGCCCCGGCCTGCGGCGTCGTCACGTAAGTGCCCCATTGCACCACATGGATCGGCGCCGTCTTCACCAGCCAGACATTCCGGTAAATCCCGCCGCCCGGATACCACCGCGACGAGCTTTGCGGGTTGTCCAGACGAATGGCGATTACGTTGTCCCCGCCGTACTTGATCCCGGGCGTCAAATCCACCCGCCACGAAGCGTAACCATAAGGCCAGCCGCCCATGAAATGCCCATTCAGCCAAACCGTCGCGTAAGCCATCGCTCCATCGACATCCAAGAAAATTCGCCGCCCCTGGTCCGACGCCGGAACAGCCAGGTGCTTCCGATACCATCCGACGCCCCACCACGGCAGCTTGCCAGTATCGCCGGGATACTCCTGCTTGAACGGCCCTTCAATTCCCCAGTCATGCGGCAGGTTGAGCAATCGCCACTGCCCGTCATCAAAGCCGCTCTGCGCGAACGATACGCCCCCGCCCGGATCGCCCTCCGGCTTGGTCTTGAACTCGGCTTCCACATTCGTGGTGAAGGCGGCGCCGGAGGCATCCACCCACTCCTTGATTGCCGTATAACTCAATTTCCCCGCCGCGTCAGAAGGGTCCCCTTTCTCGAAGCGCCACCCCGCGTTCAGCGAGAAACGCTCTGCCGGCGCAACCGCCTGCGCGCCCGCCCTCAGAGACGGCACACACACCGCCACCAGCGCCGGCAACCGCCACAAAAACGACACATAGTTGGAAAGGAAGTTTTTAGTCATGCGCTCCTTGTATCGCGCTCCCCGGCCAATTGTCCACTCCGAATTTTTCCCCGGCACATCACACCGTCCGAGAAGTCCACAATGCCCACAGGGTCCACCACGTCCACTTGAACGCTTGCGCATGCAGCGGGAAAACGGAAAGTGAAATCGGTTCCGTCAGTCGGCGCTTCTCGTCGAAGCTGGCGCGGGCGCGGCTGTCGCGGAAACAGACGTGGAACTTGCCGCCGGTCCCGGTTGCGCTGTTGCAGCCGATGCCGGGGCAGCCTCAGCGGCTGCCGCTTTCGGAGCAGGCGTCTTGAGTTTCTGCCCCACTCGAATGGACGTGGTCTTGAGATCGTTCAATGCCATGAGCCGTTTATAGGAAATGCCGCACTGATGGGCGATTTTGGCCAACGTATCGCCCGCTTTCACAACATAGACCGAGCCGCCGGCTTCGGCGGATTCCGCCACAGGCGACGACGCCACAGATGCGGCCGCCCCAGGAATCTGCAGCTTCTGCCCGATTTGCAGCCGCTTCGCGTTCACCCCCGGATTGGCGTCCATCAACGCCTTCAACGAAATGTGTTGCGCCTTTGCAATGGCGGCCAGGGTGTCTCCGCGAACGATGGCGTAATCACCCGATGGGGACGCCGGGGCGGCAACGGCCACCGGGGGCGGCAGTGGATTTGTCGCCACGAACTGCGGCGGCGCCGACGTCTGAGCGGCCGGCAGTCCAACGGTCAATTGGTTGTTCGAGAGGGTCGCCATGCTGACTGGCGAATTGGTGTCCGCGTTGGTCGCCACGGCGTAGCCCGCTTCGGCGGAATTCGTCGTGCTGTCCTTGGATTGCTTCTCCGCAGTGTCCTTGCAGCCTTGCAAAAGCATCCCGCTGATGACGCCAACGTGAATCGCCGCGATCAGCAAGACTTTGAAATAAAGACCGGATTTATCACGAGGAGGTGTCGTGCCCTGAGGAACAAATGGACTGTGCGTATTCATAATATACCCGTTCAGTATGGCATGAGGCGTGCCAGAGACGCAAGTCTGCGCAACCCATTGAATCCAAAGCATTTTGGAAAAGCAGAAGGATTCCGATTTCATCCAAACTGACGAAATCTCGCAAGCGATTTACGAAATATCGCCGCTTTCCACCGTTATCAGTTGCTCTGCCACTTACGGTTTGGCGGCTGGCGCAGTTCCGGCGGCTTGGGCCGGTTTCTTCTTGAACGCGGAGCGCAGGAACCATTCCCGTTTCAATCCCTCAATCAGATCGTCCGCATGCGTGATCGTTGTCGAAATCTCGCCCACAAGGTTCGTGTTGATTTGCACTTGCCACGCCAGGTTGCTGGTCAAATCTGACAGATGAACCAATGTGTGATCGAGGTCCGTCGCCAGCAGGGTCACGTTCGTGTCGGCGCTGTCCACTGTCGTGTGGACCGATTGCAGCGTTTCATGCGCGTCGCGCAACGTCACTTCCAATTGCGATGCCACGTTGGTCGGCAGCAGCCAATCGCCCAGCGAACCTTTCGGATCGCGCAGGTTCCCGGTTATCACCGCCAGATTGGTCAACGTCGGATGCGTCGCAGCCAGCGTCGCGTTCACCTGTTCCACCGCGGTATGGGCGCTGGTCAGGACCGCCGCGATTTGATTGGTCAGGCTCAAGATGCCGGGCAGCGCCCGTTCCACCGTCGCCACCACTGCGTCCAAACGATCTGACAAACCCGGCTCGTCGATAGGCGGAATCCAGAAATAGTTGCCGGCCTTCAAATCCACCGGCTGGTTGTATCTGGCTCGAAAGGCGTTCGTATAATACACCCCCGGCTGCGACTTGATCAGCGCCATAAGGTTGCTGGTGGCGATATTGGTGATGGCTTCTTCCGGCAAACCCGCGTTCTCCGGCAAGGCCCGGCTTTCCTTGTACAATTCCTTGAACTTTCCCCAAGCCAAACGGCGGTTCATGACCAGCAACTCCCCCGTCTTCGCGTCATTGAACACCGTCGGAGCACCGGACTTGCCTTTTTCCACCTCCAGAAAACGATGGCCCAGAAAATCAGAACCAACCCGCACCTTGGAGTCCCACCAAATGTAGCCGTAGTAATCCACGCCGTCGTAAGACTGCCGGATGTTGAAAAAAATCGTGACCCCGCGCGTCGCCGTGGGGTCGTTGGGCACTATCTTGGTCACTTCGCCTATGTTGAAGCCCATCAGACGAACGGGGTCCCCAGGATTGAACCCCGATGCGTCATTGAGGCCCGTCGCGTAATTGAGTTTGGTGATGAACCAGCCCCGGCTTTGCGCCGTGGAATAAAGGTAAAAACCAAATCCGCATAGCAGAATGAAAATGGCGATGGTGACGAACAAGCCGACGATTCTTTCCGCACGGCCCAGCCGTGTTCGCAATTGGGGAGTCAAGTCTTGAAGTGGCATGGTGTGATTAGATGTTTCTTCTTAATGCGGTTTAGTTCATTTCCGGTATCTCACTGCGCTCGCCCAGGCAATCCCAGCGCCCGTCTTTGAGGTGGCCGAAATGACGCCGCGCTCCGCCCCAAAGCGAATAATCGCTCGTCGCGACGATCAGCGTCATCTTGCGGCCCCGCGCCCACCCGGCGCCTTGGGACAATTGTTCCAGGAAATCGCGCCACCACATCCGATGGCTCGCTTCCAATCCCGCCACCGGCTCGTCCAAAAACAATACCTCCGGCTCCAGCGCCAGCGCCCGGGCCAGCCCCACCCGCTGCTGCCAGCCTGTCGTCAACGATTGCGCCGTCCCGTCGGCAAGCCCAGTCAACACCGTCGCTTCGAGCAGGCCTTGGATCGCGTCGATTGCCTCCCCTCCAGCCCAATCGCGATGGTAACGCAAGGGAAGCGCGACATTCTCAGCCACAGTCAAATCCGGGAACATGCGTCCGCCCCCTTTGAAGACGAAGCCCACGCGCTTGCGCAGTGCGATGGATTCCGGCTCCGAAAGCCCCGCAAGCTCCCGGCCAAAATGCCGGATCACCCCGGCCCCGGGCCGTTGCAACCCCGCCATCGTGGCAAGAAACGCGCTCTTGCCCGATCCGTGCCGTCCCCCAACCACCCAGTACTCGCCCGCGCCAACCTGCCAATTTACGTCCTCAATGACGACCCGGTGCGAGGATGTTCGTTGGACGCTGGCGCCGACGGCCTCGATTAAAGTCGCGGAAGATTGAGAAATTTCTTGCGCCATGAGATTATCAGACGACCAGATACACCACGATGAACACCGCATCGAGCAGGACCATCCCGACCACACACTTCGCTATGGCTTTGGTGGTCGCGCGGCTGACCTCGTCCAAGCGCAAGGGCGCAGCCAACCCTTGGTAACAGGTGATGATGGCGATCAACATCCCGTAGCAAACCGTCTTGAGCGCCAAAAGGACAAAATCCTGCCACAGCAACGCGTCGGCCAACTGCGCGAAATACTTCCCCGGCTCCAGCGGCACTTGTTCAATAAAGGCAAAGAGATAACCGCTGACCAACGCGATAAAAATCAAATAGATGGTCAGCGAGAATATCGCCAGCGCCAGCCCGATCACCCTCGGCACCACCAGATAATGAATCGGATCAATGCCCAAGGCATCGAGCGCCTCGACCGCCCCCAACGCGCGGGCGGTGCCCAGTTCCACGACGTTGGCGGCGCCCACGCGCGCCATGACCAGCAGCGCGGCCACGATCGGCCCCAGCTCGCGCACCACCACCGTCACCATCACCATCCCGGCGTAATTCTCCGCCCCGAAACGGTTGAGGAGAAACACCGTCTGCCCAATCACCGCCAGTCCCAGGGCGCACGCCAGAAACGCGACCATCGGCAGCAGATCGACGCCCGCCCTGACAACCTGCGCGCGGATCGCCGGACGGATGACTGCCCGGGCCGTGTTGGATTTCGAGAGCGCAACCCCCAGCGTGATGAGCAGAAACGCCCCCATGCCCCGAACGTCCTCAGTCCACCGTATTATCACGCGGCCCGCGCGCCGCATCGCCTCCGGGCGCGCCGGCGCTTCCGCTACTTCCCTTGTGGACAAACTGTTCACCATGCCCGCCACGGTAGAGCATTCCGGCGCCGGAGTAAAGAAGCCGGCACGGTCACGGAGCGCAGCCAACGGGCGAAACCCCGCTTTTTATCATGCACAAGGGTGCATAAGCCTGCATAAGCTTGCATAAATGGCCATTTTTGCGGTATGGCTCTCGCTGGAACGGGTTCGCCGCTCCAGCTTGCCGCAAACCGGCCTATGTCAATGAACATCCGCCCTTGACCGGCCACCATGGCAACATACAATACCAATTGCGTAAAGCAACACTTTCTCAATATCAGAGGGGGGGGGCGGGACTGACATCTGCATCCGCGGTCGTCGCAGACTGAAACGAAACTAATTCAGAGAGGCGGATTCCCCGGACTGGAAAAGGCGGCGTGAATGCGCTATTGATTAGTCGATAATGATCATGCGGAAAATCGCGCTGGCTTACGTGCTGGCTCTCCTGGTCTTCGGGGCCGGCATCTGCGCCGCCATCTGGACGGGAAGACAAGCGGAACCGCCCCGGAAATCCGCTCCGGCGCGGATGACAGGTCAGCCGTCCGGCATGGTCCAGGCGGCCTTGCTCGTGCGCGACAACCTGCGGCAACCGCTCAGTCTGCTGCTCCTTCAACTCATTCTCATCGTCCTGCTGGCCCGGATTCTTGGGGCCGCGGCGGCCCGCGCCGGGCAACCGGCAGTCATCGGCGAGATGGTCGCGGGCGTTGTCTTGGGACCGTCCGTCCTGGGCGGGTTGTTTCCGCATTTTTTTGCGTTCGTCTTTCCCGCCGACTCGCTGGGCGCATTGAGAATTTTGAGCCAAGTGGGGGTCATCCTTTTCATGTTCCTGGTGGGCATGGAACTGGATTTGCATCAAGCCCGCCGCCAGGCCGACACCGCCCTTATGGTCAGTCATGTCGGCATTATACTCCCATGCTTTCTGGGGGTGGTCTTTGCCCTGTTTATCCACCGGTTCCACCGGCCGTTGGCGCCGCCCGAAGTTTCCTTTCTTCCCTTCGGCCTATTCATGGGAATCGCCATGAGCCTCACCGCCTTTCCGGTGCTCGCCCGCATCCTCCAGGAGCGCGGCCTGACCACGACGCCGCTGGGCAGCCTGGCCCTGACGTGCGCCGCCATCGGCGATCTGACGGCCTGGTGCGGTCTCGCCCTGGTGGTGGCCGTTGTGAAAGCCGGCGGCCTGGAAGCCTCCGTCGTAACGATCCTCTTGACTCTGGCCTTTATCGCGGCCCTGAGCTTCCTGGTCAAACCGTGGTTGAATCATTTCATCCAGGCCCGCCCCTATCATGCAACGGCTCCGGGACCCGGCATCGTCGTGGCCATGTTGATCCTGGTTTTTTCTTCGGCGCTGTTCACTGAGATCATCGGCATCCACGCGCTCTTCGGCGCGTTTCTCGCCGGGGTTATCATGCCGGCCAATGCGGAGTTTCGTTTCCATCTCCGGGGGAAACTTGAAAATTTCACTTCCGCGCTTCTCCTTCCGCTGTTCTTCGCATTCACCGGCTTGCGCACCCAACTCGGCCTGCTGCACGATTGGAATGCCTGGAGCATCTGTGCCGGGATCATTTTTGCGGCGACACTCGGCAAATTGGGCGGCACGATGATCACCGCGCGTTTCACCGGACTGAACTGGCACGACTCCTTTGTGCTGGGCGCATTGATGAACACGCGCGGCCTGGTGGAATTGATCGTCCTCAACCTCGGCCTGGACCTGGGCGTATTCACGCCGCCCCTTTTCACCATGCTCGTCATCATGGCCCTGTTCACCACAGCCATGACCGGCCCCCTGCTCTCCCGCGCCAAAGTCCTTCCTCGAACAGATTCTCGAGTTTAGCTCAAGACCGGAGGTTGCTCGCAGGTTTCATGTCAGCGGGTATAGGATCTCCGAGTTTCCAAAGCGTCTGTGTTTTCCCTTCGGCCACAACATCCATATTCGAGGCCACGCCGGATGGCAGCAATATTTCCGCTCGTGCCGACCGGCCGCCGTGAATCCCCCCAAATACACCCAAGAATTTCAACGCGTCAGAGACTGCGGAACCAGGCACCGAACCCACCATTAAACCGCTGCGAAATCGAATCAATTTTCCCCGTCCCTTTCGGTACTTCCGCTTCGCCATAACATCAACCAAGACCTTCTTCCCCTGGAGTTCCACCGGCAATGGCCAGTTGGAAATCGTTTTGCCAAACGCGCCAGGTTCGCATGTCAGCGAAACCGTCGCGTCGGGAAGATTTCGTTGCGGCGCCAGGAAACGCTCGGAGGTCCGAAGCATGACCGTTGCATCACAACCTCGCTCGTAGCGATTCTGGAAGTAAACACAAAGCTGGCAAGTGTTCGCACTCACTTCCGTTCCTACGACGAACGCGAAACCATCCTTCTCAAAAAACTGCTGATACCGTTGGAAGAAATCCGGTGCGAGGTCCTTGCGTCGAGAAGCCCACAGGTAGTAAGCGATTATCAAGACCAAAGCGACAGCTCCGCCAACGCGGAACCACCAAACGCCCGGTTCTTTCGACGCCGGGATAAGCCAGGCGGCCCCCCCAAACATCACTGCCGCGACCGTGCATACCATCAAGTTTTGTCGTGTGTTTTGTTTCATGTTCCAAACTGATTTCTTTAAAGTGCCCTCAGCCGCCCTGCATCCTCTTGGGGTGTCGCAAAGCTTCCAACTCCCGGCGCAAGGGGTGCCAGTAAGAACGGTCGCGCTCGCGCTCCATCGCTTCCTCCTGGTTCAAGGCCGCCGCCAGCGCCTCGGCGTCTCCTGCGGCCGCTTTGGCCAGCAACGTCCGTCCAGCCGCCAGCCGCCGGCACAACGGGCCGTTGGCGCGGGCCAGTGTCAAGAGAAGCTCCGGCGTGCGCAGTTCCCGCAGCCAGAAAGAGACGCGCGCGGGCGTGGCACGGTCCTGGTTCTGAAAATAATGCGCCTCCACCAGGCGGCGAATCATTGGCCAATCCTTGTCGCGCTGGGTTTTCTTGGCTTGGACAAGATCGGGCAGGGAAAGCAAATCGCACTTCGTTCCATCCGGCAACTCGATCACCGTGCGCCGCCGCCACGGCGCCGAGAACGGATCGACGCCGCGCATTTTGGCCATCACATCCACTCGCATCCGCAGAGCCTCCGGATGCCGGCAACGGAAACGAAGGGCATGGCCGCGCCGGAGGAATTTGTGGGCAAAGGGCGGAACCGCAATCAACTCGGCGTCCAAGTCGGCCAGCGCCTGGCGCAGGCGCGCCAAGTTGGCAACGTCCGCTACAATGGCGAAATCGATGTCCCGGCTAAACTCGGCCGCGCCGTAAAACACGCACGCTTGTCCGCCCATGAGCAGGGCGCGGACGCGGCGCGCGCGCATCGAAGAAAGGACTTTGCGTATCGGGTTCAGGATCAAGGGAGCCTCCCAGCGCAAGATAAGTCTGCCAGAGCTTCTCGCTTTCCAGCCAGCGTTCCACGGGCGTAAGCCGATACCACTCGGCCCACTCCTGGCCCACCAATTCTTCCGCCCGCATCGTGCAAAAGCCCGCCCAAGCGCTATTTGGCGGCCGGCTCAACGACACGTTTAGCGACGACTTCCTCCGTGGCGAATTCGCCGACTTTGCGGGTCAGCTTCATTTCGTCACCTGTGACTTTGCCGGAATAGGCGATGTCGATTGCCTGGTCTCCCATCTGCAATGGTTCGTTAAAAGCAATGTCGCTCCCGGTCAGCTTGCCTTTGATGTTGCTGGAGATCTTTTCGCCGTCCAAATCACGGATCGCGGTGCCGGTGATCTTGTCGCCGTCCAGCTTGAATTCGTAGAGGTATTTCTGGAGTCCGATTTGGGTGTCAAATTCCGAGCGCCACTTGCCCGCGATGGAGGCGGCAGCCGGCGCGGCTTTTTCCCGTTTGACCACGATTTCAGTGGTTCCAAAATCGCCCACTTTGCGGGTCAATTTCATTTCGTCGCCGGTGATTTTACCGGAGTATTCGATGCGAATATCCTGGTCCTGGATTTTGGCCTGCTCGACGAAAGAAACGGCGTCGTCCTTGATGGTCCCCTCGGTCACGAGGTTGGTGGCGGTTTCGCCGTCGCGGTCACGGATGGCCTGGCCGGTGATTTTGCCGGCGTCGGTCTTGAATTCGTAGGAGTATTTCATCTGGCCGTACTGCGTCGTAAACTCGGATTTCCATTTGCCAGAGACGTCGGCGGCATGGAGAGGGCTGATGAAGCCGGCGAGCAGGATGGTGGTGATGAGGAATATTTTGGGTTGGTTCGATGATTTCATAGATATCATGGATTTCATAGCGACGGCGGTCATCGTAATCGGCGGGACCGAGAATTGTCAAGATATCCTTCGTATGACCAGGAAGGCGCTGGGGTGTGCATCGAAACGCACATTGCATTTCAGGCCGGGGAAGGGTAGTTTTTCAAAAAGCATGAAATCAACGATAAAGGCGCAGGCATCGAAAACGACAATGTTCTCACCAAGGAGTACGCTTGAAAAGCCATGAGATCGAAGATAGATGCCCAATCCCGAAAGGATGGATTCACATTGAAGTCAATAATGTCCATGCACTGGCCAATTTTAGCCATTCCAAAGGCATGGGCCGGACGGTACTTTGCCTCCTGAATCACATATTGCTGTATGAAAATATCATTAGCGAAGTCTGAAAAGCGGGCTTTTACCCTGATTGAGCTGCTGGTTGTCATCGCCATCATCGCCATTCTGGCGGCGATGCTCCTGCCAGCACTGGCGAAATCCAAGGCCCAGGCTCTAGGCAGCCAATGCATCAGCAACCTCCGACAACTGACGCTGGGTTGGATCGCTTACGCTGGCGACAGCAGGGATTACTTCGTCCTCAACGGAAACAACGGCGACACGCCGGGGGGCACCGCAAACGCGCCTACTCCCGGTGTGAATCTGCAATGGTGTCCAAACGACGTGTCGCAGGGCGCGGACATTGCGGGCGAACAAACCAACAGCGGCTGGATCAAGGCGGGCTTGTTATATCCTTATGTCGGCAGTCCCGGCGTTTACCGCTGTCCCGCCGACAAAAGCACCTATAACAATGGCACAGTTTATCCCATGGGCGGCCCTGGCACAGACCGCAGCCGCAGCATGTCCATGAACGCTTGGATCAACCCCTCCGCCAACGCCCTCAGCGCTTACCAATCGGGCTACGGGTATCGCGTTTACATCAAGACCGGCGACCTCACGGTGCCGGGTCCCGCTAATATCTGGCTCTTCATAGATGAGAATCCTTACAGCATCAACGACGGATACTTTCTCAATGTTCCCAGCAATGACGGGTGGGTCGATTGCCCCGCCTGCTATCACGTCAACTCTTGCGGCGTATCTTTTTGTGACGGCCACTCCCAAATCAGGAGATGGACAGATCCCACCGTCCTGCATTGCACCACCGGCCAGAGCCCTTCCTCTCCTATTGGAACGCGGACTCCTGACCTGATTTGGCTTTTTGATCGAACCAGCGCCCTGCTAACAGACCGGGTCGAATCGAGTCCTTAGCGAAGCTCGGCGAGGCTCCTGCCGATTTCTGACGCTTTTGACTTTAAACTTTAGGCGTTAGTCTTAAGACTTGGCGCATACGTGAGGTTCCTCGCGCCAGGAGCGTTTTGGTTCGCCGCCATTTTGCCGGTGGTGGTGGTTTTTTACCTGCTCAAGCGGCGGCGGTTGGTCAAATTGGTTTCCAGCACTGTCTTGTGGCAGAAGTTTCTGGCCGACACCCAGGCCAACGCCCCCTTTCAAAGGCTCCGCCACAACTGGCTCCTGCTCCTGCAACTGCTCCTGCTGGTCCTGGCCATCCTGGCCTTGAGCCGCCCCTACTTCGCCGGGCACGCCGCCGCCAGCGGCCTGCGCGTGATCATTCTTGACGCCTCCGCTTCCATGCAAAGCACCGATGAGAAACCCTCCCGGTTCGAGAAATCGCGCGCCGAGGCGCTTGAATTGGTGGACAGCCTCAAGGACCAGGACCAAATGCTCGTCTTGCTCGCCGCCGGCAATACCGTCGTCAAACAATCCGCCACCGCCGACAAGGCCGCCCTGCGCCGCGCCCTCCGCGATTGCCAGGTGACCGACTCGCCCACGCGCCTGACCGAGGCGCTCAAGCTGGCCGACACCCTGGTTCGCGACAAACAATCGCCGGAAATCCATCTCTTCAGCGACGGCGCGGCGGGGGACCTCAGTGAATTCGAAAGCAAAGGCTTGCGCGTCACCTACCATCGCTCCGGGGTGCGCTGTGACAACGTGGGAATCACCACGCTGGACATCCGCGAAAACCCGGAGAACCGCCAGGAGCGCGCCATCTACACCAGCGTCGTCAACTTCTCCACCAACGCCCGCCAAACCGTTCTGGAACTCCTCTTCGATCAGCAGGTTGTTGACACCCGGCCCCTCAATCTGGGTCCCGGCGAAACCTCGCCCCAGGTCTTCACCGCCACACAGGAGCGCGACGGCATCTTCACCGTGCGCATCGACGCCCAGGATGACCTCGCCGCCGACAACCAGGCCTCCATCGTCAGCCTCCTGCCGCAGCCGGTCAAAATCCTGCTGCTCTCCCACGGCAACCGCTTCCTGGAAAAGGCCCTGCGCGCCTCCGGCCGCGTCGAGGTGACCGCCGCCACCGCGCTGCCCGATGACACCGGGAAATTCGACATCGTGGCGCTGGACGACCTCACGCCGCCGGTCTGGCCCAAGGCGTCCGTGCTCGCCATCCATGTGGTCAATACAAATTTATTCGACTCCGGCTGGACCAATCTCGACGCGCCGGCGGTGGTGGATTGGAAAAACACGCATCCCTTGCTGCGTTACATCAACCTGGACAACGTGCAAATCAGCCAGACCCTCGCGGTCAAGACGCCGGGCTGGGCGGTGCCGCTGGTCGATGCGCCCCAGACGCCGCTCATCCTGGCGGGGGAGTTGTCCCGCCAGAAGATCATCTGGATAGGCTTCGACACCCTGCAAAGCACCTGGCCCCTGCGGATTTCCTTCCCGATGTTCATCGCCAACGCCGTCGAGTGGCTCAACCCCGCCGCGGCAAAATCACAGCAGTTGATGCTGCACGCCGGGGAGCCTTTCCGCTACGCCACGGCCCAACCCATCGCTTCCGCCGAAATCATCCTGCCCGGCGGCGCCAGTGAAACCATCGCGCCGGGCGGCAAGGAAATTGTTTTTGGCCACACCGCGAAACAGGGAATCTACCACTTGCGGGCCGGCGCGGCGGACGTGGCGTTTTGCGTCAACGTGCTCGACGCGGCGGAAAGCAACACAAAACCGCGCGAGGAATTGCGCATGGGCAAGTTCAACACCGTGGGCGCCACCGAAATCAGACCGGCCAGCGTGGAAATGTGGCATTGGATTGCCGCCGGCGCGCTGGCGGTCTTGTTGTTTGAGTGGTGGTATTACCATCGGAGGACCGTTTGAATTGGCCGCTGCTTTGGAACAGCCTCCTGGTCAGCGGCGGCGCGACCGTCTGCGCCGTGGCCGGCGGATTGCTGGCCGCTCTCTGGTTCGCCTGTCTGGAAGGCCGGGCGCGCGCGATCTTTTTGGCCGCGGCCGTCGCCGCCCTGGTCCTGCCTCCGTTCCTGGTCGTCAATTGCTGGATGGAACTGCTGGGCGAAAAAGGCCTCTGGCGCCATTGGCTGCCAGTCAACATTTACTCGCTGGGCGGCGCGATCTGGATTTTGGCGCTGCTCAATTGGCCCCTTTCATTTCTCTTTGTCTCCGCGGCATGGCGGCGCGTTCAGGCGGCCCAATTGGAAGTCGATCCCCTCCTTGAAGGCCGCTTCCTCCTGCGCTGGCTTCTGCTGCCCCTGGCCCGGACAGCCCTGGCGCAGTCAACCATCCTCACGCTGGTTCTGACGCTCAACAATTTCGCCGTCCCGGCGCTGTTGCAGGTCAAGGTGTTTCCGGCGGAAGTGTGGGTGCGCTTCAACACCACCTTCGACTATGGCGCCGCCCTGGCCCTGAGTTGGCCGCTGATCCTGGCGCCACTGCTTCTGATGCTCTGCTTTCGCGGCGGCGAAACCTCCTGGTCCTGGCAATCCAATCCCCCGGCCGCCCGCGCCCTCCGCCGGCAACTGGGCGCGGCGTGGCATCGGGCCGGGGGCGGGGCCGCCTGTGTGCTGGCGGGCTTTTCCCTGGGCGTTCCGCTCTGGCAATTGGCGGGAAACCGCAAGACGTGGCAGGAATTCCTTCCGGCCCTGGCCGCGGGGCGCTCGGCCCTTTATCATTCGTTCCTGTTTGCGGCCGTGTCGGCGACCGTCGTCTTGATATTCGCATTGTTGACATGGCGGCGGCGATTGGACTCGGCGCTGTGGCTGCCGTTCTTCGTGCCGGGCGTCTTGCTGGGCATCGCATTGATTTGGATATTCAACCGGCGCGGCCTGGGCGCGATATATCAAAGCGCGGCCATCGTCATCCTGGCCTTCGCCCTGCGCTACGCCGCGCTGGGTTGGAACACGGCGGCGCGCGCCATCCGGTCGGCGGACCCCACCCTGTTGGCGATGGCGCGGCTGGAGGGAGCCGGCGCGTGGCAGACCTTGCGGCACATCCATTGGCCGCAAGCCTCAGCGCAATTGGCCGCCGCCTGGTACGTGACCTACCTGCTTTGTCTATGGGACGTGGAAACACTGGTGCTCATCGTGCCGCCGGGCGGCGAGAGCCTGTCCCTGCGCATCTTCAACCTGCTCCACTACGGCCACAACTCCCAAGTCAACGCCCTTTGCCTCTTACTGCTGGGCCTGGCGCTGCTGCCGCTCCTGGCGGCGATGGTTGTCCACTCTTGCAAAATATCACCTTGCTCCAATCCGCATCTCGTCAATCGGCATCAGCAGGACCGATCTCTTTGAACGCGTTGAGGAATTCGACCAGCTCATGGATGTTGGTCGAAGGGTTCGCGTCTTCCGGGGGCCATCGCCTCCCCACCTCGACCCAGTGCATCTTCAACCGTCGGGAGCTCTTCATGGCCGTCGGCTGAAGGGATTCCAACCTGGCGTAAATTTGATCGTCCGCTTTATCGTATTTGCACTTCAAGAGCTTGGAGAGACGCCCTCCATAATCAGCCTTGAATCCTTCAAAGTACAGCCGCGCGCTTTTTGAGTCCTCGCAAAGAATCAAGACGCGCCGGCGGTTGCGAACCGCCGTGATTCGACCGTTGGCCTGCCGTCGTTCCCAAGGTTTTGGCAGATTATTTGACATTGGTCAGCGCTCCCTGCGGATCGCGCAAATGCGGCACGGCCCCGAATTGCCCAAGCAGATACTCCTTCCCGAATTTCGCCTCTTTGCGCACTTTGAATTCGGCGAGACTGAAAAGCCGGGATGCGCCAATCTCGTCCTTCTCAACAAACCAAACTTGATCCCGACGGATGCGGGCAGAATCCAGCAACCCTTCGTCGTGCGTGGCGTAAATGAGTTGCGCGGTCTTTTGGTTTTCGGGGTCGTTGAAAAGCCCAACCAGCGCTTTCGTCAGCAATGGGTGCAACCGCGCCTCCAATTCGTCCACAAACAGAACGGAACCATCTTCCAGCGTACGAAGAAACGGCCCGCTCATCGCTACTAACTTTTGCGTGCCGGCTGACTCCTCGTTCTTGAAATTAAACTCAACGTTTTCACACACCTGGTTCTTTTCACTGAACCTTTTGTGCAAGGTTTTTATCATGAAGGCGCCCGGCGATGCCAGAACCTCCTTGCGCAAATGCTCTGGAAAGTCCTTTGGCAACAACTTGAGGCGCTCACTTACGGAAAGTTCAATGGTTTGCAAGTCTTCAATTCCCACATCAAGGCGGCGGATCAAGCCCCGGATCTTCGGGCCGAGTCGCGCATCTTGGAGCAGTTGCGAAGTGAACGCTAAATAGTTGACATCATCCAAACCCGAGATGCCTCTGAATCGTTCCATCCACCGCATGATTTCGCCCGCGATGCCGCCATTGAACTGAGAAACAACCGAGAGAAACAACGCATTTGGCCGGGTGCGGGCCTCAAGCCCTTTGCCCTCTCTGAACTCCACCGACGCCTCGATAGTTGATCCTTCGCGAGTGAAAAGCCGGGTCTCTCGAATGGAATCTTTCTGGCTGAAGAGCCACTCCGCCTGAATCATCTCAGCGGTCGCCTCGAAGCCGTAGCGATAACGCGCGCCGTTCTGAAGAAACACAATCTCGAAATGGGTGGGCGCCGACTCCGTCGCCGTATTCAATCGAAACGGAATCACTGGAATCTTCTCGCCCGCTTGTGATTCTTTTGATGAATTCTGGACGAACTGGCGAAAGATTTCCATGCCTGCGAGAAAATTGGATTTGCCGCTCGCATTTGCGCCATAAATGGCGGCTGATTTCAGGAGACGCTGGTCCGCCACCATGGCAACGTTACTTTCTTCGAGCCAATCGTCAGATGATGCTTCCATCGACAGAGTGACCTTCTCTTTGAAAGAGCGAAAGTTAGCTATTGAAAACTCGATCAGCATCTATTTACAATCCTGCCAAGAGCGTATCCGAAAATTGAAGTTTTGCAAGTTTTTTACGCGGCTTTATGTTTCGGCTCAAAAAATGAACTCCAAAGTCAATATTCTGAGGCATTTTGAATGCTCCGACTCACGTCCCGGATTGAACAACACGAAGGAAGGCGGGAATTGTCAAAAGAATCGGAATATGATCGATTCGACGGTAATCGCGGGAGGAAACCGACTTGAGTCAGACATCAAATCGCGCTTTGCCGGGAAACCGCCAGAGCGGGCGGACGGATTCACTTTGGTTGAACTGCTCACGGTCATTGCCGTCATTGCCGTTCTCGCGGCCCTGTTGCTTCCGGCGCTGTCGAAAGCCAGGGAAGACGCGCAAAGCGCCTCTTGCAAGAACCTGCTCAAACAGATTGGCCTTGGATTAAAGATGTACGCGTCGGATTACGGCTGGTATCCGCCGCTGGCGGAAAGGGGCGATCCTTCCGTGTGCTTCGACAGGTTATTTCCGTACTATCCGGTGCATTGGACAAACGCATCGTGGAATTGTCCGGTGTACATCGCTCACAACGGCATCCTCTCACGCGAGATGGTCGCAACGAACTCCATTGGCATCAGCTACTCGTATAACTGGCTGGGCATTGGCGCCGGCGGGCGCGGCACAACTCCACTGGGATTGGGTCATTTGCCAAAAAACAGCGCCAAAGAACTGGCCATTGCCGCGCCGTCCGAAATGTACGCGGTGGCCGATGCCCGGTGCGAAGTCGGGCAAGGCTTCGCCGGCATGGCCGGGTGCATCAAGATGTCGCCTTACCAACTGGACAACGAAACGCCCCCGCCGCACGGCAATGGCCTCAACACGCTGTTTGTTGACGGCCATGTGGCATGGGTGAAACGAAATGATTTCTTGTATCCGCCGCGAACGGCTTGCCATTGGAACCGGGACAACCAACCGCACCCGGAGCAGTGGGCCTCCATGAGCCAGTGGGTGATCACGAATTAGCCAGATCACCCCCCGGAACGCGCTCCCCTCCGTTTTCGATTTGCCTTTCGCTCCGTTTCCGCAAAAACTTGGCGGATGGAAGCGCTCCCCCGCCCCGCGCTCTGCGCTTTGGCGCTCTGCCTCCTGGCAGGGTGCCCGGCGGATGACCAGCGTAGCGCGCCCGTGCGAAGCAAGTTCTTCAGCCGCGTGGAAGTCATCGGCGCGCGCGGCGCGGGCGTCGGGGAATTTAACAAACCCCGCTCCGTCGCCCTCGATGCCCACGACAATCTTTACGTCGTCGATATGACCGGCCGCGTGCAGAAATTCTCGCCCGACGGACACTTCCTCCTTGACTGGCAAATGCCCCAAACCGAAAAAGGCAAGCCCAAGGGAATGTGCCGCGACAACGCGGGCAACATCGTCCTGGTGGAACCGCATTACTCGCGGGTCAATTATTTTTCGCCCGAAGGCAGGCTGGCGGCGCAATTTGGCGCGCACGGCACCAACGCGGGCCAGTTTGGCATGCCGCGCGCGGCAACCCTCAACTCGCGGGGGGAGATTTACGTCTGCGAATACACCGACTCGGAGCGCGTGCAGCGTTTCAGCGCGCGCGGGGAGAAATTCCTGGGAGGCTGGGGACGCCTGGGCAATGGCCCCGGAGAATTCAGCCGCGCGGAAGGTTTGGGCATCGACGCCCAGGATCGGGTCTATGTGGCCGATTCCTGCAATCACCGCGTCCAGGTCTTCAGCCGCGAGGGGAAGTACCTGCGCCAACACGGCAAGGCCGGAACCGGCTTCGGAGAATTCAGCTACCCGTACGACGTGCAAATCGATTCCGCCGGCTTGCAATTCGTGTGCGAGTTCGGCAACAGCCGCGTCCAGATACTCGACGCCCAGGACCGGCCCCAGGAAATCCTGGGCGGCCCGGGCGGGGCGCCGGGGCAATTCAGCAACCCGTGGGGTCTGGCGCTGGATTCCAAAGGCAACCTTTACGTGGCCGACTCTTTGAACCACCGCGTGCAGAAGTTCATCCGCAAAACGCAAAGCGCCCGGCCTTGAATGAACTTCCAATTCTCCAATCCCATCTGGTTGTTGACTCTGGCGGCCGCCGTGCCGTGGGTGTTATGGCTGTCCTGGAAATCCGACGTGCGCATCGGGGCGTGGCGCCATTGGACGGCCATGACCCTTCGTCTGCTGGTAGTCATGGCCCTCTGCCTGAGCCTGGCTGGTTTGCAATGGAAGAAGCCCCTCGAAGGCATGACCGTTTTCTTCATGCTCGACCGCTCCCAAAGCATCCCTTCACCCCAACAAGATGCCGCCCGCGCCTACGTCAACAAGGCCGCCGCCGCCAAAAAAAACACCGACTCCGCCGGCGTTCTGGTTTTCGGCTCCGAAGCCGCCATTGAGTCCCGTCCCAACGTCCAGGTCGATCTGCGCCAAATCCAGGCCGTCGTCGGCGTTGACCGCACCGACATCGCCAGCGCCATTCGCCTGGGCTCGGCCGCCATGCCCGAAACGGGCCAGAAACGCCTCGTCTTGCTCTCCGACGGAAACGAAAACATGGGCGACGCCATGTCCGCCATCGCCGCCGCCCTCCCTTTGGGCGTGACGCTCGATGTTCTGCCTTTGGGCGCCAGCCGCGGCAATGACGTCTCGGTCCGAAAACTCGCCGTGCCCTCCACTGTCAAGAAGGGGCAAACCTTCGACGTGAAAATATTCGCGCAGGCCGACCAGGCCCAGCAAGCCTCCGTCCGCTTCTATCTCAACGAATCCCTCATGGGCGAGCAGAAGGTTCAATTGAACGCCGGCAAGAACCTGCTCACCCTTCCCCAAACTCTCTCCGAGCCGGGCTTCTACAAGTACGACGTCCAACTCGACGCCCCCGGCGACACCATCCCGCAGAACAACCGCGCCATCGCCTTCGCGACCGTGCGCGGCAATCCCCGCGTGCTCATCGTTTCCAGCGATCCCGCCAAGGACGCCCCGCTGGCCGCCGCCCTCCGCGGCGGCAGCCTGGATGTCAAGTTGACGGACAAATTCCCCGACACCCTGGCGGAGTTGCAAAGTTACGACGCGGTCTTTCTCAGCAACATGGCCGCCGGCGATCTGGGCCTGGATGCCATGCGCCTTCTGGAGAGCGCCGTCCGGGATTTCGGCGTGGGCCTGGTGTGTGTCGGCGGCGATCAAACCTACGCCGCCGGCGGGTATCGCGGCACGCCCCTGGAAGCCATGCTGCCGGTGGAAATGGAACTGAACAGCAAGAAAGTCCTCCCCAATGGCGCCCTGGCCATCGTCTGCCACGCCACCGAGTTTCCCGGCGGCAACGGCTGGGCGCGCGACATCGCCTTTGCCGCGCTGGACGCCCTGGGGCCGCAGGATGAAATGGGGATCGTCCTCTGGGACGGCAACAACCATTGGCTCTTTCCCCTCGCCAAAGTCGGCAACAAGAGCGAGATGGGCCGCATGATTTCCGGCATGAACCCCGGCGACATGCCCGGCTTCGAAGGCCCGATGCAGTCGGCCTTCCAGGCGCTCACCAATTCCACCGCCAGCCTCAAGCACCTCATCGTCTTCAGCGACGGCGACCCCACCGCGCCGTCCAAATCGCTCGTCCAGGATATTGTCAATCATAGGATTTCCATCAGCACCGTCATGATCGGCGGCCACGTCGCTCCCGACACCATGTCCTGGCTCGCCGACGCGGGGCATGGGCGTTTTTGGGCCGTCGATTCCGCCTCCGATCTCCCTCAGATTTTCATCAAGGAAGCCTCCGTCATTTTGAAATCGGCCATCTTCGAGGAGCCTTTCCAACCGCAGCAGAGGACGTTGAGCGAGGTGGTCAAGGGCTTCAGCCCGGGAGACTTTCCGCAGTTGCTGGGTTATGTCTGCACCACTCCCAAGGCGCGGGCCGAGGTGCCCTTGGTGACCCAGAAGGGCGACCCCCTGCTGGCCGACTGGCAATATGGCCTGGGCCGCGCTGTCGCCTTCACTTCCGATGCCCGCGCCAAATGGGCCGCCCAGTGGATGACTTGGGACAAATTCCGCCAGTTCTGGCTCCAAGTCGCCCAATGGAGTCTGCGCCGCGTCGATTCGGCCAGTTTCAACACCGAAGTCGCGGTGGATAAAGGCGAGGGCCACGTCAGCATCGAGGCCATCGATCCCGACGGCCATTACCGCAATTTCCTCAACCTCCAACTCCTGGTCGTCAGTCCCAAGGGCGACAAACAAGTGCTGCCCCTCCAACAAACCGGGCCGGGCCGCTATGACGCTGTCTTTCCCACCAGGGAAATCGGCGCCTACCTGATGAACCTCACCGACCTCGCCACCGGCCAATCCCAAGCCCTCGGATTGAGCGTCAACTATTCCCCCGAATTTGACGACACGGGCCCCAATCTCAACCTCCTCGGGCGCCTGGCCGAACTGGGCGGCGGGAAAATCCTCGATCCGCTCGCCGACAACCCGTTTACCCATGACCGCAAAAAAACTTTCCGCCCGCTCGACCTCCGCGATTGGCTGCTTCAATTCGCCATCCTCCTCTTTCCCCTGGACGTCGCCGTGCGGCGCATTCAGATAGACCGCCAGGAATGGCTCCGCGCCACGCGCACGCTCCGCCGCTGGCTTTTCTTCTGGCAAGGCTCGCCGCGCACCAAGGAGGCCGACGAATCGCTCTCCGCCCTCCTCGCCCGCCGCGGCCAGGTCCGCTCCCAACGCACCGCCCCGGCCACTCCCGCGGACCCCTCCTTATTCGAGCCGCGCTCCCCCGCCCCCGCGCCCGCGCCGGACACCGCGCCCTCCGAATCGCCCCCGGCGTCCCCGCCCGCCGCCCCCGGCGAAAAACCGCCCCCCAAACCTCCCGCATCGACCACCAGCCGTTTGCTCGATGCCAAACGCCGCGCCCAAAAACGAACCGGCCGCGAGTGAGGTGGGGTAAAGGAGACTAATTCTCTCTCACACCCCCTGAAAATCCACTGGCCGCGCCGCAGCTGGCGTTTTTCACCGTGGATCGGGCATACTGGCAAATCAGGGAAGATGCTGACGGGTCGCAAACCGACAAAACTATGGATCTGAACGACTTTTTTGGTCCGAAGCCAATCGTCATTGACTTGCATGCGGAGAGCCGCTGGGAGGCCATTGACGAGTTGATCAACCGCCTCGCGGCTAATCACAAGATCAAGACCGAGCACAGGGACGCAATCGCGGCGAGCGTCAGAAAGCGCGAATCCTCAATGAGCACGGGAATCGGGTTTGGCATCGCATTGCCGCACGCTTCGACCGACCTGATATCCGAGGTGGTCGGAGCGGTTGGCCGTTCGCGCAAGGGGCTTCAATTTGACGCGGTGGACGGCAAGCCGGTCAACCTGGTAATGTTATTCCTTGTGCCGCAAGACGAATTCCAAAAGCATCTGCACACGCTGGCCAATATAGCCAAGTTGCTGCATAACGATGATTTCCGCGATGGGCTGCGGCGCCGTTTCGAGTAGAAGCAAAGGCCGCTTTAATGCGTGAGCCGCACATCTTTTGTTTCGGCGAATGTCAAGAATGGGCGGCGATTTCGCGAGCGGGCGCGTTTTTGAAACGGCGCGAACGCCAGATGTAATAGATCGCCGGATAAACCATCAGCTCCATCACCGTCGATGTGCCGACGCCGCCGATCATGGGCGTGGCGATGCGCTTCATCACGTCGGCGCCGGCGCCGTGACTCCACAGAATGGGCGCCAGTCCTCCGATAATCACGCAGGCCGTCATGGCTTTCGGGCGGACGCGCTTGACCGCGCCGTGATAAATGGCGTCGCGCAGGTCGGCGACATTGCGCATCTGGCCGTTTTTTACCCACTGCTCGTAGGCGAGGTCGAGGTAAAGCAGCATGACCACACCGGTCTCGGCGTCCAGTCCCGCCAGGGCGATGATGCCAACCCACACCGCGACACTCATATTGTAGCCGAGCCACCAGACCGCCGCGAACGCGCCCACCAGCGAAAAGGGAACGGCCAGCATCACGATTGCGGTCTTGATGGCCGAGCGGGTGTTGAGGTAAATGATCATGACGATGATGAGCAGCGTCAGCGGCACGACGATCATCAACCGCGCCTGCGCGCGCTGCATGTATTCGTATTGACCGCTCCAAAAAATGCTGTAGCCCGCAGGCCGATGGATTTGCCCGATGGCGACGGCGTCGTTGACGGCGCGCATGGCCGTTTGCACGTAACTGCCGATGTCAACGCCTTTAACATCGACGTATATCCAGGCGTTGGGCACGGCGCCTTCGCTTTTGATGCCCATCGGGGCGTGGACGGTTTCGATTTTCGCCAACTGCCCCAACGGCACTTGCGCCCCGCCGGGCGTTGGCACGATGATGTCGCGCAACGCCCCGAGATTCTCGCGGAAGTCGCGGCTGTAGCGAAGATTGATTTGATAGCGCTCCAGACCCTCGACTGTGGTCGCCAGCGGCAGCCCGCCCAACGCCACTTCCAGCACGTCCTGCACGTCGCCCACACGCAGGCCGTAACGGGCGATGGCGTCGCGGTCAATCGTAAACTCGATGTAGTTCCCCCCCATCGTCCGTTCGGCGAACGCGCTCAAGGTGCCGGGCACTGCTTTTACCACCGCCTCGACTTCGGCGGCGATGCGCTCCAACTCCGCCAAATCCGGCCCGGCGATCTTGATGCCCACGGGCGTCTTGATGCCGGTCGCCAGCATGTCGATGCGCGTCCTGATCGGCATCGTCCACGCGTTGTTGAGGCCGGGGATTTGCACCGCGGCGTTCATCGCGTCCGCCAATTCATCAGGCGTCCGGCGGCGATGGGCGATGATTTTGCCGCTGTCGTCCCGGATGTCCGTCTCCGGCCAATCTTCCTCCGGTTTGAGCATGATGGTGGTTTCGATCATGTCGAAGGGAGCCGGATCGGTGGCCGTCTCGGCGCGGCCCGCCTTGCCGAAAACGTTCTCAACTTCGGGGAACCTGCGAATGATCCGGTCGGTGGTTTGCAGGATCTGGCGCGCCTTGGTGGGGGAAATGCCGGGGAAGGTCGTCGGCATGTAAAGCATATCGCCTTCGTAAAGCGGCGGCATGAATTCCGACCCCATATTCTGCGCTGGGAAAAATTTCCCGGCTTTGAAGGCCTCCTCCTTGAGCCTGCCGTCGGGCAAAAAGCGCGCCACAAGTGCGTTGGATGGAAAGAATACCCAGAGGACCAGCAACGCCGCCGTGGTGATGACGGCCCGGCGCCATTTAATGACAAAATCAATCGCCGGATGATAGAGCCACACCAGCAAGAGGTTCAGCGGGTTCTTCTCCTCGGCCGGGATTTTGCCCCGGATGAAAAACCCCATCAGAACGGGGGCCAGCGTGATGGAGAGCAACGCCGCCGCCGCCATCGAATAGGTCTTGGTGAACGCCAGCGGCCTGAAGAGCCTCCCTTCCTGCGATTGTAATGTGAACACCGGCAGGAACGAGACCGCGATCACCAGCAGCGAGTAGAACAACGTCGGCCCGACTTCGACCGCCGCGTCGCGGATGATGTCCCAATGCGCCTTCTTCCCCTGATCGCGTTCAATATGCTTGTGCGCGTTCTCAATCATGATGATGACCGCATCGACCATCGCGCCGATGGCGATGGCGATGCCGCCCAAGGACATGATGTTCGCGCTGATTCCCTGCCCGTGCATGACCAGGAACGAAACCAGCACGGCGATGGGCAGGATGACGATGGCCACCAGCGAACTGCGCAGGTGCATGAGAAATGCCAGGCACACCAGCGCGACGACAAGCATTTCCTCAAGGAGTTTCTCCTCGAGCGTGTTGACGGCGCGATTGATGAGGGCGCTGCGGTCGTAGGCGATGGTATATTTCACGTCCGGCGGCAATCCCTTCATCGCCGCTTCGAGCTTTTTCTTCACGTCGATAATAACCTGCCGCGCGTTTGCGCCGTAACGGACTATGACGATGCCGCCAACAGTCTCTCCTTCGCCGTTCAACTCGGCGATGCCCCGCCGCATGTCGGGACCGAGTTCGACGTTGGCGATCTCACTGAGGAGGATCGGGACTCCTTTGTCACCCACGCCCACCGCCACTTTGCGCAGATCGTCCAGGCTTTGGATGTAACCCTTGACCCGCAGGATGAACTCCTTTTCCGACAATTCGATGGAACGGCCGCCGACCTCGCCATTGCTGCGCTTGACGGCTATTGCCACATCGGAAATGGAGAGGTTGAAAGCGCGGAGTTTGGCGGGGTCCACCGTGACCTGGTATTGCTTGACAAAGCCGCCGATGGAGGCGACTTCCGAAACTCCCTCAACGGAGGCCAGTTGGTAGCGCAAATACCAGTCCTGCATCGAACGCAGTTGGGCCAGGTCGCGGTTGGTGGAATTGATCGAATACATGAAGGCCCACCCTACGCCGGTGGCGTCCGGGCCGAGGCTGGGCGAAACGCCTTGCGGCAATTGTCCGCCCATGCCGTTCAAATACTCGAGCACGCGACTCCGCGCCCAATACGGATCCGTGCCATCCCTAAAAATCACATACACGAAGGAAAAGCCGTAGAAGGAATAGCCGCGCACGACCGTCGCATTGGGCACGGAGAGCATCTTGGTGGTGATGGGATAGGTGAGCTGGTCTTGGACGATTTGCGGCGCCTGGCCGGGCCATTCGGTGTAGATGATCACCTGCACGTCCGACAAGTCTGGGATGGCGTCGAGCGGAATGTTGCGCACAGCAAAGAGGCCGCCGAGAAGGAGCGCGATTGTGCCGAGAAGAACAATGAATTTGTTCTTGAGCGAAAAATCTATGATGCCTCGGAGCATGATCGGCGTTTAGTTCGTTTGACTGGGCATGGTCATGCCGCCGGAGGGAGTGTCCGCGCCGGAAGGGTTGTCGCCGGGCGCGGCCCGGACCGGCGGGAGCGGCGGCGATTCCAGCACCGGAATCAGTGTCATGCCGCATTTGGGGCACTGGCCCGGCTTGTCGGAATGCACGTCGCTGTGCTCCGGCATGGGGCAGGTGTAGTAGAGAATCTTCCCGCCGGGCTGGAGTTTTTTCAGCGTCGCTTGCGAAACCGGCACGAGCGTCATGCCGCAGATCGAACACTTGCCGGGATGATCGTATTCGATGGAGACATGCTCGGGCATCGGGCAGATGTATTTGACGGCCGCTTCGCCCGCCGGGAGCGGAGTGTTGCCGGCGTTGGTCGCGGACACCGAGGCGACGGTCTCGCGCGCCGACGCCCTGCTTGGCTCGCTCATTTTCTCAATCGCCTCGCGCAACTGGCTTTCGGAGTCGAGCATGAACTGGCCCGACACCACAATGCGCTCGCCTTCGCGCAATCCGCTCAGAACCTGATACTCGTCGTTCTCAGCTTGGGGACCGAGCGTGACGGCGCGCGGGTCAAACTTCCCGCCTTCCAACGCCACAAAGACCGTGGTCTTTTCGCCGCTGCGCAGAATGGCCATGTCAGGAATGAGCAGCGCCGACGGCTCCAGTTCGGAAACGATTTTGACGGTGGCGAACATGCCGGGCTTGAGGAAGTAACCCGGATTGTGGAACTCCATGCGGACGCGCGCCGTGCGAGTCTTCTCGTCCACGTTCGGATAGATGTAGGTGACCCGCCCGCGAAACTCGCGGTCTGACAGGTAAGAGAGCGTCACCGTCGCCTCCTGGCCCAGCTTGATGTAGGGCAAATCCTGTTCATAAACGTCCGCCTGCACCCAGACCAAGCCCAGGTCCCCCAGCCTGTAAATCTTCATCCCCGCGTCCACCATCTGGCCTTCCGTGACGTTCTTTTCAACCACAAACCCGTCCTGCGGCGCCAGGATGCGCATGGTTTTCTGTGGCCGGCGCGTTTTCTCAAGTTCTGCGATCTGCCCATCTGAAATGTCATAAAACTTGAGCTTGGTCAGGGCGCTGATTCGGATCCCTTCCGCGCCGGGTGTTGCGTTGCTGGGGGAACTGGTCGCCAACAGATATTCGACCTGGGCGCTGTAAAGATCAGGCGAATAAATCTCAAACAACGGATCGCCGCGCATCACTAACTGCCCCGTGGCATTCACATGAAGTTTCTCGATCCAACCTTTGAATTTGGTCGTTACATCGCCCAGGGTCGTTTCGTTGTATTCAACGACTCCAACGGTGCGAACGGTTCGGCGCAACGGCCCCCGCGTGACCACGGCGGTGCGGATATCCATGTTCTGAATCGTCACGGGGTCAATGGCAATGGACTGCGATTCGCCGCCGGCGGCTTGGTCTTCATACGCCGGAACCATGTCCATTCCCATGCTGTCCTTTCCCGGCGTCTGGCGCACCTCGCCCGCCATCATTGTGGATTTGTAGTATTTGATTTTGTGTTCGCCGGCGTGCGCGCTTGCGGCGTTGTTGGTGTTTTCGCCGCCGGCTTGTTTGCGAACCGGCGTCAACTTCATGCCGCAGATGGGGCAATTGCCAGGATGATCCTGAATCACCTGCGGGTGCATCCCGCAGGTGTAGAGTGTCTTGGCCGCTTGGGCCGTGCCGCCATTCTCCTCGCCTTTGGAGCAGCTTGAGATGAACACCGTGGCGCCAATACTCGAAATTAGGAACAAGAGAAAGAGGGTCTTTGTCATAACAATATCAGTGTTTGGAGTTCCTCAACGTGGCTGATGAGGAAATATCGTTCGACGAGGGCCGGAGAATCGGCGCATCTTCCGGCGCTATCCCAGCGATGGAGAGCGACAAGTCAGCCAGGATGATCTCGCGGCGGCTGCGCGCCTCCACTTCCTCAAGTTTGAATTCCAGCAACGCGCGTTCCGCGTCAATCAAGTTGAAAAAATCCGTCTGCCCGGACATATAACCAGCGCGGGCGATTTCGAGCGACGTGCCAGCCTTCGGAATCAGCTTGTCCTGCAAAAGGGTTAGATTGCGGGTAATTTCCCGGTAATCGTAAGTCTTGGCCGCGAAATCCACTGTGAGACCGATTTGTTCGGAGGTGAGCCGGGCTTCCGCGGAGCGCTTGCCGGCCTGGGCTGCGGCAATTTGCGCCGCGATCTTATCGCGCCAAATCGGCAGGCTCATGCTCGCCTGCGGCCAGTAAAACGGGGGCGTGTAAACCTCGGCCTGTAAACCGGCGGAAAAATCCGGGTTTCTGGATTTGCCGGCCAACCCGATCAAAGCCCCGGCCAGGCGCACCTCCGAATCCATCGCTTTGAGACGCGGACTGCGCGCAAATGCAGTGTCCAGCAATTTGTCACCATCCAAGTCAAGCGCAGTGTATTCAATTTGCGCCGGCGCGGGCGGGTCCGGTTGCCCGCGTGTCAGCCCCAGCGCGCCTTTGAGTTGTACCATCAGCGGCTGGCGCGAATCCTCGAGGTTGGAAATCCCGGTCGTAATCTTGTCCTGCTCGATTTGCGCGCGATATACGTCTTGCAGCGTGGACTGCCCGACTTCGTTCCGGGCGCGCGCGCTCCTTTCGAGGTCGGCCAGCAGGCCGAGGGTCTGGCGGTTGATGCGGATTTTTTCTTCGAGAAACCAAAGCTGATAATAGGCCTGTTTCACTGAAAATGCTGTTCGCAGGACGGAAGTTTCAAAGGCGAAATACTTTGCGTTGCTCTCGGCCGTCGCCATGTTGGCGGCGGCGTTGAGTTTTCCCCGGCCGGGTATGTCCTGCATTAAACCGGGCATCAGAGAAGTGAGGGTGTTTTGGATGTAGGCCTGGAACGTTAGTTTTGGATCGGGCAACGACCGCTCGACGGTGATCTTCTCCACCGAACCCGCCCAATCGAAATAGGCGGCCTCAATTTGGGGCTGATTGAGCATGGCATACGTCAGGAATTCGCCCAGCGCCGCGTTCGTGGTCAGCGAAGGCAATGCCGGCTGCTGGCCCCGTGGTCGATACAGGCTGGCGATTGACGCCAGACTGCCGCGCGCCTGGCGCTCGCCGGGCTGTTGAAAGCCTTTGCAGCCGCCGAGCAACAAGCCAAGAACAGCCAAGCCGGCGGTCGCCAACGCGGCGGTTAATGCAGATGTGCTTCTGTTCATTGATGCCACTTGTCCATAATGAGCATAAAGCGGCCCTATTGCCCATGTTTTCCGTTGTCGTTGGTTTGGGCTGCGAACGACGGCAAGGTGATGAATCCGGCTGTGAGAATGGATAGAACGAGTATTTCCTTTTTCATGATTTATATTTAATTGAATGTTTTCTATAAACTTGTTTCCGCATGTAATACGCCCCGAATCGCCTCACCCCTTGAAAATCTTGCAAAAACCGGCTGAATCCCGTTCTGTTTTGAACGGACACGAAAGTTTGAGGGGAAACGTGCGGGGCGGCGTATTGAGAGTGGGAAGGATTGGTGGATCAAACAACAAACCGCCGACTTCCAATAAATTATGAAAGCGATCAAATGAACTTACCCGAAGATCAACCTCTGAGCCGCACGCTAAAGGAATGGCAGGTGTCGGCGCCCGCGCCCCCGCGCCTGCGCGAGGCCGTTTGGCGGAGAATCGCGCACGCCGAGGCGCAACAGCAGCGGACGCTTGCAGGATGGTGGAAAGCGTGGCTTGCCGGGATGTTCGCCAAACCAGCGTTGGCGGCGGGTTACGTGACGGTGCTACTTGCGGTCGGGTTGACGGCGGGTTATTTCCAGGGTGAGGCCCGGCAGCGCCGGGTGAATGATGAGTTGGCGGCGCGTTACGTGCAGTCGTTGGATCCCTATCAACACACCTCCCAGTGACATGAAACGCACGGCCATCATTTTATTATTCGGCATAGCCGCCGCCACGCTGGCTTATGGGGCGGTTTATCTTGGCACCACGGCCCGGGAAAGGCAGGCTATGCAAAGCGACGCGCCGGAACTTTACTGGCTCAAGCAGGAGTTTCATTTGGATGACGCCCAGTTCCAGCGCATCAGCCGTTTGCACGAGGGCTATCTTCCGCAATGCGGGGATACCTGCCGGAAGATCGCGGAAAAAAACGCGGAGCTGAAGGACCTTTTCAACCGGACAAATGCCGTCACGCCGGAAGTTGAAAAGAAGCTGCAGGAGATCGCCAAATTGCGGGCCGAATGCCAGGCGAATATGTTGCGACATTTCTACGAAGTGAGCCAGGCGATGCCAGCCGAGGAGGGCCGGCGTTACCTGGCGTGGGTTCAGCAGAAGACAATTCTGAGCGGTCCCGGCCAGATGGACATGGGGAATCCCGCCCACAAGATGCCATGAACGAAGCTGGCGATGAGGCAGACCAGCGAGATATGGAGCGATTAGTCCAGGGCCACGACGGCGCGCTGGACGATCTAATGGAACGTCACGGGCAACGGCTTTTCCACTATTTGCTCAGGCAATTGTCCGAGAGTGAGGCGGAAGACTGCACGCAGGAGACGTTTGTCCGCGTTTACCTCAATCGCGGAAAATTCCGGCTCGGGGCAAAGTTTTCGACTTGGATCTTCACCATCGCGACGAATCTGGCGCGCGACTGCCAACGCAGGAAAACGCGGCATCCGGAAATTTCCGTGGACGCCGGGAGCGAGGACGGAGGCGGAACATTGTTGGAAACAATGGCCGATAGCGGGGCGACGCCAAAGGAGGCATTGCTGGCCGGGGAGCGGGCAGAACAAGTGCGGCAGGCGGTGCAGGCGCTGCCGGCGGAACTGCGGGAGGCGGTGATTTTGTATGAATACGAAAATCTCTCCCAGCAGGAGATCGCGGAGGTCTTGCGATGCACACCCAAGGCGGTGGAGACGCGCATTTACCGCGCGCGCAATTTGCTGCGGAAAGCCCTGGCGGCGTTGGTGGCGGCGAATTGAGGCTTTGGAGGCCATTCAGAATAGCGTGAACAATTGCGCCCGGTCATTTGCTTTTGAGATATTTTTCCATGCTGCACTCGAAGCCCCCCATGTCCACCTTCTGCCGGAACTGCAATTTCAACCCCGGAGGCGGCGTTGCCATTGACAACGGATTGATCAGCACCAGCCGCCCGCCGGGCTTGAGCACCGCGGCGGCTGTGTTAAAAAGCGCGCCGATCAACCGCCCAAGGTCCGCCACCGGCACGCGCATGCCCAGGGGAGGGTTGGTGATGATCAACGTGATTGTTCCCGCTCCAAGGATTTTGCTTGACGCGACGTCCCGGAAGTCGCCGCATACGAACTTTCCCGCGACCGCCACCGCCTTCGCGGCCAGAAAATTGTTCCGGGCGATGGCCACGGCCTCCGCGCTGCGGTCGCTCCCATAAACACCCCGCACGCCCCCCAGAAGCGCGCTTTCAATCAGTTCCAGGCCCGACCCGCAAAAGGGGTCCCAAATGATTTCATTCTCCATTCTTCCGGCCAGGCGGGCCAGGCACGCGGCCAGCGGCGGATGGGACGCGGCCGGAACATCCTTCTGTCGATAATAAAAACGCGGGTCCGGCGCCGCGTTCGGGCGCAATTCCACCAGTAGGCCGCCGCCCTCGGGATAAAGATCGACCGTCCACGTCACCTTCCGTCCGTCATTAAGAAGTTCCGGGCAGCGGGAGTAAACCCGGCCGGCCAGCCGCGCGACGGCGGCCCTTTGGTGGCCCTTGTCAACAAAGTTCAGCCGGTAGCGGATCGAACCTTCGGTGAAGGTTCGCAACAGACGCCGCGCCAGCGGCGCGGTCATCACCCCCGCCACGGCCTCCGTCTGCTCCGCCTCGCCGGCCCCTCGCGCGTGGCCCAAGACAAACCCGACCGTGCCAAAACATCTCATGGCATAAATGTCTGCGATGGAAAACGGCGCCAGCGGGACCATCTCCACCCGCCCGGGAGCGACTTCCCCGAGCCGGAATTTCCCCCGCTTGCGCTGGGATGCCTCCACTTCGCCGCTGACGATTCGCTCCAAGCCGCAACGCCCCCGCAAATGGAGGCGCGCTTCCGAAAAATCGGCCAGCACGGCGTCGAATCGGACCGCGCTTGGACTTTTCCGGCGGGCGATGCCGGCTTTGACCTTCTGTTCAACGCCGCCGGGCAAGCCGTCTTCCAGCGCGGCCGGCCCGCCGATTTTCCCCAAAGTTCGCGCCAGGTATTTCTTCTCGCGCTCGCCGGTGGCGGCGCGCAACGCGGAAAGCAGTTTCCCCTCCTCTTGGGTTCCCGCGCCGATCTTGGGCATGGCGGTCATGGCGTAGCGCCGGACCTTCTCGCAAGGGTCCTCCAGCAAGCCCAGGAGCCATTCCCGCACCTTCTCCTTTTCTTCCACCGGCCCCGACTCCGCGAAAACCACTCCGACAGCGCGAATGACCGCCACCCTGTCTTGTCGCGCCTCGGGAGAAGCCGCATCGAAGCGCCTTGCTTCCGTTCCCCAAAGCTGTTGCCACGGCAAAGCGCGCAGCTTTTTGTAAAGCTCTTTGGCGCTGTTTCGATCCTCAGTTTTCATGGCGGCTCAGTTAATATGCGCCATTACACCACAATTCCCGCGCGTGTGCAAACTGCCATGGTATGAAAAATGGCGTGGAGTGTGACGGTTGCCCCTTCCCAGTTTATGCTTTGGCCATGACAGAAGTAATGATGCGTCTGCCAGAAACGGCGTCGCTCGCGCTGAAGGTTCCAAACGAAGCGTTGGGAAAGGAGTTGCTTTTCGCGGCTGCTGTCAAACTTTACGAACTCGGAAGGCTCTCTTCGGGCGCCGCGGCTGAACTGGCCAGCGTGCCAAAGCCCCTTTTTCTGGCCAAGCTCGCTGATTTTGGGGTCAGCACTTTTGACCTCAAGAAAGACGAACTGCAACGGGAGATGACGCTTGACTGACGTCATCGTCTCCGGGTGGCAGTAAGCTGGCCCTTTTCACGGTTAAGAACTGACAATCGTGACTTGTCCCGGAATCAACTTTGGCAGGAGCGCGAGAACTTGGGACATCAGAGGCAGCGTCGCCTTGAGCTGTGTGCTGCCAGCCACAAGCACCACCACCGCGAGTCGAAATTCTGTCGTGTTCTGTTGAAAACTCAAGTTGCGGTCTGCCGTCAGGAAAACGTCGAATTCCTCCTGGGCCAACGCGAGCAATGTGCCGTTCTTGACGCCGCTCCAGCCCATCTTCTGCACGGAGACGGCTTCATGACCGGTCAGTACGCGGCCCAGACGCCAGTCCAAGCATTCGTCAATGAGAATGCGCATCGCCGGCTGCCTCGATCAATTTCAACTGGCCGGCCTCAATCACGGCGACCGCTTGCGAGCGTTTGACCGAAGGAAAGGCCTCCAGGAAATCCTCGATGGTTTCGCCGCCTTCCAGCGCGTCAACCAGATTTTGCAAGGGGACACGCGTACCCGCAAAGACAGGCGTGCCGCCCATGATTTCCGGGTCGGCGTGGACAACGCCTTTCAAATCTTCCGTTGTCATAACGCAACCACGATAACCACTGAAGCCGGAATTGTCACTTGGGAATTTAGCATGAACTGCCAATGGGGTGTGAGACAAAATTCTTCTGGTTGGGCCACGACGCCTGTTTGAGGAACAAATCGTCGCTGGCGCGCGCGCCAGCGCCGCTTTCCGCTGTGCGTCCAGCGTTTAGATACGAATTCATGGTCTTCCATGCGGAGATAAACCGCTTGAAGAATTTTGACTCACACCCGACGAGGACCATACCGTGAGTCAATGACGAAATAGCCGCCCAGAGCGCTTTAGTCATTCGGTCTTCGTCATTCCTTCGTCATTGGTGCTTAGAGGCATTAGTCAATCCTCCGTGCCCATCGGATTGCTGAGAATCGAGATGCGCCAGGTATCTTGGGGCGCAGGACAAAACCCAGCCTTCCCCCCCGCCTCACGAGCGTTTGGGCGTGAGCGTCAAATAGACTTGCTCGGGGCGCGCGTCGGGCGCGGGACGCCACTCCATGGCGGCATCGACCACGCGGCGCATTTGCGCGAACCACCATTGGGCGCGCTGGCGCCGCTTTTGCAGCGCCTGACGGCTCGCCCGCGCGGCCCTGGCATTGAGAGTCAATTCCATCTGATTAATCTGTTTCATAGTCATTATTCCTTTCTCATTACGCGAGCACCTTAGCGCGGGCGCATGGACAAAGGCTGTCCAAGTGAAAAATTATTTTGATTATTTTTGGAGGCGGTCTCCGGGCATGGTAAAGGCATTGGGAGATGCTCATCGCGTTTCACAAGCCCTTCGGCGTCTTGTCGCAGTTCACCCGCGACGGCTCACCCAACGGGACGCTGGCGGATTTTGGTTTTCCGCCGGGAGTCTATCCCATCGGGCGGCTGGACGCGGATTCGGAAGGGCTGCTGTTGTTGACCGACGAACCGGCCCTGAACACCAGGCTTCTGCATCCCCGCCACGGGCATCGCCGGGTCTATTGGGCGCAGGTTGAGGGGATACCCGCGCCGGAGGCCTTGCGCCGCCTCTCCCAAGGCGTTGTCATCCAATCGAGAACGACCCTGCCCTGCCAGGCGCGCCTGCTGGAGCCGCAGCCGGTCGTGCCGCCGCGCGAGCCGCCGATCCGCTTCCGCAAAAGCGTTCCAGATTGCTGGATCGAACTGCAATTGGTGGAGGGCAAGAACCGGCAGGTGCGCCGCATGACAGCCGCGGCGGGCCACCCGACCCTGCGCTTGCTGCGGGTGGGCATCGGCAAACTGGCGCTGGGCGGGCTGGCGCCGGGCCAATGGCGGATTTTGGAAACGGCCGAACGCGCGCTGGTGCTCGCCTCCGGCGCATCCTGAGAAGTTTGCGCTTTCCTTATGGAGCACCTCCACGGTGGGGCCAAAGAGCCGTTGTTGGCTGGGAATGGTCTCTTTTGGCCGGCTCCCCGCGCGACGCGCGGCGGGTTGATGGCAAAAGGCAAATCCATTAGCTTTAGCGCATGGAAAAGAACCGGCTTGAAGCTTTCAGCGACGGCGTGATCGCGATCATCATCACGATCATGGTGCTGGATTTGAAGGTGCCCCATGCGACCGAATTGGCCGACCTGAATCCGGTGGCGCCGGTGTTCGTGAGCTACGTGTTGAGTTTCATCTACGTCGGCATCTATTGGAACAACCATCATCACATGTTCCATTCCACGCGGCAGGTCACGGGCGGCATCTTGTGGGCGAACTTGCATCTGCTGTTCTGGCTGTCGCTCTTTCCGTTCACGACAGGCTGGATGGGTGAGAATCATCTCGCCCCGGCGCCCACGGCCGTCTATGGCTTCGTGCTCCTGATGGCGGGTATTGCGTATTATACTTTGCAACGCACCATCATCGCCCAGCAGGGACGTGACTCCCTGCTTGCGTCGGCCATTGGAAAGGACTGGAAAGGAAAACTCTCACCCGTGATCTATCTCGCCGCCATACCGCTGGCATACGCAAGCCCGTGGATATCGAACGGGCTGTTTGTGCTCGTCGCCCTCATGTGGCTTGTTCCCGACCGGCGCATTGAGCGCGTGCTCATGAAACGGGGGAGAGAATGACTCGCGTCGCGAGGCGAACGGGGCTTGCCAAACGGGCATTTGGTCGTACGTTGGTTTGGGTAAGAGAACAAAAAGACACGAATCAGCCGTTCCCCGGAACGGAGGAGTGGATAAAATGAAAAGATATTCCCCAGCATTTCGGATGGCGCTTGCGGCCATCGCCGCGGCAGTGATCGGCCTCGGAACTCCCGGCGGCGTCGCGCGCGCCCAAAACGCCTCTTCCACCAATGCCGCCACGGCAGCGCCGCCCGCGGCCGCCGCGGCGCACGCCCCGGCTTTGCCCAGTGGCGCGGCCGAAGTGGTGAAGTTGTATAAGGGGGGCATCGACAAGGATGTCATCATTGATTACATCAACAGCACCGCGCTGCCGTATCATCTGAGCGCCGACGGTATCCTCTATTTGCGGACGTTGGGAATTCCGCAGGAGGTGACGAAGGCGATGATCCTGCGGGACGGCCAGCAGCAGCAGCAACAGGCCGCGCAGCAGCAGGCGCTACAGGCGGCGCAGCAGATGCAACAGACGGTCGCGCAGCAGCAAATGCCGCCGCCCGATGCCGAAGCGCCGCCGCAGGCGCCCCCGCCCGTCGCCGCTCCTGCCACGCCGGCTCCGACGGTGACGGTGATTGGTTCGGATTACCCGGCTTATTATTACGGCTACCCGGCTTATGATTACTACTATTGGCCGCCGGTGATCATTGGCGGCGGATGGGGCTGGGGTCACGGAGGGGGTTGGCATGGGGGCGGGTATCACGGCGGGTTTGGGGGCGGACGCGGTGGCGGCCATCGCTAAACTGCAGAGTGAAGATTTCAGAGTGCAGAGTGCAGTGCTGGGACTGACGAAGCCCGAATGACTGATTGAGTTGGACAATTCGTGGGCTGTTCGGTAGTGTCATCATGTAGCCGATGTACTATACTGCTCATGAATTTCGCCACTGAATCTGGTGTCCGCCGCCTGCGGCCCAACCTCCAATACTCGCTCGTCACGGCCATGATTTTTCTGCTGGGCTGCGTTGTCGCTCCGCAAAGGGCTGGCGCAAGCCAGACGATCCACAACCGGGCGGCGGCGCTGGCGGCGGGGTTGCAGGCCGTTGGACCGGTTGAAGATGCCGCCAATCTTGATCTCACATTAAGCCTGCCGTTGCGCAATAAACCCGCCCTGACCAATCTTCTCAGCCAGCTCTATAATCCGGCCAGCCCGAATTTCCATCAATTCTTGACGCCGTCCGAGTTCGCGGACCGGTTCGGACCGTCGGAGGAGGATTACCAGGCGCTGATCGATTTTGCGCGGGCCAATGGCCTGGCCGTTCGGGCCAAACATCCCAACCGGACGTTGCTCGAGGTTCGGGCCAGCGTCGGCGTCGTCCAGAAGGCCTTTCACGTCCGCCTGCGGCGCTATCAGCACCCTGCCGAGAAGCGGACCTTTTACGCGCCGGACGCCGATCCGGCGGTGGATGCGAAAGTGGCGTTGCTGGGAATCAAGGGCTTGGACAATTACAGCCTGCCGCACGCCAATCAACGACATTGGCCCTTAAGCCAGGCACCGGTGAACCCGTCCCAGACCGGTTCAGGCCCGGACGGTCTTTACATGGGCAACGATTTTCGGGCGGCCTACGTGCCCGGGGTTGCGCTCAATGGGTCCAACCAATCGGTCGCTCTTTTGGAGTATGACGGCTACGTGCTGGGCGACATTATGCAATACGAGTCCAACGCCAGTCTGCCCAACGTAACAGTGACCAACGTGCTGCTGGACTCATTCGACGGAACGCCGCAAACCGAGAACGGGCAAATCGAAGTGTCGCTGGACATTGAGATGGCGATTTCGATGGCACCCGGATTGGCCAGCGTCATTGTGTATGAAGGCCAGGTTGGCGACGACATATTGAACCGGATGGCAACGGACGACCTGGCCAATCAACTCAGCTCGTCGTGGTCGTGGGCACCTTCGGATGAAACGACTGAGCAGATATTCCAGCAATTCGGAGCGCAGGGACAATCCATGTTCGAGGCATCGGGAGATTCCGGGGCTTACGTCGGAGGAGTCCCGTTTCCTTCCGATGATCCCTACCTCACGGTGGTGGGCGGGACGACGTTGACGACGGCCGGCGCCGGCGGGTCGTGGAAGTCGGAAACGGTGTGGAATTGGCAATCGACGGGGCTGGGGTCTGACGCCGGCAGCGGCGGCGTGAGCACTGTTTATCCGATTCCCGTTTGGCAACAGGGCCTGAACTTATCCAAGAGCCAGGGATCGGCCACGATGCGCAATATCCCGGATGTTGCCCTGGTGGCGGACAACGTGCTCGTTATTGCGGGCGGGCAGTTATTTTATGTGGGAGGAACCAGTTGCGCCACGCCTTTGTGGGCGGCGTTGACCGCCCTTATGAATCAGCAGCAGGCGGCCAGCGGCCGGATGCCGGTGGGATTTCTTAACCCAGCCATTTACGCGCTGGGCAGGAGCAGCCGTTATGGGGCCGTCTTCCACGACATCACGACCGGCAATAACACCAACCAAGTCAGTCCAAACCAGTTCTTCGCCGTGCCGGGATACGACCTTTGCACGGGATGGGGAACACCAACGGGCAGCAATACCCTGGCAAGTCTGACGACCCCGTCGGACCCGCTTCTCGTGGAACCGGCCGCCCCTGTTTTCATCCAGGGGGTTCCCGGCGGGCCGTTTGACGTTGTCAGCCAGACGATGACGTTGACCAACGCTGGCAGCGCATCGCTGAACTGGAGCCTGGCCAACCCGGCCGCCTGGCTGGACGTGTCGTTGACAGGAGGGACGTTGATTCCGGGCGGCCCGTCGCAGACGGTGACAGTTAGTTTGAACTCCGCGGCAAGCAACCTGACCGTTGGTGTTTACAACGCGATACTGTGGTTTACCAACCTGAACGATCAGGTTGCGCTGGACCGGCCCTTTGTGCTGGAGATACAGCCGCTGGAAGCGCCGCTCATTGATACGCAGCCGCAAAGCCAGACCGCCCAGGCTGGCGCAACCGCGGTGTTCAACGTCACCGCGCAAGGCCGGCCCCTGTTCTATCAATGGCGGAAGAATGGGACCAATTTGACCGACGGCGGCCCTGTCGCCGGCTCGGCGACCGCCACCTTGACACTGGCCAACGCGGGCAGCGCCGACGCCGGGATTTACTCGGTCATCGTCTCCAACGCCCTCGGTTCGGCAGCCAGCGCGGAAGCCGCCCTGGAGCTCTACACGGTGGTCTCAGGCGCGGCCAATCTGGTGCAAAACGGCGGTTTTGAAAACGGCGATTTTTCCTCATGGAACAAGGCGGGTTACTACTACTACAGCTACGTCGCCACCAACTCCCTCTATGTCCACTCCGGCCGATACGGCGCCGCCCTCGGCGAGTACTACACCGAATTGGGCTTCCTTTATCAGGAGCTCCCCACCACGCCGGGCAGCGCGTATTTAGTGTCTTTGTGGCTGCGTTGTCCGGACGGCGCGGTGCCCAATCAATTCGAGGTCCTCTGGGATGGCGCGACGCTTTTCGGCGCCACGAATTTGGGGGCCGGCGACTGGAACCAATTGCAATTCATCGTCACAGCCGCCAGCGCCTCCAGCATCCTGCAATTGGGCTATGAGGATGAAAATAGCTTCCTGGGATTGGACGATGTCAGCGTGACCAACGTCATGATTTCCTTCGCTCCGCCGGCCATCGTCAGCCCGCCCGCCGGCCAATCGGCTGGGACCGGCGGCACGGCTCAATTCACGGTCACCGCCTCCGGCACCCCGCAGTTGGGTTACCAATGGCAGTGCAACGGCGTCGATCTGACCAACGGCGCCAACATCGCCGGGGCCACGACCTCCACCCTGACACTTGGCAATGTCTCGACCGCCAGCGCCGGAACCTATTCTGTGGTGGTCAGCAATGCCTATGGAACAGCCGTCAGTTCCGGCGCGACGCTCACCGTTTTCCCCGCAACGCAGACCTTCGACTTGATCACCTTCGATAATTTGCCCGACAGCGAAACGCCGCTGGCTATTCCAACCGGTTACGGGGGGCTGGTCTGGAGCGATTTCGAGGAGGTGGATGGCAGTAACTACCCCATTCCATGCGGCATGGAGCCGGCGACCATCTCCGCGAGCAATGTGGCCGTGAACGTAACCGGAGAAGCGGCCAGTGTTTCCAGCGGGAGCCCATTCAGCCTCCTGAGCGCGTGGTTGACGGCGGTTTGGAATGACGATCTGGCGGTCGAAGTCCAGGGATATAGCGGCAGTCTGATGGTCTATGACAACACATATTATTTGAGCGCGACGCAGCCGACGCTTGTCAGTTTCAACTATATTGGAGTGACCCAAGTCAAGTTTATCCCCTCCGGCGGCACGGCTCATCTGGCGTACACGCTTTACGCCACTGAACAATTCGCCATGGACAACTTGTTGGTGGCGGTATCTTCGGCGCCGCAAATCATCACCCAGCCCTCCGGCCAGAACGTCCAGCCTGGAGCAACAGTCAGCTTCGGCGTCGCAGCCGCGGGCGCGGCTCCCCTGGCCTACCAGTGGATGCGGAATGGACGCGCGACGCCCGGCGGCGGCAATTTCTCAGGCGCAACCTCGCCCACGTTGACGGTGAGCAACGTGACCGCCACGGACGCGGGCTACTATTCGGTGGTCGTCACCAATTCCTTTGGTTCGACCACGAGCGCCGTCGCGGCGCTGTCTGTCTATGCCATCGAGACGGGGCAAACGAACCTCGTCAAGAACGGGGGATTTGAAGCAGGCACCTTCACCAACTGGACGCTTACCGGGGAGCTTGGCTACGACTATGTTGAGGCTTACGCGCCCTGGATTCATTCTGGCGAATATGGGGCGGCCTTGGGCGCCGGCGGCAACAGGTTCGGCTATCTTTCCCAGACAATCCCCACCGTATCCGGCGCGACTTATTTGGTTTCCTTCTGGGCGGAGAATCCGAACGCGGATGCGCCCAACCGATTTCTGGCCTGGTGGAATGGCGCGCCGCTATTCGCCCAGACTAATTTTGATTCCCTCGACTGGACCAACCTCCAGTTCCTGGTCAGCGCATCCGACACCAACAGCGTCTTGGAATTTGGCTTTTCCTTTGCCAGCTACTTCAACTACTTCGGATTGGATGATGTGTCCGTCACGAATGTCATACTGGAAGGTGCCCCGCCCAGCATTACGTCCCAGCCCGTCAGCCAGGTGGTCCCGCCCGGTGGCAGCGCCGTCTTTTCCGTCACGGCTCTGGCCAGCCCGTCGCCGCGCTACCAATGGCAATTCGACGGAACCAATCTGAGCGACTCCGCTGGCATTGCCGGGTCCGCCACGGCGGCGCTGACCATCTCTGGCGCCACGCCTGCCAACGCAGGCTCCTTCTCGGTCGTGGTCAGGAATCGCAATGGCACGGCGTCCAGCGCCGTTGCCACGCTGTCGTTGCCACCGCCCGGCCAGATTCTGAACGTGCTGACATTCGATGACTTGCCCGACACAATGACAGGCCTGGCCGTGACCAACGGCTACGAGGGTTTCGAGTGGACGAACTTCTACGAGTTGGATGGAGGGAGTTTTCCCGGTCCCAGCGGTTACAACGCCGCGGTGGTTTCCCCAAGCAACGTGGTTTACAACTGGGATGGCGACACCGCCACGATCACCAGAGCGCAACCCTTCACTTTCCTCTCCGCCCGCCTCACGTCCGCATGGCGGGACGGATTGGAGGTTCAGGTCACCGGTTACACCGGTGGGCTGATGCTCTATAGCAACGTCTTTTCCTTGAGCGCCACCCAGCCAACCCTCGTCCAGTTCAACTATACAGGAGTGAACACCGTTCAGTTCGTTTCGTCCGGCGGAACGGTCCACACCGGTTACAGCGGCAGCGGCCCGCAATTCGCCATGGATAACGCCGCGTTTCTGGTGTCCGACTCTCCGCCCCGGATTGTTGCGCAGCCTGCCAGCCAAATCATCCCCGCCGGTTCCACAGCGTCGTTCTCCGTATCCTCCACGGGCACGGCTCCGCTGTATTTCCAATGGCAACGAAACGGAGCGCCTCTGAGCGACGGCGGCAACGTATCCGGCTCCGCCACTCCGACGCTGACCCTAGATCGAGTCTCCATAGGCGACGACGGGGTCTATGCCGTTACGGTCACCAATGCCGCAGGCGCGGCGGCCAGTTCCGGCGCCGCGCTCACCGTCTATTCGGTCGCCGCCGGAGCGACCAACGCGTTGCAAAACGGCGGCTTTGAATCCGGCTCTTTTGCCGGCTGGACTCTTGCTGGCGACACGAACGACATGCTCATCAGCACGAATTCCGCCTACGCACATTCGGGCCGCTACGGCGCCCAGCTTGGGCCTGGCAGCCCGCCAGGCGGCTCGTTGTCCGAAACCGTGGCCACCGTGCCGGGGACATCCTATCAGCTCTCATTTTGGCTCGACAGCCCGGACGGACTGACGCCAAACAACTTCCTGATCTCTTGGAATGGCGCGGTTATTTATGACCAATCAGACCTCGGCGCGCTGGGCTGGTTCAATCCGCGATTCGTCGTCCAGGCCGCCTCCCCAACCAGCGTCATCCAATTTGAATGCCTCGACGCCCCAAGCTATCTGGGTCTCGACGACGTTGAGTTGGAGGCCATCAATCTTTCTCCCTCAATCGTTGTCGCGCCCGCAAGCCAGACCGTTTCCGCCGGGCAAAACGTGACCTTTTCGGCCGGCGTCATCGGCAGCAGTCCCTTGGTCTTCTCCTGGCAGCGCAACGGAGCCGAACTAAGCGACGGCGGCAACATCAGCGGTTCGGCGACTTCCTCCCTGACTCTGAGCAACGTGTCGGCAGCCAATTCCGGGGCCTACTCCGTGACTGTCACCAATTCGTTTGGGTCCGCCGCCAGCGCCCCCGCGGTGCTGACGGTTTATGCCGGCGTCTCCGGCGCCAGCAACATCGTGCAGAACGGCGGATTTGAAACGGGTGATTTCAGCGGTTGGTCGCTCAGCGGCAATTATTCGGGTTCCTATGTTGGCTCCGGCCCATCCTTCGCGCACAGCGGCAATCATGGCGCCCAACTGGGGGACGACAGCGAGAACTTCGGTTACGGGGCCTCGCTGGAGCAGACCTTGCCCACCGCCCCCGGAAGTTCCTACTTGTTGACGCTCTGGATGGAAAACATCTATGGCATCATGCCCAACATCTTCCAGGTTGGTTGGGGTGGCGTTACCCTTTTCAACCAGGCCGACCTCCCCGCCCAAGGCTGGGAACAATTCCAATTCGTCGTCGCGGCCCTTTCCTCAAACACCGTCCTCCAAATCAGGTTCGAGGATGAACTCGCTTATCTGGGGTTGGACGATATCAGCGTCAGCAACATCACGGTGGGCGGCGTCCCGTTGCTGACGGCTCAACCCGCCGGCCAGACCGTCCCACCAGGCGGACAGGCCCAGTTCAATGTGGCCGCCATCGGCGGCGTGCCGCTGACATTTAACTGGCGGTTCAACGGAGCCGGTTTGGCCGACGGTGGCGGCATCGCGGGATCGGCCACCTCCAACCTGATTTTGACGGCGGTTTTCGCCACCAACGCCGGCAGCTACTCTGTCGTTGTCACCAATTCCTTCGGCGCCGTTACCAGTTCGATTGCCCCATTGATTGTCCTGCCAACCCAAGCCAGCCTGATAACCTTCGATGATCTGGCCGAAACGACCGGCGGCCTGCCAATCCCCGACGGCTATCATAGTCTGACGTGGAGCAACTTTTATGAACTGGACGCGGTTAATTACCCGCTCCCCGGCGGCTTTGGCGCCGGAGTGGTGTCGCCGGACAACGTCGCCTTCAATGGCTACGGCGGCCCGGCCACACTTAGCGGCGGGACCTTCAGCCTGTTGAGCGCGTGGCTCACAGCGGCTTGGAATGAAAACCTGGAAGTCGAAGCCATCGGCTTCCGCAATGGAGTCGTCGTCTATGATAACGGCTACGTCGCCAGCGCGACCGCGCCCACCCTCATCAACTTCAACTATCAAGACGTCGATAAGGTTCTGTTCAGTGCCTCGGGCGGCTCGCCCTATCTGCCTTATTCCCAATCATCCGCCAATGAATTTGTTCTCGACAACGTCGTCATCAATCCTTCCGCCAGCCCGCCGCAAATCGCGACTCAGCCCGTCAGCCAGGCTGTGCCTCTCGGCTCGGCGGCGACCTTCAACGTCACCGCCACCGGCAACAGCCCCTTGAGTTACCAATGGAGCTTGAACGGAACGAACCTCACCAATGGCGGCTCCATCCACGGCGCGACCTCCAACGCTCTGACCATCAGCAATGCCGCGGCCGCCAATGTCGGCGCCTACTCGGTCGTCGTGAGCAATTCCTACGGCGCCGTTTCCAGCTCCAACGCCACCCTGACCCTTCTGCCGGGCGGGTCCGAAATGATCTCCTTTGACGATCTGCCGATGACCACCACCGGAGCCTATATACCGGACGGCTATCACGACCTGACCTGGTTCGAGTTTGCGGTACTGGACGGCCTCAATTACGGGCAGCCCAGCGGCTATGGAGCCGGAGTGGTCTCACCTCCCAATGTGGCGTTCAATGCGGATGGTTACCCGGCCACTCTGATTGCCCCCGGACCTTTTGACCTCTTCAGCGCCTATCTGACAGCCGCCTGGAACGATGACCTCCAACTCGAAGTCACTGGCTACGTGGGCGCCGAACTGGCCTACGACAACACGTTTACTTTGAGCGCAACGCAACCGCTGCTGATCAACTTCAATTACATTGGGGTGAACGAAGTCAATTTCATAGCCTCCGGCGGCACACCGCACCTGGCTTATGGGAATTATCCCGGTTACGAATTCGTCATGGACAACCTGATAATCGGTCCCGCGCAAACTCCTCCTCAAATCACCGCCCAACCCGCCGGCCAGCTCGCCCCCTCGGGCGCTCTGGTTTCGCTCCATGTCTCCGCCACCGGCAGCCCTCCGCTCAACTACCAATGGCAGCACAACGGCGCGCCGCTGTCCGACGGAACCAACGTCTCCGGCTCGGCCACGCCTGTTTTGACCCTCACCGGGATCGCCGCATCCAACGCGGGCGCCTATTCGGTCACCGTTACAAACGCCTTCGGCCTGGCCGTCAGCGCATCTGCGACCATCAGCGTTTATGCGCCCGCGGCAGGTTCCAGCAACCTCGTGCGCAACGGCGGCTTTGAAACCGGCGATTTCACCGATTGGACGTTGTCCGGCGACACAAATGACATCTTCGTAACGAGTTATGCGCCGTTTGTTCACTCCGGCACTTACGGCGCCGAACTAGGGCCGCCGGGGTTGTTGGGTGTGCTCCTTTCCCAGTCCCTGCCGACCACTCCGGGCAGCTCCTATCTGCTCTCCATCTGGCTCGATAACCCCTACGTTGCTGTCCCCAACGCCTTCCAAATGACCTGGAATGGCAGCGTCATTTTCACCCAGCAAAACAACCAAGGCGAGGCTTGGATCAACCCTCAGTTCATTGTTACGGCTTCCGCCACCAACAGCGTCCTGCTCTTTGACGTTCAAAACCAATTCGGCGCGTTCGGACTGGACGACGTCGCCGTATCGAACGTGGTGGTTGCCAATTTGGGCGCGGCGCCCCAAATCGCCGGCGCGTTGTTCACCGTCGCCAGCGGCCAGTTCTCCTTCTCCTGGACCGCGCAAGTGGGCCAAAGCTACCAAGTCCAATTCGCCACCAACCTGGCCAATCCTGCCTGGACCAATCTCGCCCCCGCCTCCGTTGCCGCCGCTCCCGTGATGAGCGCGTCCGACAGCATTGCGGGCAGCCAGCGCTTCTACCGCGTCCTCCTGCTGCCGTAAGAAAAAAGGCGGGGCGATCAAGCCCCGCCTTCGTGAAAACCAAAGTCAGACGATGTTTTAGCGGAAGAGCTTGCGGCGAAGCGCCTGCAAACCAACCAGCGCGCCGCCCAACAGGCCGGCCGTCATCCCGCCGTCAGGACATCCCGCAGGGGGGCCACCGACGTCAACCAGAAGCCCGGCAGGGTTGTTGAATTGCTGAACGCGGTTGTAAACAACGAAATCCACAGCCTCGCCCTGATCCAACGACACGGAAAAGGGCGTTAGCTCAAAGAAAGTCGCAGCGGTGCTGACAACGGTGCCGCCGACCACGGTATCACCCACCACGGTGCCGCCAACGATCATCTCTGCGGTGTCGTCCACTCCCCAGTACCCGCTTGCGATGCCGGACGCGCCGGCGACTGTTTGGAAAATGTAATTGTAATTCTGATTGTCGGTCACCCACGGGTCTGTCGAAGTGTCGGGTACCCAGGGGCTGTCCCACTGAGCCGGCAGCGGGTTGGCCACCCAAAATCCACCTGGGCCAATCAACGGCGCGGAGGTCGTCTGCCCCTCAAGGATTCCCGAGGGGTACTGAATCAGGGGAAGTTGTCCGCTCGGATCAACGAGCGTATAATTTGGGTCCACCGTTCCCTGCGCGCCCAGGCCGGTATCCGAAAGGATTGGGCTGGGCACCGCCTGCATGGCGGTCGCAAGCGCGCCTATCGCTCCCAACATCACTGCCAATGGTTTCATTCTCATATTGTTCTCTTGTTCTTATTCGGTTGACGGCTCACATCGTCACCCAAATCAAATTGTCAACGCTTGTCTTCGTCGCTTTATCCGCCACACCTCATTGCACACGAGGTCGTCCATTGCCCAACTGAATAGGTTTGTAGCAGACAGAATGCCAGACAACCGCAAAATCGCCGATTGGCAATTTGTTGTTACATAACATGCTGTTACATAACATGTTAGGAACACGTCCCGTTCTGGCACGTTACGCGTCGCATAAGACATACTGTAAACCATCCCGACGTTTCGGACAAAAACCGCTGCCTCACTATTCAGCAACCTGTTGTACGGCAACACCTTGCGCTAGACCAAGCAGATTTTGTCAACCCCTTCGACAAAAACGGACTGGTTTCGACCGTTCCGGCATCCAACGGCGTGGGCACGCCGCCCGCAAATCCTCACACAAAACAGGAGAGGGTCCGTTGAACCTCGGTTCCGTGGAAAGACAGATTCGACGGGGCAAAAAAAGAGGAGGCCGGATGGGTTCTTAATCCATCCGGCCTCGCTCCTAGGGGAGCAAACGCCAAGCCAGCAACTCACCGCCTCAGTTCCAGCAAAATATCCCCGCGGGCCAGCGTAAGCGCTCTGACTACCTGCGAAGTCTGCGTCCAACCGCGCCGATCATCGCGCACGCGCCAAGCAGCATAACTTGAGTGGAGCCGAAATCGGGAACACCTTGGGTTTCCACGATATAGCCGCCAACATAGCCGCCTTCATCGTTGAATTCGTAAGTGCCGTACCGATTGATGGCCAGGCCCTCTGAATCTCCGTTAGGTTCGCCGGAGTGAAAATTGTCTCCAACAGTCCACGGTACGACTGAAGCGACCGGTCCCGACGGGGGCACGCTTGTGACCCAAGACCAGTTGTTTGCATCACTCGTGGAATAAGAACCATCGGCTGGAACCGCCCCCAAATAGGCCTCAAATTGTTGACCGGCGTTCGCCGTAAAGAATCCGTTGCCAATCAAGCCGTTATAAACGGCTTCAATTGTGGCCTGATCCGGCAAGATGGCCAGATAACCGCCATCAACGTTCGCGGCATCTTCAGCGGCACTCCAACTGATCCCAGGCGCGGCGTACAAAGAGAACGTGTCGCCACCATAAGTTGTTGTTGCCAAGGGGGTTGCCACAGCATTCAGCCCGCCCAACAGGGTTAAACTGATCGCCATTCCAAGTGCGGAAACTATTTTTTTCATATTTTAATAACTTAATTACCATTTTTTCGTGCGTCTCATTCTGTCTTGCTTTATCCCACTCCGTCCTTTCTCCTTCACTCTCTGGACGACAAACCCTGCTCACTTCCCGTATGGTAAGCACGCGGGGTGCCACTAATCCGCGACGTCACAAACCGGTGCACTTGCACCATAACATGCTGTTAGCGAATTAGTTACGCATAAGCGGCCCAAGTTCTTTGCCGAACCCTCAATCACGGCTTGTGTAAGATATTCCGACATCATGGCCGACAATGGCTGCCAAAGCAATAGGCAACATGTTTAATGTGAACACCTTACGCAAATATGATTCGCGGGTGTAAAGACTTTCGATAAGAACGAAGCCGTTCCCGTCTCTCCAGTCCCCGGCAAGGACCTGAATATATTCTCATCCGTGCTAAGACTCCGCCGCTTGCAACGCCCGTGCCAGGGCACCAATTCCAATCGCATCGGCGCACGCAATGTGAAATCCGCTTTCCACCTTGGGCGCGGAACTGCGCTTGATTTCAACGGCCCATATCGCGCCATCCGGCATTAACCTAATAATAGATGTGTCGGTAGGAGAGGGATAATGATCTCCTTTCCATTTTTCTGACCCCATTTTTCTGACTTGAATTATGCCGATAACCTGCCCCATCCCCCTGAGTCCGATGAATCAAAAGGCCTTTGTCCAGCTTGACGAGGAGGGGATGCGCCATGCCTTCGAGCGCCAGGGTCAGCTGGGCCGCGTTTGCGATGGCGTGTGCAACTGGCGTCGTTGAGGAAGTGACATGAAGTCAGAAAAATGGGGTCAGAAAAATTGCCTTGAAACTAGGTCAACGCTTATGATCGACGCTACCAATGAACCTGCCAAGTTCATTGCTGCATTTCACCAATGGAATTGGTGCGACGCTCCTGCGAAGCCGTCCCTTTTCCCAAAGAAACGCCCCGGCTCGGCGAGAGCCTCTCTCGCCGAGCCGGGTGTGTCCAAAAGCTGATCTTCGCCCTTTAAAGAGTTCCGCTTAGAAAAAGTAATATGGAGACCCCGAATCACCGGCCCGAGGCTCAACCTTGGGGGATAAAAAAGGCCTCCATTCGACGTGGCTGTCCAGCATTCCAACATTGACGCCGGAGGGCATTGTCGGATTGGCCATGTGGGAAGTGGTAAATGGGTACTGCCCGCCGATGATTCCAACCCACGGAAACTTTTCTCGTTCGGCAAGGGTAATCGGAGGATCGGGTGGAGTACTCGAAGTGAGCATTTCACATGCCATCTGCGGACGGCTGGCCAGGCTGCCGACTGGTACCATTTTACCCGCTGAGTTGAGTACCGAAGCCTCACTCAGGCTATAGTTGAGATTCGTTGCAAAATCCCATGACCCGGACGTGCCGTAGGAAGCGGTGCCGGGAAAAGTTTCAGCATAGCCTATCTGCGAATAACCGAGAGTATTCCAGTTGGTCCATTCGTGGTAGAGATCCTCGCCTGAATTTCCCTGGTCCTGGGGATCATACCAGATTCTGTAACCGCCGCCACTGGTGTTCATGGCCTGACAGACAGTGCCGGACATGTCATGCGCCCAATAGCCAGCGCCGCTCACCGGAAGCTTGTCCTTGTAGTCGGCCGCGTACGCGGCCAAGGTCACGAGTTGTTCCTTCTCGTTGTTCTTGCATTGGGAACGATTGGCCTCGACCTTGGACTTGGCCAGGGCGGGCAACAACATGGCCGCCAGAATCGCGATGATGGCGATGACCACCAGCAATTCGATTAGGGTGAATGCTCCCTTCCGGGACTGCGCTTTTGTCATAGATTTCATGCTTTGCAAAAATCTACCCTTCATAGTGCGCATTTGCAATGTGCGTTTCGATGCACACCCCCCGCATCGCAATTTTTCGCAATCTGACGGGCATGGAGGCGAAGGAATGACGAATGCCTGAGCACCAATGACGAAAGACTGACGAAGCCCGAATGGCTAAAGTGCTCCGGGCGGCTCATTTCGTCATTGAGTCATTTGGGAATTCTCTCATCATTGGTGCTTAGACATTCGTCATTTTCCCCGGCGTATTGTGGTTCCAGCCAGTTGCGGGAGCGGCGTTCCGCGCTCAATCCGCTTTGCTAATGATGAGAATTACTTTTTCCCAATTCGTGCGGAAAATCAGAAAGTCCCTTGCCAGTTCTGGCTGAACAGCTTAAAGAAGAAACGCGACGAAATGGCCGCCTTTTCGTTTCGCCCGGTTCAAATGAGGCGCGGCTCCCGCCGTTCGTTGCGGCGGAGGGCGAAAAAGGGTTGACGTGTTTGGCCCAGGCAGGAAGTATTGCTGGCGTTTCAACTTTCGGAATGATTTTGGACAGAGATAAAACAGGCTGAGATGTCGGACATTTTTCCAAAGTGGACCAACCGGCTGCCGCGCAACATCATCATTGGCGCGCTTCTGGCGGGCACGGCTGTCACCGGCGCTGTCAGCTATTACTTCACCCCCAAATACACGCGGGTGGGCTACGAACCGATTCAGCCCGTGGCATTTCCGCACAGCGCGCATGTGAACCAACTGGGGTTGGATTGCCGCTACTGCCATAACGGTGTCGAGAAATCGTGGTATTCCAACATCCCGGCCACTTCGGTCTGCATGAATTGCCATAACCAGGTGTTGAAGGACGATCCGCGCCTGGCGCTGGTCCGCGAGAGCGCCGCCTCCGGCGAACCGATCCCCTGGGTGCAAATCCATAAATTGCCCGATTACGTCTATTTCAACCATTCCGTTCATGTCAACCGGGGCGTCAGTTGCGTGGAGTGCCATGGGCAGATCAATCGCATGGATGAGGTGTACCACGCCAAGCCCTTGAGCATGTCGTTTTGCCTGGATTGCCACCGCGATCCCGCCGCCCGGCTCCGGCCCCTGGACAAGATCACCGATCTGGACTGGAAGGCCGCCGACGGCGACGCGCAGTTGGCCCAAGGCAAGGCCTATGTTCACGACTGGAACGTGCAGTCGCTGCAAACTTGTTCGACTTGTCATAGATGAAAACGATCCCACCTCCCTGTCACGAACCGGAGACCGGCCCCAAGTATTGGCGCGGGTTGGATCAAGTGGCTGAGACTCCGGAATTCCGCCAGTGGGTGGAGCGGGAGTTTCCCGCCGGCGCCGGCGAGTGGACCGACCCGGTTTCCCGGCGGCATTTCGTCAGGATCATGTCGGCTTCGTTCCTCCTGGCGGGCTTGGGCGCGACGGGCTGCCGGCGGCCAGTGGAGAAGATTTATCCATTCGCCAAAATGCCGGAGAATTATGTTCACGGCGTTCCACAATACTTTGCCACCGCGATGCCCTCGCGGCGCGGCGCGACGGCGTTGATCGTCAAATCCAGCGATGGACGTCCCACGAAAATCGAGGGAAACCCCGATCTTCCCGACGGCAACGGGGGCACCGACCCGTTGGCGCAGGCGGCGGTGCTGGGCCTTTACGACCCGGATCGCGCGATGCGCTTCGCCCTCAACGGCGAGGCCCGCGGCAGGCAGGCCGCGCTGGACGCATTGACGAAGTTGAGCGAGACCGCGGGAGATGGCAGCGGGCTGGCGTTCCTGCTGGAACAAAGCAGTTCCCCCTCGCGCGCCCGGCTCCAGGCGGCCATAGCCGGGAAATTCCCCAAGGCGCGCTGGCATGTCTATGAGGCGGTTGATCTGGATTTGGGCCGTCAGACAGCATCCCTGGCCTATAAGACACCCGTCGAGCCGTACTTTAAATTGGATCAAGCACGGGTGATCCTCTCGGTGGATTGCGATTTCATCGGCAGCGAAGAAAACGCGCACGGCAACATCCGCCGCTTCGCGCAAGGGCGGGCGTTGGAGGGCAAGGAAGATTCCATGAGCCGGCTTTACGCGGTCGAGAGCCTTTTCACGTTGACCGGCCTCAACGCGGACCATCGGCTGCGCCTGCCGCCAAGCCTGATCGTTCCGGCGCTGGCGCGGCTGGCTCTGAAGATTCTCGCGCCGTCGGACATGGACGGCAAGTTGCGCGATTTGAGCGCGGCGGCCCAGGCGCATGACAGTTGGATTGAGCCTTGCGCCCAAGACCTCAAAACAAACGCGGGCAGGAGCCTGGTTCTGGCCGGGTATCGTTTGCCGCCGGCGGCGCACCTGCTGGCCATCGCGATCAACGAAGCCCTCGGCGCTGTTAATCATACCGTTGAATATCATACCGCCCCGGCTGCAATAGACCCCGATTTGGCCGGCCTGGCGGCCGCGCTTAAGGGCGGCCAGGTCCAGACCCTGGTGATTCTGGGCGGCAACCCAGCTTACAACGCGCCCGCCGACCTGGATTGGCCGCAGGCGCAGGCGAAAGCCAAAACGGTCGTCCGCCTGGGCAGCCATGAGGACGAGACGGCTTGGAACGCCGCCCTTCATGCGGACGCCCAATGGGACCTGCCGCAGGCGCATTTCCTGGAATCCTGGGGCGACGCCCGGACGGCGGACGGCACGCTGGCGCCCATTCAGCCGCTGATCGACCCGATCTTCGGCGGCATCACCGAGCTGGAAGTTCTCGCGTTGATTGGCGGCTTGACACCGAGCACTCCGTACGAGATCGCGCGGGAGACGTTTCGGTCCATTGGCGGCGACAGCGAGAATGCCTGGAGGAAATATCTCCACGACGGTTATCTGGCCGGCAGCGCAGCTCCGGCGGCCAGCGTGCGGCACGATCCGTCCGCATTGGCCGGAGCGCTGGCGCAATTGAAGTCCGCGCCCTCCCAAGGCGGGCTGGAGATTGTTTTTTATCGGGATGCCAAGATGGATGATGGCCGTTACAACAACAACGGCTGGCTTCAGGAATTGCCCGATCCCATTACGAAATTGACCTGGGACAACGCGGTGTTGCTCAGTCCTGCCACGGCCAGGCGATTGAACGTCGATTACCGGAAGCGCGGCGCCCAGAACCAGAAGTTCTTCGAGCATACCGTCGAGGTGACATTGAACAATCGCAGCATCAAGGGGCCGGTGTGGGTCCAGCCGGGCATGGCTGACGACACCATTGGCCTGGCCTTGGGCTACGGACGCCAGAGGACCGGGCGGGTCGGACGCGGCGCGGGATTCGACGCGTGCAAATTGCGCACCAGCGACAATTTGTATTACGCAGCCGGCGCGGTCCTGCGCGACACGGGCGACACGAGCTACGAGCTGGCCACGACGCAAAGCCATTGGAGCATGGAAGGGCGGCCGGTCGTCCGCGAAGCCAACTTGGAGCAATACCGCAAGGACCCCGCCTTCGCGCAAAAGATGAAGCCGGAGAAGCCGCCGGTGGAATCGCCTCTTTACCCCAATCCCCTCGACACGACCAAGCTCAACGGCCTGCATCAATGGGGCCTGTCGATTGACTTGAACCGGTGCGTCGGCTGCTCCGCCTGCATGGTGGCGTGTCAAAGCGAAAACAACATCCCGATAGTCGGAAAAGAAATGGTGGGCAAGAGCCGCGAGATGCACTGGATTCGCCTCGACCGCTATTACGCCGGGCCGGTCGAAGACCCGCAGGCGGTGACGCAACCGATGCTTTGCCAGCATTGCGAAGCGGCGCCGTGCGAAAGCGTTTGCCCGGTCAACGCGACGTCGCACGATGACGAGGGGTTGAACGTGATGACTTACAACCGGTGCGTCGGCACCCGTTATTGCTCCAACAACTGCCCTTACAAGGTCCGCCGCTTCAACTTCTTCGATTACAACCGCCGCCCGCTCGATCATCTTTACAAAAGCCCGCTGGTCACGGAAACCGACGGTCAATGGGAGCTGTTGCGCTGGCTCAAGAACCCGGACAAAGGCAATTTGCCCGAAGACCAATGGCAACTGTCGCGGCTGGTCAAAAACCCGGACGTGTCGGTCCGCATGAGGGGCGTCATGGAAAAATGCAGCCTCTGCCTCCAGCGCATCGAGCAGGCCAAGATCGCCGCCAAGGTCAAGGCGCGGGACAGCGGGCACATCCGGCTTTCGGAAAAGGAAAACACGGTGCCCAAGACCGCCTGCCAGCAGGCCTGCCCGGCGGAAGCCATTGTGTTCGGTGACACGTCCGACGCCGGGAGCGCCGTGAGCAAGGCCAAGAAGCAGGAGCGCACCTACACGGTGTTGGAGTTCCTGCTGACCAAGCCGCGCTGCACCTACCTGGCCCGGGTGCGCAATCCCAACCCGCTCATGCCGGACTACAGGGAACATCCCATGCCGCGCACGACCGAGGAGTTCAACAGCGGGCCGTTTTCCTCCCCTGAAAGCGAAACGGAACCTTCCGGGAAAGGAGCGCTCTAATGGCCGCGCAGCCGGTTTTGGACGAGCGTTCGCTGATCAAGGTGCAGGCGCCCCCCGCCTCGCTGGAGCGAGAGCCGCTGGTGGGCAGCCAACACGGACCGGGCTGGCTTTCCGACAGGATCGCCGGCGTGATCGAAGGGGAAACGCCCGGCTGGTGGAAGATTTCCTTTGCGATCAGTGTGACCATGATGACGGTCTGCTTTGCCTTGATCCTTTACCTCATGTCAACCGGGGTGGGCATCTGGGGATTGCAACATCCGGTGATGTGGGGCTATGCGATCATCAACTTCGTTTGGTGGATCGGCATCGGCCACGCCGGAACGCTCATATCAGCCATTTTGTTTCTGCTCCGCCAACGCTGGCGCACTTCCATCAACCGCGCCGCCGAGGCCATGACCATTTTCGCCGTCATGTGCGCCGGCATTTTTCCCCTGATCCACATCGGACGGATATGGTATGGCTGGTGGCTCTTCCCGGTTCCCAATTCCAACGGCATCTGGCCCCAATTCCGCTCTCCCTTGATGTGGGACGTCTTCGCCGTTTCGACCTACTTCACCGTCTCGGTGCTTTTCTGGTACATGGGTTTGATTCCCGACCTTGCGGTGATGCGGGACCGGGCGAAAACGAAGATTCGCAAATTCAGCTATGGCCTTTTCGCGCTGGGTTGGACCGGGTCGAACCGCCATTGGAGCAATTACGAGAAAGCCTATCTCATTCTGGCCGGCCTTTCCACCCCGCTGGTTCTGTCCGTCCATTCCATCGTCTCACTGGATTTCTCCGTCTCGCAGTTGCCCGGCTGGCATACCACGATCTTCCCGCCCTACTTCGTGGCCGGCGCGGTGTATTCGGGCTTTGGCATGGTGCTCACACTTTTGGTGCCCTTGCGCCGCATGCTCAAGCTGGAGGAGATCATCACCGTGCGTCACGTCGAGTTGATGTGCAAGGTCACCCTGGCCACCGGCTCGATCGTGGGTTACGCCTATGGCATGGAGTTTTTCATCGCCTGGTACAGCGGCAATCCTTACGAGAGATTCCTCTTCCTGCAAAATCGCGCCGCGGACCCGTTCATCCTTGGACCGCTGTTCCATGTGCCGCCCGCTCCCTACTGGTGGGCCTTCTGGACGATGGTGACTTGCAATGTGGTGGTGCCACAGTTCTTCTGGTTCAAGAAAGTCCGCACCAGCATGTTGGCGGTCTTTTTCCTCTCCATTTTGGTCAATGTCGGGATGTGGTTTGAACGGTTTGTCATCGTCATCACCTCGCTGCACCGCGAATTCCTGCCCTCCAACTGGGGCTATTACGGGCCGACCTGGGTGGACATCCTTCAGTTTCTGGGAACGTTCGGGTTGTTCTTCACGTTTTTCCTGCTGTTCCTGCGCTACATCCCCTTGATTGCCATCGCGGAGGTCAAGGGAGTGACACCCCAGGCCGACCCTCATCATCCGTTGGGCGGCGCCAAAGTTGGAGGGAAACACTGATGCCAGCTTCTTACGCCATCCTGGCTGAGTATGAAACGCCCGCCGCCGTATTGCACGCGGCCGGGAAAGTGCGCGACGCCGGCTATCGCCATTGGGACGTTTTCACCCCCTTCCCCGTTCACGGCATGGACGGCGCCATGGGCATCAGGAACTCCAAGGTGGGTTGGTTCTCCTTCATCGGAGGATGCACCGGTTACACCACGGGCATGTTGATGATCTGGTTCATGAACGCTTACGATTATCGCATTGTCATCGGCGGCAAACCGATGTTCAGCCCCTTCGCCGCCTTTCCGCCCTCGTATGAGTTGACCATCTTGTTCGGGGCCTTCGGCGCGCTGCTGGGGATGTTATTCCTCAACCGCCTGCCCCGACTGCATCATCCCCTGCTCAAGAACCGCCGCTTCGCCATGGCCACGCATGACCGTTTTTTTGTGGTCATTGAAACAAGCGACCCGCAATACTCCGAAATCGAAACCCGCCAACTGCTCGAATCCCTGGGCAGCCGGCACATCGAAATGGTGGAGGAATAATGCGCTATTTCCTCCTTGTCTTCGCCGTTTCCGGCATCGCCCTGCTTGGCATTTGCGGCTTCCGCGGCGGCCTCTCGCGCCGGCCCCCCATTGAACTGTTCCCCGACATGGTGCGCCAAAACAAGGTGCGTCCGCAAACGCCCGGCGATTTCTTTCCCGATCAATTGTCCTCGCGCCTCATCCCCGCCAACACCGTGCCCCGCTCCGGCCCCTATCAACTCGACGGCGAAGTCCTCTCCGTCAATGGCAAACCGGTTTTTCCTTACGAAGATTCAGCCGTCAACACGGGGCGGATTCCCGGCACGACCAATTGGGCGCCGGTCACGCCGCTGACCATCACGCGCCAATTGCTCCAACGCGGGCAGCAGCGTTACCAGATCAACTGCCTCCCCTGCCACGGCCCCGACGGCGACGGCAAGGGCATCACCAGCAAATACGGCATGGTCGCCATGGCCAATTTCCATGACAAACGCCTCATCGACATGGCTGACGGCGAGGTTTTCAACACCATTACCCAGGGCAAAAACAACATGGGCGCTTACGGGGCCAATGTCCCGGTTGTGGACCGCTGGGCCATCATCGCTTATGTGCGCGCGCTGGAACGCAGCCAATTGGCCACCGACGAAGACGTGCCGGACCCCTATCGCGCTCAGTTCAAGAAATAGCCTATGAGCACAAACCCTCACTCCGCGGGCAGGTCTGGACTGGAATTGTCAAAGTTTCGGAATTTGCCGGTGATTCTGATCGTGGCTGGCGCGATTGGAGCGGGCCTGGGGGTTGCCGCCAGCGGCAAAGGCGTGACGCAGTTCGCCTTTTCGTGGCTGCTGGCATTCATGTTTGCCCTGAGCCTGTGCATGGGCGGCCTGTTTCTCGTCATTGTGCATCACTTGTTCGACGCCAGTTGGTCCGTGCCCACCCGCCGCCTGTGCGAACACCTGGCCTGCCTCCTCGCGCCCACCATGCTCATTTTGTTCCTCCCCATCGCCATCCTGGCAAAAACGATTTATCCCTGGATGCGCCTCACGAATCCGGACCACGCCGTGCAGTCCAAGTACCCGCTCTTCACGACGCCGGGCTACTATATCGCGTCGGCGATTCTGTTTGGAATTTGGTGGCTCTACTCCAACCGCCTCCGATATTGGTCCTTGCGGCAGGATGAAACCGGCTCCGCCGATTGCACCCGGCGCATGCGCTTTTTTGCCGCCTCTGGCGTGGTGCTCTTCGCGCTGACTCTCACCCTGGCAGCCATCCTCTGGATGAAGGGCCTCATGTCCGAATGGTATTCCACGATGTACGGCGTCACTTATTTTGCCGCTTCGATTTGGGTAACACTTCCCACTGTGTATGTCATCACGCTGATCCTGCAACGCACGACCGTGCTGGGAAATCTGGTCAAGGAGAAAACCTACTACATGCTCGGCTCCCTTTTCCTGGCGTTCACGGTGTTCTGGGCCTACGTCAACTTCTCCCAATACTTCATTATCTGGAACGCCAACATGCCGGAGGAAACTTTCTGGTACGTCCTGCGCGAAAAAGGAACCTGGGATGTCGTGGGCAAGTATATCATCATCTTTGGCCACTTCTTCATTCCATTTGTCATGCTGCTGCGCATCGACTTCAAACTCAAACTGGCCACGATGCTCCCCCTGGCGGCGTGGGCTTGGGCCATGCACTTCGTCGATCTTGAATTCCAAATCATGCCGGCCGTCCATCCCAACACCATCCTGACCCCGGGCCTCCTCTCCGATCTGGGCTGCGTCCTGCTTTTCACCGGCGTCTTGATGATCGTCTTCATCCGGTCCCTCAATCGCCACCCGCTTTACCCCCTCAAGGACCCGCGGATCGCCGAAGCAATGGATGTCTATGTTCCGCCGGCCGCCGAAGTTTCCGTCACACCCCAAGGCGCAAAATGAATTCCGATTCCTGCCGCCAAAAAGGCCCCTGCGCCGCTTCCATCGCGGCCTTCCTGGGAACGTTCCTGGTCATTGCGCTGCTGGTCTGGCTGATGCAATCCTACACCAAAGCGCCCTCCCTGACGGCTAACCGCGCCGCCGAACGGCTGCAAATCCTGGCGGAGTTCAAGGCGGCCAACGCCCCGCTGTTGGAGAAATATGATTGGCAGGACCAGGCAAAGGGATTCGTCCGCGTCCCGATTGAACGGGCCAAGGAATTGATTTTGCAGGAGTGGCAGGACCCGTCCGCCGGCCGCTCCAATCTCATGGCCCGCGCGGCCAGGGAATTTGCCCCAGCCCCCAAGGCGCCGGAAAAGAAGAATGAATACGAATAGGCTGTCCCGGCCATGAGCGCGACCCCTTCTCCAGCGTCCGCTGTTTCGCTCGTTTCGCCACGGTCCACGCCGGCTGAAGCCGGGAAATCATGCCCGGTGCCGTTCCTCTGCCTCTTCGCGGGCGCGGTCGCATGGCTGTTCGCCGCCGCGTTGCTGGGCTTGATTGCCTCGCTCAAATTCCACAATCCCGCTTTCCTGGCCGGCCAGCCTTGGTGGACGTACGGGCGCGTTCACGCCGCCGGAAGCGCCGCCTTCCTCTACGGATTCGCAGTGCCCGCCGCGCTGGGGGTTGGACTTTGGTTGCTCTGCCGCCTGGGCCGCGCACGTTTGGCCGGACCGTCCGTCGTTCTGCTGGGTGGCATCCTTTGGAACCTGGCAGCCGCCGTCGGCGTTGCCGCCATTTTGGGCGGCGAGAGCACAGGTTACGATTCCTTCGAGATGCCCGCGTATTGCGCGCCGATGCTTTTCGCGGCTTATGGAATGATTGGCGTTTGCGGGCTTCTCACTTTTCATCAGCGGCGGGAAGGTGGCCTTTATCCGTCGCAGTGGTTTGTCCTTGGATCGATCTTCTGGTTTCCATGGATTTTTTCCACCGCGGCGCTGCTGTTGCTGGTTACGCCCGAACGCGGCGTCCTCCAGGCGCTGACGGCCTGGTGGTATGCCCACAATCTCAGCACGGTCTTCCTCGGCTTTGCCGGGCTCGCGCCGGTGTTCTATTTCATTCCCAAACTCGTCGGCCGGCCGCTGCATAGCTATTACCTCGCCGCGCTGGCGTTTTGGACACTGGCGCTCTTCGGCAGTTGGGGCGGTATTCCCGGCGGCGCTCCCCTGCCCTCCTGGATGACCAGTCTGGGCGTGGTCGGAACCGTGGTGACCGCTGTCCCGCTCCTGGCCGTCGCCGCCAATCTTTTTCAAACCGTCCGCCACGACCTCCACAAACTCGATGCCAACCCCACTTTGCGCTTCACCTACGTCGCGCTGGTCTTCTGGATCATCGCCGGCGCGCAGCAGATCGTCGGCGTGCTGCCCGGCGTCAGCGCCATCACCGGTCTTACCTGGTTCGGCGTCGCCCAACAGGAATTGTTCCGCTGGGGCTTTTTCGCCCTGGCGGTTTTTGGCGCCCTTTACCACATCGTTCCGCGCCTTCTGGACTTGGAGGAAAGCGCCTGGTGCCCGCGTCTGCTCAAGGCGCATTTCTATTTGACGTTCCTCGGCATCCTCATTTCCTATCTCTGCCTGCTGGTCTGCGGCATCGGCCAGGGCGTCCTGCTGGCGGACCCGCGGCACACCTTCCCGGAGGTGATGAAAAGCTCCATGCTCCCCCTGCGTGTGAGCACGATGGGAGACTTCTTCGTGGCTTTTGGAACCATTGCCTTCCTCCTCAACTTCGCCCGCATCCTGACCCGCCCCTGCCGGTGCTGCTGCGGCGCGGCCTGCGCGGCGTCCAAACCAAGGGAGGGCGCATGAACCGCGGCCCGCTGCTCTTCCTGGGATTGTTCATCACCATGGCCTGCTCGTGGCTCGGCTTTGTATTGGGGCCGCAACTGCAAATCGGCGGCCTCGCGCAGACCAACACCGTCGTCGTGGGCGACGCTTCGCCCCAATCCTATCCTCTGGCCCAGCCTGGCGCGGCCCGTCAAGGCGCTGAAATCTACCGCGCCAACGGCTGCTCCGCCTGCCACACCCAAATGATCCGCCCGCTCCAATCCGGCTCCGACACCCACCGCGGTTGGGGCGCGCGCCGCAGCCTAGCCGAGGATTATCTCTTCGACCAACCCGTCATGCTCGGCTCCGTTCGCGTCGGGCCGGACCTGGCCAATTACGGACGGCGCTCGGACCTCAATGGAGTCCTGCTCCGCCTGTACATTCCGCAATTGATCACTCCAGGCTCGCTTATGCCTTCCTATCGTTACTTGTTTGAAACGCGCAAAGTCGATCACTTTTTGTCCCGCGACGCCCTGGTTTTGCCATCTCAGATCGCCCCGGCGGCTGGTTATGAAGTTATTCCGCGCCCGGAGGCCCTGGCGCTGGCCGCTTACGTGTTGAGCCTGCGCCAGGAAGGATACCTTTTTGAAGCGCCGCCGCCGCCCCTCTTGACCAACGCCCTCGTCTTCAAAACCAATTCTCCGGCCAAAACCAATTCCCCCGCCAAATGACACCCAACGAACCATCGCAGCCTTTGCCCGGGAACGGCGCCGAGCCGACCGCGAATCCCGCGCCGGTTCCGATCTGGCTGGTCCTGGTGTTCGGTGCGTTGGTTTATTGGTGTCAACTTTATCTTAGCGCCCACGCCGGCGGTTTCAGCCCGGTGGTTTACACGCCCTACGCGTCGTCGGAAGAGGTCGCCGCCGCCAATCCGCAGGACCCCGGCGCGCGCAAACGGGCGATGGGCAGGGAGGTTTTCGAGAAGACGTGCTACCTCTGTCATCAACTCAACGGCTTGGGCAAGGAGGGCATCGCGCCCCCGCTGGTCGGCTCCGAATGGGTTCTGGCGCCGCACGGCGACCGCATCGCGCGCATCGCCTTGAATGGTTTGACCGGGCCGATCACCGTCAAGGGACAGGAATGGAACCTCACCATGGTGGCGTGGCGCGACAATTACAGCGACGAGCAAATCGCCGCCGTTCTGACCTACATCCGCACCAAATTGGGGGATAACAAAGCCTCGGACATCGACGCCGCCCTGGTCAAGGCCGCCCGCGCCGAACCCCACCCCGGCCCGGAAACCACCGACGAACTGCTAAAGATTCCGGTTCAGTGACAGATTGATTTCAGAGCAACAGGTGGTACTCTTAGAAAAACGGCATGACTACTTTGGTGATTGATAGCGCGGGCAGCAGAGCGACGGCAGCCCGATTGACTGAGGACACTTTGGTCAATGGGAAATCCCGAATAAGGATGAACCACTCGTGAAACTATTCATTCCACTCATTGCCGGAGCTTTGATGTTCTCGTCCGCGCCAGCGCGCGGTGATGCCACCGTGACTTGGGACTCCGACAACGGTTTCGTGCCCTCCACGGTGGACATCCTCACCAACCAGACGGTGACGTGGTGGGATTATGACCTTTATGGTTTGGACGTGCCAATCTACTTCGACGCCGGCCTCAGTTTTACCGTGCCGAATTATACCAGTGCTCAAGTGATCTTCCAATTCGCGGGGACCTACGCTTATCACAGCGCTTACGGAGACATTGGCACCGTGATCGTTGTCACCCCGCCCGCCCTTGCCATCACCTCGCCGGCCGGAGGCGCTGTCTTCCCGGCGCCCGCGACTTTCACGGTTCAAGCCAGCGCATCCGAAACCCCGCCCGATGCCGTATCGGACGTTCAGTTCTTTCTCGGCGACGGCGACGGCACCAACCTCATCGCGGACGTCACCTCGCCGCCCTACAGCTTTGATCTAACCAACCTCGCGTCAGGTGCTTACACGTTGATCGCGCTGGCCTCCGATTCGTATGGATTTACCGCGACCAACGCGATCACGGTCACGGTGTCCCAAGGCGCGGCAATCAGCCTGGGCTCACCCCGGATTGCCGCGGGCCATTTTTTGTTCGACGTGACGGGATTGACGGATGGCAAAACAAACATCGTCCAAGTTTCAACCAATCTTGCCTCCTCCTCGTGGTCGCCGATCCAAACGAACGTGGCGTCCGGCACGGCGGTCACCGTGACCAATGCCGGGCTTGTGCCTCGACAATTCTTCCGGGTTGTCCAACAACCCTGAAACTCGCCGGCCAAACATTGACTGGACGGCTTCGATGAATGAACCTAAAAACGGCAGTTGAAGTGTAAACCTGTTGGGTTTCCGGATCCCTTGGAACCGGGCGCGGCGATCTTTTTCGTGCAATTGGGACCCAGCTAACCAGGCACCCACGCCTGTTGCCCGAACCAGACCCGGCAAGCGGCCTCCCGCTTCCGGAAAGGCGTCAATATCCGCTCCCAAATCCGCTCCCAGCACTGCTGGCTGCTCAACTGCTCCGCAGCATTCCTCAACCCGCTGAGAAACAGGCTCAGATCCGTCAACAATCGTTGGGCTTGGCTGGCTTGGGCGTGAACGCTGGTCAGCACAATGGTCGTCCGCCCCGCGTGTTTGGTTTCCCGCCCCACCGCGCACATCAGCAGGGGCCGGCTGGTCACTGCTTCCCGCGGTCGCTCCGGATCGGCGCACCGCACAAACAGGCTCCACCAGTTGTAAATCAGCGCCACGTTGCGCGCCGCGACCTGGCAGCGCAGCAAATCCTGCGTCACAAATCCACCCCAGCCCCATTGCCGTTTGAGTTCGTCAATCGTGTTTTCGCTGTCCGCCCGCTCCCGATATAATTGGGCCAGTCCCGCCAAATCCCAATCGGCATTGGTCACCAGCAAAACATATTCATAGGGATCCGCCGCCGCCACTTCTAACAGCAGCCTCTCCCCGCCCTCGGTCAGTTCCTTTTCGGCGCGATGAACCCGCCGCCGCAATACGATCACCCGCCGGGGGCAACTCCACCCCTGCAAGCACAGAGGGTGTTCCATCCCTTGCCAACCCTGCCCGCAGTCTTTCCAGCCGCCTTGGCCCTTGAGCTTTTCGACCAGCCGCGCGCCGCCCTTGCTCAGGCGCAAGCGAAACAGATAGCGCTGCTGCCGGTTGAGTCTCTCGCATTCCACCATGAAGTTCTCATTGCCAAAACCACAATCTCCCCGCAGCAAATAGGGCCGGTGTTGGGCCGACAACCTCTCCCACCATTGCCAGAACTTTTGGCTGACGGCCCGGCTGTGAAACTGTTTGCCCGGCGCCACCACCACGTCCAAAGCCAGCCGCAACCGCGAAATGAAAAAGGTGTGGTAAGCGTGAGCGGGCCGCCCGGGCTTGTGCGGATTGTAACCCACCTCGGCTCCTTCCTGCCGTCCGTAAATGGTTTTGACTGTCACATCAATGTCGCAAATCCAAGGCGCTTTGAGCACTGGTTCGACGCTGCGCCAAAGATGCTCCCGCTGCCAGTTCTCCAAAGGGCCGGCTTCTTCGTCGGCAAAAGCCCGGCGCACCGCATCTTCGCTCAACACCCGGCTCATCCCCAAACCCTGCGGGTTGACGGTGTCGCCCCGCAGCGCCGTGACATGCGCATAGCGCCGGTTGCCAGCCAGGATCGACAAGGCGATCGTCCCCAGCAGGTCGTTCAAGCTCGGGGCGTTGGGACTCTCATATTGGAGGGGACAGTCGCTGACCCAGTTTCTAAACAGTCCGGCGCTGGCCAAAAACTGGCTGAAATAAACCAGTTGCCCCAACGGCGTGACCGGAGCATACGGGTCCCATTCCACGTAAATACGTTTGCCGTGGACCTCCAGCGGGACCGCCGCCGGTGCCAGCGCCGTCGAGGTCTGGCCCCCTGAAAAAACCGAGGAATTTGGCTCACCCGGTGGGTGAGATCCGATGGGAGCGATTTGGAGTGCCATCCCCCAACAAAATCAGGGCTGCGCAACCCTGGCCAGCTTTTTCAACTGCTGTTTTTAGGATGAACGACGAGGGCCATTAGACGTTATAGTACTCAGGGAGCTTTGAAAGAGCCTCACCATTATCGAATTGCTGTCAGGCTAAACTCTCCCCTTGAAGAACAAAGCGGCGCCCGATGCCGGCTCCATTTCCAACTGCAATTCCCTGTTCTTGCCGGCAAGATGCGCCTCCTCAGACGGACGCCACGTTTTCCCGGAACTAATTTCCGCGCCCGCAAGCGTTACTGCCGAAGTGGCGGTCAACCCGGGCGCCTGCAACCGCCATAGTTTTGCGTCGCGGGCGGAAGGAATGGAAATCTGCAATTTCTGACGGGCATCTTTGTTGATCAAAACCAATCGGGTGCTGCCGTCCGGCATGTCTGCCGCCCACGCGGTGGCATTGACCGGAGCCTGGTCAAAACTCACTGGACGCATTTTGCCTCCTGCCAAGGTTCCAGCCAGCTTCATGCCATAGAAGACCGGCCGGGCTTTGAAACCCTTTTCGCGACTGCCGGCAATGGGCGTGTAAAAGCTGCCCTCCGCCGCGATGGCAGCGCCGTCAGGTGAAAGGTTCTCTCCCGGCAGATGGCCGCCGAGGGAACCGCGAATCACCCCGGCCCCGCCGCCATGAAGATTCACCCCGGCACAGCCGAAGCTCGCCAGTTTGAGAAGATAATCCGCCGCCCAGAGCGCCGAGCAAAAGGCATTGCTCACCCCCGGCTTGCCGCCACGGTAGCAGGAGTTGCCCTCCGTCATCCGATAGACGAGGTGCGTTTCACTGGCCACGCTGATGATGCGCGGCACTTCCCGATCCACATTGCGGTCCGGAGCGAGCAATCTCTGGGCGGTGACGCCGGGATTGTCCGGAGGCCCCATGACATAATAATGTCCGCTGCACGCCACAATCCGGCCGGGCAGCATGGGCGGAGCTTCCCGCGCAAAACGAGCGATCCACTGCGCGTTGGAACCGATATCCGGCCCGCCAAACCGCGCTTCCGGCACGCGGGCTATGACCGCTTTGGCGAAGGTCATCCATTGCGCAAGATATTTGTCAAAATTCCAGTCCTGAGAGCGCAACCGGTTGTTGGCATCGCGGTAAAATTCCGGTTCATTGCCAATCTGAAGAAAGAGCAGCCGTTTGCCGAGCTTCCTGGCGACATAGGCTGCTTCTTCAGCGTCCCGTTCAGGCGATCCTGTGCCGAGATTCAAACCGTAAATGGCCTTCCAAGCCGTCGCCTTTAAGAATTCAGCCAGGCGGTCAACGGCAACCGGTTCAATCGCCGTGAACGAATGCGGCATCCAGTTGTCGGCACCCTGGGCGGAAGCCGGCAACTCCGGTGGTTGGCCCGTCGCTGAGGTCTTCCACCAGCAAAATTCGCTGGAATTGCCGCCCAGCCGCAAAATGCCTTCGGGAGCGAGCGTCTTAAACAGCGAGACCAGTTCGCGGTTGTCCGCGGCAAAAAAAGTTGGATCCCCCAGTTGAGAGGATTCACAACTGAAGCCCAGGTAATCAACGGGCACAGCATTGTTCGCCGCGTTTCCAAGCGTCAGCCGAAAACGGGTCGGGCTTTCCTGCGCGTACAAAGGAACGCCTGCCAGCGCGCCGGTTGCCAGCCCAACAACCGCAATGAAACGCCGCCGATTGATCATCGGACGATTGGAGACGTGGTCAAACATTTAATGCTTTTTGGCTTCGCTTCGTAAGCGCCATTCGTGTCAGTCCTCACTATTTGCACCTTTTCGTTGACAGCGGCTGCCTGGGATGGGAGTTCTCCGCGGCCCGCGACAAATTCCACTACAGCTTGGCCAGTTCGCGCCACAGCAACGCTCCCATCCGGATGCCGCCCTCAAAACAGTCCAGGCTGAATTTCTCGTTTGGCGAATGGGCGTTGTCGTCCGGCAGGGACAGGCCCAGCAACAATGAATCGGCGCGCAGCACCTTCTTGAATTGGGTGACAATCGGGATGGAACCTCCTTCCCGCATCAAGATTGGCTCGTGTCCAAAGGCCTCGCGCAATGTCCGCAATGCCGCCTGCGCCAGCGGACTGGTCGGCGAGACGATGTACGGCTCGGCGCCGTGGCCGGCCCGCACCTCCATTTTCACGGTGGGCGGACACAACTCCTTCAATCGGCGCAAGACGAGTTTGCGGACGCGCTCAGGGTCCTGGTTTGGCACCAGGCGGAAAGTCAATTTGGCCGTGGCGGAGGACGGAACGATGGTCTTGCTGCCTTCGCCCTGGTAGCCGCTGGTCAGGCCGTTGATTTCGACGGTGGGGCGCGCGCTGCGCCGTTCGACAAAGGTGTAGCCGCTTTCGCCAAAGAGGCGGGGCACACCCAGGAATTTGCGGTATTGCGCCGCCGTTTGCGGGATGCGCGCCGCCTCCGCGCGTTCGTAGGCGGAAAGCCTTGCGACATCGTCGTAGAAACCGGGAATGTTCACGCGCCCCTTCTTGTCCCGCAATTGGGCGAGCATCTGGCAGAGGGCCATCGCCGGGTTATCGACCGAGCCGCCAAAAATGCCCGAATGCAGGTCGCGCGACGGCCCGCGCAGGGTGACCTCGCAAGCCAGAATGCCCCGCAACGCATAAGTCAGGGCCGGATGTTTCAAGTCCGGCATGCCGGTGTCGGAAATGACAACGGCGCGGCAGGCCAGCTCCCGGCGATTGGCCTGGAGGAAGGCTTGCAGGTTCCCGCTGCCGACTTCCTCCTCGCCTTCGATCACGAATGTCAGGTCACAGGGAAGCTCGGTGTTGGTCTTGAGATAGGCCTCGACGGCTTTGATGTGCGCCAGATTCTGCCCCTTGTTGTCGCACGCCCCGCGGGCAAAGACCGAGCGCCCCTCCAGCCGCGGCTCAAAGGGCGGGCTTTTCCACAACTCGAACGGCTCCGCCGGCTGTACATCATAATGTCCATAAACCACGTAATGCGGCCGGCCCGCGCGGCGCGTCCCGGCGACCACCACCGGATGGCCCGCCGTCGGGCACACCCGCGCCTCCAAACCAAGCGCGCGGCAATGCCCGGCCAGCCATTCCGCGCACGCCGCCATGTCCGCGCGATGATCGGGCTGGGCGGATACGCTGGGAAAGCGGAGATACTGGCAAAGTTCGTCAACAAAACGTTTTTTGTTCCGCTCAATGTAATCCAGGACGGCGTTCATGGCAATGCTTCAAGCAAGCGGCAAGGCCCAGTTCGGTTCGATTTCGGCATCCAGGTCCATCTCCCCCGCTCCGGCCATCAGCTTGCGTTCGGCCAAAATACCGATCATGGCGGCATTGTCAGTCGAAAAAACGCGCTCGGCCAGACGGAGCCTCATGCCGGCTTGCGCGCAGGCGGCGGCCAATTCCCGGCGCAGCGCGTTGTTGCACGCCACGCCGCCCGAGGCAGTGACACACCGCGCCCCCAGCCGCCGGGCGGCGCGCGCGGTCTTGCCCGCCAGCACCTCGACGATGGCGGCCTGGGCGCTGGCGCAGACATCCCGCAGGCGGCGCGGGTCGTCCAGCAGGCCGGGATTCTTTTCCAAGAAATAGCGGACCGACGTTTTCAAACCGGCGAAGCTGAAATCATCATTCGCCTCCGCCAGCATGGGCCGCGGAAACTGGAACGCCTTGGGATTCCCGTCCGCGGCCAGGCGGTCGATTTGCGCCCCTGCCGGATAGGCCAGTCCCATGAGCTTGCCGATCTTGTCAAAACATTCTCCAGCCGCGTCGTCGAGCGTCGCGCCGAGCACACGGTGATTGAAAAGACCCCGCACATGCACCAGCAGCGTGTGCCCACCGCTGGCCACGAGGGAAACCGACGGCTCGAATTGCGCGAAATCGCCCCGGGGCGGGTCTGCCAGAATCCAGGGTGAATACAAATGCGCCTCGAGATGGTGAATGCCGGCAATGGGCTTGCGCAGGCAGAAGGCCAAAGCCTGGCCCGCTTTCAGGCCGGCCAGCAGCGCGCTGGGCAGCCCCGGCCCGCGCGTGACGGCCACCGCGTCCAACCCGGCGGGCGTCACGGACGCCTGGCGCAACGCCTCGGCGGCCACCGGCATGAAATTGCGCAAATGCTCGCGCGTGGCCAACTCCGGCACCACCCCCCCGTATTCCGCGTGGATGGCCGTCTGCGACGCAACGACGTTGGACAGAACCCGGCCCTCTCGAATTATCGCAACGCCGGTTTCGTCGCAGGAAGTTTCAATGGCAAGAAGGGTCATGTCGCCTGGCCATCAGGCGGCTTGGAGGTCTTCGATGCGCGCAATGTGTATGATAGCGCAGCGGACGAAGCGCTCGGCGATGCCGTTGGGGTCTGGATTGACTCCGATTTCAACGGAATTGCGGCCCACCAGCGCCATGTCGTGATTTGTGATCTCATAACTGGCGCCACCCGAAAGGCAAACCCGGAACGGCCGGAACTCTCTGGCGGTCAGCAGGGCGCGTATTTGTTCAGCGTTGAACATAGTCGCAGTGTAACGATGGCGCGCGCTCTTTTCAACCCGGAAGTTTGCCACCGCAATCGTTAGCGAAACGAGGGAACAACGCGCCGAAAAGGTGAGGCCGATAGGGCGACGCTCCTTCGGAGCCTCCCCTCGGAAAAGGCTCGGCCTCGCCCTGCTACCGAACTTCGCCACGGATTGGGGGTTTCCACTGCGCACGGAGGGAGCATTGAATTTTTTGCGGCGCGCATTGATTTTATCAATTTGGCAATGAGCGCCGCGGTGTGCAAAGCTCTCCATCAAGATGCGATTGGACAAGTGGTATCTCGACGCGGTCTTTCCAGACGGCACGGTCTGGTTCGGCTACCGCGCGCGGCTTGGCCTGTGGAGATGTCCGGCCATTCCGTGGGCCTCCGGCTGCGAAGTCCTTCCCAATGGCTCGATGCGAACTGTCTCCCGCTTGGGTTGGAAGGAGTGGAGCGAGCCTCGATTGGAAAATGGTCAATGGGTGTGGAAAAGCCCGGATGGATTCCATGCCCGGTGGGAACCGTCCGGTCGAGGCGTCGATGCCGCGCTGGCCTCGGATGATCGGTTGCGGGTGCGATGGAACTGCCTGGCCCCCAAGGCGACTGTCACAAGGATTAACGGCGGCCAATCCGGGAGGGCGGGCGGAAGCGCCGTTTCCCGCGGCGTTGGGTATGTGGAGCATCTGCGAATCGACGCGGAGGGGCCGGGCCTGCCTTTCCGGGAACTTGCCTGGGGCCGGGCGCACACGGCTGAATCGAGCTTGGTGTGGATACGGTGGGGGCGCGGACGGGAATTGTCTCTGCTATTGGAGAACGGCACCCGCGTCAGCGGCAGTAATGCGACGTTTTCCAAGGAGGGCGCGCGGGTCCGGACCGCCCATGGCGAATGGGAAACAGGGAACGGGCGTCCGTTCTGTGACCGGGACGTGCGGCGTTCATTTCCACGCTGGCTGGTGTGGCTCGCCAGAGGGATGGCGCCCGCGCGGGAGACCAAAATGGCGGGACCCGTCCGGCTGCGCACCGCTTCGGGGATTTTCACCGGATCGGGAATCTGGGAGGAAGTCACATGGGTCTGAGGCTTCCTCCGCTGGCCGGCAAGGTTGCTTATGGCGGCTTCTTTGTGGTATTGACGCCACTTGGATTGTGGGCGTGGAGTTCGCGGCTGACGTGTCCGTATGCTCCCTTGCATTCGTCCTGGATTGGCATTCCGCTTTTGGCGCTCGGAGGTTTGCTGATGGTCCTGGCCATGTGGCGGCTTTGGCGCGACGGCGGCGGACTTCCCATGAACGCTTTCCCGCCACCGCGCGTCGTGACGAGCGGAGTTTACGCTTTGCTCTCCCAGCCGATTTATGTCGGATTCGTCCTGTGTTGCGCGGGCGTGGCCATCCTGTCAAATAGCGCCAGCGGGCTTTGGATCGTCACGCCGGTGGCCGCCTTGGGCTGCCTTGCACTCGTGCTTGGCTGGGAAGGCCCCGATCTGCGCCGCCGCTTCGGCTCCCAACTGCCTGCGCCTTGGATTGGGCTGCCGTCCGGGAAAGGGTTTTGGCCCCTTTCGCGCCGCGTGGGAACGGCGCTGGCGGCACTTGTTCCCTTCGTTATTTCCTACTTGACTGTGAAGGCGATGGGAATCCCCCCTGATGGGTTCGAGACGCGAGGGATCTGGGAATGGGCGATACCCGTTTTGCCCGCGACTATGCCCGTTTACGCCAGCGTCTATCTGGTTGTGCCGCTGACTTTTCTCCTGTGCGCGGAGCGGGCGCAAATGAGGCTGTTGGCGGTCAGCGCCTGGATGGCAACCGGACTGAACACGCTCCTTTACGCGACGGTGCCCGCGACGGCAATGTTCCGGCCCGTGGCCGGGACTGATTGGATGAGCCAATGGCTGGCATGGGAGCAGCGGATGGCCTTGCCCGCGGCTGGGTCGCTGCCGTCTTTTCATGTGACTTGGGCCGTGATCTGCGCGGGTTATCTCGCGCGCGGATCGCTCCGGCGGTGGACGGCGTTTTGCTGGCTCTGGTGCGCGGGTCTTGGCGTTTCGTGCCTGACCACCGGAATGCACAGTCTGGCAGACGTTGTGGCCGGCGCGCTGACCGGCGCGGTTTGCCTTCGCCCGGAGAAATTGTGGAGGTGGATGCTTGATTGCATTGAGCGCCTGGGCAGCCATTGGAAGGCGTGGCGTTTCGGTCCGCTCCGGGTCATCAACCACGGTCTTTGGGCCGGGTTGGCGGGTTTCGCGGTTCTGCTGATCGCCGGGATGTCGGCTGGCGGCAGCCAGTTGGGATGGGTCGTCATGGTGGCGTTGTGCGCGTTGATTGGGGCCGGGGTTTTTGCCCAATGGGCTGAAGGATCGTCGGCGCTTTTGCGCCCGTTCGGCTACTATGGCTCCCTTCTCGGCGGGTTGGCGGCACTTTCAATTATGGCGTTAATCCAAGGCCCGGCCGCCGGCGTCATGGCCGCCTTCGCCTTGGGGGCGCCGTGGGCCATGGCGATTGGACGCCTGCGCTGCGCCGTGCAAGGCTGCTGCCACGGGCGGCCGGTGGATTGGGGAATCCGCGTCACCAACCCCCATTCGCGCGTCGTCAAGATGGCTGGATTATCCGGCACGCCCATCCACCCCACCCCGCTCTACTCGATTCTGGCGAACCTCGTGATCGGCATCATTCTGCTGCGGCTTCGGTTCAGCGGAGCGGGGCCCTTCCAAATTGCCGGGCTGTACCTGCTCCTGGCCGGAATGTCGCGCTTTGCCGAAGAGGCGTATCGAGGGGAGCCTCAGACAAGGCGCATCGCCGGGCTGCCGCTTTACCAGTGGATGGCGGCGGGAAGCGCGGCCCTTGGCATGGTGCTGATGGCGCTGCGCGGACCGCCCCTTACTCCGATGTGCGGGCCTGGGGCGTGGCTGCTGCTCAGTTCGGCGCTCTGGGGCGTGGTCAGCGCCTTCGCCATGAGCATGGATTTCCCCGCCTCGGCGCGCCGGCTCTCGCGGTTGACGGGTTGAACGGCTGACTGTGAGCAATTCGGTTCCACTCAACAGCGAAATCGCCCAGGTCTCACGGAGGGGAACAAATCACTGGGCTGCCGCGGCCGCGGCGACACGCGATGGGGACGGGCTGTGCTGGGCATAGAGCAGGACGCCTTTAAGCAAGTCGGCGGCGCGCTCCAGTTGGCGGTCATGCAGGCGCTCGACGCGCTCGCGGTCCTTGGCGTCAAGCATATCCAATGCGCCGGCCATGTGTTTGTAAATCAAATCCACTTCTTCCGCCGCCGTCATGGGGACCACGATGTCGGGCGTAATGCCGTGTTCATGAATGACTTTTTTGCTGGGCGTGTAGTATTTGGCCGTGGTCAAACGCAGGGCGGAACCGTCAGCCAGAGGCAGGATGCTTTGCACGGAGCCTTTGCCAAAGGTCTGTTCGCCGACCACGATGGCATGGGTCGTGGACTGATAATCCTGGAGGCAGCCAGCCACGATCTCCGAGGCGCTGGCGCTGTTTCCGTTGACCAGGATCACCATCGGCAAGTCAATACGCTTGCCGTGGCCGTTGGCGCGGTACTCCGAGCTGGACGCCGGCCCCCGGCCCACAGTGGAGACGATGAGCTGGCCGCGGGGCAGGAATTTTTCGCAAACCTGCCCGGCCTGCTCCAACAAACCGCCCGGATTATCGCGCAAATCAATGATCAACGCCTTCATTCCCTGGTCCCCCAGCTTCTTGAGTGCCTTGTCCAGCTCGTCGGAGGTCTTTTCCCCAAACTGAGTCAAGCGAACATACCCGATGCCATTCTCGCCAAGCGGAAAGTCGCGCTTGTCGTTGATGTCCTTGACCGTGTCCACCTTGATGACGGCCCGCTCCAATTTGAAGTCCTTGATCACTCCGGTGGAGGGACGGCGGACGGTGATGGTGACGGTGGTGCCCGGCTGGCCGCGCAACCGTTTGACGGCTTCCTCCAGATCGAAGTGCTGCGTGCTCCGTCCGTCAATTTTCAGGATTTGATCCTGGGGCATGATGCCGGCGCGAAAGCCCGGTGTGTCTTCCATCGGTTCGACAACCGTCAATATCTTGTCCTTGTTGGCCTCCGCCTTGACCTCCACCTCAATGCCCAAGCCGCCAAACTCCCCTTCGGTGTCATTCTTGAGCACCTCGAATTTTTCCGGGTCCATGAATTCGCTGTGGGGGTCCAGGCTGTTGAGCATGCCCTTGAGGGCGCCGTGAATGAGGTCTTGATACGTCAATTTATCGCCATCGACGTATTCCTGGCGCACCTTCTCCAGAACGTCCGCCAGCAATTTGTAGTTGTCGTAAGGATCGTCCTTTTGCGAAGCGCGGGCCGAATAAAAATAGAGCTGCGCGCCAAAGAGCAAATTGACGCCCAAAGCAACGAGGACGACCCCGTAAAGGAGCCGGCGATTCATAAAACGTTTCACAACTGCCTCCCATGATACTGCGGGCCGCCGCGATTGGCAAGCGGGCCGATGCCCGCCCTAAAAAACCGCTCCCGCGGAGCCATTTGCCTGGCATCGCTCAAAAACTTCCAAATGCAGAGTTGCATGTCCTTGATTATCAATGCCCTCAAGCTCGCTGGGCCGGCGGAAAAACTCCAGCCCGCGCCCTTTTTATCATGCACAAGGGTGCACAAGCCTGCATAACCGCCGAGAACTCCGTGCCGCAGGGCGGAAAAGCCTCACCGCCGTCAATTTTCAGTGGAGCCCTGGAATACATTGAGCTTTCCGCGAAAAGGCGCAAGAACCGCAAAAAGTCTTGTGTTTATGCGCCTTTTGCGCATTTTCGCGGCTATTCCGTTTCCCAAAACCACCGTAATTTACCGTAATTAGGCGTAATTTTTTTAACCAGCGGGCAAAGGGATTTTCAACAAAAGGCAACGAAGATCACGAAGAAAAATCGCGTGTTTCCGACTCCTTCTTCAAAAATGCATTTTCATCTTCGTTATCTTCGTTTCCTTTTGTTTCAAATCCCCTTCCTGATCCGGGAAACCCTCACCGCCGTCAATTTAAGCCGCAAATAGGCGCAAATAGGTGCGAATAGGCGCAACCAGTCGGCCAAAACCTCAGACGAAGACATTCAACCACGGATTTCACCGATGGACACGGATGGGAAGTCCTTATCCGTGTTCATCCGTGGTTAAGTCCCTTTTTGTCCATCCCCCCGGCGGGCCGGAAACGGGGCCAGCGCTCCGCGCAAGGCGGACTTGTCGCGCCGTAGCGCATAGCGCGAAGGCGGATAAACAGCCGCGTGAACCGGGACATGGCGTGGTTCAAACGGGTTCACCGCCCAAACGCCCCGGTCCGCTGCCTTTCAAAGAACAATCGCCCTCGGCCACTGCCGCCACAATACCACAGAAATTGCATTATGCAAGTGAGTTTTTACCACGGATGGACACGGATGCACACGGATTCAAAATCCCCTTGCCCCGGGGATTCGCTCACGCAAAGACGCAAAGGCGCGAAGAAAAATCCTGCTGAAAATGAGGACTTTTGAGATGGCAAAGAACTTGAACAGGAGCAAAACGAAGCAAGCGGGCAGAACTCACAAGTGAACAAATTACTGGGAGGACGCTCGCGCGTGGGCAGAACGCGCAGAGCACGCGGAGAGGGGAGAAAAAGCGCCAGACTCTTTTTTCCGCGTCATTCTGCGTGTTCTGCGGGCAATCGGAAAAACCATGACCTTGCGCTGTCTTGCCCGGCGCTTGAACCCGGGTGCGGCCGGCTCCCCGGCGAACCTGCTGCGCCGGAACCATTGCGCTGACCCTTTGGCCCTCGCAAGGCCATCTAGGTATCGTGCGGCTCTCAGTCCTGAAGAAAAGCGATTGGGGCAAATCTAAACATACAGCATTTGGCGCTGACTGGAGGAGGCGGAAAGGGCCAATCGCCGGAGGGACAGGCCAAGAAACTTCAAAAATGTGTTGTGTGCCGCAATTGTTGTTGTCTGTTGGCGACGTGAATAATTCTGTCCCGCCCCCCTCAGTAAACCTTGCGGAGGTTGGAGGGGAGGATGTTCAGCTCGGCCCGGTACTTGGCCACGGTGCGGCGGGCGATGAGGATGCCTTTTTCCTTGAGCATCTTGACGATTTCCTGGTCGGAGAGCGGCTTGGCCTGGTTTTCGCCTTTGAACATCTCTGACACCATGTCTTTTACGCTGGTGTTGGAGACGCCGCTGCCGCCGTCGGTGTGAAGGCCCGACGTAAAGAAGTATTTCAGCTCGAAAATCCCCTGCGGGGTCTCGATGTATTTGTTGGAGACGGCGCGGCTGACGGTGGTTTCGTGGACGCCAACGACTTCGGCGACCTGCACCATTGTCATGGGTTTGAGGTGTGAGACGCCTTTTTCCATGAACTCCTTCTGCCGCTTGACGATCTCGTTGCCGATGTTCAAAATGGTTTGCTGCCGCTGCTGCAAGCTCTTGATGAGAAACTTCCCGGCGCGAATCTTGTCGCGAATGTATTCCCGCACCTCCGCGGAAGCGTCGGCCTGGGCCATCAAGTCCTTGTAGTGGTTGCTGATGCGCAGATGGGGGATTTGCTCGTTGTTGGTGGTGACGACGTAGTCGTCGCCGACCTTTTGCACGAAGACTTCGGGGGAGATGTAGCGGTCGTTGTCGGGCAGGAACTCGCGGCCCGGATGAAATTCCAGGTGGGCGATGCGTTCGACGGCGTCCTGGACCTGCTCGACGCCGACGGAGGCGCCGCGGGCGATTTCGGGGAGTTTTCGTTTGCCCAAGGCGTCCATGAAATCGCGGATGATGCGGTATTCGAGGGTCTTTTCCCGGCCGGTCCGCTCGAGTTGGAGCATGAGGCATTCGCGCAAATTGCGGGCCGCGACGCCGGGGGGATGAAAAGTTTGAATGACCTTGAGCACCTCGACGATTCTCTCGGCGGGTGTGCCGGTTGAGAAAGCCAGTTCATCGACGCTGGCCTTGAGGTAGCCTGCGTCGTCGATGTTGCCGATAATCATTTCGGCGACCGACTTCTGATCGGGGCCGAGATCGGAAAAGCGCATTTGTTCGAGGAGGCTTTCCTGGAGGGAAATGCCGGCGACCAGGGAATCGAACATGAATTGGCGCCGTTCCTCGGCTTCCTGGCTTTGGCGGACCGGCAGGTTGGTCTGGGCGAAATGGTCGCGCCATTCCTGGTCCATTTGGGTCAACCGCTCGAACTCGACTTGAAAATCGTCCACGGGGGCGTTGCTGGGCTTTTCGGTTGCCGGATCGAATTTCACGTCCGCCGGCGGTTCGGCAAGGTCGGCGGCATCGGCGGCGCTGTCGCTGGCGCCGTCCTCTTTGATGCGCTCGTTGAGTTCGACTTCGGCGGCGGGAACTTCCTCCAGAACAATGTTCTGTTGCAATTCCTGCTCGACCAAAGCCTTCAACTCAAGAGTGGGCGCCTGAAGCAGGGCCAGCGATTGCTGCAATTGCGGCGCCAGCACCTGCGAGAGCGACATTCTTTGCGATAAATGCAAACCCTGAGACATTGGAGCAATGTTAGTGCCGCGCCCTTGTTTACTCAAGCGCGAAGTCGATATTCCAGAAAAAGAGGGCACAGATCAGCTTTTGTCGAGGCCTTTAGCCGTAGCGCAGAATTCCAAGTCTGCCGTGTCGCGGGCCCACGCGCCAGCGTCTTCCCAATAATTTATTCACCTCTCCAAGCCCGCTCCGGCGATGACTTTGCGCGGCGTGCCGATTTGGAAATCGGCGGCACAGCAGACTAGGAAGTCTGCGCTACAAAAGCTGATTTGCGCCCAGAAAAAGATTGCTGGCCGCGAAGGGCGCGTTAAGGTCGTGCCATGTCGGTCCATTTGACCATTCTGGGCAGCGGTTCGGGGGGCAATTGCGCCTATCTGGAGACGGCTGAGACGCGCCTGTTGATCGATGCCGGCTTCAGCGGGCGGCAAATCCGCCAGCGCCTGGCCACCATCGCGCGCGCGCCGGAAACGCTCCACGGAATCCTCATCACCCACGAGCACTCCGACCACACCTCCGGCCTGGTGGGCCTGGCCGCCCGCCTCGACCTGCCCGTCTATTGCAACCAACTGACGCGGGAAGCCATTGAAACGCAGTTGCATATCCAGATTGACGCCCGGGTTTTCGCCACCGGCTCCTCTTTTTCCATCGGCGATGTGACCGTGGACACCTTTCCCGTGCCGCACGACGCCTCCGATCCGGTCGGATTCCTGGTCCATACGGCGGCGGGCAACATCGGCTTTTTGACGGACCTAGGCCACGCGACCAAGCTGGTGGTTGAACGCCTTCGCTGCGCCAACGTCGTTTTGCTGGAAGCCAACCACGACTTGAAGATGTTGCAGAACGATCCCCGCCGCCCCTGGAGTCTCAAACAGCGCATCTTGAGCCGCCACGGCCACCTTTCCAATGACGGCGCGGCCGACGTCGCGGAACAAATCCTCTCGCCGGGCCTGCGGCAGCTTTATCTGGGGCATTTGAGCCGCGACTGCAACGACCCGGAGCTGGCCCGGCAGGTTGTGGCGCGCCGCCTGGAGCGCGCCGGCGGCGGGCATGTGAGCATATTCTTGACCTGCCAGGATGCCCCCTGCCCAACCTTCTCGTTCTAACGAAGGTTGAAACCAGGGCGAATATGATTTATTCATCTACCGATGGATAAAAAATCGACGAACGAGGATACGGAAACGGGCAAGGAAACCGCCGCGAGCGATTTGCCCGCGACTGTGGCGCTGACCCCCGAACAAATCCAGGAGCTGAAAGAACGGGCGGCGAAGGCCGACGAGAATTGGGACCGGCTCCTGCGGCAGACGGCCGATCTTGAGAATTACAAAAAGCGCGCCGCCCGCGAGCGCCAGGAAGCCGTCGCCTTCGCCAATGAGAATCTTCTGGTGAAACTGCTCCCGGTGCTCGACGCCTTTGAAATGGCCCTGGCCGCCGCCGCCGCTGAACCCAAGGCGGCCGCCTCGTTGCAGGCCGGCATTGGAATGGTTTCGCAACAGCTCAAATCCGCCCTGGCCGACGCCGGCCTGGAGGAAATCGACGCCACCGGCAAGACGTTCGACCCGAACTTCCACCAAGCAGTCTCACAGGAGGAAACGCCGGACATGCCTGAGGGCCAGGTGCTGCGCCAGATTCGCAAAGGGTACCGTTTCCGCAACCGGCTCCTGCGTCCGGCCGGAGTGATTGTGGCGAAGAAGCCCGCCGCTTGAGGTCCTATGACAAAACGAGATTGTTACGAAGTCTTGGGGGTGGACCGCGGCGCGGACATGGAGGAGATCAAGAAGTCCTATCGCAAACTGGCCTTGAAGTATCATCCAGACCGCAACCCCAACGACAAGGGGGCGGAGGAGAAATTCAAGGAACTGGGCCATGCCTACGAGATTCTCAGCGATCCCCAGTCCCGCGCCGCTTACGATCAATACGGCCACGCCGCCTTTGACTCGCGCAACCGCGGCCCCAGCGGGTTCCACGATCCCTCCGACATCTTCCGCGAGGTTTTCGGCAATTCGAGCATTTTTGAGGACCTTTTTGGCGGCGGAGAGCGGCGGCAGGGCGGCGCCGAACGCGGCGACGATTTGCGGTACGACATCGAATTGACGTTCATGGAGGCGGCGATGGGCTGCGAAAAGGAAATCGCCCTCACCAAACAGGACTCCTGCGAAACCTGCCGCGGCAGCGGGGCCGAGCGCGGCGCCACCACCAAAGTCTGTTCCACCTGCGGCGGGCGCGGCCAGGTCATCACTTCGCGCGGCATTTTCAGCATCGCCCAGACTTGCCCCCGTTGCGAAGGGCACGGGCGGATCGTCGATAAACCGTGCCGCGCCTGCGGGGGAACCGGACGCCGCGAACGGACCACCAGCATCAAGATCAAAGTGCCGCCCGGTGTCGATGGCGGCTCGCGCCTGCGCTCGGCGGGCAATGGCGAGGCTGGCGCGCGCGGCGGGCCGCCAGGGGATTTATATGTCGTGCTGCACGTCAAGCGGCATGAGATTTTCGGGCGCGAAGGGGACGATTTGCTGTGCGACGTGCCGATCAGTTTTGTGCAGGCGGCTTTGGGCGCGGTCATCCCGGTGCCGACCTTGACGGACACCGCGGACATCAAAGTGCCGCCGGGCACCCAGGCCGGCACCGTCTTCCGGCTCAAAGGCAAAGGAATCCGGAACGTCCAGGGCTACGGCTCGGGGGATTTGCTGGCGCGGGTGCTGATCGAGATTCCGACGCATTTGAACGCCGCCCAGCGCGCCAAACTCGACGAGTTCGCGCAGCTCTGCGACGAGAGCGTCCATCCCATGAAGAAAAGCTTCCTTGAAAAGGCCAAAAGCCTGTTCAGTTGACTCGTTTCATGCACCGCTTTTACCTGCCGCCCGAACAATGCCAAAGCGACCCTCTGGTCCTGACCGGCAGCCAGGCGCATCACGCGGCGGATGTTCTGCGGCTCAAACCTGGCGAAAGCGTTGCGGTGCTGGACGGAGCCGGCGGCGAGTTCCATTGCCGGGTCTCCTCCGTGGAACAGAAGAAGATTCATCTCGACGTGGAAACGCTGATTAGTGAACCCGCCCCGGCCTGCCGCATCACCCTGGCGCAAGCCATTCCCAAAGGCCAGATATTTGACTCAATTGTGCAGAAGGCGACCGAATTGGGAGTCTGGCGCGTCGTGCCGCTGCTCTCGGAACGGGTCACAACGCGCCTGGAAGGGGAGGCGGCGGAGCGCAAGCGGGAGAAATGGCGTCAGACGGCGGTGGAAGCGATCAAACAATGCGGCCAGCGCTGGCTGCCACGAATCGAAACGCCGGTCGCTCTGGCGGCGTGGCTGAAAGCTGGAGAGACATTTGAGATGTCGTTGCTCGGTTCGCTGGAGGAAGACCGGCGCCATGCGCGGGAACACTTCGCCGCTTTCGAGCGCCGGTGGCAGCGCCGCCCCGCCAGCGTCTGCGTCTGGATTGGGCCGGAGGGTGATTTTGCGCCCGCGGAAGTTGGGGCCATCAGGCAATCGGGCGCGTTGCCCATCACGATGGGCCCGCTGATTTTGCGCAGCGAAACGGCCGCGACATTCGCGCTGTCCATCATCAATTACGAATTGCAAGCGCCGTGGTAGGCCCCCAATCCTCGCCTATGAAATTTTTTGAACCGCGAACCACGCGAACCACGCGAAAAATCCAGAACTGTTCCCCCGAAAGCAGTCCGGAGTTCGTGTATTTGGCGTATTTCGCGGTTCACCCTGCTTTCTCTATTGGCCTGGGTTTTGAGGTTCCATATTTCATGCGGTCTTTGTTCGAGTTTCCGTTCGTTAGGCAAGGTTCTGGGTAGGCGGCGGCGAAAGGAAACGCAACTGTCAGAAAAATGGGGTCAGAAAAATGAAAACAGCCCGCTTCGCTCCCAACGTGGGGGCGGGGTGTCTTATATTTCTGCCCCGGATATTTCTGACATTCTCTTCAAGAAAAATCCGAAACCGGGCCGTCCAACAGGGCCGGTAGGGCGATGCTCCCGCGGAGCCGTCCCTTTCCCCAAAGAAATGCCCCGGCTCGGCGGGAGCCTCGCCCTACCGAGCTTCGCTAATGATTCGGGTTTGGCGGGTCAAACTGAACTTTTACCTTGACTGACCTTTACTGACTTTGACCAGATGAGCCGGATCCGCCGTCGCGCCGGGCGCTTTGGCGCGACAAGCTGGCTCTTTTTGGCCATTTCCGCCGCCGGCCGATGCAATAGCACAGCGCCCACGAAATCCGCCCTCTCGCCGACGCCGGACTGCCTGCCTGGCCAATGTGTTGGCATCGCCCTACTACATCACAGTCCGCGCCATCTTGCCAACCGCCGGGCGGATCAAAATGAAAAGGGTCGGAAAGCTGTTGTACACAATAAATGAAAGTAAACTTTCCTTCGGGATAAACCGGGGGTTTAACGTTAAAGCTGCCGCCAGCCATTTAGTTTCCTTATGTTCCTCTTAACATGGGATTCTTTTTACACCAAGCAAACGAAGGCAACGAAGAATCTTGTCATGCGTCCTGGTCCATGGTGGAACATATCTATTTGGATGGATTTCTTCGTTCCCTTCGTTTCCTTATGTTTAAACCCCTTCCCCGTCCCGGTTTGCTCCCGGCAGAATTCGGGTAATGACCGTGTATGATTCTTTTTACACCAAGCAAACGAAGGCAACGAAGAATCTTGTCATGCGCCTTGGCCGGTGCCTATCCGGGCGTTTGTCGTTTTCTTGGTGGGGGGTATAATTTGAACGATGAGTACGAAAGCCCAGGCCATTTTGGAAGAAATTCAAGCGTTGCCGCCGACAGAACAGCGCGAGGTTTCCCATCTCATTTTAAAACAACTTGTCACCGTCCAGCCGGTTTCGCGCCACCGCACGATTTCCGACATAGCCAGCAAATACCACGTTCCACAACCTGAGAGGGACTGCTTGTGAACTCAAGCACAGATTTAATACCTTGTAACTTCTGCAACGCAATGGTTCGCGTTGACCATAGGGATATCTCTTGGGGTCTTGAGCAATAACTTGGGCCATTGCCCATGTCACGGTGGTTTTTCCAACGCCTCCTTTGAAGTTGATAGTGGCTATCGTTTTCATTTCGGTTGAAACGTTTCTGCGTGGTCATGGTTCTTTGGGATGCGGTCCCGGTCCTGGAGACCTGTAGCCGGGGGGCAATTCGTCGCCGGGCATGGGCGGCGCATCGGGCACTTTTGACATAATGCGGTCAAACGCGGCGAGGTTCGCGCGCCTGGCCCGCGTTTCCATGTCGTCACTGCCCCTCCAAGCGGCAAGCAGTGCGGAAAGTGCCAGGGCAACGATCTGGTCTATTGGAACCCGTTCGCGTTCCGCCGCCGCACGCGCTTGTCGCGCTAAATAGTCTGGCACGGTTGCCTCGATTTTCGTCATGTCGTTTGCCTCAAGATTTCCAGGAATTCGGCCGGGCGTACGACTCGAATTCCGAATTGCGCGGCGCGGCTCACATCCCGAACATTGTGCGTCACAGATACACAACTCCTGCCTCTCGCGCCAGTTGAATGATGGCTTCATCATCCGGGTCGTTTGCGGTCGGCTGCCACGGGGTGGCTGGGGAGAATCTCTGGGCCAGTTCGCACAGGGCATCAATGAAGGAATCGGCCTCTTGGGGCGTCAGCGCCAGGAACTCCGCCTCGCGATGCAAAATCTCATGGTATTCTCCGAGCACCGTGTTGCTGAGGACCAGCGCCCAACCTCCCGCGCGCAATCGTGCCAGCAATTCATGCGATGCCCCGCTGGGCGAGCGCAGTCCTGCCACCACCACGTTCGTATCCATTACGGCGCGAATCATAAGCCTGCGTTTTTTGGCTGTCCCGTCATGGCGGTGCGATGATGCCACCACCGGGCCGAACATCAAATAGATTGCTTGGCCATACGATTGGCAGTTTAGCCATGAGTCAATTCGAACGTGCGGATCGCGGCTGGCTTTTTCAGGGTTTGCGGGAATGATTCAAGGTAAAGGTCGGTGGCCTCTTGCAAGTTGGCGAGAGCCTCCTAATGGGTTTTGAGATAGGCGCGCAGGGCTTCGTGGCGGCGCGGGAGGGGCATTTTGGACAGGGCTTCCACCGCGCTGTAGAATTTCTCCATGTCTCCGCCGCGCGCGCGCAGGAGCGCTTCAAAGGCCGGCGCCAGATCGTAGTAAGCTGAGACGGTGTTGAGCTTGGCGTTGTTGATCGGGTCGGCGAACCAGGCGTCGTAGCCGGATTGGCTCACTCCCCAGCGCGTCTTGAGGTTCGCATAATTGTCGCGCAGGTCGCGGACGATTTCCGCTTTGCGCTGGAGCTTGGCGGCGTCGGGCGCGCGCGGGTCGGCATAGTTGGTTTGCAACTGCCGGCGCGCCGCCATGACCAGATCGACGAAGTCGCGCTCGCGCCCGGCGTCGCGGCGGTAGGCCAGATACTCGCCGGTGTTATGCGAGGCCTCAAACCAGCGGCGCACACCCTCGGCGGCCACGGTCATGGCGAAGGCTTCGTTGAAATCGGTGTCGCCGGCGACAAAGAGGCGCTGGTGTGCGAGTTCGTGGCAGATGAGGTCGGTCAAATCGGCCTCGGATGAAAAAATGAATGTGTTCAGGAGGGGGTCGTGGAACCAGCCCAGCGTGGAGTAGGCTTCGACGCCGCCGATATAGACGTCCCAGCCCCTTTTCTCCCAGCGCGCGGCGTAACGGCGGGCGGCGTCCTGGCTAAAGTAGCCGCGATAGCTTGCGGCGCCGGCCACCGGGAACCACCAGGTCTTGGCCTCCAGCGACAGGGGCGGGGCGATGTTGACAGTCCAGACGACATAAGGACGGTGGAGATCGGCGTAGCGAAGGTAGTTGCCGTCAGCCGGCAGCTTGAGTTGGCTGGCGGCAAAGTCGCGGATTTTGAGGATTTGCCCGAGCTTGGCCTTCAGGGCGGGAGGCGTGGCGGGATCGGCGATGAGGCGGGGGACGGAGGTTTGATGCGCCAGGATTTCGTATTGACCAGCAATGGCCTGCCGGTAGAAAACAACTCCCTGGCAGCCCGAAAGCGCCACAAGCATCAGCCCGCCGGCCAGGGCCAGGAACAGCGGGCGCACCCGGCGTTTCTTGACAACGCCAGACAATATGCCGGGCCATCGTGAGGGCCTCATCCCTTTTGCTTTTCCCTGGCCCAAGTGTCCCGCAGGGTGATGGTGCGATTGAAAACCGGCTTGCCGGGCGCGGAGGCGGGGTCCAGGGCGAAGTAGGCCAGACGCTCGAACTGGTAGCGCAACTCCGGCTTCGCCTCGCGCAACGCCGGCTCGCACTTGGCTGTGAGCACCTCCAGGGAATCCGGGTTGAGATGCTCTTTGAAGTCTCCGGCGGCATCCGGCTCGGCCACGGTAAAAAGGCGGTCATAGAGCCTGACTTCGGCGTCGATCGCGTGCGCGGCGCTGACCCAGTGAATGGCGCCCTTGATTTTGCGCCCGGCGGTGGCGCCGCCCGCCTTGCTGTCCAGGTCGGCGGTGCAGCGCAACTCGATGATCTTGCCGGCGGCGTCCTTGACCACCTCGTCGCACTTGATGATGTAGGCGTACTTGAGCCGCACCTCGCCGCCCGGACGCAGGCGGAAATACTTGGGGGGCGGCGTTTCCATGAAGTCGTCCGCGTCGATGTAGAGCGCGCGCCCAAAGGGAATGCGGCGCGAGCCGGCGGCCGGGTCTTCGGGATTATTGACAGCGTCAAGCTCCTCGGTCTTGTCCTCTGGATAGTTGGTCAGAACGACCTTGAGCGGGCGCAGGACGGCCAGGCGGCGCCAGGCGCGCCGGTTCAAATCTTCGCGGATGGCGTGCTCCAGGACGGCAAGGTCGGTGATGCCGTTGTATTTGGTGATGCCGATATTGTAGGCGAAATGGCGGAGGGCTTCGGGAGTGACGCCGCGGCGGCGGAGGCCGGAAATGGTGGGCATGCGGGGATCGTCCCAGCCGGTGACGACCTTGTCGTTGACAAGCTGGAGGAGTTTGCGCTTGCTCATGACGGTGAAGGCGAGGCTGAGGCGCGCGAATTCGTATTGATGCGGAAGGGGGCGCGGAAGGGCAAGGCTTTCGAGTATCCAATCGTAGAGGGGCCGATGCACCTCGAATTCGAGGGTGCAGATGCTGTGCGTGATGCCCTCCAGGTAGTCGCTAAGGCAATGGGCAAAATCGTACATGGGATAGATGGTCCATTTGGCGCCGGTATGATGGTGCTCGGTGTGGCGGATGCGGTAGAGGACGGGATCGCGCATCCAGACGTTGGGGGCCGTCATGTCGATCTTCGCCCGCAACGTGCGCGCGCCATCGGGGAATTCGCCCGCCTTCATGCGTCGGAAAAGGTCCAGGGATTCGGCGATGCCTCGTTCGCGCCACGGACTCTCCTTGCCGGGGCGGTCGGGAGCGCCGCGATAGGAGTCGGTGTCTTGTGGGGAAAGGTCGCAGACGTAGGCCCTGCCCTTCTCAATCAATGCAACCGCGTACTCATAGATTTCATCGAAGTAGTCCGAGGCGTAGAAAGGCTCCAGCTTCGCGCCGCCGCCCTGCCCCACCACGGGCGGCAGGAAATAATCCTTGCGCCCGTTGGATTCGATGGCTTGAGGAGTCGCGCCCAGGGGTTTCATGCCCAGGCGGTCGCCGGCCCAGCCGTCAATGAGCCAATTGACATCGGCCATGATGGAATCGACGTATTCGACGTCTTCCTTGGCGGGGTTGGTGTCGTCCATGCGCAAATTGCAGACGCCGCCGAATTCGCGGGCGATGCCGAAGTTCAGGCAAATCGACTTGGCGTGGCCGATGTGCAAATAGCCGTTTGGCTCCGGTGGAAAGCGGGTATGGATTCTTGGATAGCGGCCCTCGGCGACGTGCGCCGCGACGATGTCGCGGATGAAATCGGACGGCGCGGGAGGCGCGGGGGTGGGCGTGTGTTGAGATGGAGTTGTCATTGAATGGGTGTTGTTGAGCTTTTCGGCCCGATAAGCCGTTGGTGCTCCAGAATGGCGAAGCGATCCGTCATGCCGGAAAGATAATCACATAAGGCGCGATGCCAACCCGTTTCCCGGGCGCGTTTGCGGGTGGACTCGCCGATTTCGCCGGGATGCCGCTCGAAGTACCGAAAGAGGTCGGCGAGCATCTTGCTGGCGCGCCGGTTGGGAACCGCCACCGCCGGGTTGGAATAGAGATGGCGGAACAGATAGCGGTTCAGCTCGGTGTTCAAGCGGCGGCGCCGCGGGCTGTAGCGGATGAGCGGCCGCGCCTGGCGGCGCACGTCATCGGCGGTTTTGACGCCGGCGGCCCCAATGGCCGCCTCGCTGGTAAGGACCACGTCGCGCACCTGGCTGTCAATGATGCAACGGATGATGAAGTACCGCCGGACTTCACCCGCCAAAACCCCGTGCTCGCGCCGCACGGTGGCGACGGCATCCGCGAAGAGCCGCACTTCGCGGGCCAGCGCCGATTCCGAAAGCAAGCCCGTCTCCAGGCCGTCGTCAAGGTCGTGGCTCCCGTAAATAAGTTCGTCGGCCAGATTGGCAATCTGGGCTTCGAGAGAGGGGGATTTGGCCGGGAATCCGCCACGGCCGGCGGGCTGATCGTAGGAGGTGCGATGCTTGAGGAGGCCTTCCCGGACCTCCCAGGTGAGGTTCAAGCCGCGGAAACCGGGGTACTTTTCCTCCAAGTCCTCGACGATGCGCAGGCTCTGACAATTGTGTTCAAACCCGCCGTGGCCGCGCATCAGGCGGTTCAAGACCGTCTCGCCCTTGTGGCCGAAGGGCGAATGGCCCAAATCGTGAGCGAACGCAATCGTCTCAGCCAGGTCCTCGTTCAAGCGCAAGGCGCGCGCCAGACTGCGGGACATGGCGGCGACTTCGATGGTATGGGTCAGGCGGGTGCGGAGGTGGTCGCCGGAACCGTTCAGGAAAACCTGGGTCTTATATTCCAGACGCCGAAAGGCACGGGAGTGGATGACCCGGTCGCGGTCGCGCTGGAATTCAGTGCGCCAGGAGGGAGGAGGCTCGGCAAAGGCGCGGCCGCGAGTTTGGGCGCTCAACTGGGAGTAGGAGGCCAGAGACTGCCTCTCTCGCAGTTCGAGTTCTTCTTTGGAACAGGGCATGGGAGCCGGTTAATTGGCCAGAAGTTCCTGTACGGAAATGCCGCGCAGTTCGAAGAGGCGCTTGATGGCGTCCTCGATCAGGTTGTTGGGACAGGAGGCGCCGGCGGTGATCCCGACGGTGATCTTGCCGGGAGGCAGCCAGCCGGTAGTTTCAACCTCTTTCTGCTCCACCAGGTTGAAGTGGCGGATCAAGTTGTCTGACACCATCTTCTGGGCGTTCTTGATGAAGAACGTGGGCAGCTCGCTTTCGCCCATCTCGGCGAGATGAGAGGTATTGGAGGAATTGTAGCCGCCGATGACGAGCAGCAGGTCCATAGGCTCGCGCAAGAGCTTTTGCAGCGCGTCCTGCCGATCCTGCGTCGCGCCGCAAATCGTGTCGAAGAACCGGAAATGCCTGTCCAATTGGTCCGCGCCGTGGCGCTGGATCATGGCGTTCTTGATCCGCCGCTGCACCTCCTCCGTTTCGCCCCGCAACATCGTTGTCTGGTTGGCGACCCCCACGGCTTCAAGATGCGCGTCAGGATCGAAGCCAGGCGAATAGGCCCCCTTGAACTTCTCCAGAAACTGCTGCTTGTTCCCTCCATTCACAATGTAAGAACACACCTCGTCGGTCTCGGACAAATTATAGACCACCAGATAATGGCCCGGGCCGTGGGCGGTGGCCTGGGACGTTGTGGCCTTGGTTTCTTCGTGCTTGGCCTTCCCATGAATGATGCTCGTGACGCTTTCCTTGGAATACTGCCGGACCCGCTTCCAAACGCTCATCACGTCCCCGCAGGTGGTATCGACCAGTTCGCAACCTTTGGCGACCAGTTTGTTCTTCGTGTCCACTTCCGTGCCAAAGGCCGGGATGATCACCACGTCGCCCGCGTTGAGACGGGCCAATTCGGAATCGGTCGGCTTGGGGGAAATGATCTGGATGCCCATGTTCCGAATCTGGTCGTTGACTTCGGGATTGTGGATGATTTCGCCCAGAAGATAGATCGGTTTGGGGGTCGGAAAGCACTTCCGCGCCGCATACGCAAGATCGATGGCGCGCTCGACGCCGTAACAGAATCCGAATTGCTTGGCCAGCTTGATGGTCAGGAGGCCGTCGGCCGAAAGGACATGCCCCTTGTCCCGGATGCGGTTGACCAGGTCGCTGCGATAATGCGAGAGCACCTGGGCCTGAACGGCTTCCATGACATCAGGCCTGCGCAAATTCATTTTATGTGGCGCTGGTGGCGCTTGGATTGACATACCGCTGACAGCATAACATGGCCAGCCCCGCAGTCTAGCCCATTTGCGACGTGCTTGACCCCTGTCGAGTTGACTTCAAGACGCCGAGGGCGCAAATTGAGGCAAGTTCCGGCGTCGCACCGTGCTTGCCGCGCCGCGTTCTGTTATGAAAACAAGGAAGTATCCTGCAACATTCAAAACGGCTCCGTTCACGATGGCCGTTAAGAAAATATGAAATCAATTGCAGCCAAATCCCCCAACCGGAGGGCCGGTCGTCAGGCAGCAGGCCGTAGGTGGAACCTGATGAGACGCTCCGTTCTGTGGGCTGGACTCCTGGCGGCGCTGTGCGCCCTGCCCGCGTTGACCGCGTTCGCATCATTTTCGGACTTCCTGGAGTATCCCTGGCAAGGCGGCGTCAACAACTTCTATGGCAACACCCTGATCACCTCGTCTGGAACTTTCACCAATTCCAAAGCGCTCATCTACGACGCCTCCACATTGCCGCCGGACACAGGCCCGCTGTTTGGCTGGGATTTGACACCCGGAGTCACGCGGTCGGGGAATTACTACTATGGGCTGGGCGTGCTGGTGGACGTCAGCGGCGGGACGGACACCATCAGCAACAGTTCCGGCGGAACGATGCAAGCCATTGTCACGGGTTCCGGCCAGGCGTTCGGAATTGGGCTCTATGCCGAAGCAAATAATGTCACCATCAACAATTCAGGCACGATGGACGGGGAAGTGCAGAACAACGATGGCACGGCGGCCGGGATTTATGCGACCGGCAACGTCACCATCACCAATAATGCTGGAGGGACGTTGAGCGCAACCGCGCCCTATTATGCGGGAGGCATTTACACGTCTGGCGGCGGCGCGCAGATGATCATCAATAACGGCACGATCATTGCGACCGCCACTGGCGCCATGCAGGGAAGCAACGCCAACCAGGCTTACTGCGCGGGCATCGACATGTTCTCTTACGATCCCAGCGATATGTCGCCCATTTACGTCGTGAACAACGGCTCAATCACGGTCACTGCGACTGGCGGCGCCACCAACATCGCCCACTGCGGGGCCATATGGAATGATCAAAATGACGTGACCTGGATCAATAACGGCACCATGACCGCAACCATGACAGGTTCCAGCGGAGACGCATCCGGGATCTATTTCGGCGCGAATAACGCGAATGTGACATTCATCAACACGGGGACGATCAACAACGGCGGCGGCACCAGCAACGGCGGCGAAGGCGTGTGGATGGAGAATGATGGCACCAGCGGCAACATGTACTTTTACAATTCGGGCACGATTGCCTCCGGCGAGCCTTTTGCCCTGTCCATAGCCGCCTATTCCACCGGCCCTTGGGGCACCGCCTATGTGACAAACACCGGCACGATTAGCGGAGGGTGGTTGGGTTTGGGCTGGCCCGGCAACCTGAATTTCTACGATTCTGGAGACATCCTCACCGCGCTCAGTTGGCTGGGTACCGGCAACGGCAATGACAATGTGTACATCAGCGGCTTGCCGACGATCCAGCCCGTCATGAGCGCCAGCAGCGGCGGCAGCAACACTCTGGTTTTCAACCTCACGGGCACGCTGCAATCCGTCAACGGCAGCGCGGCCAGCGGCGCCAGTCTTTCCGCTTTCAACCTGGGGTCGTCTGGAAATATCGTGGTTTCCGGAAAAACCTATAGCTGGAGCAATTTCACCAACGTGTCCGGCACCATTACCGCCGCCACCGCGCCGTTGGCCGGCCCCACAAACTTGACCGCGACGGTGACATCCATTACTCAGGCCAATCTGACATGGAACTCTCTCACCAATGCGACCAATTACAACGTCAAACGCTCACTTGCCAGCGACGGTCCCTACACAACCATTGCCAGCGGTGTCGCGACCACCCATTACACCGACAACGCCGCGTACATCAGCCTCGAATATTATTACGTGGTCAGCGCCATGGTCGCCGGCAGCGAAACGGCCAACAGCGCCGAAGTTGCGCTGCGCCACCCCAAGCTCACCGGCGCCATCATCGGCACAGCGGGTTCATGGGACAACGACGGCAACACCATCACCAACGTGTTTGACAACAACCTGAACACCTTCTTCGACGGACCCACCGCAAACGGTTGCTGGGTAGGGCTGTATTTTGGCGCGAACGTGAGCAACGCCATCACGCAAATCAACTATTGTCCGCGCTCAGGCTCGGAATCGCGCATGGTGAACGGCATTTTCCAGGGCGCGAACCAGGCCAACTTCAGCGACGCGGTGACGCTCTACAAGGTGACGGCGCAGCCGGCCGCGGGCCAATTCACCGCGGCGACCATCACCAACACGTCGGCGTTTCGGTATGTCCGTTACCTTTCGCCCAACGGCGGCTATTGCAATGTGGCCGAGTTGCAGTTTCATGGCAATTTGGCGGGCGCACCCGTGCCGCGGCCGTCGGCCCCGGGTCTCGCCGCCACAGCCGCCTCCAGCAACCAAATCAACCTTGCTTGGAATGCTGTCACCAATGCGGCCAGCTACATCCTCGAACGTTCGACGACCGACGGCGGCCCTTATGTCATCATCGCGACGGGCTGGACCATGACCAACTACACCGACATCGGCCTGGCCGGCGCCACAACTTACTACTACGTGGTCACCGGAGTGAACGCCGGCGGTCAAAGCACCAACAACGTCCAGGCCAGCGCGACGACGCTGCTTTCGGCGGGTCTGACGGCCACGGCGGCGTCCGCCACCCAGATTGACCTCACCTGGAACGCAATCAGCAACGCCACCAGTTACAACGTCGGCCGTTCCGCTGTCAGCGGCGGGCCTTACTCGATTATCGCCACCGGAGTAACCGCCACCAATTACACCGACAACGTGCCCGCCGGGATGAAGTATTACTACGTGATCAACGCCATTTGCGGCGGCTTGGAAACTCCCAACAGCCCGGAAGCGACGATTGCTCTGCCTTATCCGTGGGCGTCGTTGGACGTCGGTGCCGTCGGGCTTGTGGGCAGCGCTACTTACAGCAACGGCGTGTTTTCTGTGACTGGAACCGGAGCGGACATCTGGAATGCAGCCGACGCGTTCCGCTTTGTCTATGCGCCCGTAACCGGCAATTGCACCATCGTTGCCCGCGTCACTGCGGTGGAAGACATTGATCCCTGGTCAAAAGCCGGTGTCATGATACGCGAAAATCTCGCCACCAATGCGGCCAACGCCCTCATCGCCGTGACTCCGGGCAACGGCATCACTTTTCAAAATCGTCCGGGCGCCGGCAGCAACAGCTACAACAACAACACCACCGGCTTAAGCGCTCCCTATTGGGTCAAACTCGTGCGCAGTGGAAACACATTCACAACCTCCTATTCCCCGAACGGCGCGACCTGGACGCAGTTAGGGACAGCGACATTCACCATCGCGTCAACGGTGTATGTAGGCTTGGCGCTCACCAGCCATAACAATTCGAGCTTGTGCGCCGCCACGTTCGCCGACGTAACGGCGCCAGGCTGGCCGACCTCGATTCCGCCCGCATCCCCTGCCCGTCTGTCCGCCACCCCATTGGATTCGCAGGTGGCGTTGAGCTGGTCTGCGGCCAGCGGGGCCATCAGTTACAATGTGAAACGCGGCACCCTTAATGACGGTCCTTATACTATTGTCACCAACATAACCACGACCAATTACACCGACATCGGTTTGGCCAATGGCACGAACTATTATTACGTTGTTTCCGCGCTGAACACCGCGGGCGAGAGTGCCAACTCGGCCCAAGTCAGCGCCACGCCAGTGAATCTCCCTCAACCGTGCATCGTTGGAGCTTCCATTTCCGGCGGCAACCTGGTGTTCAGCGGCACGAACGGTTTGGCTGGCGGCGCCTATACGATTTGGTCCTCAACGAACATCGCAACGCCCCTAACCAACTGGATACAAGTCGGCAGCGGTGACTTCGATGGCAATGGCAACTTCAGCAGCACCAATGCCATCAACACCGGCGAGACGCAGCAATTCTATCTGCTGCGTCAGCCGTGAGCATCGAGCAAGAATCGACAATATGACTGTTGCGGGTGCAAAATGTTTGTCGGATTTCGAGAGTCGGCACCGATATACTTTTGGACATGAACGAAACGGACCTGGATTTGCTCAACCGCTATACTCGGCAACATGCCGAGGACGCCTTCGCGGAACTCGTTCGCCGCCACCTCAATCTAGTGTACTCCGTTGCGTTGCGCCAGGTGCGCTCTCCGCAACTGGCTGAGGAAGTCGCCCAATCCACCTTCACCGACCTGGCCCGCAACACGCATCGGCTCGCGCCAGATACGATCCTGACCGCGTGGCTCTATCAGGTCGCCCGCCGGAGCGCCATCGACGTTGTCCGCCGCGAAGCCGGCCGGCAATTGCGGGAACAAATCGCCACGGAAATGAACGCCGCCAACGCCAATGACGCTGATTGGTCTCACATTGAACCGCTTCTGGACGAAGCCATGGATGCGCTCGACAAGACCGATCGCGCCGCCGTCCTGCTTCGCTATTTCGAAAACAAAACGCTTTGTGAAGTCGGCCAAACCCTCGGCACGAGCGAAGACGCCGCGCAAAAGCGCGTGAGTCGCGCCGTGGAGCGCCTGCGTGAATACTTCACCAAACACGGCATCCGTGTTGGCGCCGGTGGGTTGGTCGTCCTCATCACGGCCAATGCCGTTGAAGCTGCGCCCGCCGGTTTGGCGGCCGGCATTTCGAGTGCCGCCCTGGCCCCCGCGGCGGCGGGCGTCCTTCAAGGAGCGGCCCTGAGCGCATCGACTTTAACTTCAGTCAAAGCCGCAATCCATATTATGAGCGCAACAAAAATCAGCGTGGCGATCGGCCTGGCCGCTGCCACTGTTATCGCGCTGGAATGGCAGCAAGTTTCCATTCAAAAACAGACTGTCAAAGAGCTTGAGGCGCAGGTGGCACAAGACGCGCAGGCCAGCCGCGCGCAGCAGTCCGCAATCGAAAAGCTCCAAGAGCGAAACGCCTTCTACGCCAGGACGATGGAAAGCGGCGCGCGGGACGTCGCCAAAGCCCGCGCCCGCCTGAGCGCCGCCCTCACAGCCAAGCCAGATGCCTCCTCCGCCAGAGCAACCGGAGCAAAAATCGACCTGACCCCGGCAATGCGCGATCAACTGGCAACGCAGATAAGAGAGAAATACGCTCCGCTGGTCAAACATCTCAATCTATCCCTGGAACAGGCGGATCAGTTCTATCAAACATTGGTGGACTATAAGATAGAGAAGCTGGAGGACCTGCAGAACGATGAGACGGGAAACATCGTGAAGGTTGAGGTTGGGATGCCATCCCTGCAAACCAATCTACAATCAGTGCTGGGCGATGCCGGCACGGCCCAATTCTGGGAATTCGAAACTAAGACTTTGCCCGACCAGGAAGCACGCACGAAGGCAGACGAAGTCTTTCAAAACAACCCGCTGACGGACGCGCAGCTACACCAACTGACACAAGCCGAAAGATCGACGATGCAAAGCATTATGCAAAGCTTGAGCGATAGCCCCGCGGGGATTGTTTTGAATCAAACAGCGACAAAGAGCCAAAGCATCCAATTGCTGGACCAGATGAACCAGAGCGTCCTTCAACAGGCCGCTGCGTTCCTTTCATCGGACCAACTGCAAACTCTCGCCACCTATCAATCCAACGGGTTGGCGGCGGCGGCGGCGGCAACGCCCAGTGACGCTGTTTCCGCTTTCTTAAACAACCCGTAGCGCAGAGGGGCAGGTCTGCGCTACAGGACCGTCAAGCCCGACAAAGGCGGGGCGCACCCGTTTGAGGCAAAGTTCGCCCGATTCTAAAACGCGTAGCTCACGACCACTTTGAACAGTTCGGGCGCGACCAACTGGTTTCCCCTCGAGTACTGAGCAACGTCAAACTCGACATCGGCATAAATCATCACCGGATGCACGTCGAACTCGATCCCGGGTGAGAGCAGGACGCGCTGGTAGCCGGAGTTGATTTCGCCCACGGGCGGAGCGTTGACCCCGCCGGAGGACCACGAGCCGGTGTCGCTTGTTCGTTCGCTGGGAATAACTTGCGCCACCGGCGTAACCTTCACTTTCCCCAGCGACAAGCCCTGATAGTAGAGCCCGAAGGCCGTATCCAGTTCCACGCCGGGGCGGTATCCGCCCTGGGTCAGCACCGGCACATCCAACTGCGCCTGGGCGAACCAATACAAACCGTGCGCGATGCTATTGAGCGTATGGCGGTAGAAGCCGCCCAGCAGAAGATCGGTGCTGCCCGTCCCAAGCTCGGTGTCCCGATCCAGCAGGCTGGTGGAAGTCGCGTCGTCATGGGTGTCATCGCCGGTCGGCAATTTCAGCCCGAACGTGACCCCGGCGGACATGTCCGGGAAGAATCCCGTATAGATGCCTTCAACGCGAAGATCGCCCAAGGCGCTCCAGGATGTGGAGCCGCCGCCGTAAGCCTGGTAGTGGCGAAAATCGTAGGGCAATTCGACTTGCACGCCCCACTTGCGGTCGAACATGTATTGCAAACCCAGCGTGGTGAAGTCGGTTCGAATATCCTGGTCACCGTTGTTCGCCGCGGGCGCGGGCCGGCCGTCACTCCAATTCATGTTCTGGTCCATGTAGTCATACTCCGCGAAGAGCACGCCTCCCGGACCTTGGGGCAGCATCGATTGGGTGGCCACGTCAAATACACCGCACCCGCAGGCACAACCCCAGGCCGCGCCCGGCGCCAAAACCGCCGCCCATACTGCAAAACTTGCTTTTTCAATTCTCATTTCAAATGGGCTACTGGGAAATGCAGTACAGATTCCCACTCGTGCGAAGAAACAGGTCTTTGCCCGCCAGCGCCAGCGAGGCGTCGGAACGCTTGTCCGCCACTTTGTTGACCGCCAGCACTTCGGGTTTAGGACCTTTCTTGAGCACCACGCACGCGCCTTCCCGGCTCAGTATGTAAACCCGGTCCCGCGCCGCCACCGGCGAAGCATAAGCCGCGTGAACCCCTTCCAGCCGCTCGTGCTCGAAATACGCCTGCCCGTTCCCGGTGTCGAAGCACGACACGATGGCGTCGGTGCCGGAAAGGATATAAAGAAGATTATCGTCCAACAACGGCGAGGGCACGTAGGGTGTGTTCTTGTTGTGGCTCCAGACGATGGCGTCCGTGCCCGTCAGATCGCCCGTGCGTCCCAGGCGGACGGCTTGCAAGGCGCTTCCCATGAACCCGCTTGTCAAATACACCACTCCGCCCGCGCTCACGGGGCTGGGAATGGCGTTGGCCGTTTGGCCGCCGCACGACCATATCTCCTTGCCGTTGGCCAAATCGTAGGCCCGGACCTTCTTGGTCGCATTGACGATGACCTGCCGCTGGCCGTTGTATTCGACGATCAGCGGCGTGGACCAGCCGCTGCCTTCGTCGCGCGCGGTGCGCCATAGCTCCTGCCCGGATGCTGTATCCAGCGCCGCGATAAAATCGTCGCCTTCCTGGTCCCAATTGACAACGACCTTGTCGCCCCACAGGGCGGGAGAGGCGCCTTCGCCGAACCCGAATTTCATCTTCATTTTACCGAAATCCTTTTGCCACTTCAAATTCCCCTCGAAGTCATAACAGTGCAGCCCGCGCGAGCCAAAGAAAGCCAGCAGCAGCCGGCCATCGGTGACGGGCGACGCGGAGGCGAATGTGTTGTTTTCCTGGCGTCCCTCGTGCGGCGCCTCCTGGCGCGCGACACGTTGCCAAAGGACTTTGCCGTTCGCGCGGTCGAGGCAGAAAACGGTGAACTGGTAAATCTCCGCGGGGGCCTGCGGATCGGCGGGCGCCGCGGCGTTGGAGCCGCCCGGTATGGCCGACAGCACAAAAACCCGGTCGCCCCAGACGATGGGCGTGGAGTCCCCCTCTCCGGGGATCGGGGTTTTCCATTTGACGTTGTTGGTTTCGCTCCAAGCCAGCGGCGGGTCGGCGTTGGGGGCGAAGCCCGTCGAGAGCGGCCCGCGCCACTGCGGCCAGAACATTTCCGCGGCGGGGGCGGTCTGGGCGTCGGCGGCGCGCGGCAAAGCGCCTGCCAGCGCGGCCAGCAAAAGCGGCAAACAGCATCGAGTTGGGCAAAACGAACCGGCAATCGTCTTCATATATGCGGTCAAAATAGAGGCAAACCAGCCGCGCGAAAAGAGAAATTGTGCTGTTCCCTTGCCGCCGGGCGCTTCTCATTTTTTGAGCGATGCCATGCAAATGGCTCGGTAGGCGACGCTCCCGCGGAGCCGTACCTTTCCCCCAAGAAACACCCCCGGCTCGCCGGGAGGCTCGCCCTGCTACCGTGTTGTGCGCGGCGGCACATGGGGCAGCGGCGCCCCCGACGCGCGGTGCGCCGATCGCTTCTCCGTCGTCTCGCACTACGACTACAACTTCGTTGGGTTCCGTTGTGTGAGGGGGCTTTAGTTTTTGCCCTTTTACTCTTTGTTAATTTTATGACCCGTTCACGGAAGCCAGCAGGGAGAGAATGACAATGGCGGCACTCGCCAGAGTGCCGCTACATCCGCGTAGCGGCGAACTGGCGTTCGCCGCGCTTGTCAGCAGTGATCTTCCCACGCGGAGAAGCTTCGTATCCCGGTTGGTTGGGCTATCGGAGTTCATCTTGGGCAGAATTTTCTCTCCGCGCACCTTCCAGTGCAATTTCCGAAAGTTGTGCATTTTTGGCAAAGCTTTCAACTGCAATACTTCCAACCTCTTGGACATCAGGCATTGGGGTTGCGGCTTTCCGCGCTGCGACTCTGCGCGAGCCAATCCCCAAGGCAATGGGGTTTTGAATCCGTGTTCATCCGTGCCATCCGTGGTAAAAAATTTATTTGAAAAATGTAACCGATGCGGTATTGTGGCGGCAGTGGCTGAGGGCGGTTTGTTCTTTGAAAGGCTGCGGACCGGGGCGTTTGAGCGGTGAACCCGTTTGAACCAGGCCATGCCCCGGTTGCCGCGGCCGTTTATCCGCCTTCGCGCTATGCGCCACGGCGCGACAAGCCCGCCTTGCGCGGAGCGCTGGCCCCGTTTCCCGCCCGCCGGGGGGATGGACAGGAAAAGGGACTTAACCACGGATTTCCGGATGGCACGGATGGGGGTTTTTTATCCGTGTCAATCCGTGAAATCCGTGGTTAAAAGGTTTTCCTCTGCGCCTCCGCGACTCTGCGCGAGACAGGTTGTTTTGCCTCGCGCTGGCATTCCGGAGTTTCACCCTCTGGCAAGCTCTGGCAATTTATCAAATCCGGGGTCTTCGCGGGCTGTTGACGCCTATTTGCGCCCTAAATTGGCGGCGGTGAGGGTTTCCCCTGCGTGGCGGCGTTGATTGGTTACATAAATTACGGTAAATTACGCCTATTTACGCCAAATTACGGTCAATTACGGTAGTTTTGTTGCGGCGCAAGGGAGTTTGCGGGGGTGGGACATTGTGGACGCTGGAGCGGCTTAAATGAACTGTAGTCTGTTGCGCCCCGCGGCGCGGAGTTCTCGGCGGTTATGCAGGCTTATGCACCCTTGTGCACCCAAAAAAGGCCGGGGTCTGGAGTTCTCCGGCAGGCCAAGCGAGCTTGAGATCATTGATAATCAAGGACATGCAACACGGCGCTTGGGATTTTATCGGATTCGGCCATAAGCAATGCGAATTGTCTTGAAGCAGGGTGGCGTGGCGTTAGATTTACTAAGGAGCAATGAGACTATGCGCATGATGAGAAATCTAAAATCCTGGAATGCCGCACTCTGTGTGGCCCTCTGGGCGCTGGCTGTGGGCAGCCAGGCCCAAACACCGACCGCCGAGCTGAATCTGCTGGCCAACCCGGACTTTCAAACCACGGGCTGGGGCATTGCCCCGGGTTGGAATTACGCGTCAGGCTCCGGTGCTTTCAGTGATGCGTTTTTCTCCGGCGCTGAATTTGATATCGTTTCCCAAACGCTTCCAACCAGCGATCTCTATTATTACAACATAGACTTCAATCTGGGCATCCTCCCCAATGAAGGCCCGGTGGAGTTCGCCGTGTTTTGGATCGACTCCGCCGTTGAATACGCCAACTTCTCCCCCTCCGGCACATGGCTCGATTATGGCATCACGGTCACGGCTGACGGTCCCACTTCGGATTTCGGGCTTATGGGCAATTCGGCGTTCTGGTCGTCGCTGGACAATCTGGATGTCTATTGGAACGGCGGCATTGATCCTCCTGCTTTGGCTGCTGATTCCCCCATCGGATTCGGTTTCGAGGCGGCGATTCTTTTTGGGTTGTGCGGCGCGGCACATTTCCATCGCCGGCGCGAGTTTTGTTTGGCGCGTCAAGAGGCAGCTTGATTTGTCGGGGCGGACGGACGGATTGAAGCTGCCGGGCGTCATCTCCGGTGAAATTTCCAGTTCATAATTATGCGAACGCCAATAATTCCGAGTGCGCGGTTTGCGCCTTGTCTCGCGTGGCTCATCCTCTGTTCAATGCCTTCCCTGACGCATGCCGGCAACCCAGCCCAGATCACCAATGCGCTGCCCGCCTCCCAAACCGCCCATGTGGGAGACACTGTCAACCTCCTTGTCGGCGCCAGCGGCGATCCCGTCATTCTTTATCAGTGGTCATTTGACGGCGCGGCCATCGCGGAAGCGACAAATCAGCTTCTGTCCATTCCCAATGTGCAGACCTCCAATCAGGGGAGTTACCAGGTTGTCGTCACTAACAATTTCGGATCGAGCACCAGCGTTGTCTCCGTGCTCCAGGTGCTGCTGACGCCGACCGTTACCAAGACATCCTACTCCAGCTCGGTCGCGGAAGGCTCAACGGCTTCATTCTCGGTGACCGCCGACGGCCAGCCGCCGCTGACATACCAGTGGGATTTTAACGGCGTGGCCATCGCGCTGGCGACCAATTCCACCTTGAGCATCCCCTACGCGCAATCAACCAACTCAGGGACTTATCAAGTCTTCATCACCAACGCCTACGGCAACGCCAGCAGCCAGCCCCTGCCCTTGACCGTTGCGCTTGCGCCGATGGTCAATGGAACCAGAACCAGCGGCCCGGCGGTGCTGGGCGGCGCGGCGACATTCACCGCCTATGTGCAAGGCACTCCCCCGCTTTCCTACCAATGGTATTTCGAAGCGCCGGACGGCTCCTCCACCAACGCGCTCCTTGACGCAACCAATGCCGTTCTCACAATCACCAACGTGCAACTGACCAACGCGGGAAGCTACCAATTGGTCATCACCAATTCTTTCGGAAGCGCTCACACCCAGCCGCTGCCCCTCCTGATTGTCGCAGGCTCAAAGCCGCTCATTGGCGGCCAACCCTCCAGCCAGAGCGTGCCCCAGGGTTTTTTGGCCACATTCCAGGTGCTGGCATCGGGCGCGACGCCCTTTTCCTACCAGTGGAGCTGGAATGGCTCCCCCCTCAACGACGCCACCAACCAAACTCTCCTGCTCACTAATGCGCAACCCGCCAGCGCCGGCAGTTATCAGGTAGTGGTGTCCAACGCCTTCGGCGCTCAGACCAGCGCGGTCGCTGTTCTCTCGATTGCCGACATCGCCACGCAGGCGCCCGGTATCTCCCTTTCGCCCCTGTTCTCATTTGATGCCCCCATAAGTGGCAGCCAGCCGGCGTCCACCCTGATTTACGGCGCCGACGGCTATCTGTATGTCACCGCGGCCAAGGGGGGCACGAATGATTTGAACGCCGGCGGCGACGGCACCGTCTCCAAGATGGACACCAATGGAAACGTGTTGTGGACGGTTTCGTTGAGTCAAACCAGCGGAGCCAATCCCGCCGCGGGACTGGTGGATGGCGGCGGCGTCTTTTATGGGACAGCCGTCAACGGCGGCGCGGGTTTTGGCACGGTATTCAGAATCACCTCCAGCGGCGTCTTGACTCCCCTCTACTGGCTGACAAACGGCATGGATGGAGCGTATCCACGGGCCGCCTTGACGCTGGGGCGCGACGGCTTCCTTTACGGCTGTGCGGCGCTAGGCGGCGCCAACGATGTCAGCAGCGGAGGCGACGGGACCATCTTCAAGATGACGACCAACGGTGCGCTGGTTTGGGCGGTCTCCTTTGATTCGGCCAACGGCCGGCAGCCACAAGGCGCCCTCGTCCAAGCCGCCAACGGCGTCCTTTATGGAACCACCACGGACGGCGGCGCCAATAACGTCGGCGGCGGCGGCCTGGGCACGGTTTTCTCCATCACAACCAACGGTGTCTTGACCAGTCTCTACTCCTTCACCGGCGGGACGGACGGTTCTTATCCCCAAGCCGGACTGGCGGTCGGGCCTGATGGCGGGCTTTACGGCACCACCACGGGCGGCGGCAATACGACCCTCAACTCCGGCCTCGGATTCGGAACTGTTTTTGACATTATGACCAATGGCTTCCTCATCACGCTGGCCGACTTCGACGGCGCCGATGGCGTATCTCCACAGGGCGCGCTGGTTCTGGGGAGCGACTATAATTTCTACGGCACCACCGCCCGGGGCGGGGTGGGTTTCCCCACGGCGGGGTACGGCACGATTTTCCGCGTCACGATCAATGGATCGTTGACCAGCCTGCTATCCTTCGACGGCGGTTCCGACGGCGCTTATCCGACTGCGGGCCTCACGCGGGTCAATCCCGGCATATTCTACGGGACCACCGCCGAAGGTGGGACCAATGATTTGAGCAACGGGGGTGATGGCGGCGTTTTTCGATTCGCCAGCCCGGCCGGTCCTCCGAGCCTGGCCAATATCGGCGAGCGCGTCTTGGAGGTGGAGCAGAATTTCATCTTTACAAATCAAGTCTTTGGCGGAACGCCCCCCGTGACGCTGAGCCTGGCGGAGGGCGCGCTGGCCGGCGCATGTTTAAGCCGCCGCGGCGTTTTCTGCTGGGACCCGGCCTGCGAGCAAGGCAGCACGACCAATCTCATTACTGTCTGGGCAGTTGACAGCGGCAGCCCACCCCAAAGCAATGCCATGACCTTCACCCTCATCGTCGGCCCATGCGTGCAAGTCAGCCTCGGCTCCGGCCCGGTGCAAATTGGCCAAAGCACCTGTGTTCCGATCACTCTTTTTTCCACCGTCAGCCTGACCAATCTGAGTTTCACCATCCTGACCCTGCCGGATCGCTTTGCCAATTGGTCCATCAACGTCGCCAATAATGCCATCGCCCAGGCGACGGTGCTGGACCCTCTCCCGTCCCAGCCCCAATTCAACATAGTCACTCAACCCGGCCAGTCGCTCAACGGATCCTCGTTGTTGGGATACGCTTGTGTGGCCGTGCTCAACTCCGGCTCCTCGACCTTCGCTCCGCTGGTGCCGAGCGGCATCGTCGCCACGTCCGATGCCGGCGCGTCAGTAACTCCCGTTTTCGGCCAGCAGGGACAATTGGTCTTGATCGAAGGAGCGCCGTTGCTGGATGGCACGTTGCAAATTTCCCTGTCTCCGGCCCAGTCCGCCCCTCTCCTCACCCTCTACGGCAATCCCGGGACCAACTACTTTGTTCAGTTCACCACCAACCTATGCCCTCCCATTATTTGGACGACATTTACCAACTACGATTTGACCGGGCTTCTGACCAACTTCAACCAAGTCTCCCCGTCCGACTCGATGGAATTCTTCCGTGCCCTCTATATCGGAACGCCTCCGCCCTGACCCGCAGTGGCGAAAGGACCGCAACCCAGCAGTCAACCATCCAGACACTGGCGGACCGTATCGAGGATTTGGTTTGGAAGGCACGGCTTCTGAATAAAGTTCTGCCCTTCCTGGAGAACAAGTTCGCGTCCCGCAATGTCCGCGCTGTAGCCGCTGGTGAAAACAACCCGCAACCGCGGGCTTCGCTCCAGCAACCGGGCCGCCAACTCGCGGCCGTTCAAACCGTCGGGCAAGACAATGTCCGTCAGCAGCAGGTGAATCGGGCCGCTGTGCTGGCCCCAAATCCGCAGCGCCTCGGCGCTGTCGGGCGCTTCCAGGACTTGGTATCCTTGCTTTTCCAACACCACCCGTGTCAACGCGCGCAGGTCCGCGTCGTCCTCCACCACAAGTATCGTTTCCCCGCCCCGGCGCGATTCCGCCTTTGCGGTTTCCGAGTGCGATGGGGCCTCCCCCACATCGGCCGCGGGAAGAAAAACCCGAAATGTTGATCCCCGGCCCACATCGCTTTCAACTTGCAGCGCGCCGCCATGTTGCTTGACCACGCCGAATACCATCGCCAGTCCGAGGCCGGTGCCTTTGCCCGGCTCCTTCGTCGTGAAAAACGGCTCGAAAATGTGCGGGAGATGTTCCGTCGCGATTCCGCCGCCGGTGTCGTTGACGCACAGGCAGACGTAGCGCCCTGGACGGGCGTCAGGGATCAACGCGGCTTCCTCTTTCGTGAAGTTCTTCTCACTCGTTTCAATCAACAGCCGTCCGCCGCCCGGCATGGCGTCGCGCGCGTTGACCACCAAATTCATCAGCACCTGGTCGAGCATCCCCGCGTCGGCGCGGGTCAGCAGAGGACGCGGCCGGAGGTTCAGCAGCAAGCGCATGTCCTCGCCCAGGATGCGCCTGAGCATCTTTGCCAGGTCCGTCACGATCTCATTCAGGTCCAGCAAGCGCGGCTGCATCACATGCCGCCGACTGAAGGCCACCAACTGCCTGGTCAGGTTTGCGGCCCGTTCGGCGCTCCGCTTCAACTCGCAAATCAGCTCCCGCGATCTTGGCGGCAGGTCTTCTTCCGCGCAGGCCAGGTCCGCCTGCATCATCATCGCCGCCAGAATATTGTTGAAATCATGCGCCACTCCCCCCGCCAACTGGCCGATGGCTTCCATCTTCTGCGATTGCCGGAGTTGTTCCTCCAACTGCTTTTGCTTGGTAATGTCCTCGGTAAACATGATGATCCCACCAATCGTGCCATCCGCCTGCCGCCACGGCTGGATTTCCCACCGGAGCCAGTCTGTCCTGCCGTCGGCCCGCAAAAATGGATCCTCATCGCATTTCTCCACCGCACCCGCCAGACATCGCTGGTGAATCTCGATCCATCGCTGCGGGATTTCCGGAAAGACTTCGTAATGACCGCGCCCCACGAGGGATTGATCCCCCAGCCGGTAATCTTCGCTCCAGCGATGGCTCGCCACCAAATATCTCATGTTTCGGTCCAGCATCGCGACGGCCGCCGGACTGTGCTCCGCGTAGAGTCGAAGCTGTTCCTCCCGTTCCCGGAGCGTTGCCTCTGCCCGCTTGCGTTCGGTCGTTTCCAGCGCCACTCCCCGCATCCTCATCGGCTGCCCGTCGTTGCTGTAGGTAAACTCCCCCACGCTCTCAACCCACCGCAAGCTGCCGTCGGGCCAGACCACCCGGAATTCCCGCCTGACCGGCTCGCGGGCCGCCATGCACCGCTCCACTTCCGCCTTCAGTCCGGGTAGATCGTCGGGATGCACTCGCCGTGCGAACGCCTCGTAGGTTCCATCATATTCGCCAGGCTTGAAGCCCCACAATGCCTCATGCCCGACGGACCAGATGATGCGATTGCGCGGTACGTCCCAATCAAACGTCCCCATGTGCGCCGCCTCCAAGGCCAGCCTCAACCGCGCCTCGCTCTCAGCCAGATCACGCGTCTGCCGCCCCAATTCCACTTGCGCCATCACCGCCCGGCTCAACACCCGCAACGCCTCCTCTTGCGCCGCCTTCAACTGACGCGGCACGCGGTCAATTACACACAACACCCCGACCGCGTGCCCCTGCGCCGTCACCAGCGGCATGCCCGCGTAAAACCGGATGTTCGGTGGGCCGGTCACAAGCGGGTTGTCGGCGAATCGTTCGTCCTTCGCCGCGTCCGGCACGACGAACATCTTCGGCTCAAGAATTGCGTGTCCGCAAAACGACACCTCCCGCGCCGTTTCGCTGGCGGTCAAACCGATCTTGGACTTGAACCACTGCCGATGTTCGTCAACCAGCGAGATCGTGGCGACGGGCGCATCGCACAGTTGCGCCGCCAGCGCTGTCAGATCATCCAGCGCCTGATCCGGCAGCGTGTCCAACAGGTTGTATTGCCGGAGGGCTTCCAGCCGTTGTGCCTCATTGACTGGCAGTCTCGGCGCTTTCATCGGTTAATGATTTCCATAATAAACCCCTCACTCCGCTCTGGCCAGCGTAATCTTCCAAGTTTAAGAAACTGCCGCGTCTGTTTCCGCAAGGATTCGGTTGAAAACGTGCCGCTGGTAGTGCATATTGATCCCGGTTCGCATGAGAAAGCCTCAAATCCTGTCTGTGCCCTGTGGCCTGGCCCGATGTCTGCAATGGGCCTGCCTGCTGCTGAGTTGCCTTTGCCCTGTTCCCCATATGAATGCCGCGCCAGAACCGACCAACGCCCCGGCGAAACTCGAATCCGCAACCTTCGGAGGCGGCTGCTTTTGGTGCGGTGAGGCCGTTTTCCAGCGCATCCCCGGCGTCAAATCGGTCACGTCCGGTTTTGCCGGCGGCACGACCTCCCATCCCTCCTACGAAGAGGTCTGCACCGGCCAGACCGGCCATGCCGAGGTCATCCAAATTCGGTTTGACCCCGCGATCATCTCCTATGACAAGCTGATGGAAGTCTTTTTCGAGGAGCACGACCCGACGACCCTGAACCGCCAGGGCAACGACCAAGGCACACAATATCGCTCCGTCATACTTTACAGCACCCCGGCCCAAAAGGACGCCGCGGAAAAAGCCAAAGCCCAGGCCGCTACCCATTTCTCCGCGCCCATCGTCACCCAAATCGTGCCGCTGACGGCGTTTTACCCGGCCGAAGAATACCACCAGAACTTCTACAACCTCCACCCGGACCAGGGATACTGCCAATTCATCATCCGCCCGAAACTGCAAAAGCTCATCGACAAGGGCGTCATTCCCGCCGCCAAGAAGTAATCCTTTTCAAACTCCTTGCTCCGCGCGCCGCCTTTCCGCAATATCCCCGGTCACTGTATGCGGCGACAATATCCGTTTCATCTCATCGAACCTAAGTGGCAGGGCAACTGGGAGGCTGGGCAGATTTTCCGCGCCTGGAATCCGGGCGACACTCTGCCCGAAGGGCATCCCTTCGCGCGGCGCCACGGCCTGGCAGGCAAAATCGCGGAGCAAAGCCTGCCCCGCAAGTTCTACATACTCGACATGTTCCCCTACCCTTCCGGCGCCGGGCTGCACGTCGGCCATCCGGAGGGCTACACCGCCACCGACATCCTCGCCCGTTACCAGCGCGCCCGCGGTTGCAACGTCCTCCACCCCATGGGCTGGGACGCCTTCGGCCTGCCCGCCGAGCAATACGCCATCCGCACCGGCCAGCATCCGCGCAAAACGACGGAGGCCAACATCGCCGTTTTCAAGCGGCAGATTAAAGCCCTCGGTTTCAGCTACGATTGGAGCCGCGAGATCGACACCACCGCCCCCGGCTATTTTAAATGGACGCAATGGATTTTTCTCAAGCTCTACAATTCCTGGTTCAATCCCGCCACCGGCAAAGCCGAGCCGATTGAGACCCTCCCCTGCCCGCCCGAATGCGCCGGCTCGCCGGACGCGCTCCGCCAGCATCGCGACGGCAAGCGCCTGGCTTACGTAACCGAGGCCCCCGTCTGGTGGTGCGAGGAACTGGGCACCGTCCTGGCCAACGAAGAGGTCGTCGAGGGCAGGAGCGAAGTGGGCGGTTTCCCTGTCACGCGCAGGCCGATGCGCCAGTGGATGCTGCGCATCACCGCCTACGCCGAGCGCCTCCTGCGCGGCCTGGAGCAGATCGACTGGAGCGACTCCCTCAAGGAAATGCAGCGCAACTGGATCGGACGCAGCGACGGAGCGGAAGTTCAATTCCGCCTCGCCGACGCCCCTTCCGACATCCCCGAAGCCGACCGTGCCATCCTGGTTTTCACCACGCGCCCGGACACTTTGTTTGGAGCGACTTACATGGTGCTTTCCCCTGAGCACAAGCTGGTCGATCTCATCACCACGCCGGAGCAGCGCGCCGCCGTCGCGGATTACAAAGCCGAGGTGGCCAGGAAGAGCGACCTCGAACGCACCGAGTTGGCCCGGCAAAAAACCGGCGTCTTCACCGGCGCCCATGCCGTTAATCCTGTCAATAATGAGAAAATTCCGATTTGGATCGCCGATTACGTCCTGGCCAGCTACGGCACCGGCGCAATCATGGCCGTTCCGGGCCACGACACTCGCGATCTGGAGTTTGCCCGCAAATTCAATCTGCCCGTCCGCCTCGTCGTCCAGGCCCCCGGCGGCGCGGATTCCACCGGCTTCGTCGGCGATGGCGTCAGCGTCAATTCCGGCTTCCTCTCCGGCTTGCCTACGCCGGAAGCCAAGACAAAGATCAACGCCTGGCTCGAGGAAAAAGGCCTGGGCCGCGCAACCGTCAATTTCAAACTGCGCGACTGGCTTTTCAGCCGGCAGCGTTACTGGGGCGAGCCGTTCCCCATCCTGTGGAAGCCCGCGCCTGGCGGCGCTTTCCGCCATGAGGCAATTCCCGAATCCGCCCTGCCCCTCCAACCGCCCGACTTGACGGATTTCAAACCCGCCGCCACCGGCGAGCCGCCGCTGGCCCGCGCCAAGGATTGGGTGTGCCTTCCCGATGGCTCCCGGCGTGAAACCAACACGATGCCCCAATGGGCCGGCAGTTGCTGGTATTATCTCCGCTTCACCGACGCCCGCAACGACGCCCAATTCTGCGGCGCGGGGCCTGAACGATATTGGATGGGAACCGCCCCCGGCCAGGCGGCCGGCAAACCGGGAGTGGACCTCTACGTTGGCGGCATCGAACACGCCGTGTTGCATCTGCTCTACTCGCGCTTCTGGCACAACGTCCTTTTCGATTTGGGTTATGTCTCCACGCCGGAGCCGTTTTTCAAACTCGTCAATCAGGGCCTTATCCTGGGCGAAGACGGCCAGAAAATGTCCAAATCCCGCGGCAACGTCATCAACCCGGACGACATCTTGCGCGAGTATGGAGCGGACGCGCTCCGACTTTACGAAATGTTCATGGGCCCGTTGGAGATGGTCAAACCTTGGAGCACCAAGGGCGTCGAGGGCGTCTATCGTTTTCTGGGGCGCGTCTGGCGCTTGTTTGTCGATGAGAAAAGCGAAACGGAATTCGAGCAGCATCAGACCGCCCACGGCCAGGACGACCCGGAAAGCCTGGCCCGCGTCGAGTTGAGCCGCGCCATCCGGGATGTGCCACCCACGCCCACCCAGCTCAAAACGCTGCACGCCTGTATAAAGAAAGTCACCGAAGACCTGGATGGTTTCCGCTTCAACACCGCCATTTCCGCGCTGATGGTATTCGTCAACGACGCCATCACCTGGGAAACCAAACCGGCGGCGGTCATGCGCGAATTCCTCGTGTTGCTGCATCCCTTCGCGCCCCATCTGGCCGAGGAATTGCGGTCCAAAATGGCCGGCCCCAACGCTGCCGCCACCATCGCCTACGAGCCGTGGCCCGCCTTTGACCCGGCGGTCCTCGCCGAGGACACCATCGAGATGCCTGTGCAGGTCAACGGCAAACTCCGCGACAAAATCATCGTGCCGATCGGCGCGCCGGAGGCGGACATCCGGGCCGCGGCGCTGGCCAGCGAGAAAGCGCGGCAGTTCATGGAGGGCAAACCGGTCAAAAAGGTCATTATCGTTCCCCGCCGCCTGGTAAACATCGTGGTTTGAATTTTAGTTTGGAAATTTGGAATCTGGCGTATAGTGATTGGGTGAGGTATCTGTCAAGACAGGAACAGATTGTGCTGTGTCTTATTCTTGCGTTGGTGTTATTTGGCTGGGCTGTGAAGGTTTATCGCGCGGCTCATCCGTGATCCCGCGCCATTGCGGCGAAAACTTGATATGCGACCAGTAAATCTCGAAGACGACATCCGGAAAATTGCGGCGGCGGACCCCCGTTACCCTTACGAAGCCTACATCTTTGTGCAGGAGGCTCTCCAGCACACACAGCGCGCCCTCGGCCGCACCAAGGGCGACCACAAGCATGTCCACGGCAAGGAGCTTCTGGACGGCCTGCGCCAATTCGCCCTCGACAGCTTTGGCCCCATGGTGCCGACGGTTCTGGGTGAATGGGGCATTCACTCCTGCGAAGACGTCGGAGAAATCGTCTTCAACATGATCGAACACGGCGTCGCCTCCAAAACGGAAACCGACCGACGCGAGGATTTCAAGGGGCACTTCACCTTCGACGAAGCCTTCCGCAAACCGTTCATTCCGTCCAAGCCGGCGCCCTCCAAGCCCAAACCAGCCGAGCCAAAAATCAGCGTGTAGCAGCACCTTAAGAACGCCGATATTTCACGAGCGGTGCAGCCCCATAATTTGTTCCGTCCCCTGCGAGCCGCTGACTTTTGTCCCGTGGGGACAGTCCGAGAATAGCCCAACGTTTCAACGTTGGGGACGCAATTCGACGTTGCATAAGTCCCGTAGGGACGGCTGATTTCACTCCCACAAATAGCGCTCGTCGAAGGCGATACGGTGTTTTTTGAGCAACTCCAGAAACTCCTCTTGAAAGGTCATCTTCCGATGGTGCTCCTCCTGGTTCTTAATGTATTGAATGGTCTTGTCCAATTGCGAGACGCTGACACTGAAAGCGCCGTATTTTACCTGCCAGCCAAAGAGCCGGTGTTCTGGGAAGGTCTCATGCACCCATTTGGAGGAGCCGCCCTTGATGAGTTGCAGCGCTTTGGCGACCGATAAAATCGAGGGCAAAGAAAGCAGGACATGGACGTGGTCCTGTACGCCGCCAATCTCGATGGCCTTCATATCATGGCTCCGGGCGATACCGCCCAGAAACGGCCAGAGCCTATCCTGAAGCGAGGGCGGGATCAACGGCTGGCGTTCTTTGGTGCTGAAGACGCAATGAAAATAGGAACTGACGTAGGACATGGCACCGATTCAGCCGTCCCTACGGGACTTGTGCAAGGTTGGATTTCGTCCCCAACGTTGAAACGTTGGGCTATTTTCTGATTGTCCCTACGGGACAAGACCGCAGGTGGATCTTCAACGACCAATTTTCAATCGCTCAAGCCGTTCCCAAGACAGAGATGCGAAAAAAATGAAATGCGCCCCCGCCCAAAGGAATTGCCCGGCATTTCTTGCGTCCGCGTGGCAAGTTCCTTATCGTTTCCGGCCTGATGAAGAACGGTGAAAAGAATAGGGCGGGATTGCTTGTGCCTGGTGAACGTCTGCCACTCAAACCGGCCAACCGCCGTGCGCGCCGCGCCCCGGCCGAAATCCCACCCATGCCGCCGGGAACGCGGCTGGCGACCTTGGAGAATGGCTTGACGGTCATCACGCGGGAAGACCACAGCGCACCGGTGGTGTCCGCCCAGGCCTGGTGCCAGACGGGGAGCATCTCGGAGGGGAAATGGCTCGGAGCCGGTTTGTCCCATGTGCTGGAGCACATGCTTTTCAAGGGCACCACAACCCGGCCCGGCAGCCGCATCGATCAGGAGGTGCAGTCGGCCGGGGGTTACATGAACGCTTTCACTTCCTTTGATCGCACCGTCTATCACATCAACGTGCCCAACACCGGCGCCACCGTGGCCATCGACATCCTTTGCGACATCATGCAAAACGCCACCTTGCCACCCGACGAGTTGAGCAAGGAACTGGACGTCATCCGCCGCGAAATGGACATGAACCAGGATGATCCCGGACGGCGCGCCGGACGGCGCTTGTTCGAATGCGCCTACACCAAAAGCCCCTATCGCTTCACCATCATTGGCTACCCGGACATTTTTGACACGCTCAAGCCGGAGGACATTCTGGCTTATTACCGCGACAGGTACGTCCCCAACAACATCTTCTTCGTTGTCACCGGCGACATCAAGGCCGAGGAAGTCGTGGCGCAGGTTCAGCGCGCCTTCGCCCAAAGCAAGGCCAAGGCGCTGCCGCCCCAAGTCCTGCCCCGCGAACCGCGCCAGACCGCCGCGCGCGAGATCATTGAGGAAGGCGCCGTCGAACTGGCCTACTTTCACCTCGCCTGGCACATACCCGATGTTCGCCATCCCGACACTCCGGCTCTGGATGTCCTCTCCGCTCTGCTGGGCAGCGGGCGCAGTTCCAGGCTCTTCCGCGAAGTGCGCGAGAGACAGGGCCTTGTCGCTTCCGCGGAGGCCTGGACTTACAATCCGGGCGAAGAGGGCCTTTTTGGCATCAGCGCCGTCACCAGCGCGGACAAATTCGCCGCCGCCCGCCAGGCCCTGCTGGCGGAGGTCCAACGCGTCCAGGACAAGCCGGCGGCCCCGGCTGAACTGGCCAAAGTCATCAAGCAATTCGTCGCCGGCACCCTGGCCACGCGCAAGACCATGCAAGGTCAGGCGCAGGACCTGGGTTCCAGTTGGGTCGCCGCCAGCGACTTGAATTTCTCCGAGCGCTACCTCGCCGCCGCCCGCAAGGTCACTCCCGCCGCGCTCCAACGGGTGGCGCGCGCGTATTTGACACCCGCCAACCGCACTTTGTATGCCCTCTTGCCGGCGGGCGCCGCGCCCAAGCCCGCCCCGGCCGCGCTGGTTGCCGCCGACTCCGCCGTGCGAATGTTCGTTCTTCCCAACGGCCTGCGCCTGCTCGTGAAGGAAGACCACCGCCTGCCCTTCGTCGAACTGCGCGCCGTCTTCCAAGGCGGCGTCCTGGCTGAAACCGCTGCCGACAGCGGCCTGACCCAGATGGTTTCAAAAATGTTGCTGCAAGGCACCCGCCGCCGCGCCGCGGAGCAAATCGCCGTCGATATCGAGTCGGTCGGCGGCAACATCGACACCTTTGGCGGCAACAACAGTTTTGGAGTCACTGCCGAAGTCCTCAGCAGCGACCTCAATACCGGCCTGGACGTTCTGACGGATGTTCTCCTTCATCCCTCGTTTCCGGCGGACGCTTTCGAGCGGGAACGAGCCATCCAGCTTGACCTCATCCGTGCCCAACGCGATCAATTGCTTCAGTCCTGCAACCAGGCCATGCGCCGCGGCCTTTTCGGCGACGCCGGCTACGGCTTGGACCCGCTGGGCGCCGAGAGCAGCGTGGCGGCGTTGCGGCCCGCTGATCTGACCCCCTTTTACAACAAGTTGGTCGTTCCCAATAACGCCGTCCTCGCCATCTTCGGCGACGTCAGCGCCGAACAACTCAAGTCCGCCTTGCAGCGCGCCTTCGCCAACTGGTTGCCCGGCGAACCTGTCGCCACCCCCAAGTCCACCGCCCCTGCTCTGGACGGCATCAAACGCGTCACCGAAATCCGCGACAAAAAACAGGCCGTCATGATCCTTGGTTTTCCCGGCCTGACCATTGACAACCCGGACCGATACGCCTTGGAACTATTGCAGGAAGGGTGCAGCGACCTGGGTTCACGCCTCTTCCTTCGCGTCCGCGAAAAACTCGGCCTGGCCTATTATGTCGGCGCGCAGAATTTTCTCGGATTGAACCCCGGCTACTTCGCCTTCTACGTCGGCTGCGCCCCGGAAAAGCTCGCGCAAGTCGAAGTGGAATTACTCAAGGAAGCCGAGTTGCTTCGCACCGAGGGATTTACCGCCGAGGAGTTGGAACGTTGCAAGGCCAAGATCATTGGCCAGAAGAAAATCGCCCGCCAGGACCTCGGCGGCCTGGCCATAGCGGTTGCCCTGGACGAACTCTACGGCCTGGGCTACGGCCACATCGACACCGAGGACGCCCATTACACCGCCGTCCGCCTGGAGGAAATCAAGGCCGTCGCTGAAAAATACCTGACTCCCGCCCGCGCCATCATCGCCGTCATCCGCCCGCCGGAGTGACCCCCCGCGCCCGCGAAACTGGAAGAGGGCCCCTCAAACACAACTCAAGCTGGCCGCTTGATCTGGGCGCAGGACAGAATTCATCACGCGCCTGCAAAGTCGCAGCCCTTTCTGCATGGATTGTGTCTCGTCTATAATGGAACATATCTATTGGATGAATTTTTTTCGTTTTCGCTTCCTTATGTTCCTCTCAGCCCCCTTGCGCGTCCCGATTTGCCCCCGGCAGAATCAGGCGCGCCATCGCGCCAGTCAGTATCATTGGCTGCCTTCTGACTCTAAAAAATCAATGTCAATAACAGCAGGCCACCTCTTTTCGAGGTTGACCTCGACATCTCGAAAGATCATTGGCGAAGTCGTTAAACATTTGATTCTGCTGAAGAAAAACCCTGCTTTGAAACATCACCAATAATCCATGAAATGCAGTCCAGTAAATAACAAAACCATAACCGCTATACTCGCAAGCGTAATGACAAACTTCTTGGTCGCGTGCATTGGGATCGCATCTCAACATTCGACATTTTTGGTTCTTTTCGACAGCGCTGGAGCGCCGCGGATGGCGCCGGTATCTGCGCGGCGCGCCAATCCAAACGCCGGGCTGCTGCGATCATGGAGTCCATTCCCCCGGCCGCTCCAGGCATAAAAGTCCGTCCATGAGAGGCATTTTGGCTCTCCTGCTCTTCCCCAGTCAACGCCCAATGTCGATTGTCTTCCTCTGCGGCTCTCTGCGGACTCTGCGCGAGAAATGTCCTAATCGGTGTCTTTGTCCGTGAGATGTTCGTTGATGCGTTTGCATTGGCTTGGCATCAGCCGGCCTTGGCCGTCGAAACGCAATTCGATGACCCAGCAATAGACGTCGTCGGGCCAGGCTCCTCCGGGCAGGAGCGCGGCGGGGTCGGCGCCCAGGCCTCGCAACAGCGCCGGAATCTCCTTGTGACGCCAGCAGACGAGGATGTTCTTCCCGTGCGGTTTGGAGGCCAGTTCGGCGGCCAGTTTTTCCGGCTCCTTGTCGGTGTAGGCGGTGTGCAGCGGCAGGTTCAACGCCCGGCTGAGCGGTTCAAGCGTCAGGCGCGGGCGGACGCTGTTCTCCGAGTCGCGCGCGGCAAAGAGGCTGTCGAGCTTGAGCGTTTTGCCGTCGATCTGGAATTGTCCGAAGTATTTGACGTAAGCCTGGGCGCGGGCCTGGCCTGCGGCGCTCAACCCGGCGCCGGTCTCCGGTTTGTCCGCGTGCCGGACGATCAAAACGACGGCGTCCTTGAGGGCGGCCGGGCCTGCCGCCGAGCAGGAGAGAAGCGCGGCCAAAGGCCCGGCGATGAGGCAAAACTTCCGTGTGATGTTCATGCGCGGTCCGAATGGCCGCCTGGTCGCGCCGGCGCCACCGGCAGGATTGCCGATGGGCGCGGCGATGAGGCTGCCAAGCTCGGTCCGATTGTCAGGATAGTTTTTGCCGTTGGAAATACCCAGCGGAAATTTCAAGTCTGCCCTGATTGGGCTTTGGGTGGCGAGGTTATGGGTAATTCGAGCGTGAAACAGGCGCCTTTGCCCAGGCCATCGCTGCGGACGGTCAAGGCCCCGCCCATTTCCCTGGCGGCGAGCGAGCCGCTGTGGAGGCCAAAGCCGTGGCCGGCCTTGCGGGTGGTGAAGCCGTGACTGAAGATCCGGTTCAGGTTCTCCGGGGGAATTCCGACGCCGTTATCCACGACGGAAATCTTGAGGCTTCCATTCTCCTGGGCGACGCGCACGGTCAGCAGTTTGTCAGCGCGCCCGGACTCATCACAGGCGTATTTGGCATTGCGCAGGAGGTTGATGAGGATTTGGAGGATTTTGTGCTTTTCGACGTTGATGGCCGGAACGTCTTGAAAGTCGCGGAGGACCCGCACGCGATGGCGCTGCAAGGCGCCGAGGTTCATGCGCAGGCTGTCTTCGACCAGGTTGCGGACGTTGACGATTTCCTTGACGCCGGAGACGTGGGCGTAACTCTGCTGCATGGCCACGATCTCCTTGATGTGCTCGATATTGGCGCGCAGCAATTCCAGCTCCTCGATGGTTGCCGTCTGACTGGCAATGAGATGGTCGGAAAGTTTGACCAGATAAGAGGGCAACTGCATGCCCCTGGGGTCGCTGATGATAAAAGCGCCGAGGTCCGCTTCGTGTTCCTTGAGCAGGGCGGCGACCTTGGCGAGATAGTGGGCCTTGGTCTTCTTGACTCTCTCGGTGACCAAGGTGGCGGAGACGTTGACGCTGTTGAGGACGTTGCCAACATTATGGAGGACGTTGGTGGCGACCTCCGACATGCCGGCCATGCGGGAAACCTGGAGCAATTCCAGATGCGCATGCTCAACCTCCCGTTCCATTCGTTTGCGTTCTTCAATCTCGCGCTCCAGCAGCAAGGTGCGCTGCTGGAGGGATTTGTTGGTCTCGGCCAGAGCGGCGGTACGGCTTTGAACTTCGGCTTCCAGAAACCGCCGGGTTTTTTGCCATTCCTGCTGTTGGAGCCGCAGACGGCCCAGCCGCCAGATGCCAAGCAGCGCGGCGCATCCAAGGCCTCCGCAAAGCACTTTGAACCACCCTGTCTGGTAATAGTGCGGCTGCAATTCAATCTCGATGGCGTCCCCGTTTTCGTTCCATATCCCGTCGGCATTGGCCGCGATGACCTGGAACTTGTAACGGCCCGGCTTGAGGTTGGTGTAATGGGCCGTATGCCGGTATCTCTTTTCCACCCATGCCTTGTCATAACCTTCCAGCAGATAGCGAATCTTGATGTCGCGCGGCGCGATGAAGCTTAACGCGGTGAAATGGAATTCCAATTCGCCGGCGCCCGGCCGGACGACCAGACTGTTGCTCCCGACCATCTCCACCCCGTTGGCGCGGATGCTGTCAATGTGAATGGGAAGCGGAAGTTTGTTGATGGGGACATGCGCGGGATCAATCTCCACCACGCCATTGGCGGAAGGGAACCAAATCCGGCCATCCGCCGTTTTGCAAGCCATGTGTTCCTGCGTGGTCTTGTCCGAGGGCTTGACCGATTCCGGCCCGTCAAAGGACACACATTCAATCCGGCTGGTTTTCACATCGGCAAAATCATCGAAACATCCGCGGGTGATTTCAAAGATGCCGCGGGCTGAATCCACCCACAGGTTGCCAGAGTCGTCTGGAATCACGGAATAGATATTGTTGTCAAACAGGCCGTCGTTTCTCGTGACGAACCGTATCTGGTTGTCTTTGAGCCGGAACATTCCACTGAGCGTCGCCCCCCAAACCACTCCATCCCTGTCACAATAAACCCATTGCACGCAAAGATTGGAAAGTCCATTGGCCGCACCCCACCGCTGGCATCCGCCATCCTTGACGCGAAAAACGCCGGCAATGGAGGCAACCCAAATCTCGCCTTCCCGGCCCGAAGCCAGGTTGAGTATGAACACCATGCCGGGGTCCCCGTTGGTAAATACGTAAGGCCTGAAGTTATCCCTGCCCGCGCGATAAAGCGCGCCTCCCGCCGATACAACCACGCCATGCCCGTCCTCCGCCATCCCCACCAACATGTCAGGGCTGTCATAGTTCGTAACCGCCTTCCCGTCGGAAAAAACCACCAGCTTGCCCCCGTTGATCAGGAAAACGTCTCCGTTGGACGCCTCAAACACTCGCTTGACGTAAGGGTCGAGCAACCCGGATTCGACGCCGTAAGTCTTGGGTTTGCCGTCGAAATAAGTCAGGCCGGCGGCGCTTCCGATCCAAATGCCGCCCTTGCGCGAGGCAGCCACCGCGATGGCGTCGTGCGCGGCGGGATTTTCGGACGCGGGTACGGTCCTGAACTTGACGTTGGTAAGTTGGCTGAAACCCTCTCGTGTCCCGACCCAAACGCTGCCCTCGCGATCCTCCGCAAGGCATCCGACGTAATCATTGGCCAGTCCGTTGGTTTTCCGCAGGAAGCTGTAAGCCCCATTTCGATATAGCGCCAGTCCGCCGCCCGCCGTTCCAATCCAGACGATGCCGTCTCGGTCCACCAGCAATGCGTCCACTTCCCGATTCAGGGCCGGGAAGTTCTTCCGCGCGAAGTTTGTGTCATAACAACGCAATCCGTCTATCGCGCCGACCCAGACCTGACCCTGCCGGTCCACAGCCAAAGACCGCACGATTTTTGAATCCAGGTCCGGGTCGGGGATTTTGCCAACCTTTCCGGCCTGCCAGTAGTAAACACCCTTTGCTTCAGTTCCGAACCAGATTCGGCCCTCATGATCCTCATAACAAACGAAGACGTTGCCAATGGCCGCCTTGTATAAGGCGTTGGTGGCCATGCCGATCACTTCCTTGCAATCCCCGGAACCCTTCCGCTCAAGAACCGCGTTATCCGTCCCCAGCCACAGCGTTCCCTCTTTGCTTTCGAGGAGGGAGCGCACGTAATGGATGGAGGGGTCCGCGTTGCTCCAACCTTCCCTTGCCTGGAATGAAAAAGTCTGGCCGTTCCAATACCCATAGCTGCTGCTTCTCAGGCAAACCCATAACCCCCCGTCGCCGGCTTTGGAGAGGTCGTCCACCATTTCACTGCTCCAGACATCGGGCATCTCGCCCAAATCCTCCACCTTAAACTCAGTCCCTTCAAAACGAATCAAGCCAATGGCCGTGCCCATCCAGAGATAACCATCCTTGGTTTGGGCGATGCTCCTAATCCCGCTGACGGGCAAACCATTCTGCCGGCCCCATGTCTGGCAATTGTACTGGGAAATATCCAACGCCGGATCAAGAGCGAAGCCATCCCGGGGCAACAAGACACCTAAAACCACCGCTCCGGTGATCAACGCGCTCCGAAACCAGCCCGCTTTCCCCTCAAGATTGAAGCGTGACGAATTCATCGTTTGCGGCATGAATCAACGGTATTCCTGCCATGACAACATCCCATGACTACCTATCGGCTGAATTGGCGAAATCTGTTGGACTTATCTTGTGAAATAGCGGCTACTTCTTGCCGGAAACGTCACAAACAAAGTCGCGGATGACGGCCAGTTCCGGCTCGCCGGCGATGGTGTGCGCCTTGACGAATTCGCGCCACTCGATTTGCAGGCCGGCCTGACGCAACACCTCCATTTGCGGCCGGGACCAATCCACGGGGATGAGCGGGTCCACCGTGCCGTGCGTGATGAGAAACCGCTGGCCGCGGGCGACCGGAGAGAATTGGTGAACCAGGCTTTCCGCCTCATGCACGTAGCCGCTGACGCCGACGATGCCCGCCAAAAGGTGAGGGTAGCGGACGCCGATTTCCACAGCCAGGAGGCAGCCTTGGGAGAAGCCGAAGCAGATGGTCTTATCGGATGGAAACCCCAGTACACGCTGTTGGTCCAGCAGGGAAAAGAGCAGCTTGCGGCTGCGCTCGATGCCCTGGCCGGGGTTGCGGTCCAGATCGTACCAGGAAAAGCCGCCGTAGTAAGGGTCAGGGGCGTTGACGAGCAGATAATTGAGCCACGGCAACCCCATCGCGCGCCGCAGCCAGCGATACCCATCCATGCTGTCGCCCAAGCCGTGCAAAACGATCATCAGACGCCGCTCGGTGTCCGTGGTCGCGGGAATCAGTTCGGTATGAAGCATAAGTCACTTTCGCGGAGATGAAGCCGGGCAGGGAGCCAGTTTGAGGATCGGGCAGGCCGTTTTCGCCTGGGTGGCGGGTAAGAATCCGGGCCGGGGTTCCACCGCCTGGAGCAGCTCGCTCTGGCTGCGATGCCGGATGGCGCCGCGGGGCGGGCTGGGGCGAAGGTAGGAACCGTCTGCTTGAAGGAATCGCGCCTTGACGTTGTCGCGCAGCAGCGGCTCGAGCACGCCCGCGCGCACGCGCTCGCCCAAATTGCCGTCTTCAACCGGGAAAGCCACCTCGATGCGACGGAAGAAATGGTTGGGAGTCCAGTCGGCGCTGCTGATCCAGACTTCCGGCTGGCAGGCATTTTCAAAATGGTAAACGCGGCTGTGCTCGACAAAACGGTCCACGATGGCGCGCACGGTAATGTTTTCGCTCAAGCGGGGGACTTGCGGGCGCAGGCAGCACACGCCCCGCACGATGAGGTCGATTTTCACCCCCGCCTGCGAGGCTCGGTAGAGCGCGGCAATGATGAGCGGCTCTTCCAGGCTGTTCATCTTGGCGATGAGACGGGCGGGCAATCCTTTCCGGGCATGGCCGGCTTCGCGGTCGATCAAGGCGAGCATTCGGGTGTGGAGATCGAAGGGTGCCACAACCAACTTGGACGCGCCGGGAAACTGGCAGATGCCGGTTAGCAAGTTGAACAAATTGGTCGCGTCCTCTCCGAAATCGGACCGGCAGGTCAGCAGCCCCAGATCGGTGTAAAGCCGTGCGGCGGATGGATTGTAATTGCCGGTGCTCAAATGCAAATAACGGCGGATGGCGTCGTCATCCTTGCGCACGACCAGGCACATCTTGGCGTGAACCTTGCAGCCCACCAAGCCATAGACGACATGCACGCCGGCTTCCTCCAGCCGGCGCGCCCAGACCAGATTGGCGCTTTCCTCGGTGCGGCCCTTGAGTTCGACGACCGCGGTGACCTGCTTGCCGTTGCGGACCGCGTCCATAAGCGCGCCCACCACGAGCAAATCGCCGTCGATGTGATAGAGAGTTTGTTTGATGGCCAGCACGCTGGGGTCGGCGGCGGCCTGCCGCAGAAAATCGATCACGCTGCTGAAGTTGTCGTAAGGGTGATGCAGCAGAACGTCGCCCCGGCGGATGGCGGCGAAGACGCACCCCTCCTCCCGCAGGGCGGCGGTCACGGGGGCGACAACGGGCGGAAAGCGCAGTTCGGGGCAATGGCCGCCCTCGGCCAGGGCGAGGAGGCGGATGGGGTTGACAGGGCCATCAATAATATAAATGTCGTCCTCCCCGAGGCGAAGGTGTTCCAGGAGGAGGGCGCGGATTTCGAGCGGACACCCCTCCTCAACCTCCAATCGCACCGCCTCGCCCTCGCGGCGCCGGCGCAGCTCAGGTTCGACTCCTTTGAGCAGGCCGGCGGATTCCTCTTCGTCGGCGTAGAGTTCCCCATTGCGAGTGACGCGGAATTGCCAGTAGCCCAGGAGGGAATCGCCGGGAAACAAGTCAGCCAGATAATGGCCGATCAAATCGCCCAGAAAGACATAGCACCGCTCGCGTTCATCCTGACGGGGCAGCTTGACGAGGCGGGGCAGGACGCGCGGCACCTGCACCACGGCCAGACGCTGGCCCCGCTCGTCCCCATCCATCCGTTCCAACTGCACAATCGTGTTCAGCGACTTGTTGAGCAGTTTCGGAAACGGGTGGGCCGGGTCCAAGCCAAGGGGGGTGAGCACAGGGCGGACCTGCCGGCGGTAGAAATTGTCCACCCATGCGGCATCCTCCCTGGCAAGTTCTTTGCAGCTCAGAAACGCAATGCCGTCTCCAGCCAGGTCCGGGCGGAGTTGCTCGCGCCAGCAGTCGTACTGGCGCTTGACCATCACCCGTACGCGGCGGCGGATGGCCGTCAAGGTCTCCGCGGCGGTCAGGCCGTCGGGGCTGCGCTCGACGACACCGCTCTCGATCTGAAGCTTGAGCCCGGCGACGCGGGTTTCAAAAAAATCGTCGAGGTTGGCGCTGAAAGCAGCGAAGAACTTGACGCGCTCCAGCAGCGGGTTGGAGGCGTCCAGGGCCTCGTCAAGCACGCGCTGATTAAACTCCAGCCAGCTCAACTCCCGGTTGAACAGGTGTTGAGCGGTCATTTTCTTCGGTTTGCCTCGCTTCATGTCCTGCGGCACTGTCGGATGGCGGGCGTCAAGCCCGCAGCAGGGTGACGTTATACGAGCGCGGACAGGTTGAAAGATAAAAAGCGCGGCACAAATTGCTTGGTTGGCGCGTTGGACGGCCCTATAGTCCAAAGCGATGATTCATGTTGGAATCGGTTATGACGTGCATCCGCTGGTTGCCGGACGCAAACTCGTCCTGGGCGGTGTGGAGATTCCGCATAGCAAAGGACTGGAGGGCCACTCTGATGCGGACGTCTTGATGCACGCGCTGTGCGACGCTCTCCTGGGCGCGCTGGGCGAGCAGGACATCGGGACGTTTTTCCCCAACACCGACCCGCGCTGGCGCGGGGCGGCCAGCCGTGTCTTTTTGCAGGAAGCCGCCCGGCAGGTTGTATTCCGCAGCGGCAAGATCATCAACGTGGATGTCACAGTCATCGCCCAGCAACCCAAATTGATGCCTTATGCCTCCGCGATGAAAGTGAACATTGCCGCGGCCTTGGGCATCGGTCCCCGGCAGATCGGCGTAAAAGCGACGACGAACGAGATGCTGGGGTTCATTGGCCGACAGGAAGGGATCGCCGCGATGGCGGTCGCCGGCGTCGATTTACCGGATGAGAACTAATGCCAAAAGCCGAAATCAGTTGGAAACGCACCACCGAAGAGGGGGTTGCGCTGCAATGTTACGCCCAGCATGTTGGCAAGGATTGGGTCTTCTATCGCCGCGAAAAACGCTTCGACCAATGGGCGCAAACGGCCCGTCCTCCCTTGGAGGACTGGATGGCGTTGCTGGACGCGGTTCGGCGGCGCATCAACCGCCGGCTTTTGCGCCCGGAAGAGGAAACCCGCGTGCGCAAGGTGATTCTGGAGCGGTTTCCGGGAACAGAGGTATGAACCGCCGCCCTGCCCTTCCATGAAACAATTGCCCGTCATTTTAGTCACGCCCAGCACCGAATCCAAGGGCGCGGAATTTGCCGACGCTTCCATCAGCCTGTCCAATTATTACACCGACGCCGTGATAACCGCCGGCGGCTTGCCGCAGGTGTTTCCCGCCACGACAGTCAAGGGGATCATCGCCCAGGCGGTGGCGCGCTGCCAGGGGGTGCTGATGACGGGCGGGGATGACATTGACCCAAAGCTCTACGCCGCGCACCTGCCGGAAGCGCTGGCCAAAACCGTCGGTCCGCTGGCGCCGGAGCGGGATGTTTGGGAGAAGGAGTTGATCGCCCAGATTTTCGCGCAGAAAAAACCGCTCCTGGCGATATGCCGGGGACTGCAGATGCTCAATGTCGCCTTGGGCGGCACGTTGCTGGTCGATATTGCCTCTCAGAAACCCAAGGCCTTGAACCACCGCCGCATGGCCCGCAAAATGGAGCCGGTGCATGAGGTGCGCATCGCGCCGCGATCGCTTCTGGGAAAAATCACCGGGCGGGAAAAGCTTGGAGTCAACAGCACGCACCATCAGGCCATTGGCGACCTCGCCCCGTCGTTGCGCGCAGTCGCCCAAAGCACCGACGGAATCGTCGAGGCGGTGGAATGGGAGCGGCCGGCAGGGCGTCCCTTCATGCTGGGCGTGCAGTTTCATCCAGAACGGCTGATTGACAGAGACGGAGTTTTCCTGCAAATTTTCAGCAGTTTTATCGAAGCCTGCGAGCGAAGTCGGAGAAGACTATGAAAGCAAAGATCATGGTGGTGGACGACACCGAAGAGGTGCGGGACCTCATCGGCGTCATCTTGCAACGCGCCGGCTACGAAGCGATGCCCAAAGCGAGCGCCGCGCAATTGGTGGCTTCCTTCGCGGAGGCTCAGCCCGATGTCATCCTGCTGGACCTGGTGCTGCCGGACGGGGACGGCCTTGAATTGCTGCCGCAAATCAAAAAACAATGGCCCGACACGGAAGTGATCGTGCTGACCGGGCACGCCACCTTCGATGTGGCGGTGGAAGCGACCAAGCGCGGGGCGTATCATTTCCAAAACAAACCCTTCGACCAGAAAATCCTGCTGCTCTCGGTGCAGCGGGCCTTGGAACACCGGCACTTGAACCAGGAAGCCAGTTCCTTGCGCAAGGCGCTCACCACCATGAGCGGCGGCTCTTCGCCCATTTTCCAGAGCGCCTCCATGAAGGAGATTGTCCGCACCATCGAAAGGGTCGCCCCCAGCGACGTCTCGCTCCTGATCACGGGCGAGAGCGGGACGGGCAAGGAGGTCATTGCCGACCTGGTGCATAACCTCAGCCCCCGGAACAAAGGGCCGCTCATCAAAATCAATTGCGCGGCGTTGCCGCGGGAATTGATCGAGAGCGAGCTATTCGGCTCGGTCAAGGGGGCCTTTACCGGCGCCAACGTGGACCGCGAGGGGCTTTTCCACCAGGCCGAGGGCGGCACGCTCCTGCTGGACGAGATTTCCGAGATGCCCATCGACACCCAGAGCAAACTGCTCCGCGTCTTGCAGGAAAAGGAAGTCCGGCCCGTCGGCGGACGCATCAGCTACAAGACCGATTGCCGCATCATTGCCGCCACCAACCGCCAGACCGAAGAGGCCATCAGGCTGGGAAAGTTGCGCGAGGACCTCTATTACAGGATCAGCGCCATTTCCGTCCATCTGCCTCCCTTGCGCGAGCGGCGGGAGGACATCCTGCCGCTGGCGACGGCGTTCCTGAAACGGTTCGACGCGCAGGCGGCGCGCAACATCAGCGGGTTCACATCGGAGGCGAGCGAGGCACTGCGGTCCTTCGACTGGCCGGGCAACGTCCGCCAATTGCAAAACGAAATCCAGCGGGCGGTGCTCATGTCCGAAGGCAATATGATTGACGAGCGCGATCTGTCCATCGCCGCCGCGGCCAGCGCCAAGGCCAACCCGGACCTGAGCTTGATGGAAGCCATGGAGCGCAACGCCATCCTGCAAATGCTCAAGGACACCGGCGGGAACAAATTGGAAACAGCCAAGCGCCTGGGCATCGGCCGCCAGACCCTCTACAACAAGATCAAGACTTACGGCATCGAGGCGTGAGAACAGGCAGCTTGACCAGCGCGCGCCACGCGGGCGACTTGCTCCAGCTTCTTTCGCAACAGGCCGTTGTTGGCCAACATTCGGTATTGGTGGCTTCCCGGTATCGGCCGTCGCCAAAACTCGCCGCCGGCGCATTCCAAAATGAACCCCGCCGCAGCGATGTCCCACAACGATATCCCCGACTCAATGTAGGCGTCAAACCGCCCGCAGGCCACGTAGGCCAGGGATAGGGCGGCCGAGCCCATCATGCGGATTTTGCGCACCCTCCGAACCAGGAGGTTGAAGACGGGCAGGTTCTCCTCAAGGCTTCCGTCGCTTTTCGCGAAGCCGATGGCGACCATTGACTCGGCCAATTCCCGGCGACGGCTGGCGTGGATGATTCTCCCGTTCAAGCGCGCCGGCCCGCCACGGGCGCCGGTCCAAATTTCGTTGCAGAATGGATCATGCACCACGCCGGCCACGGTGAAGAATTCCCCCGCCCCACCCCGGCGGGTTTGAAAGGCGATGGAAACGCAGGCATGCGGCACGCCGTAGGCGAAGTTGACGGTGCCGTCGATGGGATCGACAACCCACCGCCCATCGGCGTTGGCCTGACCGGCGGCGCCCTCTTCGCCAAGGACGGCGGTGCCGGGGAAGGCGGACAGCAGGATTCTCTCGATCAATTTCTGGCAGCGCACGTCCAGTTCGAGCTTGATGTCGTGCTGGGATTGTTCGTTGATCTTCTTGGCCACGGCCCAATGGCGGCGCATCAAGCGGCCGGCGGCGCGGGCGGCGCGGGTGGCGCATTCCAGCGCCTGGCGTGGGTTGGGGTTCATCTCAGTATGGTAAGGTGACTTTTGCGATTCGCATTGCAACAACAGCGTATCAAGCCCGCGTTGCGATTTCGAGGTAATTCGGGACGGAACTGTGGAATTGGGCGCATCTCAGTTTCCAGCAATCCAGATGCGACATTAAGTGAATGCAAGTGGGTGAGGATGCCGCCCGGATGCGAATCGGCCGCGCTCTGGAAAAGCTGCGCCGTTTTTTTCTTAGGCGCGGCGCCAGTTCCACCGGCTCCATCATTGTCGGCGCGATCACAACCAGCTCCGCCCAAGCCGTGCCGTCAGCGATGGTAATGACAATCACGACCGCCGCGCTTGTCAAAGGCGCCGCGGCAGGAAGTTCCACGTTAACCCTTATCAAAGGAGCCTTGAAAATCATGCCATGGACGGAACCGGGACGCGCAATCGCTACTGGTTGGCGGATTATCCGGCCAGCTACCATAATGAATCGGGCCGCTTTTCGTTTGCCGACGGGCATGTGGAGGGGCATCGGTGGTTGGGGCCGACGCTGTTGACGCCATTGGGACAGGCGCATGATCCGAGTTACACCTCGCCAACAGATCAGGATGTGAAGTGGCTGCAGGATCACTGCACGGAATTGAAATTACGACGGCAGAGCAAGTATGATTATTTGGGTCTTAGCCGCTGGGCGCCGCCGCGCCGCCCAAGTGGCGGGCCTGGCGTTTTGCGACGGGATGCGCGCCGGCGGCCGGCCTGATTTCGGAATCCGTGATATAAGGCGCCAGGAATTCCGGCTTCTCCCGCCGCCCGGCCCGCCGCCAATCGCGCCACAGGCTTCGCGCCGCCGTCTCCGGCGCCAGGCCTGATTCCACAGTCAAGTATTCAAAAAGAAGTTCCGCCAGCCGCGCCAGCGCGATGCCGTGCCGCCGCCCCACCCGCCCGTGAAGCCAGTCGCTCCACCGGATGAACGCCGCGAAGGGCGAGCCGCCGCCGGCCCACAACAGGGGCGTTGTTTCGACAAAATTGCCGCTGTTGCCGGTCAAATCCCAATAGCGCGAAAAGCGCCGCAGCCGCTGCATCGCCGGGAAATCCAGCAGTTTGTTCCGCAGAAGCTCGTAGGGTGGATGCGCGCTGTAAACCATCTCCCATTCCCCGTCGTGCCGCGCGATGGGCGTCCCGCGCAGCCGCTTCAAAATCCCCACCTGTATTTCCTGCGGCCCCAACCCCGCCAGTCGGTCAAAACCCGCCGCGAAACTCTCCCATGTTTCCCCCGGCAGCCCCGCGATCAAATCGGCGTGGACGTGGACTCCCGTCTGGCCGCGCAGGTAACGGAAGTTGTCCTCCAGCCGCGCGAAATCCTGGCGCCGGCTGATGTTGCGCGCGACCGCCTCGTTGAAAGTTTGCACGCCCACTTCAAATTGCAGCGCCCCCGGCGGAAACTTCCCAATCACCTCGCGCAACGCCTCCGGCAGGCGGTCCGGTATCATTTCAAAATGGACGAACAATCCGGGCCGGCTGCGCGCCAGAAAGAATTCCAGAATCGCCCGGCTGGCCGCGATGTTCAGATTGAACGTTCTGTCAACAAACTTGAACTGCCTCGCGCCCCGCTCCAGCAGCCGGTCCATCTCCCCCAGGAACGCCGCCAGGGGAAACTGCCGCACCGGAACTTCCAGCGAGGAGAGGCAGAATTCGCAGGTGAACGGGCAGCCGCGCGACGCTTCCACATAAATGACGCGGTGGGCCAGGTCTTCGTCCGTGTAAAACTCGTACGGCGTTGCGATTTTCGCCAAGTCCGGCGCTTCCGCCACGATCATCTTCCGCGCCGGCGGATCGCCCTCCAGAATCTGCCGGCAAACCTCCGCGAATTCCAAGTCCGCCTCTCCCGTCACCACGTAGTCCGCCATGCGGACGATTTCCTGCTGCTCGGCCTCGTAGCTGACCTCCGGGCCGCCGAGAATGATCGTCACGCCGGGCCGCACCTGCTTGAGGGCCGACACGACTTGGGTCGTCCCGGTCACATTCCAAATATAGACACCCAGCGCGACGATGGCGGGTTCCCGCGCGAGGATCGCCTCGACGATATCGACGGGCTGCTGTTGCAGATCGAATTCGAGAATGCAGGCCGCCGACCGAAGGGATCCTAGATTGGCAAACAAATACCTCAGGCCAAAGGAGGCGTGAATGTATTTGGCGTTCAACGTGGCAAGAACGATCATGCGGAAACGGAATTTACGGTCTTGCATCCAAAGTATAAAGACCTATTCATGGCGAAAAGAAGCTTGGGTGCGCAAAAAACGACAGCCAGGCATTGGGCGTCCGCCGGTTTTTCCGGCGGATGGGCCGATTGACGCCGGGGAATTGGCGGGGTGGGACGAAAACTCCACCGCGTGGCATCCGGTTTGCTACAAGCGGAGTGATGTTCGCGCGAATTTTTTTCGCTCTGGAGCGTCCAAGAATACGGAGGAACCGAGTTAGAGTAGATAATGCACGGCGGCGTGGAAGCGATTCCACGCCGCCTATGTTTTTGGAGGGTGAGACCACAAATTGAAGCGGAAACCAAAAAGCCCCCGCCCGGCCTTTCGGCCAAACGGAGGCAAATTGGGGACTGGGAGTTCGCCACTCTCTCTTTCCCACGCTGACATTAGGCGCACCCTTGCGGGGCTGCCAGCTTCCCGACGCCATTCTCCACGGCAAGCGGAGTATTCGGCCTCATAGCAGGGCCGTCCAGCGCCTTGCGGTCGCTGAAGTATTGAGTGAGGCCTCTTGGCTCGCTTGGGCTGGCGTTTGCAGCGCCGGCTTGCGAACCTGGCCAAGACACGTTTGCGACTTTCGATCCGCGTCTTAACCAGTTTGCTCTGGGACGGCCATCGCTTTTGGCGATGCGTTGGCCCAGTGCCACGGGTCTGGCCTCTTATCTCTCAGGTTGCCTTGTATCACAAGCCAGCGGTGTGTTTTTGGACATCGCCGGCGTTTTGGAAGGTTCATTACAAGCCCTGCCCAGGCTGTGTTTCCTTCCCGGGGCGTGTGCTCACTTTGTCCCGCCTTTCAGCGTCTTTCTTTGGGCCGCCCTTGTTGCCAGGACCGCCAGAGCCACCCGCCCCGTGCTGATGCACAGTAGCAACCGTTTACCCTCTGGGTAACTGCGATTCGCTCAAGCCTGAAACCGGCTTGAACTACTTGACCCGGCTCAGAACGGTTTCTTTTCGTCCTTGCCGCTCAGTTCCTGCTTCGCGTCACTGACAGCGTGCGAGCGCCGCCAGAGGAACTGGTGAATCCTGCCTCCGGTCTCCACCGCTTTCGCGACGGACTTAGAGGGGTTGAGCCAACCAGCCTGGCCCATCCTTTCCCCAGTCACCTGGGATTATCCTTGGAACGCCCGCGACTTTCTTTCGTCCGCCGCCTGCATCCCAGCTCTTTCAATGAACTGGATTGATCTTAGCAGATTTTTGCATCTTTCCTATTAAATGTTGTCCACAGGGTTATTCACCGCCAGCCAAAATTGTTCACAACCCGAAAAACAAGCCAAGCCCAATAATGACAGGGCTTTCGCGCTATTTCATTCGCCGCCGGCAACAAAGAATCCCGCCCCGCCGCACCCGGCGGTGGATAAGTTTCTTCCCGTCCCGCGCGCAAAAACAGCGGAATCAAACTTGTTTAGTATTGACAAACCCGGCGGGGGGATCACGCATCCGCGCGCTGAATCATCCGCAAACTTGCCCCTCAGACCGTGGGCGCGGGCGGAGGCTCGGGTGCAGGCGTGGGTGGAGGCGCAGGCGAAGGCGCGGCCACCGGCGCGGCCACCGGCACAGGCGCCGGAGCGGGCGCAGGCGCGGCTGCCGCGGCGGCGGGCTTGGTCTTGGGGGCGGATTTCTTGCGTTTGAGGTAGGCGAGGCGGCGCTGGCGTTTTTTAACTTTATTAGTTTGTGATCCCATAAATCTTTACATTGCTTGCAAACGGCGTTTGTCTAACGCCGTAATATGAAGTTTTGGCATCATCTGTTCAACATCTATTTGGCCTTGGCCGGGGTTTTTTTGGCTTCGGGTTGCGCCAGCGAGTCGTCAAGCCGCAAGGAGCAGACTATTATCCGCCTCTATCTGGAGCAGGGCCGGTCCGATAGGGCCGGCGCAGGCACCGTCCTGGTCACGCGCGATAGATATCCCTACAGCGTTGGCGTCGAGCCTTTTCTGACGGAAGCCGATCTTGCCAAGGTGGCGCTGGTTAAAGATCCCGGCGGCCCGATGGATGGCGCCATCGAGTTGTTTTTCAACGAACACGGCTCCATGATCCTGGATATGACGACCGCCCCCCACAAAGGCCGGCATATCATTGTTTACTCCGCCTTCTTCAAGCCCGGCTACAAACCGCCCAAAGAGAAACACAAAGCCAACGACGACGGCGGCGACGACATGTTCGCGCCTGCGCCAATGCCGGCGCCCGAACCATCCGCCACAAATCAAGTGCGCCAATCTGGCTGGCTCGCGGCGGTCTTGATCCGGGACCGCTACCCCAACGGTGTGTTTCTTTTCACCCCGGACGCCTCCCGCGAGGAGGTCGCGCGAATCGTCCGCGGCTTGAAAAACGTCATCGTTGCGAACAAAAAGCGGGATAAGTATTAGCGCCATCGTCATCTCCTCCGGCCCAATCCACCGCATGTCCCCATCGCTCCGACGGACGATTCTCCTTTCGGGCTTGGTGCTCGCCTTTGCACTCCCGGCCGGCGCGCAACCCTTTGAATTGCCCACCGCCAATCACGCCATTTTTGAGCCGGGTGGCCAGGAACGGTATTTCGTCCCCACTCCCGGTAAGACCTGGATCACCGGCACCTTCGGCTGCGTTCGCTCCGACGGCCGGCAAATTCATGAGGGTCTCGACATCAAATGCCTCCAGCGCGACTCCCGCGGTGAACCGTCCGATCCAATTCTGGCCACGGCCGACGGTGTCGTCGCCTACATCAACAACCGCCCTTCGCTCTCCAACTACGGCCGTTACATCGTCCTGCGCCATAAGATCGAGGGCATGGAAATCGACTCCCTATACGCGCATCTCGCGGAAGTGCCAGCCAGCCTCAAGGTCGGGCAAAGCGTGCGCGCCGGGGAGCGCATCGCCACGATGGGCCGCTCCAGCAACACGGCCGAACGCATTTCGCCGGAGCGGGCGCACGTTCACTTTGAGTTGAACCTTTTTTACAGCGACAATTTCGGCGCCTGGTTCAAGCGGCATTATCCGTCCGAGCGCAACGATCACGGCAATTTCAACGGCCAGAATCTGGTGGGCATCGACGCCCGCCTGATCCTCCTGGCCGAGCACGACCAGGGGCCGCGCTTCAATCTTCGGGACTGGATTCAGAATCGGCCCGAACTCTGTCGCGTACAAGTGCGGGCCACGGAATTCTCCTGGTTGCGCCGTTATCCGATGCTGGTCCAACCCGCCCCCCTTGGCCCCGGCCAGAGTATCGCCGGCTACGACGTCGCGCTGGACTTCAACGGCCTGCCCTTTGCCCTGATCCCGCGCACCGCCGCCGAGATGAAAGGCAGGGCAAAATACCGCCTGCTATCGGTCAACGAAGCTGAAGAAACCAAGGACCCGTGCCGGCGACTGGTCACGCGCCGGGGCGGCCATTGGGAGCTGGCCTCCAACGCCATCAGCCTGCTCGATCTGCTAACCGATTAGCCCGGTTCCAGCGAAAAACCGGACTTCAGCCCGGCGCTGAATCGGTAGCATTGGAGAATTCGTTGGATTTTGCGCGGGGGATATGGTAGAAGTAGCCAACTCGATAGTCAGAATGAGTTGCCAACCTACCATTGCGGGATATCTCAGTCCGCGAGGACGGGGCGGGTTCCGTGGGCTGGGGCTGGCTTTTACCATCGTTGAGCTGCTGGTCGTCATTGCGATCATCGCCATCCTCGCCGCCCTTCTTCTGCCCGCGCTGGCGTCGGCCAAGGAACAAGGCAGGAGGACCAATTGCGCGAGTAATCTCAGACAATTGCAGATCTGCTGGCAATTGTATGCGGATGATAACGGCGGCGTTCTTGCGCCAAACGATGATATTTCAGATGCGACCACCAACGGCACCGACAGCAATTTCAATCAGACCTCCTGGTGTCAAGGCTGGCCACGCACCGATACCAACACGCTCGGTATTCAGGCCGGGCTTCTTTATCCGTATGATAGTTCCCCTGCCATTTACCATTGCCCCTCTGACGTTTCGCAGGTCCAAGACGCCAATGGCAATCTGCTTCCCCTCCTGCGAACCCGTAGCTACAACATGAGCCAGTCTGTCAATGGCTTGGGGATGATGCTCGATCCCAACGGTGGCGACTATCCGGTGGACACCTGGCAGCCGTGCTTTATGCGGTTTTCCGCAATCACCAATCCCGCGCCGTCCGGCCTGTTTGTCTTTATTGACGAAAATGAGGGGACAATAACCGACGCTCAGTTCGGATACTCAATGCCCAATTACACGCCGGGTGAATGGTGGGACATGCCCTCCAACCGCCATACTCAAGGCGCCAACCTCTCCTTCGCCGACGGGCACGTCGAACGCTGGCATTGGGTGGTCCCGATGATTGACACCCTTCCCGTCGGCGCAATTGGACAGGCGGTTTCTGACGGGCAATGGTCCGATTACTACCGCGTCGGCGGCGCGATGCGCATCATCCCGGTTGATTTTACTGGCGCCGCCCATTGAGCGATCTTCAGGATCGGAGCGCGCCTCTGTTCCATTGCCGCGCTTTAATCCTTGAATTCCGCCTCCGCGCCGCTATTTCTTGGGGTCTTGACTATGAATTACCATATTGCCCGGCGGGCGGCCTCGCTGACACCCTCCATCACCCTGGCCATCGACGCCAAGGCCAAACAAATGAAGGCCGACGGCATCGACGTCATCGGCTTCGGCGCGGGCGAGCCGGATTTCCCGACGCCCAAGCACATCGTCCAGGCGGCCATCGACGCCCTGAACGCCGGCTTTACCAAATACACTCCCAGCAGCGGCATGCCCGAACTGCGCCAGGCCGCCGCGGACAAATTCAAGCGCGACAACGGCCTGGCCTACAAACCATCGCAAATTATCATCTCCTGCGGCGGCAAACATTCCTGTTGCAACGTGATCCTGGCGACCTGCGATCCAGGCGACGAAGTCATCATCCCGGCCCCCTACTGGTTGAGCTACCCGGAAATGGCCCGCCTGGCCGAAGCCAACCCGGTCATCGTCCAGACGACCGACCAGAGCGAGTTCAAGATCACTCCCGCCCAACTTCGCGCCGCCCTTTCGCCGCGCACGCGCCTGTTGATCCTCAATTCGCCCGGCAACCCGACCGGTTCCCTCTATACGAGCGGGGAGCTTAAAGCCCTGGGCGACATCTGCGTCGAACACGGCATCCTCATCATGAGCGATGAGATTTACGAGAAGCTCATTTATGACGGCGCCCAGCACACCAGCGTCGCCTCTTTTTCGCCACGTCACTACGAGCAGACCATCATTGTTCATGGGCTGGCCAAGGCTTACTCCATGACCGGCTGGCGCATCGGCATGACCGCGGCGCCGGAGCCGATTGCCCGGGCCATCGACGCCATTCAAAGCCACAGCACGAGCAATCCGACTTCGTTCGCGCAAAAGGGGGCGGTGGCGGCGTTGAACGGGCCGCAGGACCATTTGGCGGGCTGGCTGGCGGAATTCGACCGCCGCCGCGCTTACGCCTGGAAGAGGCTTAACAGCATCCCCGGCGTCTCCTGCGTCAATCCCAAAGGCGCCTTTTACCTCTTCCCAAACATTTCCGGGACAGGCGTCAAGTCCATGGAGTTTTGCGCCCAACTGCTCGAACGCCAGAAGGTCGCCGCCGTGCCCGGCGTGGCTTTCGGAGCCGACGACTGCATCCGCGTCAGCTACGCCACCAGCATGGCCAACATTGAAAAAGGTCTCGACCGCATCGAGCAGTTCGTCCGCACCCGCAACGGCTGACAACTTGGGCATCGTGGGAGAACACGATGCCTTATTTCACCTGAAGCGTCGAAATCACCTGCGTCACCCCCTCCGTGTCGTAGGCCAGCGCCATTGCCTTGCTGATGTTCTCCAGGGTGCTGGCAGTGCCGGAAAGCGTCACGCGGCCGGCGGTCGTATTGACAGAGATGCTCAGCGCCGACAGGTCCTTGTCCGCCAGGAATTTCGCCTTGATGTCGGTCGTGATGCGGGCATCGGCAGTCGCGTCGGCAAGGGCGTGGCTCACCTCGGCGCTCTTGTTCCGAATCACCCTGCCCGTCCGCGCCAATTCCTCCTTGATGCCCGCAGGCGTCAACCCCAGCGCCTCCAGGCTGCTCCGCGCCGCGCTTTCCGCCTGAGCTGCCCCAGCCACGATCCGGTTCCGCGCCTCCGTCAACGCCGGCTCCGGCGGCTGGCCGCGAAAGTACCACACGGCCCATCCGACCGCCAGCGCCCCCAGCAAAAATCCAAAGACAATTCGTTTCATATCATCTCTTTTCCATGGTTCAATTCGAGCCTGGGCATCCGTCATTCAGGCCGCGTGATCCTGACGGAGACGTGCCCGGCTTCGGTCAACACAAATTTCTTCACTTCCACGCTGACCCGTTGCGGCTTGAATTCGCGCAGGACCACGCCCGCCGCCTCCACCGCCACCGCTTCAATCAAATTCCACGACCGCCCCTTCCCCAAACTCAGCAGACGCTGCGCCACGGCGTAATAATTGATGCTGTCTTCCAGATCGTCGCTCCGCGCGGCGGCGGCGCACGAGCGATCCATCTCGACCGTCAGCAACAGCCGCTGCGGTTTGGCGCGCTCAGCCGCCGTCACTCCCACGCAAAAGTGAACCTCCAAATCCTTGATGACGATCTGGTCCATGCCTTGCCTCAGGCGGTCCTCTCCAGCACCCGCTCCAGCAGCGCGCGCGTCGGCTGGTTCAATGGCAGCGCCAGCGCCTCCAAAGGCGGCATCCACCGGAATTCCTGCGCTTCCTCGTTCAATTTAACCGCCCCGCCTCCCGCCGCCCGGCAGGTGTAATTGAGCAGGACAAAATGCGCCGGCCGGTAGAATTCCCTGGAATTGATGCAGTCCTGCGCCATGACAAACCGGATTTCCTCGACCTCCAGGCCGGTTTCCTCCCGAATTTCCCGCCGCAACGCCTCCACCGACAGCTCGCCGCCCTTGATTTTCCCGCCCGGTATGCCCCAGAGATTGGACCATTTCTGCGTCCGCACCATCAGCACCCGGCTGGCGGCGTCGAATATCAGCGCCCCCACCGTGCAGACCGGATGCCCCGCCCCGCCCGCCTCCGCTCCGCGCCAATTCCCGCCCAGGTCAAATCCGGCCCGCTCCAAAACGTCGCGCAATTCGCCCAAATGTTCGACAATCAGGTCCGGCTCGCTGGCCCGCAATTGTTCCAGGCCATTGTAGCCCGTCAGCACCGCGCACGAATGGACGCCGCCATGTTTGGCCGTCTCGATGTCGTGTTGCATGTCGCCAATGAACAGGGTTTCCGACGCGGCCAATTGATTTTCCGCCAGCAACTCCACGATCTTGGCCCTCTTGTCCCAAATGCCCAGGTAGGGGCGTTCTATGTATTGGCCAAATCCTGTCCCCGCCGCCTGCGCCTCAAAATAATCCGGATGCACCGTGCTCAGGACGAACGTGCGCACGGCATGCTTCCGGCAGAACACCAGGAACTCAAGCGCGTGCGGCAAGGCCCTCACCTCCTCCTGCGCGTGCCGGAAATGGCTGTGAAAGCTCCGCTCCAAATCCGCCAGCGGCACGCCCGGGGTGAACCGCTCGTAAAAACTCTTGAACGGCAGGCAGAATTCGGCGCGGAACTTCTCCAGGCTCATCGCCTCCGCGCCGCACTGGGCCAGGACGAAATTGGTCGCGGCCAGGACCGCCGGCAGGTCATCGACCAGCGTTCCCGACCAGTCAAATATAATGTTCCGTATCATGCGCGCCGATACTGCTTAAATTACATATCACAAATCTTCAATGACCAATTTTCAATTTGCATTTGCCCACCGCTGCTGCGAAAGTTCCCCCATGCCGACATCAACGCAGATCGACAACGCGGTGCGCCAAAAGACGCTGGAACTTTGCGAGACCATTGTCCAGCAGCCGCAATTTCAAGACATCCGCCGCCGGGTGGATTCATTCATGGCCGACTCCCGCGCCCGCCAACTCTACGAGAGCCTGACCGAAAAGGGCCGGTCCCTCCATGAAAAACAACACCAGGGCCTGCAGCTCGACGCCGTGGAAATCGCCGCCTTCGAATCCGACCGCCAGGCCCTCTTTGACCACCCCGTCGCCAAGGCGTTCATCGACGCCCAGGAGGAAATGCACGAATTGCAGGAGGGCGTCCACCAGTTCGTCAACAAAACTTTTGAACTCGGCCGCGTTCCTACCGAGACCGACCTGGAGGACGACTCCTGCGGGGAAGGCTGCGGCTGCCATCATCATTAACGGGTTTCCCGCGCCAGCCAATCCACATAACGGCGGTTGCCGGCCGCCAGGGGCAGCGCCACAAATTCCGGCGTATCGTAGGGGTGCTCCCGCGATATCAACTTCTCCAGCTTCGCCAGGCGGCCGGCGCGCGTTTTAAACACGATCAGCGCCTCCGCGCCCTTCTCCAACTTCCCCCGCCACCAGTAATGGGATTCGACGCGCGGAATCAGATTGGCGCAGGCGGCCAGCCGGGCGCGCAAGGCCGCCCGCGCCAGCTTCCGCGCGCACTTCAGGTCCGGCGCGGTGACAAGCACGATGCGGAATGCCGCGGCGCTTTTCATTTCATTCTACCCGGCGCGGTAACTCTTGACGACCCATTCGCTGAGGGTCTTTTCCGGGGCCTCGACCGCGTCAATATCAATGACAAACTCCTGCTGCCCGGTGTTCTGCGCGATCAATTTCAAGCCGAACTGGAAATCCTTGAACCGCCCCGCGCACAGTTCCCGCACGGGAATGGACTCCTCCAGGGCCAGCGCCACCAGGCGGTCGGCCGCCGGGCCGGTGAAACGGAGGCCCAGCTTGTGGGTTTCGTGGAAGCGCTCCGCGAAATCATCCACCAACTGCCGCGCCACGACCCGTTCCTGCTTCTCGTGCTCGGCCAGCAGCCTGGCCAATTCCACTGCCGGCGCATCGACCAGTTCCCGCGTGACGACAAAGCGGCGGACCAGTGTGGACGGCAAATCGAATTTGAAGTCCCGGAAAACCCGTTCGCAGACCGTCATCAACCCGCGCGCGCCGGTGCTCTCCTCCCCCGCCAGTTCGGCGATGCGCCGCAGGCCGTCATCAGCAAAGAGCACTTCGATGCCGTAGGCGGCGAAGGTCTGCTCGTATTGGCGGATGATGCTGCCCTCGGAACTCTTCAGAATCGTGTAAAGGTCCTCCACGCTCAACGGGTGGCAAACAACCCGCACCGGCAGCCGCCCGATGAATTCAGGCTCGAATCCAAACTCGATGAAATCGCGCGTCCGCGCCTCATCCAGCGTGGAAGCCTCCGCGCCGGCCTTGGCGGGAGGCGAAGCGAAACCAATGGCCGCCTCGCGCTGGCGTTTCTTGACGATTTTTTCAAGGCCGTCGAACGCACCGCTGACAATGAACAAGATATGCCGGGTGTTGATCGTGCCGGGCTGCTTCTTGCCGCGCTGGGAGAAATCCATCATCGCCTGGATTTGGCCGCTCAAATCGTTGGGCGAGCGGGCGGGCACTTCGGTTTCCTCCATAAGCTTGAGGAGGTTGGTTTGCACGCCGCGACCGCTGACATCCCGCCCGTTGAGGCCCGACGCCGCCGCGATCTTGTCAATCTCGTCGATGTAAATGATCCCGTACTGCGCGCGGCGGATGTCCCCATCGGCGCGGCGGAGCAGTTCGCGGACAAGGACAAGAT
>Ga0224558_1000047_pt1 | contig 134089 bp, 120 predicted proteins | sample 714S32024metaG_FD_180682 | JGI IMG/M metagenome (GOLD analysis project Ga0224558, IMG submission 180682) | Peat soil microbial communities from Stordalen Mire, Sweden - 717 S3 20-24 | ecosystem: Environmental > Terrestrial > Soil > Wetlands > Peat | place: Sweden: Norrbotten County, Stordalen... | reverse complement strand
GATCGGCTGGACGCGGCGACGCTCTTCGTTGGCACGGGATCGCTCCTCATGCTCGGCGCTCGAGCTGGGTGCACCCACCGAAGCTCGTCACGCAGGAACGGCGCTGCGCTCCTTCATCACATCAGGGACATTCAGCTCCGCTCGCCTGGATCGGTCGAGATGCCTTCGTCCCGTCTGGGCGAGGAGCGTGTTCTGCCCAGCAAGCATCAAGATGGTGCTGTGAAACCACCTGGACGGAGCGCGAGTGCAAGTGCGACTGCGCTCGTGACCGGCGTCGGGCACCGGATTGGAGTCGGCGCCGCCGTGGCCGAACGTCTAGCCCAGGACGGCTTCGATGTTGCGTTCACCTGCTGGGCTCCCTACGACGAACGGATGCCCTGGGGCTCCGATCAGAGCACTGTTGATCAACTGACGGCCGGCATCAGCGGCGCCGGTGCTCGCTGCGTTACCGTCGCGGTAGACCTCGAGGACCCGGCGTCAGTCCCGACGTTGGTCATGTCGGGCCATGGAAGGAACGGCGAAGTCCCGCGAAGTATGGACGAGGCCAGGAACATTGTTGCTGGTCAGGATCACCATTGAACGACATTGCACAGCGCCGGGGCACTCCAGATCACTCTCAATCAATGCAGGTGCGAATAGTTGGGCGGCGGAGACGCTTCTTGCCAGACCGAAAGGCGCCGGTAGGTCAAAACCGTCACGGGCGCCCTGTAACGCTTCCCGAGGCCGCCCATCCACTGCCGACGACGACTCATCCGCTACCGATATGGGAGCATTATCTCCTATGGATTCATTCGAACGACGGCGACCTCGCCGCACCGCCCTCATCGTTCTCGGCACTGTGGCGACCGTTGTAGCGATCCTGCTCATCGCCTACATCACCATGAGCGACGGCGTTGACTACGTCCATGGATTCGGGAAAGCCTGCCTCGTCGTACACCACGGGTGGCACTTCCACATGCAATGCGGCGCAGTCAGCCCGCCCAGCCCCTGACCTCGGATCCGAGATGGCACCATTCTGTTCCAGGGACATTGCCGCACCGTCCCATGCGCCAGGCTGAACTCGCCCGGGCGCATCCAGGTCGTCCCTCCCCCGATCACCGCCACCGGCGACGCGCCGTGGTGGGGGCGCGGAACGGTGGCTCTTCGATCAGCCCCCCCGGGGGCAACGGCAGGCCGGCGACCGAATGGATCCGGGTCGCCTCCAGCGCCGTGCATTGATCGAGGCCGGGGAGCAGGCCGGGCAGCCGGTTGGCCAGCACCACCGTCCCCGGAACTCCCCGCAACGAACCGTCGAGGCCCAGTTCCCCCGGAAGGCCATGCCCGCCACCGACCGAGAACGGAGCACGCTCGAGGCACCGTGGGCACCCTACGGCAGGAGTGTCACACCGGAGGTAGGCAGCCCGGAGGAGGGGTGCCTAGTGACCCTCGAAGCGCGGCTGGCGCTTCTGGATGAACGCGGCGATGGCTTCGGCGGTGTCGGCCGTGCCGAAGTTGACCGCCTGGGACCGTGACTCCTCCTCAAGGGCCTGGTCCATCGAGAGGCCGAAGGAGTTGTTGAGCATCGTCTTGGTCATCGACAGCGCCAACGGGGGGCCATCGGCCAGGCGCCTCGCCCACTCGCCGACGAACGCATCCAGCTCGGCGGCCGGTACGACACGGTTGACCACGCCGAACTCGGCTGCCTGTGCGGCATCGATGATGTCGGCGAAGAAGGCGAGCTCCTTGGCGCGATGGAGGCCGATCAATCGGGGAAGGAGCCACGAGGCACCGAAGTCGACCGACAACCCCCGCTTCGAGAAGATCTGCGAGAACCGTGCCGTGTCTGCGGCGACCACCAGGTCGCATCCGAGGGCCATGCTCATGCCTGCCCCGGCCGCCACCCCGCCCACTTTGGCGATGGTGGGCTTGGGGATCCGGTGCAGCCGCAGGGCGACATCGGCGAGAGCCCGCATCTGGGCCAGGTAGGGATCCCCTGGGCGTCCCGCGACGTCGGCCGGGTCGCCGAGGTCGGCGCCGGAGCAGAATGCATCCCCCGCACCGGTCAGGACCATCACCCGATCGTGGCGATCGGCGGCCACGTCCTCGAACGTCGCCATCAGCTCGCGCCACATCGTCCCGTTGGCTGCGTTCTTGCGGGCCGGGCGGTTCATGGTGACCGTGACCACGCCGTCGCCGCGTTCCACGATCAGGGTCTCGAGCTCGGTTGGCATTTTTGGAGCCTACTGGGGCTGGATCCTCGCGTTCCGCGAGGCGAGGCTGTCTCCGAGCCACTGGCTTGTGAGCACCCTCGGAAGCGCCGGTCCCCGACGGCCCGCGCTCAGAACGCGTTTTCGATGACCTCGACATGGCCGGCGGTGATCGAGACCACGTCGAACCGGACCTCGACCCGGGACCTGCCCGATGCCGGGGTCAACTCGGACAGCCACCGGGACGCCAGGCGGCGGATCCGGCGCTGCTTGGCGGCGAGCACCGACTCGGCCCCCGTTCCGAACCGGTCGCTCGAACGGGTCTTGACCTCGCAGAAGGCCACCGTCCTCCCACGGCGCACGATGAGGTCCACCTCACCCTCCCGCCGGCGCCAGTTCCGCTCGAGGACGTCGTACCCCTGGCCCTCGTACCACCGAGCCGCCGACTCCTCACCGTCGGCACCCAGGACCCGGCGTGGATCCGGACCGTCCCCCCCGGTTGGCGAGGAGCGTCCGGGTACGTCTCCGCTCAAAGATCCTTCTCGGGGAGCCGCTCGATGTTCACGTCGCGGAACGTCAGGATCCGCACCGAGGGGACGAAGCGGGCAGGCCGGTACATGTCCCAGACCCATGCGTCCTGGAGATTGACCTCGACACAGGCGGGCGAGGTCTCGGAGCGCACCGTGACATCGACCTTGTTGGCCAGATAGAAGCGCCGTTCCGTCTCCACCACGTAGGCGAACAGGGGGACCACCGCCCGGTACTCGTGGACCAGGGCCAGCTCGATCTCCGACTCGTACCGTTCGAGATCTTCCTCGCTCATGACCGGGCGCACCACGGGAGCAGGGCGCGGTCCACGGGCACGGGCAGAGCGGGTGTGGCTACGCCGTGCCCTCGCGGTGTGGTGACGATCAGCACGGCGGGTGCGGGAGGCCGACCATCCCGGTCAGGCGCGGGCAGTCCGCCGCTCCTTGATCTTCGCTGCCTTTCCGTGGCGGTCACGCAGGTAGTACAGCTTTGCCCGGCGGACATCGCCCAAGGAGACGACCTCGGTGTGGTCGATCACCGGGGAGTGCACCGGGAAGGTGCGCTCCACGCCCACCCCGAAGCTCACCTTGCGCACCGTGAAGGTCTCGCGCACGCCGGTGCCCTGGCGCCGCAGCACTGCGCCCTGGAAGACCTGCACCCGCTCGCGGGTGCCCTCCACCACACGCACGTGTACCTTGACGGTGTCGCCCGGCCGGAAATCGGGGATGTCGTCACGCAAGCTGTCGCGGTCGATGATGTCGGTCGGGTTCATGGGGCGCGTCTCTCCACAGATTGTTCGAACTCCCCCGCCGGGTGCCCGCCCGACAGTCCCCACCGGGGAGTCCTGTGCGACGCGGGCCTCCGATCCGAACACCGGGGATTCCGGCGCCGACGAGGCTCACCAATCGTAGCCGTGTTCGCGTAACGAGCGCACCTCGCCGTGCTCCACCAGGAACTCGACCTCCTCGTCAGTGAGTCCACCCCGAGCCGCGATCAGATCCGGGCGCCGCTCGAGGGTCCGGACCAGCGCCTGGACCCGACGCCACTGGTCGACCCGTCCGTGGTCGCCGGAGCGGAGCACCTCGGGCACCTCCCACCCCCGGAACTCGGCCGGGCGGGTGTACTGGGGATACTCGAGCAGGCCGGCCGAGAAGCTCTCGTCCTCCGCCGAACGGTCGTTCCCGAGCACGCCGGGGAGCAGACGGGTCACGGCCTCGACCACCACCAGGGCAGCCAGCTCGCCGCCGGCCAGCACGAAATCCCCCACCGAGAGCTCGTCGTCGACCAGGTGGTCGGCCACCCTCTGGTCCACCCCCTCGTAGCGCCCGCACAGCAACGAGAACCCCTCCGGCAACCCTGCCAGCTCGTGGGCGACCCGCTGGTCGAACCTCCGTCCCGACGGGGACAGCAGGATCAGCGGCCGGGGTAGCCCACCGGGTGATGCGGCCACCGACTCCACCGACTCGAAGACCGGTTCGGGCGCCAGCACCATGCCGGCACCGCCCCCGAACGGGGCGTCGTCCACCGAGCGGTGCGCATCATGGGCGGCATCCCGCACATCGTGGGTGCACAGGTCCAGCTGGCCGCGGGCGCGGGCGCGTCCCAGAATCGAGGCGTCGACGTAGTGGTCGATCACGTCGGGGAAGAGCGTGAACACGTCGATCCGCGTGGGCATCGGCGGACTCAGCCGAGCTCGAGCAGGCCGTCAGGGATTTCCACCGTGATCCGCACCCCGGGCTCCGTGTCCACCACGAAGCGGAGTGGGATCAATGCCCCTCCCGTCAGCACCAGGAGGTCGCTGGCCGGATTGGCCTCGACCCCCTCGACGGTGCCCAGTGGCCGACCGGTCGTGTCCTCGACCCGGGACCCGATCAACTCGTGGACCCAGAGCTGACCCGGATCGTCCAGCGGTGGTGCGAACAGCTCGGTTCCCCGCAACCGCTCGGCCGCGTCGATGCCGGTCACCGCGTCGAAGGTCACGATGAACCGTCCCTGGTGGGGCGAGGAGCGGACCACCCGGTACTGCGTGCCCGCCACGTCGGCGAGGATCGATCCGGCGGCCACCCGCTCATCGCGGTTGGTCGACAGCGCCACGATCACGTCACCCCGCAGCCCGTGGGGCTTGACCACCCGCCCCACCAGGAGAAGGGGTCCATCGCCGTTGCGCTCCGTTCGATCGGGGGACGCCCCCGACGAGGGGGGTCGCTCCCCGGTGCCACCACCGTCGGAGCGGGCCGGGGTGGGTGCCACTGTGCGCGACTCAGTCGTCGACGATGTCGACGCTGGTCTGGACCCCGTCGCGGGCCCCGGCGGCGGCGACCACCGTCCGGATGGCCTGGGCCACCCGGCCCCGGCGACCGATGACACGGCCCATGTCCTCAGGGGCGACGTGGATGCGGAACCGCACCGAGTCCCCCCGCTCCTCGGTGTTGATCACCACTGCCTCGGGGTCGGAGGTGATCGAGGTGACCAGATAGGTCACCACGGCCAACGGCGTCCCGCCCGAGACCCGGTTGCCGGCATCGTCGTCGTGATCGTCGACGTCGTCGATCGTGTTGACGTCCTCATCGGAGTCGAGCGCCAGGTCGTCGGTCACTTGGCTGCCTTGGCCGTCTCGAACTCCTCGAGCGCGCCCGACTTCTTCAGCAGCTTCTCGACCCGCTCGGTCGGTTGGGCGCCCTGGGCCAGCCACTTGACCGCCTTGGCGTTGTCGATCTGGACCACGGCATCGGGCTCGGCCAGCGACTTCCCTCGTGGGGCGTACGTGCCCACGATCTCGATGAATCGCCCGTTGCGGGGCGAGCGGCTGTCCGCCGCCACCAGCCGGTAGGTCGGCTGCTTCTTCTTTCCGATCCGCACGAGGCGGAGCTTTACTGCCACGGTGTACTCCTCTGCATTATGTCGAGTGCGCCCGACAGTCTCCCATCAATGCGGGGGGCGACGCGCACACGGGCTCGTTCATGGGTCTTTGGGTCGTGATCGGGCCCGATGGCGCCCTCGGGTCGGTCCTCGGTGCCGGTCATCGGGCCTTCGGCGTGACCCGGCCGCCGCCCTTGCCCTTCTTGCCGCCCCTGCCCTTCGCCTTCGAGCCGCCGCGGGATCCTCCCTGTGCCCCCGAGGTGGCGAACGTCCCACCGTCCAGGGCACCGGGGACTCCCCCTGCTCCGGTGAGGGAGGCGAGGTCGCCCCCGCCGCCCGCCGCGGCCAGCTCGGCCATCGCCTTGGGTGACATCTTGGGGCCGCGCCCGAACAGTCCGCCGAGGCCCCCCATCGCTCCGGACATGCCCCCTTTGCCGAAGCCCTTCATCATCTTCTGCATCTCCTTGAACTGCTTGAGGAGGCCATTCACCTCGGAGGTCGCGGTCCCACTGCCGTTGGCGATCCGAACCCTCCGGGCCCCGTCGATGATGACAGGGTCCGCCCGTTCGGCCGGTGTCATCGAGCGGATGATGGCCTCGATCTGCCCGATCTGCCGGTCGTCCACGGCCGAGGACGCCTGCTTGAGGTCCTTGGGGACCCCCGGCAGGAGCGAGAGCATGCCGGAGACCGATCCCATCTTCTTTACCTGTTGGAGCTGCTCCAGGAAGTCCTCGAGGGTGAACCGGCCCTCGATCATGGCGGCGGCACCCTTGGTGGTGACGTCCTTGTCCATGGTCCGCTCGGCCTGCTCGATCAGGCTGAGCACGTCCCCCATGCCGAGGATGCGGTCGGCCATCCGGTCCGGGTGGAACTGGTCGAAGTCGTCGAGCTTCTCGCCGGTGGAGGCGAAGGCGATGGGCTTACCCACCACCTCCTTCACCGACAGGGCCGCGCCACCGCGGGCGTCGCCGTCGAGCTTGGTCAGGATCACGCCGTCGAGGGACACGGCCTGGTCGAACGCCACGGCGGTCGACACGGCATCCTGGCCGGTCATGGCGTCGATCACCAGGAAGGTGTAGTGCGGGTCGACCGCCCCGGCGATGTGCCGGATCTCGTCCATCAGGTCGGCGTCGATGGACAGTCGGCCTGCGGTGTCGACGATGAGGACGTCACGGCCCAGGCGCCTGGCCTCCTCGAGCCCGGCCGCTGCCACCGCCACCGGGTCGGTCGGCTCGCTGAAGACGGTGATCCCCGCCTGGCCCCCGAGCACGCGGAGCTGCTCGACGGCCGCCGGCCGCTGGAGGTCGGCGCCGACCAGCAGGGGGTTGCGGCCCTGCTGCTTGAACCACCGGGCCAACTTGGCCGAGGCGGTGGTCTTCCCCGAGCCCTGCAGACCGGCCAGGAGGATGACCGTCGGCGGCCTGCCGGCATAGGTGAGCCTGAGCGTCTCGCCCCCGAGGATCGCCACCAGCTCCTCGTTGACGATCTTGATGACCTGCTGGCCCGGGCTCAGATTCTGTGAGAGCTCGAGGCCCACGCAACGGGCCCGTACCGCCTCGGTGAACGTGCGCACCACGCCGATCTCGACGTCTGCCTCGAGGAGGGCGGTGCGGATCTCACGGAGCACCTCGTCGACGTCGGCCTCGGTCAGTCGCCCGCGGCTGCGGAGTCGGGTGAGGATGCCCTCGAATCGGTCGGTCAGGCTCTCGAACATGGGTTCCTCAGGCTACAGGACCGTCGGTGCGGCGGTGTTCCGCCTCGAGGGCGGCACGAACGGCCCGGGGCCGCGGATCAGAACAGTGCGTCGACGAACGCGGCAGGGTCGAACTCGATGAGGTCGCCAACCCCTTCGCCCAGTCCGACCAGCTTGACCGGAAGCCCGAGCTCGCGCTGGATGGCCACCACGATGCCGCCCTTGGCCGTGCCGTCGAGCTTGGTCAGCACGACTCCGGACACCTCCACCGCCTCGAGGAACACCTTGGCCTGGGTCAAGCCGTTCTGACCGGTGGTGGCGTCGAGCACCAGCAGCACCTCGACCACCCGGCCGGGCGGCCGGTCGGCAATCCGCCGGATCTTCTTCAGCTCCTCAATGAGGTTCACCTTGTTGTGGAGACGACCCGCGGTGTCCGCCAACACCACGGCGTACCCGTTGGACGCCGCCCGCTGCACGGCGTCGTAGACCACCGAGCTCGGGTCCCCACCCTCCGAACCCCGCACGATGTCGGCATCCGCCCGCGACGCCCACATCGACAGCTGCTCGCCGGCGGCGGCCCGGAACGTGTCGCCCGCGGCCAGCAGCACCTTGGTGCCCGAGGCAGACATCCGGCTGGCGACCTTGCCCACCGTCGTCGTCTTCCCCACCCCGTTGACCCCGACGAAGAGCCAGACATCCACCGAGGGGCCGTCGGTGCCATCGTGCCGCCCGGAGCCGGGCAGGGCCAGTGCGGCGTCCGCCGTCGACAGCATGGCCACCAGATCGCCCTTCAACGCATCGACCAGGGCGTCGGGGCCTGCGATGGCGCCGCTCTTGACCCGGGCCCGCAGGTCGCCCAGGAGGGCGTCGGTGGCGCCCACCCCCACATCTGCCCGGATGAGCGCCTCTTCGAGGTCGTCCCAGGTGGCACCGTCGATCTTCCCCTTGGAGCGGACCGCCCCCAGATAGCCGGACAGGAGGCCCCGGGCCTTGCCCAGGCGACTCCGGTAGGACGCGGGCTCGGCCGGAGGGGCCGGTTCGGCCTCGACCGGCGGAGCCGCTCCGGCCTCCAGGAGGGGAGCCTCCTCCTCCTCCTCGGCGATCCGGGTGCCTTCGGCGCTTCGGGCCAGCTCGAGATCGGAGGGAGCATCACTGGCCACCTCGCCGGAAGGCACGCGGCCCTTGGTCCCCCGCCCCCGCAGCCGCATGCCCAGCGCGACACCGCCGGCTACCACCACCACCGGGACGGCGACGGCCAGGCCGATGACGATGTCGGACGTGGCCGCCGCCAGCTGGGCGTCGATCACGCCTCTGCGCCCCCCACCGGCTCTGCGTCGGCCCACTGGTCGCCGAACGCCGGAGCCGGGACGGCCGACGCGGGTTCACCGGTGGCCACCGGTGACGCCACCTCCGGCCGCGGCTCCGAGCCGAGCCCGGGACGGTCGCCGGGCGCCTCGGCGGACACCTGGCCAGTGTCCCCCACACGATTGCGCGGAACCTTCTGGCTGACGACCTTGGACGAGCCCCCGGGGGCCATGGTGACCCCGTAGAGCGCGTCGGCCGCCTCCATCGTGCGCTTCTGGTGGCTCACGATGATCAGCTGCGCCTCCTCGCGGAACTCGTGGACGAGGGAGAGGAACCGCAGGAGATTGACGTCGTCGAGCGCGGCCTCCACCTCGTCCATGAGGTAGAAGGGGGACGGGCGGCTCCGGAACACGGCGAACAGGTAGGCCACGGCCACCAGCGACCGCTCGCCGCCCGACAGCAGCGACAGCCGCCGCACGTTGCGGCCGGCCGGCCGGACCTCGACCTCGACCCCGGTGTTCAGCAGGTTCTCGGGGTCGGTGAGCGAGAGGCGCCCGGTGCCGCCGGGGAAGAGTGTGGTGACGAGGGCGGAGAAGTGCTCGTTGACGTCGGTGAAGGCGGCGTCGAACACGTGCATGATCTCCTCGTCGAGGGTCCGGATCACGTGGTGCAACTCGCGCCGCGCCTTGCGGACGTCCTCCACCTGGGCCTCGAGGAATTGGTGGCGCTCCCCCAGCTCGGAGAGCTCCTCGAGGGCCAGGGGGTTGACCGGCCCGAGGGCGGCGAGCTCTGCCTCGAGCTGCTCCACCCGGGAGACCGGGTCGACGCCGTCGGGAAGCTCGGGCCGCGGCGCGGCAACCGCCACCTCGGGGCTGCACGCCAGCTCTCGGCGCAGGGCCTCCACCACCGACTCGCGGCGGATCGTGCTCTCGACCAGGTCCATCTCGGCCTTTTGCAACCGGCTGCGTGCCGCGGCCAGCTCGTGCTCGGCGGCGGACCGGCGGCGGCGCAGGTCCTCGAGGCGGGCACCCCCCGCCCGCAGCGCCTCCAGTTGGCGCCGGTGGCGCTCGCGCAGTTCGGCGAGCGCCGAGTCCAACGTGGCCTGGGCCGCAGCCACCACGATGAGCAGACGCTCGATGGCGGTGGCTTCCGCCTCCAACCGCCGACGTCGCTCCGCTGCCTCACGGCGCTCTTCGGCGTGCCCGGTCAGGCGGCGCTCGACCTCGGCCAGGCGCTCGGCCAGGACGCGGCGACGCTCGACCAGGCCGGCCGACCGCACCTCCCACTCGCTGCGACGGGCAGACGCCTCCGCGATCCGCTCGTCGATGCGGCGGCGCTCCTGGCGCGCCGCGGCCACCCGCTCGGCGGCTCGTGCCCGCGCCTCCTCGAGCGCAGGCAGCCCGGTCAGGAGCTCGGACAGGCGGGCGTTATCGCGGACGATCCGTTCCTCGAGCTCGGCGTGGTTGCGATTGATCTCTTCGAGCTCGGCGTTCAGCGGCGACCGCTCGTTGGCCACCCGCTGGCGACCGGCGCGAGCCGTCTGGTGGGCGACCTCGTTGCGGTCGTCGGTCCGGACCGCCTCGGCGGCGGCCTCCCGCGTCGCCTCCACCTCGGCGCGGGCCGTGGCCCGCTCCTCCGCGGCCTCGGCCGCGGCCGCCCTGGCCACCTCGGCCCGGGCCCGTGCCTCGTCCACGACCGCGGCGGTGACCACACCACCGGCGGCCCGCACCCTCCACCCGGTGGACGAGAAACGGTCACCGTCGCGGGTGACCACCACCAGGTCGGGTCGGGCCAGGGCCAGGTCGATCGCCTCCGACCAGCCGTTCTGGGCGCAGCAGGAGCCGGCCAGCAGCGTGTCCAGGACGCCATCGAGCCCCGGGGGTCCGCCCCCTCCGGACCGGGGACGCACGTGCCGACGGATCGACTCGGTCCCCGAGGGCGCGTCGGCGCCCCCGGGAGCCCCTCCTGTGACGGAGCGCGCCGAAGCCTCGGTGAGGGCCAGGACCGCCCCGGTGGCCCCGCCTCGGCGGAGCCTGGACAGAGCGGCCCGGGCAGGCTCGCTTCCCGAGACCACCACGGCGGCAAGGGACGCCCCGGCCGCGGCCTCGAAGGCATACTCCCAGCCCCGGTCCACCTCCACCAGGTCGAGCAGGATCCCCACTACGCCGTCCACCCCGGCCAGCAGCTCGGCGCCGGTGGCGCCACGCGCCTCGTCGAGGGCCCGCTCGAGGGCGTCGGCCCGGGCAACGGCCCGGGCCTGTTCCTGCTCGGCCTGCCGGAGCGCCTCCTCGGCCACCTCCAGCCGGCGGGTGGAACGACCGTGGGCCGCCTCGGTCTCGGCCACGACGGCCTGCAGGCGGTGGCGGGCCTGCTCGGTTTCGGCCAGACGCTCACCGAGCTCGTGGTCGTCGCCCTCGAGGACCGCCGCTCGGCGCTCGGTGGAGGCCAACCGTGCGATCAGCTGGTCCAGTGACCGCCGGTCGCGGTCCAGGGCGTGCCCCAGTGAGGCCACCTGCCCCCGGGCCACGGTCACCGCCTCGTCCGCCTGGCGGAGCTCGGTGCCGTCGCCCCACGCCTCGAGATGTTCGTCGAGCTCGGCAGCCATCGCCGCCTCGACGCTGACCAGGGCCTGCAGCTCGGGCGCCAGCGCCTGGGTGTCGGCCTCTACGGCCTCGAGCTCCTGGCCCAGGTGCGCCCCTTCTGCCTCGAGCGTGGACACCACGTCGGCGTCGGCGGCGGCGTCGAGCGCCCGGGCCAGGGACCGCTGCCGCTCGCGGAGCACGCCCGACAGTCCGCGTGCCCGCTCCACCATGCCCTCGGACCGGCCGAGGGAGGCGGCCAGGTCCGACTCGCGCTCGGCGGAGAGCTCGTCCACTGTCCGCTCGGAGTCGGCCTCGAGCTGCTCCAACGACCGGTGGAGCCCCTCCTCGGTCGCCCTCAGCTCGTCTTTGAGCTTCCGGCCGGCGGCGTGGCGTTCGTCGAGCGCTCGCAGCTCCGAGCCGGCCACGTGGAGGCGGACCGCAGTCAGCTCGTCGGACAGGCCGGCATGGGAGCGGGCGGCCGCCGCCTGGCGCTCGAGGGGGCGGATCTGGCGTTTGACCTCCCGGACCAGGTCGAAGAGGCGCTCGAGGTTCTCCTCGGTCGAGGCCAAGCGTCGCTCGGATCGCTCGCGGCGCCGGCGGTACTTGAGCACCCCGGCCGCCTCTTCGATGACGGCGCGCCGGTCCTCGGGCCGGGCCTCCAGGATGGCGTCGAGATGGCCCTGGCTGACGATGACGTGCTGCTGGCGCCCCACCCCGGTGTCGGACAACAGCTCCTGGATGTCGAGGAGCCGACACGGTGCCCCGTTGACCGAGTACTCGCTGTCACCCGACCGGAACAACGTCCGGGTGATGGTGACCTCGGCCAGGTCGGTACCCAGCTTGCCGCTGCTGTTGTCGATGGTGAGCGACACCTCGGCCCGCCCCAGCGCCGGACGGCTGGCCGTGCCCATGAAGATGACGTCCTCCATCTTCGACGAGCGCACCGTCCGTGGGCCCTGGGCCCCCAGCACCCAGGCCACCGCATCCACCACGTTGGACTTGCCGCTCCCGTTGGGACCGACCACCACGGTGATGCCGGGCTCGAATTCGAGCACCGAAGGGTCCGCGAAGGACTTGAATCCCTTGAGGGTTAGTGACTTCAGGAACACCGGCCGCTCACCCTATCGGTAACCTCCGGATGGTGCAGGAAGCCCAGCTCACACCTGGCAATGGTCACAGAAGAAGGTCGACCGGCCACCCGACTTCACCCGGACGATGGTCGCCCGGCACCGCCGGCAGGCCTGGCCCTCGCGGTCGTAGGCCTGGTGCTGGCCCTGATAGTCGCCCACCACGCCGAAGAGGTCCCGGTACTGCTCGTCCGCCAGCGAGGAGCCCCGGCGCTTCACCGCCTCGGCCAGTGTCTCGACCATCGAGCGGTAGAGGCGACGCACCTCCTGGGACGAGAGCGAGTTGGACAGGCGGTCGTAGCGCAGCCCGGCGGCGAAGAGGATCTCGTCGGCATACATGTTGCCGATGCCGGCCACGAACTCCTGGTCCATCAGAAGAGACTTGAGGCCCGCCTTGTGGGAGGCCAGCAGCACCCAGAACCTCTCCCAGCTCATGACGTCCTCGAGAGGGTCGAATCCGAGATGGGCCAGCTCGGGCAGGGCAGGGCGGCCGTCGACCGGGGCCGCCGAGACGAAGAGCTCGCCGAAGGTGCGGGGGTCCACGAAGCGGAGTTGCCCGCCCTGGGTGAACGTGATGACCGCGTGGGTGTGGGGCGCCTTGGGCTCCTTGGGGCTCTTGACCCGCTGCAGCTGCCCGCTCATCCCCAGGTGCACGACCAGGGTCTGCCCGTCATCCATTCTCAGCAGCAGATACTTGCCCGCCCGGTCGACGGACTTGATGGTGTGGCCCTCGAGCTGGGCGCGGAACTGCTTGGCGCTCGGATGGCGCCGGACGGTGCGGCCGTTGCGCACCTCGACAGACTTGATCTTCCTACCCACGACCTCGCCCTGGAGGTCGCGCCGGATGGTCTCAACTTCGGGAAGCTCAGGCATCCCCTCCGCCTCTCTCAACCTCCAACGATCCGCAGGCCGCCTGGGCGGCCACCTGCTCGGCGTCTTTCTTGGATCGCCCCTCCCCTGTGCCGAGGCGCTGGCCAGCAACGTACACCGTGGCCAGGTACCTCCGGGCATGATCGGGGCCGAAACCCTCCACCTCGTAGCGGGGAACCCCCTTGCCGAGTCGTACCGACTCCTCCTGCAGGCGACTCTTGTGGTCGGACTCGCCGGGCTCGCCCACCGCGGCGGTGATCCGGTCCCTCAGCAGCGAGAGGATCAGGCGCTCCGCCTCGGCCAGACCGCCGTCGAGGTAGACCGCACCGATCAACGCCTCGGTGGCGTCGGCGAGGATGGACTCCTTGGACCGCCCCCCCGACTGGTCCTCACCCCGACCGAGGCGGAGATGCTCGGCGATTTCCAGGTCGAGGGCCACTTCGGCCAGTACCCGGGTATTGACCACCGACGCCCTGACCTTGGACATCAGGCCATCGGAGAGCTCGGGCCGGATCCGGTAGGCGTACTCGGCCACCACCAGGCCCAGCACGGCGTCCCCCAGGAACTCGAGGCGCTCGTTGGACGTCAGACCACCCTGTTCGGCACACCACGACCGATGGGCGAGGGCCTGGTCAAGGAGTTCCGGGTCGTTGAACCGGTAGTCGATCCGGCGATCGAGCCGGGTCCCACCCGCAGGTGTCCCCGAGGCCGAAGGCGGCGCCATCGGGCGCCTCAGGCCCCTCCGAGTTTGGCGTGGACATAGTCGACTGCGTCCCGCACGGTCCGCAGCTCCTCCAGATCCTCGTCGTCGATGCGGAAGCCCACCGATCGCTCGGCAAGCTCCTCTTCGAGTCCTTCCACCAGCTCGATCAGGGCCAGCGAGTCCGCGTCGAGGTCCTCGGCAAAGGACGAGGACTCGCTGATGGCCGACGGCTCGATCTCCAAGATGTCGGCGAGCAGGTCGCGGATGAGCTCGAGGACCTGCTGGCGGTCGAGCGGACCCTTTTCCACATGGGTCTCTGCGGGCACGGCGTCTCCTGTGTCTGGACGGTCCGGGTGCCTGTCGGGCCGGGCATGCGCCCTGGCCTGGGCCCCCTCGGTGTAGACCGATGTTATCCGACCGGGACATTCACGGAGTCGAAACACGATGGCAACCTCGCTGACCTCTGGCCGACCTAACACTTTGGGTGTGGAACTCCCCGACCTACCAGTCGCGCCCGAGAACGGCCCGGATCCGGTCCTCGAACCGTGGCCGTCCTACAACCCGGGGCAGTTCTACGACGAGATGGTGGGCCCGGACGGTGCGCCCCGTCCGGCGGCGGAGATCCTGTGGCGCCACTTCGCCGAGCTCGGGCCCGAGGCACTGGCCGAGCGCCAGCGGGCCGCCGACCGGGAGATGCGCGCCATCGGGGTGACCTTCACGGTCTACGAGGGCACCACCGGGGTGGACCGGCCGTGGCCCTTCGACATCATCCCCCGGGTGGTGCCGGCCGACGAGTGGCACGTCATCGAGTCGGGCCTGGTCCAGCGCCTCAATGCCCTCAACCTGTTCATCGACGACGTCTACCACGACCAGCGCTCGGTCAGCTCGGGCGTGGTGCCCTCCGAGCTGGTGGCCGGCTCCCCCAACTTCCGAAGGGAGTGCGTTGGCGTCGATCCACCCGGTGGCATCTGGGCCCACATCTGCGGGAGCGACCTGATCCGTGACGCCGACGGCACCGTCTACGTCCTCGAGGACAACCTGCGGGTCCCGTCGGGTGTCTCCTATCTGCTCGAGAACCGGATGGTGGCCAAGCACGTCTTCCCCGAGATGTTCCTGCACTACAGCATCGAGCCGGTCGACCCCTATATCGGCCGGCTGGCCGACCTGCTGGCCTCCGTCTCGCCTGCCCCGGGGGATCCGACCATCGTCGTGCTGACGCCCGGCGTCTACAACTCCGCCTACTTCGAGCACGCCTTCCTGGCCCAGCAGCTGGGCGTGGAACTGGTCGAGGGCAGCGACCTGGCGGTGCTCGACGACGACTGCGTGTACGCCCGGACCATCGACGGGCTGGAGCGGGTCGATGTCATCTACCGGCGCATCGACGACCTCTTCCTCGACCCCGAGGTCTTCCGGCCCGACTCGCTGCTCGGCGTCCCGGGGCTGATCAGAGCGTGGCGCTCCGGTCGGGTGGCCCTGGTCAACGCCCCGGGCGCCGGCATCGCCGACGACAAGAAGGTCTACTCCTACGTGCCCGACATCATCCGGTTCTTCCTCGGTGAGGAGCCCATCCTGGCCACGGTTCCCACCCTGCGGTGCAGCGACCTGGAGTCCCTCGAGTTCGTCCGCGCCAACATCGGGCGCATGGTCGTCAAGCCGGCCAACGAGTCTGGTGGCTACGGGGTGCTGGTCGGGCCCCAGGCCACCGCCGACCAACTGGCCCACGCGTCGCAACAGATCGAGGACGACCCGAAGCGGTGGGTGGCCCAGCCGGTCATCCCCCTATCTACGGCCCCGACCCTGTGCGCCGGTGAGGTTGCCCCGAGGCACGTCGACCTCCGCCCCTTCACGTTGCTCGGCCCCGAGCGCGCCTACGTGACCCGTGGCGGGCTGACGCGGGTCGCCCGCCGGAAGGGCTCGCTGGTGGTCAACTCCTCGCAGGGCGGCGGCAGCAAGGACACGTGGGTCGTCGACACCACGGGCCCTGCTCCGTCTGGGGGGCCGGCTCCTGCGGCACCGCCGTCCCGGGGTCACCCGGGAGAGCCGATCGCATGAACGACCAGAGGGGTGCGGCACGGCGGGCGAGCTCCCTCGACCCCGAACCCGAACCCGAACACGAACCGAAGGAGCGAACCATGCTGCTGGCACGTATGGCCGAGGCCGTCTACTGGGCCGGGCGCCACCTCGAACGCGCCGAGGGCACCGCCCGTATTGTCCAGGTCCACACCGACACCCACGTCGACCTTCCGGTCGGCGAGGACGTCGGGTGGGAGCCGTTGCTGGCCATCGTGGGGGTTCACAGCGAGTTCGCCGAGCGGTACTCGGCCGCCGCCGAGGCAGGCGACACGGCTGCCGCAGAGGAGGACGTGGTCGAGTTCCTCCTCCACGGTGACGGCAACGCGTCCTCCATCCTGTCCGCCGTCGCCGCGGGACGGGAGAACCTCCGCACCGCCCGCCCGGTGGTGCCCCGCGAGGCGTGGGAGGCCAGCAACAACCTGTGGTTGGCCTGCTCGGACCACATGGACGAGGTCAAGTCCAGACAGGGACGGGTCCAGTGGCTCCGCCGTGTGATCGCCGGATGCCAGCGGATCAACGGGATCCTGCTCGGCACGATGAGCCGCGACGAGGCCATGAGCTTCCTTTCCATCGGACAGAACCTCGAGCGCGCCGACCTGACCACCCGGGTGCTCGACGTCCGCTCGGAGAGCCTGCACTCCCAGCATGGCGACGATCCCTACGACGTGGTCCACTGGATGGCCGTGCTCCGCTCGCTCGCCGCCTATCAGCCCTTCCGGCGCGCCATGCCCGCCCGGCCCCAGGGCGGAGCCACCCTGCGCTTCCTCCTCCAGGACGATCGGTTCCCCCGGGCGGTCAGCGCCTGCCTGACCGAGACCCGCTCCCACTTGAAGCAGCTGGCCCGTTCGGAGGCCGCCCTGGAAGCGTGCGCGACGGCCTCGATGGTGGTGGCATCGGCCGCCGTGCCGCGGCTCGCCCTGGACGGCCTGGAGGAGTTCCTCGACGAGGTCCAGGTGGCGCTGGACGCAATCCACCTCCGGATCGACGAGACGTACTTCCGACCATCGTTCGTCGACTGGCACGCCCAGTCCGAGGCATCGTGACCACGGCCACCTCCGCCGGGCCCCACGCAGGGGGTGAGGGCGAAACCGCCGACGGGGCGGAGATGCCCGAGTACTCGGCGATCCCGGGGCGGCTCGACGAGTCCCTCGGCCCGGACGGCAGGGTCCGCACCCGATGGAAACAGGTGGCGGCGGAGATGGCCGGGCTGGGGCCCGGCGGTCTCCTCGCCCGTCGGGCCGAGCTGGCGCGGCTGCTCCGGAACGATGGCGCCACCTACAACGTCACGCGGGACGGACGGAGCAGTCGGAGACCGTGGTCGCTCGATCCGTGCCCCCTGGTGCTCGACGACACCGAGTGGTCGGCTCTCGAGCGCGCCGTAGCCCAGCGGGTGGCCCTCCTCGACCTGGTTCTCGCCGACCTCTACGGCCGGCGCCGCCTGGTGGCCGAGGGCCTCGTCCCTGCCGAGCTCGTCCTCGGAAGCCCCTCATTCCTCCGGGCCTGCGCAGACACGGCCACCCCCGACGCCCGCCACCTGTTCCTCACCGCTGTCGACGTCGTGCGTGACCGTCAGGGTGCCTTCCGATCCATCGGTGATTGGGCCCAGGCTCCCTCAGGCCTCGGTTACGCCCTGGTCAACCGCAAGGCCCTCTCGAGGGTGCTTCCCAGTCTCCACCGCGCCTCGGGCGTCGAGCGCCTGGCCGGCTTCTTCCGCTCCATACGGGCCGGGGTGGCCAGAGTCGCTCCCGAGGGGGTCGACGATCCCCGGGTGGTGATCCTGACACCGGGTCCACTGAGCGAGACCTACTTCGAGCACGCCTACCTGGCTTCCTACCTCGGATACGCCCTGGTCGAGGGCCGGGACCTGGTGGTCAACAACAACCGGGTATGGCTGCGCTCGCTTGCCGGCCTCGATCCGGTGGACGTCGTGATCCGGAGGGTGGACGACCAGTGGTGCGATCCCGTCGAGCTTCGGGCCGACTCGCTGCTCGGGGTGCCCGGGCTCCTGGAAGCGGCCCGGCGCGGGCGGGTCGCCGTGGTCAACCCCATCGGCAGCGCGATCATCGAGCACCCGGCCCTGACCGGCCTGCTGGGAAGGGTGGCCCCCATCATGCTCGGCGAGGAGTTGGCACTGCGCGGGCCCGAGACCTGGTGGTGTGGTCATCCCCGCGGCCTCAGCCACGTCCTAGCCTCCCTCGAGGAGCTCGTCGTCTTTCCGGTGGGGGCCTCGACCGGGCTGTGGCCGGTGGTGGGATCCAACTTGTCCGCCGACGCCCTCGCAGGCCTGCGCGACCGGATACGCAGTCGGCCCGCGGACTGGGTGGGCCAGGAGGTCGTCGAGCCGTCCACCGTCCCGACGGTGAGCGACAACGGCACCCTCGAGCCGAGGCCGGCGGTGATCCGTACCTTCAGCGTCGCCGGCGATGCCGCCGGCGACGGCGCGTCCCATGGGTTCACGGTGTTGCCCGGCGGCCTGACCCGGGTCGGGGTGGCCACCGATGCAGGGATCATCTCGAGCCGGGGCGAGGGGACCAGCAAGGACACCTGGGTGGCGTCGGCCGAACCGGCCCTTCAGCAGAGCACCTGGCTCCCGTCGGCGCGCGCGCCCAAGCGGCCCGCGGTCATCCCCGAGCTGCCCACCCCCCTGCCCGGCCGCGTCGCCGCCCAACTGTTCATGCTGGGCCGCAGCGCGGAGCATGCAGAGTTGGTCATCCGGTTGATACGCACGGTCCTGACCCGCCTCGACCAGCCGCTCGGAATGGGGGTGGACGGTGGCGCCGAGTCCCTGCAGGTCCTGCTCTCGGCCCTCCGCACCGTCTCGGGCTTCGATGCGGTTTCCGAGCCCGATGATCCGGGGTTCCGGCCCGGGGGGCCCGCGCTCCCGACGCCTCCGGTGCAATCCGCCGGCCGTGGCGACGGCACCCGGGCGGCAGACCACGAGCCCGAGGTCCCGACCGACCGGCGGGCGCTGGCGCTACTCCTCGATGCCGGTGTCGACGGCAGCCTGGTGTCGTCCCTCGGGCTCGTGGTCGACGCGGCCTACTCGGTACGGGAGCAGCTCTCGAGCGACACCTGGCAGTTGATCGGCGACGTCGAGGAGGAGTTGGCGCGGCTGCGCCACCGGCCGCCGACCCAACTGGTCGGCGTGCAGTCGAGCCTGCAGCGCCTCCTCCAGGCGCTGCTCGCCCTGTCCGGCCTCTCGGCCGAGAACATGGAGCGGGACTCGGCGTGGCTCTTCCTCGACGGCGGCAGGCGGCTGGATCGGGCCCAGTCCCTGGTCAGGCTGGTCCGTGCGGTGCTGGTCCGCAAGCGGGCCGGCGTGGTCGAGGACCTCCTCCTCGAATCGCTCCTGAAGACGTCGGAGAGCCTGATCATCTTCCGCCGCAGATCGGGGCCGATCATGCATGTGGCCGGCGCTGTCGACCTCCTCGTCTATGACGCGGCCAATCCCCGCAGCGTGATCTTCCAGCTCGACCGCTTGGTCGACCACCTGGAGGACATGCCCGAGCAGTCGTCTGCCCAGCGCCTAGGGAACGAGGAACGCCTGGTGTTGGAGACGGCCACCATGCTGCGCCTGACCGACGCAGGACGGCTGGCCGCCGTCGACCAGGACACCGGGCTGCGGATGGAGTTGGATGCAGTCTTCGGGCGCGTCGACGGGCTACTGGGCGAGCTGTTGGACTCGCTGCGGCACACCTACTTCGCCCACGAGAGGCTCTCCGTCCTGGCCGGGCGCAACACCGAGGATGGCGGCAGCGGCGAGGCCGGCGGCGGCACCGGACACAGATCATGAACTTCCGGATCGTCCACCGGACCGCCTACAAGTACGACACGCCGGTCACCCGGTGCCGGAACGAGGCCCACCTCCGCCCGCGCGAGACCCAACGCCAGCACTGTGTGTCCAGCGAGCTGGTGGTCGATCCCTCCCCGACCAGCTGGTCCGAGCGCACCGACTTCTTCGGCAATCCGGTCGTCTCGTTTGCGGTCGACGGGCCGTTCAGGGAGTTGACGGTGACTTCGACCAGCTCGGTGTCGGTGGCCGCTCGCCGGTCGCTGCCGACGGACGGGCCGACCTGGGACGGGGCACGCGACCAGCTGGCAAACGATCTGACGCCGGAGCTGCTCGCCGCACGCGAGTTCTGCTTCGACTCGCCGCTCGTCACCACGTCGTCGGCCATCCGAGCCTACGCGGAACCTTCGTTTCCCGGTGGGAGGCCATTGATCCACGCGGTCGCCGACCTCACCGAGCGGATCTTCCAGGACTTCGTCTACGACCCTGGCTTCACCACGGTGACCACCCCCGTCGAGGAGGTCCTTGGTTATCGCCGGGGCGTGTGCCAGGACTTCGCCCACCTGGCCGTCGGATGCCTCCGATCGCTGGGGCTGGCGGCGCGCTACGTCAGCGGCTACCTCGAGACATCACCGCCGCCCGGGCAAGAGCGCCTGATCGGGGCCGATGCCTCCCACGCCTGGCCGTCGGTCTTCGTGCCGAGGTGGGGCTGGCTGGATGTCGATCCCACCAACAACAAGATCGTGGGGCCGACCTACGTCACCACGGCCTGGGGGCGCGACTACTCCGATGTCTCCCCGCTGAAGGGGATCGTGTTCGGTGGGGGGGGCTCCCACACCCTCGACGTCGCCGTGGACGTGACCCGGTCAGCTCCGCTCGAGGCGTAGCCGTGGCCTGGGAGATCGAGCCGATCCGGTCCGTCGACTACGGGTTGAAGGCGGCCACGATCTGGTGGAGGCCCGCGAGCAGGGCCTCGGCTCCGGCGTCGTCGAGCGCGGCGTAGGCGGCCCGAACGATGCTGTCGGTGAGCACTTCTGCCCTGTCGAGGGCCTCCCGGTCCTCCGGTGTGATCTCGAGGAGGTCGTCGGCCGACCAGCCGAACAGCTCGGCGTCGTTCGGTCGCTTGATCAGGTGGGCGGTCCTGGCGTCGAGCCCCTCGGCCCGGACCGCCAGCAGATGGGCGCTGCCACGGAACTCGCGCAGGTCGGACAGCAGCTGCATGGCCCGACCGGCCGAGTCGTCGACCAGAGGCTCCGCCCGGAACCCCGCGTAGAGGGGGAGGCCGGTGGGGTCGGCCGCATCGTTGACCTCCCCGGCTGCAGCACAGAATCCCTCGAGGCCCCCGAGTCCGGCGAACCGGAGACGGCCGAGCTCCGCCGCGCACCCGAAGTAGGCCCGGGCGGCATCCCTCGGTTCGATCAGCTTCCTCCCCGAGTCCCACAGCTGCTGGATCATCGAGGGGTTGAAGTAGCCGAAGGCGCTGGCCACCACACTGGCCTCGACATTGCCGAGCACCCCGCCCCGGCCGAGGACGTAGAACTGGAACACGTCGAGTCCGAGCTCCTTGCCCTTCGCCTCGGTCTCGGGCACGAAGAAGTAGGCCCACCCATGGTCGCGGATCAACGGGCACGCCTGGTCCATCAGCTCCTGGGTATTCATGGCCGAAGCGTATCCCCCAACGGTGGCGACGGCCCGCGGCCCGCGGCCCGCGGGGCGCGTGCCGGCCGGGCCCGCCTACGCTCCGCACCATGCGGATCCTCATCACCGGGGCAGCCCGGGCCATCGGTGCGGCAACGGCCGTCGAGCTCGCCGGAGCGGGCCACCAGGTGATCGCCACCGCCCGCGACGCGACCCTGCTCGCCGGGCTCGACGTCGCCGATCGACTCACCCTCGACGTCACCGACGCCGGGTCGATCCGGGCCGCCCTGGACCGGGCCGGGCCGCTCGACGCCATCGTCAACAACGCGGCCGTCAACGGCAAGGGCCCGTTGGAGGCATTCCCGATCGACCATCTGCGGGCCATGTTCGAGACCAACACCCTGGGGCCCCTGGCCCTCCTCCAGGGGGTCCTTCCCGAGTGGAGGCGACGCGGCAGCGGGGTGGTCGTGAACATGAGCTCGATACAGGGCCGGGTGGCCTCACCGCTCGACGGCCCGTACGCCAGCACCAAGTTCGCCCTGGAGGCACTGTCGGAGACGCTCCACCACGAGCTGGGGCACTTCGGGATCCGGGTGGTGATCATCGAGCCGGGCTACATCGCCCCGGGGATGAAGGCCGGCCACGAGGCACCCGGCGACGACGAGTACCGGGCCCTGTGGGACCAGTGGTCCGGAATCGACGCCAAGGTAACCGGACGCGGCGGCCGCCCGGGGGCCGAGGTGGTGGCGGCCGCCGTCCGGCGGGCCATCGAGGACCCCACCACCCCCCTGCGGGTGCCCGTCGGTGAGGATGCGACCATGGTGCTCACGGCGCGGTCGCAGCTCGACGATGCCTCCTTCGAGGCCGTCATGCGCCAGACGTTGGACCTGACCTGGTGATTCCCTTCTTACGGAGGCACCTCCCGGCTGCCGGGTGCGGCCCGTGACCGGGCGGGTCGCAGGCCCTACGACGGGTCGTTGATCAAGCTGCGGGCCGCCATCGTCAGGTAGCTGAGGAGCTCCTCCTCGTCGGCCGGCGCCAGCCCGGCGGCCACCACCGCATCGGTCATGTGGCGGAGCCAGGCATCGGCCGCCACCGAGCCGATGGGGAAGGGCGCGTGGCGCATCCGCAAGCGGGGATGCCCACGTTGCTCGCTGTAGTCCCGGGGCCCTCCCCAGTACTGCGCCAGGAACAGGGCCAGATGGGCCTTGGACTCGGTGAGGTCCTCGGGGTACATGGGCCGCAGCACCGGGTCGGTGGCCACGCCCTCGTAGAACCGGTCCACCAGGGCGGTGAAGAAGGGCTGTCCGCCCCACCGCTCGTAGGCGGTCTGCTCCGGCACGCGCATGAATCGCACGTCCCGACTGTAGGCCGAGGTCAACTAGCCTCGAACCCACTGCGCACACCCGTCGCCGAGGGGACTTCAGGAGGTTCACCGTGTTCGAATGGTCCGAGGAGCAGCTGATGGCGCGCGACGCCATCCGGCGTTTCATCGAGGCGGAGGTCGTGCCCAACATCGAGGCGCTGGAGCACGGCGACCTTCCCCCCTACGACATCATCCGCAAGATGTATGCGACCTTCGGCATGGACCAGATGGCCCGCGACCGGTTCAAGAAGCAGGTCGACCGCAAGCTTGCCGGGGCCAGCGCGGATACCCCGACGGATCCGGCCGGGCGCCAGGGCGACCGGGGTGCTGCGGCGATGACCCTCATCCCGATCATCGAGCTGTGCCACTACTGCCCGGGCATCGTCACCGCCATGGGCGTGAGCGTGGGCCTGGCGGGCGGCACCATCATGAAGCAGGGCACCCCGGCCCAGATGGAACGGTGGGGCCTCAACCTGCTCACCGGCGAGAAGGTCGGTGCATGGGCCATCACCGAACCCGATTCGGGCTCCGACGCCCTCGGCGGGATGAAGTCCACGGCCCGGCGCGACGGCGACGAGTACATCCTCAACGGCAACAAGACCTTCATCACCAACGGGCCCTATGCCGACACCATCGTCTTCTACGCAAAACTCGACGACGGATCCGACACCCCCATCCGCGGTCGCCAGGTCCTCACCTTCGTGCTGGACAAGGGGATGCCCGGCCTCGACCAGTCGAAGCCCTTCCGCAAGATGGGGCTCCACTCCTCCCCTACCGGCGAGCTGTTCCTGTCGGACGTCCGGGTGGGCAGGGAGCATCTCCTCGGGGAGACGGAGGACGAGCGGGGCGGCAGCGGGCGCGACTCGGCCAAGGGCAACTTCGTCACCGAACGAGCCGGGCTGGCGGCCATGTCCCTGGGCCTGATCGAGGAGTGCCTCAAACTGTCGGTGCAGTACGCGAAGGACCGGATGCTCTGGGGGAAGCCGATCGGCGACCGCCAGCTGATCCAGCTCAAACTGGCCAAGATGGAGGTCGCCCGGCTCAATGTGCAGAACCTGGTCTTCCGCCACATCGAGCTCTCGGCGGCCGGAAAGAGCCTGACGCTGGCCGAGGCGTCGGCCATGAAGCTCTACTCCGCCCAGGCCGCGTCCGACGTGGCCATGGAGGCGGTGCAGCTGTTCGGAGGCAATGGCTACATGGCCGAGTTCCGGGTGGAGCAACTCGCCCGTGATGCCAAGGTGTTCCAGATCTATGCCGGCACCGACGAGATCCAGGTCACCCACATCGCCAAGGACCTGCTCAACCGGTAGGTGGCGGCGCCGGCCGGTGCCGGAGCCGGCACCCATCACGGCATCCCGCCATGGCCGGGCGTCCATGCACCGGCCCCCGGTGGCACAATAGGGGCGTGCTCGACCATCTCTCGATCCAGTGCGCCGACGTCGCCGCCAGCGCCGACTTCTACGACGCCGTCCTTGCCCCGCTGGGCGGGGAGCGGGTCATGGACTTCGGAGAGGTGGTCGGCTTCGGAGCCCCTCCGAAGCCCGAGTTCTGGATCGGCCCGCGCTCGACCGGGGAGGGGTTCCGTGAGGTCCACCTCGCGTTCGCCTCGCCCGATCGTGCCGCCGTACAGGCCTTCTTCGATGCGGCGGTGGCCACGGGTGCCGAGGTGTTGCACGCGCCCCGCCTCTGGCCGGAATACCACCCTGACTACTTCGGGGCGTTCGTGCGCGATCCCGACGGCAACAACGTCGAGGCCGTCTGCCATGCGCCCGTACAGCACTGACGGCCCGGCCGCCGAAGACCAGCCGGCCGGTCGACCACCGACCCGAAGGGGGAACTGTCATGGAAAGCGCTGACCTGCTTGCCGATGCGTTCGGGAGGATCCGCGACGGCGTCCACCGTGCAGTGGACGGGTTGACTGCCCACGACCTGGGTTTCCGGCCCGATGGCACCGGCAACTCGATCGCCTGGCTGGTGTGGCACCTGACCCGCGTCCAGGACGACCACATCGCGGACGTCGCCGGAACCGGGCAGGTCTGGACGTCATCGGGGTGGGTCGGACGGTTCGCCCTGCCGTTGGACGCCGCCGACACCGGGTACGGCCACAGCTCCGACCAGGTCGCAGCAGTCACCACCGATGCCGAACTGCTCGGTGGCTACCACGAGGAAGTCCACCAGGCGACACTCCGATTCGTCCGGACGGTGTCCGGTGCCGACCTCGATCGGGTCGTGGACGAGCGGTGGGATCCGCCGGTGAGCCTGGGAGTCCGACTGGTCAGCGTCATCGCCGACGACCTCGAGCATGCCGGGCAGGCCGCCTATGTGCGGGGGATGGTGGAACGCAGGTGACCCCGCGACGCCCCGGGAGTGGGGGAGTCCCGCAGATGACGGGCCGGAACCAGCGGTAGGACCTTCTCCCCTACCGCTCCGGACCCGTCGCAGCCACCATGTCGGCAGGAGGTGGGTGCATTGAAGACCGTGGTGATCTACGAGTCCCTGTTCGGCAACACGCATCTGGTCGCGGAGCACGTGGCCGAGGCGGCGGGCCTGCACGGCGAGGTCGTCCTCGTCCCGGTGGGCGAAGCAACATCCGAGGTGATCGATGGCGCGGACCTCCTGGTGGTCGGGGGGCCGACCCACGTCCACGGGCTGACCTGGTCGGCCACACGGCACGCTGCCGAGGCCGAGGCCGCCAAGCACGACGACCGCACACTCGACCCCGATGCAGAGGGGCCGGGCCTGCGTACCTGGTTCCATGGCCTCGGCCAGGTGCACGGCACCCCGGCGGCGGCCTTCGACACCCGTTTCGACGGGCCGGCCGAATTCACCGGACGCGCCTCGAAGGGAATCGGCCGACGGCTCCGTCACCATGGGTTCAGTGAGGTGGCCGAGCCCGAGAGCTTCCTCGTCGACAAGGACAATCACCTCCTCGCGGGCGAGTCCGACCGGGCCCGCCGTTGGGCCGACGGGCTGGTGAGCCGCCTCACGGCCGCTGGTTGAGCCGGAGCCGGGGGGCGACGAGTCCGGCGTGCGTCGGGTCGTCCGGGCTACTGCGAGCAGCCCCGCGCGTCGATGGCGGCGGTCCCGACCACCACGTCGCCACGGACGAGCCACAGGAGGTCGTAGCGATCCACGGTCGGGTCGCAGTGGGGAGGAACCAGTTCGATCACCTCCCCGCGCTCGAGCGGCGACGGCCCGCCCGTCGTGACGAGGCCGTGTTCGTCACCGAAGAAGTGGTACCCGGTGCCCGCCTTCCGGCCCACGACAAGCGGCACGCCGGCATCGGTCGCCATGGCCTTGAGGCCCGCGTCGACGGTCACGAAGCCGGCCTGGTTGGCCGAGACGACCGTGGTGGCGATGGTCAGGCTCTGGTGGAACCTCCCCTCGGGGTCACCCCCCAGAGCGTCGCGGTACTCGCGGTCCATGAAGACGTAGCTCCCGGGCTGGAGCTCGTTCAGCACGCCGAGCTCGATGTCGAGCATCGACGTCCCCGTGCCGCCGCCGGTGCGGAGGGGCACCTCGTGGCCGGCCGCCTCGAGGGCGCCGACCACCACCGAGAGCCGATCAGCCGCTGCCCGGGCCGCCGCGAGCCGCTCCCCACGTCCCGACACGTGCTGGACGTGGCCGGCGTAGCCCTGCACGCCGCCGAAACGCAGGCCGGCGCTGCCGGCCACGAGCCCGGCGATGGACGTCGCCTCGTCCGGGCCGAGCACCCCTGTGCGCCCGAGTCCCACGTCGACGTCGCAGAGCACGGTGATCTCCACGCCGGCTCCCCGGACCGCGGCGGCCAGTTCGCCCACCCCCACCGGATGGTCCACGACGACGGCCAGCTCGCACCGTGCGGCCAACGTCGCAGCCCGCTCCGCCGCCGCAGGTCCGACGATCGGAGAGGTGAGCAGTACCGGGACCTGGCCGGCGAAGCCATCCTCGGCCAGCCGGTCGACGAGCACCTCGGCCTCCGCGAGTTTGGCGCAGGACAGCCCGATCGCACCGTGTTCGAGCTGGAGCCGGGCGATGAATGCCGACTTGTGCGACTTCATGTGCGGGCGGAGACCCAGCCCGCCTGCCGCGGCCACGTCCTCCATCATCCGGATGTTGTCCGACAGGAGATCGAGGTCGCAGAGAACCGCCGGTGTGGGGATCCGGGCACGGGACCCCGGCCGGCCCACGCCGTCGAGCGCACGCGGGATCCCCCGCTCGTTGTTCCGGTACCCGACGGCCACGGACCCGATCCTTGCATCAGGCCGGGACGCAGGCCACCGTCACTCCGGCCCGGCTAACTGCTCACTGCCGGGCCCGGGGGATGGCAACGGGGGCAACACCCCCGGTGATGCGCATCGTCATGGTGCCGATCTCCTGCACCGACACGGTGACCTCGTCACCGGGCTGCAGCGACGGGTACCCCTCGATGCCGTGGCGGCCCCACATCTCGACAAGGCACCCCCCTCCGCAGGTGCCCGATCCGATGATGTCACCCGGTCGGACCTCGGTGCCCCGGGAGGCGTAGGCGAGCAGCTCTCCGAAGGACCACGCCATGCTGTCCATGCGATCCTCGCCGAGCGGCCTGTTGTTGATGCTCGGGGTCATCGTCAAGGCAAACGATGTACCGGATCGGTACGGGTCGAGTTCGTCGGGTGTGACGAGCACCGGCCCCAGCGTGGTAGCGGTGTCCTTCGCCTTGGCCGGGCCCAGGCCCACCTGCATCTCGCCGAACTGGAGATCTCGCGCCGACCAGTCGACGAGCATCGTGTACCCGGCGATGTGTGCCTCGGCCTCGTCGGGCGACAGGTCACGGCCCGCTCGTCCGACCACGGCCGCCACTTCGAGCTCGAGGTCGAAGAGGGAGCTGCCCGGGGCGATGGGGACCGGATCGTCGGGACCGATGACGGCATAGGGATTGGTGAAGTAGAAGGCCGGCGCCTCGTACCACTGGGGCGGTATCGGATTGTCGAGCCCGCGCGCCCCGGCGAAGTGCGACTCGAAGGTCATGAAGTCCCGTACGGTCGGCGGGTCCGGGATGGGTGCCAGGAGCCGTACGGTGCTGTAGGGGCGCACCTCCCCGTCCGTGCCGAGCGCGGCGTTGCCCGCTTCCCGCAGTGTCGTGCCGTCGTCGCCGAGGAGGTCGACGAGTCGAACGCCCGCCGGCAGCGGGTGCACGGTGCCGTGGCGGAGCACGCCGGCCCGTGCGGTCGCGCCGTCGGCGAAGGTCAGGAACCTCACCAGCGACAGCACACGTGGGTGGTCAGGGGCCCGCCGTTCCAGGTGATGGCGTCAGTGAACGCCCCGAACAGGTCGAACTCCCCGCCGACCGCGTCTGCGTAGGCACGGTGGAGGTTGAGGACCAGACGCTCCCCGTCCGCCCAGCCCGCGAACTCCCCGAGATCGGCCTGTCGGGCCGCTTCGAGAGGGCTGAGCCCCTCGCGCCGCCCCTCCTCGGCCAGCGAGAGCACGAACCGGTAGTAGCGCTCGTGGTCACCCAGCACCGTCGCGAGGCCGGTGGCGCCCACGATCGGTCCGTGGCCGGGCACGAGGTGGTCGGGTTCGAACTCCGCCAGCCAGTCGAGTGCACGGAGTGCCCCGTCGACGGAGCCGCCACTCACCAGGGGGGTCAGGCCGTGGAACACCAGGTCGCCGGAGAAGAGCACTCGCTCGTCCGGCAGCCACGCGATCAGGTCTCCCGTCGTGTGGGCGTCGTATCCGGGGTGGAGGAGGTCGACCCGCCGTGTGCCGGTGAACACGGTCAGGCCGGAACGGATGACGACGCTGGGCACCCGTCTGGTCACGTTTCCCCACTCCGGCACCGGGTCCCATACGGGCGGACAGCCGTCGATCACCGGATCGACGAGCAGTGCGGCACGCATGTTCTCGTGACCGATGAGCGAGGCCTCCGGCGGCAGGAGGCAATTGCCGTAGGTGTGGTCCCCGTGCTCGTGGGTGTTCACCGCGAATCGCACGGGCTCGCCGTCGGTGGCAACGGCGATTGCATCGAGGAATCGCCGCGTCCGCTCCTCGGTCGCACAGGTGTCGACGACCAGCGTCCCGTCCCCGCCGGTGATGGCACCGGCGTTGTTGAGCCACCACGAGCCGTCCGGTTGGACCCATGCATGCACACCGTCGACGATCTCTTCGAGGCGCGCCGGCGACGCAGTGGGGTCTGCCCCGTGGCTGTGGTGCGCCTCCACCCGAACCCGCTCAGTCCGTCACCCGAACGAGGGTGCGGCGGGCACCGCCCTCGGCACGGGGCTGCCGGCCAGGTGACATCTGTGCAACCTAGCGCGCCGTGGCGCTCCGCCCCGGAGATCGACCGACCCCCGGCCGGTGCGTGGGCTCTGCATCCGTCGCCGCCACGACGGCGGATTGCGGCCCTCCGGCCGGTGATCAGTCCGCAGGAGCTTGGCTGACGGAGGCGGCCACATCCGCCACCAGGCCCGCAACCGCCAGGTCGTGGGCGACAGTGATGGCGTTGACCACGGCCACCGACGTGGACGAACCGTGGCTGATCACACAGACGCCGTTCACCCCGAGCAACATCGCCCCGCCGGTGGTCTCGGGGTCGAGAGCGGTGGCGAGAGGCATCAGGTGCGGTAGCAGTGCCTCGGCGGTCTCCCGGACCTCCGGGCGGACGAGGATCTCGGTGAGGGCGCCCATCAGAAACCGGAGGGAGCCCTCCAGCGTCTTGAGGGCCACGTTGCCGGTGAACCCGTCGGTGACGATGACGTCCGCCAGCCCCTCGAAGAAGTCCCGGCCCTCGACGTTGCCGACGAACTCGAGGCCGGCTCCCCCCGCACCGTCGGCCAGCAGGGCGTGGGTCTCCTTCACCAGCGGGGTCCCCTTGGACTTCTCCTCGCCGATCGAGAGGAGTGCGACTCTGGGCCGCTCCACTCCGTAGCGCTTGTGGGCGTAGGTCGCCCCCATCTCGGCGAACTGCACGAGCATCTGGGAGGAACACTCGGCGTTTGCGCCGGAGTCGAGCAGCACCGTGGGCCAGGCCCGATTGGGGTCGGGAATCGGTGTGGCGATGGCGGGCCGGATCACCCCGGGCAGCCGTCCCATCCGCAGAAGGGCCGACGCCATGGTGGCCCCGGTGTTGCCCGCCGACACCATGGCCATGGCCCTGCCGTCCCGCACTGCCTCGGCGGCCCGGACGAGGGACGAGTCCTTCCTCCGGCGGACACCGTGGGCAGGGTCGTCCTCCATGCCGATGACCTCGCTGGCCGCCATCACGGGCAGATCGCCGGTGTCACCCAGCTCGCCCGGGCGCCCCACCAGGACCACTGCGATTTTCCCCTGCTCCGCCGCCTGACGGGCCCCTGCGACGATCTCACCAGGAGCCTTGTCGCCGCCCATGGCATCGACCGCCACCGGAAGTGCGGCAAATGCCTCACCGGTCGGTCGTTCCCCCCCTCGTGCCACTAATCGACTTCGATCGCCTGCCGGCCTTTGTACCACCCGCAGTTGGGGCAGACAACGTGGGGAAGCTTGGCCGTCGTGCACTGGGGGCACACCGAGCGTGCCGGCACCTTCAGCACCCAGTTGGACGCCCGGCGACTGCGGCTCTTCGACTTGGAGGTCTTCTTCTTCGGAACGGCCATAGGGGTGACATCCTAGGTCAAGACGCGCCCCTAGGGTTCCCGCAGCGTGTCGAGCACCGACCAACGGGGGTCCCCCGCCGGAACGCACTCGCACTCGTCCACGTTCCGATTGATCCCGCACTGGGGGCAGAGGCCACGGCAGTCCTCCGAGCACAATGGGGCCAGGGGGAGTTCGAGCAGGACCGCGTCACGGGCCAACGGCTCGAGATCCACCTCGTCACGGACGAGAAGGTAGGCGTCCTCGTCCCGGTTGGCGGCACCCGCCGGGACGAAGCGCTCCCGAACGGGCGCCACCACCTGGCCGGTCACCGGACCGCCGCAACGGCGGCACTCGCCGCGCCACGGCGCGCTGACCGTGCCCGTGGCCGTGATCCCGCCCGGGTAGGACGACAGGGTCAGGTCTGCCTCCACCGGTGCCCCGTCGGGCACCGTCACCGACACTGCGGCCAGCCCGTCGATCACCCCCTGGCGCACCTCGTGCCGGGTGGTGCCGGCCACCTTGCGCAGGGCGGCCACCTGGACGACGAACGGTCGCTTCACCCGCGGCGGGTTCTCGGGTCGTGCACCCACGACGGGTGCGAGGTCGACGCGTTCGGACTCGGACGTCACCGGACCTGCCCGCTCAGTCGAGGTCTTGGTCGAAGAAGCCCTCCGGCTCGTCGACGTCCGAACCTCCCCCGAGTACCGAGTCGGCGGCCGCCAGCGTGGTGTCCCCCTGGTCGCCGATCTCCACCGGAGGCAGCGGGGAGACCTGCAGCTTCTCGCGGCCGGCCTGCACGGTCTTCATCGTGCGGTCGAGCACGATCTCGAAGCTGGCCAGCTTCTGGTCGGCGTAGTCCTCGGCCTCGTGCCGGAGTCGTCGGGCCTCTTCGTTGGCGTCGTCGAGGATGCGCTGGGCGACGTGACTGGCCTGGCGCACGATCTCCGTGCGCTGGACCATGCGCTCGGCCTGGACCCGCACCTCCTCCAGCAGGGCGTCGGCCTCCCTCGACTTCTCGGCCAGGAACTCGTCGCGCTCCTTCAGGAGCCAACGCGCCTGGCGCAGTTCGTCGGGCATGTGATCGAGGGCCCCCTGCAGCAGTTCGGCCAGCTCTTCGCGGGAGACAAGCACCGACGCCGACAGGGGCATCGCCTTTGCGGTCTGCACCAGCCCGAGCGCTCTGCGGATGAAGGCCTCTGCGCCCTGCTGAGCTCCGGCGGCCCGCTCACGGTCGAGGTCCTCGAACACGTCACTCATTGGCGAACTTCTCCTCGAGCCGCAGGGCGACCACCTTGGGCACGAAGGAATTCACGTCGCCGCCGAATCGGGCAACCTCACGCAGGAGCCTCGAGGCGATGAACGAGTGCGCCGAACTGGTGGGGATGAACAAGGTCTCCACCCCGGACAGCTGCTTGTTCATCTGGGCCATCTGCAGCTCGTTTTCGAAGTCCGACACCGCACGGAGCCCCTTCACGATGGCGCTGGCCCCGACGTCGTGGGCCACGTTGACCACCAGGGTGGACACGGACACGATGCGCACGTTGACCAGGTGAGCGAGCGACTCCTCGAGCATCTGCTGGCGCTCGTCGAGGTCGAACAGCACCTCGTTCTTCTGCGGATTGCGCAGCGCGGCCACGACCACCTCGTCGAACAGGCGGGCCGCACGCTCGATGACTTCGAGGTGCCCGTTGTGGACCGGGTCGAAGGACCCGGGTATGAGCGCAATCCTCACTGGACACCTTTCTGGGTGATCCGTTCCGGACGGGCCACCGTCACGATCGTACCCCCATACCGCTTCGATTTGATGATCCCCCATCCACGGGGAAGCGCGAGCTCGGCGCCCGATTCGAGAACGGCCAGATCGGCGGGCAGCCGTGCGATCAGCGTCTCCCACCCCTGGTAGTCGTAGGGGGGATCGCAGAGGACGAGGTCGTAACGCGACGCGGTGGTCGCCGCCCAGGCGTCGACGTCGGCACGCACCACCGTGGCATCCCCGTCCTCCTCCGCCTCGCCCAGGCCCACCGAGGCGAGGTTGGTGCGCACCACTCCGAGGGCGACCGGATCGCGCTCGACGAAGGTGACCGACGCTGCTCCGCGCGACAGGGCTTCGATCCCGAGTGCGCCGGTGCCGGCGAACAGGTCGGCCACCTGCAGGCCGTCCACTCCCCCCAGGCTGTAGAGGATGTCGAACACCGCCTCACGGACACGGTCCGAGGTCGGGCGCACGGTCGGTCCGGTGGGGCCGGCCAGGCGCCGCCCGCGGAACTGTCCTCCGATCACACGCACCCGTGCAGCCTACCGGCCGACTTTCCTCCCCCTCGGGCACGACGCGTCCCTCGGCAGACCAGGGGCCCCTAGCTCTTGAAGAGGAACTCGGCCTCGCTGTCCTCGATGAAGATCCGCAGCTCGTCGACCAACGGGCGGTGGCCCTCGAGACCCGGGTCCTCCTCGACCAGGGCCACGGCCACGGCACGGGCCTCGACCACCAGGTCCCGATCGGACAGGAGCTTGGCGGCCTTGAGATCGCTCTTGCCCTTCTGCCGTGCCCCGAGGATGGTCCCCTCGCCGCGCAGTTCGAGGTCGACGTCGGCCAGTTCGAACCCGTCGCCGGTCCGCTCCATTGCCGACAGTCGGGCGGAGGCCTCGGGGCCATCGTTCTCCGAGAGCAGGTAGCACCAGGCCGGGTCGCCTGCCCGCCCCACCCGACCGCGCAGCTGGTGCAGCTGGGCGATACCGAACCGGTCGGCGTCCTCGATGACCATGACCGTGGCCTCGGGGACGTCCACGCCCACCTCGATCACCGTCGTGGCCACCAGCACGTCGAGTCGGCCGGAGCGGAAGTCCGCCATCGCCGCCTCCTTTTCCGAGGGCCGCATCTGACCGTGGAGCAGCCCGACCCGCAGACCCGCGAGCTCGGCCCCCGACAGTCGCTCCTCCTCGGCGACGACGGACGAGGCCTGCACCCGGTCCGAGCCCTCGACCAGGGGGCAGACCACAAAGGCCCGATGGCCCGCGGCGACCTCTTCGCGCACCCTCGACCAGGCCTCCTCGGCCTCGAGAGGGCTCCGGAGCCACCTCGTGGTGACCGGCAACCGGCCGGGCGGCATCTCGTCGATGATGGTCATGTCGAGGTCGCCGAAGACCACCATGGCGGCGGTCCGCGGAATGGGCGTGGCCGTCATCACCAGCAGGTCGGGATCCCGACCCTGGCCGTCGTCCCCCCGACCCTTGGCCCTGAGCGCGGCGCGCTGCTCGACACCGAAGCGGTGCTGTTCGTCGATGACCACCACGCCGAGGGACCGGAACCCAACCTGCTCGGTCAGCAGTGCATGGGTGCCGATCAGGATGTCCACGCCCCCCTCCCCCAGCCCCGCGTGGATGGCGGCCCGCTCGCCGGCGGCGGTCCTGGACGTGAGCAGGGCGACCCGCAGCGGGCGCCGGCCTTCCAGGGTTCCGGGGTCGGGGACGGACAGCCCCGCGACCAGGGAGCCCACCTCTGCCGCGTGCTGCTCGGCGAGGACCTCGGTCGGGGCCATCAGCGCGCTCTGGTGGCCTCCCTCGACCGCCACCAGCATGGCGGCGAGGGCCACCACCGTCTTGCCCGAGCCGACGTCACCCTGCAGCAGCCGGTGCATGGGCAGCGCCCCGGCCAGATCGTCGGAGATGGAGGCGATGGCCTCCTGCTGGGCGCCGGTGAGAGCAAAGGGCAACTGCTGGACGAAGCGGTCCACCAGGGTCGGCTCCCCGTCGGCCCGTGCCACCACGTGGCGGATCCCCCGGGCATCCTCGGCCAACCGGTGCTGGCGAAGCACCAGGGCCAGCTGCAGCCGGAACAGCTCGTCGAACGCCAGGCGCCTCCGGGCCGGCTCGCGCTGGGACAGCGAGGTCGGCCGGTGGATGTGGTTGAACGCAGTCGTGCGGTCGAGCAGGCCGAGGCGCCGGACCCACGCAGGAGGGAGGGGATCGGCGAACCCGCCCGCCCGGTCGAGGGCCTCCTGCACGAACCGGCTGATCCGCGTCGAGGTGAGATTGACCTTGTCGCTCAGGGGGTAGACGGGGAACACCCGGCCGGACCGTTCGTCCTCCCCGGGCCCGTCCTCGTCGCCCGGCTTGCGGAGCACCTCCACGGTGGGGCTGCCCAGCTGCAGCGCGTCCCGGAACGAGCCGATGGTCCCGTAGAACAGCGCAAGGGTCCCCTCCGGTAGCTGCTTCGCCCTCCAGGCCTGATTGAAGAACACCACCCGCAGCCGGCCTCCGCCGTCGGAGATCTCCACCTCGACCCGCGAGGGGCCCCGGCCCCGGCCCCTGCCACCGCGGGCCGGCGGCCGGCTGACCCGCACCACCTCGGCCAGCACCGACGCCTTGTCCCCCTCGGCCAGCTCGGCGATGGGCACCAGCCGGGTGCCGTCGATGTAGCGACGGGGGTAGTGGGTCAGCAGATCGAGCACCGACTCGATGCCGAGCTCGGCCAAGTCACGAGCGGCCGCTGCCCCCACGCCGTTGAGGACCGACACCGGCAGCGCCGCAAGCTGGGCGAGCCGGCGACCGTCCCCGCCGGCCGGCGGCCGGTCGCTCGGAGGCGCGCCGCTCACTCGATGGAGAACAGGTACGGATACAGGGGCTGGCCGCCGTGGTGCTCCTCGGTCTCCACTTTGGGTCGGTGGTCCCTGAGCCACTCGGTGATCCGGCGGGTATCTGCCGGGCCGGATCCCTCGCCCTCGATGATGGTCACCAGGTCGTGGTCGTCGGTCACCAGTACGTCGAGGAGCGAGCAGGCGACACCGGCCAGCGAGTCCCCCACCACTTCGATGCCCTGACGTGACAGCCCCAACCAGTCGCCGGTGGCGATCGGCCCTGCATCGCTGTGCGAGGCGCGCACGGCACGGGTGACCTCTCCGGCCACCACCTTGCGGGCCGAGTCCTCCATGGCCCGGGCGTTGCTCTCGCCATGGGCTGCGGGGTCGTAGGCGAGCAGGGCGGCGAATCCCTCGGCAATGGTGTCGGTGGGCACGACCCAGACCGTCTTGGTGCTGAGCTCGTCGACCCGGTCGGCCACCGGGCGGATGTTGCTGTTGTTCGGGAGGACGATCACCTCGTCCGACCTCTGCGCGTCGACCGCGGCGACCAGCTCGGCGATGGACGGGTTCATGGACTGCCCGCCGGCGATGAGCCCCTGGACACCGAGGGAGCGGAAGATGCGACCGATCCCGTCACCGCTGGCCACGGCCACCACGCCGGTGACCGGCACCGGTCCCGGTGGGGTCTGCGACGGCCCGCTCTCGGCGGAACCCGCCCCTTCCCGTACCCAGCGCTCCTCCTCGACCTCCTCGAGCAGGTCGGTGACCCGGATCGCCCTCGGCCTTCCCGCGTCGAGGGACGCCTCGATGGCCGCACCGATCTCGTCCGTGTGGATGTGGCAGTTCCACAGGCCGTCACCGCCGACCACCACGATGGAGTCACCGAGGCCCGCCCACACCTCCTTGAACATGGGGATCGTCTGGTCGGGTGCTTCGAGGAGGTACATCACCTCATAGCGCAGACCGGACAGGACGGCGTCGGCTTCGTGGCCGGGCAGCGTGGCGCCATCGAAGGACGCGGCGGCGGAAGGGCCGGCCGGCAGCGCCGGGGGCGTGGGCATGGGCCGGCCGTCGAGGACCGACAGCAGTGCGTCGAACATGAGCAGGTAACCGGCGCCGCCGGCGTCGACCACACCGGCCTGCTCCAACACCGGCAGGAGGGACGGCGTGCGCTCCAGCGCGTCCGCGGCCCCGGCCCTCGAGGCCTCCGCCACGCCCACCATCGAGTTCCCTTCTGCGGCAGCGACCCGGGCGCTTTGGGCTGCGCCCCGCGCCACGGTCAGGATGGTGCCCTCCACCGGCCGCATCACTGCTTCACGCGCCAGCTGGTCGGCGATGGTCAGGGCCTGGGAGAGATCGGTGGCCCCGGGAAGCCCGTCACCGGTGTTCAGTCCCTCGGTGATGCCCCGGAGCAGTTGGGACAGGATGACCCCCGAATTGCCGCGCGCCCCCATCAGCGACCCGTGGACGATCGCCTTGCAGGTCGCCTCCATGTCGTGCGACTCGAGGCCCTCGAGCTCGGCGGTGACCGACTCGAGGGTCAGGGCCATGTTGGTTCCGGTGTCGCCGTCGGGCACCGGATAGACGTTGAGGCGGTTGATCAGCTCCTGATGGGTCCGCACCCCGTCACGGAACGTGGTGATGACCTGGCAAAGCTCCGCTGCACCCAGCCTGTCGAGAACCACCATGGCCAGGATGCTAACCTTTGCGCCTTACCCAGAGGATTCGAAGAGGAAGTCGGAGCGTCATGGCAGCGGTGTGCGAGGTCTGCGGCAAGAAGCCGTCGTTCGGAATGAACATCAGCCACTCCCACCGGAGGACCAAGCGGCGCTGGGATCCCAACATCCAACGGGTCCGGGCCCTAGTCGACGGTTCGCCAAAGCGCCTCAACGCCTGTACCTCGTGCATCCGCTCCGGAAAGGTCGTCAAGCGGCCGGTCCGGAACATCCCGGGCTGACCCCACCCGTGGCCTGGCCCCGCCTCCCGGGATCGGACCGCGCCCGTCGGGCACGGATCGGCAGCATCAGAAGAGGTGCCTCCAGCCCCCGAGTGGCAGCGGGCGACCCTCGAGGGTGTACTCACCAGGTCGAACCGTGCAGTGGCCCAAGGCCAGTGGCGGCCGCATGCCCGCGGACTCGAAGGCCGCCACCAGGCGGTCGGGCTCCCCGGTGGCGATGATCAACTCGTAGTCCTCACCGCCGGAGATCGCCTCCTCCCTGGTCGCCCCGTCCACCACCGGCACCCCGTCGAGGACGATGCCGACGCCGGACGCCTCGGCCAGATGCCTGATGTCGGCGGCCAGGCCGTCGGAGATGTCGATGGCGGCCGTTGCGCCGGATTCCCGGGCCAGGGCCCCTTCGGCGAGGCGCGCCACCGGTCGGCGGTGGCGTCGGGCCAATGCCGAACGCGGCGGTTCGGCGGCACCACCCTCCCGTAGCAGCCGGAACCCGGCGGCAGATCCGCCCAACGCCCCGGTCACGAACAACCGATCACCGGGCCGGGCACCGGAACGGACCAGCGGCGCCAGACCGGGGTCACCCCTGAGTGAGCCGAGGACCGCGGTGGACACGACCAGGACCGGTGACCCGGACAGGTCGCCCCCGACGACGGTGCACCCCGACTCGTCGGCGGCCTCGGCGGCGCCCGCCCCCAGCAGCTCGAGATCGGTGCCGGGCGGCGCGGCGATCGACACCAGCGCGTAGTCGGCCGCGGCGCCCATGGCCGCCAGGTCGGAGAGCGAGACCATCAGCGCCTTGTACCCGACGTCGTCGAGCGCACACAGCTCGAGGTCGACATGCACCCCCGCAACGACCAGGTCGGTTGCGAGAATCACGGGGCCCGGGGACGTGGGCCCGACCACGGCGGCATCGTCCCCGATCCAGACATCGCCCGGTGGGGGTGACCCGGGAGCCGATCGGGTGCGTGCGGCCGCCTCGAAACGGACCCGGAGCCGCTCGATGACGGCGAATTCGTCGCCCGGGCCGGCCTCGGGTGCCCCGGCATCTCCGGAATTGGGACTGTCCACCCGTCTTGCCTACCATTGGGGCGAGGCGTGCCCACTACAATTTGCCGGACCACCGAGCAACGGACCCTGGCAGCACGGGTCCCCGGTTGCGCCGGTTGCCGGAAAACCAAGGAGGAAACACCAGCCCATGCCCCCCACCGATCACAAAAAGCTCATCGCATGGGTAGACGAGATCGCCGCTCTGACCGAGCCGGACACCGTCGTGTGGTGCGACGGCTCCGCCGAGGAGTACGACCGGCTGTGCCAGCTGTTGGTGGACCAGGGGACGTTCACCAAGCTTTCCGAGGCCAAGCGACCCCACAGCTACTGGGCCCGCTCGGACCCCGGTGACGTGGCCCGCGTCGAGGACCGGACCTTCATCTGCTCGGCGGACGAGTCCGACGCCGGCCCCACCAACAACTGGAAGGACCCCGCCGAGATGCGTGCCCTCCTGACGGGCCTGTTCAAGGGCTCGATGCGGGGACGGACCATGTACGTGGTCCCGTTCTCGATGGGTCCCCTCGGGTCGCGCATCGCCCACATCGGCGTGGAGATCACCGACTCGGCCTATGTGGCCGTGTCCATGAGGATCATGACCCGGATGGGACGGGGCGCACTCGAGGTGCTGGGATCCGACGGCGTGTTCGTGCCCTGCCTGCACTCGGTGGGGGCCCCCTTGGCGGAAGGCCAGGCCGACTCTCCCTGGCCGTGCGACGCGGAGAACAAGTACATCGTCCACTTCCCCGAGACCCGGGAGATCTGGTCCTACGGATCCGGCTACGGCGGCAACGCCCTGCTCGGCAAGAAGTGCTTCGCCCTGCGTATCGCCTCGGTGATGGCCCGGGACGACAGCTGGCTGGCCGAGCACATGCTCATCTTGAAGCTGACCTCGCCGGCGGGCGACACCCGCTACGTGGCCGGTGCCTTCCCCTCGGCCTGCGGCAAGACCAACCTGGCCATGCTCATCCCCACCCTGCCCGGCTGGAAGGTGGAGACGGTGGGCGACGACATCTGCTGGATGAAGTTCCATCCTGACGGGCGCCTGTACGCCATCAACCCCGAGGCCGGGTTCTTCGGCGTGGCCCCGGGCACCAACAACCGGACCAATCCCAACGCCATGCTCACCCTCGACGGCGGCGCCATCTTCACCAACACCGCCCTCACCGACGACGGCGACGTGTGGTGGGAGAGCATGACCGACGAGCCGCCGGCCCACCTCACCTCGTGGAAGGGCGAGGACTGGACGCCCGGGTCCGGCACACCGGCCGCCCACCCGAACGCTCGCTTCACCGTCCCCGCCGCGCAGGACCCGGCGATCGCCTCCGAGTGGGAGGACCCGGCCGGCGTGCCGATCGACGCCATCCTGTTCGGCGGCCGCCGGGCATCGGTGGTGCCCCTGGTCTTTCAGTCGAGGGACTGGCAGCACGGCGTCTTCCTGGGCTCGATCATGGCCTCGGAGACCACCGCGGCGGCCAGCGGCGCCGTGGGCAACCTACGCCGCGACCCGTTCGCAATGCTGCCCTTCTGCGGCTACAACATGGCCGACTACTTCAGCCACTGGCTGAGCATCGGCGCATCCGCCGACCCCGACAAACTGCCCAAGATCTTCTACGTCAACTGGTTCCGCAAGGACGAGGACGGGCGCTGGCTCTGGCCGGGCTACGGCGACAACTCCCGTGTGCTCGAGTGGGTCTTCGAACGGGTGAACGGCACCGGCGAGGCCATCGAGACCCCCATCGGGCTGATCCCGGCACCGGGTGCCATCGATACCGAGGGGCTCGACGTGTCGGCCGCCGACATGGAGAAGCTGCTGACCGTAGACCGCGAGGAGTGGCGGGCCGAGGTGCCGAGCATACGCGAGCACTTCGCCAAGTTCGGCGACAGGCTCCCCAGAGAGCTCCAGGCCGAGGTGGACCTGCTCGAGCAACAGCTCGGCTGAGCCACCGGTGCGGGCACCTGCCCGCCCGGCGGCCGGGTCATTGGCGCGGGCGGGCCCGCCCGGCGGCCGTCGGGGCGCCGTGCACCGCCCTGCGCGAACTCATGTAGGAGACAGCCCCCACTGAGGCCACCACGGCCATGACCAGGTTGCCGGCGGCGATGGGCAGGGAAAGCACGACCGGCACCAACGAGCCGAGCACCCACAGCAGTTGCAGCTGCGCTTCGAACCGGGCGAAGGCCCGGCCCTGGTCCGACTCGCGCACGTGGCGTTGGACCAGGGCGTCGAAGGAGGGTTTGGCCACCGCCCCGGCGGCCCCCACCCCCAGGGCCACCACTGCCTGGAACCACCGGACGGGGAAGTACCCGCCGAGGGCGGTGACCCCCGCCACCAGCCACAGCGAGCCCGTGAGCATCTGCTGCTCGCTCAGCACCCGCCGGATCCTCGACACGGAGAGCACGCCGAGCAGGGCCCCGGCGGTGAGGGATCCGAGCAGGAGGCCGAACCACCAGGTGGCAGCCGCCTCGCGCCGGAGACCGAAGGCGTAGAGGAAGGTCAGGAAACCGAGAAGGGCCTTCTGCACCGACATCGGCATCAGGGCCAGTATCACCTCGGTGTCGGCCATCGGCCGGAAGGCGGCCAGGTCCTCCTCGTCGCCGGCCCAGCTCTCGTCGAAGTCAGGGGCGAACTGCACCTCGGGAGGCACGGGCACCAGGGCCGGCGCGGCCCGGGGCCGGCGCTGCAGCCGGCGTCGGACCGGCAGCCGGGCCCCGGCCACCACCGCGGCAGCGAACACCGCGGTGTCCGCCCACAGCACGCGGGGTGCGCCGCCCAGTTTGAGGATCGCCACCGCAGGCAGGGCGAAGGCGAAACCGGACAGGGACGCCAGGAGCCCCAGCCGCGCATTGAGGGTGGCCAGGTCCGGCTCGACGCTGTCCGCCCCGGTCACCGTGTCGTCCACGTGGACGACCGGGGTGCCGTAGGGAGGGGTGGGTCTCGGGCGGCCGGCGCCCGGAGGCTCAGGATCGGGGTCCTCGGCTGCAACGGGGTGGCCCGCCTCGACCCCTCGTCCGTCGCCGAGTGCGTCGTCGAGCATGCCGAGGGCGGCCATCTCGGGGACCAGTGCCCCCTTGGTGACCAGGTACACCTTGGACAGCACCAGCATGAGGAAAGCCTCGGGGAACAGGAGCAGCGAGTGGATGTCCCGGGCGATGAACGGGCAGAGGACGGCCCTGCCCAGGGCCGAGGCGACCACCATGGCCCGACGGGCTCCGCGGCTCCGGTCGATGAGCGGGCCCAGTGCCGGGGCGACCACGGCGAAGGGGCCCATCGTCAGCAGGAGGTACAGGAGGACCTTGTCCTTGGCCGCGGTGGGAGAGATGGAGAAGAACAGCGAGCCGGCCAACGAGACGGCGAACATGGTGTCCCCGGCCGTCATGAGCACGTGGGTCAGGGCCAGTCGCCCGAAGGGCCGACGCTGGTCGAACAGGTCGGTGATGGCCGACCTGGCCAGACGCCGGAACTGGTCACCTCGCTCCCGAACGCCCACGATGGCATGGTAGGCGCCGGGTGTGGCGGGGATAGCATGTCCACGCCACACTCCCCGTGACTCAGGAGATTCGAATGCCGGTCAGCGCCTACGTGCTCATCCAGACCGAGGTCGGAAAGGCCGCCTCGGTGACCCGCGCGGTGGCGTCGCTCGATGGCGTCGTGGCAGCCGAGGGGGTGACCGGACCCTATGACGTGATCGTCCGGACCGAGGCCGCGACCGTCGACGAGCTGGGGCGGATGGTGGTCGGCAGGATCCAGCTCATCGAGGGGATCACCCGCACGGTCACCTGCCCGGTGGTCCACCTCTGACCAGCCGGGCGTGGTGCGCCCCTACCGGATGGCACCCGACGCCCGGAGGGCGCCGATCTCCGCTTCCGCCACGCCCCAGTCGGCCAGGGCCTCGTCGCCATGCTGGCCCGGATTGGGCGGGGGCCTGCGGATGGAGCCCGGGGTGCCCTCGAAACGCGGCGACGGTGACGGCTGCACCACGCCTGCCACCTCGGTGAACGTGTGCCGGAACCGGTTGTGCGGATGGTCCGGTGCCTCGGCCGGTGACAGCACCGGTGCCGCACAGGCGTCGCTCCCCGCGAAGACGGCCTCCCACTGGGCCCGGGTCCTCGAGGCGAACACCTGGGCGAACCGCTCCTTCATCCGGGGCCACGCCCCGCGGTCCATCTGGACGGGCAGCTCCTCCCCGTCCAGCCCCATCAGTCGGATCAGCTCGGCGTAGAACTGCGGCTCGATGGCCCCCACTCCGACGAAGCCCCCGTCGGCGGTCTCGTACACCTCGTAGAAGTGGGCACCGGTGTCCAACAGGTTGGTACCCCGCTCGTCGTTCCAGATGCCTGCGGCCCGCAGGGTGTAGGTCATGGTCATCAGCGACGCGGCCCCGTCGACCATGGCCGCGTCGACCACCTGCCCGGCCCCGCTGCGCCCGGCACTGATGATGGCGGCCAGCATGCCGTAGGCGAGCAGCATGCCCCCGCCACCGAAGTCACCCACCAGATTGAGCGGCGGCAGCGGGCGCTCGCCGGCGCGGCCCAACGGCTCGAGGGCCCCGGCCAGTGCGATGTAGTCGATGTCGTGGCCTGCGGCCTGGGCCAGAGGCCCCTCCTGCCCCCACCCGGTCATCCGCCCGTAGACCAGCTTCGGATTGCGGGCCAGGCAGGCGTCGGGCCCCAGCCCGAGGCGCTCGGCCACTCCGGGCCGGAACCCCTCCATCAGCCCGTCGGCCCGTTCGAGCAGCCGGAGCACGAGGGCCACGCCGTCAGGGGCCTTGAGATCGACGGCCACCGAGCGCCGGCCGCGGTTCAGCAGGTCGACGTGGGGCTCCTGGCGTGGCGGGTACGTCGCCCGGTCGGAGCGATCGATCCGGATGATGTCGGCACCGGCATCGGCGAGCATCATCCCGGCGAACGGGGCAGGTCCCAGTCCGGCCAGTTCGACGATCCTGATGCCTTCCAGCGGGCCGCTCATCGCGCACCGCACACGACCGGTGCCGCCCCGGTCGGGACGTGGCACTGGGGATCGATGTCGCTGGAGATGGTCATGGCGGGATGGTGGCCCGTCCGCCCCCCCGGGGTCAAATGAGGTGGGTCTCCGGTCGGCACCCCCGCACCCGACCCGTGGTCGGCGCTCAACCCTCCGCGGACGGGACGACCCGGTGGATCGAGCCCGACTCGACGTCGTAGCGCCAGCCCTCCACGCGGACGCCGGCAGGCAGGAGCCCGCAGGTGCGCACCGCCTCGATGTCGGCACGGAGTGCCCGGTCGGGGTCGCGCATGGCCAGGAACTCCCAACCGTCCGATCCCACCGCCCCGCCGACCCCGAGGCTCGACCGCACGTCCTCGTCGTCGCGGTCGGCCAGCGCACAGTTGGTGTGCTGCATGACCGCGATCTCCCGGACCCCGAGGAATCTCGTCGCCAGGATCAGGGACCGCAGCACGTCCTCGGTGACCCGTGCGCCGGCGTTGCGGAGGATCTTCGCATCGCCGGGCCGGAGCCCCAACATGTCCAACGGCTCGATGCGGCTGTCCATGCAGGTGACCAGGGCGAACTGCTTGGCGGCCGAGGCAGGGATCCCCCGGAGCGCGAAGGTGGAGGCGTACCGGCGATTGGCCCGCAGCAACTCGTCGAACATGGCCGAGAGCATGCCAGACGAACGTGGCCACGGGCATGACGGGACAGAACTCCGGCCCGTGCCGGCAGATCACCCCGGGGCCGGTCCTCCGGCGCAGATAGCCTGGGGAGCGAGCCTCCGGATCGAGCCTCCGGATCGAGCCCGGCGAGGAGCCAGAGGGTGTCACAGCTCCGACGAGCCACAGGACCCGGCCGGGTCAACCTGATCGGTGACCACACCGACTACAACCAGGGTCTGGCCCTGCCCATGGCCATCGGCCTCGGGGTGGACGTCGAGTACGCGCCGGCGGAGGAGCGGCGGATCGTGGTCACGTCGACCGCCTTCGGCGACGAGGAGTTCCCCATCGACCTCGTGCCCGATGCCGACTCGGTGCCACTGCTCGAGCCGCCGTGGATCCGCCTGATCGGCGCCATGATCGGGCTGGCCCGACCCGACCGCGGCGGCAGGGTGCGCATCGGGGCGACCCTGCCCATCGGAGCGGGCCTCTCGTCGAGCGCCGCTCTGTGCGTCGCTCTGGCCGAGGTCTTCGGCGTCACCGGGTCCCCGGTGGACGTCGCCAGGCTCTGCCGGGAGGCGGAGCACCGCTCGGGCGTTCCGGTGGGGCTCATGGACCCCCTCGTCTGTGCGGGCGGGCGGCAGGGCCATGCACTGCTGATCGACTTCGCGACCCGGCCACCCGTCAGGTGCCGATGCCGGCGGAGACCGAGGTCGTGGTGGTCGACTCCGGTCACCGCCGGGCCCTGCGCGACTCGGGGTACGCCACCCGGGTGGCCGAGTGCGAGGCAGCTGCAGCAGTGATCGGCCCGCTGGGCTTGGCCGGAGCCGCGGACCTGACCGCCCTGCGCGATCCGCTGCTCCGCCGGCGCGCCCGGCACGTCATCACCGAGTGCGAGCGGGTCCGCCGTTGCGCCGCTGCCTTCGCCGCGGGGGACCTCGGCCAAGCCGGGGCGCTGATGACCGAGAGTCATCGCAGCCTGGCCGACGACTTCGACGTCTCGACCCCCGAGGTCGATGCTCTGGTCGCCCATCTGGAGTCGCTGGGTGGTGTGTTCGGCGCCCGCATGACGGGGGCCGGCTTCGGGGGCTGTGTCGTGGCCCTGGGCCGGCCGGGCGCCGTCGACCTCGGCCGGCTCCCTGGCCGCGGATGGCGGGTGGAGGCCACCGACGGGACTGTCGCCGCCCGCTCGGCGCACCACCGGTCCGTGCCGACGGGTGGGCCCGTCTAGTAGCGCGGGCCGACGCCCGGGTCGGCAGGCGGGGCCATCCTCCGGTACACGATCCGTTGCAGGATCACCGGCTTGCGTACGTCCTCGATCCACCTGACCACGTCCTCGTCGTCGACCCGGAACGCGAGCTCGAGGCGACCGGTGCCGACCAGGCGTCGCAGCGGAGACTGGACCACCCTGGTCGACTCGATCCGGGACAACCGGATCTCCCACTGCCGGCGGGACACCACGCCCCAGTACTCGATGAGCCTGAGCGGGGTGAGCACCAGGCCGGTCGTCCTCCACCGCACGACACGCACGGCGAGCCATGCACACGGGACGGCCACCACCCCTCCCTCCACCCAGTGCAGCGCCACCGACGTATGGGGAATGCCGACATCGAGGGCGATGCCGACTGCCACCACGGCCAGCGAGAGCACCAGGGGGGCCGACACGTAGGACCAGTGGGGCCGGATGTCGACCAGGACCTCCTCGCCGGGGAGGAGTTGCAGCCGGCGACCGGCCAAATGCCTCAGCCCAGCTTGCCGGCGATGGAACCGGCCGAACGGAGCACCGTGCCGTCGGCCCCCGCCGCCGAATAGGCGTGCGTCGGTCGCCGGCGGGCCTCGTCCAAGAGGTCGGACAGAAGGGTGGCGAACGGCACCGCGGGTGCCACCCAGAGATAGCGGGCCAGAGAGCCGGGCACGGTGTTTACCTCGTTCACCACGAACGATGCGCCGTCGGAGAGGTAGTCGATCCGGGCAACGCCCCGGACCCCGGCCAACTCCGTGATCCGCTCCGCGGCGTGGCGAAGCTGCTCTTCGAGCTCGGGCGGGATCCGGGCCGGGAGCTCGCGGTTGGCTCCGGCCATGCCCTCCCCGGCCACGTACTTGTCGCGATAGTCGAGGATGTCGGCGGACCCCGAGGAGCGGATCGGCCGTTCCACCGCGGAGAGTTGCAGGGTCGGCCAGGTACGCACGCCGATCTGCAGGTCGGTCAAGTCCGGGCGGTAGGGCTCGAGCACGGCACCCATCCGCAAATGGGGATTGGCGGACAGGCGGGCCTGCGCGGTGGCGAAGTCCTCGACCACGTCGATCCCGATGGAGGAGCCCCCGAACCGTGGCTTGACGATGAACGGCCCGTCGAAGTCCGGCGGCTCGGCACGGGGGGAGAGCAGCAGCCGCGGCAGTGTCGGGAGGCCGGCGTCGGCGACCACCGACCCGAAGGCCAGCTTGTCCATGCCCAGCGCCGCCCCGGCCACGGTGGGCCCGGAGTAGCGGATGCCGGCCAGGTCGAGAGCGGCCTGCAGCGTGCCGTCCTCACCGGGGCCGCCATGGCAGCACACCAGCGCGGCGTCGAGGTCGAGCGTCCGGGCCCGTCCGAGCCGCCCGCCGGGCTCGGAGAAGCCTCCGCCCGCCGCCGCCACGAGCTGCAGCCGGGTCGCCCCCTTCGGCACCCCCTCGAGGAATGCCTCGGCCTCGAGGGACGGGTCGACCTCGTACCACTCCCCCGTCTTCGACCAGAACAGGGCCCGCAGGGTGGGGCGGGAGACCCCGGGCGCGTCGGCGAGGCCGCGGGCGGCCTGCAGCCCGGTCAACACGCTCACGTCGTGTTCGGGAGACGGACCTCCGAAGATGACGGCGACTTCGGGCACGGTGGGCTGACTCCTCCGATCGACAGGTGCGGACAGGAGCCACCGGCGGCAAGGCAGGGCCGGCGGCTCGACTGTTCAAGGGTAGTGGTCCGGCAGATCGTTCTCGTACAGCACGGTGTCCCCGGCTGTGACGTGCTCCTTCACCCAGTCGACGGCACGGTTCCGGTCACGGAGCACCCTCACCGAGACGGATGTGCCGGGCACGGACGCCACGCCCGCCAAGAGCGCCTTCCGGTTGGTCCGCCCCACGATCAAGAGGTCGGTGGCCACGACGGCCGCCGCCGCGCCGAAACGCCGGTTCTCCTCGAACTGGCGTGAGCCGAGCTCCACCATGCCGGGAGTCACCACCACCAGCCGGCCCGGGCGGTTGGACCCGACCGGCTCCCCCACCCCGGCCGACCCGGCCAGTGCGGCCAGGGCCTCCGACGCCCCGGCGGGATTGGAGTTGTAGGTGTCGTCCAGGATGGTGGCACCCGAGACGGCGCTGACCGCCTGCAGACGGTGCTCCACGCCGGGGAGGTCGTGGACCCGGTCGGCGATGGTTGCCGGGTCCACCTTCACCAGCAGCGCCACGGCGATGGCGCAGGCCAGGTTGGAGGGTTGGAGCCCGGTCGGCAGCTCGACGTCCTCGGCCAGGGCCTCGCCGTTCGCATAGGCCGACAGGTGCGAGCCGTCGCCGCTGCGCACGACGCAGACGTCGGCCGTCCGGTCCGAGGCCGAGCACCGGACCACCCGCTTCCCCTGGGAGGCGAGCCGATCGGCCAGCGCCGCCAGCCGTGGGTCGTCGACCTGCAGGACGACTGCGTCCGCAGGTCCGGTGATCTCCGACTTGGACTCCACGATGCGATCCTCCGAGCGGAAGCGCTCGAGGTGCACCGGGCCGATGGCGGTGATCACCGCAACGTCCGGTGGGCACCACCGGCACAGATCGGCGATCTCGCCGGGGCCGTATGTCCCCATCTCGGCGACGAACACCTCGGTGCCGTCGGCCAGATGCTCGTTGATCGCACGGGCCAGGCCGGCCCTGTTGTTGAAGCTGGCCGGGGTGGCCACGATCGTGCGCGAGGGCCGCACCAGATGGACGATGTGGCCCTTGGTGGAGGTCTTGCCGTAGGAGCCGGTCACGGCCACCACCGTCGGCGCCACCCGGGCCAGCCGTGCCGCGGCGTCGTCCACGAAGTGGCTTGAACGTCGGACCTCCAACGGAGAGGTGACCAGACAGGCCGCGTCGACCAGCAGCGGGACGGCGAGGACGGCTGCCGCCGCCACGATGGACACCGGCCCGATCAGGGCCCCGACCGCCAGCACCACCAGTTCGAGGGCCGCCCACACGGCGGCCAGCGTGCGCAGTCGCCGGGTCCAGGCCAGGGCTGAGGTCCGGCCGTGCACGGAGAGCCCCAGCGGCCCGGCCGCCACCGCCCCCGCCGTCGCCACCGCGGCGATCGGCCACCAGAACGAGACCACGGTGGCCCCCAGGGCCACCGCAGCCAGCGCGACGTTGGGCGGTGTCGTCCGCCACCACCGACCGGCGAACCGGGCGACCGACCCGGCCAGGTAGTGCTCCCGCTGGGCCACCCTCAGCCATCGCAGGCCGGCGGGGACGCAGGCCGCGGCGCAGGCGACGACAACGACCCAGGCCGTTCCGCCGTGGAGACGCGAAGGACCCAGTGCTCCGACGACCCCCCAGGGCCCCGGCCCGCTCACGGCGTGTCACCAGCCGGGGTGTCGTCGACGGGCCCGACCCCGGTCGGGGTCTCCGGGCCGCGCCGACCGAGGACGATCTCCCGCAGGGCGGCGGGGGCCTCGGTCGGGGTCAGGTGGCCGACACCGGGCAGGATGGTCAGTGTGGCCGAGGGAAGGAGCGCCCGGGCCCGAGCGGCCACCTCGACGGGCACCTCGGTGTCGTCCTCGCCCCACACCAGGTCGACCGGGCAGTCGATGGACGCCAGCTCGTCCCCGTACTGCTCGGCCAGCACCCGGACGAACACCTCCCGCATCACGCCCTGGGCCGACCGGTAGTCGGCGGAGCCGTATCTGTTACGCATCGCCTCCATGCGCTCGTCCCCCACCACTCCCATCCGGTGCAGCCGCCGGACCAGCCGGTAGGCGGTCGCCGGGCGTGATCTCCGACCCTCCCGGTCGAGCAGGGGCACACCGGTCAGCACCATGCGTTCGATCCGGTCGGGCACCATGGCCTGCAGCGGGATCGCCACCCTCCCTCCGAAGGAGTGTCCCACCACCACGACCCGGTCGGCCAGCGTGCCTGCCTCCTCGAAGAGGGGCACCAGGTGGCGGGCGTACTCGGCAGTCCCCCACGCCTCGGGAGGGGGAGGTGTGGCCCCGAAGCCGAACAGGTCGACCCCGACGGCGGCCGGGTCACCGGGCGAGCCGGGCCGGTCGAAGACCGGGGAGAAGTCGTTGTGGGTGCGCTGCCACCCGTGCAGGGCCAGCACGGACGGCACTCCGGACCCCCACGTGGCGCCGAACAACCGGCCGCGGGCGAACGACTTCAGCACCGGCACACCCTACCGACCACGTCGCCACCGGTGGGACCACCGGGACACGAGGGCCGGGCCGGGCCGGTGGACTCGGCAGGCGCCGGCTTGCCTCCCCGCATCCCGGCGACCGGCGAGCGCTCACTCGTAGGCGTGCGCCGGCCTGGCCGTGAGGTCGCCCCGGTGCGGGTCCTCCGGGCCGACGAGGGTTCCGGCGTACTCGAGGATCTCGGTGTCGAAGGGGTGCACGTCGGCGAACCTGATGAGCTGGTCGCCATCCCGGCCCGCTCCCGACAGCCGAACCCGGGGCGCCACACCCCGCCAGTAGCCTCGGCGTCTGTGGAACCACTGCAACCGACGGCGCCCGGGCCGGGCAGGGCGACCGGGTCCGGCCCCGATGCGTTCGAGCGGGCCGAGGCGGTGCTCACCGAGCGACAGCGGCGGGCCGTCGACTCGCCCTCGGAGTCACTTTGCATCGTGGCCGGTGCCGGTTCTGGGAAGACGCGGGTCCTCACGCTCCGGGTGGCCCGTCGCATCAAGGACGGCTCGGCCGAGGCGGACCACACCGTGGTGTGCACATTCACCCGCAAGGCCGCCCACGAGCTGCGGGGGCGCCTCCGGCTCTACGGCGTGCCCGTCTCCACCCCGGCCTCCGCCGGCGGTGTACCGGGCCCGGGCGTCCGGGCGGGGACCCTCCACCAACTGGCGCTGACCCTGCTCCGGCGCCACGCGCTCGACTCGGGCCAGGCGCCGCCGGTGGTCGCCGAGCACCGCTACCGCACGGTCCACTCCTTCGTGGGCGACCCGGCCGGCGCGTCCGCGGTCGATCTGGAGATCGGGTGGGCCAAGGCCCGCTGCCTGACCCCCTCGACCTATGCCGGGGCTGCGGCCGCCGCGGCCCGGACCGCCGTCGTCCCTGTCGACACGATCGTGGCGGCCTTCGACGCCTACCAGCTCTCCCTGCTCCGTCGCCGCGCGCTCGACCTCGACGACGTGCTCATCCGTGCGGCCGACCTGCTCGGTGAAGACCCCGACTTCGCCGAGCGGATGCGGTGGCGCTACCGTCACCTCTCGGTCGACGAGTTCCAAGACGTCAACCCGGCCCAGTTCCGCCTGATCGAGATGCTGATGGGCGGCCGCACCGACCTCTGTGCGGTGGGGGACCCCAACCAGGCCATCTACGGTTGGAACGGCGCCGACCCGGGCCTGCTCGGCCGGCTCCCGGGCCTGGTGGCCGGCATGGAGGTGGTCCGCCTCGACGACAACCACCGGTCCACGCCGCAGGTGGTGGCGGCGGCTTCCGCCGCCATCGGGAGCTCGGCGGCTGTGCCTCCCCGGTCGGCAGCCGCCGACGGGCCGATGCCGGTGGTCACCGCCTACGACGACGACGCTGCAGAGGCCGAAGGTGTGGTCTCCCTGCTGCTCGAACACTCGGCCGATGGCATCCCCTGGTCGGAGCAGGCGGTGCTGGCCCGTACCCACGACCAGCTCTCCGTCATCCGCCGGGCGTTGACCCGGGCGGGCATCCCGTGCCGGATCGCCCCGGGGCCCGAGTCGCCGACGGGAGGGCCCCGCGCCGGGGAGGTGGTGGCCGGCACGGAGCCGGGCCGTCGTGCCGGGCGCCACGCGTCGGTCGACGGCGACGCCGTCGAGCTGGCCACCTTCCACCGGGCCAAGGGCCTCGAGTGGACCTCGGTACACGTGGTGGGCCTCGAGGACGGCTTCGTGCCCATCATCTACGCCGCCTCGGCCGAGGCACGGGACGAGGAGCGCCGGCTGCTCTACGTGGCCCTCACACGGGCCTCCCGGATCCTCCACTGTTCGTGGGCGCGTTCGCGCACCATGGGGAACGGCCGGACGATGGAACGTCAGCCGTCGCCCTGGTTGGCCTCCGTCGCCCGCGTGTCGAGGACAGGTTCCGGACGGATCGCCCCGCGGGACGCCGGACGGCGCATCGCGGAGATCAGAGCCGGGCTCCGACGCTGACCGGGGGGGCGCACTGCGCCGCACCTTGCCCTCGAGGACCTATCCGACCACCGTGTCGATGAAGACCGGCGTGTGATCCGACGGCTTCTCGCCCTTACGGGCGTTCCTGTCGATCAACCCGTACGTGGTCCGATCGGCCAGGACCTCGGTGACCAGGATCAGGTCGATGCGCATCCCCCGGTGCCGGTGGAACGATCCACCCCGGTAGTCCCACCAGGTGAACAGCTCGTCGTCCGGGTAGAGGCGGCGGAACACGTCGACCAGACCCCAGGACTCGAGATCGGCGAGGGCGTCGCGCTCGGGCCGGCTGACGTGGGTCATCCCCTCGAACTGGGACGGATCCCACACGTCACGGTCTTCGGGCGCCACGTTGAAGTCGCCGCACACCGCCACCGGCCGATCGGGTGACGTGGTCCGGTCCAACAGTGCGCGCAGTCCGGCCAACCAGGCCAACTTGGCCGGGTAGTGCTCGCTGTCGAGGGCACGTCCGTTGGGAACGTAGACCGAAAGCACGCGGACCCCTCCACACTCGGCGGCGATCACCCTTGTCCCCTGTTCGTCCTCCCCCGACCCCAGGCCGGTCGATACGTCGGCGAGACCCACCCGACTGGCGATGGCCACCCCGTTCCAACGCCCGTCGCCGTGGTGCGCCGTCTCGTACCCGAGGGCCGCGAACGCCTCATGGGGGAAGGCGGAGTCGGCCTGCTTGGTCTCCTGCAGGCACACCACATCGGGCTGGGCATACCCGATCCACTCCTCGACCCGGGGGAGGCGGGCGGTGAGCGAATTGACGTTCCAGGTGGCGATGCGCACGCGGCGGCGGCCGGTCACTCCGCGCCGGGGGCGATCGAGTCCACCAGGACGAAGAGAAGCTCGGCCTCGCAGGCCAGCTCACCGCCGACCGTCGCCCTGCCCTTGCCCTTTCCCGCACGGGCCGACATCCGCCCCAGGGTCACCTCGAGCTCGAGCAGGTCGCCGGGTACCACCTGGCGGCGGAACCTGGCCCGTTCGATTCCCCCGAACAACGGGAGCTTCCCGGCGAACTTCGGGTCAGCCAGCACCGCCACCCCGCCCAGCTGGGCCAACGACTCGACCATCAGGACACCTGGCAGGGTGGGACGGCCGGGGAAGTGGCCGGCGAAGAACGCCTCGTCACCGGTCAGCTGCCAGGCTCCCGTCGCCGAGAGTCCGGGCTCGACCGAGCGCAGTTCGGTGACGAAGAGGAACGGATCCCGGTGGGGCAGGTAGTCCTCGGCTCGCACGAGGGTCGAGGCTACCGGGCCGGGTGGGGGGCCGGGACGCAAACGGAGCCGGAGCGGGTGTTCGGGTCGGTTACTCCCCCACGCCCGGCACGCCCAGCTCGGCCCGCCGACGCGCCGCGTCCAGCGAGAGGAGCACGAAAGGGCGGGTCTCCCCCTTGGTGAGGACCTGGCGGGCCTTCTGGGGAGGAGGGTCGGCCAGGCGCCGCAGTGGCACGTGGCAGAGCATGCCGCCGACGTCGATATGGGCACCGTGGGAGGTGAACGAGACGACCGTACCGTCGAAGTTGCTCCCCATCGGGTGGTCGGCCACGAAGGTCAGAAAGGTCATCGGATCGTTCAGGGCCTCCGCCGCTGGACCCGGTCGTCCATCACCGCCATCGGCGGCGCGGTTGGAGCTCGCTCTCGTCCTACGCGTCGACGCCCCGTCTCCCTCGACCGTCGGGGACGAAGCGCCGCCCCTCGACGCCTTGGTGGCCTTGGTGGCCTTGGTGGCCTTGGTGGACCTAGTGGTCTCGCCCGTCCCCCCCGCGGCGGCCGCATCGGCAGCCTTGCCGGCCTTGGCCGTCCGGGTTGCCTTGACTGCCGTTGTCGCCTCGGACGCCTTGGTGGTCCTGGTGGCTTTGGTGGCCTTCGCCGCCTTGGTGGCCTTGGTTGCCTTCGCCGCCTTGGTGGCCTTCGCCGCCTTGGTGGACTTTGCCGCCTTGGTGGCCTTGGTGGACTTGGTGGCCTTCAGTGTCAGCTCGGCTGTGGCCGGGGTGGCCACGTTCGACGCCTCTGTGCCGTCGGTGGCCTCCGACGGGGCGGTTGCCGTGGCGCCCCTCCTCGACCTTGTGGTCCTGGCCGGTTCCGCCTCGGATCCTGCCTCTGCGGAGCCGGCCGACCGTGTGGCCCTGGTGGCTTTTGTGGCTGTGGTGGCTGCTCCCCGGCGCGTGGACCCGGCACCGGCCGCCATCTTGCCGTCGAGCCCGGCCTCGCCGCCACCGTCCACGGCCGCCAACTCGTCGGCTACCTTGGCATCCCGCTTCGACTTGGACGTCACCGAGCGGCTCCGGGGTCCCCGCACCGGCGTGCGGGGCGTGAAGACCCATCCCACGCCGGGCACCGGTTTGCCTCCGATCAGCCGCCCGGGTTCGAACAGCCAGGGCCTCTCGGCATGGAACTCCTGGAAGGAGTCGTTGGAGAGAACCAGGGCGCCCGACTTCTCGGCGATCCGCAGAATGAAACCGTCCCCTCGGCCGATGGCGCCGGCCGGGGGCGTGATCATCTCGTCGTGCTCGATTGCCTGCTCGAATGCGGACTGCTCGGAAGGGTCGATCCGGTGCCCGAAGGAAGCGTCCACCACCACCGTGACATCCGAGGTCGTGAACCCCGGGTACTCCTCCAGAAACGTCCGGATGGCCTCGTCGAGCTGGGCCAGGCTGGGGAGGGTCCGCCCCTCGGTGGCGATGTTGGAACCGTCCACGACGATTCGCCTGCGTGCTGGGAGGTCGTGTTCCATGCCGGACAACAGTCAACCATCTGCCCAGGTCGGCACCGAACATGGTCAACGGCGAGACCCTGCAGCCGTCGCCTGCTGGCGGCGTCAACCTAGGATGGACCGGTGACCTCAGAGACGGGCCGCACCGACGAGGCGACCGACCTCCTGCAGCACCTGATCCGAAACGGATGCGTCAACGACGGCACCCCGACATCGGGCCAGGAGCAGCGCAGTGCCGACCTGATCGAGCACTACCTCGAAGGTTCGGGTGTCGACATGGAGACCTACGAGCCGGGGGCGGGGCGGACCTCGCTGGTGGCCAAGATCCACGGCTCCGACCCGTCGGCGCCGTCGCTCACCCTCCTCGGCCACACCGACGTGGTGCCAGCCAACGGGGACGACTGGCGCCACGATCCCTTCGGCGGCGAGCTGATCGACGGGACGGTGTGGGGACGCGGCGCCATCGACATGCTCAACCTCACCGCCACCATGGCCACCAGCGTTCGGCACCTGGCACTCAGCGGCTTCCGGCCGGCCGGCGACCTCACCTACATCGCCGTGGCCGACGAGGAGGGCCTGAGCGACTACGGGGCCAAGTGGCTGTGCGAGCACGCCGCCGACGACGTGCGGGCCGACTACGTGATCACCGAGTCCGGAGGGTTTCCCATGGGCGGCGCCGACGGGACCCCGCGGCTTCCGGTGATCGTCGGGGAGAAGGGTGTCTACTGGTGCGTCCTTACGGTCAAGGGCACCCCGGGGCACGGGTCCCAGCCTCTCCGGACCGACAACGCCCTCGTCAAGGCGGCCGAGCTGGTCCGCCGGATCGACGAGTACCGGCCTCAGGCCCAACTGCACGAGGCCTGGACCCGGTTCATCGAAGGTATCGGGTTCCCCCCGGAGTTGGCGGAGCCTCTGCTCGACCCCGCCCGCATCGACGCCTTCTGCAACGAGCTGCCCCTGGTCGGGCTGGCGCGCCAGGCGCACGCATGCACCCACACCACCATGGCCCCGACGGTGATGCGCGCCGGGACGAAGCTCAACGTCATCCCCGACCGGGTCGAGCTCGAGGTGGACATCCGCTCCCTCCCCGGATGGGACACCGTCGACGTCCGGGCCATGCTCGACGAGGTGGTCGGTGATCTGGCCGACGACGTGGAGGTCGAGTTCCGTTCCGAGCAGCCCTCGACCACCTCACCGATCGACACTCCGCTGTGGGATGCGCTCCAACGGGTCAGCCAGGGGTTCTACCCCGGTGCACGAACGGTTCCCTTCCTCACGGTGGGCGCCACCGACGCCCGATTCTGCCGGGAGCTCGGCAGTGTGGCCTACGGATTCGGCCTCCACAGCCCGGCCATCAGCTTCGAGGAGTACGGGGCGATGTTCCACGGGATCGACGAGCGGGTCGACGTCGAATCACTCCACCTGTCCACCGAGATGTGGATCGCCCTGGCGCACGACTTCCTCGTCTGACCCCTCAGCCGATGGCCCGGGCCAGGAGGTCCTCCTGTTCCAGGCGGTGCAAGGCGGCACTCCCCGATGCCGGGCTGGCCGACTCGGCCCTGCTGACATGCCGCAAGGTGTGGGTCTCACGGAGCAGCCGATGGAGCCGACTGTGCACGAAGTTCCACGCGCCCATGTTCTCCGGCTCCTCTTGCAGCCAGACCAGCTCGCCGGCGTTCGGGTACCGATCGAGGATCTCCCGGAGGTTCGCCTTCGGCCACGGGTACAGCTGCTCGACCCGCACCACGACCACGCCGGTGCCGTCCTCGCCGAGCTGGTCCCTGCGCTCCAGGGCGTCGTAGGCCACCTTGCCGGCGCACAGCACCATCCGGGTCACCCCGTCGGGGTCGAAGCCTTCCTGGGCCGAAGCAGGGTCGTCGAGCACCTCGGAGAACGAACCCGAGGTGAACGCCTCGATGGGCGACCGGGCCAGGCGCGACCGGAGCAGCGACTTGGGGGTGAACACGACGAGTGGCTTGCGATCGGCGGTCTTGGTCTGGGAACGCAGCAGATGGAAGTACTGGGCCGAGCTCGTCGGCTCGGTCACCCGGAGGTTTCCCCGGGCGCACAGGGTGAGGAACCGCTCGATCCGGGCCGATGAGTGCTCCGGCCCCTGCCCCTCGTAGCCGTGCGGGAGGAGGAGGACCAGCCCCGACTTCTGACCCCACTTGTCCTCGGCGGCCACCAGGAAGTTGTCGACGATGATCTCCGCGCCGTTCCAGAAGTCACCGAACTGCGCCTCCCAGGCCACCAGGTCGTCGGTCGCCTCGACCGAGTAGCCGTACTCGAAGCCGACGCTGGCGTACTCGGACAGCAACGAGTCGCGGATGGTGAACCTCCCGCCCTGCAGGCCGGCCAGGGGGACGTGCTCCTGCCCGGTGGCATGGTCCACGAGGACGGCATGGCGCTGCGAGAAGGTGCCTCTCCGGGTGTCCTGCCCGGTCACCCGGACGTTGACCCCCTCGAGCAGCAGCGAGCCGAAGGCCAAGGCCTCGCCCAACGCCCAGTCGATCTCGCCGTCGGCCACCACTTTGTCACGCTGCTCGAACTGTCGGGCGAGTTTGGGATGGAGGACGAACCCCTCGGGCACCGAGCGCACCTCGGTGGCCAGGCGGTTGAGCACCGACGAGTCGACCCCGGTCTCCACCGGCGGGATCCACAGGTCGGGGACCACGTATTCGGGCAGCACCGGGGTGACCCCGGCCGCCGACTCGGCTTCGGCCCTGGTCTCGTCGAGCGCGGCCTGCAACCGGGCCCCGAAGTCGTCAAGTGCCTGCTCGGCCACTTCGAGCGAGATGTCCCCCCTCCGCACCAGCGTCTCGGTGTAGAGCTTGCGGACCGACCGCTTGGCGTCGATCAGCGTGTACATGAGCGGCTGGGTGTAGCTGGGATCGTCGCCTTCGTTGTGGCCGTGCCGTCGGTAGCAGACCATGTCGATGACGACGTCCTTGTGGAAGGCCTGGCGGAAGCCGAAGGCCAACCGGGCGGCTCGGGCGCAGGCCTCCGGATCGTCGCCGTTGACGTGGAAGATGGGCGCCTGCACCATCTTCGCCACGTCGGTCGGGTAGACCGAGGTGCGGGCGGCCTCGGGCGCGGTGGTGAAGCCCAGTTGGTTGTTGATCACGATGTGGACGGTGCCGCCCGTGCGGTATCCGGCCAGACCCGACAGGTTCAGGGTCTCGGCGACCACCCCCTGCCCGGCGAAGGCCGCATCTCCATGGAGCAGGATCGGCAGGATCGGGAAGGGGACGCCGGTCCCTTCCTCGAAGCTGGGCCCGCTCCCCCGCTCGCCGCCGAGGGCATCCTGCTTGGCCCGCGCCATGCCGACCACGACCGGGTCGACGGCTTCGAGGTGGGACGGGTTGGAGGCCAGGGCCAACGGGATCGACCCACCGGAGCCGGCGACGAAGACGCCCTGCGCGCCCTTGTGGTACTTGACATCACCAGAGCCCTGCACCGAGTCGGGGTCGAGATTGCCCTCGAACTCCTCGAAGATCTCGCCGTAGGACTTGCCCACGATGTTGGCCAGCACATTGAGCCGGCCACGATGGGACATGCCCATGACCGCTTCGTGGAGACCCTCGTGGACCGCCTCGTTCAAGATGGCGTCCAGCAGCACGATGGCCGATTCGGCCCCTTCGAGGCCGAATCGCTTCTGGCCCACGTACCGCGTGTGCAAGAAGCGCTCGAAGACCTCTGCCGCATTGAGCCGGTCGAGGATGTGGCGTTGCTCTTCCGACGAGAGCCTCGAGGGCACACCTTCGACATGCTGTTGGATCCAGCGCTTCTGGTCGGGATCCTGGATGTGCATGTACTCGACCCCGAGTGTCCGGCAGTAGGCATCGCGCAGGATGCCGAGGATCTTGTCGAGTGTGGCCATGTCCTTGCCGGCCAGGCCGTCGGCAACGAAGTTTCGGGGAAGGTCCCAGATGGTCAGTCCGTAGTGGAGCGGATCGAGCTCCGGATGCAGCTCCGGCGGCTCGGCGTCCAGCGGGTCGAGGTGGGCGATCAGGTGCCCGCGGACCCGGTACATGTTGATCAGCGTCTGGACGTGGACCTGCTTGATGAGGCGCTGATGGCCACCGTCGCCGTCGTCGACCGGGTCGTTGACGTCCTTCTGCCACCGCACCGGTTCGTAGGGGATCTCGAGGGAAGCGAACACGTCGTCGTAGAAGCCGTGCCCCCCCATCAGGCACTCGGACACATGGGCCAGGAACAGCCCTGACTCCGCACCCTGGATGATCCGGTGGTCGTAGGTCGAGGTGAGGGTCACCGTCTTCCCCACGCCCAGGTCGGCCATCATCCGTGGGTCGGCCGCCTCGAACCCGGGCGGGAACCCCAGGGCCCCGACGCCCACGATGAGGCCCTGGCCGGGCATCAGCCGCGGCACCGACTGCACCGTTCCCAAGGTCCCCGGATTGGTCAGCGTCACGGTGACCCCGGCGAAGTCGTCCGGGGCGATCTTGTTGGTGTGGATCTTGCGGACCAACTCCTCGTAGGCGTTGACGAACCCCCGGAAGTCCCTGGCATCCGCATCGGCGATGCACGGCACCAGCAGCGTGCGGCTGCCACCGGACTTCTCGACATCGACCGCCAGCCCCAACCCGACGCGGCGGCGACGGATGACCCCGGGGGTCCCCTTGCCGTCGACATCGGCCACGAACGCGGCGTTCATGGCCGGCACCGCGATCAGTCCCTTGACCAGCGCGTAGCCGATCAGATGGGTGAAGCTGACCTTGCCTCCGGTGGTGCGGGCCAGCTGGTTGTTGAGGATCGTCCGATTGACCTCGAGGAGCTTGGCCGGAACCACCCGGAAGCTGGTGGCGGTCGGAACCCCGAGCGAGGCCTCCATGTTGGCGACGATCCGACCTGCCGCACCGCGCAGAGGGGAAGCCGGCTCGGAGCCCGGCGCCGGCACGCCCGGTCGAACGGACGCCTCGCGGCCACCGGTGGCGGTGCCCCCGCTCCCACCAGTGGCGGGTTGCGCCGGGGCGCCGGTGCCGACAGGGGTCGGGCCGCCGGTGCCGACAGGGGCCGGGGCGCCGGTGCCGACAGGGGCCGGGCCGCCGGTGCCGACAGGGGCCGGGCCGGCACCGGCCGGCCGATAGTCGGCGAAGAACTCGCGCCACGAGGCCGACACCGATTCCGGGTCGGAGCGGAACCGGTCGTACATGTCCTCGACCAGCCACGCATTGGGACCGAAGGTCCCGGAACCCGACCCAGCTCGCCGGTCCTCCGATCTCCCCGATTTGTCTCCGGCGTCTCCGGCGTCTGCGGCGTCTGCGGCGTTCATGGGCCTCAAGCCTACCGGGGCACCATTGGACGCGGCATTCCGGTCCGCCGCCCGACACGGGTGGGTTAGCGTCCAGACCGTGGCCGCTCCCCAAACCACCGTGACGTGCACGTTCACCTTCGAAGCCGCCCACCGGCTGGCCTGGCACCCCGGGAAGTGCCACAACCTGCACGGTCACTCCTACCGCCTCGAGGTGGGCGTCGGTGGCCCGCTGGACGCCAACGGGGTGGTGATCGACTTCGACCGACTGTCGGTGATCGTGCAGCGCGAGGTGATCGACCGCTGGGACCACCGCGACCTCAACGAGGTGATCGACAATCCCACCGCCGAGCTGTTGGCCCACGAGGCCTGGCGGCTCCTGACCGACGCCGGGCTGGCCCTGGCCGCGCTGCGCCTGTGGGAGACGAACGACTCCTCGGTCGAGCTCACCCGGAGAGCCGAGTCCTGACCGTGCCGGGGCACCTGGTGGTCCTGTCCGGCGGTCTCGACTCCACCGTGTGCATGGCCCTGGCCGTGGGCGATTCGGGTCGTCCCCCGCTCGCCCTCACCTTCGACTACGGACAACGGCACCGCACCGAGTTGGACCGTGCCGCCGGTGTGGCCGGCCACTACCGCTCGGAGCAGCTGGTGGTGCGACTCGACACCACCGCGTGGGGCGGTTCCGCCCTCACCGATCCCTCGATCGCCGTCCCCCTCGGGGGGACCGAAGATGGGATTCCGGCCACCTACGTTCCCGCCCGGAACAGCATCTTCCTGGCGGTGGCACTCGGCGTGGCCGAGGCGCGAGGGCTCGACGCCGTGTGGATCGGGGTCAACGCCATCGACTACTCGGGCTACCCCGACTGCCGTCCCCAATTCATCGAGGCGTTCCGAGCCGTGGCCGCCACCGGCCAGAAGCGGGGCGTCGAGGGCAACCCCATCGCCATCCGGACCCCACTGATCGAGTGCACGAAAGCCGAGATCGTCCGGCTCGGGGTGGACAAAGGGGCCCCGCTCCACCTGACCTGGTCCTGCTACCTGGGGGGCGACCGCCCCTGCGGGGCGTGCGACGCCTGCATGCTGCGGGCCCGCGGATTCGCCGAGGCCGGCGTGGTCGACCCGGCCCTGCCGTGAGCCACTCGCCCGCAGCCGAGGACATCCTGGTCACCGAGGTCTTCTCTGCCATCCAGGGAGAAGCCGCTCTGGTCGGGGAGCGACAGGTCTTCGTCCGCCTCACCGGCTGCAACATCCGGTGCGCCTACTGCGACCAGCCCGAGGCCCTCGAGAAGCGCCCTGGCCCGTGCCGAATCGAACGGACCCCCGGCCGCCGGGACTGGCAGCTGCTCGACAGCCCGCTTCCCATCGCCGCCGTCGCCGACGCGGTCGATGCCCTCTGCCGGCGCCTCCCCCACCACTCGATCAGCCTCACCGGCGGCGAACCGCTGATGCAGTCGGCCCGGGTGGCCCGGCTGGCCGAGCTGCTGTCCGCCGGCGGGCGGGCGGTCATGCTCGAGACCAACGGCACCCTGGTGCCCGCGCTCAAGCGGGTAGCGCCATGGCTCGCCTACGTGAGCATGGACCTGAAGCTGGCCAGCGTCGACGGAGAGCAGGTGGCACCCGACGTGCAGCAGAGATTCCTCCGCGTCGCGATCGACGCGGGGCTCGCCACCTGGGTGAAGATCGTCATCGGCCCCGCCACCGATGTCGACGAGCTCGACCGGGCGGTGTCCATGGTGGCGGTGCTGGCCGGCCGACGCGGCCCCGGGAGGTCCGGCCGAAACGACGGGCCACACCGCGCCGCGGGCGCCTACCCCGAACTCTTCCTCCAACCGGTCACGCCGTTCGGGGCGGTCTGCTCCGCTCCGAGCCCGGAGCAGGTCCTCGCGCTCCAGGAACGCGCCCTGCGCATCTACCCCCGGGTCCGGGTGGTGCCCCAGACCCACAAGGCGATCGGACAGCTCTGACGGCGCGCTCCGACGGTGGGGTGGAGCGGTGGCCCGGGCCGAGCCCGGACCACCGCGGAGAAGCGACTACTTGGCCTTGGTCAGCTTCGGAGCTGGGGCCTGGCCGTTCACTACCTTCTTGAACGAAGCGCCTGCCGACACCTTTGGGCTCTTCGACGCCTTGATCTTGATGGCCTCGCCCGTCTGCGGATTGCGGCCGGTGCGCGCGGCGCGCTGGGCCCGATCAAATGTCAGGAAGCCGGTGAGGACAACCTTCTCGCCTTTGGCCACGTTGGCCACGACCACGTCCTCGATGCCACCGAGGATGGTGGCAACGTCCTTGGCAGTCGCACCGGTGTGAGCGGCGACGGCTGCGATGAGATCGGTCTTGGTAAGGGGCACTGTCTCTCCTTCGTCATTTGGAAGCCCCAACAATGCACGATCTGGCGGCTCGATGTGGGCATTTCGGGCACCGGACCCCCGGATCAGGGCGGTTTCGGCAGGTGAGGTGCGGAGTTGCCGCACCGGGCAGGAAGCGGACCATCCCCCTCGAACGCCCCGAAATGGCATGGGCGCGGTCGAACTGACAGGCTGGGCGGGCAGATGCCACCGACCCACGAACTCGCCGTCAACGAGCACTTCCCCTCCGATTCCGGTGCGGATGAGCCGGTGGTGGTCATGGTCCACGGGTCCCTCGATCGCTCGACCAGCTTCGCCCGGGTGCTCCGCCGGCTCGGCGACCTGCACACCGTCGCCTACGACCGTCGCGGCTACCACCGCTCCCGTGACGCGCTGCCCATCAACACCACCCTCGACGGGCACATCGATGACCTGCTGGCGGTCATCGACGGGCGGCCGTCGGTGGTCGTCGGGCACAGCTACGGCGGCGATATCGCGCTCGGAGCGGCACTCCGGGACGGAGGATCACCCTCGATCCTCTCCATTGCCGCCTATGAACCTCCTCTTCCCTGGTTGGGCGAATGGTCGAGAAGGGCCGCCGCCGCCCCGTCGGGCCGCCCGCAGGAGCCGACCACCGGTTCCGGGGGCCGCGACCCCGCCGAGGCTGCGGCCGAGCGGTTCTTCCGCCGGATGGTCGGCGACGCGGCCTGGGACCGCCTACCCGAGGAGGGCAAGGCCGCCCGGCGGGCCGATGGCCCCGCGCTCGCCGCCGAGCTGGACGCCATTCGACTGACCGAGGCACCCTTCGACGTGTCGGTGCTCACCGTGCCCGCGGTGTTCGCCCGCGGTGGCATCTCCCTACCCCATCATCGGAGCGCGGTGGCCTGGCTGGCCGAGCACACACCCGGCGCCGAACTGGTGGAGATCCCCGGAGCGGGCCACGGCGCACATCTGACCCATCCGGACGCATTCGCCGAACTGGCACGGACGGCGTTGTCGCGGGTCGGCATCCCGGTCGGAACGACGCCGTGAACACGCTCGTCACCGGCTCCTCCGGTCTCATCGGAACGGCACTGACCGGACGGCTGGAGGCCGGCGGGCACCGAGTCACCCGGCTGGTCCGCCACCCGTCCGCCACCGGCGGTGGACGCCGCCAAGGGACGGCCGACGTGTCGTGGGACCCCGACCGCGGCACCTTGGACCGCGCTGCACTCGAACGGGCCGGCCCGTTCGACGCGGTGGTCCACCTGGCCGGTGCCGGCATCGGTGACAAGCGGTGGTCACCTGCTCGCAAGCAGGTCATCCTGCGCAGCCGGACCGCGTCGACGTCCCTGCTGGTCGACGCGGTGGTCGAGCTCACGCCACCTCCGCCCGTGCTGGTCAGCGCGTCGGCCGTCGGGTACTACGGCGACCGGGGCGACGAGGTGCTCACCGAACGGTCCGCACCGGGGAGCGGGTTCCTCGCCGAGGTCTGCTCGGTCTGGGAGGCGGCGGCCGCCCCGGCCGTCGACGCCGGGATCCGGACGGTGCTCCTCCGGACCGGCATCGTCCTCAGCGCCGACGGTGGAGTGCTGGGCAGGCAGCTCCCGCTCTTCCGGCTCGGGCTGGGCGGACGCATCGGCTCAGGACACCAGTACCGCAGCTGGATCACCCTCGAGGACGAGATCTCCGTCATCCTGGCCTGCATCGAGGACGCAGGGCTGTCCGGACCGGTCAATGCCACGGCCCCCCATCCGGTCACCGATGCCGAGCTGGCCAGGGCGTTGGGCGCCGCCCTGCACCGGCCGGTCGTGCTGGCCGTCCCGGGGGCCGCACTCCGGCTGGCGCTGGGGTCGGAGATGGCCACCGAACTGGTACTCGGCGGCCAACGGGTGCTCCCCGATGTGCTGCAGACGCGAGGGTTCGCCTTTGCCCACGCCGAGATGGACCAAGCCGTGCGGTCAGTGCTCGCCGCCGGCCGCTGAGCCGCCACCGGCCGATGGGCCGCCGGCCGGCTCCTGGGCCTGCGGTCCCGGGACCGCAGGCCACCGGTCCCCGCTCTTCGGCTGGCGGACCAGCTTGTCGCCTGTGGAGGACTCGTCCTTGACACCCGCCACCAGGGGTGAGCGCGACAGCACGATGACACCGAAGACGACGATGCCCATGGCCACCAGCTCCACGGGCAGGCGCCACTGGGCGGTGTCGAGGTGGTCGTGGAACAGCCAGATGCCGATGACCACGCTCATGACGGGATCGACGATGGTCAAGGTGGCCTGCGAGGCGGTGATCGGTCCGGCGTGGAACGAGCTCTGGATCAGGAACAGCCCGATCAGGCCGGTCACCACCAGGGCGTAGGGATCCCAGTTGGTGAGGACGTGGCCCCATCCCTCGGTGACCAGCGTGGTCAGCTGCTTGGTGAGGGCGGCCGAGAGTGCGAACACGACAGCACCGGACGCCCCGAACATCGAGGCGCGGAACCAACGCGGACCGGTGAACCCGAGGGACGCGGCGACCGCCGCCATGGCACCCACCGCCACGAACACCACCGTCCAGCTCCGGAGGGTGGGGATCACCGTCCCGCCCCCCGGTGCCGCGACCACCAGGAACGTCGCCAGGCCTCCGGCGGCGGTCGCGGCGCCCGTCCACTCCCGCCAGGTCAGGTGGTAGCGGAACCAGACCCCCAGGATCAGGACGAGGAAGAGGAGCTCGGTGGTCACGATGGGCTGCACCGAGCTCAGCTGGCCGAAGCGGAGGGCCACGGCCTGCAGCAGGAAACCGACCCCGATCAGGGCCAGCCCGGCGAACCAGACGATGTGGCGAATGGCGTGGCGGATCAGGGCCCAGCTCATCGTGGTGTCGCTGGGCGCGTTCTGCACCCCGATCCGTTGGAAGACCGAGCTCAGGGCGTTGGCAAACGCTGCCAACGTGGCGAGGGCATAGGCCATGGGCATGGTCTAGTGCAACGTGCCGGCCGCAACGCGCGTCACCGGCTCACCCCCTGGCCCGACCTGCAGTGCCCGGGTGCCCCGCGGCGCCGGATCGCCGGCCCCGTGGGCCCACGGATACGCTGTCGACGTCCAGGGGCAGCCGGGCACCGACAGCAAAGGGAACCTCACCATGAGCAGTGCCACCGCAGCGAGCGAGGCCGGCGCACCCGCCTCGACGGTCGGCGATGCACCGACCCCGGAGCAGTTCGAGCTGGAGGCCCGGTCCTTCCTCGACGCCCAGGCGTCCAAGCGCCCCGAGGAGACGCTCGTATGGGGCGAGGGCTCCGACAACGTCAGCCTCTTCCCCGAGCGGACGCCGGAACAGGAAGCCCACGATCTGGCCGCGGCCCGATCGTGGGCACGGGCCGCATTCGATGCCGGCTTCGGCTGGATCACCGGCCCGACGGAGTACGGGGGCCGCGGCCTCCCCCGCGAGTACCAGAGCATCTACAACACGGTGGTCGCCGACTACAAGACACCGTCGATGTCCGTCTACGGCATCGGGCTGGGCATGGTGGCTCCCACCATCCTCGCCCACGCCATCGATGAGGTGAAGCGCGCCTACCTGCTCCCCATGTACCGCGGGGACATCGTGGCTTGCCAGCTGTTCAGCGAGCCCGGGGCCGGATCCGACCTCGCCTCGCTCCAGACCAGGGCCGTCCTCGACGGTGACGAGTGGGTGCTCAACGGCCAGAAGGTGTGGACCTCGGGGGCCCAGGTCTCCGACATCGGGGAGATCATCTGCCGCACCGACCCCGACCTTCCCAAGCACCGGGGACTGACCGGGTTCGTGGTGGACATGCACGCACCGGGGGTGGAGGTCCGACCCCTCCGCCAGATGACCGGAGGCGCGTCGTTCAACGAGGTCTTCTTCACCGACGTCCGGGTGCCCGACTCCCACCGGCTCGGCGAGGTGAACGGCGGGTGGACGGTGGCACTGACCACCCTGATGAACGAGCGGGCCGCCATCGGCGGCGGAGGCGGCGGTGTCGGCCTCCCCATCACCACGCGGCTGGTGGAGGTGGCCCGGGCCAAGGGCCGCAGCCACGATCCGCTCATCCGCCAGCAGCTGGCCGACATCATCGTCAACGAACGGGTGGCCCGCTACACCAACCTGCGGGCCATGGCCAAAATCGCCGCCGGCCAACTCCCCGGGCCGGAGATGTCACTGGCGAAGCTGTCGCTGACCGCCAACATGGTCCGCGCCTACGAGGTGCTGTCCTCGATCCTCGGTCCCGCGTTGATCGCCGAAACCGGTGCGTGGGGAACCTACGCGTGGTCCCAGTTCCTCCTCGGCGTCCCCGGCATGCGAATCGCCGGTGGTTCGGACGAGGTCATGCGGAACATCATCGGCGAGCGGGTGCTCGGCCTCCCCAAGGACCCGGCCCCGAGGTGACCGGCGATCGGGCATCCGGGTCGAGGGAGACACCAAGTGGCCACAGCGGTCCGGGTGACCTTCGACCGGGATGCCTTCCTGGCCGAACTCGGGATCCCCGAGGACGAGCGGGACGCTGGACCTAACGGAACGCGAGCCCGTCCACGTAGGACCACGACCGACGGTGCACCGAGGTCAGTCCGAAGCCGGCCAGGGCCATGCGGTGGACCGGCGAGGGGTACCCCTTGTTCCGGTCGAAGTCGAAGCCCGGAAAGCTCGACGAGAGGCCGCGCATCATCCGGTCACGGGTGACCTTGGCCACGATCGACGCCGCCGCGATCGAGACACAGGTGGAGTCGCCTCGCACCACCGTGCGGACCTCGGGGAGCGCCGGCGCTGTCGACGGCGCCCGATCCTCCCCGGCCGGCTCGGTCACGTAGTCGAACCCACCGTCCAGCAGCACGACATCCGGGGGTGCGGCGAGGCCGCCCAGCGCCCTCCGTGCCGCCAGCCGCAGTGCGGCGGTCATCCCCAGCCGATCGCACTCCCCGGCACCGGCATGGCCGACCGACCACTCGACACACCACCGGGTCACCAGTGGATAGAGGGCCTCCCGTCGGTCCTCGGCCAGCTCCTTGGAGTCACGAAGCCCGTCGGGGGGCGGCACGTCGGCGGCGAAGACCACCACCCCGACCGACGCCGGGCCGGCCCATGCGCCCCGTCCCACCTCGTCGATGCCGGCCACCCTTTCGAACCCTTCGACCCGCAGGGCCCGCTCGAGGCTGTCGTCGGGCGGCGACCCCCGGGCGCCCGGGTCCCTCACCGTCGGCGCCGTGCCGCAGGCGTCGCCCGCCCGCCGGCCCGGTCTGCATCAATCGAGACTGGTGCCACACCGCGAACCTATCGTGTGCTCACTCCCCGAGTCGGGAGTACACCACCTTGCCCATGGCGTTGCGGGGCAATTCGTCGACCACCCGCACCAGGCGCGGGCGCTTGAACGGGGCCAGCGTGGACGCCGTGAATTCGTCGAGGTCCTCGATCGAGGGAGGGTGGCCGTCGGGCACGATCCACGCCGTCACGACCTCGCCCCACTCTTCCGAAAGTGTTCCGGTCACGGCGACCTCGGCTACCCGTGGATGCCCGGCCAGCACGTCCTCGACCTCGCGCGGATAGACGTTGAGCCCGCCGGAGATGATCAGCTCATTCGACCGCCCCTTGATGACCAGGTAGCCGTCCACGTCCTCGCCCAGGTCGCCGGTGTGGAACCAGGGGCTCCCGCCGTCCGTGGAGGGCCGGAACACCTCACGGTTGGCCGCCGGACGTTCCCAGTAACCGTCGAAGACGTTGGGCCCCCGCACCAGGATCTCGTCCGCTCCGTCCACCACGACTTCCACCCCCGGCAGGGGGAACCCCACGGTGCCGGGTCGTCGATCCCCGTCGCAGGGGTTCGAGGTGTTCATCAGCGTCTCGGTCATGCCGTAGCGCTCGAGGACCCGGGACCCGATGGCGCTGCTGACGGCAGCGTGCAGCTCCTTGGACAGCGGGGCGGAGCCGGAGACGCACAGCCGGAGCCGGCGCAGCCCTGCCGCCCGGCCCGAACTGGCCAGGCGGTGGTACATGGTGGGCACGCCGAAGAAGAGCGAGGCATGATGGTCCTGCGCGGCCGCCTCGACCACCTTCGGGTCGAATCCGGGGAGCAGAACCGCCGACGCTCCGGCCGACAGGGTGCCGTAGACGCCGACACACAGGCCGTGGGCGTGGTACAAGGGCAGGCAGTGGATGAGCCGATCCTCGGGGCCCCAGCGCCAGGCGATGGTGACCGCCTCGGTGGCCGCCAGCAGGTTCCGGTGGCGGAGCACCGCGCCCTTGGGCGCTCCCGTGGTGCCCGACGTGAAGCAGATCAGTGCCGGGTCATCCGGTCCCGCCGTGTCGAGAGGACCCGGGTCGGCGTCGGGGAGGTCGAGATCCGAACCGATCACCATCATGGGAACCCCCGAGGCGCGGCGCACCCGCTCCGCCTGATCGGGACGATCGACGATGGCGGCCGACGGGCGGACGTCGGCGACGATGTGGGCCAGCTCCCGCTCCGAGTAGGAGGTATTGGACGGCACCACCACCAACCCGGCCCGAAGTGCCCCGACGTGGGCCACCACGGCGTCGATCGATGACCCGGTGGACCACACCACGCGCTCCCCGGGTCGGAGCCCGGCGCCCCGGAGGCGTCCGGCGGCGCGGCGCGTCGCCGCGTCGAACCGCTCGGCCGTCCACCACCCGCCACCCGGTCCCGCCGAGCCCGGTCGGTCCGGCTCCCACCACAGTCGGGCATCGGGTTCCGCCTGCCACCTCTGCGACCACGACCGCAGCAGGGTGCCCGAGGAGACCAGGTCGCCAGGGGTCAGCCGGTTCCCGGGTGGCAGATGATCCGTCCACGGGCGCAGTGTGCTCTCCTTCCTCGATCCCGTTCGATCCTGTTCGATCGTGCTCGATCTGGGCCGACCGGCCGTCGCACCCGGCATCGGAAACGGGCTGACGAACCGGGAGCGCGAGCCCTAGTCTTAGCGGAAAGCCACCCGGCGGTCGGGCTCCGTCGAACCGGAGATGCCGGCCGACGGTGGAGGCCCGGATCCGGGCCTGGTACACCGGAAGCAACAGATCCGCCCCGCCAGGGGGCTCTACGGTCGGCGGGCAGGCCGACGGTCACCAAGAGAGGGAGAAGTCATGGGACTGATGGACAAGGTGAAGGCGCAAGCGGAGGTCGGCCTGCTCCATGACCTCGGTGCTGCCGTGTACGCCGACCATGCCGGCCGCGGCAGCGACCAGACGACGGCGGATGCCGAACGGATCGTGGGCGAACTCCAGGCCTATGAAGCGGAGTACGGTCCACTCGTTCCATGAGCCCGGCCGCTCCCACAGGGAATGACCGTTCCGGCGGCGAGGCATCTCCAGAGCAGGGCGGCGCCAACGCTCGGCGGATCGCGGTCGTCCCCCACACCCACTGGGACCGCGAGTGGTACGACCCGTTCCAGACCTTCCGCCTCAAGCTGGTCCGGCTGGTCGACGGACTGCTCGACCTGATGGAGCGGGACAGTTCGTACAGCCACTTCCTCCTCGACGGCCAGGTGGCGGTGATCGACGACTACCTCGAAATCCGGCCGGAGAACGAGGAGCGGTTGCGGGCACTGACCATCGCGGGGCGGATCAGCGTCGGCCCGTGGTACATCCTCATGGACGAGTTTCTGGTGTCGGGCGAGACCATCGTCCGGAACCTGCAGACCGGGCTCCGGCGCGCCGGAGCGTTCGGCGGGGCGATGAACGTCGGGTACCTCCCCGATATGTTCGGCCACGTGGCCCAGATGCCCCAGCTTCTGGCCGCTGCCGGGTTCGAGGATGCCGTCGTGTGGCGGGGCGTCCCCTCGGCGGTGGACCGTTCGGCGTTCCGCTGGTGGTCCCCGGACGGATCCAGCGTGCGGGCGGAGTACCTGGTTGCCGGGTACGGCAACGGTGCCGCCCTGCCCGATGACGCCAAGGCCCTCGTGCGGCGCCTCCACGCCCAGGTGGAGGAGTTCGGCTCCTTTCTCGCCGCCGACGGCCCGGTCCTCTTGATGAACGGCTCCGACCACCTCCGCCCCCAGCCGTGGCTCGGGCCCGTGGTCGCCGAGGCCAACCAGATCCAGGACGAGTTCGAGCTGGCCATCACCTCGCTTCCGGGTTACCTGGAGGGGGCATCCCGCGACCACCTGCCCGAGTGGCGTGGTGAGCTCCGGTCGGGATGGCGCTCGAACGTGTTGATGGGGGTCGCCTCCAACCGGGTCGACGTCAAGCAGGCGGCCAGCAGGGCGGAGCGGGCACTCGAGCAGATGGCCGAGCCGCTCTCGGCGCTCTTCCTGCCGGCCGAGGCGTGGCCCGCCCCGTTCCTCGATCTGGCGTGGAAGCTGGTCATCCGCAACTCGGCCCACGACTCCATCTGCGCCTGCTCGGCCGACGACGTCGTCGACGCCGTGCTGCACCGCTACGCCGAGGCCCGCCACCTCGGCGAGGGCCTGGCCGAGGATGCCCTTGCCGCCGTGGCCCGGTCCATGGCACCAGCCGGTCCGGTCGTGGTCAACCCCTCGGCACGCGACCGCGGCGGGATGGTCGAGGTGGTCGTCCCGGCGGTGGGCGAGCCGGGACCCGACGTCCAGGTACTCGCCGAACGGACCGGACTGCCGGGCAAGATGACGCTCGACGGCGAGACGGTCCGAACCATGCTCGGACTCATTCAGGGCGCCCGCATCGACGAAGACAGCTACATCACCGACGTCTCCCTCGCCGAGGACGAGACCGGGCTCGACGTCACCATCGTGATCGGCAGCGGGGCCCGCGACGGCGTGCCCGTCGAAGAGGTCAAGCGGGAGCTCTACACAAAGTTGACGGCGCGACCGGACACCGAGGTCCGCGTGATCATCGACCAGCCCTCCGTCCGACGGATCCTCGCCCGCCAGGATCCCGTTCCCGCATTCGGATGGTCCCGATTCGCCCCTTCTTCGCTCGTCCATCCGGTACGCGTGGCCGGGCGGCCCGACGGTGCGGTCACGCTGGCCAACGGTCTGGTGACCGTGGTCATCGACCCGGGAGACGGGACGTTCTCGCTCGATGGGGTGCCGGGCTACGGACGGTTGCTCGACAGTGGGGACCACGGCGACACCTACAACTACTCGCCCCCGGCCCAGGACACGGTGGTCGACGCTCCCGACTCGGTCGCGGTGGCAGTCGGGGACGCCGGCCCGGTGCGGGCCACCGCGGTGATCACCTCCACCTACACCTGGCCCGACCGGGTGGACGAAGCCAGCCGGTCACGTGTGGGCGGCCATCGGGTCCCCGTGGAAACGACGGTCGAACTGCGGGCCGACGAATCCGTGGTGCGGGTCCACACCAACTTCTCGAACCCGTCCCGTGACCATCGGCTCCGGGTGCACCTACCCCTACCCGAGCCGTCACCGACGTCACGGGCCGAGAGTGCCTTCGCCATTGTGGAGCGGGGTCTCACCGCCGAGGGACGCCCCGACGAGCTCGGGCTCCCGACCTTCCCCTCGAGACGGTTCGTGACCGCCGGTGGTCTGACCGTCGTCCACGAGGGCGTGGCCGAGTACGAGTTGGTCGACGTCGACGAGGAGGGTGCCAGCGGGCAGCCGCGGGCCACGGCGCTGGCCCTCACCGTGCTGCGTTCGACCGGCATGCTGTCGCGGTTGGGGATGACCACCCGCCCGATGCCGGCCGGGCCCATGACCCACCTGGAAGGCCCGCAGCTGCTCGGGCCGGTCGAGGCACGGTATGCGCTGGCGGTGGGAGAGGTCGATCCCTTCGGGATGGCCGATGACGTCCTCGTCCCGCTGGCCACCACCGCCTCCAGCGGCGGCGGTCTTCGACCGGAGCGCGGGTCGGCCTTGACCGTGCGAGGCGCAGAGGTCTCCGCCGTTCGGCGCGAGGCGGGCTGCCTCGAAGTCCGGGTGTTCAACCCACACTCGGCCCCCACCGTCGTCGAGATCAAGGACCGGTCCGGCTGGCTGGTGGACCTACGGGGACGTCCGGTCGCTCCCTTCGACGGGGCGTTCGACCTCCGGGCCCACGGCATCGCCACCGTCAGGCTCGTGGGAGTCTGAAGGCGGCGGGTCCTTCTTCCCATTGTCGACGGCGTCGGACTTGGCGGCATCAACCCGGAGGGAACTCGGGCCCTCGACCACCAACCGCTCACCCCGGTCGCGCAGGTCATCGAGCTCGCGCAGGACTTCGCCGAGACGCTCCCATCGCAGGCTACGCCCCCGTTCGGCGCCGGGCTCGCTGCCGGCGCGGGTCAGCTTCCACACCTGGACCCGACCGATGTTCTTGAGGTTGCGGGTCCGCAGTGCCCGCGTGTCGTACCCGCTGCCACCCTCGTCGGCCAGCATGGAGCGGAACTCGTCGGAGACGAGGACCGTCCCCGGGTTCGCCACGTTGACCAGACGGTTGGCCAGATTGACCACCGGCCCGTAGTAGTCGCCGTCCTGGACCAGCACCGGGCCGAAGGCCAGCGCCACCCGGACATCGGAGAGCAGCTCGTCGTCGGCGTACGCCTCGGCCAGGCTCAGGCCGATCTCCGCGGCACTGCCGGTCGTCTGGACGACGAACATGACCTCGTCGCCGATCATCTTGACCACCCGGCCACCCAGGGCGACCACCGTGTCGTGGGCCAGCTCCTCGAACCGGGCCACCACAGCGGCCAGCTCCTCGTTCCCCAGGTGCTGGCTGAGCAAGGTGAAGCCGACCATGTCGGCGAAGCCCACCGCCATCACCGGGCTGATCCCCTCCCCGACCCCGCGGGCCCGGTGCAGCATGGCCCGGCGGGTGGCCGCCTGCAGGTGCCGGCGCCACACGTACTCGAGAAGTCGGCCCATCGCCGGGATCGAATCGGCCGCCTGACTGGCGAACTGGTCGGCGTCGATGATGCTGTCGCCCGACGACATCAGGATCGGCGTGGCACCCGGACCGGACTCGGCCTCGGCGATGCGGGCCATGGACGAGCCGATCACCCTGGCCATCTGGACCGCAGAGTCCATGTCGGCCATCCCCATGGCCACCATGGCCTGGAACAGGTGGACCGCCTCGATGTCCATGTCGGTGAAGGCCCGCTCCTCGTCCCCGACATCGAGGAACCCCAGTGCCCTCCAGAACCGTCGGGCATCTTCCACAGGGATGCCGGTCAACTCGGCCACCTCGGCCTGGGTCAGGCGCCGACCGGCCGGCACCAGCATGCGGTCGACGACCAGCAGGTCGAGGTCGTCGTCGACCACTGCCTGGTCAATTTCCTCGTTGGTGCAGTCGAGGGCGACCAGCAGCGAGCGCACGCGGGCCAGCGCCCGGATACGGGCCTGCCCGTCGACCGCTCCTGCTCCGTTGTCATCGCCGTCCGCCACAGCCACACCCTAGGGCCCCCCACCCGCCGGCAGCACGATGTGGCCTGCCACCTACACTGTCGCGGTGACAGCGCCCGACGACCGACTGCACGGGGACCCGCTCCGGCTCGGTCCGAGGGCGGTCCTCGTCCCCGTCAAAGCCTTCAGTCAGGCCAAGCGTCGGCTCCACCTCGCCCTCGGCGAACCGGAACGCGCCGAGTTGGCCCGGGCCATGGCCGACCGGGTGGTCAGTGCCGCCCACCCACTGCCGGTCGCGGTGGTGTGCGACGACAACGAGGTGGCCGAATGGGCGCGAACGCGCGGCGCCCTCGTGGTGTGGGAGCCGGGACGAGGGCTCAACGGCGCCGTCGAGGCCGGCGTCGACCGCCTGCGCGCCGCCGGAGTGAGCCAGGTCACCGTGGCCCACGCCGACCTGCCACGAGCGTCCGATCTGGCCTTGGTCGGTGAGGCGCCGGGCATCACCCTGGTCCCCGACCGCTACGGCAACGGGACCAATGTGATCGCGTTGCCGGCCGATGCCGGCTTCCAGTTCTCCTACGGTCCGGGCTCCTTCGCCCGCCACCGCGCCGAGGCGGAGCGGCTCGGCCTCCCGACCCGGGTGCTCGACCGCCCCGACCTGGCGTGGGACATCGACGAACCCGGTGACGTCATCCCGGTGGCGGTCCTGGGCCCGTCGGGCCCGTGACCCGGCGCGATCCCGACACCGATGGTGACCCGGGCCCGAGCGGCCTGCCCGTCGGCGACCTCCTCCTCCCGGCACCCGTCACGGTGGACCTCCCGGTGCCCGCCACCGCGTTGGCCATCGGTGCCCATCCCGACGACATCGAGTTCGGATGCGGCGCCACGCTGGCCAAGTGGGCGGCCGCCGGCTGCCGCATCCACCATCTGGTGCTCACCGACGGGTCCAAGGGCAGCTGGGACCCCGATGCCGACCTGGCCGCACTGGCATCCCGACGGCTCGACGAGTGCCGGGCCGCGGCCGCCGTCATCGACGGCTCGCGGGCAGTCGGCGGATCGGCGGCGGGCTCGGACCCGGAGACCGGGTCGCCGCCCGGACCGCGCGTCGGGCCGCGCGTCGAGCCGGCGCCCGAGCGGGTTCTGTTCCTGCAACGGGTCGACGGCGAACTTGTCAACGGCGTCGATGAGCGAAGGGAGGTTGCCCGGATCATCCGAACGGTGCGCCCCGAGGCACTGCTCGGCCACGATCCGTGGCGCCGCTACCGTCTGCACCCCGATCATCGGGCGGCCGGCTTCCTGACCGTCGATGCCGTCGTGGCCGCTCGCGACCCCCACTTCTATTCCGAACTCGGAATCGCCCCGCACCGACCCCGGTCACTGCTGCTGTGGGAAGCAGACCTCCCGAACCACCTCGAGACCGTGGTCGGCTTCGAATCCGTCAAGATCGACGCGCTGCTCTGCCACCACAGCCAGGGCGAGACCACCATGGGACTCGTCGACGACAACGGGCCAACGAGCCAGGGGACGGACGCGTTCGCCTCGAAGGTGCGACGTCAACTGGCCGCCCACGGGGCACTCGGCGGACTGCGGTCCGCGGAGGCATTCCACCTCATGAACGAACTCTGAGGGGCCGCCACGCGTCAGTAGGGGCCCGAAGGCCCCTACTGACGACGCCTTGGCGGCATTGCGCCGCCGCTCAGAGCAACTACCTGGCTCGGCGAACCGTGCGCTTGGCGACAGCCCTCTTCGCCGGAGCCTTGCGGGCCGGAGCCTTGCGGGCCGGGGCCTTCTTCACCGTGCGCTTGGCAACTGTCTTCTTCGCCGCAGTCTTGCGGGCCGGGGCCCTGCGGGCCGGGGCCTTCTTCACCGTACGCTTGGCAACCGTCTTCTTCGCCGCAGTCTTGCGGGCCGGGGCCTTGCGGGCCGGGGCCTTCTTGACGGTGCGCTTGGCAGCGGTCTTCCTCGCCGCAGTCTTGCGGGCCGGGGCCTTCTTGACGGTGCGCTTGGCAGCGGTCTTCCTCGCCGCAGTCTTGCGGGCCGGGGCCTTCTTCACCGCCTTCTTGGCCGTGGCCTTGCGGGCGACCGTCTTCTTGGCCGGAGCCTTTCGGACCGTCCTCTTGGCTGCTGCCTTCTTTACTGCCATTAGTACTTCCTCCTTAGGGTTCAACGCCGACTTGAACGCCGAACCGGTGGCGAACCGGACACCCTTCGACGCCGGTATCGGTACCACTGCACCTGTCCTCGGATTTCGACCCACACGAGCACCGCGGTCGGCAGGGTTGAATGTCCCGAAACCGATCACCGTTACCTTTCGTCCGGACCGAACCTCGATGACGATCGTTTCGAACAGCGCGTCAACTACGTCTTCGACAACGCGGCGGGCCGACTGCGTCGACTCACTGACTGTTTTGACGAGTTGCGATTTGTTCACGATCACCTCCTCAGCGATACGTAACCACTACTAGCCAAATGGCAATTCTGCGCCAGGTCAAGCGCATTTGCGCGCGACACAGCTCTGTTCGGTGACCTCGCGCGTAGCGATCGACTTCCGACGCGTCGCCGGTTGCGATACGACGTGACAGTTTCGCGCGAACACCATGGACAAGAAACTGTTTGTTTGCAACGATTATTTCCGACGGCTTCTCCATGCCGCCCTCGCGGGTCGATACGTCCGCCATCTCCAACTGACAACAAGTAGGCCGCTGGCCGGATGGATCTCTCTTGACAAATTATTTTTCGTCAACACGCTCACGACACGTCACGACACCGCATCGCGCCGTGTTGCGCGCGTCTGCCGCGGCTGGACACGGTGTGTATCTCGGACATGACGAGCGCGGCTGGTGCCACGTTCCGCCACAACAGTCGGTGATGGTCCTGGGCCCTCCGCGCTCTGGCAAGACGACTTCCTTGATCGTTCCCAATGTCCTGTCCAACAACGGACCGGTGCTCTCCACGTCGACCAAGCCGGATGTGTTGGACGCCACCGTCGGCGCCCGTTCGGCTCTGGGGCAGTGCTACCTCTTCGACCCGACCGCAGCGGTCGGGTCGGGTCGTCCACTTCCTCCGCTTCGGTGGTCGCCGTTGCAGTCGTGCGGCACGTGGTTGGCGTCGCTGTCCATGGCCCGGGCTCTGGTCGAGGTCGGATCGACATCCTCCGGGGGAAGTGTCCAACGCAGTGAGGCATCCCACTGGAACGAGCGGGCGCAGGCCCTGTTGGCGCCGCTCCTGCATGCCGCGGGGCTGGCCGGGGTCGACATGCGCACCGTCCTCACCTGGGTCGACCGTCGCCAAGCACTGCCGGCACAGCAGATCCTGGCCGGAGAGCCCGGAAGTGGCACGGAGCTGGCGCGGAACCTGCTCGACGGGATCGTCGCCACGGACGAACGGGAGCTGAGCGGCATCTGGTCCACCGCCTCGGGCTCGCTGGGCGGATTCCGCTCCGAACAGGCCCTCGATGCCACGGTCGACCCTGACTTCGACCCGATGCGGTTCGTGAACTCCTCGGACACCATCTACATCGCCTCCCCTGCCCACCATCAAGCGCTGGTGTCGCCGATGGTGGTCGGACTGATCGACGACATCCGGCGTGCCACCTACGCACGCGGCGCCGAGCCTGCGCACCGCCGACACGGGCCGGTGCTGGTGGCACTCGACGAGGTCGCCAACATCGCGCCGATCCCGGACCTTCCATCGATGATCAGCGAGGGAGGAGGCCAGGGTCTCGTGACCATGGCCTGCTTTCAGGACCTCTCCCAGGCCAGGTACCGATGGCCGACCCAGGCGGAGGGATTCCCCTCGCTGTTCGGGACCACTGTCGTCCTCCCCGGTATCGGAGACGTGCGAACAGTGGAGGCGCTGTCCGTCCTGGCCGGCGAAGAGGAGATCCCGTCGCGCACGGTCTCCCTCGGTCGCACGCTCACCGGCCACCCCCTGATCGATCTGGCATCCGGCGGGTCGCCCCAGGTCGGTGAGGCGGTCTCGACCCAGTGGCGGCGACGGCTCCCGCCCGATGTGATCGCGCGGGGTGCACCTGGACACGCCCTTGCCTTCGACGAGCGCAATCGCCCGGCGTGGATTCCGCTGACGCCCTCCCATGCCGTCGAACCGTGGTGTTCCCTGCGCGCTCTCGACTTCGTCCCCGACCACCGGCCACCGTCGCTCGACGGTCCGGGCCGCGACGTCGGACCGGACCTCTGGCGCTGAGGCGATGCGGCCGCCCGCTTCAACGAAGGAGATGGTGCGACTCCCGGCCAAGGTCCGGCACGTCCTGCGCCCTCGCTCCGGCGTGTTCGATCCGGCGGTCCACGACCGCGCGACCCGGTCCGTCGGGACCGACGCACTCGGGCGCTCCCATGCGGTCGAACGATGGGCCCGACAGGGCCTCGGGGTGCCTCTCCACCGCTCGGGCAACCGCAGAGGCGTCCCAACGGGGCTCGAAAGGCCGGCCGGCCTGACGCCGCCCGGACCGGTCGGTCGACCCGAGGCGGTCCCGACCGGCACCGGGTGGGCCGGCGGCCTCGGCCATCGAGGTGGCCGCCGACTCGATCATCCGTGCCGTCGCCCCGCGCGGGGACGCGGCTGACACGACGGCGACGAGATCGCGCTGGGCCAGCGACCGGCGCGTGGCGGAGAGCTCGTCGAGTCGGACGTTCACCCGGGCCTCGTCGATCACCGGGCCGGGGCCGGCTCTCGTCCCGTGCCCGACCACGCGGGTCAGGTCGCCGAGGTCGAATCCGAACTCGATTGCCCGCTGCTTCCACTCCGCACGCAACGCGTCGACCGTACGGTCGCGGTCCTTGTCCGGTCGCGTGGCATGGAACGCAGCGCGCCCCCAGGGCCCGGTGCGGGCAGGGGCTCCTCGACGGTGGACGTACTCATCGATGTCCGCCGAGCGTTGGGAGAACAGGTGGCGCAGCCTTCCGTCGACACCGACCACATCGCCCAGTCCGGAGCGATGCACCTCCCACTCGGCACCGAGCCGGTCGGTGATCTCGAACCGGAGGCGAGCGTGGTAGATCCCCTGGCCGGCCCGGAGGTGGGCGTGGACCCGCCGGCTGTCCACGGCTGACCACATCCCGTCCACGCCCTGGGCGACGTTGGCCACCACCAGGTGGGTGTGGAGGTGGGGATCGAGGGCCCGGCTGGTCCGATGTACGAACTCCCCGGCCGCCGCTCCCGTGGAAGCCAGCAGCGTGACCTGGCCACCACGTACCCTGCGCACGCCGATTGCCACCCGCTCCAGATACCCGAGCGCCTCGGCCACGGCCGCACCGTGGGCTGCCCCCACTCCGGCGGCGATCTCCCGCGGAGCGAGGAGGTGGAGCAGGCTCACCGATTTCGGCGCACAGAACGTCAGGTCGTATCCGGCAACGCTCCGGTCACCCCTGCGAGAGCGCAACACCGTGGCCGAGGCCGGGTCGCACCCGCCGAGCAACTCGGCGAAGGCCCCCGCCTCCACCGGTCCCCTCAGCCCGAGCGACGCGGCACCGTTCCCCGACCAGGCGCCGCGCGCCTCGCCGGCGACCAGCGTCCCTTCGGCCCTCCCTGGGACGAGATCGTCGACGTAGTAGCCGTGGCCGCCCTCCCGCACGACATGCACCTTCAGCACTGCTCGTCCACCACGGCCGGAGACCTCCGGGCCCGACGGCGCTGTGTAACTCGACAGACCCACCCGACCGGCACAGAACAGATCTATGCCACGGAACACTGTCACCGAGCTTGCCGAGGAGCTGCCAGACGACGAGGCAGCCGCCGAGTACCTGGAGAAGCTGCGCCGACCCGGTCAACCGCCACGAAGAGAAGAGACCGGTTCGGATCGAGGGCGAGCGCCCCGGTCAGAAGACCGAGAAGACCCCGGTTCCGTGCCTCTACCTACAATCGATCTCCGTACTCCTCCTGCTATTTCGTGCTCTGGTAGCGCCGCAGGATCCGGGTTGCCGCGGCGGCGGCCAACGCCCGGGCCTCGGGTGGATCGATGACCTGCGCATCGGGGCCCAGTCGGAGGAGCAGTCGCTCCAGCCACGCCTCCCCGCCCACGAAGAGCTCCAACTCGATGCGGCCGCCCACCGTCGTCGACTGTCCCGCGGACGGAATCGACTCCACCAGCCAGGCCGACGACGGATCGAGGGAGAGCCGTACCCGTCGGTGGTCGGGCCCGGGGACGAATGCCCCGAACGACACAGGCTGCTCGAGTGGCTCCGGGCCGGCCCCGGTGGGCAGCGAACCACCGGGCGTGCCCTCGACCCCCCGGTCGGCCGGGACCCCGGGGTGGGGGCCGGCGGGCCGATCGGCACCCTCCACCGGTTCGGCAGCGCTGATGCGGTCCACCCGGAACCTGCGCACGTCCCCTGCGGTGGCGCACCAGGCGTCGACGTACCAGTGGCCCTCGGAAGCGAACAACCGCTCGGGCGCGATCGTGCGGTCGGTGACCCGATCGGTGGAGGCCGAGTAGTAGGAGATTGCGAGCCGGCGACCGTCATCGACCGCCGATCGGACCACGGCCAGCAGAGGTGGGGCGTCGAGCTCCACGTCGATCCCTGCACCCCCGAGGGCGCGGTCGAGCTTGGCCAGTGCCCTCGACAGCGCCCCGTCCTCGTCGCTCCCCGGAACGGCCAGCAGGGCGCGTGCCGATGCGGCCAGTGCGAACCCCTCGGGGGGGCTGAGCCGCCGCGGGCGGGCCAGCGCCGTGCCCGGCCGGGTCGACACGGTGGTGTCGGTGACCACGATCTCCATCAGCTGGTCGGGCGTGTACGGGGGCACGCCGCAGCACGCGGCCATCTCCAGTTCGGTGACCAGCGCACCTGGTGTGAGATCGAACCGGGTGGCCACCTCTTCGATCGGCACTTCGCCCTCCTGGGCCAACCAGGCCAAGATGGCCAGCAGCCGTCGCAGGCGGCCTGCGGTGTCCGGGGGCCTGCTCACCATGCCTGCCCACTGCCTTCGGCCACGCATGCGTCCAGACGCTCCACCACGGCGGCCCGCACCGATGCCGGAGCCAGCACCTCGGCATGGTCGAGGAGGTCGAGCACCCAGGAGATCAGGGCATCCTGGTCGGTGACCGACAGCCTCACCACCGCCGCACCGTCCTCGCGATGCTCGACCACGGACTCGGTCCCCAACTCAGAGATCACCCGGCCGGACTCCGCCCCGTCGACCAGCACGTCGACCTCGACCTCGTCCCCCCCACCGAACCGCCACGGGTCGCGGGCGAACTCTGCATCGACATCGAATCCGGCGGGCAGCTGCGAGGACGACGGATCGCCGACCTCCAGCGGACCGTCGAAGCGGTCGACCCGGAAGGTCCTCGCCTCCCCACGGTCGCGGTCGAACCCGACCGCATACCAATGTCCCCGCCGGAACCGGATACCGGCCAGGTCCACGTGGCGTCGTTCCCCCCGATAGTCGAAGGCCACCACCGCGCTCTGACGCAAGGCGTCGAACAGCGCAGGAAGGGCGGGCAGCCCGTCCACCGACGGCAGGTCCACCAGTGGCGCGGCGCCCGTGCCGAGCGGCGACTCCCCGCCGACGCCCAGCTTCATCAGGGCGTCACGGCCGATAGGCTCGCCCAGGTGGACACCGGCGACGGCCAGGTTCAACGCCGCTTGCTCCTCCTCCTCCAGTCCGAGGTCCGGAAGGAAGTAGGAGTCCCGATCGACGCGGTATCCCAGCTGGTCCTCCCCGCCGATCGGAACCACCAGCACGGGGATGCCTTCGTCCCGCAACAACCGCTTGTCGCGCTCGAAGGCCTGTCGCCTGGCGTCGTGGCCCTCGGGGTACCCCGGTACCCGATGGGCGATGTCGCGCAGACTCAGCGGGCGCGGCGTATCGAGGAGGACCAGCAGCAGGTCGGTGACCCTCTCGAGCCGATCGGGGTGTGGCATCGTCATCAATCTAGAGCGCACGCGGCCGGATTCTGAACGTGCACCCCGCAACGCCGCCCTACGCCTGGGATCCTCACCTGGTCACCTGGGCGGTCCTCACCTCCCTGGCGGTGCTGGTGGCGGTGGGCCACCGGCAGCTCCTGGCCCGCAGCGCACGACCGATCCCCTGGGCACGGCGACAGATCGGTGCCTTCGCCGGAGCTCTCGGGGCCTCGGTGGTCGCGCTCACCTGGCCCCTGGCCGATCTGGCCGCCCACTGGTCCCTCACCACCCTGGTCATCCAGCGGCTGATCCTCGTGCTGGCGGTGGCACCGATGCTCCTGTGTGGCCTGCCCTACGACGTCATCCAGTGGCTCACCCGCCCCGCTCCGGTGGACCGACTGCTGATCCGCCTCCAGCGGCCCCCGGTGGCCATCGCCACCGTGACCGTCGTGCTGGTCGGATCGATGACCACCTGGCTGGTGCAGGCCCAGTCGTCCTCCGCCCTCGCCCGGGGCCTCCTCGACATGGCCATGGTCGCCGCCGGCCTGGTGCTCTGGCTGCCGGTGCTCGGCAGGGTTCCGGGCATCCCCCGGTTGAGACCGGTGGTGCAACTCGCGTACCTGGTGGGCCAGGCAGTGATCCCCGCGTTCCTCTCATTCGCCCTCATCCTCTCCGTCCATCCCCTGTACGGGGCGTTCGCCGACTCCCGGGCGGCCATCGGGCTCCGCCCCCTCAACGACCAGCAGATCGCCGGGTTCGTCTCCAAACTCACCATGCTGTTAGTGCTGCTGAGCGTCGGGGGGGTGGCGCTGGCCCGGGCGCCCCTGTCCGACGACGAGTACGGGCAGGAGGAACCGCTGCGGTGGGCGGACGTGGAGCGGCATTTCGAGCGGGCCGACCGCCGCCCCGCCAAGAGGCGATCCACCCCCTCGCCCTCCGGGCAGCCCTTGGCCCAGGAGCCACGGGCCCGCGTTCTCCCGGGTGGTCCTGCTCCGGAGGCCCCCAACGGATCGGATCCCTCGACGCCCTCGCGGCCCCGCCTCGAACCGCCCGACGGCGAACCGCCCGACGGCGATCGACCCCGCTGATGGTCACCAACGGCAGAACCCCACAATGGCCCCGATGCATCCGTAGCATGGGGCGGTGACCCTCGAAGCGCCCGCCGCGCCGATCTTTCGTCGACTGGTGCCCGGAACCATCCGGGCCGGCGTCGAGAAGCTCGGCGGCAGGCCGGCGATGGTGGTCCGCTCGGTGTCCGCCATCCGACGAGGGGCGCTCTCGTTCGAGGACGGGGAGACCATCCGGGTGGCCGCTCGCACCGCCCTGACTCTCCGGATCCCGATCGTGCTGGTGCTGGCCTCCAGCGGTGCCGACGTGTCCGAGGGTGTCGTCTCGTTGCACGGGTGGGGGCAGGCCGCCCGGGCGCTGACCAAGTGCTCGGGCGCGGTGCCCGTCGTCGTGGTGGTGACCGGCCCTGCCATCTCGGGACCGGCATTCCTCCTCGGTCTGGCCGACCTGGTGGTCATGACCAGTGATGCCTTCGCCTTCGTGTCCGGGCCCGCCATGGTCGAGCAGTTCACCGGGGTGCGCATCGGGATCCACCAGCTCGGTGGAACCGCCATGCACGCCCGCTCCAGCGGCCTGTGCACCGTCGAGGCGGCCACCGAGCCGGACGCCCTCGCCCATGTGGACCACCTGTTGGGGCTGCTCCCGGCCAACGCCGACGAGCTGGCTCCCCTGGGCCCGACCGACGATCCGCCCGATCGGGATGCCGGAGAGCTGCGGGACATCATGCCGACCCGGGCCACCAGCTCCTACGACGTGCGCCGGGTGGCTGCTGCCCTGTCGGACGACCATGAGGTGACCGAGCTGTGGACCAGGTGGTCGCCGCAGCTGGTGACCGCGCTCGGGCGTATCGCCGGCCGGACCGTGGGCTTCGTGGCCAATCAGCCCCAGGCCCTGGCCGGGACGCTGGACATCGCCGCATCGCAGAAGGGCGCCCGCTTCGTCCGTTTCTGCGATGCCTTCAACCTGCCGCTGGTGACGCTGGTGGACACCCCGGGGTTCCTGCCGGGCAAGGACCTCGAGTGGAGGGGGATGATCCGCCACGGAGCCGAGCTGGCCTTCGCCTATGCCGAGGCCACCGTGCCCCGGGTGTGCGTGATCCTGCGCAAGGCCTTCGGAGGGGCCTACATCGTGATGGACTCCAAGGGGCTGGGCAACGACCTCTGCTTCGCATGGCCGGGGGCCGAGATCGCCGTCATGGGGGCAGAGGGAGCGGTGCAGATCCTCCACCGCACGGCCGGCCGCGAGGAGCGTGAGACCCTGCAGGCCGAGTACTCCGAGCGCTTCCTCACCCCGTGGCAGGCCGCGGAGCGGGGCTTCGTCGACGCGGTGATCGACCCCGGGGACACCCGTGCCGTGGTGGCCGACGCATTGGCAGTGCTGGAGACGACGAGGGAGACGCTGCCCGGGCGCAAGCACACCGTGGGGCCGCTGTAGGACGCCGATGTCGATGGCCGGGCCGGAGCACGCCGTGCCGGGCCGCCAGGATCACTCTGCGACAGGGCTACCTCTGCAGAGCGGGCTCCACGTGCCGGGTCGGCCACCGTGGCTCGACTTCCAGACCGGGGGACGTGGGCTCGGGAGGGGCTTCCGCCGGCGACCCGACCGCTTCGGACACATCGCTGGGGTAGCCGAGGGCCAGGACTGCAGCCAGGCCGGCCACGACGGGCACCCACCACACCCATGGATTCAGATGGTGATAGGCGAAGACGGTGATTTCGATGGCAATCACCGCTGCCGCCCAGAAGCGCTTGGCACCCTGGCGGGCAGCCAGCACCAGCCCGAGGAACAACGGCGGAGCGATGTAGTACGGGGTCATGACCGCCTCGAAGAAGCATCGCGAGGCGAGAATCACCGCCACCAACCACAAGAGCCGCACCGCGTGCTGCGGCCGCCGCCACACGTAAAGGCCGAGCAGGAGCGCCACGGCGACGTCGATCAAGCGTCCCGGTCCACCGGCCACTTCGACCACGGGGTGGACCGTAGAGGTCACCACGGTGAACGCCGGCACTCCGCGGCCAGACAGGCGGATTACCTGTCGGATCGTCTGCATTCCCCCGGAGGTGACCTTCGGCGCCAGCGCCATCCACGGGGTCGGGTGGTTCACCGATGGCGGGGTCGGCTGCGTTACCAGCTGGCGATAGGTGCCCGCCGCGTTGCCGACGAATGCCACTCCCACCAGTACGACCGAGAGTGCCGCCGACCGCACGGCGAGCAGCAGCCGCCGGCCGGGGGGCGCCGCCCCGATGAACAGCGGAAGAGTCAGTGCCACCAGGGGCTGGATGACGATCCCGCATCCGAGCAACCATCCGCACCCCGACCACCTCCGATCGAGAAGTGCCACCATGGCGTACATGGTGAACGTCATCGCCAAAGCGTCTTCGGCATGTCCCCAGATCGCTGCCGTCGGCCAGGCGATGATCGCGACAAGGAAGCAGAGAGAGATCCTGCGGCCGTTGCCCACCTGCAGCCGCTCAGCCAATGCATCGGCGGCGAAGACCACGGTGGAGGCCAACAGGAGCTCGACGGGCTGCAGGATCAGCGCCACGGTCGGGTGCGCCACGAGGGCCGCCGCCTCCGTCAGGTGCAGGGAGTCTCCGAGCATGGCCACCGGCGCCAGGATGACCGGAACCCCCGGGAACGCGACGACCCCGTTTGCGGGGAGGTAGATCCCACCGAGAAAGCCCAACGCCACGGAGTGCGCCCCGCGGAAGATTCCCCACAGGTCCGTTCCCGTGTCCCACAAGCCGACGTGATGGACCAGTGGGTCCCAGCCGAGCATGAACAAGATGCCGATTCCCACCATGAGCACCATGGTGGCCAGCGGCCACTTCCGGCGAGCCAGGCTGGCGGCAAGTGACGTCCGCGACGCACCCGCAGCCCCTTGGATCAGATGGTCTTCCGCGCGCGGATCGTGGTCCGCTCCGCTCGGGGCCACCGTTGTCTGTGTCGAGGCCACTCCCTATCATCGTTACCCGGAGGCGGCATCTTGAGAACTCACCCCCGGTTCACCGGCGCCCCTGTCCCACCGCACTACCAGCACGCGGGAGGACTGCTCGACTCCGACCGGCGACGCCTGGCCGAAAACGACAGTGTCCCCTCCCATCCGGGAGGGGACACTGTCACTGCGGTACTCAGGCAGTCCGACAAGCGAACTGTCCGGCGGACAACTCCAGAATCAGAGTTGCGGGAACGCCGTGTTGCTGATGGTGTAGAACGATCCAACACCGGCCACAGGTGCAAACGGGTTGCAGTCGGCTGTCGTGGCATCGTTCTTGACCTCGGCATACCATGTGCCAGCCGTGTCCGGCCAAGTGACCGACACGGCACTACCGGTCACCGCGGTGGTCTTGTAGGTGGCGGCACTGGTCCCCGTAGCATTCCAGGGAGCCGTGGTCGAGGTTGAGCCCGACGTGTTGTCGATCTCATACCAGCAGTTCTTCGAGGACGAGTAGCTGGCCAGGGCGACGGCGTCGCTGGTCGACGAAATCGCGATGGCGACCGTACCCGAGGCGGTCGAAGAGCCTGTCGCCCCGGCCACCGTGGCGAGCACGAAGCTCAGGCTGGGCTCCGCAGATGACAGCGTCGCGGCATTGATCCCGCTGTAGCTCTGGCTGTTGGTCTGGTAGGCCGCCTTGGCATTCACAATGGCCGTGTTCAGGTTGGACTGCGCGGCACGGTCGTTCGCCGACTTCGTCACCCCAAGGAACGTCGGGATGGCGATGGCAAGCAGAATGGCCATGATCAACAGAACGACCATGAGCTCGATGAGGGTGAAACCGGCATCTTCACCGATTTCCCCCGCAGCGTCACGCCTGTCATTCAGGCGCTGAATCGCGGATGAAAACATTTCCTGCCTCCTCATGAGTATTGATGCATCAATGTACGGATACCGGACTGGTATCCGGTGTTGCTATCGTCCCGACGACGGCGTGACTTTAGGGTTTGTTGGTGATTCCCTTCACGTCACGATTCATCATTGGGGCGCCTGGAAGGACAGCGCCGACGCCCAGACCTCGGGCGTTCATCGCAGGCGCAGTATCCGGGGGGAGAAAGGCACGCGCTCCCGTTGGCCAGTGCCCACGGTCGGCAGGCGCGTAGACAGAGCGCGCTCCAATGCCTATTTGATCGCGCGAACTCAATTCGCTACGAAACATGCCGGCTGCCCCCGTCATTTCACCGGCTCCGCATATTGCAGAGCCATTCATGCCCAATTAGTAAGATACCAGTGGATCGCGACATTGCGCAATGGGTGCCATGCGCTCTCAGAATCGGTTGCATCTGGGACCCGATCCTGAGCTTCGCCTCGCCGATGACAGCCTAAATAGGCAGGGTCGTTCGCCCGCTCACATGAGTCGCAGGTCAGTTGTGGATGAGGGTGATGTAGCTGAACATCGGCAGGTACAACGAGATGACCATTGCGCCGACGCCGATCCCCATCACCACCGTCAACAGGGGCTCGAGCAGGGCGGTGAGGTTGTTGACCGTCACCTCGACCTCCTGATCGTAGAACTCGCCCACCTTCTTCAGCATGCCGTCCAGCGCACCGGTCTGCTCGCCGACCTCGACCATCTGCACCACCAGGGTGGGGATGACATCCTCGTGCTCACGGAGGGGGTCGGCGAGCGGCCTGCCCTCTCGCACGCCGTTCTTCGCCTCGCGGAGCACGTCACCCACGGTGACGTTGCCGGCGGTTTCGGCACAGATGTCCAACGACTCGAGAATCGGGACGCCGGAGCTGATCAAAGAGGACAGCGTGCCGGTCACCCGGGCCAGCGCCACTTTGTGGAACAGTGGACCGAAGACGGGCGGCTTCAGCATCCACCGGTCCCACCTCCGCCGTCCGTCCTCGGTGGCGATCCACTTCCTCAGCCCGATGACGGCTCCGATGACGACCGCGATGATGACCACTATCCAGATGCTGGTCATGATCTTCGAGATCGTGATCAGGATGCGCGTGGGAAGCGGGAGCTTCCCCCCCAGCGACGCGAAGAGGTTCTGGAACACCGGAACGATGAAGACGATCATGGCGGTGAAGATGATCACCATGACGCTCAACACGACGGTCGGATAGGTCATTGCCGATCGGATGGTGCGGTTGAGCTGGGCCTGCTTCTCGATGGTATCGGCCAGGCTCCCGAGGACTTCGTCGAGGTTACCGCCGACTTCTCCGGCCTGGACGAGTGTGCAGAACAGCTCCGAGAATGCCTTGGGATGCTTGGCACAGGCCGCCGACAACGAGGATCCGTGTTCGAGGTCGAGTCGGACTTCACCGAGGATCCGTGCGAACGCCGGGTTCTCCACCTGGGACGCGAGGATGCCCAGCGACCGGACCACCGAAAGACCGGAGTCGACCATGGTGGCGAGCTGGCGGGTCACCACGGCAACCTCGCGTAGCTTGATGCGATCGGACAGCCCGGGGATCTTGATCTCGGTCTTCAGGTTGACGGCCGACTTGGGTGTGACCGAGATGGGCATGTAGCCCATCTCGCGAAGTCGCCGAACGACAAGCGCCATGCTGTCGCCATCGAGCTGTCCCTCGACCAGGCCGCCGGCCTTGTCCCGGACCTTGTATTCGAATGTCAGTGCCACAACGCCCCGCTTCGTCTGTCGATGAAATGGATGGGATCAATCACGAGTTGAGGTGGTTCCGTAGGTCTTCCTCGTTCGAGGAACGGTCGTAGGCGATGCTCTCCGAGATCAGACCGTCCTTCACCAGCTTCGCCAATCCCTGGTCCATGGTCTGCATGCCGAAGGACGCGCCGACCTGCATCACCGAGTAGATCTGATGCGTCTTCGCCTGGCGGATCAGGTTCCGGATGGCGGAGGTGCACATGAGCACCTCCGCACAGGGGATCCGTCCCGTGCCCTCGCTGTTGACCACCAACTGCTGGGTGACCACGCCCTCGAGCGTTGAGGCCAGCATCACCCTGATCTGCTCCTGCTGGGTGGTGGGGAAGACGTCGATCACCCGGTCGACGGTCTGGGGCGCATCCTGGGTGTGCAGGGTCGCAAACACCAGGTGGCCGGTTTCTGCCGCGGTCAACGCCATCGAAATGGTCTCGAGGTCACGCAGCTCGCCCACCAGGATGACGTCAGGGTCCTGGCGGAGCACCCGCCGCAGTGCCTCGGAAAACGACTTGGTGTCCTCGCCGACCTCCCGTTGGGTGATGATCGAGCGCTTGTGATCGTGCAGGAACTCGATCGGGTCTTCCACCGTGACGATGTGCAGCGGCTTGGTCCGGTTGATGATGTCGACCAATGATGCCAGCGTGGTCGACTTTCCCGAGCCAGTCGGACCGGTGACAAGCACCAGGCCGCGCCGAAGCTCGGTGAACGCCTTGATCGAATCGGGAAGGCCGAGCGTGTCGAACTCCGGCATCTCATGGGGAATCGGCCGGAGGGCAGCAGCCACCGTCCCTCGCTGCAGGGAGACATTGACGCGGAATCTGCCGACGCCGGCGATGGAGTGCGAGGTGTCGAGTTCGTGCTCTTCCTCGAAGCGCTCACGCTGAGAGGCCGGGAGGATTCCGAAGACCATGTTCCGGATGGTCTCGTTGTCGAGCACGGGGCAGCCTTCGACCTGGCGCATGGCGCCATGCAACCGGATGGAACCGGGCATCGCTGCCGTCAGATGGAGGTCCGATGCCCCGACGGACACCGCGTAGCGCAGCAGGTCGTCGATGTGCAGGGGTACGTCCCCACGTGTGGCCGTGGCCGGAATGCCCTCCTCGAGCAGTTGCTCACGGGTCGGAGCACTGCTTTCGCTGCGCGAATCGCTGTTGGGATCGACCAATGGCGATGCGGGGATCGGCCCGGGTGGGCGCCCAGCCGAGCCGTCGTCGGCCTCCAGGTACCACGCAATGAGCACCGGGTCCGCCAGCACGGGACTGACGCGGTGACCGATCCTCGACGCCAGCGTCTCCACATCCTGCGGGGAAGGCGGCTCGCCGAAAGCGACGGCCAGCACGCCGCCATCGAGCTGGAGCGCGACGGCCCCGTACTCATGTGCCACCGCTGAGGGCATCGCCGCAATGGCATCCGGGCTCGGCGTCATGGCCGCCAGGTCGATGGCCGGCAACTGGGCCATGCGGGCCAGGGAACCGACCACGACCCCCGGAATGGCGAGTCTCCTGCGGATCAACAACGACGCCAGGTTCTGCCCTGTGGCACGCGCTTCGGCCACCAATGGGGCCAGGTTGGCCTCGGTGTCGTACCCGTCCTGCACAAGGGACTGGGCCAGGCGCGTCGACCACTCGATGCGTTCTTCTGCGGTCACCGGGCTCATGCGACCACCCGGAGGACTTCTTCGAGGGTGGTTTCTCCCTCGATTGCCTTGCGGAGCCCGCTCTGACGGAGGGTCATCATCCCCTGGGTCACCGCGAGCCTATGGATATCGTCCACCGATCCTCCTTCGATTATCGAGCGCTCGATCTCTTCGGTCATCGGCATCAGCTCGGCCAGCGCCTTGCGACCCCGGTACCCGGTGTTGGCGCACGCAGAGCACCCGACGGCGCGGTACACCTTGGACATTCCTCCGACGGCCTCCACCTCTGCGAGTGACCAACCTGCTGCTGCGATGTCGACCTCGGTCGGCTCGTAGGCCTCTTTGCAGTGCAGGCACAGCCGTCGGGCCAGCCGTTGGGCCAGCACACCCGACAGCGATGATGTCACCAGAAACGGCTCGAGCCCCATCTCGATCAGCCGCATCGGAGTGGCGGCAGCGCTGTTGGTGTGCAGGGTGGCAAGCACCATGTGACCGGTCAGTGCCGCCTCGATGGCAATGACCGCGGTCTCCTTGTCGCGGATCTCCCCCACCAGGACGATGTCCGGGTCCGAACGGAGGATCGACCTCAGGGCCGACGCAAAAGTGAGGCCGGCCTTCACATTGAGCTGCACCTGGTTGACACCCTTCAGCTGTAGCTCGACCGGGTCCTCGACGGTGATGATGTTCTTCGCCGGTGTGTTGAGGGCGGTCAGCGTGGTGTACAGAGTGGTGGACTTGCCCGACCCGGTGGGCCCTGTGACCAGAATGGTCCCGTACGGCTTGGTGTAGATGCCCTCGTAGGTCTTCAGGAGATCCTCGTCGAAGCCGAGATCGGCAAAGCCGAGCACGACGCTCGACTTGTCGAGCACCCGCATCACGACCTTCTCGCCGTGGATGGTCGGGAGGGTGGCCATACGAAGGTCGATGCCCTTGCTCCCCACATTGAGCGAGATGCGTCCGTCCTGGGGTATGCGGTGTTCGGCCACGTTCAGGTCGGCCATCACCTTCAGCCGGGTGGTCACCGCAGCGGAGATCGACCGCGGCGCGGCCGAGACGTCATGCAGCACCCCGTCGATCCGATAACGGATCCGGAGATCGGTGTCCGTCGGCTCGACGTGTATGTCCGACGCGCGCTCGTTCAGCGCCTGCAGGATGAGCAGGTTGACGTACCGGACGATCGGAGCTTCTTCGGTGACTGCCTGGATATCGTCAACGCCGGGCTCCTGGTTGGTGCCGTCGAAGCCGAGCGAAGCCTCCATGGCCATGTCGGCCGCGTCGCCGCCGCTGTTGAACACCCGCCCGATGTAGGCGCTGATCTGCGTGCGCGTGGCGACGACGACGACGAAGGGACGCCCGATGATGGTGCGGAGATCGTCCATGGCGAAGACATCGGTGGGATTCGATGCAGCCACGACAGGGGTCCCGTTTTCGTTGCCGATGACCACCACGTTGTGATATCGGGCGGTGGCCTCGGGAATGGTCCCGGCCTCGGCAAAATCGATTCCGACGGTGTCGAGGTCGACGAAGTCGAGTCCCATCTCCTGGGCCATTCCCCACATGAGGTCGGCCTCGGTGACCAGTTTCCGGGCGGTGAGGATACGCGCAACGCTCTGGCCCGACTCGCGATGCTCCTCGAGCACCGTCTCCATTTCCTCGAGTGAGACTCTGTCGCCGTCCACCAGGGACTTTGCTAACGGTGGGAACGGTGCCGTGGCCGTCGCTCCCTCTTCCCCGGCGACGTCGTCGTTCTGCTCGTCGCTGTGCTGTTCCTGGTAGGTCGCCACCGCTTCGGCCACCAGATCCGCCGCCAATGTCGTCGAGTCCGTACTCGGCTGCACGTCACTCGGCTGCACGTCACCTCCATGCACCGACAGGGCCAGCTCGACCAACTCGTCGGCCGTGAAGTCCCTTCCGTCGCCCACATGTGCATCGTCACCGATCACGTCAGGTTCGGCGCCGGGAAGTTCGCTCGTGGTCGGTTCGAGGCTCGCCACTGCGTCGCTCAGCACCTCCAGAGGGGCGACCTGCTCCAGCGGGCCGGAGGTACCGACGGCCGGCCCATCATCCGTGGGCTCGGCGAACGGGACGAGAGCTCCGAACGGACCGTCCGAGGCACCGGCCTCCCCTTCGTGGCCGGCATCGTCTCCTTCCGCCAGCCCATTGTCTACGTCCACCAGCCCATCGACCGCATCATCGAACTGCGGTATCACGGCGAAGTCCTGCCAGTCCCGTGCGTCGGGCGACTCAACGGCCTCATCCGGGCTCGTTTCGGCACGTGCCTTGCGGTCGGCCTTCTTTCCTCTGCGCCCGTGGCCGCTGGCGGACCGATCGGCCGCCGGCGCCTCTTCTGCGTACCCGTTGCCGCCGGGCTCATCGGCCGCCGGCCCCTCTTCTGCGTACCCGTTGCCGTTGACGGACTCATCGGCCACCGTCGCCTCTTCTGCGTACGCGCTGCCGTTGGCGGACCGATCGACCGCCGGCGCCTCTTCTGCGTACTCGTTGCCACCGGACTCATCAGGGGATGAGAACAAAGGCGCGTCGTCAGTGGATACCTCCGGCCACAGGCTTTCGACGACGGGCCCGGCGATTCCCGCATCGGCCTGCTCGGAAGTCGGGGTAGGTAGGGAGTCATCCCGTCCATCATCGGGCGCCCCATCCTCGGTCTCGGCCCCGAACAGCCGGTCCAGGCGGTGACCGATCTGCTCCGGCACGGCCACCACGGAGATGAAGTCACGCCCGATCGAGGCTCGGACCGAATCCTGGGCATACAGATCGTCAGGGTCGGAGGTGGCGATGACAGGAGTGCCGAACTTGCGCTTGACGGCCACCACATGGTGCCGCCGTGCCACCTGGGCGGGGAGGATCTCACCCGCGGCGGGATCGACCCCGTAGGTATCGAGATCCACGAACTCGAGGTCGTGCTCGCTCGCCATGCTCCGGATGGCATCGACGTCGCTCATGACGTCATCATCGGCAGACTTGCCGCCGACATTGAACCCGAATCGAGTTGTTCTGCCCGCCGAGGGCCGATGCCTGCGACAGCCACTGCACCGGCCCCTTCCATCCTTGCCCCAAGTGCCATGCGAGGGAGCGCCGGGGTTGCCGACCACGCCCTTACTCCAAGTGTCCCACCGGGACGGTGTTTAACTCAACCGTCCGGCCGCACGAGTGGGCATCCACGCGGGTGGCCGGCGCGGTGGCTCGGGAGATTCGGCGCTGCGGACGAGCGCTTCGCCAGGGCGCGTGGCCAGATACTCCCTGGTCAAGACGGTTCTTCCGCGGTCCACACCAGCGACGGCCCGCCCGCCGGCACTCCGGGGCCGTCCGTGGGCTGTTGAATGGGCGACATGAGTCCTGACGGCTTCCCGCTGCTGGCGGAGGCGATTCCCCTGGCCGGAGTGGTGGGGTTGTTCGTCGGATCGTTCTTGAACGTCGTGATCTACCGGGCTCCGCTGGGCCTCTCCGTTGCCGCTCCCCGCTCGTTCTGCCCCACCTGCGAGCGCCAATTGAAGTGGTGGGAGAACGTGCCGGTCGTTTCGTGGGCGCTCCTTCGGGGCCGGTGCCGGACCTGCCGCCAGCCGATCTCGGCGCGCTATCCGTTGGTGGAACTGGCCACTGGAACCGTCTTCTCCCTGGTCACTTGGGGTTGGCACGGAACGCTCGTCTCCGCCGGCTACTGCGCGCTGGCCGCCGGGATGATCGCTGTCGGACTGATCGAGTATGGCGGACAACGCGCCCCCCTCTCCGTCGCGGCTGTCGCCACCGGTTTGGGGCAGGCCGTCATTCTCATCGGGGCCGGTTGGCCCCACCACTGGAGGATCGTGACCGGTTCCCTGATCGGAACCGTTGTGGCCGTGATTGCCTATGGCGCACTTCGCTCGAGGGATCCCCAGACCGTGGATCCCCGTGGGCACGGTCGCAGTGCGCTCCTGCTTGCCGGGTGCTGGGCCGGTGGCCTGGGCCTCGTCCCCACCGCGGTCGGCGCAGGTGCCTGGATCGCCGTCTTCTTCCTCTGCATGGTGGGCACCTGGCTCTCGACCCGTCAGAGGTCCGGAGCAGGCGCGCCAGCGGTGGGTGGGGGGCGGAATCCCCATCCGGTACTGGCCACTCCGCTGGTGTCGGCGCTCGCAGCGGCCATGGCAGTGTCCCTCATTGCGGGGCGGTGACGAACCTACGATGGCCTGATGAGCATCGTCGACCCTCACGGTTCTCACGCGGTCCCCCCACCGTCCGAGTCCTCCGACTCCTCCCCGCGCACCCAGGCTCTGGAACCTCACCGGGTAGTGGTGGTGGACGACCATGAGCTGCTCCGCACGGGAACACGGCGCATTCTCGAGGAGACCTCCGGATTCACGGTGGTCGGCGAGGCCGAAGACGGCGAAGCAGCCCTCAGGGTGATCGCCGACACCGAGCCTGACGTCGTGTTGGTCGACATCCGACTGCCGACCATCAACGGCATCGATCTGGCACGCCAGATCGTGGCGGAGCGCCCGTCGATGACCGTATTGATCCTGAGTGCCTACGACGACGAGCACTACGTCAGGGAATCACTTGCCGCCGGTGTTTCCGGCTACCTCCTGAAGACCATGCCCAGCGATGAGCTGGTCCGCTCCATCAGGGATGCCTGTGATGGCACCGGCCTGACGGGCTCGCCGGCTGCCTGGCGCGGCGAGAAGGCAGCTGAGTCGGTGTCGAGCGACGACTCTCCCCGACTGACTGCGAGGGAGCAGGAGGTCGTGCGACTGGTCGCCAGAGGCATGTCCAACAAGGCCATCGCCCACCAGCTCGGGATCAGCCCCCGAACGGTCGAAGGCCACCTCAATCACGTGTTCGACAAGCTCGGAACGACGTCGCGGACCGAACTGGTCCACTTCGCACTGGCCAACAGCCTGTTCGCCAGGGAGCAGCCAGACGGTCCCGGCGCAGCTCAATGATCGGGCCGGACCCATCGGGAGGTCAGCACTCCGTCACCGACTCCGTCCCGGCCGCAGCCGCAGCCGCAGCCGCAGCCGCAGCCGACGGTGCCTCTTTACGAAGTGGTGACGCTGTCCAGAGCGAGATTGCTGCTCCGGGGGGACAAGTCGACCAGACCGCCACCAGGGCCGGCCCGTGGGCGAATTCGCGGTTCTGGGTCCTCCAACTCGTCGTCCTGGCGCTCTACCTCATACGTCTCGCCGTCACGGTGGCCTTTCACCTTGACATCACGTCGCTTGCCGTCGAGTTCTCGACGATGGCCCTCTTCCTCGTTCCGGTGGTCTATGCCGCTCTCAACTACGGGCTCCAAGGCTCGATCATCACCGCGGGTTGGGTCACCTTGCTGGCTATTCCCCGGTTCGTCTCCGCCTCCGGTGCCCACGACTATGTCGCAGCGTGGGCCGAGCTGATGCAGATCGTCCTCCTCGACACCCTGGCCTACCTGATCGGTCAGCGGGTGACTGCCGAACGCGAGGCCCGGCTGCTCGCCGAATCCGCCCGAGAGGCCCATCTCAGCGCCGAGGCCCTCTATCGCGACCTTTTCGATTCGAATCAGGCGCCGATCCTGATCATTGACGGGAACGGATGTGTGGCGGAGGCCAACGCCTCCGCAGAGCGGGCATTCGGTGCGGCGGTCCCTGCGAACCGAACGATCGGCGCCGGAGACCGATCGCCATCCGACGCCGTCCGCTTGGTTGACCTGATCGGCCCGCAGGCCGCAGCCTACGTCCTCGCTCGACTGCTCTCCGCGCCGACACCCTCTGCCCACGGACACGAGGACGATCTCCCCGAGGACGAGAGGGTCGAGCCGGTTCCGTTCGAGGTGGATGGCCGATCGGTGCTCTTTCGCCCGACTGCCACCACGCTCGGCGGGTCGGACGCCGATCGACGGATGCAGGTGGTCTTCGAAGACGTCACCGCGGAAACCCGCCGCCACGACCTGATGGAGGCGTACGCCGCGCGCGTCGTCCTGGGCCAGGAGGAGGAACGGCGTCATATCGCACAGGAGCTCCATGACGGACCTCTGCAGACCCTCATCCACCTCTGTCGGCAGATCGACTCCGTCGAGGCAGCAGCGGCCGAAGGGCGTCAAGGCGCGCTCGCACTCTCCGACCTCCGCGTCATCGTCGAGGACTCGGTCGCAGAGCTGCGCTCGATAGCACGTGGCCTGCGACCGAGCATCCTCGACGACCTCGGCCTAATGGCGTCGATCAACCAGCTGCTCACCGAGGCTGCAGAGCGCGAGCAGTTCGAGAGCGCGTTCGCCGTCACCGGATCGGCTCGGAGGCTGTCCCCGACCGTCGAGTTGGCCATCTTCCGCATCGCCCAGGAAGCCCTGTCCAATGTCGAACGACATGCCGCAGCCGAACGGGTGGCCATTGACTTGCAGTTCGAGTCAGGAGGGCTGAGGCTGTCGGTGAAGGACGACGGCGTGGGTTTCGACACATCGAACCATTCCGCAGGGGGTTCAGGTCAAGGCCTCGGCTTGTCCGGAATGAACGAGCGTGCCCACCTAATCGGCTCGCGTCTGGTCGTCCACTCAGGAGAAGGAACAGGCACCACCGTTGAGATATGGGTTCCAGCAACGGTTCTCGATCGCACCTGAGCCTCTTTCCCACGGATCCACGTGGGCATATCGCCTCCAGCCGCAGGATTCCGCACAGAACCACACCGGACGACCTTCACCCGCTGCTGGCAACTGTCACCCAACCGACATCAAACCGCACTTTGGGTCTCGCCAATTCGTGGGATACTGGTGACGTGGATGAAATCGTGATCGAGTCATGTCACAGCACGTGGGTAATCGACATGCAGAATTCCCGTTTCCGGCGCATCGTCAAGGGCTCGAACCACCGTACGAGTCCCGCGTCGACCGAATGGCAACCCTGCTATGGCGTCGAGATCGACCCGTTGTCCGAGTCGTTCGTCGTGCTGCTCAATCCCGAGGGCACTCGGCTGCTCCGGAGTTGGCGCCATGTCGAGCACTGCGCCCAGTGCGGTGGCGAGGCGACGTCGGAACTCTCGCTCAGGGACCTTCGCTCAGCCGTGCGCGGCTGAGCTCCGCACCCTCGGCGCCGGTGGGTGCGCAAGGGTGCGGTGATGCAGATGAGGGTGGCCGCTCCGTTCGACATGTCCTGCTCCCGATCCGTGGCTGCTCCCGGTCCCACCCGGACCGGTCGAGAGGCCGGGCTGTCTCGTCACCCAAGCGCCTCATCCCCTTGACTCCCTTCCATCTCCACGACCAGGAAATTCGATCGGCGATGCCCTGGAAGCACCGGTGCCTCGCGGGCATCGGGACGGCGATGCCATCTGCCGGCAGCACCGACGTGCCCGACAGAGGACCGTGGATCCACCGGACCACGTGGGATCAAGACCCGGGCCCACTGCCTCATCTGCCAACTCACCAAGTTCGCGAGAGAGGTTCCCACGAGATCGATGAGTGAAGACCACACCTACGACGCTGACGCCCTCGACGAGGACTCTGTCGGCCGCGTAGGCAAGGTCGAAGCCGGTTCACCGGCGCCCACCCCCGGCCCGCCTCCTCCTGCGCCGCCTCCTCCCCATCGGCGAAGGTGGCTGCCGACTTCGCCGAGAACGCGGCGATGGTCAAGGACATACTCTCCTTCGATTCCGGCGGCGAATCCGGTCCGACAGCCACGGGCGTCCGCGGAGAGGCCACCGCCGCCGCCCCTCCGGCCATCAGCGAGGTGACCGATCCATCGGGCAGCACGTCAGACGTCCCGATCTCCCCCTATCTCTTCCCTTCGAGGCCGACTCGACCGAAGAAGAGAAGCCGGCGCCCGAAATAGCCCTTTGCTCCCACTGCTTCGCACTGCCACGTTCGGAGCCAGGCCCGGCCTCCCGTAGCGGCGCGGGCGGCACCATTCAGGCCAGCGGATCCCGCTTCCACACGCCCGAACTCCCACCGGCCTTCTCCCACAGCATGAGTTGGCCGATGCTCATGGTCCTGTCGGCCGTCTTGCACATGTCATAGACGGTCAGCGCGGCAATGGCGCATGCGGTCATCGCCTCCATCTCGACCCCGGTCCGATCCACCGTCTCGACCTTTGCCTCCACTTCGACGTAGTCGTCACCGATGGTGAAATCGACGTGCACGCTCCCAACCAGGAGGGGGTGGCACATCGGAACCAGGTCGGCCGTTCGCTTGGCGGCCTGGATCCCCGCCACCCGGGCGGCGGCCAGGACGTCGCCCTTGGTGATGGCGTTGTTCGCCACGTTCGCCGTCGTCTCCGGCTTCATGGCCACCCTGCATCGGGCCAAGGCTCTCCGGTGGGTGGCCTCCTTCGGCGAAACATCGACCATACGGGTGCCTCCGAACGGGTCGAGATGGCTCAGGCTACGTTCGCTCACAGGGCATTCCCGTTGATCACGGTCCCCAGTGTACGGGACGCCGGCGGACCAGGACGGTATTGGCACTCTCTCAAGTAGACTGCCAGATCGACGCGGCTCAGGCACCGGAAGGAACACCTCGCTTGCCAACCTACGAATACCACTGCGATGACTGCGACCGGAACTTCGATGTTGTGCAGTCCTTCCACGACGATCCGCTGACCACCTGTCCCACCTGCGGCGCACCCGTGCGAAAGGTGTTCGGCAACGTGGGGATCGTCTTCAAGGGCAGCGGCTTCTACAAGACGGACAGCCGGGCCGGCGGCGCGAGCAAAGTCCCTTCGGGTGGTGCTGACGCCTCGCCGGCATCGACAGGGGAATCGAGCGGGACCGAGTCCGATACGGGCAGCTCCACGCCTTCCCCTTCGGGCGACGGTTCGTCGTCTTCCCCGAAGGGACCGTCGGCTCCGGCAGCCACGCCTCCTTCACCGTCGAAGTCGAACAACATGAGTCCGCCGAGCCCAGTGAAGAAGGCGCCTACTCCGTAGCCGCGCTCGGAGGAGCAACTGCGTGGCCGACCACGGTCTGGGCTTCCCGTCGTCGGGAGGACCTGCTCGGTTGCCGAGGGCTCCGGAATGTATCCTCGCCAAAGCGCGACCACTCCCCGTAGGATGTCTGTCGTGGACAAAGCGGATCTCGATCGTTTGTTGGTACAGCTGGCCGAACTCGACGGTTCGGACCTGCACATCAAGGCCGGTGCGCCTCCGCGCATGCGAGTGGCCGGTGCACTGCGGACGCTCGAGGACGAACCGACGTTCACCGCCGACGAAACCGAGCAGATCGCCGAGTCGATCATGCTGCCGGACGTCATCAACACCTTCCACGAGCGCCATGAGGTCGACTTCGCCTACAGCCTGGCCAGCACGGGCCGCTTCCGGGTCAATGCGTACTACCAGCGGGGCTCGGTGGCCCTGGCCATGCGCCGGGTCCGGCCCAATGCAGCCACCGTCGAAGAGCTCGGACTGCCCAAAGTGGTCGACCGCCTGGCCGAGGAGATGCGCGGCCTGGTGCTGGTGACCGGGCCCACCGGCTCGGGGAAGACGACCACCCTGGCCGCCATGGTCGACCACATCAACCACATCCGATCGTGTCACGTGGTCACCATCGAGGATCCGGTGGAGTACCTCCACACCGACGACCTGGCCGCGATCGACCAGCGCGAGGTCGGCTTCGACACCGACTCCTTCTCCTCCGCCATGCGTGTGGTCCTGCGGCAGGACCCGGACGTGATCCTGGTCGGCGAGATGCGGGACGTGGAGACCGTGTCCGCTGCACTCATGGCCGCCGAAACCGGTCACCTCGTCTTCTCGACGCTCCACACCCTCAACGCCACCGAGACGATCAACCGCATCGTGGACTTCTTCCCCCCCCACCAGCAAACCCAGATTAGGGTGAGCCTGGCCGGATCACTCAAGGGCATCATCTGCCAGCGCCTCATCCCCACGGCGGACGGCAAGAACCGGGTGCCGGCTCTCGAACTGTTGGTGGTCAACGGCAGAATCCAACAGTCGATCGTCGATCCGCTCCAGACCTCCGACATCGAGGGCATCGTCGCCGACGGCGAGTACTACGGGATGATGACGTTCGATCAGTCGCTCGTCGATCTGATCTCCCATGGGTCCATCACCCTGGAAGAAGGCATGAACACAGCAACCAATCCCCATGACCTCAAGGTGATGCTCGAGCGCAAGGGAATCCTGCAGACCGGTCACCTCGCTGCCACCCTCCGCTGATCCGCTGATCCGGGCCGGCATGACCCGGGCCTGAAGAAGCTGACGGCCCGGCAGCCTGCCCGATGAGGGGAACGATGCGCCCCGGTGCCGAATCATCGGCCGGGGGCCTGCCCCCGACGGCTTTGTTGCCTGTCACTCGTCTCCCCCGAACACTTGTCGGGGAGGACCTCAAGGAATGACCGGTTCGGTCCGATAGATCTTCGTACACACTGGTGCAGTGTCAGGTGGCACCAGTCGAACCAGGGACACTGACGGCATGCAAACACGGAACCGGAGAGTCACCATGAGATCTGTGACGAAGGGTCAATCGGGCCTTCACGGAGGACCGGACTCGGTCAACTACTCAGGAGCGAATCCGCCTCCGCGGTGCACGGCTGCCGGATGTTGCGACGTCACGGGAGTGTTCGCATGGCACATCTGACCGTAGGTCTCGACATCGGCACCAGCGCGGTGCGTGCCGCTGAGCTGGATGTCAGCAAGTCCAAGCCGGTCCTGCTCACCTACGGGCAGGTCGGCCTGCCCCCGGGCTCGCTGGTGGACGGCGAGATCCGCGACAGCTCCTCCGTCGTCGAGGCGATCACCAAGCTGTGGAAGAACGGCCAGTTCTCCAGTTCATCGGTGATCGTCGGTATCGCCGGTCTTCGAGCCATCACCCGTGAGATCGATCTTCCGTTCGTACCCGACAACGAAGTCGACAGTGCTGTGCGCTTCCAGTCGGAAGAAGTCATTCCGTTTCCGCCCGACCAGACCATCTTGTCGTCACAGATCCTGGCCGACTACACGTCGCCCGAGGGCGAGAAGATGCGACGGATCCTGGTGGCAGCAGCTCATGTCGACCTGGTCAACGGCGTCATCGACGCAGTCGAACACGCCGGCCTCACCGTCGTGGGCGTCGACCTGATCTCCTCCGCCCTGGTTCGGGCAATCGGCGGCCAGGATGCGACGGACCGACCGGAGGCAATCGTTTCGATCGGGGCCGGGTTGACCGTGGTCGTCGTCCACCAGCAGGGCCGACCGCAGTTCGTGCGGACCATCGGCTCAGGCGGGAACGCCACCACCGCAGCAGTGTCCGCGGCGTTGGACCTCCCCATCGCCGATGCCGAGGCATTGAAGCGTCGCATCGGCGAACAGGTGGCCCAGCTGCAGGCAGCACAAGGTGCCCTTCAGCCGAGCATGGTCGAGCTGGTGGGCGAGATCCGGAACTCGATCCAGTACTTTGCATCGTTGCCCGGCCGGCTGCCTGTGTCGCGGGTGCTGGTGACCGGGGGTGGAACCGACCTTCACGGCCTGGTCCCGATGCTCGAGGCCCAGATCCGTCTCCCCATCCTCACCGTCTCCCCTCTGGACAGACTGGACACGTCCAAGCTGGACCTCAGTGAAGAGCAGGCACGCGAAGTAGGACCTGTCCTTGCCACACCGATCGGCTTGGCGCTCCCCGAGCCCGACAAGGCCGTCAAGCAGTTCAACCTTCTTCCCCCGGAAGTTGCCAACCGCGCCCGCATGAAGCGGATCCAGGAGCGAACGCTGATCGGCTGTGCTGCCGTCCTGGTACTTCTCCTCCTCTTCGGCGGAGTCAAGTTCTGGCAGGTCCACAACGCACAGAACAAGGTGGATTCACTGAACTCGAGCATCGCCGCCCTGAACGCCCAGGTCCCCAAGTACGACCTCGTGGTGGCGGCCAACAGTGCCTACACCGCCGGCGTCACCCGCCGGGCGAGCGTATTGGACTCGGCGATCGACTGGCCTCTGGCTCTGAACAGCCTCATCTCGATCACCCCCACCGCCGCCCAGGTGCAGTCGTTCAACGGCTCTGCCACTGCCGTGGTTGCCGGTTCCACTACCTCGCCAAGTGCAGCCGCGCCTGCTACCGGCACATCAGGCGCATCCAGCCCCACGACCTCTGCTGCCATCGGCACCATCGACCTGGGCGTCACCGGGCCCGGTCCGAGCCTGTCCATCTCCGAAGCGTGGATCAACGCCGTCGCCGGCTCGCAGTACTTCGCCAACCCGGTCCAAGGGGCGACGACGGCGAACCCCGACGGGTCCATCTCGTTCCCCTTCACCATCTCGGTGACCCCGAATGCCAGCCTCGACAAGAATGCGAGCCTGAAATGAACACCGTCCGTGAGTACCGCGTGCCCCTGTTGATCGGGGTCGGAGGCCTGGTGGTGGCTGTGCTGCTGTGGGCGATCCTCGTCTCACCCCAGAACTCGAAGCTGTCGAGCCTCCAGACCCAGCAGACCCAGCTCCAGACCCAGCAGACGGCCCTGCAGATCAAGCTGGACGCGTTGAAGTCGGAGAAGCAGCGGCTGTCCGGCAGATGTTCCGACCTGCAGAAGATCGCCACGCAGATACCCACCGTGCAGAGCCCGACCGACATCGCCGCCGAAGAGTCGACATTCGAGAGCCAGTTCAACGGGCTGGCTTCCACCTCTGGTGTGAACCTCGTCCAGTTCAGCGGTTTCGCTCCTGCCACGACTGCAGCAGGCACGCCGGCAGCCACGACGCCGGCGGTCGGGACGCCGACGGCCGGGTCGACGACAGCGGATGTGACCGCAGTGCCGACCACCCTCACCGTCACCGGCAACTACGGCCAGATGGTGTCCTTCATCAACGGCTTGGACACCTTCCCCCGGCTGTTCGTGATCCAGAAGTTCGTACTGGCCTACGGCGCGACGGCGACGGCGACGGCGCCGAGCTCGAGCTCGTCGAGCGGCACGTCCGGCTCGGCCGGTGCGTCCGCTCTGTGGGTTGGCGGGACACCGACCTCGCCGAGTGCCGGTCCCTACAGCGTGGCCATCACCGGGTCGATCTACTACACCTCGACGCCTAATGCGCTGGACGCCTGCACCAAGGCGACCGCGGCGGCGAGCGCCACGACCGCGGCGACCAAGTAGTACCGGAGGCCCACCCGATCCGGTCGCCGGGGCCATCGCCGGTCGACCGCCGGGCCCTCGACATCCGCTGCCGGCCGTCAGGCTCAGACGCCGCTGACCTGCATGTCGCCCACGGCGAGGGTCTGGCCGGCGGCGATCCCGGGTAACCACTCGAGGTCGGCTCCGACAGCAACCAGTGACTGCAGGATCCGCTGCAGGGTCGAGGCCACGGTGATCTCCCGCACCGGTTCGGCCAACCTGCCGTCGCGGATCATCAGGCCCTCGGCGCCCACGGAGAAGTCGCCGCTGATCGGGTTCACCCCGGAGTGCACCCCGGTCACCGACTGGACGAACAGCCCTTCGCCCACTGCAGCCAGCACGCCGGCCTCGTCGTGGCCCTCCCGGCCCGGGGCCAGCGTGAGGGCCCGGCATCCCGGTCCGGGGGTGCCGGCGAACCCTCCGCGTACCGCAGAGCCGGTCGATGCCGTGCCGGCACGCGAGCCCGACACCGTGTCGTACAGGAAGCCCCGCAGCACCCCGGCGTCGACCAGCACGTTGCGCCGGCAGGCCAGGCCCTCGGCGTCGAAGGCGGCGGCGCCGTACGCCCTCGGATCGGTGGGATCGTCGACCAGGGTCAGGACCGGGTCGCCGACCTGCTCGCCGAGCCGACCGGCGAAGAACGACCGGCCCTTGGCCACTGCCTCCCCCGACAGGGCCGAGGAGACGACCGAGAGCAGCGTGGACGCCACCCGACGGTCGAACACCACGGTCGAACGCCCCGAGGGGCCCTTGGTCGCCCCGAGCAGCCGCACGGCGCGGGTGACCGCGTCCTCGGTCGCCCTGTCCGGGTCGAGCCCGTCGAACCCGCGGCCGACGCTGAAGCCGCCACCGGTCTGGCTGGCCTCGCCGTCGCCAGCGATGACACCGACCGAGAGGTACCCGGACGTCCTCCGGCTCGAGGCCCGGATGCCGGTGGTCGAGACCAACGCCACCTCCACCGAGGCATCGCCGTAGTCCGCCGCGTTCACCTGTCGGATGCGGGGGTCGGCTCCACGGGCCTGGGCCTCGAGGGCCAGAGCGAGGGCGACCTTCTCCGTGGTGGGGACCTCGGCCAGCCGCTCGTCCCACAGGTCGACGGGCACGGCGGCCACCCCGTCGGGAACGGCCAGCCGGACGTGCTCGTCGGGGGTGGCGAACGAGGCGTTGTCCCGAGCCTCGTCGAGGGCCTCCCCCAGCACGGACTCGTCGAGGGACCCGGCCCAGGCGAAGCCCAGCCTGTGGTCGGCCACCACCCGGATGCCGATGCCGGCCGAGCTGGCCGACGTCAGTGATTCCACTTCTCCGTCGTAGGCGCGGACCTCCGTCTCGTGGCCGCGGGCCACGTAGACCTCGACCTCCTCGCCGGACCTCGCCCAACCGGCCACCCGGTCGGCCAACGCCAGCAAGTCGTCAGGAACCCGGCCCTCCTCGCCCCGGGCACCGCTCTCCTCGATGACCGTGCTCACTCTGCCGTCCCCCCGATGGTCACGCCGGTCACCCGGAGGGTGGCCTGCCCGCATCCCACCGGGACGCTCTGGCCGTCCTTGCCGCAGGTGCCCGGGGTCATGGCGAAGTCGGTGGCCACCGCGTCGACCCGCTTGAGGATCTCCGGGCCGTTGCCGATCAGGTTGGCGTCCCGAAGCGGCTCGGTGATCCTGCCGCCCTCGATGAGGTAGGCCTCGGTCGTTCCGAACACGAAGTCCCCGGTCGTGGTGTTCACCTGGCCGCCCCCGAGCTTGGCCACGTAGACCCCGCGGGGGGTCTGGGCCACGATCTCGTCGGCATCCTCCTCGCCCGGCAGGAGGAAGGTGTTGGTCATCCTCACCATGGGCAGGTGCTGGTAGGTCTGTCGCCTCCCGTTGCCCGAGGACACCCTGCCTTCCTTGCGTGCCCGCAGATAGTCCCACAGGTAGTCGGTGAGCACGCCCTGATCGATGAGGACGTTCCGTTGGGCCGGCCTCCCCTCGTCGTCGATGGCGAAGGTCCCCCACTCGGAGCCGACCGTCCCATCGTCGACCAGCGTGACCAACGGGCTCGCCACCTGCTGCCCCACCATGCCGGTGTAGACCGACGCATCCTTCACGATGTGGTCCGCCTCGAGGCCGTGGCCGCACGCCTCGTGGAAGAGGATGCCACCGCTGCCACCGGCCAGCACCACGGGCAGCTCGCCCGAAGGGGCCGGGCGGGCCGACAGCTTGGACAGCGCACGGTTGGCCGCCAGGCGGGCGAGCTCCTCGACCGACACCTCGTCGAACAGCTCGAATCCCAGCGTGCGGGCCGCCGTCTCGAAACCGGTCTGCAGCCCGGTGTCGCCCACCGCCACGCACGAGACGGAGAACCGGGTACGCGCCTGTTCGTCGCGGGCGAGAAGGCCGTCGGAGTTGGCGATCAGCACCTGGCGCCGCGAGGCCCCGCACCCCGCCTGCACCTGCGAGATGGCGTCGCCGGACGCCCGGGCCGCCTCATCGGCGCGCTGCAACAGGGCGAGCGTGTCCGCCTTCGACCCCGACGACGGGGCCGGCCGGCCGGTCCCCTGCCCTCCCGGAGCGGTGGCGCCCAGGGGGCCCACGGCCACCGTGCGCGTCCCACCGCCGCCACTCCTGGCCACCGCAGAGGCAGCCTCGGCCGCCCGCAGGAGACCCTCCTCGGTCAGGTCGGCAGTGTGGGCGAAGCCGGTGGTCTCCCCGGTAACCACCCGGATGCCGGCCCCCCGCTCCCGCCCCGAAGAGAGCTCCTCCACCCGTCCGTCGTCGAGCAGGGCGGACGAGGTCGACCGGTCCTCGGCGAACACCTCGGCGAACTCACCACCGTGCCGGAGGGCTTCGGACAGTACCCGTTCGAGTACCGGGGAATCGATCACTGGGGCCTCCTCGCCTCACTGCTCGGCGCTAGGTGGCCGATGCCTCGTGGGTTCACGTATCGTACCGGCGTGGCTCCGAACACCGGTCTCTCCGCCCGCATCGAGTTGCACGTGACCGAGGTCGACACCGCCGTGGCGTTCCGCTCGGGTTCGGTTCCGGTCCTGGCCACGCCGCGCCTGCTGGCGCTGTGCGAGGAGGCGAGCTGCCTGGCCATCGAGGGACACCTGCCCGTGAACTGCACCTCGGTGGCCAAGCGCCTGCAGTTCGATCACCTGGTGCCGGTGGGCGTCGGGGGCACGGTCTGGGCCGAGGCCACCCTCGACCGGACCGAAGGGCGCCGCCTGGTGTTCACCCTCTCCGTCTCGGAGAGTGCCGGCCTGGTGGCGGCGGGGAAGCTGGTCCGGGTGATCGTGGACCGGACCAGCTTCTTGGCCAACGTGCGTTGAACGGGTCGACAGGCAGGTCCGGCCGGCGGGTCGGGCCGCGGGTCGGGCACCGCTCAGAGGTTCTTGCCGATCATGCCGCCCAGAACGCCCCCCACACCCGCGGCGGCGGCCGGGTGATCGTCCTTGTTGATGTAGGGGTCGAGGGCGTGGGCCAGCACAGAGATGGGCATGCTCTGGAGCCAGATGTTGCCCGGCCCGGTCAGGGCCACCAGGTGGAAGCCGTCGTCGCCGAAGGCCATGTTTCTGATGCCCTTCAGCCGCTGGACGGTGAAGCTGACCCGGTCCTCGAACAGCCCGACGTGGCCGGGGTGGACCAGCATGGTCTGCCCGGCGGCCAGCTCGTAGGTGGTGATCTCACCGGAGAGCTCGATCCACGCCTGGCCCTCCCCCTCGAGGCGCTGGAGGATGAAGCCGTCGCCGCCGTAGATGCCGCCCCGGAAGGTCTGCTGCAGGCCGACGGTGGGCACGATGCCGTCGGTGCCGCACACCCAGCCGTGCCGGTGCACCAGGTAGCCCTGCCCCGCTCCGATGGTGACCGGGAAGATGCGACCGGGCAGCTTGGCCCCGAAGGCCACCATGCCCTGGCCGCCCTGTGCCTCGTACTTGGTGACGAAGACGCCTCCACCACCCACGGCCCGCTTCAGCCCTCCCATCAGGCCCTTCTGACCGCCCACCGAGGTGGTCTGGGACAGCTGCATGTTGACGGACATCCACGAGAGCTCGCCGTGGCTGGAGATCACCGATTCCCCGGGGTCGAGGATCATCTCCAACAGCGGCATGTTGGTTCCCTTGATTTCGGCTTGCATCGGCCCTCCACTTCGATCGTCGGCGGATCGCAGGCACGGCGCCACGATCCGGTGATCCCCGAAGTCTGCCCGCGTCGGGCCGTCGCCGAGGGGATACCTGCACTCCCCACCCTGGGCGCCGTCTCCGCGACACCAGGGGTGCCGTACCCGGGCCTGGGCGCCGTCTCCGACGCTCGCCGCACTCCGTGGGGTCCTCTCCCCGGCCATCGTGCGTCGCCGATGCGCTGGTAGCCTGACCACAAAGACAGCCCCTCCCTCATGATCCTCGAACACATCGACAGTCCAGCCGACCTCCGCTCCCTCACCCCGGAGGAGCTGACCATCCTGTCCGCCGAGATCCGCCGGTTCATCGTCGACGCGGTGACCGCAACCGGAGGCCACCTGGGCTCGAACCTGGGCGTCGTGGAGCTGACGCTGGCCCTCCATCGGACCTTCGACTCGCCCCGGGACGTGCTGCTGTGGGACACCGGGCACCAGGCCTACGTGCACAAACTGGTGACCGGCAGACGCAAAGCGTTCGCCGACCTCCGCCAGGCCGGCGGCCTCTCCGGCTATCCCAACCGCACCGAGTCCGAGCACGACTGGGTGGAGAACAGCCACGCTTCGACCAGCCTGAGCTACGCCCACGGCCTGGCCAGTGCCTTCGAGCTCCAGGGGGTCGACCGTCGGGTCGTGGCCGTGATCGGCGACGGCGCCCTGACCGGCGGCATGGCCTACGAGGCGCTCAACAACCTCGGGCATTCCGGCAAACCGGTGGTCATCGTCCTCAACGACAACGGTCGCTCCTACGCGCCCACCGTCTCGCGCCTGTCGCTGAGCCTGACCCACCTCCGGCTCAACCCCTCCTACATCCAGGCCCGCCAGCGGATACGACATCTGATCCGAGAGCTTCCCGCGGTGGGCGAGCTCGCGTACTCGGGCGTCCACGGCCTCACCAGCGCGTTGCGCGAGGTGGTTACCCCACACACCTTCTTCGAAGCTCTGGGCATCCGCTATGCGGGCCCCATCGACGGCCACGACATCGCCGGCATGGAGCAGGCCCTGTCCAACGCGGCGGGTTGGCCCGGGCCCATCGTGGTCCACGTGCTCACCCAGAAGGGCCGGGGATATGCGCCGGCCGAGGAAGACGACGTCCAGCGCCTCCACGACGTCAAGGTCAATGTGGCGACTGCCCACGGCCCCGCCGACGCCGCGGAACTGCCGGTCACCACCTACACCCACGCTTTCACCCGTGCCCTGCTGCGGCACGCCGAGGACGACCGCCGGATCGTGGCCATCACCGCGGCGATGCCGGGGCCCACCGGGCTGCTTCCGTTCGAAGCCCGCTTTCCCGAGCGGTTCTTCGACGTGGGCATCGCCGAGCAGCATGCGGTGACCTCGGCAGCCGGCATGGCCATGGCCGGCCTGCGGCCGGTGGTCGCCGTCTACTCGACATTCTTCAGCCGTGCCTTCGACCAGGCCAACCTCGATGTCGGCCTCCACCGGCTGCCCGTGGTGCTGGTCCTCGACCGTGCCGGCATCACCGGCGACGACGGGCCCAGCCACCACGGCGTGCTGGACATGGCTCTGGGTCTGTCCATCCCGGGGATGACGGTGTTCGCCCCCTCGTCGGCTCCCGAGGTCGAGGCCATGCTGGAGGCGGCGCTCTCCCTCGACGGTCCCTCGATGATCCGGTTCCCCAAGACTCCTGCCCCCCGGGCGGCGTCGGGCTCGGTCGGATCGGGCCTGCTCGCCCGCCACGTCCGCAGCGGCGACGGCTCTGTCTGCATCCTCGCCGTGGGCAAGCTGCTCGCTGCGGTAGAGGATGCCGCGGGCCTGCTGATGAGCGAGGGGATCGACGTGACGATCTGGGATCCCCGGGTCGTCTCGGCGCCCGACCCGGCCATGCTGGCCGATGCGGGACGACACCGGGTGGTCATCACCGCAGAGGACGGGATCCGCCAGGGAGGTGCAGGCATGTTCCTCGCGGACGCCCTCGACAGGTCGCTCCCCTGTGGGGCGGCACCTCCGGTCGTCAATCTCGGCATACCCCGCGCCTATCTGGCCCAGGGAAAGCCGGACCGCATCCTGTCCGACCTCGGACTCGACGCCGAGGGGCTCGCCCTGGCCGTACGAAAGACGGTTGCCGCACGAGCCGACGTCCTGGCCGGCCAGGTCCCCGCTGCTCCGGCGGTGTCCTTGCCTGCCACGTTCACCGCCCAGGAGAACCTGGACTGAGCGGGCCGCCCGGCCGGCCCGCCGAGAGTGTTTGCCGCTCGAATCGAAACGTGTTCTACTGATTGCCCGATGACGTTCAACCTCGCTGATCTGTTCGAGGCGGCCGTTGACGCCTACGGCGACCGGGAGTACCTGGTGGCCGCGGACGAGCGCCGCACCTACGCCGAGATGGAGGAGCGGGCCAACCGACTGGCGCACTTCCTGGCCGCCCACGGCGTCGGGCCCGGCGACCACGTCGGCATCTACTCGACCAACAACGTGGAATGGGTGGAGACGGCCTGGGCGGTGTTCAAGCTCCGAGCGGTCTGGATCAACATCAACTACCGCTACGTGAAGGACGAGCTCCGGTACCTGTTCACCAACGCCGACCTGGTGGCCCTGGTCCACCAGGCCGAATTCGGGCCTCAGGTGGCCGCGCTGCTGCCCGACCTCCCCGATCTGCGCCTGGTGATCGGCGTCGACGACGGATCCGGCGTGCCCTTGTCCGAGGGCACGGTGCCCTTCGAGGAGGCCATGGCCGCGGGCAGCCCCGAGCGCGACTTCGCCCCCCGGTCGAACGACGATCTCTACATCCTCTACACGGGCGGGACCACCGGCCTGCCCAAGGGGGTGGTCTGGAGGCACGAGGATGTCTTCTACGCACTGGGGGGCGGCGTCGACCCGACCACCAACACCCGGATCATCCACCCCGAGGAGATGGTCGAGAAGGGGCGGGGTGGCCAGCTCACGCTGCTGCCCATCGCGCCGCTGATGCACGGGGCCACCCAGTGGTCGGTGCTGGGCCAGAGCTTCGTCGGCAATCGCACCATCCTGGTCCCGAAGTTCGACCCCCACCACGTCTGGCGGCTGGTGGAGTCGGAGAAGGCCAACTCGATGATGATCACCGGCGACGCCATGGGCAAGCCGCTCATCGAGGCACTCGGTGACCCCGATGCCTCCTACGACCTGTCCTCGCTGCTGGCCGTCACCTCGTCGGCAGCGCTGTTCTCCGCACCGGTGAAGGACGAGTTCTTCAGACACCTGCCGCACATCGTGATCGTGGACGCCATCGGATCGTCGGAGTCCGGCAACAACGGCATGGCCACCATGACCAAGGGCGGCACCGCCATGAAGAGCGGTCCCACGGTCAGCATCCTGGGCGACACCGTCGTCTTCGACGAGGACCTGAAGCCGGTGGAGCCCGGTTCGGGCACCATCGGCAAGATCGCCCGGTCCGGGGACATCCCCGTGGGCTACTACAACGACCCGGCCAAGACGGCCGAGGTGTTCATCACGGTGGACGGGACCCGCTACGTGATGCCCGGCGACTTCGCCACCGTGGAGGAGGACGGCTCCATCACCCTGCTCGGACGCGGCTCGGTGTCCATCAACTCGGGTGGCGAGAAGATCTTCCCCGAAGAGGTCGAGTCCGCCGTCCGCTCCCACCCCGAGGTGTTCGACGCCATCGTGGTCGGTGCGCCTGACGAGCGATGGGGCCAACGAGTCGCCGCCATCATCCAGCCCAGGGACGAGCGCCGGCCGACGCTCGAGGACATCCAGTCCCATTGCCGGGACGCCATCGCCGGCTACAAGGTGCCCCGACAGCTCCACGTGGTCGAGATCATCGTCCGTTCCCCCAGCGGGAAGCCCGACTACCGCTGGGCGGCGGAGATCGTGGCCGAGGTGCCCCACGAGAGCGACAGCGGGGGCGCCAGGACTGCTGGGCAGTGAGCCCCCCTTCGACGGTCCTTTCCCCCCTCCTGGGTGCGTAGGCCACACCCGTGCCCGTCTCCCTGCATGACCTGGCCGAACCGGCCACCTGCGCGGTGCTGACCATGGAGATCCAACGGGGGGTCGTGGGCGATCTGAGCTCCTTTCCCCAGCTGGCCGAGGCGGCCGAGCGGGTCGGGGTCGTCGCGAACACCGCCCGTATCCTCGACGCGGCCCGGGGCAAGGGGATTCCGGTCGTCCACTGCACGGCGGAGTTCCGGGCCGACCGGGTGGGCTCGACGGTGAACTGCCAGCTGATCGCGGCCATGGTGCGCAATCCCGACCACCTGCTGGCAGGCACGCCGCCCACCGAGCTCATCGGCGAGCTGGGCCCCGAGCCGGGCGACCTGATCTCCTCACGGCTCCATGGAGTGTCGCCGTTCGCCGGGACCTCCCTCGACGCCTGGCTCCGCAGCCTCGGGGTCCGGACCATCGTGGCCACTGGGGTGTCGGTCAATCTCGGCGTGCTGGGCCTGGCCATCGAAGCGGTCAACCTGGGCTACGGGGTCGTCGTGCCCCGCGACACCGTGGCCGGCATCCCCCAGGAGTATGCCGACGCCGTGCTCGACAACACCTTCCCGCTGATCTCGACGTTGACCACGGTCGACGAGCTGCTCGGGGCCTGGGAGACAGCCCCCGCCCGGCCGGGGACGAACATCCGCTAGAAGGGGACGGTGTCCCGACGAGGCTGGATCCTGTTCGTGGCGATGTCCGTCATCTGGGGGACGCCCTACCTCCTGATCCGCATCGCCGTGCGGGAGGTGTCGCCGGCAACGCTGATCTTCCTGCGCACCGCGCCGGCCGCCCTGATCCTGCTCCCCTTTGCGATCCGCCGGGCGGCGCTCGGCTCGCTGTTGGGGCGGTGGAAGTGGATCGTGGCGTACACCGCCGCGGAGCTGGCCATCCCCTGGCTCTTCATCGGGCGCGCCGAGATCCACCTGACCAGCTCGTTGACCGGGCTCCTCATCGCCACCGTCCCACTCGTGGGAGCGGTCATCTACCGGGTCTTCGGCTACGACCGCTTCGACCGGCGGCGCATCCTGGGCCTGATCATCGGGTTCGGCGGCGTGGTGGCCCTCGTCGGCGCCGACCTCCACAGCACCGACCTCGGGGCCGCCTTCGAGGTGGTCATCCCCACGATCGGCTATGCCGTCGGCCCGCTCGTCATCTCGCGCAAGCTTGGGGACCTCCCCGCTCTCGGCGTCACCACGGCGTCGTTGGTAGTGGCCGGGCTGGCCTATGCGCCATTCGCCCTGACCCACCTTCCCTCGCACGTCTCAGGGGAGGTCATGGCTGCCATCGCCGGGCTGGCGCTCATCTGCACGGCTCTGGCCTTCGTGCTGTTCGTCGAGCTCATCGTCGAAGTCGGCCCGGCGCGCAGCACGGTCATCACGTATGTCAATTCGGGCGTGGCCATCCTGCTCGGCGTCATCGTCCTCGGTGAGCCGCTCACCTTCGGGATCGTCGTCGGCTTCCCGCTCATCCTGTTCGGCTCGTGGCTGGCCACCACGAAGCCGGCGCCGATGGTCGACGAGCTGGCGGCGGAGCCGCCGGCAAGTTGAGGGGGCCGCCGAGCTGAGGGGACCGGCGGCGGAGCCAGGCGGCTCCGCGGGCTACATGTTGCGGGTGCCGTCCAGCTGGATCATGGCGTTGGTCGGCAACTCCTCCACGGTGATGTCCGGCACCGGGAAGTTGAAGGGCGAGTACCTGGGCCGTGCCGTCTGCCGGTAACGGGTGGTCGAGTGAACGGGGTCCGAGTCGAACTGCGGGATGACCTTGGTTCCGAACACCTCGAGCATCTCGAGGACCTCGTCGTGCTCGAACGAGTCCGACGGCAGGCCGAACACCAGCTGGTCGCAGCCGACCTCCCGGTACTTGGCGACCTGCTCGGCCACCTCGTCGGGCTCGCCGCACAGCATCCACCCCTGCTCGATGAGGTAGTCGAGCATGCCCTCGTCGGCAATGGTGTGGGGCGGCTCGGGCCACACCGGCACACCATCCTGGTGGGGAATGGTGTCGTGGTAGTTGCACACCAGCGAGTAGAGGTAGCCGCGCCCACGGCGCAGCGCGACCTCCCGGGCCTTCTTCCTGTCGCTGAGGCAGATGACCGCATTGGTCATCATCACGTTGTCGTTCTTGAACTGACCGAGCGGCTCGGTGCAGTTTGCGATGCCCTCCTTGTAGGCGGCGATCCGCCCCTTCAGGTTGTAGATGGGCTCGAAGTTGAAGGCGATGGCACCGATGCCGAGCTCGCCGGCCTGGGTGAACGTGGCCGGATTGCCGCAACCCACCCAGATCGGCGGGTGCCCCTGGCCCCGGTAGGGCTTGGGCAGGATGTTGTGCGGGTAGGGCACGGTGAAGTGCTCCCCCTCGAACATGTAGTCCTTCTCCTCCCACATCCGCGGGATCTCGCGGATGACCTCGTTCCACTCGGGCTTGGTGGAGTTCTTGTCCAGGATGTTGAACGAGGCGATCTCGTGGCTGCCCGCACCGCGGCCGGTTCCCCACTCGAACCGACCCTCGAGCAGGTGGTCCAGCATGGCCACTCGCTCGGCCGAGCGGACCGGGTGGTTGACCCGCGGTGAGAGGTTCATGATGCCGGTGCCGATGTGGATGCGCTCGGTGGCGTGGGCCAGGTAACCCATGACCACCTCAGGGGCCGACATGTGGCTGTACTCGGTCAGGGCGTGGTGCTCACCGACCCAGACGTACTTCCAATTGTGCTTGTCGGCCTCGATCGCGTAACTGATCTCGCGCGTGAGCATCTCGTGCTCGCATGCGGGGTCATGGGCCGCCTGACCCGGCAGGTACCCGTTGATGAAGACTCCGAATTCCATTGCAGGGGGCTCCTCTCGTACCGCTCCGAGCAGGTTTTTCAGGCTAACACGACCATTTGATAAATTGCAACGTGTTCCAGATTTGTGCCTAGCAGCTGCCCGAAGCGGCCATCTGCACCTACTGTCGGACACAGATCCAAGGGGGGAAGCAATGCTCACCATCGACAATCTGATCCGACAGCGCGCGGGGGACCACCGGGTGGGGATGGCCTTCGCCGACCGCACGTGGACCCACGACCAGGTCGTCACGGCCCAGGCGGAGCGGGCCGCACTGCTGGCCTCGCTGCGGCAGCCCGGGCCGTTCCACGTCGCGCTCCTCCTCGACAACGTCCCCGAGTACGTGTTCTGGATGGGCGGGGCCGCGCTGGCCGGTGCCACCCTCGTCGGGGGCAATCCGACCCACCGGGGTGACGAACTGGCCCGGGACCTCTCCCATACCGAGTGCCAGCTGCTGGTGACCGACCCGGGCTATGCAACGCTGGTCGAGGGGCACAGCCTGGGCCCGGCGCTGCCACCAGAGCGGATCCTGGTCATCGACGCACCCTCGGGAGACCTGGGGCCGGGACCGGCGACACCCTACGGGGCCCTCCTGGCCGGCGTCGCCGGCGCGCCGCTCCCCGACCAGACGGAGACGGCGGTCACCGAGGACACCCTGGGCCTGTTGCTCTTCACCTCGGGGACGTCGGGGGCCCCCAAGGCCTGCCTGTGCAGCCAGGGGCGACTGGCCCGCATCGGCTCGATCGTGACCCAGATGTTCGAGCTGGCCAGCGACGACGTCTGCTACCTGGCCATGCCGCTCTTCCACTCCAATGCGCTGATGGCCGGTTGGGCGCCCGCCCTGGCCGCCGGAGCCACCGTCGCCCTGCGCGAGCGGTTCAGCGCCTCGCAGTTCCTCATCGACGTCCGGCGCTACGGGGTGACCTACTTCAACTATGTCGGGAAGCCGCTCTCGTACATCCTGGCCACCCCCGAGCTCCCCGACGATGCCGTCAACACGCTGCGCAGGGCATTCGGAAACGAGGCGGCCGAGGCCGACGTGGCACGGTTCGTCGAGCGGTTCGGCTGCACGGTGCAGGACGCCTACGGATCGACCGAAGGGGGTGCAGCAGTCCAGCGCACACCCGACACTCCCCGGGGGGCGCTCGGCCGTGCGCTTCCCGGCACCCTGATCCTCAACCCCGACACCGGCGAGGAGTGCCCGCGGGCGGCGTTCGACGAGAACGGCCGCCTGCTCAACGCCGAAGCGGCCATCGGAGAGATGGTCAGCCAGACCGGAGGGGCCGGATTCGAGGGGTACTGGCGCAACGCCGAGGCAGAACAGGCCAGGGTCCGCAACGGGTGGTACTGGACCGGGGATCTCGCCTACCGCGACGAGGACGACTTCTTCTACTTCGGCGGCCGGGACTTCGACTGGTTAAGGGTCGACGGGGAGAACTTCGCCGCCGCACCCGTCGAGAGCGTCCTCCAGCGGCACCCCGACGTGGTGCTGGCCTCGGTCTACGCGGTCCCCGACGCGGTGGTGGGCGACCAGGTGATGGCCACCCTGCTGCTCCGTCCCGGACGCCGGTTCGACCCGGTCGGCTTCGCCGAGTTCCTGGCCGGCGAGTCGGACATGGGCACAAAATGGGCCCCGAGGTACGTGCGGATCACCGACGAGCTCCCGGTGACCGCCACCACCAAGGTGCTCAAGCGCGTCCTGCGCAACGAGGGCTGGCACTGCAACGACCCCGTGTGGTGGCGTCCGCGGAGGGAGGATCCCTTCCACCTGCTGCGCCCGACGGACGCCGACGCCCTCGACAAGGCCATCGCCGAACGCTGAACCGGCGCGGCCGAGTGGGATCATGAGGGAGGTGATCGTGTAACGCGCCACCGCGCCGTGGCGACTGCATGGGCATGCACTCGTCCGCCGCGAGGAAGTCGGTCTCCCTACGATGGCCAGCGATGAACCCTTGCCCGACGCGCACACTTCGACCGGATGGGCACCTACGCTGCGGACAATGGATCCGGCAACGGAGAACGATGTCGAGCTGCTCTCCCGTCTCCGGGACGGCGACGAGGCAGCCTTCGTGACGCTGGTGACCCGCTACAACGGATCGATGCTCCGGCTGGCGCGCACCTACGTACCGAGCGCGGCGGTGGCCGAGGAAGCCGTGCAGGACACGTGGATGGGCGTCGTACGCGGCGTGGACCGCTTCGAGGGCCGCTCGTCCTTCAAGACGTGGCTCTTCCGCATCCTGGTCAACCGGGCCCGATCTGCCGGGACGCGCGAGCCCCGCGATCTCCTGCTGACCGACGACAGCCCGGCGGTGGACCCCTCCCGGTTCGATGCCGGGGGTGCATGGGCACGGCCGCTCGAGTCGTGGGAGACCGATGCCGACGACCGGCTGCTCGCCGCGACGTGGTCGGGGCGCCTCCGCGATGCCCTGGGCGAGCTCCCGCCACGCCAGCGGGAGATCGTGATCCTCCGTGACGTCGAGGGAATGGACAGTGGGGACGTCTGCGACGTGCTGGGCATCAGCGAGGGCAACCAGCGGGTGCTGCTCCACCGGGGTCGGAGCCGCCTGCGCGCCGCCCTCGAATCCGAGTTCGAGAGCCGAGGTCGCTGATCATGTTGCTGCGACGGAGAGAAGACCTGGTGTGCCAGCAGGTGGTGGAGCTGGTCAGCGACTACCTCGAGGGGGCCCTGTCGCGGTCGAACCGCAAGCGGTTCGAGGCCCATCTGCGCGTCTGCCCCAACTGCACCAACTACCTCGAGCAGATGCGCGCGACCATCAGGGCCACCGGCACGCTCACGCCGGACGACCTCTCACCCGAGGCGCGCGCCGAACTGACCGACCTCTTCCGGAACTGGCGGGGCGAGGGCAGCTGAGCCCGAACGGGCGTCGCCGGAGGTCGAGATCACCCCTGCCGCCTGCAGGAAGTCCTGAGCTGGATCGGCTCCGGCCGACCCGGGCAGACTTGCCACGAAGACATGACCTTCGACCCTGGCGTCCCGGCCGGGCGCCGGTCACCATCGCACGCAGGAGGTACGAGACAGTGGTCGAGCGCAGAAGTGTCGCGGAGGCAGCAAGATGACGTCCGAGCAGCCCGGACGGGAGGACCTGGCCCGCTGGTGGGGATCGCGCCCGGCCAACTACTACGTGGCCACCCCCAACCTCCGATCGGTCCTGGACCTCCGTGCCGGTGCGGCACGGGCCGCCGCCATGGAGCCGCGTCTGCACGCCTTCGGCGGCACGGTCGCCGGAGTGGTCGAGCCGGCCGTCGAGACCCTGGAGCGCCACCGCGAGCTGCCGGCCCACGTCCCCTATGACGGCATCGGCAGGCCGGTCGAGGAGATCGAGTTCCACCCCGCCTACCGGCAGGCCGGCCAGGCGGTATGGGGGTCGGGGCTGCTGGAGGCCAACCGCGGCGGCCAGGGCTCGTTCGAACAGGCAGCGCTGTTCTATCTGCTTTCCCATGTCGGAGAGGGCGGCCACAGCTGCCCGGCAGTGTGCACCGCCGGCCTGGCGCGGGCCCTCGAGCAGCGCGGCTCCACCGAGCTCAAGGACCGGTACCTACCGGGCATCTTCGAGACCGACTACGACCGCAGCCTGCGCGGGTCTCAATTCCTCACCGAGGTCCAAGGAGGGTCGGACGTCGGCGCCAACGTCGCGGCCGCCGTCCCGGACCCGACCCAGCCGGGCGCGTGGCGGATCACGGGAGAGAAGTGGTTCTGCTCGGTGGCCGACGCCGACCTGTTCGCGCTGACCGCCCGCCCCGAGGGCGCAGCACCGGGCACACGCGGACTGGGGTGCTTCCTCGTCCCCCGCAGCATCGATGGCACCCCCAACGGCTTCCGAATCCGGCGGCTCAAGGACAAGTTCGGGACGAGATGCCTGGCCTCGGCGGAGATCGACTTCGACGGCGCACTCGGCTGGCCCATCGGACCGGTCGAGGAAGGGTTCCACGTGGCGGTGGAGGAGCTGCTCAACACCTCGCGGTGGCTCAATGCGGTGGGATCGACCGGCATCATGCGGCGCGCCTACCTGGAGGCCTCGGGATTCGCACGCCACCGGCTGGCCTTCGGTCGGCCCATCGGGTCGTTCGCCGCCGTGCGTGAGCAGCTGGCGGTCATGAAGGTCGAGGAACAGGCGGCGCTGGCCTCGACGATGGCCCTCACCGGCCTCCTTGACCGCCTCGACCACGATGAGGCCACGGAGACCGAGGCCGCCACCTACAGGCTCCTCGTCAATGCCAACAAGTACCTCACCTCGATCACCGCCACCGACGTGGCCCACCGGGGGATCGAGGTGCTCGGAGGCAACGGGACGATCGAGGACTTCTCCCCCCTCCCCCGCCTCTACCGCGATGCCATGGTCTACGAGAGCTGGGAGGGCACCCACAACGTGCTGTGCGCCCAGGTGCACCGCGACTGTGTTCGGCTGGGCCTGCTCGACCATCTGCTCCAGTGGGTCCGCAGGGAGCTGGCGTTGGCCGGCGAGACGGGCGACGGCCGTGCGGTGACCACGGCCCTGGACGCCCTCGAGCCCCGCCTGCGACGCTCGCTCGCCGACCCCGACCATGCCGCACTCCACTTCCGGTCCCAGCTCGACCGCCTGACCCGGGTAGTGCAGGCGGTGTGCCTGCTCACCGAGGCGGCGCACTCGGGAGAACTGGGGGCAGCGGAGGAGAAGGCTGCCGTGGCCACCTTCTTCGTGCGCAGGCACCTGGTCCCCGACCACCAATCCGAGGACGACGCGGCCTGGCCGGACCTGGTGGAGACCGCCCTCGGCAACGACCTGCGCTGATCCCGGCAGGTGCCGGCAGGTGTCGACGGTTTCCGGCAGGTGCCGGCAGGTGCCGACGGCCAGACGCCCCAGCTCCATCCTCTGCCGGCAGCGCCTTCCTCTGCCCGCGACGACGGGGTATGGACGCGGTGCAGGTGACCCGGCTACCGCACTCGGCTCGGATCGCGACCGGGCCTCGGTGCAGTCAGCGTCGTTGGAGGATCCCTCGGACGTAGGCCGCCTGGCCCACGTGTTGGAGATCGTCGACGATCACGCTGACCAGCCGAACGCCCACAGTCACGGGTGGGTCCCAGCTTCGGTCCACCACCCGGGAGAGGTCCGATCCCCCCAGGGAGCGCACGAAGTCCAGCGTCTTGCCATGGACGCCCTCGAAGTAGCCGAGCAGCGAGACGGCGTCGGCGGTGACTGCTGCCACCATGTCGGGGTCATGGCCGTACCCGGTGTCCGACGGGTCGAGGGGAAGAGCGAACCGCTCAGCCCATCCCTGTGCCGTCCAGACCTGTTCGCTGTCGGCGAGCCCCGCGACGTGATCGTCCTGAATGCGGGTCAGGTGCCACACCAGCCAGGCGATGGAGTTGGATTCGTCGTCGGGACGGAACGCCAGCTCGTCAGGCGAGAGTCCGTTCACCGCGGGGTGCACGGCATCGCGGATCCTCTCGAAGGCGTCCAACAGTAAGTCGGTGCTGGTCATCGGAGTCCTCCTTCGGCCGCCTCGAGCAGCATGCCGCTCCGGCGAGGGCGTGACCGTCGAGCCTAATGGGGCGAGCACTCCGGTGAGCCTCCACTGCGTGTCTTCGCTCGGCGCCCCGGGGCCTGACTTCCTCGGCCCCACCCGTTGGATGGTCCCGTGAGGAAGAACGATCGAGTCTTGCGCCCCAGCCATCGTGACGACGGAAACACGTGTTGTGACCTTCGCCTCTACGGGATCGGTGGTGCACCGGCGCAGGCTCACCATGAGGAGCACACGACGAGGAAGGGGCACCGCCATGGGCAACTACCAGAACGTCACCGCCGGGCGGCCGGCGGGGGTCGAGAAGAAGAAGGCGTACCTGGTCGGCGCCGGCATCGCTTCGCTCGCTGCTGCGGCGTATTTGATACGCGATGGGCACATGGCCGGAGGGCAGATCACCATCCTGGAGCAGCTGGACATCGCCGGCGGCAGCCTGGATGGCTCGGGGAACGCCACGGACGGCTACCTGGTCCGTGGCGGGCGCGAGATGGAAGAGCACTACGAGTGCACCTGGGACCTCTTCTCCCGCGTCCCGTCGATCATCGATCCCGAACGGACCGTTCTGGAGGAGATTCGCGAGATCAACCTCTTCGACCCCAATGAGGCAACGAATCGGATCATCAACAACTGCGGTGTAAAGGACCCCAACACGTCGCTGGGCCTGTCCCACCACAATGTCAGGGAACTCACCAAGCTGTCGCTGGCGACCGAGCAGGAACTCGGAGCCACCACGGTCGAGGAGTACTTCTCCCCGTCGTTTCTGGAGACCTACATGTGGTGCTACTGGCGCTCGATGTTCGCCTTCCAGACCTGGCACTCGGTAGTGGAGATGCGGCGCTACATGCAGCGCTTCATGCACCTGCTGCCGGGGATGAGCCTGCTCAAGGACATCCTGTTCACCAAGTACAACCAGTACGAATCGCTGGCTCTGCCGCTGCAGACCTGGCTCGAGGCCGAGGGCGTCGTGTTCGACCTCGGCACGCAGGTCACGGACCTGGACATCGAGATCGTCAACGCCGTCAAGACGGTCACCGGCATCCACCTGCTGCGCAACGGCGTGGCGGAGACGATCCCCACCACCGCTGACGACTTGGTCTTCGTCACAAACGGCTCGATGACCGAGAACTCGACCGTCGGCTCCCTCGGCGAACCGGCGATCCTCAATCGTGAGGCCGGCGGTTGCTGGAGTCTGTGGAGGAGCATCGCGGCGAAGGACGATGCCTTCGGCAGGCCCGAAGTCTTCTGCTCCGACATCGACAAGACCAAGTGGCTGTCGTTCACCATCACTGCCAAAGGTTCGCCGATGGCCGACCTGTTGTCGAAGATCACCGGGCGGGACCCGCACTCCGGCAAGGGCGTCACCGGCTGCATCATGACCATCCGGGACTCCAGCTGGCTGATGAGTGCGACCTGCAGCCGGCAACCGCACTACGTGGACCAGCCCGACGACGTGCTGGTGATCTGGGCCTACGGCTTGTTCCCCGACAACGTCGGTGACTTCGTCCACAAGAAGATGAGCGACTGCAACGGTGAGGAGCTGCTCAGCGAGCTCCTCCACCACTGGGGCGCCGAAGATCAGATCCCCGAGATCATGAAGACGGTCAAGGTGATCCCGTGCATGATGCCGTACATCACCAGCCAGTTCATGCCCCGCGTCAAGGGAGACCGTCCCGAGGTGGTCCCCGTAGGCAGCAGAAACCTGGCATTCCTCGGTCAGTTCGCCGAGATGCCCGACGACTGCGTGTTCACCGTCGAGTACTCGGTCCGCTCGGCGATGACAGCCGTCTACACGTTGCTCGCCCTCGACAAGACGCCGCCCGAGGTCTACCCGTCGAAGTACGACGTGCGGGTGGTCGCCAAGGCGGCCGAGACCATGTACGACGGCCATGTGCCGGCGGAGAGACTGATCTCCCACTTCCTGAAGGACACCAGTCTCGAAGGCCTGATCTAGGGCTCTGTCCGCCCGGCGATCTCCACCTGCAGGGCGATCCCCCCATCTGCCGCGTGGCGGGCGACCCGAAGGTCGTAGAGGCCCGCTCGTACCACCATCGAATGGGAGGCGACATCCCGCTCGGCGAGGCCGGCGGCGCAGATCGCCAGGTCGACGGCGGCCGTCCGGCCGGCCGCCAGCTCGATGCGTGCGAAGCCGACCAGTCGGGACGGCCGGGACGACCCCCGGCGGGACGCGTAGACCTGCACGACATCGGTACCCGGCCGCCGGCCGGCGTTGCGAACCGTCACGGTGACCCGGAGCTCCCCGCCGGCCAGTGCGGCCTCCGCCTTCTCCAGGGTGAAGCTGGTGTAGCTCAGGCCGAACCCGAACGGGTATGCCGGTGCGACCCCGTGGCGGGCAAGGTGCCAGTACCCGTGCCAGGCGTCGTACACAAAGGCGTCCGCCTCGGGGGCGAACCCCGGGAGATCGGCCTCGTTCCTCGGAACCGAGAAGGGAAGCCTCCCGGTGGCGTCGACCCTGCCCAACAGTACGTCGGCCAGACCGTGGCCACCTTCCATCCCCGAATACCACGACTGCACCACGGCCGGGACGGCGTCGTCCCATTCGGAGATCACCACGGCGCTGCCGGCAACCAGCGCCACCACCGTGCGCGGGTTGGCCGCAGCGGCGGCCCGGATCAGGGCGACGTCGACGTCGTGCAGATGCAGTGACCGGCGATCACCGCCCACCGCGAAGCCTCCGCCCTCGGCCCGTGGCCCCACGTGCGCCGGGGGCTCGATCGATCGCCCCGCGGCGATCTCCTCCGTGAAGCGCTCGACCAGTGCCGGATCGTCCTCGCCCGGGAACAGGCCGATGAGGTCGGTGGTGCCGGGGTCACCGATGAACTCCCCTTCGTCGAGACGCGTGTACCCCACCACCACGACCGCCACCCCCGCGGTGGAGGCCATCGACACGGCTTCGTCGAGGTCGGACCCGTCGGCGACGTCCACCCTGACCTCGGGCAAGGCTGCACGCAGCCCGTCCGCCACGGTCACCACGTCGGGTGCCCACACGTCGCTGGAGCCGCCGTCGCCCAGGTTGACCTCGGTCGCCAACAACCCCAGCAGCGCCAATGACGACCCCGGAGACGGCTGCAGCGGCAGGAGGGGGGCACCACCGACTGGTTCGTTCCGGAGAAGGACGACGGACTTGGCCGCGGCCTCGCGCGCCAGTGCCCGGTGGTCCGCACAGGCCAGCACCTCCCTTCCCGGGGCCGGCCTACCCAGGATCGGGTCGAATCGAATCCGCGTGCCGACCACCCGCTCCACCGCCAGGTCGACCTCGGCCCACGACACATCACCGTCCTGGAGGGCACGTTCGAGGTGCTGGGCCCTGATCATCCGGTAGGGCATCTCGACGTCCAGGCCGGCATGCAGCGATCTGGCCGCGTCGCGGATGCCGAAGATCCAGTCGCTGATCACGAAGCCGTCGAATCCCCACTCGCTGCGCAGCACGTCGGTCAGGAGCGCCCGGCTCTCGCCGCACCACTCGCCGTTGACACTGTTGTAGGCACTCATGACCACGGCGATGCCCTCGTCGACGATCCGCCTGAAGTGGGGCAGGTAGACCTCGTGGAGCGCCACCTCGTCCACCGTGATGTCGACCTCGAAGCGGGCGTTCTCCATCGAGTTACAGGCGAGGTGCTTGACGCAGGCCATGGCGTGGCGCTGCACTCCCCGGGCCAGGGCGCTCCCCATCTCGCCCACATGGTGGGGATCCTCGCCGTAGGTCTCCTGGGCCCTCCCCCACGCCGGATGCCGGAGAACGTTGACGCACACCCCACCGAAGAGGTCGGCGCCGACGGCCCGGAGCTCCCGGCCGATGGCCTCACCGATGCGCTCTTCGAGGTCGACGTCCCAGGTGGCCCCCCGGGCCATGCTGACCGGGAAGCAGGTCGCCTGGTCGACGACCACGCCCCTCGGGCCGTCCGAGAACGCGAATCCGGGCCGCCCCAGACGGTCCACCCGGGCCGCCCGGAAGGGGCTCTTGTGGTAACCCGCCTCGCCCAGGTACGTGAGTCCGGCCCACAACGGGGCGTCGCCGTCCAGGCACCAGAGCTTCTCCTCGGCGGTCATCGTGGCCACGATGTCACGGGCGGCCTGCCGGTGGCCGGCGGCCGGAGGTCGGCTGCCGCCGGAATCGGTGGTCTCCTCGGCGGTCAGCGGTCCACTCCGAGGATGAGGCCGCTGGTCGGCACGCCGGTCCCGGCGGTGACCAGCGCGTGGTGCACATCGGGTACCTGGTTGACGGAGCTGCCCCGCACCTGGCGAACGCCCTCGGCAATACCGTTCATCCCGTGGAGGTAGGCCTCGCCCAGCTGCCCCCCGTGGGTGTTGATGGGGAGTCCCCCACCCAGTTCGATGTTGCCGTCCTTCACGAAGTCCTTGGCCTCGCCCTTGCCACAGAAGCCCAACTCCTCGAGCTGGTACAGGACATAGGGCGTGAAGTGGTCGTAGAGGACCGCGGTCTGGATGTCGGCCGGCGACAGGCCCGACGTCTGCCACAACTGGCGGGCGACCGATGCCATCTCGCCGAGTCCGCAGAGATCGTCGTAGTAGTAGGAGGTCATCATCTCCTGTCCGGGGCCGGCACCCTGGGCGGCCGCCTCGATCACCACCGGGGTGCCGGGGAGGTCCCGGGCCCGTTCCAGCGAGGTGACCACCAGGGCCTGGCCGCCGTCGGTCTCCTGGCAGCAGTCGAGGAGGTGCAGGGGTTCGACGATCCACCGCGACGCCTGGTGCTCCTCGAGGGTGATCGGCTTCTCGTAGAACCACGCCTTGGGATTGGTGGCCGCGTGCTTGCGATCGGCCACCGCCACCCGGCCAAGGTCCTCGGAGGTCGCACCCGTGACGTGGAGGTAGCGCTGCGCGGCCATGGCCACCCACTGCGCCGGGGTCAGCAACCCGAACGGTGCGTACCAGGCGAAGTTGGCCGTCTCCGCGTTGGGGGCCGGCGGCCGGTTCTGCACCCCGGCCCCGAACCTGTTGCCCGACCGCTCGTTGAACGCCCGGTAGCAGACCACCACGTCGGCCACGCCGGACTGGACCGCCATCGCCGCCTGCTGGATCGTTGCGCATCCGGCCCCACCCCCGTAGTGGATGCGGCTGAAGAAGGTCAGCTCCCCCATCCCGAGGCTCCGTGCGATCTCGATCTCAGGGTTGGTGTCGGAGCTGAAGGTCACCATGCCGTCGACCTCCCCTGGCTCGATCCCGGCGTCACGAAGGGCCAGGTCGACGGCTTCCACGGCGAGGCGCAACTCGCTGCGTCCGGACTCCTTGGAGAACTCGGTCGCCCCGATGCCGACGATGGCGGTGTTGCCGGTGAACGAATGCCGGGCGTCGCTCATCGGCCCGATCCTCGACGGGCGGCATGGCCGGCGGCTCGGTCCGGCAGGCGGAGACGCACGGTTCCGGTCACGTGGTCTCCCAGGCTGTTGACTCCCCGCAGCGTCACCTCGACCCCACCCGTGTCGTCCGCGGCCGGTGCATCATCCTTGCCCGTCACCGTTCCGGTCAGCGTCATGGCATCGTCGGGATAGTTGGGCGCACCGAGCCGGATGTTCACGTCGGTCAGAACGGCACCGGGCCCGGTCCAGTCGGTCACGTACCGGCCCACGATGCCGTTGGTCGACAGGATGTTCATGAAGATGTCCTTGGAGCCGCGTTCCACTGCCAGCTTGGCGTCGTGATGCACGTCCTGGTAGTCACGGGACGCGATCGCCGTGGAGACGATCAGCGTGCGGGTGAGGGGAACGACCAGCTCGGGCAGTACATCGCCGACGGCGACCTCGCCGAAGAGCAGTGTGGTGGGTCGGGGTGCGGAGGCGCTCGCCGTCTCGGCACTCATGCCCGCGCTGCCTGGGTCGCCGGTGCCCCGATGGACGGCGTCCCGATGGACGGCGTCCCGCCTGAGCGTAGCCCGTCGACCACCTGGCGCCCCAGCCTGGCCAGCTGCGCGCTCGGCGATCCGAGCAGCAGCTCGATCTGCTTCCCCCACAGGAAGTAGCGGTGGATCGGATACCCGATGTCGGCGCCCATGCCTCCGTGCAGGTGCTGGGTGGCGAAGACCGCACGCTGGCCGGCCTCCGATGCGAACCACGAGGCGACGGTGACCGCCCGATCGGCATCAAGCCCGTTATCGAGCCGCCATGCCGCCTGCCACAGGGTCACTCTTATCGACTCGGTGTCGATCGCCGCGTCTGCGGTCCGGAGCATCGTTCCCTGGAAGGTCGACAGGGGGCGGCCGAACTGCTCTCGGGTGTTGAGGTACGCAGCGGTCTGGGTCACTGCCGCCTCCACGACTCCCAACTGGAGAGCACACAACCCGGTCCAGGCCCGGTTCAGCATCCACGCCAGGATCCGGCGCCCCTGGCCCGGGTCGCCTCCGGCCAGCAGGTCATCGGGCCCGACGACGACTCCGTCGAGATGGAGGTGGGGATGGACCTCACGATTGGTGGTCACCGCTCGCTCGACCGTGACGCCCGGGGCGCGGGGGTCGATGGCGGCAACGATGATGCCTGCCCCGCCTGCTCCGCCTCTCCCCACGACGGCGGGGACGAGCACCCGATCGGCCACGTGGGCGAAGGGAACCGCGAACGCACTGCCCGACAGCACCATCCCGCCGCCGTCAGTGTCGTCGGTGGCGGTGACCGACGGGTCGCCGCGACCCCCGACGGCGATGTCGCCGGCCACATCGGCCAGCGCCGCACTGAGAACGACCTCGCCTGCGGCCACGCCGGGCAGCACCGAGCCGGCGAGCGCCACGGAGCCGAACTCGGCGATGGGCATGGCGCCCAGCACCAGGGTGGCCCACAGCGGCAACGGAGCGACCGACCGGCCGTGCGCCTCGAGCATCAGTGCGACCTCGACCATCCCGAGGCCACCGCCCCCGTGCGCCTCGGGGACGGGCAGACCGAGCAGGTCGGCCCGTGCCAGCTCGGCCCACAACTCGCGGTCGAATCGCTCATCGGTGGCCTCCACCTGGTGGACCCGGTCCGGGGTCACCATGCCGGCGAAGATGCCGTCAACGGCCTCCTGCACGGCCGTCTGCTCTTCATCGAAGATGAAATCCATCAGCTCTTCCTCGTCTCGCCACTCGCGTCACCACTTGCGGCCGACGCCACCACTGGTCGGAACACCGGCAGCGTCAGCACGTCGTCGAACGCCTCGAACCCCACCTGCACGGCCGTCCCGATGGCCACGGTGTCGGGAGTGATGCCGGAGACATTCGCCACCAACCGGGTGCCCTCCTCGAGCTCGACCAGCGCCACCACCAACGGGTAGTCGAACGCCGGCACCTGCGGGTAGTGGTTGACCACGTAGCTGTAGATCGTGCCCCGGCCGGACGCCGTCACGGTGTCCCAGTCGAACGAGCGGCAGTTGGCGCACGATGGCCGGGGGGGGTGTCGCAGGGTGCCGCACTCGGCGCACCTCTGGATGAGGAGCTTGTGCTGCCTGGCCCCCTCGAAGAAGAAGCTGTTGTCCTGGGTGAGGGCCGGCCGGGGACGCTTCGGGCGCTCGGCCGGTGGGGCCTGAAGAGTCGACTGGGTGCCCGGAGCCGCCGCCGCTTCTCTGGACCCGGCCGGCGGGCGGGGTCTGAACTTGAGGATCCGGAACAGCATGGTGGCCACCACCTGGTCGTCCTGATCGGTGAACTCGAGCCGGGTGGTGATGAAGTGGCCCACGCCCAGCCCTGTCTTCTTCTCTCCTGAGACCGCGTCGATGGTGGAGGTCGCCTCGAGCCGGTCACCGGGCACCAGCGGTCGCTCGTAGTGCTGGTCGCAGTTGGTCGCCACGACCGAGGTGAACCCGGCCTCGTCGAGCACCGCCATCAGCTGGTCGTTGGGCGACCCCGGCGTCTCGACCCCTCGGGCACGGGCCTCGTCGGCCTCTTGGCTGGTCCGTAGGCCGCGCATGATCCACGCCTGCAGCATGGTGGGAGGGGCGATGATCCCCGCGAACCCGGCGGCGCGGGCGGCCTCTTCGTCGACGTAGACCGGGTTCCGGTCGCCCATGGCCTCGATCCAGTGCCGGATCATGGGCAGGTTGACCGGGTCGGGGGCCCGATGCGTCGGGCCGGTGGAGAGGCCGACGAACGACTGGAGCCGCCCGTCGAGGGACGGCCCTCCTTCCGTCGAGGCGGAGGCATCCGCAGCGGGGTCCGGCTCGCTCACCGGGACGACCGCTTCATGCCCAGTCCGGCCATGGCCAGGATCTCCCGCTGGATCTCGTTGACGCCTCCACCGAACGTGTTGATCTGGGCCTGGCGTCCGGCGCGCTCGAGCTCACCGTGGAGAACTGCCCCGGGAGAGCCTGGGCTCAGGTACCCGGCGGCACCGACGACGCCCAACAGCCTGCGGTAGATCTCGACGGTCGACTCGGTCCCGAACACCTTGACGGCCGACGAGTCGGCCGGTCCCAGTGTTCCGTCGGCCACTGCCGCCGTCATGCGCCAGTTGAGCAGCTTCTGGGCTTCGAGCAGGGCGTAGGTGCGGGCTAGGTCCTCCTGAATCCACCCAACGTCGCACAGCTCTTGGTCGACCACCCACTCGGCGACCTCGTCCCACAGCCGGTAGGCGAGGGCGCTGACCGCGGCCAGCCCCACCCGCTCATGATTGAGCTGGCCGGTGATGAGGCGCCAGCCCTCATTGACCTCGCCCACGACGGAGGAGCGGGGCACGCGTACGCCGTCGTAGTACGAGGCCGTGGTGGCCACGCCGCCCACGGTCACGATCGGGGTACACGAGAACCCGGGCGACGACGTCGGCACCATGAGGATCGAGATCCCTTTGTGCTTGGGGGCGTCGGGGTCGGTGCGCGCCGCCAGCCAGATGTAGTCGGCCTGGTCTGCGCCGCTGGTGAAGATCTTGTTCCCGTTGATGATCCACTCGTCGCCGTCCAGCACGGCCCGCGTGCGCAACGACGCCAGATCGGTGCCGGCCTCCGGTTCCGTGTAGCCGATCGCGCAGTTGATCTCGCCGGCGAGGATACCCGAGAGGAAGAACTTCTTCTGCTCGTCGGTCCCGTACTTGATCAGCATGGGTCCCACGGTGTTGAGAGTCACGAAGGGGAACGGCGCCCGCGCCCGCTGGACCTCGTTGAAGAAGATGAACTGATCGGTGGCCGGTCGCCCCTGGCCGCCGTACTCCTTCGGCCAACCGATGCCGAGCCATCCGTCCGCGCCCATCTGGCGGACGATCCGGCGGAACGTCTCGCCACCCTCGCTCTCGGTGTCGAGCAACCGGCGGACGTCCTCGCCCAGCAGCTGGGCGAAGTAGCCCCTCAACTCGGCCCGGAGTGCCAGTTGCTCGGGAGTCTCCTCGAGGTGCATGACGTGTGATCCCTCCACTCTTTAGCCTTCTGGTCCCCGTCCGGCCGCGGCGGCCGGCACCGGCACGACGACCGGGCGAGCGACCGGGCACCGGGGTCGGTGGGCTGCCATCGCCCTGGTGGACCCCCCTGCCCCGACACGGCCAAGCCTTCTTTCGGAACGCCACCGAGTCCAATCCCGTTGGAGGCCCGGTGCGGCTGCCCTATGATAACTGATACACGTTCTAGAAACGTCATTGCCGCCGAGGAGTGGCCGCTGTGGCCGTCCGGCGATGTCGAACCGTTTCGAGCTGGGGGAAATCATGGAACTCGACGACATCAACCTGTGCGATCCGGGCAACTTCGTGGCCTCGGTGCCGCACGACTGGTTTGCCTTCCTACGTCGCGAAGCACCGGTGCAGTGGCACCCGGACCCCGAGGGCTACGCCGAGGGATTCTGGTCGGTCACCCGCTTTGACGACTGCGTGGCCGTCAATCGCGACCACGAGCACTTCTCGTCCTATCGCGCGGCCACCCTCTTCCACGACTTCGACGACGACATACTCGGCCAGCAGCGCATGATGATGCTCAACATGGACCCGCCCATGCACACCCGCTACCGGCGCCTGGTGAACAAGGGGTTCACCCCGCGGATGATCAGGGACCTCGAGGCAAAGGTGATCGCCTCCACCGATTCGATCCTGGACAGCGTATGCGAGCAGGGTTCCGCCGACTTCGTCGAGCAGATCGCGGCCGAACTGCCGCTGCAGGTCATCGCCGAGCTGATGGGCGTCTCCCAAGAGGATCGACACCTGGTCTTCGACTGGTCGAACCGGATGGTCGGCTCCGACGACCCCGAATACCAGATCTCGCCCGAGTCGAGCACCCAGGCCTCCATGGAGCTGTTCGCCTATGCCGACGAGCTGTGCGCCAAGAAGCGGATCGATCCCCACGAGGACCTGTTCAGCGTGCTCACCCAGGCGGAGATCGACGGTGACCAACTGTCCCAGCTGGAGCTCGACCTCTTCTTCCTCCTGTTGGCGGTGGCCGGCAACGAGACCACCCGTAACCTGATCTCCGGCGCGATGGTCGCGTTCTTCGCCAATCCCGACCAGTGGGAGCGGCTCCGCGCCGACCGGTCGCTCCTGCCATCGGCCATCGAGGAGATGCTGCGCTACGTATCGCCGGTCATGCACTTCCGCCGGCAGGCGGCTGCCGACGTGGTCATCGGCGACCAGAAGGTCGCAGAGGGCGACAAGGTCGTCTTCTGGCACATCTCGGCCAACCGCGACGAGTCGGTCTTCACCGACCCCGACGCCTTCGACATCGGGCGCATGCCCAACAACCACATGGCCTTCGGGGGCGGGGGGCCGCACTTCTGCCTCGGGGCGAACCTGGCCCGGATGGAGATCCGGGTGATGTTCGACCGCCTGCTCGACCGCATACCCGACATACGGCTGGACGGTGAGGTGCAGCGACTCCGCTCCAACTTCATCAACGGGGTGAAGCACATCCCCGTGGCCTTCGCCCCGTCGGCTCCGGTCGTCCGGTAGCAGGCACCACCACTTCAGAAAGCGGGCGCCCTCCATGCGCTTCCATCAAGCGGTCACCTTCCTGCCTGCCGACGAGATCCTCAGGCTTTCGGCTGCGTGCGACGACATGGGGTACTCGGGCGTCTACCTGTCGGACCACCTGTTCAACCCCCGCGACCTGGCGTCGCGCTACACCTACTCCAAGGCGCCGGACGGAGCGCCGTTCTGGGAGAAGGAGACCGCGTGGCCCGACCCGATGTGCGTGATCTCCGCGCTGTCCGGGGTCACCACCAACCTCACCTTCACCACCGGGATCTACATCGCTCCGGTGCGGGACCTGATCACGGTGGCCAAGTCGGTGGGGACCACGGCCGTCCTCTCCCACAACCGGGTCAGGCTGGGTGTGGGTGTGGGCTGGTGCGAGGAGGAGTTCGAGCAGACCGGCCAGGACTTCCGTACCCGGGGGAAGCGGCTGAACGACATGATCCCGGCACTCCGGGCCCTCTGGCAAGGCGGCTGGGTCGAGTACCACGGCACCCACTACGACGTGCCTCCGTGCCAGATGAACCCGGCGCCGACCCAGCCGGTGCCGATTCTCTGCGGAGGGGACTCGGAGCCGGCGCTGAAGCGGGCTTCCACCTTGTGCGACGGGTGGATCAATACCGGGGCTGCACCTCCCGACGAGGCCTTCGCCCAGGTGGACCGGATCAAGGACGCCCTCAAGCGGGAGGGCAGGGAGAACGATCCCTTCTCCATCTACATCGCCGTCCGGGCCATGCCCGACCTCGATCTGTACCACCGACTCGAGGACGCGGGGGTCACCGACCTCCTGTGCGCTCCCTGGATGGCGGTGCGGGCCAAGGAGGGCGATACGCCCGAGTCGATCCACGTGGCGCGGCTGGCGGCGTGCGAGGGGTTCGCCGAGCACATCATCGAGGCATTCGGCTGACTGGCCAGTGGCCGAGCCGGTAGTCGGGCCCGTGGCCGAGCCGGTAGTTGGGCCGGGAAACTGCCCGACGCTAGGGTCGGGAGATCACGCACCAGGGAGGGAACCCATGAAGGACATGAAGGTCGGAATGCAGCTGGGCTACTGGGGTTCGGGCCCGCCGGCCAACGCCCCGGAGCTGGTGGCGGAAGCCGAACGGCTCGGCTTCGACTCGATCTGGACGGCGGAGGCCTACGGATCCGACGCCCTCACCCCCCTGGCCTGGTGGGGCTCGCGTACGGAGCGGGTCCGCCTGGGCACGGCGCTGTGCCAGCTGTCGGCACGCACCCCTACGGCCATGGGCATGGCTGCGATCACCATGGACCACCTGTCCGGCGGGCGCTTCGTCCTCGGGCTCGGCGTGTCCGGACCCCAGGTGGTGGAGGGCTGGTACGGGCAGTCCTTCGAGAAGCCGCTTGCACGCACCCGGGAGTACCTTGACATCGTGCGCAAGGTCATCGCACGCGAGACGCCGGTCACCAATGACGGCCCCCACTACCCGCTCCCCTACCCGGGTGGGACCGGACTGGGCAAGCCGTTGAAGCCCATCGTGCATCCCCTGCGCAAGGAGATCCCGATCATCTTGGGGGCCGAGGGACCGAAGAACGTTGCGCTGGCCGCAGAGATCGCCGACGGCTGGTTCCCCATCTTCTTCTCGCCCAACGCGGTCAAAGCCTTCGAGCCGGCACTGGCCGAAGGGTTCGCCCGTCCGGGCGCGCGACATACGGCCGACGATTTCGAGGTCATCGCCTTCGCCCCGACCCTGATCGACGACGACGTCGAGAAAGCGGCCGACAGCTTCCGCCCCTACCTCGCCCTCTACATCGGGGGCATGGGAGCCAAGTCGATGAACTTCCACTTCGACGTGTTCGCCCGCATGGGGTACGAGGCCGAGGCCACCAAGATCCAGGAGCTCTACCTCGACGGTCGCAAGGACGAGGCCGCGGCGGCGGTCCCCACGGCGCTCATCGAGGACACCGCACTGATCGGCCCGAAGGAGAAGATCCGCGACGATCTCGAGGGCTGGCGCGAGTCCATCGCCACCACCTTGCTGGTGGCCGGTGACACCAACACTCTCCAGACCATCGCCGAGCTGGCCCTGTAGGCAGCACTGTCTGCTGGGCGGCACCGGCGATCAGAGATCGGGGACATCTACGTGTTGCAGGTCCACCGGACTTCACAAAACCGAAGGCGCCGGCCACAAGCGTTCGCCAGTGTGTCCGTTCCGTTGAACGAACCCCGTTTTGGATGACGCTTACAGTGGCGTCGTACACAACGTCCGAACATCCGGCCAGCAAGGTGATGTGAAGTGCGCCCGGCATCCTGGATCCCACTACTGATAGGCGTCGCGCTGACTCTGGCCGGTTGTGGGGCGGGCTCAGCCACGAAATCGACCGCCCCGCCGACAACATCCACTGCCAAGTCCCCCCCCTCGTCGACTGTCGACGGATCTGGGCCGTTGCACTTCGCCAGCCCCCACGTCCTCGCTCAGGGCACCGGATTGGCGGCGGTGTCCTGTGGTGGCCCCACTTCCTGCATTGCCCTCGACGACATCGGTAGGGCGTACCACTTCGACGGCACCAGCTGGACGGGCCCCGACCCAACCGCCGGCCAGCCGATCGGCTCGGGTGCCGTCTCGGTCTCCTGCGCCAACCCGATCATCTGCATGGCGGTAGCCACCGCCGGGAACCAGGTGGTCAGCTGGAACGGTCAGGACTGGTCCACCCCCACCACACTTCGTGGAGCCGTTGGCCTCGAGGCAGTGGGGTGTGCGCCCTCCGGCTACTGCGCAACAGTGGACGCCGAAGGAAACGCCTTCGCGTTCAACGGTCAGTCATGGCAGGGAACCAGCGGAGACTGGGGTTCCGTATCGTCAATCGCCTGCGTCTCCTCCACGTTCTGCATCTCCGTATCCGGTGGGATCTCGCAGTGGAACGGTCAGCAATGGACCCAGCCCACTCCGTACGGCGCCGCCTCCTCATTCGCCGGGGTCTCCTGCCCGACGGCCGCCTTCTGCACGACGGTCGATCAGTCGGGCGAGGCTCTCCGGTGGAACGGCCAATCCTGGTCCGCTCCGTCTCGAATGGAGCCTGGTGAGGCTTCGGGCGCCACAGTCGGCATCTCCCCAACCGGTGTTTCCTGCCCGACCACTTCCTCCTGTACGGCCGTCGATGACTCCGGAGGGGTGGACCAGTGGTACAACGGCTCCTGGACCCGGACCGATATCGATGCCGGCCGACGGCTCACCTCCGTTTCGTGCCCCACTGCTTCCTTCTGTGTCGCCGTCGATCAAGTCGGCAACGTCACGGTGGGGAAGCCGTAGTCCTCGGCGGACCCGGTGCTCGCCCCGAAGGCCGCCGAACGCCCCACTGACCCCGCGTTCGGTCCCACCTGGAGCCGTCGGACTCCCGGCACAGTGGGGCACCTGTCCGACAGAGGTGCCGCAATCCGTCGAACTGGGACCCATGTCCGTGAAAGGAAGGGTCAGATGGCTCTTGTCGTGATGAAGGCGCCTCTCCGACAATGGTCTCATGGGTCACTTCTCGGTGGAATCGCCCGGTGCGGTCCTTTCGGTCCAGCAGAACCGTGGCGATGGCGAACCGCTCCTTTTGGTGCACGGAGGCCCGGGCGTGCCGGACTACATGCAATCGTCAACTGCTCCGATGCTTCCCGAGTTCCGGTGCATCAGTTTCGACCAGCGCGGAGTCGGCGAGTCGACGTGCCTCGACGGGCGCTACGAGTTGGCTGCCTACCTCGAAGATGTCGAATGCATCCGGACGCTCATGGGCGTCGATTCATGGCACCTGCTCGGGCACTCCTGGGGTGGGCTCCTCGCTCAGGCATACACCCCGGCCTACCCTCAGCGGGTCACGAGCCTGGCCCTCTCCAGCTCGTCGCTCGGTGTGGGCAGCGACTGGAGGCGAACCAAGCGGGAGTCCTTCCGTGTGGAACATGCCCGGGCGGGATTCGCGGGCATGGTCCGCTTCTACGCCTACGGCTCCGGCCTGGTCGTCCCTGGTTCGATCGGCGCGTGGTCGATGCGTCACGTGATGACTGAGACCTGGCACAACTACTTCTTGGACCCCGAATCCGCACCCGATCCCGATCCGAAGTGGCTCGCCGGCAGTTCCCCCGTCGCGATGATGAAGACGGACAGGGCCCTCTCCAAGGAGCGCCCGCAAGTGCTCGAGGGCACGTCGAGCTACCAGGGGCCGGTGCTCGTCCTCTACGGTGCCTTCGACATCTTCGGAGACGGCACCGATGTCGTCAGAAACCGGTTCCCCATGGCCCATCAGGTGACGCTCGAGAATTCCGGTCACGTCCACTGGTTACAGAACCCCTCCGGCTATGCCAAGACGCTTGGCGACTTCTACGACCATGTGCGTGGCTCGCGGTAGAGGCTGGGGCCGTTCGACGCGTCCGCGAGGTTCCGAGGTGCCACGCCGACCCGACATTCGGGAACCGCCTTCTGAAGTTGAAGACTTGCCCCGATTGCCCTGGGGCGCTTGCCTCCACTCGATGAGCTGCACTTGGCCGTGTTCATGACGTTTGGCCCTACTGAGCGGTGGTCTGGCGTCCCTACGATGACGGAGAGGAGGTGTGTCCATTGAGCGACTTCGTCAAAGTGGTGGCGGCTGGGCCGATGTTCTTCGTGAGTGCGTGGGTGCTGATGATCTTCGCAGGGATCGTCTACAAGGACGTCGGTATTCTCCCGTTTGGGTACGTGTCGTCGATGGTGGTGACCATCGGGTTGTGGCTGACCGTGGCACCGGCGATCGGTGCCGTTGCCCGGGTTTCCAGTCCCAAGTCCAAGAACCACTGACGACTCCATGGTCAACGGGGGCACCACTTGATTCCGAGAAGCATGAGCCGACGGCGCCCGTTCGGGATGACGGGGTCACTTCCAAGGACCCACCTCCGAACACTCCATATTTGGAACAGCCGGAACCGAATCCGGAGGCTGCGTCACTGGCTGCCGACGACCTTCGACGTGCAGGTGACAACGAGGCCGATCCCAATGCCGCAGTAGATGCGGCCTGGACGATCTTCACCGAGAGAAGTGGATTCTGACTCGAGGGGCTACTGAGCCCGCTCCGTCTCCTCTTGAACCGCCACGCTCCTGGGGAGATCTGGGGCGTTCTCACCAGATCTTCGGAGGTATCAGCATGGCTACTCCGATCACGGCCGTCC